>Ga0196974_1000001_pt1 | contig 525346 bp, 535 predicted proteins | sample S1_1013CmetaG_FD_155477 | JGI IMG/M metagenome (GOLD analysis project Ga0196974, IMG submission 155477) | Soil microbial communities from Anza Borrego desert, Southern California, United States - S1_10-13C | ecosystem: Environmental > Terrestrial > Soil > Desert | place: USA: California...
CAGGTCGCCCCGCTTCAGGTGATCCAGACCCTCGCCCAGCGCCTCGACCACCAGCGCCTGCTCGCGGGCGGCGGCATCGGCGGCGGCCTGATTGCGCGCCCGCTCCGCCTCCACCACCTCGCGCTGGGTGGCGGCTTCGGCTTCCAGTCGCGTCTTTTCGATTGCGGCGTCGCGGAAGGCGATGACGGCGCCGCCCATCTGGCCGAACTCGTCACGGCGCTCAGCGCTTGTCACATGGATCGAGGTATCGCCGGCCATCAGCCGCTTCATGTCGCCGATGATGTCGAACACCGGCCCGGCGATGGCCCGCTTCAGCGTCCAGCCCATTCCCAGAGCGATCAGGAAAGCGACGCTGAAGCCGATCATCAGCGCCCACCGCACACCGGCCAAGGCGTCGTTGTAATGTTTCCGGACCCGCTCCAGCTCGGTTTCGATGGAAGCCTGGACCCCGCCCAGCGCTTCCTCGACCGGTTCCATATAGCCGTCGGCCGAACCGTCACGGCCGACCATGGCTCGCGCCTCCGCGGCCGGGATACGGGCCCCGTCGATCACGACGTGGTCGAACCAGGCGTCAGCCTTGGCGCCGGTTCCGTCGATCAGGGCGGCGGCCTCGGTCGTGCCCTTGTCGCTGATCTCCTTGAGTTCCTTCTTGAACGAGGCTCGGTGAGCCGCGGCCCGCTCGAGGTAGTAGCGGTCGTTCGAGATCAGGAAGCCACGATAGCTGTTCTCCTGCCGGGCCAGGTAGAATTCCGCCGACTGCACGTGACGCAGCATCTCGTTCGCGACCGACCGCTCGGCCTGGGCGCGATCCAGCTCCGCCAGTTGGAACAGGACGACCCCGGCCATCGCGGCGATAGCCAGGAGGACGCAGGTGAAGGCCACGAACATCTTCCGGCCGACGGGCATGTTGTTCAGGAAAGTCATGGGCGGATCCCGGTCTTTCAGAGGGTCAGAAGGAGAAGCTCAGGGCGCCGACGAGCCGGCCTTCGTAGCTTTCGCCGAAGCTGTGGCCGTCGGTGTCGTACCAGCGCACGTCGAGGGCGATCTTGTCGGTCAGCTTGCGCTTCACCCCGGCGTTCCAGGCGACGTAGTCGGCGCCACCGTCGGCGGTCCGATCCGCCACGGCGGCGGTCGCCTTGGTCTTGCTGTCGATCGCGACACCGCCCTGCAGTTCGACCCACCAGGCCTCGCGCGTCGCGCCGGCGCCGTCGGGGGTATAGTTGACCCGGAACCGGGTGCTGACCGAGCCGATCTTGCGGGAAGCGTCCGCTTGGTACTCCCAATAATTGCTGTCGTAGCCGGGGTTGCTGCCAGGCAGGTCGCGATTCATGACCTGGAGATCGAAGTCGAACCCGGCGAACTCCGGACGATAGCCGACCGCCGTAATGACTTCGGCGTGAGCGCCGGCGCTCAACTCAGCGCTCGAAGCGAATACACTGGCGTAGATGTCGCCGCCTTCGACCTCGGCGGAGCCGAACACGCTCGGGTTCCCGTCGCTCTTGCCCAGGCCCTTGCCCACGTATTCGCTGGCGACGCCGACCTGACCTTCGAACGACTGGGCGTAGCCGACGGACGGCATCGCGCAGGCGGCCAGCACGAGAAACGGCAGTGCAACCAGACGGGGCTGACGGAGCGGGGAAACGGCGAACAAGGTGGGCATCGGTCTTTCCGGGAAAATGCTTCGTCCAAGGAAATGACCGGCCGCTGAATATATTTTCTGAACCGGAGAATACGTAGGATTACCTAGGCCCGGCGTCCCGAGGGGCGGGAGGAGATATTGGTTAACCATATTCCGCTACCTCTTCAGGCGTTGCATTTTCCGCCGACCCAGGTCGCCAGTTGCGTATTCCGTCCTTCGCCAGCGCGGCGCTCACGCCCACCCTCCAGGCGCTCTTGCGGCGTCGGTGGTCGGGATTTGTGGTGGCGGTTCTGGCGGTTTCCGCCGCGGTCCTGCTGCGGGCGGGGCTCGAGCTGGTCGGCCAGTTCTACTACCTGCCGCTGGTTCCGGCTGTCGTCGTCACGGCGGCGGTCGCGGACCGGCGAGCCACCGCGGTCGCCGTCGGTCTGGCCATCACGGCCAACCTGCTGCTGGTCCAGCGGGACAGCGCCGTCGACGCGGCCGTCAACGCGGCCCTTTTTACCGCGGTCACCTGGCTTATCGCGGAACTGTGCTGGAGCTTGCGGGCTTACCGCCAGCGAGCGGGCGAGCTCTCCCACCGGCTCGCCCATCGCGAGGAGATGCTGGAGACGATCCTGGCGTCGACTCCGGTGGTGGTGCTGGACCGCCTGGGACGCATCCGATTCCTCTCCCCATTCGCCTGCACCCTTCTGGGCGTCGCGGAGGAGGAGGCGATCGGCCAGCCGTTCGACGCACTCATCGACGATTTCGACATCGCCGATTTTGAGACCGGGCGCGAAGCCCTGGCGGGCGAGACTGACCGGATCTGGACCCGGCGCCGCCCTGATGGAACCGTACCCCTCAGCATTCAGGTCGGACTGATGCCGCACAACTATGCGCACACCCACGCGGTCCTGTGCCTGACAGATCTCACCCAAGCCCACTTGGCCGATGAACGGGCGCGGGACCTCTACACCCAGCTGGGCCGGGTCTGGCGCCTTAACTCGCTGGGAGAGATGGCGGCGTCGCTCGCTCATGAACTCAATCAACCCCTCACGGCGGCAGCCACCTATCTGGAGACCAGCCAGATCGACCTCGAGAAGGCCGGTGTGATGGGGGAGAGCGCCAGCCGCACGATCGGTCTCGCCAAGGGCCAGTTGCTTCGTGCAGGCGGCGTCATCCGTCGCATGCGTGAACTGCTCGCGCATGAAAGCCGCGGGCTGGCGGCGGAGCGAGCCACCTCGATGGTGGCCGACCTGAAGGGCGTTTTCAGCCTGATCGAAGGCCCCGGCGGGCTCCGCATCGAGGTCTCGATGGATGAGGACGACGATGCGGTACGGGCCGAACGGATACAATTCCAGCAGGCCTTGCTGAATCTGGTGCGAAACGCCGCCGACGCCCTCGCGGGGCGTGCAGGCCCCCGGATCGTCATCCTCGGGAGGGTCGTTTCAGATGACCAATACGAGATCAGGGTGGAGGACAACGGGCCCGGCATTCCGGCCGAGGAACTAGACACAATCTTCCGGCCGCTGATGACCACCAAGGCCGGCGGGATGGGTTTGGGTTTGTCGGTCACCCGCACGATCGTCGAAAGTCATGGAGGCTCGTTGAAGGTGGAGCAAAGCGAACTTGGCGGGGCCGCCTTCTCGTTCGCCCTGCCACGGGACCGGGAGCTGGAGCACACATGAGCGATCATTCAGTCTTCGTGATCGATGACGATGAGGATGTGCGAGACGCGCTTGTCTGCCTGCTGCGCGCGCTCGGTATCCGGGCGCGCGCCTTCTCCAGCGGGACCCAGTTCTTCGACAATCTCCCCGAGGCGCCGTCGGCCTGTGTCATCACCGACGTCCACATGCCCGGGATGGACGGCGCCGAGGTGGTGCGGCGTCTTGTCGAACTCAAGGGACATGCCTGGCCCGTCATCGTTATTACGGGCCACGCCGAGGTGCCACTCGCCGTTCAGATGATGAAGGCAGGCGTTATCGATTATATCGAAAAGCCGTTCGAGCCGAACCGTCTGGTCGAGGTCGTGCGCGGCAGCTTCGCCCATCTCGATGACCTGCTGCTTGACAGAGCCGAAGCCGAAATCGCAGCTCGCCGGTTGGCGCGCCTTACGGCCCGGGAATACGAGGTCTTCCTCGCCCTGGTCGATGGACGCACCAACAAGCAAATCGCCAATGATCTGCAGATCAGCCCCCGAACAGTGGAAATCTTCCGCGCAAAAGTGATGGAGAAAATGGAAGCCGGCACACTCTCGGCCTTGATCCGGATCGGGCTGAAGGCGGCGTCGGGCAAGCCGCCGAAGGCCGCTACAGGGACCTGACGAGTGCCGAAAAGCGGACCCTCCCAATGTCAGGTCAGAGTCAACATGGGACTTCTGTCTGCCGGCCCTCTGATGTCCGCTGGTGACGGCTCTGTCAGCCCAAGCTTCGCCCACAGTAATCTGCCTGCCTAGCGTGGCCTTATGGCCCGCTCCACGAGTTGGCGTTGGACTGACAGCACCGCCACCGGCCAGCCATCGGATTTCGCCCCACCCTGAGCGGCGACGACGCGTGGGTGGCCGACACCGTCAGTCCCGACCAGGCGCAGCTGAGCAAGCGCCGCGGAACAGGAAATTCCGCGAACCCGATGTGGGGCGGCTTGACCTTCATATCCCGGACCGGCCGCGGAACAGCGGACGCGGTCGCGTCTTATCCGCTCATGCGACCCCCGGCCGAAACAGGAGCAGCCGACGGTGCGGCCTCACGGGACCTGAACCCCGCAACAGCGCCCGGAGCGTGGGAGGAGGCATGGTCTTTCGAGCTGGACGTCAGGGCGCGGGGTGCAGTGGTCGAGATCACGGTGCGCGCCGACGACGCGGAGGAGCGGCGCAGTTGCAGCACCCACCGTCTTGATCCGGGCCGCCACCAGAGCTACCTCGACCTGTTCGCCGACCTCGGCCGCCGCTACGGGACGAGGCCGGCCGGGCGCGCCGCCGCCGCTCCTCGCACCGCGGACCCTGCGGTCCGCCCCGTGCTCGACCAGAACCTGTCGTCCCGGATTTTGTACGGCTACGGCGATCCGGCCGTGACCCGGGTCGAGGCGGCGGACGGATCGACGCGGTGGTGGCTGTATGTCACTTCCAACGACGCACCCGACGCCTTTCCTATCCTGAGCTCGGACGATCTGGAGTCGTGGCGGTTGGAAGGCTTTGTCTTTCCCCAAGGCGCCACACCGGAATGGGCGATGACCCGCGCCGGGCAGGCGGACTTCTGGGCCCCGGAAATGCACCGCATCGGCGGGGATTTCGTGGTCTGCTTCGCCGCGCGGGAGCGGAGCGGCGACCTGGCCGTCGGCCTGGCCCGGGCGTCGGCGCCGGAAGGACCGTTTGCGGCCGGCGAGACGCCCCTGATTCGCGGCGGAGTCATCGATCCCCACATCGTCGCAGACCCCGAGGGGGCGCCGTATCTGGTCTGGAAGGAAGACGCCAACGACCGCTGGCCGAGGCTGACCGCAGCCCTGCTGGACCGCGACCCGACGCTGGTCGCCCGCCTGTTCAGCTCAAAGCGCGACCGGCGTGCGGCCGCGCTGTGCAGTCGCCTGGTCGAGCTTAGCCCCGACGCCGGACCGATGGAGACCTTCTTCATGCTCCAGCCCCTCATCGAGGCGGCGGCGGACAACTTTCCGGGATTCCGCGCGCGCCTGGCCGAACTGGGCGGCGACGCGACGCTGGATGGCGATCAGCGTCGCCTGGCGGAAGCGGCGCGGCTGGCGACACGGACGGCCATCCGTGCGCAACGGCTGACCGACGACCTCGCGGCCCTGACCGGAGAGAGCCGAGTGATCCTCGAGAACGACCTCGCCTGGGAGGCCCACCTGGTCGAGGGGCCGTGGATCAGCCGGATCGGCGGTCGGTATGTCCTGTTCTACGCGGGAAACGACTTCTCAACCGACCGCTATGGAATCGGCGTGGCGGTCGCGGATCATCCGCTGGGCCCCTACCGCAAGGCTGCCGAACCGCTGCTGCAGTCGACGGAGGCCTGGCTCGCTCCAGGGCATCCGTCCGTGACGCTCGATGCCGAAGGCCAGCCCCGGATGTTCCTGCACGCCTTTCCGCCGGGACGGGTGGGCTACAAGGTTTTCCGGGCCTTGCTCACCGCGCCTCTGGTGGACGAGAACGGCGGGGTGCGGCTGGGCTCCTGAACCAACGCCGCTCGCGGAAATCCACAGCGATGGCGGTCTTCCGTCGAGCTTCATATTGACGCGACTCGCCCGCAGATGTTGGGGTTCCATTCATGTTCGCGGGCGCTATATCGGCGCCAGTGCGAGTGTGGAGGGTCGCGTGACCCAAGTCAGCTATTCAGACCTGTTCGATATCTCCCATCATCGGGGGTACGAGGAAGATATCGTAGCGGGGGACTTGGTCCGCACCGGCCCGAATCTCTTCCCACATTTCACCGTCATCGCCGTGAACGGCGACAAGGCATGGGTGCGCAATGTCCAGACCGGCGTCGACGGTCTGGCGGAGTTGTCGCGCTGCCGCAAGATCAACGGCCCGGACTCGGCCCCGCCGCTCGATTGAACCAACTCCCGCCTCTCCGGTTCTGAAGCAGTCCTGCGGGACGTGGAAGACGGGAGGACGTCATCTCAGCCTTCATGTTCGCCACCGGGATCGAGAACTCGATCCCGCGCATCAAGAACGGCTCGGTGCGGGTCGATCAGATGGAGGCGTGCGGCCACTACAGGCGCTGGCGCACGGACTTCGACTGCGTCGAGGACATGGGGATCAAATTTCTCCGCTATGGCCCGCCGCTGCACACCAGTCTGCTTGGGCCGGGCCGGTACGACTGGTCCTTCGCAGACGAGACCTTCCCCGAGCTTCGGCGGCGGGGGATCATTCCGATCGTGGACCTGTGCCATTTCGGCGTGCCGGACTGGATCGGCGATTTCCAGAACCCCGACTTCCCCGAGCATTTCGAGGCCTACGCCCGCGCCTTCGCGCTGCGCTTCCCTTGGGTCCAGTTCTACACCCCGGTCAACGAGATGTTCATCTGCGCCACCTTCTCCGGGCGCTACGGCTGGTGGAACGAGCAGGGCACGACCGACTACACCTTCGTCACCGCGCTGAAGAACATCGTGAAGGCCAATGTGCTGGCCATGGAGGCGATCCTGGCGGTTCGGCCGGACGTGATCTTCATCCAGAGCGAGTCGTCCGAATATTTCCACGCCGAGAACCCGGCCGCGATCAAGCCGGCGGAGACGATGAACTGCCAGCGGTTCCTGACGCTTGACCTGAACTACGGCCGACGCGTCGACTCCGGTGTCTACGAGTTCCTGATGGACAACGGGATGACGCGCGAGGAGTACCATTTCTTCCTCGGCCGCCGGCTGCGCCACCACTGCATCCTGGGCAACGACTACTACTGGACCAATGAGCACCGCGTGCGCGCCGACGGGTCCACCTCCGCCTCCGGCGAGATCTTCGGCTACAGCGAGATCACGCGGCAGTATCACGACCGGTATCACCTGCCGGTGATGCATACCGAAACCAATTTCGCCGAAGGCCCGAACGGCGACGAGGCGGTGAACTGGCTGTGGAAGCAATGGGCCAATGTGCTGCGGGTCCGCAATGACGGGGTGCCGACGGTCGGCTTCACCTGGTACTCGCTGACGGACCAGATCGACTGGGACACCGCCCTGCGCGAGCAGAACGGCCGGGTGAACCCGCTCGGTCTTTACGACCTCGACCGGAACATCCGCGCTGTGGGGCGGTCCTACAAACAGCTCATCCGCGATTGGGCGGAAGTGCTGCCGACCCAGAGCGTTTGCCTGAGCGTGCCGGTGGTGCCGCCGGACGAATTCGGGGACCGCCACTCCATCAACCAGCAGCGAGAGGCGGCGGAGCAGAGGCGCGAGGAACTGCGCATCGTCTGACCAGGAACTTTCGCGCCGCTGGCGAGTTGCGCCGTGCGGGAGAGCGACATGAACCTTGCTGTGGCCTACGATCTCAATGACGGCGACGAAGTTGTGACCGACGCCCACCCCGGCGGCCGTTTCACCGTTGTGGCCGTGCACGAGGACAAGGCCTGGATTCGCGAGGTGGCCGGCGAGCGCGAGATGATCGTCGACCACCGCCTCTGCGCCCCCGCCCGCCTGCACTGAAAGGGGCTAAACCCCTACCCCGAACGATTTTTCCAGGCGTCCACAAAGGCGGCCGCCGCCACGCCGACGTCCGCGGCGGTCCGTCCCGGCTTGAACACGGCCGAGCCGAGCCCGAGGCCGGACGCTCCGGCGGCGGCCCATCGCGGAACGCTTTCGGGTTCGACCCCGCCGACGGCGTAGACGCGGGCTGCCGCGGGCAGGACAGCCCGCACGGCCTTCAGGCCAAGGGGGCCGGCGACCTCGGCCGGAAAAAACTTGAGCACGTCGGCGCCCGCGTGCAGGGCGACGAAGGCTTCGGATGGCGTGAAAAAGCCCGGCATCGACACCAGACCCGCCGCCTTGCTCGCCCGGATGACACCAGCGTCGGTGTTGGGGGAGATGACCAGCTGGCTGCCGGAGTCCGCCACCGCCCGCACCGCCTCAGGATTCAGCACCGTGCCCGCGCCGACAACCGCGCGTCCGTCGAAGGCGTCGCGCAGGCGGCGGATGCTGTCCAGCGGGTCGGGGGAGTTGAGCGGCACCTCCAGACAGCGGAAGCGGGCGGCGACGAGCGCCTCTCCGATCTCGACCGCCTCGTCGGGCTTCACTCCGCGCAGGATAGCGACCAGCGGAAGTTCGTCGAGCCACCGCAGGACGTCGTCGTTGTTCATGACCGGGCCTCCCAGATGCGCCACAATCCGCGCGCGGTCACAGCCGTCGCGTCGCAGATTTCCGCCTCCTCAAGGCCCGCGATCGACAGGGCGAGGGCGTAGCGGCGAACCAGATCGGCGGCGCCGATCAGGGTCACTCCGCCGGCGCGAACGGCGCCCCTCCCGGCTCCGATCTCCGCGCCTATGAGCAGGCCCGACAGGTAGTCCGGAACGCTCCCGGTCGTCAGGCGACCCGCCAGCAGTCCCACCCGGACCGAAAACAATGCCGCGCTCAGGGCGGGCTCGGCGAGGCCGCGCTCCACACCCTGCCGGAATGCCTCATCGTCGGCTCCGTCGCCGGGTGCAGCGCCCCCCGCGAGAATGCTCCGTTCGCGCACGGCCGCGAACAGTTCGCCGGTGGCGAAGGTGCGGAACGAGATGATGGCCCCGCCCTCCATCCGGATCCATTTGCTATGCGTGCCGGGTCCGATCACCCAGCCGTCGAAGCCGGAGTCCGCCAGACCCAGAACCTGGGTCTCCTCGCCGCGCATCACATCGGACAGACCGTCGGCGCCGAACTCCGCGACCCCCGGAACGATGAGGACCTCAAGCGTAGACTCAGGCCGGACGAGCCCCGCCGCCACGCCCTCGAGGCGCGCCGGGCAAGCCACGTAGGGAGCCTCGCGCCAGCGACCCCGCGCGCCCGCCATGCCACAGATGAGGACCGGGGCGCTTCCCAGCCAGTCGCCGGCGACGGCCTGAAGGACGGCACCGAACTCGTTGGGCTCCAACTCACCGGCGCCCCGAGCATCGGCGCGCTGCTCCAGGATCCGGCCTCCGGCGGCCAGACGCATCACCCGCATGTTGCTGGTGCCCCAGTCAACGCCGATCAGGGCGGTCGGCTCCGCGTGGAAATCGGTGAGGGAGATGACGGCCTCCGGAACGCTCGGTGTCGAGCACGGAAAGCGCCCGACGCGGCGCAATGTTCACGCTCGACGGCATCTGCCTGAACTTTGACGACCGAACCCGCGTTGACGTGTGCAGCGACGGCGCGGGATTCGAGCGGGCGCGGTCGACCAAGGAGTCCCCATGGCCGCCATCTATCCGGATCTCGCGGGAAAGGTCGTGATCGTCACCGGCGGGGCGGGCGGCATCGGTGAGGCAATCGCCCGCAGTTTCGTCAGGCAAGGCTGCAGGGTCGGGGTCCTCGATCTCGATGCGGGGCGTGGAGCGCGGCTCGAGGCGGAGCTTTCAGGTGGTGCAGGGACTGTTCGGTTCGTCGCCTGCGATCTCACCGACGTGCCGGCGCTGAAGACGGCGATCGGCGGCTTGAGGGAGGCTCTGGGGCCGGTCGACGTGCTGGTCAACAACGCCGCCAACGACCAGCGTCATGACACGCTTGAGGTGACGGAGGCGTACTGGGACAGCCGCATCGCCGTGAACCTGCGGCACCAGTTCTTCGCCGCCCAGGCCGTGCTGCCCGACATGATGGCGAAGCGTACGGGCGTGATCCTGAACCTCGGGTCCACCTCGTGGATGATCGGCCAGGGGGGAATGGCCGCCTATACGGCGTGCAAGTCGGCGGTGCTCGGCCTCACCCGGTCGCTGGCGCGGGACTTCGGCAAACACGGGGTGCGCGTCAATGCCATTGCGCCCGGCTGGATCATGACCGAGAGGCAGCTGGAACTGTGGGTCACGCCGGAGACAGAGCGCGAAATCTACGAGCGCCAGTGCCTGAAGCGGAAGCTGGTCCCCGATGACATCGCCCGCTTCGTGGTCTTCATGGCCTCGGAAGACGCCGGCGCCTGCACCAACCAGCACTATGTCGTCGACGGGGGCTGGGTCTGATGACCACCAAGCCGCTGCGCTCGCGCGCCTGGTTCGACAATCCCGACAACCCGGACATGACCGCCCTCTATCTGGAGCGGTATCTGAACTACGGCCTGACACGGGGCGAACTGCAGTCGAACAAGCCGATCATCGGCATAGCCCAGACCGGGTCGGACCTGGCGCCCTGCAACCGGCATCATCTGGTCCTCGCCGAACGGGTCCGCGCCGGCATTATCGCCGCTGGCGGCATACCCATGGAGTTCCCGGTCCACCCGATCCAGGAAACGGGCAAGCGGCCGACGGCGGGGCTCGATCGCAATCTCGCCTATCTCAGCCTGGTGGAAACTCTCTACGGCTATCCGCTGGACGGCGTGGTGCTGACCATCGGCTGCGACAAGACCACGCCGGCCTGCCTGATGGCCGCCGCGACCGTCGACATGCCGGCTATCGCGCTGTCGGTCGGCCCGATGCTGAACGGCTGGCACGAGGGAAAACGCATCGGCTCCGGGACGATCATCTGGAAGGCGCGCCAACAGCTGGCGGCCGGCGAGATCGACTATGAAGGCTTCCTCGAACTGGTCGCGTCGTCTGCGCCCTCGGTCGGCTTTTGCAACACCATGGGGACGGCGACGACGATGAACTCGCTGACCGAGGCGCTGGGCATGTCCCTGCCCGGCTCGGCGGCCATCCCGGCGCCCTACCGGGAGCGCGCGCAGGCGGCCTACGAGACCGGCCGGCGCATCGTCGGGATGGTGGCCGAGGACCTTAAGCCGTCGGACATCCTGACCCGGGAGGCCTTCCTCAACGCCATCGTCGTCAACTCGGCCATAGGCGGTTCAACCAATGCGCCCGTGCATCTGACGGCGCTGGCGCGGCACGCCGGCGTCGACCTGACGCTCAGCGAGTGGGAGACCCACGGCCTGAACGTGCCGCTGCTGGTCAACCTGCAGCCCGCCGGCGAGTATCTGGGCGAGGACTATTTCCACGCTGGCGGCGTGCCCGCGGTCGTCAGCGAACTGATCGGCGAAGGCCTGATCCACACCGGCGCCCCGACCGTAACCGGACGGAGCCTCGGGGAGAACTGCAGCGGCAGGACCAGCACCCTGCCCGACGTCATTCGCCCGTTCGACAACCCGGTGAAGGCCCAGGGCGGCTTCAAGATCTTCACCGGCAACCTGTTCAACTCGGCGATCATGAAGCTGAGCGTGATCAGTCCGGAGTTCCGCGAGCGATATCTGTCCAACCCCGACGATCCGAACGCCTTCGAGGGCGAGGCGACCGTGTTCGACGGACCCGAGGACTATCACCGCCGCATCGACGACCCGGCGCTGGGGATCACCGAAACCAGCCTGCTGTTCATGCGTGGCGCCGGACCGGTCGGCTATCCCGGCGCGGCCGAGGTCGTGAATATGCGGCCGCCGGACTATCTGATCAAACAGGGCGTGCACTCCCTGGCCTGCATCGGCGACGGGCGGCAGTCCGGAACCTCCGGATCGGCCTCGATCCTGAACGCCTCGCCCGAGGCGGCGGCGGGCGGCGCCCTGGCCCTTCTGCGCACCGGCGACCGGGTGCGGATCGACCTGAACACCGGCCGGGCGGACGTGCTGATCTCCGACCAGGAACTGGCGGCGCGCCGGGCGGCGCTCGAGGCGGACGGCGGCTACCGCTACCCCACCCACCAGACCCCCTGGCAGGAAATTCAGAGGAGCATGGTCAGCCAGCTGGAGACCGGCGCCGTGCTGGAGCCTGCGGTGAAATATCACCGGATCATCGATCGCTTCGGCCCGCCGCGCGACAGCCACTGACCGGCGGCTACAGCTTCACCAGCGCCGGCGGCAGGCCCGGGGCGTCCACCCGCACCCGGTACAGACCGCCGAGCGTGGGCTGCTTCGCCCGCCGATGTCCGTTCGCGAGCCAGGCGGTGGTGCAATACAGCGTCCTGAGATCGTCGCCGCCGAAGGCCGGCTTTGTGACGGTGACGACCGGAAACGGGATGTCCTCCAGCCGCTCGCCCCCGGGCGAGAAGCGCGCCACGCCCGAGCCGTTGAACAGCCCCACATGGAGGACGCCGGCGGAGTCCACCGCCATCCCGTCGGGGAAACCGTCCTCCACCTCGACGAACAGCCGCTTTCGGCTAAGCACACCCCCGGCATGGTCGAAGGCGTAGATGCGTCGCTCGGTGGTGTCGTTGTGGTAGAGGGTCCGGCCATCCGGACTGAGCGCCGGGCCGTTGGTCACCCGATAGCCCTCGTCATGCCGGGTGATCTCGCCGCGATGGTATCGATAGAGGGTCCCGGAGACCGTCTCCTCGCTGTCGTCCATCGAGCCGAACCAGAGCGATCCGTCCGGCGCGACGTACCCGTCGTTGAGCCGGTTCTGCGGACGGTCCGGCTCGACCCGGACCATCAGCTCGAAGCGTCCGGCGCCTGGATCAAACCGGTGGAGGCCCGAGCGCACGCCGCACACGAGCGAGCCGTCCTCGGCCGGAAGTGCGAAACCGGTCTGGTCGGGCGTGTCCCACGACGCGCGCCCGCCGTCCTCGGCGTAGCGGTGCAGCTTGCGTCCCTTGATGTCGACGAACCAGAGGCAGCGCTCGCGCACGGACCAGACCGGCCCTTCGCCCAGCTCAGCCTGCAGGTCCCAGACGAGTTCGGGTTGTTCCATGGGTTCATGATCGCTCTGGTCAGCGAGTGAAGAAGCGGAAGCGGATCCGGTTCCGGTAGACCTGCCCAGGCTCCAGCCGGATGCTCCCGAAGGCGGGCTGGTTGGGGGTGTCGGGGAACATCTGGGGTTCCAGCACAACCGCATCGCCCTGCCGATACAGCCGGCCCGACTTTCCGGCGACGGTCGCGTCGAGGAAGTTGCCGGAATACATCTGCAGCCCCGGCTGGTCGGAGGACAGCTCCATCGCGCGGCCCGAGACCGGATCCTCAAGCAGCGCCACCACCCGCGGCTCCGGCGCCGGCTCCCGGCTGATCACCCAGTTGTGGTCGTAGCCGCGACCGAAGACGATCTGCTCGTCCGAGGCGTCGCGGACCCTCAGCCCGATCTGCGTGGGCGTGCGGAAATCGAACGGCGTGTCGCCCACCTTGCGGAACTCCCCGGTGGGGATCGCCGTCCGGTCGGTCGGCAGGTATTCCTCTGCATACAGCGCCAGGCGGTGGTCCATGGCCCCGGCCGCCGCCCCATCGCCGGCCAGGTTCCAGTAGCCGTGGCTGGTGATGTTCACCGGCGTTGGGCGGTCTGTCGTCGCCTCATAGTCGAGGGCCAGCACCCCTTCAGGCATCAGGCTGAAGCGGGCGAGCACGGTGAGTTCGCCCGGAAAGCCCTGGTCGCGGTGAGGGCTGACACAGCGCAGGGTGACGCCGGGGGAGGCGCCCTCGCATACCTCGACGATCTCCCACACCCGGCGGTCCAGTCCCTCCGCCCCGCCATGCAGGGCGTTGGGTCCGTCGTTGAGAGGGACCCGGTGCTCGATGCCGTCCATCCCGAAGCGACCGCCGGCGATCCGGTTCGCCACCCGGCCCACGGTCACACCCATATAGGTCGACGAGGCGAGGTAGCCCTCGATCGTGGGAAAGCCGAGGACGACGTCGGCGATCTCTCCGGCGCCGTCGGGGACAAGCACCGATTGGATCGTGGCGCCGAACGTGAGAATGCGGACGCTCACGCCCGAAGCGCCGGCCAGTTGCACGGCCTCGACGCGCTCACCCCCCGGCGTTCGGCCGAAGCCGGTCCGCGTCACGCCCGGTTGTCGGGCTCCCGTCACATCACGCCGCCGACTGATGATCGCGGCCCGTCCGGCTGCGGTTGTAGACCAGCCGACCGCTGCACCAGACCTCCACGCCCACGCGGCTTGGCATGCGCAGCAGTTCCTCCGCGGCCCGGATCCGGGCCGCGCCGTCCGCGGGGCAGGTCCGGCGCTCACACGCCGGTTCCGACGATCCGCGGAAGAAATAGAGGAACACGTAGACCATCAGGCCCCGGCGATGGCCGCCTCCTCAGCCACCGCCGCGGTCTCGCCCAAGGGCTTGAGCCGCCGCCAGGTGGCGAGCGCCTGACCGGTGACCTGGTCCATGTTGTAGTAGCGGTAGGTCGCGAGACGGCCGACGAAAGTCACGTCGGGACGGGTGGCGGCGAGCGCCTCGTACTTCTTGAACAGCGCCTGGTTCTCCGCTCGGGGAATCGGATAGTAGGGATCGCCCTCCGCGGCCGGATATTCGTAGGTTATGCTGGTCCTGGGGTGCGACTGGCCGGTCAGGTGCTTGTATTCGGTGATCCGGGTGTATGGCGTGGCCTCGTCCGGATAATTGACTGTCGCCACCGGCTGGAACTGCTCCTGATCCAGTGTCTCGTGGCGGAAGCGCAGCGAACGGTACGGCAGTTCGCCGTAGCGGTGATTGAAGAACTCATCGATCGGGCCGGTGAAGATGAGTCGGTCGTGCAGCACCTCATCTACGACATCCCGGTATTCGACGCCCGTCTCGATGTGAATGTTCTCGTGGTCAAGCATGTTCTCGAACATGCGGGTGTAGCCATCCAGCGGCATGGCCTGGAAGGCGTCCGTGAAATAGCGGTCATCTGTATTGGTCCGCGTCGGCACCCGGGCGGTCACCGACTTGTCGAGGTCCGACGGGTCCAGGCCCCATTGCTTGCGGGTGTAGCCGCGGAAGAAGGTCTCGTAGAGTTCGCGGCCGATGGCGTTGACCACGACATCCTCCGAGGTGCGGATGCGCTCCACCGGCTCCGCCCGCGAGGCGAGGAACGCCTCGGCCTGTTCGTCCGACCGCAGATCCAGGCCGTAGAGAGCGTTCAGCGTCGTCCGGTTGATTGGCATCGGGACGAGGCGGTCATTCACCTGGGCCAGCACGCGATGCTCGTACGGCCGCCACTTGGTGAAGCGGGAGAGGTAGTCGAAAATCTCGGCCGAATTGGTGTGGAAGATGTGCGGTCCGTACTGGTGGATCAGCACGCCGGCGTCATCGAGCCGATCGAAGGCGTTGCCCGCGATGTGCGGGCGCCGATCGATGAGCAGAACCTTCTGGCCCTGCGAGGCGAGGCGTTCGGCCAGAACGGATCCCGCAAAGCCGGCGCCGACGACGAGGGCGTCGTAATGCGAGCGGCGGATCGCCGGCCAGACAGAAGGCGCGGCCACTGCAGGCCGGGGCGAGAGAGACGTCCGGCGCTGCGCGGCCCTATCGATCAGGGCCGACATGCGCAGCTGGGTCTGGTCCCAGGAAAGGCTCGCCAGGGCCGCGTCCACATCCTCCAGCCAATTCCGGTCTTGCGCCCGGGCCAGCCCCAGGGCCGCCTCACAAGCCTCCACGAAGGCCTCCGCCGTGTCGGCGATCCGCACCGCCTCCAGGTCGCCGTAGTGACGCACCACGTCGCGGATCGGCGTAGACACCACGGGCCGGCCGGCCGACAGGTACTCTGGCGTCTTGGTCGGACTGATGAACCGGGTCGACTCGTTGATGGCGAACGGCATCATCGCCACGTCCCAGTCCGACAGGCAGCCCGGGAGTTCGTCGTAGGTCTTCTGCCCCGACCACACGAGGTTTGGGCGTTGCGGCAGGCTGTCCGGCGAAATCTTGACTACCGGGCCGACGATCTCGAAATCCCATCCGGGCCGCGCCTGGGCGATCGCCCCGATCAGATCGAGGTCCATCCGCTCGTCGATGACGCCGTAGAAGCCGAAGCGAGGCCGGCGGTTGCCGCCAGCCGCGCCGATCTCACGCGCCCTGGCGAAGTGCGCGCGGTCGACGCTCGACGGGAACGGATGAATGTTGCCGTGCAGATGCTGCTTGGCCTCAAAGAGGCTGTAGCCGCCCGTGAATACCACGTCGGCGGTCGCGAAAAGCTCGCGCTCCAGCGTCGTAAGCTCCGGCGGGGCGAATTTGAAGTTCGCCAGTTCGTCCATGCAGTCGTAGACCACCGCCGCGGCCTCGATGTGCCGGGCCAGTGGTAGCATCATCGGGGTGTAGTACCAGAGCACCGGCCGCTCGATGCGCTGGGCGGCGATGGCCTCGCCGAGCAACTGCCTGAGGACGGCGTTGCGGCAGGCGCCCTCGAGACCCTCCGGAAGCCGCGGCGTGGCCACGATGACCCCGCTGTCGGCGCAGGTTCTGATGTCGAGACCCATGGCGGCCCCGGCCTCGGCCGGCAGAGGCTCCTCGAAGACCAGCACGGTCCGGGTGGCCGCGAAACGTGACAGGAGGTGTTGAGGCCGCTGGAAAACGAAGTCCCATCGCAGGTGCGACAAGCAGACGATCGGGTCCGTTCTCTCGTTCGGCTTCCCCAGTTCGATGATGTCCGCACCTTGCGGGAGGGTTGATTGCCGGGCCATGCGCAGTCTCTCAGTTGTGGGTTCCGGTCCACCAACCAGCAGCGGCCCTGTTTGTTTCATGCGGTTGAAAACACGATAATTTTCGGCGATCCCTAGAGTCGGCCTTCCGACATTCCCAAGGGAGCGCACTCCGGATAGAGCAGCCGGTCGGGCGTCTCCCACCAGCCAGGGCAAGGCTCGTCGGCCTTGCCGCCCCTGCCGAGTTCCGTAACGAAATCAGCCAGGGGCGTGGCGCGCGGAAAACCGTCGGAGACATCGAAGACGCCCGCCTCATAGCTTCCGCGCCAGTCCGTCAGCAGACTGTCCCAGTCGTGGCTGCCGAGCAGGGCCCAGACGGCCACCGCCCGAACGTCAATGCCTCTCGTCCGCGCGTCCTGCGCCGCACGCCAGCACGCCCGGAGCCATTGACGCTGCTGCTCCGGCGTACAGCCGAGATGGCACTCCGTGACCGCGATCGGAAGCAGGTAGCGGCTCCAGAGGTCCGAGATGCAACGGACCCAACCGTTGGGATAGTCCGCGAGCACCCGTACGGCCTCGACGTCCGCATAGGCGATCTCGCCATTGCCGCCCCGCGTGTGTTCCGGATAGCGTTCAGGGCGGTGGTCGAGGAAGCGATCGCTGGTGACGTAGTGGTTCAGGCCCAGTAGGTCTGGCGGGCAGATATCCTCGGCGATGGCGTCGAGCCGCTCCCCAAGGCCGAACCGCTCGATCCGCAGCCACAGGGGATGACCGGGAACGATCCTGCCGGTGAGCAGGTCCCAGGTGGCGAGCCGGCGCTCGTTCTCGTGACGCGCCTGCTCCGCGCAGGGCGCCGTGCTCCAGGTGTGGCCGAAGTCCTCCGTCTGGATCAGCCGGGCCCGCGGGTTCACGGCCCGGATCTCGCGCATGGACAGGCGCACGGCGTCCACCTGGTTCAGCAGGGCCAGCCAGAAGGAGCGTTCGTCCCGGGCGTGAGGGTACCAGTGGCCGTACAGGGCGCTGAAGCGCGCCGTGGTGAGCGGCTCGTTGACCGGCGTCCAGTCGTCGACCCAGAAATAGCGCCGCGCGACCTCGCCGGCGAACCGCGCAAGACCGGTGGCGAACTCCGAATCCAGCAGGTTGGTCCAGGCGGGCCCGGAGCCGTGATGGACCAGTCCCACGATCGGTCGCACGCCGAGGGCTCTCAGACGGCCCAGCCGTTCGTCGGGCCATGACCAGTCATATCGGCCTCGCTCCACCTCGGTACGCTCCCACAGCACGGGATAGCGAAGCGCGCGCAGGCCGAGCTCGGCGAAGCGGTCGAGATCGTCCGGTCGCTCCTGATGGCCCGACAGACGCGACTGATCGAGCCATCTGTCTCCGACGCGATTGACGGTGCATTCGTGGCCGCCCCACAACTCGAGCCCGCTCACGCGACCTCCTTGGCGGTCGCCAGCAGACGCTCTCCGAAAGCCGGGCGCCGGCGCCAGGCGACGGCGGAGGCGACGATTTCGTCCAGGTTCGTGAACGACGGCCTCCATCCGAGCCGATCCTGCGCCAGTTGCGAGTCGGCGACGAGACAGGCCGGGTCGCCGGGGCGGCGTGGGCCGATCGAGTACGGCGTCGGCCGTCCGCTCGCGCGGCCAACCGCTTCCACGACTTCCAGCACCGAGAACCCGCGGCCGGTTCCGAGATTCATGGCGATGAAGCCTTCGGCTCCGGTGTTCGCATCCAGCGCCAGCAGGTGGGCCTGCGCCAGGTCCGACACGTGGATGTAGTCGCGGATGCACGAGCCGTCGGGCGTGGGGAAGTCCCGGCCGAAGACGGTCAGCGCGGGACCGAGGCCCAGGGCGGCCTCGATCGCCAGCGGGATGAGGTGGCTTTCCGGTGAGTGGGCCTCGCCGATCTCGCCGGCGGGGTCCGCCCCGCAGGCGTTGAAGTAGCGCAGGGCGACCCCCTGCACGCCATAGGCCTTGGCGCAGGCCGAGATCAGCCGTTCGGCGGCCAGCTTGCTGTCGCCGTAGGGATTGATCGGCTGGGTCGGCGCGGTCTCGCGGAGCGGCTCGGTCGAAACGACGTCGGGTTGGCCATAGACCGCGGCCGTCGAGGAGAACACCAGCCGGTCTATGCCGCAGGCGCGCATGGCCTGGAGCACGCAGGCGACCCCGTTCAGGTTCACATCCCAGAACAGGTCGGGCTCGCGGACCGAACGGCCGACCTCGATCAGGCCAGCGAAATGGATGACGCTGTCGATGCGGTGCTCGCGCATGCAGGCCTCGAGCGTGGCGCGATCGCGCACGTCTCCAATCACCAGAGGCCCCCACAACACGGCCTCGCGGTGCCCGTTGCTGAGGTCGTCGAACACGACCGGCGCATGTCCGGCGAGGGCGAGCGCTTTCGCCGTGTGCGAACCGATATAGCCTGCGCCTCCGGTCACCAGAACTCGTCGCCCGTCGCTCACGCAATCCTCCTGTCCAGGTTGCGCCCCAACCGTTGGACCATCGCTGGGGTTCCTCTGTCGGCGAGGCGACACAGCCGCGCCTGGAGGAGATCGGCCGCCTGCCGGGGTTCGGCCGCCACGGGACCGGCTTCGGCGACGCCGCGCATCTCATACCGGCGACAAGGGCCTTCCCTGCCGCCAGGGACTCCCGGGAGAGTTCTCTGACCTGACCCGGCCCGCAGGGCCCGGCTGAAACAGGGAATTCAGATGTTTTTCTTCAGCCCAGCCGCTTGAGCGGCGCGAGGACGGCGGCGGCGATCAGGGCGGCGACGGACGCCGCCAGGAAGACGGCGGCCAGCGGCAGGCCGAGACCCAGCAGGACGGCGGCGCCGGCGGGAGCCAGGCTCTGCGGCAGCGCGACGGCCATGTTCATCACCCCCAGATCGCGCCCCGCCGCGGCGCGATCAGGCAGGATTTCCGCCGTCATCGCCGCCACCGTGGTGGCGTGCAGTCCGTGGGCAGCGCCGAACAGCAGCTGGCCCGCCAGCGGCCCCGGCCACGCCGGGCAGATGACCATCAAGGCCAGCGCCGCGGCCATGCCCACGCCACCGACGATCACAAAGATCCGGCGTCTCCGCAGCCGGTCCGAGCCTACGCCGCCGACGAAGCCGCCAAGCGCCGCCGCCACGGTGGAGGCGAGCAGCAACCCGCCGAACAGCTGCAGGGCGGACCACCCCTGCGGCCTCGCGCCCGGCAGGTCCTGCAGCAGGAACAGCAGGTAGAGTGTGTTGATGGCCACGGCGCTCTCGACCAGCAGGCGCGAGATGAAGGTCCAGAAGAACCGCCGGTCCTTCAGGGCGGCGAAGGACAGCCGCCGGGGAGCCGCGACGGGGCGGAGCGATCGCGGCTCGCGCAGGGTCAGGGCGAAAGGCAGGATCATCGCCGCCGCCACGGCGATGACGACGGTGAACTGCAGGGGCGGCGATCCCGCCAAGCGCGTGACCACCACGGCTGTGAACAGGTTGGCGACCGGCAGAGCGGCGCCCGCCCAGGCGGAGATCAGTCCCTTCTGGGCGTCCGCGACCATGTCGGGAACGATGGCGGTGAGCGGCGCATAAAGGGCGTTGACCGCCAGCTGGAAGGCCACGACGCCCAAGGCCAGCTGCAGCGGGCTGCGGGCCCAGCCGATCAGGGCGAGCGCCACGGCGACCAGGGCCACGCCGGCGAGAATCCACGGGCGCCGCCGGCCGAAGCGGCCCCGGGTGCGGTCGCTCAGGCCGCCGAACAGGAGATTGGCGAAGGCCGCGGTCAGGCCGCCCAGGATGGCCATCTGGCTGAGCAGCAAGGCCTTGTCCGCGCCGCCGAGCAGCTCGGCCTTGCCGGGCAGCAGCAGTGTCAGCAACGGAATGAAGCAGATGAAGGCCCCGGCCTGGGCCGCCCCGTAGCCGAGGATGAACCAGCGGGATCGGTGAGATGGCGTCAATTCGGCGGCGGGGGCGATCATGCCTACATATGAGGTCGCCCTGCAGGGCGCGTCGACCTATTGTGGAGCCAGGGCGACGCGGGAGGACGCGAGCCTTGTGCGCGGGGAGCGATCTTGACGGCCAGAAAACCGACCATCGACGATGTGGCGCGCCAGTCCGGCGTCGGCCGCACCACCGTGTCGCGCGTGCTCAACGGAGGGCCCAATGTCCGCGAGGCGGTGCGGGCGCGCGTGCTGGCGGCGGTGGCGGCGCTGAACTATCGCGTCAACCCGCAGGCGCGCTCGCTGGCCGGCGGCGGCAGCCGTATGCTGGCCCTGATCCTGGCCTCCGATCTCGACGCGGAGCCCAACTCATTCTACGCCTCGGCCCTGGAGCTCGGCGCGCTGCGCGAGTGCCTGTCGCTCGGCTTCCAGCTGATGACCCGTCACGTGCCGCAACAGAGCCCGGACCGGCGCGAACAGGTGCTCGAACTGATGACCACGCAGCGGTGCCAGGGCCTGATCCTGACCCCGCCGTTCGCCGACGACGCCACCCTCATCAGGGAAATCCGGCGGCAAGGCTGTCAGGTCGCGACCATTTCGCCCGGCGGGCCGGGCCGTTCGGCCGCTGACGGGGTCGGCATCGACGACGAGGCAGGTGGCTACGACATCGCCCGGCATCTACTGGATCTCGGCCACCGGCGGTTCGCCTTCATCAGCGGCATCGAGGGCCACCTGTCGGCCGAGCAGCGCTTCGACGGGCTAAAGCGGGCCCTGCGCCAGCGCGGCCTGGATCCGGCGGCGGTGACGGTGCTGCGGGGGGACTTCACCTTCCGCTCGGGCAGCGCGCTCGCCGCCCGCCTGTTCGACCAGCCAGATCCGCCCACGGCCCTCGTCTGCGCCAACGACGACATGGCCGCCGGGGCCCTGTCGGCCGCGCACGGGCGGGGCTTGGAAGTGCCGGGGCATCTGTCGATCACCGGCTTCGACGACACGCCGGTGTCGGAGATCGTCTGGCCGCCCCTCGCCACCGTCCACCAGCCGTTGAAGGACATGGGCGGCGAGGCGGTCCGGATCATCGCCGGGCGGCTCGCGGGGACGCGCCGGGATGCCGATTTTAGCTTCACCATCCTGCCTCACGCGGTGGTCGCCCGGGCCTCCGCCGGACGCGCCGCGCCGAGACTCGCCTCCGCGAGCGCTTGACGCGGAGCTCAGGCCGCTTCCTATTGGAAGCGCTTCCAACGTGAAGCTCGCGATGAAACGGACGCCGCCCGCGGGGGCCAGAGCGCCGACCAAGGGAGGTAGACGCCATGACACGGCGAATCACAACGCTTGCGCGTCGTGCGCTGGCTGTCGGAGCCGCTCTGGCGACGCTGGGAGCGGCCGCCTGCGCCGGCGCTCCGGCCGAGCCGTCCGCGCGCGTCTGGATGACATCGGGCGACCGCAGCCGGCTACTGTCCGAACAGCCGTCTCTTCGCTTCGAGCCGTCGTCGACCCGGGCCGGTCCAACGGTCGCCGTTGATGCAGGCCAACAATACCAGGAGATGGTCGGTTTCGGCGCGGCGGTCACCGACGCCTCGGCCTTTCTGATCCAGACCAGACTCCCGGACGATCGGCGGGCGACGCTGATGCGCGAGCTTTTCGGCCGGGAGGACGGCGGGCTCGGCTTCAGCTTCACCCGCGTGACCATCGGCGCCTCGGACTTCTCGCTCGACCACTACAGCCTCGCGGATGCGCCGGATCCGACGCTGGCGAGCTTCTCGACGGCCCGGATGGAGGAGTTCGTCTTCCCCACCGTCCGCCAGGCCGTGGCGATCAATCCGGACCTCAAGATCATGGCCTCGCCGTGGAGCGCGCCGGGCTGGATGAAGACCACCGGCTCTATGATACAGGGCCAGCTGAAGCCGGAGTTCTATCCGACCTATGCCGAATATTTCCGGCGCTACATCGACTCGGCGGCCGCGCACGGGGTGCCGACGGACTATCTGAGCATCCAGAACGAGCCTGACTTCGAGCCGGACAGCTATCCCGGCATGCGCTGGGGCCCGGAGGGACGGGCGGACTTCGTCGGGCTGCACCTGGGTCCGCTGCTCCGCGACGCGGGCTTCGGGACCAAAATCCTCGACTGGGATCACAACTGGGATCAGCCGCAACAGCCCCTGACGGTGCTCGCGGACGAGCGGGCGCGCCCGTTCATCACCGGCGTCGCCTGGCACTGCTACGGCGGCGACGTCGCGGCCCAGAGCCAGGTCCGCGACGCCTGGCCGGACAAGGACGTCTTCTTCACCGAATGCTCGGGCGGCGAATGGGCGCCTGGCTTCGCCGAGAGCTTCACCTGGACGATGAAGACCCTGATCATCGGGTCGGTCGAGCACTGGGCGCGCGGGGTCCTGATGTGGAACCTGGCCCTGGACGAAAACTATGGTCCGCACGCGGGCGGCTGCGGAAACTGCCGCGGGGTTGTGAAGATCGACAGCCGGACCGGCGCGATAGAGCGGAATCAGGAATACTACGCCTTCGGCCACGCCAGCCGCTTCGTCCGGCCCGGGGCGAGACGGGTCGCCTCGGTCGAGCCGGAGGGTCTGCAGGCGGTCGCCTTCGTCAACCCGGATGGCGAACGGGTGCTGATCGTCCTCAACGAGGGCGCCGCACCGGTCGCTTTCGACATCCGCGAGGGCGGCCGAAGCGCCGCCGCCGAACTGCCGCCGCAGACCGCCGCCACCTTCGTCTGGGGGGCGTCTGACTGAAGCGACGCGGCGGACCCGCGGCGATCTCCGGCTCCGGTAGCAAGGCGTGATCGGCGCCGCCTGAAATCGGATTGCGCCGGAAGATCATTTCGGATAGCGGTTGGAAGCGCTTCCAACACCATCGAGGAGGATGGGCGGCGGCGAACAAAAATGGACGTGCGGCTCAAGGGTCCACGCCGGGGAAACAACAGGGGGTATTCATGCGCAGCCAGTTCGCAGGCGTTCGCAAGACGGGCGCCGTCTCGTCGTCACAGCTTCGCCTGACCGTGTCGGCGCTCGCTCTCGCCATGGCCGGGCCCGGCGTCGCCCTGGCCCAGGACCCGCCGTCGCAGGATGAGCAGGCGGTCGAGGTCGAGGAAGTGGTGGTCACCGGCCTGCGCCGCGGCCTGGCCGACTCGATCAGCATCAAGCGCAACGAGACCTCGATCGTCGAGGCGGTCTCGGCCGAGGACATCGGCAAGCTGCCGGACGTGTCCATCGCCGAGTCGATCGCCCGCCTGCCCGGCCTCGCCGCCCAGCGCGTCAATGGCCGCGCCCAAGTGATCTCGATCCGTGGTCTGGCCCCCGACTTCACCACCACCCTGCTGAACGGCCGCCAACAGGCCAGTTCGGGCGACAACCGCGCCGTCGAGTTCGACCAGTATCCGTCCGAGCTGCTGTCCGGGGTGGTCATCTACAAGACGCCCGACGCCGAAATCTCCGGCATGGGCCTGTCCGGCACCGCCGACCTGCGCACCGTCCGGCCGCTGGAATTCGGACGGCAGGCGCTCGCCGTGAACCTGCGCGGCGAAGTCGTCGAGGGCGACAGCCTGAACGCCGACGTCAACAACTACGGCGGCCGCTTCTCGATCAGCTACATCGACCAGTTCGCCGATGACACGATCGGCGTCGCGCTCGGCTACGCCCACCTGGATTCGCCGTCGCAGAACCGCCACTACAAGGCCTATGGCTATGAAGCGTTTGGCTTCGCCGTCACGCCCGACAGCGCCGACGACGCCCTGATCCTGAACGGTCAGGAGATTTTCGCGACTTCGCGCCTCAACCAGCGCGATGCGGTCATCGGCATCGTCGAGTGGCGTCCGAACGAGCGGCTGCACTCGACGCTGGACCTCTACTATTCGAAGTTCGATCAGGAAGAGACCACGCGCGGGGCGCAGTGGTTCTCGAACGGCTGGGCCGACGGCGCGACCTTCACCGACGTCCAGACCGAAACCCGTGGAGGGTCCCTTTTCGCCACCAGCGGCACGCTGAACGGTGGCGTTCCGATCATCCGCAACGACTTCAACACCCGGGAGGACGAGTTGTTCGCGGTAGGGCTGAACAACGAGTTCGAGATCGATGAGCGCACGCGCGTCGTGGCCGACCTGTCGTATTCGACCAACGAGCGTCGCGAGCAAATTCTCGAGACCTACGCCGGCTACGGCCGCGGCGTGGGCGGCGTCACTCCAGCTACACCCGACGTCGGCCGGACGCTCGACACCATCACCTTCGAGGTCAACGACGAAGGCTATCCGACCTATTCCGAGGGGCTCGACTACGCCGATGCGTCACAGGTTTCGCTCGGCGACCGGGCGCCCTGGGGCGGCTGGGGCCATGACGGGGCCATTCGCTTCCCCGATGTCGAGGAGCGGATCTACGCCGCTGACCTCAAGTTCGAGCGGGATCTGAACGGCATCATCCACACGGTCAGCGCCGGCGTGAATCTGGCCAACCGCAACAAGACCAAGCGTGTCGACGACTTTGATCTGTTCCTGAAGAACGGCCGACAGCAGGTCTATGTCGATCCCCAGTACCTGGTCGAGTCGACCTCGCTCGATTTCGCCGGTTTCGGCGACGTTCTCAGCGTCGACCTGAGCCGGGCGCTGGACGTCTACTACGACCGCGCGCCGATCCTCGACGCCAACTATTTCGACAAGAACTGGGACATCGAGGAAGAGGTCCTCACCTGGTTCGCGCGGGCCGAGTTCGAGAAGGGCCAGGTCCGCGGCAACGTCGGCATCCAGGTCGTCCAGCAATCCCAGGAATCGACCGGCGTCGTCATCAACGGCCTGGAGCCGGGCCAGCCGATCACGCCGATGTCGATAACCGAGGGGGCGGACTATACGGACGTCCTGCCCAGCCTGAACATGATCTACGATCTGGGCGGCGGTCACAGGGTCCGGTTCGCGGCCTCCAAGACGATGGCGCGGCCGCGAATGGACGAGATGCGCGCAAACGTGACGCCAGGATTCAACGCGCTGGTTTGCACAGGCCAGCCCTGCCTTCCCGGGACCACCGTCAATCCGTGGTCGGCCTCCGGAGGCAACCCGCATCTTGAGCCGTGGCGGGCCACCGCCTTCGACCTGGCCTACGAGTGGTACATCGACCCCACGACCTATCTGTCGATCGCCGGCTTCTACAAGAACCTCGACACCTACATCTATCAGCAGACTACCGAGTTCGATTTCTCGGGCATTCCGCTACCCAGCACGGCGTCCTCCATCCCGGCCGGCGTCACGATCAGTCCGATCGGACAGATCACCCTGCCTGCCAACGGCAAGGGCGGCGTGGTCGAGGGAATCGAGATCAGCGGCGCCCTCAACTTCGGCACGATCTGGGAGCCGCTGGACGGTTTCGGCGTGCTCGGCAGCGTCTCGTTCACCGAGTCCGATCTGAATCCCAGCGCATCGGGCGCACCGACCCGGATCCCCGGGCTGTCCGGCATGGTCTACAACATGACCGCCTATTACGAGCGGGATGGCTTCCAGGCGCGGATCAGCAAGCGCTTCCGCGAGGCCTTCAAGGGCGAGGTGGTTCAGCTGTTCGCGACCCGCGGCCAGACGGAGATCATGGACGACGAGCAGATCGACGCCCAGATCGGCTACACCTTTGAGAGCGGACCGATGGAAGGTCTTGGCCTGCTGTTCCAGGTGAACAACCTGACCAACTCGCCGTACCGGACCCGGCTCGGGATCGACGCCGGCGGGACCACGACAGCGGATGGAGGCTACCTGCCGGAAACCTACGAGGAGTACGGCCGGCAGTACCTGTTCGGCATCAACTATCGCTTCTGATCGCCGGCGCCGCCCAACGCGCAAGGCCCGGAAACGTCGGGACCGGGCTTCTGCGCCCGGCTCCCGGCGGCTGCCCTTCCCTGTGAGACGTCGAGTACCCGCATGAAACGTTCCGCCCTGTCCCTCCCGCTCTCGCTCCTGCTGCTGGCGGGCTGTGCGCCCACGGCGGTCCTGCCGCCGCAGCCCATCGAGGCGGCGGCCGGTCGTTCGGCCGCCCACGATGCTGCGATGGAGACCCGCATCGCGCGGATTGTGGCGGGGATGACCCTGGAGCAGAAGGTCGGGCAGATCACCCAGCCGGACGTGCGAAACATCACGCCGGACGAGGTCCGTCAGTACTACATCGGCACAGTGCTGAACGGCGGCGGGGCCTGGCCCGGCAACAACAAGCGCTCCACACTCGCCGAGTGGGCCGCCTGGGCCGGGGCCTACTCCGACGCCGCCATGACCACGGACATGGCCGTGAAAATCCCCCTGCTGTGGGGCACCGACGCGGTGCACGGGCACAACAACGTCTCGGGCGCGACCATCTTTCCGCACAACATCGGCCTCGGCGCCGCGAACGATCCCGATCTGATTGAGCGGATCGGCCGGGCCACGGCGCGGCAGGTTCGCGCCACCGGCATCACCTGGGCGTTCGCCCCTACGCTCGCCGTCGGCGAGAACCGCCGCTGGGGCCGCACCTATGAGAGCTGGTCGAGCGACCCGGCCCTGGTGCAGCGCTATGGCGAGGCCATGGTGCGCGGCCTGCAGGGGGGGCTTGCCGGCGACGGCGACGTCCTGGCCACCGCGAAACACTACCTCGGCGACGGAGGCACCTTCAACGGCGTCGATCAGGGCCAGACCCGCGCCACCCGGGAGGAACTGCTCGGGACGCACGGCGCCGGCTACCTTGGCGCGCTCGAGGCCGACGTCCAGACGGTGATGATCTCCTACAGCAGCTGGTACGACACCGCCTCGGGCCAGGACCATGGCAAGATGCACGGCAACCGCGACCTGATCGCCGGACATCTGAAGGGCGAGCTGGGCTTCGACGGACTGGTGGTTTCCGACTGGAACGGCATCGAGCAGGTTGCGGGCTGCGCCAAGGATCGCTGCCCGCAGGCGGTCAACGCCGGCATCGATGTGTTCATGGTGCCCGAGGACTGGCGCGCCTTCATCGCCAACACCGTGGCCGACGTGCGCGAGGGCCGTATCCCGGAAGCCCGCATCGACGACGCGGTGACCCGCATCCTGCGCGTCAAGATGCGCTCCGGGCTGTTCGACCGCCCGGCCGACGCCAGCGCCCTGACCGGCCGCGCCGACGCGCTGGACGCCAGCGCCCTCGCCCGCGAGGCGGTGCGCAAATCGCTGGTGCTGCTCAAGAACGACAAGGCCGCCCTGCCGCTGCAGCCCGGCCGCAGGGTGCTGGTCGTCGGCGCCAGCGCCGACAGCCTCTCCAACCAGACAGGCGGCTGGTCGCTGACGTGGCAGGGAACGGAGAACACCAACGATGACTTCGCCACCGGCCAGACCCTGCTGACCGCGCTGCGGGAGGCGCTGGGCGGCGACAGCGTGGTCTATTCGGCCGACGGCGCCGGGATCGACGTGTCGGGCTTCGACGCTGTCGTGGCCGTGCTCGGCGAGACGCCCTACGCCGAATACAACGGCGACGTCCGCTTCCCGACGCCGGTCCAGCACAGCCTGCAGCATCCGGCCGATCTGGCGGTCCTCCAGGCGGTGTCCGGCAAGGGGGTGCCGGTCGTGACGGTGCTCTATTCTGGCCGCCCGGCCTACGCCAACGACCTGATCAACCTGTCCGACGCCTTTGTGGCCGCGTTCCTGCCGGGCACCGAGGGACGCGGTCTGGCTGACGTCCTGGTCGGCGGCGCGCATGACTTCAGCGGCCGGCTGTCGTTCGCCTGGCCGGGTTCGGCCTGCAGCACCGGCGAGAGTTCGGGCGACGTGGTCCAGTTCGCCCGCGGCTTCGGTCTCAGCTACGCCCGGCCGGCCCCGATCGGCCGCCTGCCCTTGCCGCCGACCCCCGCCGCCTGCGAAAGCTCGGGTTCGTAGGAGCGGACACGACCGGCATGCGGCAGCTCGAGAAGATCCTGATCGTCGGCGGCGGAACGGCCGGCTGGATGACGGCCGCCCTGCTCTCGAAACTTTTCGAGGGCCGCTACGAGATCACCCTGATCGAGTCAGAGGCCATTGGCATCGTCGGCGTCGGCGAGGCGACCATTCCGGCGATCAAGAAATACAACGAGCTGCTCGGCCTCGACGAGACCGAGTTCATGCAGCGGACCAACGGCAGCTTCAAGCTGGGGGTCCAGTTCGTCGACTGGTGGAAGCAGGGGCATAGCTACATCCACGGCTTCGGCCTGATCGGCCGCGATCTGGGATGGCTTCGCTGCCACCAGTACTGGCTGAAGATGCACGGCCTGGGCCGCGCGTCAGACCTGGCCAACTTCTCGATCAACACCGCCGCCGCGCTCGAAAACAAGTTCATGCGGGCCGACCCGAAGATGGTCGACTCGCCGATCGGGCAGATCGCCCACGCCTTCCACTTCGACGCGAGCCTCTACGGCCGCTACCTTCGCGGCCTCGCCGAGGCCAGGGGCGTGCGGCGGCGGGAGGGCAAGGTCGCCGAGGTCACCCTTCGGCCGGCGGACGGCTTCGTGCAGTCCGTGACCATGGACGACGGCGAGGTCATCGAGGCGGACCTGTTCGTCGACTGCTCCGGATTCCGCGGCCTGATCATCGAGCAGGCCCTGAAGACCGGCTACGAGGACTGGAGCCGCTGGCTGATCTGCGACCGGGCCATGGCCGTGCCGTGCACGCGAACTGAGCCGTTCACCCCCTACACCCGCGCCACGGCCCGCTCGGCGGGCTGGCAGTGGCGCATTCCGCTGCAGCACCGCACCGGCAACGGTCATGTCTATTCCAGCGCCCACATCGAGGACGACGAGGCGGAACGTATTCTGCTCTCGAACCTCGACGGCGAGCAGTTGGCCGAGCCCAACCGGCTCCGCTTCCTGCCCGGCAAGCGCAAACGGGGCTGGAACAAGAACTGCGTCGCCATCGGGCTCGCCGCCGGCTTCCTCGAACCGATCGAGTCGACCAGCATCCATCTGATCCAGTCGGCCATCATCCGCATGGTCCGGCTCCTGCCCGACTGCGGCTTCGACCCGGCCACCATCGCCGAATACAACCGCCAGACCGACTTCGAATACGAACGGGTCCGCGACTTCATCATTCTCCATTACAAGGCGACGGCGCGGGACGACACGGCCTTCTGGCGCTACTGCCGCGACATGGAGGTTCCCGACACCCTCCAGCGCAAGATCGACCTGTTCGCCGCCAACGGCCGCGTCTTCCGTGAGGACGAGGAGCTGTTCGCCGAGGAGAGCTGGATCCAGGTCTTCCTCGGCCAGGGGGTCATACCGCGCGGCTACGATCCGCTGGTCGACCTCAAGAGCGAAGCGGACATCGAAACCTTCCTCGGCAATGTCGAAGGCGTCATCCGTAAATGCGTCGCAGTCATGCCCGACCACGCCGCCTACGTCGCACGCGCCTGCCCGGCCGAACCCGCTTCAGTCATCTGACCACCACGCATCACCTCGACTCCCGCCGGCAACCGTCCGGCCTTGAGGATCAATACCGATAATGCGCGGCCCAGCGGTCCTCGCCGAAGCTGGCCTTCCATTCCTCCCCGACCCGACATACTCTCGTTATGTGACAGGCCGTTGCGCGAGAAAGAAATATGTCGGGCGATATCTCGGGCGGCCTCTTCCAAACCTGCGTCTACTTTTACAAGCTGCGTGAACGAGGCTTACTTGATGAATCTTATTCTCCTTGGCTGGATCAAATTTCCGCAACGCTAAAGAAGATATTGACAACAAAGGCGCGGGCGTTGGCTGCGCAAAACCCCACGCTGCGCCACTCGCCGGACCACCCGGGTTATGTTTATCTGACCGCCGATAATATACGGGTATACATTCCTTGGCTTATTGTTGAAGATTTACCGTCTCCTGATATATTGTCGTATTTGATTGGGATAGCTTCGCAGATTAAATCCTGCACGCTCTCGTCAATATGTCTTAGCGGAAGCACTTTGTACTTTGGCTCCCTTCGCAGTATCAGCGACATAGACTTTCTGGAGTATGACCAAGGGAGCACGGGTAGCCCGGCGGCTATAAAGCGGCCAGACGGGTTCGGTGTCATCGTCGAGGTCGGCGACTATGTGGAATATGTTGTCGATACCCCCTTTTTTGGAGTTGTCGCCGCCTCCAACAAGATCGCGTCGATCAACAACTCCACCGACGGACCGTCGACATCCTCAGACAGCTCGCCTTTTCAGGAAGCCCCCGTGAACCCGGGCTTTCGCATTCTTTATGATCCGATGGCCCTGGGCGAGTACATTCAATATTTGTCTTCCCAATCCATATCATGGATGCACAACAGCCCAACCAAAGCAGCCAAGCGACTGCTGCCGCTAGCCCGGCTGATTGGTGATCGGAAGCTGGCATATTCCATCATCAGCGCGTTCGACAGCGCCCCGGTCCAACAAGCTCTCCATGCCAAACAGAAAATCGATCTCATTCGCCGCCTGAGAAAGTCGCAGGATTCTTTGGAAGATTTTTCAGCACTCGCTCTGAAGCAACTTGGACTCATTCGTAGTGAGCAGCCCCCATCTCCAGATCTTTCCGATGATGAGCGAAATCTGTTAGAGAGTCTTGATGAGGGTTTGAGACACATCGGCACTGTGAATCTCGGCAAGATTGCGGACCTGGCGCATGATTGACCGGGACACCCTTATTACGGAGATCACTGACTCTCTCGATTTTGATAAAGTATTGGCGGAGGTGGCGTATCGATCGCTCTCCGCTGCTGATGACGGTTACCTGTTAGAACTACATCAAGAGACAATGGAGGTTCGTCAGGAGTTCGACCGTCTTAGCCTCGCGCTGAGCGACACGAACAGAGAGTTGCTCCGAAGAATCGAGGAGTGGGATCGCAACAATCACCTGTTTCGCAAGCGCGGCCTGCACAACCTGGTGCTTTGGCTGGGGAGCGAGACCGGTCCGATCGCGCGACTGGCCGGACTGGTTCGGGATGAACTTTCGAGACTGCGCGATACCGCCCTGGAGGATTTGGCCGTCATCGGCGGCTTTCTTCGTGTTGCTGATGCCGTCGCGCAAACAGCCCTCCAGCAATCCAGACTCCGGGCAGGCAATGAGGAGAAGATCCTCCTGACCGAGCTGGCGGTGTTTGCCTTCGTTGGAATCAATGACGTCCTGCGCCGGCATAACGCACGGCCCTTTCAGGCACTCTCCTTCAACTGTCTCCAGGCGTGCGCCGCAGTCGATTCGCTTGGCGGGTTCAATCGGAACGTTGACCAATTTTCTAGTCTGGCGGCCGACGAGCTACGGCGTATTGGCCCGACCGCCCTGACCCAGATCGAACTCGCAATGGCTGAAGCGGCCGATCTGAGGGTCCGTGGTGAGTTTCGCTCGGCTGTGGACCGGCTGACCAATGTCGCCGATGTCCTGACGCTATGGGTGGCCCATGCCGGCTTCGATGCCGTCGAGTATGATTCTGAAGACGTGTTCAAGAGTTGCAGAGAGTTGTACGAACTCGCCCTGCGCATTTTGCCGGAGGTCCCTGAGCGTACAGTCCTCGTCACTACGAGATACGCAAGATCGTGTCTCGTGGCGGCGCGTTATCGACTCGAGTCATGCGGACGCACGGAACTTGATAGTATTTCTTCTTATATTCTCCGTGGGACAGAGGTCGTGGCGGAGGTGATTGAGCCGCGCGGCAAATTCTATGACGCCACGCTCGATCTGATCGCTCCTCGCCTTCTACAGCTGGAGCTAGCGGAACTCGCCTTTGAAGTGAGGCCTGAGGCCCCCGAACTAAGGGAGTCTATAGTATCAGAGATACTGTCATTGGCGGAAGACGAGTCTGAAAGGTTACGAACAGTTCGGCCGTGGCTAATACTTTATCGCGTCTACGCCGAGCTCGATGATGTCGAAGCCGGTGTAGCGCGCCTCTCGGAATTTGCGGAAAACACGGCGTCGCCCCAGATAAGAGAGCGCGCAGAGCGCACCGTGGCTCGGCTCAAGCAGGACGGGAGGCGCCGCTCAGGCGATATCGCCTCATGGAAGGACAGGGAAGGAGACTGGTGGGAGCAGCTTCGAACGAGGCCCTCATCCATTTCCGCCTTTAAGGCAGCGCTGGCCGGGTACCTGCATGAAGGGCACGGACCGAACGGCGATGCGCGAGTGACGCACCTTGCCGGGGGACTGCCCGACGTTGATTACGCCCGCAGCTTTCGCCACCTCCTGGCCCACGATAGCGCAGCAATGCGCGGCGATTCCATCAAGCGAGGGGGAGAGACCCGGCAAGACGATGCCGGGACGCTCCTTGCGGCCTTCGGGCCCGCATTTTCTCAGAAGGAAATCTTCTCGTTAGAGGAACTCTCGCGCTTTCTCCTCGAGAGGGGCCAGCGCCGGTTGTATCGCGAAGACATCCGAGCCTGTGTAGCCGTACTGGAACTCGGACTTTCCTACTCCGACGACGCGTTTTGGTATGGAAGGCTTATCGCCGCCTACCGGCTGTTGGGCGACCTGGACAACGCAGCGAAGGTCGCGCGGCGGGCCCGGCACTTATTCCCGCGAGACTCCGTCATTGCGGTAGAGGCGGCCCTCGTGCTTGTCGGACTGAACGACAGCAGCGGTGCGGCGCAGGAAATATCCAGGTTTCTGGAGGCTGGAAACCTCGACCTGTCGTCTTGTCACCCAGCTGTACAGGGAGTTTTGGCCTATGCGACAAGCCTGGCCGATCCGGGAGGCAAAGCTGAGCAACTCTATCGAGGAATGGTTACATCCCGTCCCGGCGATTGGAGGGCGCGCCATGGCTTGGGTTGCCTTCTATTTCGGCAAGGGCCCGGACTATATCCCGAAGCCATTGGCCATTGGACATCAGCAATCCTAAGTGCGGGTTCGACGGACGATCCTTCGCAGGCTCGCATCTCCAAGGACTGCTTCTATCAGATTGCACAAACCGTGAAGGAAATGAGGCTCGCCACGGATGAAAGTTCGACAGATGTCACGGATATTCTTCGAGACATCAGCGCCAAGCTGCCGACGCCTTCTCTGCAGACCCTTTGCAGGGCTTTGACTGTATGCGGCGGACTCCAGGAAGATGTGTTGGTCTTAGCTGAATCCGTATCGGCTCGAAACAACACTCGTCTTTTGCAGTCATTTACCCAATGCTGCACTAGCATGCTAGTAGAAGATCTTGTCTGGAATCGACATATGTCTTCATACAGCAGCAGAATCGTAGAGTTTGCTCGGCAAAATGGCACGCTTGGTGACTTATTTGGTGGAGCGAAGGGAGCATACTACAGAAACTTGCTTCGCTTATCTGCTAATCCGGTGCGAGAGAAACTATTGAAATCCCGCTTCAAAAGCACTCTTGGCGCCAGGCTGCCGGCGGAATGGGCCGCTGTAGCCGATATCGTGGCGGTTGATGGATATCTGGAGAACTATTACGACGACATCTACCAAGCCCTAACGTTCGCTTCAGCACGCTCAGCGAGAGAGATAGACGAGATGTTGCTGTCGGTTCTGTCCTATAGTCTTTCGACCTTCTCCGAAAAAGTCGATGAAAATAGGATCATCATGGGCGAGTCGTTTGTAAGAAGTTTTTCTCTGGACCGGGAAACTGTATCGGAACTTCACGTGGGCAGTGGAGTGCTGACTTGTGACCCCGACAAGTTACGAGCGGTGTTACGGTTGTTTGAGCCTGTTCAACAATCTCATTCGAACGGGATGACTTCCTGGGACTTGGCCGGAACCGTTAGTTTTCAGATGAGGAGCGCTCTAGCTGGTGGCAGAATTCGGGCGGAAGTGGGCGGGATGGGAGTGACCACCGTGTCCGTATCCGGAGGAGGCTTCTTCCTGTGAAGACGCGAGCTTGGGTGGAACCCGCTGCCATGCTGGCGCAGCTTCAGGTGGCCGTCGCGCGGCGCATGGAGACAGAAGCCAAGCCGAACGAGCGAGGTCGCGAGAAGGTATAGATATTGAGTGTCATACCTCGACGCCTCTTGGCGAGAGACAAGTCGTCGTTCCACCGACAGCCTACCGCCGGCCCCGGCTCCCTTAAAACTTCCCCCGCACCTCGAAGCTGAAGATCGGACCGATGGTGCGGTCGCGGCGTTCGAAGAAGGCGATCGGGTCGGTGCGGCGGCCGGCGTGGACCTGGCGGAACAGATAGCTCTCGCCGGCGAAGACGTTGCCGACGTTGGCGCGGACGGTCAGGCCGTAGAAATCCTTGTGCTCGACGAACAGGCTGCCGAAGATCGGCATCTCGAACTGGCGCGACAGCTCGGTCAGGCGATAGGTCTGGGCCGATTTCTGGTGGCTGAGCGCCGCGCCCCAGGCCCAGTCGGTCTCCGGCACGTCGTGGCGAAGGTTGAGGCTGGCGAGACGCTTGAGGCTGCCGCTGATCTCCCGGTCATATCCCAGCAACGGATCCTCGACCTGGCTGCGCTGGAGGATGAAGCGGCTGTCCAGCTTCATGCCCCTGAGACCCATCGGGTCCAGATTGGTCGTGGCGCGGAACTCAACGCCGTAGCGGACCGCCTCGTCCAGATTGCCGATCGACTCGCCGGTCGCGCCGATCGGCACGATGTCGACGATGTCCTCGATGCGCGCGCCGTAGACCCGCAGCGTGCTGTTGCCCCAGGCGCCGTGGGTGCGCACCACCTCAGCCTCGAGTTCCCAGCTCTGCGGCGGCACGAGGTTCGGATTGCCCGAAAACTGGGTGCCGGAGTTCAGGTTCACCGAGGCCAGGAAGTCGAAGAAGTTCAGCTGGCCGACCCGGCGTTGCAGCTTGACGTTGACGCGGGTGTCGGGACTGGCCACCCAGACCGTGCTGAGCTGGCCCTTGGGCCTCCAGAACGAGCGCGACAGGCCGCCGGCCCCGACCTGGGTGAGTTCGGAATATTCCGCCCCGGCGCTGAGCTGGAACGACAGGGCGTCGTTCAGGGGGCGGCCGTAGGTGCCGATCATCTCGTAGCGGCTTTCCTCGACGCGGGCGGCGGCGTTGGGGAACGGCACCTCCTGTTCCTGGCCGGACGGCTGCAGCGAGAAGAGGCGGGTGATGCTGTCGAGGCTGTTGAAGGCCGCCTCGGCCGAGACCTGCATGTCGGCCGTCCCCTGCTTCCAGCCATATTCGCCGCGCAGGATCCGCTCGCCCTCCTCGCTCTCGCGGAAGAAGCGGGTGCCGGTGCGGGGGCTGCCGTCGGCGTAGTCGACGGTGACGGCGGACTCGAAGTCGAGCGCGGACTGCCGTTCCAGGCCGATCAGCTTCATCCGGCCGGGGCCCCAGCCGAACTCGTAGTCGCCGCCGATCTCATAATCCTGGCCCTCCTGCCAGTCACGGACGTCGCGCTCGCGGTCGGTGACGCCAGGCGCGAAGCGCAGGCCGTCCTCGGCGAAGTCGTAGTCCACGCTGCGGTAGGCGGCGTTGAGGTTGCCCACGGCGTCGTCCGGTCCGTCGATGACGAAGCGGGCGCTGACGCGCGGCTGGTTCGAGGTCCCGGTCCAGACGTCGAAACGCTCCTCGAGCAGGGCCCCCGTCCCGTCGAAGATCAGGGTGTCGCCGCCGGCTCCACTGTGGTTGACCTGGTTCTCCAGCCCGAAGGTGTACTGGACCGGGCCGCGTTCGCCGCTGACGGAAGTGTCGAACCGGGTCAGCACCGGGTCGGTGAAGCGGGCCCGGAACTCGGGCCGGTACGCCCACTGCCCGCGCATCGACGACGCCCGGGAGACGACGTTGGCGACCTGACCGGACAGGCCCGGAATGCCGAGCGAGGCCCCGTCGCGGATCTCGATGCGCACCACATTGCCGGCGGGGATGCGGCGCAGCTGGGCGAGGATGTCGTCCGACTTGTTGGAGATTCGCTGGCCGTTGAGCAGGACGTTGCCGGTGGCCTCGCCGAGGCCGCGCTCGACCGTCGCCTGACGGATGGTGAAGCCCGGCACCTGGTTGAGCATGTCCAGCGCGTTCTGGGGCGCGAAACGGGCGAAGTCGGCGGCCTCGTAGGTGCGGTCGCCCGAGGATTCGCCGGCCGGCGCGGTCTGGGCCTGGGCCGCGCCCGCCGCCAGCTGCAGGGCGAGCGCCAGGGCCAGCGGGCTGGCCCTCAGCAGGCGGGAGCGGGCGGCGGCGGAGAGAGACGGGGCGGACATGGGTGTTTCCTCGTTTTCTTGTTTTCTGGACGGCCGGACCGGTCAGTCGGGCCGTCGGCGATCCGACTGGTCCGCCGTCATGCGCCGGGCCAAGGCGCTGTCGGCGCCGTGGATGCGCAGCGAGACCAGCTGGCCGGCGCTCAGGTCGCGATAGCCCGCGGCGCTCATCTGCTCGATGTAGTCCGGGGTCACGCCGTGGATGCGGAACGCCACCAGCTGGTCGCCGCCGACGTCGTCGTAGCCGGCGGCCGCCATGACCCGGATGTAGTCCGGCGTGACGCCATGGATGCCGAAGGCCATCAGGGTCTCGGCAGGCAGGTCGCTGTAGCCCGCCGCTGAGAGGGCCCGGACGAACTCGGGCGTGATCCGGTGGATGCGCATGGCGACCAGTTCGTCGGGCCGGTCCCCGGCGTAGCCGAGCGCCGCCATGTCGCGGGCGAACCCCGGCGTCACGCCATGAATGCGCATGGCCATCAGATCGCGGGCGGGGAGCCGGGTGAAGCTCGCGCCGAGAGCCGCCATTTCGGCGATGTAGGCCGGGGTCACCCCGTGGATGCGGAAGCCGACGAGGTCGTCGATGGAGCCGAGGCGGTAGCCGGCGTCGGCGATGCCCCGCACATAGCCGACGTCCACGTCATGGATGCCCATGGCGACGACTTCGTTCAGGTCCGGCCGGGCGTAGCCCTGCCGTTCGAGTTCATCGAGCGTTTCGAGCCGGAAGTCGGAGAGGGCGAGCTGGAACAGCTGGCGTGCTTCCGGGCGCGCGCCGACGCGGGCGTCCAGCGCCCCGGCGAAACCGTTGTCGGGATCGAAGCGGCAGCCGCCGGTGGCCGCGCCACCGCCGCCGACGCCGGAGCAGGCCACGACGCCCGCGGGGCGGATGATCCGGAAGGCGACCACGGCGGGCGGGTCACGGTCCAGATCGGCCGGGTTCAGTCCGCGCAGGTCGCTCCAGGCTTCAGGGCCCGAGTTCTGGCCGCGACCGCCCTCGCCGCCGTAGGTGAGGCTCAGCTGGGCCTTGTCATCGTCGGTGCGACGCGTGACGGTGAACTGGATGTCGGTCGCGGCGGGCGCCTCGATCACGGGGACCGGGGGCGCCGGCGGCAGGGGCGGGCTGGCGGCCTGACTGGGCAGGACGGCGACGGACAGCGAAAGCACAAGGGTCTTGATCATGACGGTCTCCAGGGCAGGCGCGCGGCGTCGGTCTCCCGTCGGGGGAGTCGTTACGCACGCAGGGTTGGAAGGGCGGTTAGGAGTGAGGCGCGGGCGGCGGCGGCGCAGGCGGCGCGGGCGGTTCGGGGACCTCTGCCCGGGATCGTCGTCGTTCGCGTTTGGTTTCGCGCCGGATGGCGGACAGCGGATCGCTGCGTAGTCCCTCGGCCTCCATGCGGCGGATGTAGGCTCCGTCGACCCCGTGGATGCGGAACGCCACCAGTTGGTCGACCGGCAGGTCCCGATAACCGGCGGACTCCAGTTCGCGGATATAGGCCGGCGTGATCCGGTGCACCGCGAGAGCGGTCATCTGTTCGTAGTCGAGGTCGCCGTAGCCGGCCTCGCGCAGCGACCGGATCCAGCCGGGGCTGACGCGATGAACGGCCAGACCGACCATCTGCCGGGCCGAGAGGCTGCGCACGCCGGGGTACTCCCGCTCCAGGGCGGCGATCCATTCCGGGGTCACGCCGTGCAGGCGCATCTGGGCGAGCAGATCCGGCGAGAGGCGTCCGGCCGGACGGACGACGGCAGAACCGGAATCGGCGGCGGGATCGTCGGCGCCGGGCCCGGCCTGCGGGCCGGGCTCGACAGCCACGGCGACGCCGGCGTTCGCCGCAGCCACAGGCGCTCCGGCGGCGACGGCGACGGGCTGCGAAGGGATCGGAGCCGAAGGGAAGCCCGCAGCTTCGCCAGCGGCGGCGGCCAGCGGCGCGGCGCCGGCGTCTGTGGGCTCGCTCACCCGGTCCACGGGCGTGAAGGCGGCCAGGGGCGCCGCGACGACAAGGGCGGCGGCGGCGCAGCCCGCGATCCAGAGGGGCCGGGCGGGATCGCGGCGGACGTCGCCGTCCAGCACGCGGAGCAGACGGCGCCGCAGCGAATGTTTGCCGGGCGCCACGCCGTGGGCCGCCAGCGCGCCACGGGGCTCCAGCCGCTGCTCGTCGCGGGCGAAGCCGACCAGAAGGGCCGCGTAGTCCGTGCCGCGCACATCACCGCGCAGGACCACGTCGTCGGCGGCCTCCTCGCGCAGCTCGTGTGCCTGCCAGGCCAGCAGCCAAACCAGCGGGTTGAACCAGAAAACCACCGTCGCCAGTCGGGCGATGAGCAGGTTGAGCCAGTCCATGCGGACGACGTGGGCCAGTTCGTGGGCGAGGATGGCCTCTGCCTTCTCAGGCGCGCGGAGCGCGGCAGGGCTGAGCACGATGGTCGGGCGCAGCAGACCCCAGCTGATCGGCGAACTGACCCGCTCGCTGCGCAGCAGGGCGGTGCCCTGTTTGAGTCCCATGCGGTGCTGGGCCTGGGCCAGCGCGCCGAGCCAGTCGCGGTCGGTCAGCACCGAGGCGTCGCGCTGCAGGCGCAGCAGGCGCGCCAGCCCGACGACCAGCCCGAGCAGCAGCACGCCGGCGCCCAGGCTCCATCCGATCAGGGCGATCAGCCCGGGCGCGAGCCGCAGCGACTGCGCCGCGGGCGCGATCTCCGCCGTCACGGCCGCGCCTGGGGTCAGCGCAGCTGATTGAACGTCGACAGCCGCGGCGACCGACCGGCTCCACGGACCGGCCAGTTCCAGATCCGGCCCCAACACCACCAGCAGCGGCATGGCCAGGGTCAGCAGCAGGCCCATGTGCGCGATCCACGCCCGCTGGGCCGCGGGCAGCGACTTCAGCTGCATCACGAGGGCGAAGGCCGTCCCGGCGACGAGCGCACTCTTGAGCAGGATCTCGATCAGGACGGCGGTCATCAGCCGCCTCCCTTGCGGGCTTCGGCGATCAAACGCTCCAGATCGTCGAGGTCGCGATCGTTCAGCGGGCCGCTCATGTCGAGCAGCGCACTGGCCGCGCCGACCGCCGAGCCGTTGAAGAAGACGTTGACGACCTGGCTGAGCGCCGAACGGGTGGCTTCCGACTGGGGCACGCGGGGCGCATAGACGAAGCCGCGTTCAGATCCGCGGCGCACGACGATGCCCTTGGCCTGCAGGCGGGTCAGCATCGCTCGCACCGCCGACGCCGTCAGGGGATCCGGAAGGGCCTCGCGGACCTCGGTCACCGTCGCGTCCTCGCGTTGGTAGAGGATGTCCACGATCTGCCGTTCACGCGGCGCCAGACTGTCCAGCATCGTCGCCTCCAGAAACCTGGAATTGAGCCTAGCTACAATTGTAGCCTCGTCAATCGGGCCAAGCATGACATCTTGGCAATGTTGGCCGGCGGCGGCTTGGGATGGCGGGCGGTGCGGAGCGGAACCACGCCGGACGCGGCGGGTTTTTCCGGAACCCGTCAGACAGCCACGGGAGGCGGAGATGGATATGGAGGCGCAGGTCGCGGAGGCCATCCGCACCGAGCTCGAACGTCAGGCCGGGCAGGTTCCGGATCTGAGCGTGGACGGCGGTGACGGCGCCCTGACCATCCACGGCCGGGTCGATCTGGAGGCGCTGGCCATGGTGGTGGTCGGCACGGTCGCCGGCGGACCATAGGCCGGCTCAGTTCCGCGCGCTGGACTCCCGCGCAAAAGTATTTCAAACTTAAAATATGTCAGCGCGATCGGCCGTCGAACGCATCGCCATCGTCGGGGCCGGCCCCGGCGGCCTCTACCTCGCCATCTCGCTGAAACTGCGCAATCCGTCGCTCGAGGTGATGGTTCACGAGCGCAACCGGCCCGACGACACCTTCGGCTGGGGCGTGGTCTTCTCGGACCAGACGCTGGCCAACCTCAAGGCCAACGATCCCGAGACCGCCGCGATCATCGAGGCCGCCTTCGTCCATTGGGATGACATCGACGTCCATATCCACGACCACACGATCCGGTCGGGCGGCCACGGCTTCGCGGGCATCGGGCGGCGGAGGCTGCTAAACATCCTGCAAGACCGGGCCCGCTCGCTGGGCGTCGACCTGCGTTTCCAGAGCGAGGTCCACGATATCCGGGCGCTAGACGCCGACCTGATCGTGGCCGCCGACGGCCTGAACAGCCGGGTGCGCAACGACAATCCCGAAGTGTTCGGCGTCGATGTCGACGTGCGGACCAACAAATACATCTGGCTGGGTACGGAGCAGGCCTTCGACGCCTTCACCTTCGCCTTCGTGGAGACGCCGCACGGCTGGATCTGGGCGCATGCCTACCGGTTCGAGGAAGGGGCCTCGACCTTCATCGTCGAATGCTCCGAGGCGACCTGGCGTGGTCTTGGCTTCGACGCCATGGACCAGAACCAGACCTGCCGCGCGGCCGAGGCCCTGTTCGCCGACTGGCTCGGCGGGCATGCGTTGATGAGCAATGCGCGGCACCTGCGCGGCTCGGCCTGGCTGAACTTCCCGCGCGTGGCCTGTTCGAACTGGCGCGACGGCAGGGTGGTATTGCTCGGCGACGCGGCGCACACGGCGCATTTCTCGATCGGCTCGGGAACGAAACTGGCTTTCGAGGACGCCATCCGGCTTGCCAAGGCCCTGACCGAAGGGGGCGACCTCGACGCCGCGCTCGCCGCCTACGAGGCCGAGCGCCGGGTTGAGGTGCTGAAGCTGCAGAGCGCGGCCCGCAACTCCACCGAATGGTTCGAGACGCTGGACCGCTACACCGGGCTGGAGCCGCTGCAGTTCGCCTACAGCCTGCTGACCCGCAGCCAGCGCGTCAGCCACGAGAACCTGCGCCTGCGCGACCGCACCTTCCTGACCGGGGTCGAGCGCTGGTTCGCGGATGCCGCCGGCGCTCCGCCTTCCGAGGCGCCGCCGCCGCCGATGTTCGCGCCGCTGCGACTCCGCGGCCTGACCGTGCCCAACCGCGTCGTGGTCTCGCCGATGTGCATGTACTCGGCCGAGGATGGAACGGTTGGCGACTTCCATCTGGTCCATCTCGGCGGAAGGGCGCTGGGCGGGGCCGGTCTCGTCTTCACCGAGATGACCGACGTCTCGGCCGACGCCCGGATCACCCACGGCTGCGCCGGCATGTACAAGCCCGAGCATCGCGACGCCTGGAAGCGGATCGTCGACTTCGTGCACGCCCAGGGATCGCGCATCGCCCTGCAATTGGCCCATGCCGGCCGCAAGGGCTCGGTCGAACGGCCGTGGGGCCCGCGCGCCGACCAGCCCCTGATCGAGAACGGCTGGGAGCTGATCGCCCCCTCCCCCATCCCGTGGTCCGACGGCGACCCGATCCCGCGCGAGATGACCCGCGCCGACATGGACCGGGTGCGGGACGACTTCGTCCGCGCCGTCGGCTGGGCGGAGGACGCCGGCTTCGACATGGTCGAGCTGCACTGCGCCCACGGCTATCTGCTGTCGTCCTTCCTGACGCCGGTCTCCAACCGCCGCACCGACGACTACGGCGGCTCGCTGGAGAACCGGCTGCGCTTCCCGCTCGAGGTCTTCGCCGCCATGCGCGCCGCCTGGCCGGACGAGAAGCCGATGTCGGTCCGCCTGTCCGCCACCGACTGGTGCGAGGAGGGGATCACGCCGGAGGAGTCCGTGGCCATCGCCAAGGCCTTCGCCGATGCCGGCTGCGACCTGATCGACGTCTCGGCCGGCCAGACGACGCCGGACGGCAAGCCGGTCTACGGCCGCATGTTCCAGACCCCGCTCAGCGACCGCATCCGCAACGAGGCCGGCGTGGCGACCATGGCGGTCGGCAATATCTACGAGCCGGACCACGTCAACAGCATCCTGGCCGCCGGGCGGGCCGACCTGTGCGCCCTCGCCCGCCCGCATCTGGCCGATCCGTCGTGGAGCCTGCGCGCCGCCGCCGAACTTGGCTGGCGCGGCATCCAGCCGCCGGTGCAGTATCGCCAAGGCTTCGCCCAGCTGGCGCGTAATCTCGAAAAGCAGCAGCAGGCGGGGCCGGTATGAGCCTGACCGGACATCACGCGGTGGTCACAGGCGCCGGTTCCGGCATCGGACGGGCGACGGCAGAGCGGCTGGCCGAGGCCGGTTGTCAGGTCACCCTGGTCGGCCGGCATATCGGCCGCCTGAACGAAACCGCCGACCACGTCGGCGACCTCGCCTTCGCCGCCCCCGCCGACGTCACCGATCCCGACATGCTGGCCGCAGCCATTGAGGCGGGCCGCGACCGCTTCGGACCGGTCGACATCCTGATCAACAACGCCGGCGCCGCCTCGTCCGCGCCGTTTCTGAAGACGGGCGTCGACGACCTCCGCGCCATGCTGGCCTTGAACCTTGAGGCCCCGGCCGAGGCCGCGCGGCTGGTCCTGCCCGGCATGCTGACCCGCCGCTGGGGCCGGATCGTCAACGTCGCCTCGACCGCCGGGCTGAAGGGCTATCCCTATGTCTCCGCCTACGTCGCGGCCAAGCACGGCCTCGTCGGCCTGACCCGGGCCCTGGCGCTGGAGGTCGCGAGCAAGGGAGTCACGGTCAACGCCGTCTGCCCCGGCTTCACCGAAACCGAACTCGTCGCGAAGTCAGTCGCATCGATCATCGCCAGGACCGGCCGCACGGAAGAAGAGGCCCGGACCGCTCTGGCCGCTTCCAACCCGCAGGGCCGGCTGATCACCCCCGACGAGGTGGCCCAGACCATCGTCTGGCTGTGCGGCGAGGGCGCTTCCGGGATCAACGGCGCCGCGGTGCCGGTGGCCGGAGGCGAGCTGTGAGCCCGGCCGCCGCCCTTCCCGACCGGCTGGGCGGCGCTCCCGACGGCAAGCGCTCCCTGCGCCTGTGGCTGCGGCTGCTGACCTGCACCACCACCATCGAACAGACCATCTCCCAGCGCCTGCGCGACGAGTTCGGCTCCACCCTGCCCCGCTTCGACATGCTGTCGGCGCTCGACCGGGCCGGCGAGGCCGGCCTGACCATGGGCGAGGTCTCGCGGATGCTGATGGTCTCCAACGGCAACGTCACCGGTCTGGCGCAGCGGCTCAAGGCCGACGGTCTGATCGAGCATCTGCCCGGCGCCGACCGCCGGGTGCAGCGCGTGCGCCTGACCGCGCTCGGCCGCCACCGCTTCGCCGCCATGGCCGCCGCGCACGAACACTGGATCGAGGCTCTGCTGGCCGACCTGACCGGGCCCGAGGCCGACGACCTGATCCGCCTGCTGGAGCAGACCAAGCGGTCGCTCCGGTCCGCCATCCACGAGGAGCCGAACCGATGAAGGCGCGCGACTACAAGGCCGAACATTTCCTCTGGTCGCTGGACGACGACGGTGTGGCCGTGCTGACCCTCAATCGCCCCGAGCGGAAGAACCCGCTGACCTTCGAATCCTATGCCGAGATGCGCGACCTGTTCCGCGCCCTCGTCCATGCCCGCGACTGCAAGGTGGTGATCGTCACCGGCGCCGGGGGCAATTTCTCCTCGGGCGGCGACGTGCACGAGATTATCGGCCCGCTGACCGAAATGGCCATGCCGGAGTTGCTCGACTTCACCCGCATGACCGGCGATCTCGTCAAGGCCATGCGCGGCTGCCCCCAGCCGCTCATCGCCGCGCTGGACGGGGTCTGCGTCGGGGCCGGAGCGATCATGGCCATGGCTTCGGACCTGCGGATCGCCACGCCGCGGACAAAGACCGCCTTCCTGTTCGCCCGCGTCGGCCTCGCCGGCTGCGACATGGGCGCCTGCGCCATCCTGCCCCGCCAGATCGGCCAGGGCCGCGCGTCGGAACTGCTGTTCACCGGCCGAGTCATGACCGCCGACGAAGGCGAGCGCTGGGGCTTCCACAACCGGCTGGTCGAGTCGGACGCCCTGCTGGACGCCGCCCGTGAGCTGGCCGTCTCGCTGGCCAAGGGTCCGACCTTCGCGCACGGGATCACCAAGAACCAACTCAACGTCGAATGGGACATGAGCCTCGACGCCGCCATCGAGGCCGAAGCGCAGGCCCAGGCCATCTGCATGCGGACCAACGACTTCCGCCGCGCCTACGAGGCCTTCGCCGCGAAGCGCGAGCCGGTGTTCGAGGGGAACTGAGCCATGGGCGACCGCACATTCCTCGACTGGCCCTTCTTCGAGGACCGCCACCGCGCCTTCGCGTCGGATCTGGAGGCGTGGGCCGACCGAACGGACGCGGTCGGCCTGCACGGCGACCACGATCTCGACGGCGACTGTCGCAGCATCCTGAAGGCGCTGGCCGAGGGCGGCTGGCTCGCCAACGCCGTCCCCGACGCGGCCGGAAAGCTCGACGTTCGCATCCTGTGCCTGACCCGCGAGACGCTGGCCCGCCGCTCGGGCCTCGCCGACTTCGTCTTCGCCATGCAGGGCCTCGGCTCGGGCCCGATCAGCCTGTTCGGGACCGATGACCAGAAAGCCCGCTGGCTGCCCGGCGTGGCGGCGGGCCAGACCATCGCCGCCTTCGCCCTGTCCGAGCCCGAGGCCGGCTCCGACGTCGCCGCCCTGTCGACCGCGGCCCGCCGCGACGGCGACGGCTGGGTGCTGGACGGGACCAAGACCTTCATCTCCAACGGCGGACTCGCCGACCGCTACGTCGTCTTCGCCCGCACCGGCGAGGGCGGGGCGAAGGGCTTGGGCGCCTTCGTGGTCGATGCCGAAACGCCCGGGTTAGAGATCGTCGAGCGCATCCCGCTGATGGCGCCGCATCCGCTGGCCACGATCCGCTTCACCGGCTGCCGGATCGACGGCGACCGCCTCCTCGGCCGGCCCGGCGACGGCTTCCGCATCGCCATGGCCACGCTGGACGTGTTCCGCTCCACCGTCGCGGCGGCGGCTCTGGGCTTCTCGCGCCGCGCCTTCGACGAGGCGGCGACGCGCGCCACCGGCCGCAACCTGTTCGGCGCCCCGATGAGCGACCTGCAACTGGTGCAGGCCTCGCTCGCCGACATGGCTCTCAAGATCGACGCGTCGGCCCTGCTGATCTACCGGGCCGCCTGGCTCAAGGATCAGGGCGCGCCGCGCGTCACCCGCGAGGCCGCCATGGCCAAGCTCTACGCCACCGACGAGGCGCAGGCGGTGATCGATGCGGCCGTGCAGATCTTCGGCGGCCTCGGCGTCGTGTCGGGCAACCCCGTAGAGCGGCTCTACCGCGAAATCCGCGCCCTGCGCATCTACGAAGGGGCCTCCGAGGTGCAGAAGATCGTCATCGCCCGGCAGGCGCTGGGCGCGATGCAGGGAGGCCGCTGATGGGGGAGAGCGCCCACGTCGATCGCTTCGTTCTGGACCACTTGCCGCCGCGGGAGCAGCAGCCGGAGTTCGTATTCGGCCTGCCCGAGCTGGCCTATCCCGAGCGGCTCAACGCCGGCGTGGAACTGCTCCGCCGCGCCATCGGGGCGGCGGGTCCCAACGGCCGCGCGGCGATCGACTTCGATCATGAGTTCTCGTGGAGCCGGGTGGACGCCATCTCCGACCGCATGGCGCGGGTGCTCGTCGGAGAGATGGGCCTCGCGCCCGGCAACCGCGTGCTGCTTCACGGGCCGAACTGCTCCTGGACCGTGCTGGCCTGGTTCGCGATCCTGAAGGCCGGCGGGGTCGTCTGCGCCACCATGCCGATGCTGCGCGCGACCGAACTGGCCACCGTCATCGACAAGGCGCGGATCAGTCACGCACTGGTCTACGACGTGCTCGCCGACGCCGTGGCCGGGGCCCGCGCCGAAACCCCGGTCCTGACCCGGGTGATGACCTCGTCCGAACTGCAGCGGGCGGCGCAAGCCCAGCCACCCGGTGTCCGGTTCGACCCGGTGGACACGGCCGCCGACGATCCGGCCCTGATCGCCTTCACCTCGGGCACCACCGGCAAGCCCAAGGGCTGCGTTCACTTCCATCGCGACATCTTGGCCATGGCCGACACCTTCGCGCGACACACGCTGGATCTGACCCCGCGGGACGTCGTCGTCGGCACGCCGCCGATCGCCTTCACCTTCGGGCTCGGAGGGCTGGTGGTCTTCCCCGCCGCCGCCGGCGCCGCCACGGCCTTCGCCCCCCGGCCCGGCTTCGACACCCTCGCCGAGACCATCGCGCGACACAGGGCCACCGCGATCTTCACCGCCCCGACGGGCTACCGCGCCCTGCTCAAACTGGCCGGCGAGCATGACCTGTCGAGCCTGCGCACCTGCGTCTCGGCCGGCGAGACCCTGCCCGCCGCCACCTCGGACGCCTGGTACGAGGCCACCGGCGTCCGCATCGTCGACGGCATCGGCTCGACCGAGATGATCCACATCTTCATCTCCGCCAGCGGCGACGACATCCGCCCCGGCGCCACGGGCAAGGCCGTGCCCGGCTACGAGGCGCGCATCCTGGACGCGGAGGGAAATCCTCTGCCGCCGGGGGAGACCGGACGCCTCGCGGTGCGCGGACCGACCGGCTGCCGCTACCTCGATGACGAGCGTCAGGCCGCCTATGTCCGGGACGGCTGGAACCTGACCGGCGACGTCTACCGGCTGGATGATGAGGGCTATTTCTGGTTCGTGGCCCGCGCCGACGACATGATCATTTCAGCCGGGTACAACATCGGCGCGCCCGAGGTGGAGAACGCCCTGCTGAGTCATCCCGCCGTGGCCGAGGCCGCCGTCATCGGCGCGCCGGACGAGGAGCGGGGGCAAATCGTGAAAGCCTTCGTGGTGCTCAACCCCGGACACCAGCCTTCCGATGCGCTTCGCTGCGAGCTGCAGACGCATGTGAAGTCGGTCATCGCGCCCTACAAGTATCCCCGCGCGCTGGAGTTCGTGGACGCCCTGCCCAGGACCCAGACCGGCAAGCTGCAGCGCTTCCGGCTCAAGGCCGACGCATGACCGGCCAGGTCTTCACCACCGAAAGGAAGGTGCGCTTCGCCGACTGCGACGCCGCCGGCATCGTCTTCTTCCCGCGCTATTTTGAGATGCTCAATGGCGTCGTCGAGGACTGGTTCGGCGGTCCCCTTGGCGTGTCCTTCCGCGAACTGCACCTGGAGCGCCACGTCAGCGTGCCGACCGCAGTCGTGGAAGCGCGGTTCATGGCTCCGTCGCGCCTCGAGGACGAGCTGACCTTCTCGCTGACGGTGACGAAACTGGGCGGAGCCTCCTGCGGCCTGCGTCATCGCATCACCTCCGGCGAGCAGCTGCGCTTCGAGGCCTCCCAGACCATCGTCCACGTCGGCGCCTCGCTGAAGCCCGAGCCCTGGCCCGACGCCCTGCGCGCCCGCATCGCCCCCTTCCTAGAGGTCCAGCCATGAACCGCGTCCTGCTGCCCGAGGGCTGGCCCCGTCCGAAGGGCTATTCGAACGGCGTCGAGGCGAGCGGCCGGATGGTCTTCGTCGCCGGCCAGATCGGCTGGGACGTGGAGGGCCGCTTCCCCGAGGGCTTCGCCGCCCAGGTCCGCCAGACCCTCGGCAATACGCTCGCCGTCCTCGCCGAGGCAGGCGCCGGACCCGAGCACATCGTCCGCATGACCTGGTACGTGGTCGACAAGACCGAATACCTGTCGGCCCTGCGCGACATCGGAGCCGTCTGGCGCGAGCGCATCGGACCCCACTACCCGGCCATGGCCGTGGTCGAGGTCAAGGGGCTGATCGAGGACGCCGCCCGCATCGAGATCGAGACCACCGCCGTCGTCCCCGCCGCCTGACCGCTTGATCCTGCGGCTCCGCTCGGTCAGGGTCGCGCACTTCCCAACCGGACCACCGAATTGCCCCTGCCCTCGCCGGACGACCGCTATCTCGACCAGCTGGAGGCGGAATCCATCCAGATCATGCGCGAGGTCGTGGCCCAGTGCGCGCGGCCGGTCATGCTGTTCTCGGCGGGCAAGGACTCCGCCGTGATGCTGCATCTGGCGCGGAAGGCCTTTTTCCCCGCGCCGCCGCCGTTCCCGCTGCTGCACGTCGATACGGCGTGGAAATTTCGCGAGATGTACGACTTCCGCGACCGCGCGGCCGTGCAGGCGGGCATGGAGTTGCTGGTCTGGCGCAATCCGGAGGCGGAGGCGCGGGGGATCAATCCGTTCGACCACGGCGCGACCGTCCACACCGACCTCTGGAAGACGCAGGGGCTGAAGCAGGCGCTGGACCATTACGGCTTCGACGCGGCCTTCGGCGGGGCTCGCCGCGACGAGGAGAAGAGCCGCGCCAAGGAGCGCATCTTCTCGTTCCGCAGCCGCACCCACATCTGGGACCCAAAGGCCCAGAGGCCCGAACTGTGGCGGCTCTATAACGCCCGCGTCCACAAGGGCGAATCCGTCCGCGTCTTTCCGCTGTCCAACTGGACCGAGATGGATGTCTGGCGCTACGTCCAGCGCGAGGGAATCGAGGTGGTCTCGCTCTATTTCGCCGCCGAACGGCCGGTGGTCGAACGCGACGGGGCGCTGATCATGGCCGACGACGAGCGGATGACGCTCCGGTCGGGAGAGACCATCCAGACGCGCCGGGTGCGTTTCCGCACCCTCGGCTGCTATCCTCTGACCGGAGCCATCGACAGCGACGCCGCCGACCTCGTCGCGGTCATCGCCGAGATGGCCGCCTCGCGCGCCTCGGAACGCCAGGGCCGGACCATCGACCAGGACCCGGCCGCCTCGATGGAGATCAAGAAGCGCGAGGGCTATTTCTGATGGCCCGGGACCTCGTCCGCCTGATCACCTGCGGCTCCGTCGACGACGGAAAGTCGACCCTGATCGGCCGCCTGCTGCACGACGCCGGCGCCGTGCCCGACGACCAGTTGGCGGCCCTCCGCACGCCGTCGGGCGAGCCCGACTTCTCTCGCCTGTTCGACGGGCTCGACGCCGAGCGCGAGCAGGGCATCACCATCGACGTCGCCTACCGCCATTTCGAGACCGCCGGCCGCCGCTTCATCCTCGCCGATACCCCCGGCCATCCACAGTACACCCGCAACATGGTCACCGCGGCTTCGACCGCGGACGTCGCCGTGGTGCTGGTTGACGCCCGCAAGGGCCTGCTGCCCCAGACCCGCCGGCACTCCTATCTGGTCAGGCTGATGGGCGTGCGCCGCGTGCTGCTGGCGGTCAACAAGATGGATCTGGTCGACTGGTCGCGCGAGCTGTTCGAGGAGAACGCCGCGGACTATCGCGCCCTCGCCGCCGAACTGGGCCTGACCGAGGTCACCGCCGTCCCGGTCTCGGGGCTGGGCGGCGACAATGTCGTCAGCCGGTCCGCCAATCTGCCCTGGTTTGACGGGCGCACCCTGCTCGAATGGCTTGAAACCACTGACCTGGCCGAAGCGGCCCCCGGCCCTTTCCGTATGCCGGTGCAGTGGGTCAACCGGCCGGACGCCGACTTCCGCGGCTACGCCGGCCGGATCGCCGCCGGAACCGTCCGGTCGGGCGACGCCGTAAGGGTGCTGCCCTCGGGCCGGACGACCGCCATCGACCGTATCGTCACGCTCGACGGCGACCTGCCCGAGGCAGGACCCGGCCAGTCGATCACCCTGACCCTCGCGGATCACCTCGATGTCTCGCGCGGCGATGTGCTCGCCGCCGCCGACGCTCCGCCGCAGGCCGCCGACCAGTTCGAGATCGATCTCGTGTGGATGGCCGACGCGCCCCTGCTCCCCGGCCGCGCCTATGTCGTGAAACTGGGCGCCGCAGCGGTCACCGGCCAGGTCACCGACATCCGCCACAAGGTCAACGTCGAGACACTGGAGCCCCTCGCCGCCCGCACGCTCGAGCTCAACGACATCGGCGTCTGCCACCTGCACCTCGACGCGCCGCTGGTGTTCGAGCCCTATGCCGTCAGCCGCGACCTCGGCGGCCTGATCCTGATCGACCGCCAGACCAACGAGACGGTCGGCGCGGGCCTGATCCGCTTCGCCCTGCGCCGCTCGGCCAATGTGCAGTGGCAGGCCCTCGACGTCGGCCGCGCCGAACGGGCAGGCCTGAAACGCCAGAAGCCGCTGGTGCTGTGGTTCACCGGCCTGTCCGGAGCCGGCAAATCGACCATCGCCAACCTCGTCGACAAGCGGTTGTTCGCCGACGGCCGCCACACCTTCCTGCTCGACGGCGACAACGTCCGCCACGGCCTCAACCAGGACCTCGGCTTCACTGACGCCGACCGGGTCGAGAACATCCGCCGCATCACCGAGGTGGCCCGGCTGATGGCCGACGCCGGCCTGATCGTGCTGGTCTCCGCCATCTCGCCCTTCGCCGCGGAGCGCCGCATGGCCCGTGAGCGGATGGCGCCGGGCGAGTTCGTCGAGATCTTCGTCGACGCACCGCTGGAGGTCGTCGAGAACCGCGACGTCAAGGGTCTGTACCGCAAGGCCCGCGCCGGCCAGCTGCGCAATTTCACCGGCATCGACAGCCCCTATGAGCGTCCCGAACGTCCCGACATCCACATCGACGCTGCCGCCCTGACGCCGGAACAGGCCTGCGAGCGGATCATCGAGGCGATCCGCGACCGCCTCTGACCGTCAGGCGTCGCGGAATTTCCACTTCATGGCCAGCACGCCCGCGGACATCAGCAGGGCGCAGGCGTTGGCCACGATGATCGGCCAGGCGTCCGTCATCACGCCATAGGCCGTCCACAGCACGAAACAGGTGACCGTCAGCGAATAGGTCTTCAGCGAAACGGCCGAGGCGTCTCGCGTCGTCCAGATCTTGACCATCTGTGGCGCGAAACTGGTGATTGAACACAGGGCCGCGGCCGAGCCGACGACATTGGCGGCGAGGTCGCTCAAGCCTTGGCCCTTCCCCGCCGCGCCGTGGTGACCGTCACCTTCCGGGCGCCGCCGCTCTTTCGCACCCTCTGGCGTTTCCGCTCGGTGTCCTCGTCGCGTGTGGCGACCAGGGGGCCGCCCAGCTTGCGGACCCTTTCGGCCCGCGCCTCGACCTGGGCGAGGATCAGGTCGAGTTCCTTCTCACTCAGCCGTTCGATGCCGACGAAGCGCTCGTCCGCCTTGCTGACCGCGTGCAGCAACTCGTCCAGCTTGGCCTGAATCGCCGCCCCGTCGCGGTTCTGGGTGTTCTGGATCAGGAAGACCATCAGGAAGGTGACGATGGTGGTGCCGGTGTTGATGACCAACTGCCAGTCGGCGCTGAAGCCGAAGATCGGGCCCGTCACCGCCCAGACGATCACCACCGCCAGGCAGAGCAGGAAGGTCCACGGCTTGCCCGTCAGCCGGGCGGTGTAGGTCGCGAAGCGGAGGAAGTACTTTTCCATCGCAGCCCAACCCGCGCCCACGGCGAAGGTTGCACGTCAGACGCGGCGCGCCGAGACAACGAAGCGCCACGGGCCGCGCTCCGGGGCGTCAAACGGCCAGCAGGTCGTCAGTGCAATCGAGGGTTGGGAAGCGTAGCGGTCGACGCCGAACCGGTCCCGGCGCACCACGGCGCCGCCGCTGACCCGGAATTCACTTCGCCCGCCTGCGATCGTCTCGACGACGATCAGATCGTCACGCCGAAGGTCCTTGAGGAAGCGGAAGTGCGTGTCCCGATGGGCGGCGAAGACCGCCGTCCCGCGCCGCCCCGGTTCGGCGCCGCCCGGCAGCAGCGTCGGCCCGAAGGCCAGGGCTTCTCCCGAGCCGCCGGCCAATACGATCTGACTGACCCCGAGACGCGGTACGCTGATCCGCGCCGTCGGAGCCGTGTCAGCCCACGGCCAGGCCTTGACCGGACGGCCGGTGTCCCGCGCCCGGTCGAAGGCTCGCTCGAGAAGGACCTGGGCCACCGCCGCCTTGACCGGGACGAACAGTCCGTGGCCGATCAGGCCCAGCCCGGCGACGACCGCCAGGATCAGCGGCAGGCGGAAGACGCGCCCGGCGGCGCGCCCTCCCTTTCTTGCGATCAGGCCGGTCATGCCGTCCTCCGCCGGCGCATCAGCCACAGGCCGCCGACGCCCGTCAGGAGCAGCATGAGGCCGTTTAGGAGCGGCGTGGCCCAGCCGGCGGCGGTCTGCGGCAGCTCCAGCAGCTGGGCGGGATCGTCCGGATTGACGCCAGGCGCTCGTCCCTCGGCCAGCGGCCCGCCGAACAGGTGGTCGAAGTCCCAGCCCTTGGGCAGGTTCAGCGGGAGTTCCTCTTCCGTGAGCCGCGCGCCTTCGGGGCGGGCGGGGGTGCGGTCGACAGCCACCAGGCTCGTTTCCCGGGTGACCAGCGAAAACTCCAGGCCGAGGCGGGCGATCGCTTCGGCGGCAGCCGCGCCGTCGCTGTCGCCGAGGCTGTCCTCGACCTCGATGTCGGTGATCCGGCGCTTCGCCCACAGCCGCGCCACACCCGGGCCTTCGACAGCCTGGCCGAGATCGACCGTGCGGTTCCAGCGGCGGCCGTCGGTCACGCCCGACACCGTCACCCTGCCGGCGGCGCGCCGCGACCGCGCCAGCAGGACCAGCGGCTCGCCCTCGTAGAGATCGGGGAGCACCTCCGGCGCGAACTGCGCACCCCCGTCGCTGGCGATGGTCAGCCCCGTCGCGACGGGCCGGGTGAGGCGGTCCAGCAGCTCGGTCATCCGAGCCGTGACCTCGGTCGTGTCGCTGATGTTGGTGTAGGTCCCGCGGCCCACCTCGGCCATGCGGTTCATCAGGAAGGTGTTGGGCGCCGAGCCGATGCCTACCATGAACACCCGGCTGCGGCCGCGGTCGGCGCCGAGCGCCGCCAGCATCTCGTCCTCATTGTAGATCGCGCCGTCGGTCAAGAAGATCACCTGCCGCACCCGCTCCCTGTCCCCGGGCGTGTCATCGACCAGCGCCGCCTGCAGGGCCGGCAGCATTTCGGTGCCGCCGTTTGCGTCGAGCGAGTCCGCGAACCGGTGCGCCAGCGCCAGCTGGTCCGGCGTGGCCTGCACCGGCCGGTCGAACAGCTCCGTCATGGTGTCGTCGAAGCGGATGACGTTGAACCGGTCCGCGCGGGTCAGGGTGTCGAGCGCCAGCTTCAGGCTCGCCCGCGCCTGCTCCATCGACTCGCCGGACATCGAGCCGCTGTTGTCGATCACGAACACCAGCTCTCGCGGCGGCGCCGGCCGGCTGCGGTCGGGCGCCGGCGGATTGATCACCGCCATCAGATAGTGGTGGCCATTCAGCCGCTCGCGAAACAGGCCGACGGTCGGTTCCGTGTCCGCCGTACGCCAGCGCAGCTCGAAGTCGCGGTCGGCGGGAACCTCACCGGCGGCCAGGGTGACGGTCCGACCGGTGGCGCCGGCCTCCGCGATCCGCACCGGATGGTAGGGGCTGACGATCCGCGCGGGGGCGAACCCGGGCCGCAGATCGACGGTGATCGACACCGGATTGAGCGTGACGCCCTGTCCGGGAACGGCGACCGGCGCGGACGTGGCCCGCGCGTCCGCCCGTCCCGCCGCCGTGGCCAGCGACCGTTCGGCGATGTAGCGGGGACCGACGGCGAGCGGCAGCCGGATGGAGTATTCGCCCGAGACGCGACGCACCGGCGCCTGGTATTCAATCTCTATCAACACCGTCTCGCCGGGCCCGATATTGGCCACGCGGTTGGTGAACATGTTCGGCCGCTGCTGTTCGACCAGCCCGGCGCGCTGACCCTCGGCCTTCGCCGTCTCATAGATCTCGCGCGCCTCTTCGCGGCGATGGATTTCGCCGGCGATGACCCGCTGGCCAACGACCATCTTCAGGCTGTCGACGGCCCCGTCCTCGGGCAGCGGATAGAGATAGGTCGCCTCGACCCATTCGCGCCCGGTGTTGCGGAAGGCCTGCACCACCTTCACCCGCGCCGACTGGCCGGTGACGGTGACCTGCATGTCGGTGCCCAGCCGCACCGCCGAACTGACCGTGCCCCGGCTGGTGCGTAACTGCAGCGCGCCGGCGGACGGCTCATCCAGGTCGCCTTCCGGCGCCTCCCGCGCGGAGACCAGGGACGCGATGGCGGTCACCGCCAGCGCGATGGCGAACAACAGGCCGACGCCGCGCCACACGGGGCGGCGGGGGAGGCGGAGAAGAGCGGAATTTGTCATGGCAAAGCTCCATCGGGAGCCTGCTGACTAGGCCCTGCCGATCCCGCACAGCCACGAGAAATCGACGCAAATCACCGCCACAAGGCGCCGCTTCGGCGGCCATCCACGGTCCAGCTTGACGGCATGTGCGGAAATGTGCGGACTGGGGGCTCGCAGGGGGTGAATCACGGTATGCACGATCCGCAGGCCCAGGAGATCGCCGCCCGCGTGCGCGAGGAGCTTGCGCGCCGCCGCATCTCGCGCCAGGCGCTGGCCGACATGGCCCGGATCAGCATCTCGACGCTGGAAAAGGCACTTTCCGGCCGCCGCGCCTTCACCCTCGCCACCGTGATCCGGCTTGAGGAGGCGCTCGGCACGCCGCTCCGGGCCCGGCCCGCTCCGGCGATCGATCCGCGGGCCGACTCCGCCGGGGATCTGGGCGGCTATTCGCGCGGCGCCGTGCGCTGGATCGAGGGCCGCTACCTGACCCTGCGCCCGTCATTCGGCAACCCGGCGGACATCTACGCCTATCTGACCACCATTGAATGGGACGCGGCCGGGTCGCATCTGGCTTTCCGCGAGTCGGAACGGATCGACAGCTCCTTCTCGCAGAGCGGCAGGGTGTCGATGCCGCACCTGTCCGGGCACACCTATCTCGTCACCAACGTCGACGGCCAGTACCGCCTCGCCGTGCTCGGCCGGCCGACGATCAAGCGGGCGCTCTACGGCATCCTGACTACGCTGCTGGTCGGCAACGGCTCGCAGCTCGTGCCCACGGCCGTGCCACTGGCCATGCTGCGGCTCGATACGGGAGCCGGGGACGAGGTCGCCTTCGGCCGCATCGCGCCAGGCCAGCCCGCCCACGCCCGGTATCGCGCGGAGCTGGACGGCGTCATCGCGGGGGATTTCGCCCGCTTCCCACGCTAGCGCGCCAGCAGGGGGGCCAGCGTCTCGGCGACGTCCACCGTGGGCGCGAACGCCGGCGACCGCATCGCCTGGGTCAGCTGTTCGAAGGCGTAGCCCAGCGACAGCACCTTGGCGTCCTCCCACTTGCCCGCGATGAAGCTCATCCCGACCGGCAGTCCGTCGACGAAGCCCATCGGCACCGTCAGATGCGGATAGCCGGCGATGGCCGGCATCTGGCTGGCGGCCCCGGCGTAGTGGTCGCCGTTGATCACGTCCGTGGTCCAGGCCGGACCCGTGGTCGGGGCGATCAGCGCCACAACGTCATGCTCGCGCATCAGCCTGTCGATGCCCTCAGCCCCGGCCAGCCTCAGCGAGGTCGCGCGCGCCTCGACATAGGCCGGATCGGTCAGGTCGCCCTTGGCCTGGGCCTGGATGAACAGCTCCTGGCCGAACAGCGCCAGCTCGCGCGGCGTCCGCTCGTTGAAGGCGATGACGTCCGCCAGCGTGCGCGTCTGCACCTGCTCCGGGTCCGTCGAGGCGAGGTAGGCGTTCAGGTCGGCCTTCAGCTCGTAAAGCAGGACCTCGAGCTCGGCCGCGCCCATGGCGTTCATGTCCGGCCCTTCGGTGATGTCGACGATCACCGCGCCGGCCTCGCGCATGCGCTGCAGGTTCTCCTCGAACACCGCGTCGGTCTTGCGCGAATAGCCCATCGAGAAGCGCATCACGCCGATGCGTGCGCCGTTCAGGGAGCCGGCGTCCAGCGCCTCCCGATAGTCGACCTTGCGCGCGTCGGCCTCGGCCGTGGCGGCGTCCATCGGGTCCGAGCCGGCGATGGCCGACAGCACGACGGCTGCGTCCTCGACGGTGCGGGTCATCGGCCCGGCGGTGTCCTGCGAATGGCTGATCGGCACGATATGGGTGCGCGACACCAGCCCCACCGTGGGCTTGAACCCCACGATGCCGTTGATCGCCGCCGGGCAGGTGATCGAGCCGTCGGTCTCGGTGCCGATAGCCGCCGGGGCCAGCCCCGCGGCCACCGCCGCCCCGCTGCCCGAGGACGAGCCGCAGGCGTTGCGGTCCAGCGCGTGCGGATTGCGCGTCAGCCCGCCCACCGCGCTCCAGCCGCTGGTCGAACTGGTCGAGCGGATGTTGGCCCACTCCGACAGATTGGTCTTGCCGAGGATCACCGCCCCTGCCTCGCGCAGCCGGGCCGTCAGCGGCGCGTCCCGTCCGGGCGCGTTGTCGATCAGCGCCAGCGATCCGGCGGTGGTCGGCATGTCGCGCGTCTCGATATTGTCCTTCAGCAGGATCGGCATGCCTGCGATGCCGGAACCCGCCTCCCAGCGCACCACCATCTCTGGATCGGTCCAGACCAGGACGCTGTTCGTCGCCGCTTCCTCGGGCGTCACATGACGCGCGCCATAGACTTCCTGAGCCAGAGCCGGGCTCGCCGCGAGGTAGAGGCCAACCGCGAGGATCACCCCCCACTTCCGCTCATCCGCGCGAAGGCGGGGACCCGGACCTTTGGACGATCGGTTGTGACGGACTTGCATGGTGTTGATCCCCGACATGGGCGTTTCGCCAAAAATGAACTGCGTCCCCGCCTTCGCGTGGATGAGCGGATCAGGAGGCAGGCGGCCGCATCTCCGGCGCCCGCCGCGCCCGCGTCCGCTGTTCGAAGGCGTACCCCAGCGACAGCACCCTGGAGTCGTCCCACTTGCCGCCGATGAAGCTGATCCCGACCGGCATGCCGCGGTCGAAGCCCATCGGCACGGTCAGGTGCGGATAGCCCGCCACCGCCGCCAGCCGGCTGGCCGAGCCCTGCGAGCGGTCGTCGTCGTTGGGATCGTTGGTCCACGCCCGCGAGGTCGTTGGCGCGGTCAGGGCGACGACCCCGTGCTCCGCCATCATCCGGTCGATGCCCTCCGGCCCGGCCGCGCGGAACGAGCGCTGGCGCGCCTCGACATAGGCCGGGTCGGTCAGCCCGCCGGTCGCCTCGGCCCGCTCGAACAGGTCCTGCCCGAACAGCACCGTCTCGCGCGGCTCGGCGGCGTTAAAGGCGATGACGTCGGCCAGCGTCCGCGTCTTCACCTGCGCCGGATCGGTCGAGGCGAGATACAGGTTCAGGTCGTGCTTCAGCTCGGTGAGCAGCACGGTCAGCTCCCAGCCGCCGATCTGCCGGAAATCCGCCGGCGCCTCGGTGATCTCTACCAGTTCGGCCCCCGCGTCCCGCATCGCCTGCAAATTGGCCTCGAACACCGCTTGGGTCTCGGCCGAATAGTTGGGCACGAGGAACCGCAGCACCCCGATGCGCGCGCCGTTCAGGGAGTCCGCGTCGAGCGCCGCCCGATAGTCGACCTTGCGCGCGTCGGCCTCGGCCGTGGCCGGGTCCAGCGGGTCCGACCCGGCGATCACCGTCAGCACCCGCGCCGCGTCCTCGACCGACGTGGTGATCGGCCCGGCCGTGTCCTGCGAATGGCTGATCGGCACGATGTGCGTGCGGCTGACCAGCCCCACGGTGGGCTTGAACCCGACCACGCCGTTGACCGAGGCCGGACAGGTGATCGACCCGTCCGTCTCCGTCCCGATCGCCACCGGCGCCAGACCGATGGCCACCGCCACCGCGCTGCCCGCCGACGAGCCGCACGGCGTCCGCTCCGGGTCATAGGGATTGCGCGTCTGCCCCCCGACCGCGCTCCACCCGCTGATCGACTGCGACGAGCGGATGTTGGCCCATTCGGACAGATTGGCCTTGCCGACGATAAGGCCCCCTGACTCGCGAAGGCGCGCGACCAGCGGAGCATCACGGCCGGGCGCGTTGTCGACGAGCGCCAACGAGCCGGCCGTCGTCGGCATATCCGCCGTTTCGATATTGTCCTTCAGCAGGATGAGCATGCCGCGAAGAATCGCGTCGGGTCGGCCGCGGATCGGGAGTTCTGCGCCCGGCGTCCAGCGGATCACGCTGCGGTAGGGCGCATCTTGCGGTCCGAACAGGTCCGCCAGAAGCGTACCGCTCCGAATCCGCTCGCGGCAGACCTCGATCTCGGCTCCGTCGGGAATGGGACGTCCGGCGTTGGCGGCGTCGCCGCGGATGGCGGCCTGTTCCGCGGCCGGCATCTCGCTCAGCATCCGGCAGCTTCGTTCCGGAGCGGAGGCCGCCGTCTGCGCCGCAGTGGGGGCACTCCACCCTGCGGCGACGCCGGCCATCACGGCGGCCAGTGCGGCGCTTCGACGACCCCTCGAGACAGTCCTTACGCTGAGGAGCGCAGACTTCACTGTGACCGCGAACCGATCGTGCGGTCGAGGAAGTCGAGATACGTCCGCCATTGCTGGAGCTGCCTTTCGTTGCCCCGCACGCCGTGGCGCTGTCCGGGATAGAGCATCAGTTCGAAGGGAATGGACGAGGCCTGTAGCGCATCCATCACCCGCGTCGAGTTCTCGAGGATCACGTTGTCGTCGGCCATGCCATGCATCAGCAGCAGCCGCCCGGTCAGCCGATCCAGCTGATCGACGATGTCCGAAGCCGCATAGCCCTCCGGATTGGCCTGCGGCGTCGACATGAAGCGCTCGGTGTAGTGGGTGTCGTACAGGCTCCAGTCGGTCACCGGCGCCCCCGAGATGGCCGAGGTCAGGCCCATGTCCGGCTCGGTCAGCATGTGCAGGGTCATGAAGCCGCCGTAGCTCCAGCCCATGGCCGCGATGCGATTGTTATCGACGAATGGCAACGATCTCAAATAGTTCGCCGCGAGAACCTGATCTTCGATCTCAGGTTGGCCCATCTTCAGGTGGAGGGCTTGCTTGAACGCCGCCGAGCGGTCGCCCTCGCCGCGGTTGTCCAGCCGGAAGACGATGTATCCAGCCTCCGTCAACAGTTGATTGGTAGCCGATTGCCAGCCGCGCTTCACGCCGCCGCCCGACGGACCGCCATAGACCTGCATGATCACCGGATAGGTCTTCGACGGATCGAAGCCCGGCGGCGTCGTCATCTGCCAGACCAGGGTTTCACCGTGGCTTTCCAGCGTGCCGAAGGTCACCTCGCCGCGCCGCGACGCATAGGGGAAGTAGGGATGATCCTCGTCCAGCCGGTTCTCCTCGATCCAGCGGACAAAGGTCCCGTCGGCCCGATACAGACCCGACTGCGGCGGGGTGTTCAGGTCCGAATAGTTGCCGACGAAGGCCGTGCCGGTCCGGTTCATCGACGCCGACCACCAGCCGCCGTCCGGCGTCACCGGCGTGAACCGCCCGCCCTGTTCGTTCAGCGAGGCGCGCCACAGCCGCTGCGTCGTCGGCGTCTCGCCCTGGACGTCGCACATCATGCTGCGACCGCCCGGCATCGGGCAGACGCTATGCCCGCCGGTGACGCCCTCGGGCCGTTCGGCATAGGCGAACGAGGCCGTGAAGAAGACCTCGCCGGTCTGCTGGTTGACGCCGTTCAGCGATTTCACTGCCCACGGCCCATAGGTGATCGGCCGGATCATCCGACCGTCGCGGTCGTACAGGTACAGATGTTTCCAGCCCGTCTCTTCGGACGACCAGATGAAGTTCCCGTCGTCCAGCGCCTTGAAGTCGTGGGTCAGCGGCACCCATGCGTCCGAACGCTGCGTCACGATCACCCGCGACGCGCCCGTGCCCGGGTCGACGCTCAGCAGGTCCAGCGTCTTCTGGTCACGCGACTGGCGCTGCACATAGAGCGTCCGGCCGTCGGCCGACCAGTTCACCCGCGCCAGATAGATGTCGGTGTTCGTCCCCAGATCGACCTTGGTGCGCCGCCCGGTCTGGCGGTCATGCACATACAGCTCGACCACCGCGTTTGGACGGCCGGCGCGCGGATAGCGCTGCTCGATCACGGTCGCGCCGCCGCCGGTGATGTCCAGCCGCGGGATGACGTCGACGCCCGACTCGTCGGTGCGCTGCAGGGCGATGTAGCGCTCGTCCGGGCTCCACCAGTAGCCGGTGTCGCGGTCCATCTCCTCTTGGGCGATGAATTCGGCGGTGGCCCAGGTGATCAGCCCCTCGCCATCATTGGTGACCTCGGTCTCCCGTCCGCTGGCCAGGTCGTAGACGACCAGGTCCTGATCCCGGACCCAAGAGACGAAATTGCCGTCCGGCGACACCTTGGCGTCGATCTCGTCGGCCTCGGTCTCGGTCAGCCGGCGCACCGCCCCGCCTTCCCGTTCGGCGAGGAAGACGTCGCCCTCCAGCGGCGCGAGGATGTAGCGCCCCTGTTCGTCCCACGAATATTCGACCACCCCGCGCGCGCTGATCCGCATCCGCTCCCGCCGGGCCTTCTCGGCCTCCGACAGTTCGCCCGCGTCCGGAACCAGCGCCCGCGCGTCGATCAGCTTGAACGGCTCGCCCTCGCCCGTCGGCGCGGCCCACAGGTCCTGCACCTCGACGTCGTCCTCGCGCGACCTCAGGAAGGCCACCAGCTCGCCGTCGGGCGACAGGCTGACCCCCTTGGCCACAGGCCCTGCCAGGGCGGGGTCCGAGAACACCCGCTCGGGCGTCAGCACCGCGGGGTCCGGCGTTTGCGCCATCGCGAGGGTGAACGGCGATTGAGCCGCGAAGAACAGGGTGGAGGCGAGGAGAATGTTGCGCATGACCGGGACGCTAAAGGCGAATTCCGCCGCCGTCATCCCCTTGTTCCCGATGCGCGACACCCCATCCCTTCCCCCTCCGCCTTTCGGCCCCTAATAAGCCCCCGATGACCGACGTCGCCGTCTCCGCCCCGCCCGCGAAAGCCTCGCCCTTCCACGAGCTGGAAGTGCTGTGGGTGCATCACTGGACCGACCAGCTGTTCAGCTTCCGCATCCGCCGCCCGGAGGATTTCCGCTTCCGCTCCGGCGAGTTCGTCATGCTCGGCCTCCCCGGCGACGACGGCGGCAAGCCGATCCTGCGCGCCTACTCCATCGCCAGCCCCAGTTGGGACGAGGCGCTGGAGTTCCTGTCGATCAAGGTCGCCGACGGCCCCCTCACTTCCCGCCTGCAGAAGATCCAGCCCGGCGACACCGTGCTGATGGGCAAGAAACCGACCGGCACCTTGGTGCTCGACGCCCTGACCGGCGGCGACCGCCTCTGGCTGATCGGCACCGGCACGGGCTTGGCGCCCTGGCTCAGCGTCGCACGCGATCCCGACACCTACAGCCGTTTCGGCCAGGTCATCGTCTGCCACACGGTGCGCAACGTCGCGGATCTGAGCTACCGCGACTTCTTCACCTCCGGCATCCGCGAGGACCCGCTGATCGGCGACGAGGCGAAGGCCCAGCTGACCTACTATCCGACGGTGACGCGCGAGCGCTTCGAGACGCCGGGTCGGATCACCGACCGCATCCGCTCGGGCGACCTGTTCGCCGACCTCGGCCTGCCCGCCGGCTTCTCGCCCAACACCGACCGGGTCATGCTGTGCGGCTCGATGGCCATGATCAAGGAAGCCGGCGAACTGCTGGAATCCTACGGCCTGAAAGAGGGTTCGAACGCCGAGCCCGGCGACTATGTGCTGGAGCGCGCCTTTGTCGGCTGACCTGAAAGACCCCCCGACCGTGGTCGCCGTCGACGCGAGGGTCGCGCCGGAAGCCTGCCTGACCATGGCCGAGGTCCGCCACGGCGTCGACGCGCTGGACCGCGCCCTCGTCGTCCTGCTCGCCGAGCGCCAGTGCTACATGGACGCCGCCGCCCGCATCAAGCCGGACCGCTCCGTCGTCCACGATGAAGCCCGCATCGAGGACGTGGTGCGCAAGGTGCTCGCCGCGGCCGGTCCCGCCGGCCTGTCGCCGGCCATCGCCGAGCCGGTCTGGCGCACCCTCATCGACCGCTGCATCGCCCACGAGTTCGACACCTGGGATCGCACGCGGAGCTAGCCCCGCAGTCCCCTCAGCAGCAGCTCGTGCCGGAAGGCCGCGACGTCGGCCAGCGCCGCGTCCAGCGCGTCCCGCACCCGATCCAGCAGCGGCGGCGCCTCGGCCTTGTCCGCCGCCTCTGCCGCCGCGCACGCCTCCGCCAGCGGACCCGCGCCGATCCCCGCCGCCGCGCCCCGGATCGTGTGCACCCCGTCGCGCCAGCCGTCCTCGCGGACGTCCAGCATGGGTGACCACAGGGCCGCCTGCTGGGCGAACAGGCCCAGCACCTCCTCGCTGACCGCGTCGTCCCCGCCGGTCATCCGCTCCAGCACGGCGAAATCGACCGCGCCCGAGAGATCCCGGCGGGCCATCAGCCCTCGGCCTCCTCGCCCTTGGCCAGCCGCGAGTTCCACGCCGACCAGGCGAAATAGACCACCAGGCCGACGCCGTTCCAGATCAGGAACCATTGCTGGGTCGAGCCGCGCAGGCTGAAGAAGAAGACGATGCAGCCGATGATGGTGATCGCCCCGACCAGCGGCCAGAGCGGGGCCTTGAACAGCCGCTTGCGGTTCGGTTCGCGCAACCGCAGCACGATCAGGCAGACCCCGACCGCGCCGAAGGCCGCCAAGGTCCCGGCGTTGGCAAGCGAGGCCAGCTCGTCCAGCCGCATGACCCCGGCCAGCGCACCGACCACGATGGCCGTGAAGATCGTCACCACCGCCGGCACGCCGCGCACCGACACCCGGGCCAGTCTCCGCGGCAGCAGCCCGTCGCGGGCCATGCCGAGGAAGATGCGGCTCTGGCCGAACAGGAAGGCCAGCAGCACGGTCGGCAGGGCGACCACGGCCGAGACCGCGATCCACTGCGCCGCCGTCCCCTGCCCCAGCTCGCGCAGGATCAGCGCCAGAGGTTCCGGGCTCTCCGCGAAGCTGGCCACCGGCCGAGCCCCGATCGCGGCGGCCGCCACGACCAGATACAGAGCGGTGCACACCACCATCGAGCCGACGATGCCGATGGCGAGATCGCGCTCGGGCTTCTTGGTCTCCTCGGCCGCCGTCGAGATGGCGTCGAAGCCGTAGAAGGCGAAGAAGATGATCGCCGCTGCCGCCATCACCCCGGTCTGGACCACGGGCTGGCCGGTGATCTGCTCCATGAACGGCAGGCTCGGCGCGCCGAAGCCGTTGGGCATGAAGGGCGTGAAATTGGCGCTGTTGAAGGTCGGCAGGGCGATGGCCACGAAGGCGACCAGGGCGGCCACCTTGATGACCACGAGGATGGCGTTGAGCGTGGCGCTCTCCCGCGTGCCCAGCAGCAGCAGGCCCGTCACCACCGCGATGATGAACACCGCCGGCAGGTTGATCAGCCCGCCCTCGACGTGCGGTCCGGCCGCCAGCATGGCCGGCAGCTCGACGCCCATACCGGCGAGGAACCCGGTCGCATAGCCCGACCAGCCCACCGCCACCGCCGACACCACCAGCGAATATTCGAGGATCAGGCTCCAGCCGACGATCCACGCGATCAGCTCGCCCAGCACGGCGTAGGAATAGGTGTAGGCGCTGCCCGCCGCCGGCATCATCGTCGCCAGTTCGGCATAGGCCAGGGCGGCGCAGGCGCAGACCAGCCCGGCCAGGGCGAAGCTGATCATCACCGCCGGCCCGGCCAGTCCGGCGCCGACCCCGATCAGGGTCAGGATGCCGGTGCCGACGATGGCTCCGACCCCGAGCGCCACCAGATGCGGCCAGCTCAGCGTCTTCTTCAGGGCCGGTCCGCTGTGCGGCGCCACAAGCGCGTCGATCGAGCGCCGTCGATTCCAGAAGGCCATGAACCTCTCCCCCTCGCCGCCCCGGCGGCCGATTCCGGAGGGGAGCCTACGTGGTTCCGCGGCAAACCGGAATGCGCCTGAAATCCCTTGCGCCCGCGATCAACAATCTTTATGTCCGCCCCCTCCCGCCGGGGCCGGTCTCCGACCGCCGCGGCGAGCGACGTATGGTCCGGGTGATTAGCTCAGTTGGTAGAGCAGCTGACTCTTAATCAGCGGGTCGTAGGTTCGAACCCTACATCACCCACCATCGTCCTTCCCTCACATCGCCATCCTGCCTAGGCTCGACCGTCTCACGGCGGAGGGCGGCATGCGGCGGATGGCGATCATGGCGGCGGTTCTGGCGATCGGGCTTCCGGGCGCAGCGGCGGCGCAGGACGTCCCCTCCCCCTACGACGCCGTCGATCCCTTCATCGGCACCGCCGGAAAGGGCCACACCTTCCCCGGCGCCGTGGCCCCCTTCGGCATGGTCCAGCTCAGCCCGGACACCGACTACAAGCTGCTGCGCGAGGGCTACGACTGGGCCTCGGGCTACCGCTACGACGATCCGACCATCCTCGGCTTCTCGCACACCCACTTCTCCGGCACCGGCCATTCGGACCTCGGCGACCTGCTGGTCACGCCCCAGTCCGGCGAGCTGCGGTGGGACGCCGGCGCCGCCGACCAGCCCGGCTCGGGCTACCGCTCGCGCTACGACAAGGCCTCCGAGGTCGCCGAGCCGGGCTATTACGCCGTGAACCTGACCGACTCCGGCGTGCGCGCCGAACTGACCACCGGCGTCCGCGTCGGCCTGCACCGCTACACCTTCCCCGAAGGCGCGCCGGCCCGGGTTCTGATCGACTTCCGCCCGTCCATCTACGACTACCCGGGCAAGGTGCTGTGGTCGCGCATCCGCGTGCATCCCGACGGCACAGTGACCGGCTTCCGCGAAACCCGCGGCTGGGCGCCCGGCCGCCAGTTCCATTTCGCCCTGCGCTTCTCCCGGCCCGTCACGGGATACCAGCTGCGCGACCGCGAGGAGAACGTCCCCTACCGCGGCTTCCGCCAGCCCGGTCGCTCGCCCTCCGACCGCCAGCAGGTCGAGGGCCGCCAGCTCGAGGCCGCCTTCGACTTCGGCGAGATCGACGGGCCCCTGCTGGTGCAGGTGGGCGTCTCCTCGGTCGACGAGGCCGGGGCCCTCGCCAACCTGGAGAGCGAGGGCGGAGCCTTCGACTTCGACAGCGTCCGCGCCAACACCCGCGCCCAGTGGGAGGAGGCCCTGAACGTGGTCGAGATCGACGCCGCGCCGGAGATGCGCGCCAGCCTCTACACCGCCCTCTACCACGCGCTGATCGCCCCCTCGGTGCACAGCGACGCCGACGGCCGCTGGCGGGGGCCGGACAATGGCGTCCACCAGGCCGACTTCACCGTCCATTCGACCTTCAGCCTGTGGGACACCTTCCGCGCCGAGCACCCGCTGCTGACCCTGGTCCAGCCCGGCTTCCGCAACGCCGACATGATCAACTCGCTCATCGCGGCGCAGCAGGTCAGCCCGTACGGCATCCTGCCGGTGTGGTCGTTCCATGGTCAGGAAACCTGGACCATGATCGGCTATCACGCCGTGCCGGTCATCGCCGACGCGTATCTGAAGGGCCTGCCCGGTGTCGACGGCGAGGCCGCACTGAACGCAATGATCGCCAGCGCCACCTACCGCCCTTACGGCGGTCTGGGCGACTATATGGACCTCGGCTACGTGCCCATCGACCGGGAGCCAGAGGCCGCGTCCAAGACGGTCGAATACGCCTATGACGACTGGACCATCGCTCGCATGGCCGAGCGGCTCGGCAAGACCGACGTCGCCGCGGAATTCGACCGCCGCGCCGGCTTCTGGCGCAACAGCTTCGACCCCGGGACCGGCTTCGTCCGCGCCCGGCTCGCCGACGGTTCCTTCCGCGAGCCCTTCGACCCGACCGCCATCAACTACGGATCGGACTACACCGAGGGCAACGCCTGGCAGTATTCGTGGTTCGTGCCCCAGGACATGGCGGCGCTGGTCTCCGCCATGGGCGGCGACGAGGCCACGGTGGCGAAGCTGGACGCCATGTTCGACTTCGATAACACCGGCCTCGACTACTCCCACGCCGAGGACATCGCCGGCCTGATCGGCCAGTACATCCACGGCAACGAGCCCAGCCACCACTCGGCCTACGCCTATGTCTACGCCGGCGCCGCGTGGCGGACGCAGGCCCGGCTGAAGCAGATCATGGACAGCCAGTACCGCGCCGCCCCGGACGGCCTCAGCGGCAACGACGACGTCGGCCAGATGTCGGCCTGGCTGATGTTCACGGCCATGGGCTTCTATCCGGTGACCCCCGGCTCGGGCCAGTACGTCATCGGCCGCCCCTTCACGGACCGCACGGTGCTGAACCTCGCCAACGGCCGCCGCTTCACCATCGCGACGGAGGGCCTGTCCGACGACCACCCCTACATCCAGTCGGTCACCCTGAACGGACGCCCCCTCGACCGCACCTGGATCGGCCACGACGAGATCATGGCCGGCGGCGAGCTGCGCTTCGTCATGGGGGCGGAGCCGAACACGGCCTGGGGCGCGGGCCCGAAGGCGCGGCCGTATTCGATGACCGGATACTCGCAGTAGGACCGGCCGTTCACCACGGCGCGCCGGCGGCTGACAGTGAGGCCAGCACCAGCGCCGCAACCGTTGGATAGAAGGTCAGGCCGAAGCCGAAGGCCCGCGCCACCGCCCCTTTGCGCCAGCCCGTCCAGAACAGCAGCCGGCCCAGCGAGAACAGCCCGGCCAGCGCGATCAGCGGCCCGGCGGGCCTGTCCAGCAGCATCGCGACCGCCAGCCAGATCGGCCATGCCAGCGCTGCCTGCTCCAGCGTGTTCCTCAAGATCGCCTGCGCCGCCTCCAGCGCCGGCGTGTCGCCGCCACCGATGGCGTCGGGCGAAAGGAATCTCCGCCGCGCCACGTCGCCAATCGTGGCCGCCAGCCAGAACGCCGGCACAAGTCCTGCGATCGAGGCTGCCACTAGGCGTCCGCCTAGGTCCGCTGGAACGTCTCCGGCTCCGAAACAAGCAACGGCGGCGAGGCCGGCGCCGGTCGTCGCGAGGGCCAGCCCCATCCGCACCGCCACTTTGCGCTGCTGCGCCCTGGGAGCCCTGACGTCCATTCCGCCCTCCTGATCTATCCGGCCACAAACCCTCTCAGCACATTCGCCTCCGTGCTCAGCACCAGCCGGTTCAGGTCGATCCGCTTCGGCTCCGCGAACATCAGGAAGTAGTATTTCATCTGCTCCGACCACCAGTAGCCCGGGCAGTTGTCGCCCTGGGTCATCGGCCGCGTGGTGATGTCGGCCAGCGAGGTGTAGCCGTAGGCCGCCTTCGAGGTCTCCTTCATGTTGCGGTAGTGGACCGCCGTCAGCGCCCGGTATCGCTCGTCCCGGTCATCCCGCCACAGGTTCAGACAGGCGTCGGCGAACTCCGGGCGCAGCCCCGTGCGCTTGCCGCGCGGCGTCGCCGTCGTCACGTTGATCGACTCCGGGATGATGACGTACTGCTCCTGCATCGCCGTGTAGCTGGCCAGGAAGTCGTCGCCCTCGCCCTTGAACCCCGCCTGCCCGAGCAAGCCGGCCAGATAGCCGCCCAGCACCGTCTGCGACGCCCCGGTCACCGCCCCGGTCTCGTAATCGACCATCGGGAACCACAGCCGCCCGTCGTAGCGCTTCCCCTGATGGGCGATCATCGCCGCCAGGCATTCCTCGGCCCAGCCCTTCATCTCGGCGTCGCCGAACAGCTCCCAGCTGTCCCAGAGGTATTCGTAGAAACTGTCCGCATAGACGTCGATCGAGGCGTTGCGGCTGATGAATTCGCCCGTCTCCGCATGGATGTTCGCCGCCATCAGGCCGATATCCGAGCGCCGGTCCAGCGCATGCTTCATCGCCCGCTTCGCCGCCGCATAATAGCGGTCGTCGCCGGTCAGCTGGCCCAGCACCCCGAACTCGGTCGCATAGGTGCCGATCTCGGCGAGGTTGGTCTCCGGATCGCGGACCGCCCCGGTCCTCAGATTCACATAGCGGTACGGCAGGCCATGCGGCGAGGCGTCGAAGGCCTTCATGAGCCGGTCCGCCAGATCCTTCGCCTTGCCCAGCAGCACCGGGTCGCCGCAGGCGAGATGCGCCGACAGCAGGCCGCCGACCAGCCGGATATTGGTCTCGAACACCTGCGAATAGCCGTCGATGTCGAAATCCAGACTGGACTTCACCCAGTTCACGCCCTGCTTGAACTCGTCGTCCAGCTCCATCAGCCAGAGCGTGTCCAGCGCCTCGACCAACGACAGGCCGAGGTCATGCCCTTCGATGAAGAACGACTGCGCCGTCCCCGACACCGGATTGATCTCGTCCCTGCCCCAGGCCCGGGCGACATAGTGGTCCCACGCCCATTTGAATTCGGCCTTCACGTCGGCGCCCAGCGCGGCCCAGTCCTCGGAGCGGGCGGCGGCGGGCCAACTGGCCCCCCCGGCGAGAACGGAACCACCCATCAGGGCCAAGGCGTGACGGCGGTGCAGGCGGGGCTGGGTCATGCGTCACCGTATCCCGGCTGCGTGCATCCGCAACAGTCCTACGGCGGCCGGCGAGCCGAAGGGTCTGAGCACGCCTCTTGCCACCACAGGTAGAGACCCATAGCGTGACGCCGGAGGAATGGCCGTAGTGTTCACGCGTCGTCTCCTAGGGTCGCGTCGGCCCGCGAGCGTGAGTTGGGGGCGACCATGGCAGTCATCACCGGAGACGCCGGCGACAACGTTCTGGTCGGCTCGGGCGAGAGCGACGTCATCGAGGGCCTCGGCGGAAACGACACCCTCTCCGGACTGGGCGACGCCGACCGGCTGGACGGCGGCGCGGGCGCCGACGTCCTTCAGGGTGGCGACGGCGACGACCTGCTCATCGGCGGCCTCGGGAACGACACCCTGAACGGCGGAGCCGGCGTCGACATGGTGTCGTACTGGGCGGCGACCGGAGGCGTGACGGTCAATCTGGGCCAGCAGGGCGTGGCGCAGAACACCGGCGAAGGTCTGGATACTCTGATCTCGATCGAAAACATTGAAGGCTCGGCTTTCGACGACGTCCTGACCGGCGACGACAACGCCAACCAGATTTACGAAGGCGCCGGCGGCAACGACCTGCTCGCGGGCGGCGGAGGCGCCGACGTCATCACCATCAACCGGGGCGCCCATCCCGACAGCTTCGCATTTGTGACAGTCTCCACAGACGGGGGGATCGGCGACGATATCGTCACGCTCAACGCCTTCCATCTCGATGGCGGCCGAATCACGATGAACGGCGGCGACGGAAACGATGTCCTCTCGGTCGATGGCCTGAACCTCGGTTCGCTTGAAATCCTGATGAACGGCGGCTCGGGCGCCGACGCCATCACGGTCGTCGGAGGCGTCTCGACCGTCATCCACGCCGGCGACGGGGATGATGTCATCACGCTCGACGCCCGGGGACGCTCGAGCGTCTTCCTTGGCGCCGGCGCTGACCGGATCGTCCTGACGGGGTCGCCGCCGTCGTCGTCCAGTCCGGGGATATTGCTCTACGAGTTCACCGCGGGTTCCGCTGGCGATGTGATCGACCTTTCGACCTTCCTGACCTCGGCGGGCCTGACCAATTTTCCTGCCGGCTCCAACCCCTTCGAAACCGGCCACCTTCGCATCACCAGCGTGAACGCCGACATCGTTCAACTGGAGTTCAGCGCCGACGGCGGGGCCAGCGGGTATTCGTCGCTGGTGCGGCTGGAGGTTCCCGCCACATCGCTGACCTCTCACAATTTCGGCGGCTATCGGCCCTTTCCGGCCGTCACCGGCGGGACGGCTTTCGGCGACACCCTGCAAGGGATCGACGAGGACGACACCATCAACGGGCTGGGCGGGTCCGACACCCTCGTCGGGCGCGGCGGTCGGGACACCCTGAACGGCGGCGACGGTCACGACGTGCTGTTCGGCGACTACTATCTGCCGGATGACCGCGCCAACGGAAATGACATCCTGAACGGAGGGGCGGGGAACGATACCCTGACCGGTGGCGGCGGCGATGATTTTCTGAACGGCGGCGACGGGCTGGACATCCTCATCACCGGACGGGTGATCACCGACAACGCCTATCCGCCCTACTACTTCACCCCCGTGTTCGACCACAGCCGGGACGGCGGCTCGGATACGGTGGACGGCGGCGCCGGCTTCGACATCGCACACCTGATGTACGCCGCCTCCACCCAGTCCGTCGTCTTCGACAACACCAACGCCGCCGCCATCAACCAGATCACCGTGGGCGGAGTCGCCCGCGGCTCGGTGACTGGCGTCGAGGAGCTCCACGTCTATGGCGGATCGGCCGGCGACACCCTGACCGGAGGCCTCTACAGCGACTTTCTGTTCGGCAACGCCGGCGACGACTTGCTGTCAGGCGGCGGCGGCGGGGATGAGCTCGAGGGCGGCGACGGAGGCGATTCGCTGTCCGGCGGCGCCGGTCGGGACAAGCTGGTCGGCGGCTCCGGCGACGACACCCTGAACGGCGGCGCGGGTGACGATACGATCCTCGGCGGGACCGGCTGGGACACCCTCGTGCTGCAGGGAACCAGGGCGAACTACGTCGTGCTCCGCTCGGGCGAGGACTTCATCGTCAAGGGCCTCGATGGGTCCGACCGGCTCACCGGCGTGGAGATGCTCCGGTTCTCGGACGGCAGCGTCATCGATCTCGCCCGGCAGTTCGAGCTCCCTCCCGCCGATACCGCCGGGGACGATCCCTTCGTCCTCCCTCTCTTCCCGGACGACCAGCCGCTGGTCCTGCCCGGCGCCGAGGCGGACAAATTCAGCGACGACGCCCTCGTGCTGCCCGGGGTCGAAGACCCCGCCGCCCGACTCTTCCTCGGGCTTGAAGCGCGTCTGGCCATGACCGGAGGCGTGATGCCGACACTGGACGCCGCCGGCGCGGTCATCGACGGCCCGACCCATCGCGACGACGGCTGGCTGCTCTGAGCCTCAGCCCCGGCTGGCCGCCAGCCGGGGGCCGCCCTTCATCCACGGCGGCTCCGGCATCGAGCGCCGGGCCGCCGCCTGGGCGCGGGTCCACTGGTCGTGCAGGTCGCTGAAATAGGCATCGTCCTGTTCGATCCGGCGCACGTCCCCGCTCAGGAAGCCGCGCCGCAGGGTCAGCAGGTCGAACGGCGCGCCCACCGCCACGTTCGAGCGCATCGTGGTCGAGAACGAGATAAGGCCCAGCTTGACCGCCTCGGCCAGCGGCGTGTCGTACGCCAGCCCACTCTCGAGGATCGGCTTGCCGTATTTCAGCTCGCCGATCTGCAGATAGGGCGTGTCGCGCCCGCACTCGATGAAATTGCCCTGGCTGTAGATCAGGAACAGACCCATCTCGCCGCCGGCGATCTGGCCGCCCAGCAGCATCGAGGCCGAGGTGTTCAGGCTGTCCGCCTCCAGCGCCGGCGCGATCGACTGCCGCACGCTGCGCAGCGCGTGGCCCAGCAGCTGGGCGCAGCGGTACAGGCTCGGCGCCGTCTCCAGCGTCTCCGACGGCTCGCCGACCTTCAGATGCACGCCCTCGCGGATCATCGCCATCGCCGTCTGCGTCACCGACAGGTTGCCGGCGGTGCAGATGCCCAGCACCCGGTCGCCCGGCCGGTCGATGACGTGCAGCTTGCGATACGACGAGATGTTGTCGACGCCCGCGTTGGTCCGGGTGTCGGCGATCATCGCCAACCCCTCCTCGACCAGCATGCCCACGCAATAGGTCATGGAATGAACCGGGTCCGGCCTGCGTCCGTCATGTGGGGACGGTAACAGATTCCCCCGCCTGTCGATCCCGCAACTACGCCTGTTGCTGGCTCTGTTGCATGTCGGCATCACGCACGCTCAGCCGCACCGCCAGCCGCTCGCCGCCGCCGCCGTAGCTGGCCCCCCGCACCGGCGCCGCGCCCAGATAGTCCAGCCCCGCCGCCACCCGCACGTAGCGATCAGTCGGGCAGACGCCGTTGGCCGGATCGAAGCCGACCCAGCCGAGATCCTCGATCCACGCCTCGGCCCAGGCGTGCGACGCCTCCTGCTGCTCGGTGTCGTCGCGGAACAGATGCCCCGAGACGTAGCGCGCCGGCACGCCCGTCTGGCGGGCGCAGGCGATGAACACATGGGCGTGGTCCTGACAGACGCCGCGCCCCAGCGCGAGCACCTCCGCGGCGGTGTGCGTCGGCGTCGTCACCCCCACCTCGAAGGCCACCGAGCCGTGTATGGCCGCCATCAGCCGGTGCATCCGGTCCAGCGGCGGATGGGCCGAGAACTCCGAGGCGAACACCGAGATCAGCTTGTCCCGCTTCGTCAGCGGCGTGTCGCGCAGGAACACCAGCGGCGACAGCGTCTCCTGATCCGGCGGCACGACGCCGCCGGTGTCGCTGGTGATCACCTCGCCGGACACGCGCACCGTCAGGCTCTGCGTCGGCTGCTCGGTGTAGAGGGTGTGCACGACATTGCCGAAGGCGTCCTCCGAGCGGCGAAGGCGGGCGTCGACGTCGGTCTCCACCGCCCAGTGGCGCACCTGCTGCGCCTCGCTCGAGCGCGGCGTCAGGCGCAGGCTCTGGATGATGAACCGCGCGGCCCGGTCGTAGGCGTAGGTCGTGGCGTGATCGATCTGGATGCGCACGGCCGCCCTAGCTCAGATACTGGTCGTGGATGGCCTGCCCCAGCCGCCCGTTCTCGGCGAGGAAGGCCTGGATGTATTCGTGCAGGCCGGACTGGAAGATCGCCTCGATGCGCGAGTTGTCGAACTGGCGCATCCGGTCCGCCGCCAGCCGCTGGGCGGGCCCGCGCCGTCCGTAGTCGTTGGCCAGCCGCTCCAGATAGCGGACGATCGAAGCCTGGCAGCTGGCCAGCGAACGCGGCATCTGCCGGTTCAGCACCAGCAGGTCGGCCACCAGCCACGGCTTGACCGAGTCGCGATAGACCCAGCGGTAGGCCGTCAGCGCCGACACCTCCCTCAGCAGGGTGGTCCACTGGAAATAGTCCAGCTGCCCGCCGACCCGCTCCCCTTCCGGCAGCAGCAGGTGGTATTTGACGTCCAGCAGCCGCGCGGTGTTGTCGGCCCGTTCGATGGCCGCGCCCAGCCGCAGGAAATAGTAGCCGTCGTTGCGCAGCATGGTCCGCGAGGTCGCCCCCTCGACGGCCAGCGTCATGGCCTTCACCCACTCGAGAAAGCGCGTGAAGTCGTCGCGCCGGGTCGGCTGCCCTTGCTCCTCCAGCCCGTTCCAGGCCCCGTTGATCGCCTCCCACAGCTCGATCGTCAGGGCGGTGCGCACCGACCGCGCGTTGGTGCGGGCCCGGGTGATGCAGGCGGCGATCGACGACGGATTTTCCGGCGAAAAGGCCAGGTATTCGCGCACCGACTTCTCGGTCGGCGACCGGCCCAGCGCCTTGGGCGCGCTGGCGCAGGCCAGGGCGCTGGCCCACACCGTTCCGCCGTCGCCGTCGCCGCGCGTCGGGATGGCCGCCAGCCGGATGGTCGCCTCGAGGATGCGCGCCAGAAAGTCCGCCCGCTCGATATAGCGGCCGGTCCAGTACAGGCTGTCTGCGGTGCGGCTCAGCATCAGACGTCCAGCACCCAGGTGTCCTTGGTCCCGCCGCCCTGGCTGGAGTTGACCACCAGCGAGCCCGGCTTCAGCGCCACCCGCGTCAGTCCGCCCGGCGCCACCTTCACCCCCTCCGGGCTGGATAGCACGAACGGCCGCAGGTCGACGTGCCGCGGCGCCAGCTCGCCGGCCTTGTCCAGCGTCGGCGCCGTCGAAAGCGCCAGCGTCGGCTGGGCGATGAAGTCGTCCGGATCGTTGATCAACCGCTTGCGGAAGGCCTCGATCTCCGTCTTCGAGGCCGCCGGCCCGACCAGCATGCCGTAGCCGCCCGAGCCCCCGACCTCCTTGACCACCAGCTCGTCGAGATGCGCGAGCGCATATTTCAGCCCCTCCGGCTCGCGGCACCGCCACGTCGGCACGTTCTTCAGGATCGGCTCCTCGCCGGTGAAGAAGCGGATGATCTCCGGCATGTAGGTGTAGACGGCCTTGTCGTCGGCCACGCCGGTGCCGACGGCGTTGGCCAGCGTCACCGTCCCCTCCTGATAGGCGGTGATCAGTCCCGGCACTCCCAGCGCCGAGTCCGGCCGGAAGGTCAGCGGATCGAGGAAGTCGTCGTCGATCCGGCGATAGACCACATCGACCTGCTGGCGGCCCTGCGTCGTGCGCATGAACACCTTGCCGTCGTCGACGAACAGATCGCGGCCCTCGACCAGATCGACGCCCAGCTTGTCGGCCAGGAAGCTGTGTTCGTAATAGGCCGAGTTGAACGGCCCGGGCGTCAGCACCACGATGACCGGGTCGCTCCCCGCCGCCTCCGGGGCGCAGGCCCGCAACGAGGCCAGCAGCATGTCCGCATAGGTCTCGACCGGCCGCACCGGATAGTCGGCGAACAGGTCCGGGAACAGCCGCATCATCATCTCGCGGTTCTCCAGCATGTAGGAGACCCCGGACGGCGTGCGGCAATTGTCTTCCAGCACGTAGAATTCGTCGTCGGCCGTGCGCACCAGATCGACGCCGGCGATCTGCACCCACACGCCGCGCGGCGGACGGCGGCCCTGCATCTCCGGCACGTAGTGAGGATTGGTCAGCACCAGCTCGGCCGGCAGCACCCCCGCCTTCAAGCACTCCTGCGGCCCATAGACATCGGCGAGGAACAGGTTGATGGCGTTGACCCGCTGGGCCAGTCCCGCCTCCAGCCCGGCCCACTCGGACGCGCCGATGATGCGCGGCACCACGTCGAACGGGATCAGCCGCTCGCTCGATTCCGCGTCGCCATAGACGGCGAAGGTGATGCCCATGCGGCGGAAGAACAGTTCGGCCTGACGCGAGCGCGCCTGCAGCAGACCGTCCGGCGCCTCCGCGAGCCAGCGCGCCAGTCCCCGATAGCTCTCCCGGACGTCCGCCCCATAGGCGGCCGCGTCTCCTGACATTTCGTCGAAGGCCATGCCGCTCCCGCTGCAATGAGCCACAAGCGTGGCCAGATAACCTACGCGCGCGCAACAGGAATGTTGCACCGCCACTGCCGGCGCTGACACCTTCGTGAGCGCGGCCGTTCGCCGGAACATCCTCGATCAGGTCCGGTTTTGCACCCCCAATCAACGGAGTGCAGGACCATGCAGAATCCCTTCCGTCATGACGATCATCAGGGGCGTCCCGACCACGACGACCGCCTGTCGCGCGAAGGCGACGGGGGCGGCCGGCATCGGCCCGAGGAATACCGCACCTGGGGCGGCGGCGACGGCGGCCGCACCGCCGAGGCCTTCCGCGGTCAGGGGCATGATCAGTATCGCCAGCCTTCCGGCGACGCTGGCTGGGGCCATGGCCAGCACCAGCAGAGCCAGTACGGGCAGGGCATGTCGACGCCGTACAGCGGCGACCGCGGCTCCAGCGGCCCCTATGGCCCGTCCGGCTATCAGTCGGGTTCCCAGGCGTATGGGGGACCGCAACACGGACAGGGCTACGGTTCGTCGGACTACGGTCAGGGCCAGAGTTCGATGGGCCATGGATCGATGGGACAGGGCTCGATGGGCTACGGCGGCATGGGCGCCCAGTCGTTCGACCTGCGCGGCCATAGCCAGTCCGGTGGCCAGTACGGCGGCTACGGCTCGCAGATGGGCCAGGGCTACGCCGGCCCGATGTATGGCGGCCAGAACTACGGCAGCCAGAGCTATGGCGGCCAGAGTTACGGCGGTCAGAGCGGCATGAGCCAGGGTCACGCTACCCACGGCTACGCCCCGGGCGCCCAGATCTGGGAAGGCTCCGGCCGGGGCATGGGCGGCCAGACCCATGAGCACCACGACTTCGAGCCCGACTACCTGCACTGGCGGCAGCAGCAGCTCTCGGCCTTCGACAAGGATTACAGCGACTGGCGCAACGAACGGCGTCAGAAATTCTCGGCGGAGTTCGACACCTGGCGCCAGAGCCGACCGCGAAGCGAGGCCTCGGGGGAGCACCACACCCCGGCCGAAAACCCCATCGTCGGCGACGTCTCCGACGGCGGCACGGGCAACGCCGCGGACGCGAAGAAGCGCTAGAGACAGTGATTCCTGTCTGACGAGGGCCCGGCGGAAGACCGCCGGGCCCTTTACTTGCCAGCCCGAAAACCTTGTCGTCCCGGACGCCGCTCAGCTCCTACGGACACATCCCCAATGCGAGGCAGTCGTAGGTCACCATCCCGATGAGCCCGAGGAGCAGAAGGACGCCCACGGCCGCCAAGGCTGCGAGCAACCTCACCAGCGTCTTCCAGGTTCTGGGTCGGGGAGGTGTCACCTCGGCCCGGCGTTCTTCACATACTGATCCAGCCAGCGGGTCATCTCCCACAGGGTGTGGCCCACGGACTCCCGCGCCCGGTAGCCGTGCGCCTCCAGCGGCAGGACGACGTAGCGCACCGTCGCGCCGTGGCCCTTCAGCGCCGCATAGAACCGCTCGGACTGCACGGGGAAGGTGCCCGAGTTGTCGTCGGCCTCGCCGTGGATCAGCAGGATCGGTTCGTTGACCCGGTTGGCGTAGGTAAAGGGCGACATCTCCGTATAGGTGTCGGTCGCCTCCCAGTAGGTGCGCTGCTCGGCCTGGAAGCCGAACGGCGTCAGGGTCCGGTTGTAGGCCCCCGATCGGGCGATGCCGGTGCGGAACAGGTCCGTGTGGGCCAGCAGGTTGGCGGTCATGAAGGCGCCGTAGCTGTGCCCGCCGACGGCGATGCGGTCGCGGTCCGCCACGCCCATCTCGACCACGGCGTTGACCGCAGCCTCGGCGCTCGCCCGCAGCTGCTCGATATAGGTGTCGTTGGGCTCGGCCCCGTTGGCGCCGACGATCGGCATCGAGGGATCGTCCAGCACCGCATAGCCCTGGGTCAGCAGGAACAGATGGCTTGAGCCGCCCGGGCGCACGAAGCGGTTGGCGTTGTCGACCACCTGCCCGGCCACGGCGGCGTCGGTGAACTCGGCCGGATAGGCCCACATCACCAGCGGCAGCGGCCCATCGCGGTCCTTGTCGTAGCCCGCCGGCAGATACAGGGTGCCCGACAGTTGCACACCGTCGGCGCGGGTGTAGGTGATCAGCTGCCGCGTTGCGCCGGCCAGCTGCGGCGCCGGATCCGGGAAGGTGGTCAGGGCGTCCGGCGCCTGCGCATCGAGATTGCGGACGTAGAGGTTGGGCGGATCATTGCGGGTCTCGCGCCGCGTCACCAGCCGCCGGGCGTCGTCGTCGAGAATGCCGACGATGCTCTCGTAGTCGCCGGTCGCCGAGGTCCACAGCCGCTCGGCCTGACCGGTGGTCAGGTCCATCGCCGCCAGGAACGGATACTCGCCCTCGCGGGTCGCCCCGGGCCCGGTCATCAGCACCCGCCCGTCGGAGGTGAACCGCGCCACCGGGAAGCCCGCCTCGGTCGGCTCGGTCACCGGCGAGCCCGGATCGTTGTAGCGGTCCTGATAGTTGCGCTCGAGCAGCACCCGCCCGGTTCCCGGGTTCGACGGATCGACCACGTAGCGCGTCTCGTGGCGGTTGTTGAACCAGCGGCTGTTGACCAGCGCGGTGTCGGCGTCGCCCCAGGTCACTCCGGCGTAGCGTTCCTTCAGGTCAACCAGCGGCGTCGGCTCGGCGGTGAACGGGGCGGCCAGCATGAACACCCGGTCGCGCACCTCGGCGGGGTTGCGCGGATCGCCGCCGTCCTGGGCCTCGGCCCAGACCAGCGTCGCCGGTGCGTCGGCGCGCCAGTTGACCGACCGCGGTCCCGGAGCGGTGGCGTCGAACGGCGTCGGGATGTTGTCGCGCAGCGGCAGGTCGGCGACGCGGTGCACCTCGCGGCCCTGCATGTCGATGACCGAAACCTGGGCGGGGAACAGCGCCGCCGGCACCACATAGCTGTAGGGCTTCTTGACCCGGGTGCGCAGCACGTAGCGCCCGTCCGGCGACACGCCCGCGCCGAGGTGGATCGCCGGCTCGCCGATCGTCCGCGCCCGGCCCTGCAGCGGAACCAGCGTCAGCTGCGAGGTGAAATAGTGCTCGAACAAGGCTTCGTCGCCGCTGTTCGAAAGCAGGTCCTGATAGGTCCGGGCCGGGGCCGTGCGCCCCATGCTCTCCTCGACGATCGGCCCCGCCGGCGGCCGGGTGACGTCCGGCGCTGGGCCTCGCCCCTCCGGCACCATCCGAACCACCAGGGCGGCGCCGTCCGGGGTCCAGTCGAAGGCCCCGCCCGCCGCCGCATTGACCCGGGCGTCGGTCAGGCGGTTGGCCTGCCCCGTGGCCACGTCGGCGACCCACAGTTCCAGCCCTGTCGGTGCGTCCATCAGAAAGGCCACCGAGCGGCCGTCCGGCGACCAGCCCGGCGAGGTGAAGCGCGCGCCCTCCGGCAGCCGCACCGTGCGCGCGGGTCCGCCCGCCACGGGCTGGAAGCTCAGCCCCGTCAGCCAGCTGACCCGGCTGTTCGCCGGTCCGTTGTTGCGCGGATTGATCCGGTAGCCCGCCAGCCGCAGCATCGGCTCGGCAAGCTCCGCGATCGGCGGCAGGTTGGCCCGGTCGTAGAGCGCCAGCGTGGTCCGGTCCGGGCTCAGGCTCGGCGTCGGCGTCGGCCTGGTGTCCAGAATGTCCGCGATCGGCGCCGGCGGCTGCTGGTAGCTCAGCCCGTCCTGGGCCACCACGGGCCCGCTGAAGGCGGCGATCAGCACGAAGGCGGGCAGGGCCCGGGCGAGAAGACGATGACGCATGTTGAGACCCCACAGCCGCCGGTCCGTCCGGCGGGCGGGGCACGCTAGGGTCGCCCGTCGCCGCCGGTCAAGGCCGCTGCATCGCCGCTCCCGTCATCGCGTAGCAGCTGGCCCGGCTCGGCCGCCGCCCTTCCCGGTCGCCGTAGGCTGCCCGGATCGAGCAGACGTCGGCCGGGCTCAGCTGCCCCTTCCAGCGCTCGGGGTTGCAGTAGTTCATGATCGAGGCCGCGTCGTAATAGGTCTCGTCGGCGACCTCCGGCTCGGGCGTGCTCATCCGGGCCACGCAGTCCGGCGCGCGCGGGCTGACGTGGTCATGCGAAAAGCCCAGCGCATGCCCCAGCTCATGCAGGGCGTCGGCGTAGAAGCAGCCCTCGCGCCCCACGCTGCCCCGCCGCCCGCAGATGCGGTTGGTGACCAGGTATTCCGCGTTCAGCGTGATGGTCCCGCCCCGCACCAGATTGACCCCCAGATGGCTGGCCGAGGCGAACAGCTCCGGATCGTGGGCGATGCGGATCGGGATGCGCCGGTGCGGCCCCGAGGTCGGACTGTCGGCGCAGTCGGCGCGGATGTCGAAATCCACCTTCGCCACCGCCTCCCAGGTCGCCGCCGCCTCCATGACCTTGTCCCGCGCCCAGCCGTCGTCGTCCGTCGGCGCCTGGAAGCACATCGGCACGACCCCGTCCGGCCACATGTCGGCCTCCGCCGGCGGGGGCGCCATGACGATCGGGGGCGGCGGGGGCGGCGGTGGCGGCGGCGGCGGCGGGGGCGGCGGTGGCGGCGGCGGGATATAGGCCGGCTCCTGATCCTGCTGGAACAGCGCGCAGCCCGCCATCGGGGCGGCGACCAGCGTCGCCAGCACCAGCAGCAGAACGACCTTCAACCGTTTCATGCCCCGACCCTCATGCCCAGCGCGTCTCCGTCAGCGTCAGCGTCAGTTCCATCCACGCCACCCGCGCGGCGGGCCGCGCCAGCTCCGGCGCCAGGTCCTCCGCGAAGACCGTCACCGCCGCCGGCCCGTCGCCCGAGGCCAGCAGGTTCAGCACCTCCTCGCCGAAGCGGAACGGCAGCACATAGGGCCCGCGATGCCCGGCATGCCCCGCCCCCGGTTCGGGCAGATGCACGAAGGTCGGCGACGACCCCAGCGACCGCTCCCGTCCGTCGGCGGTCATGCGGATCTCCAGCGACCGGTCCTCCAGCGCCGCCTCCCGCTCATACGCCACCGCTCCCTCGCCGCTGATCATCAAGGTGTCGTCGGCCTCGCGCATTCGCGCCACGGCCTCATCCGGCAGGGTCAGGCCCATCCGCCCCCCGCCCGCGCCCTCGGCCCGCACGGTCCAGCTTCGCCCGCCGACGGGCACCCGCCCCGTCGCCCCCGGCGGCCCCTGCTCCAGCACGCTGAACACCGGGAACGGGTACAGCCGGTCGTAGTCATACCCCAGCGCCCGGGTCTCCAGCGTCCCGCCCACCGGCAGCTCGCCCGTCGGCTGTCCCGCGACATCGACGAAGCCGGTCACCGTCCGCGCCGTCCAGTCCGCCGGATACAGGTCCCGCCCCCGGTTCCGGTGCCAGGTGGCCCACACCCGGTCGACGTTGGCGTGGTGCAGCCAGAACAGCGGGTCGGCGGCCGAGGTCCGCGGATGCCGCATCAGCCCGCCCACCAGCTGGTGGATGTGGTTGTGGCCATAGCCCTCGACCATCCCCGCCCCTTCCGGCAGCTTGCCGCAGAAGGTCGCGAAGTCGTCCGACGCCAGCTTCGCCGTATAGGGCGACTCTGCCCAGCGGGCCGCCGCGAAGTCCAGCGTCTCCACGCCCCGCGCCCGGTTGCGCTCGTACAGCGGCGACTCCCGGTCGCTGATCCAGTCCGGCAGGAAGCGGTGCTCCTGCCAGTCCCAGTAGGGCATGGCGAAACCGTCGTGACCGGTCAGCTTCGCCACGATCCGCTCCATGTGGACCAGCTGCTGCCGGTGCCAGGGCAGGAACAGCCCGTTGTTGTGCTGCGAATCCCGGTGATGGATCTGGCTCTGCCGCGCCCACGACAGGCCGTCGTTGCGGCGCTTCATGATCCGCACCGCCTCGCCGAAGGCGACCACGTCATCGCTGGTCGCGGTCAGCCCGCCGGCGCCCTTGCGGATGCGCACTCCGGGCTGCGCCCGCGCCCCGACCGCCGCAAGCGCGACCGCCGCCCCCCCGGCCAGCGCCGCCCGCCGGTTCATCCTCATCGACAAAGCCCCCGCTTCACACAGCCGACGCGAGCGCCCGCCTCAACCGCAAGGTTTCACGAAACCCGCGCCGGTGTCGAGCCGTCCGCCGGCTGCTGGCCGATGAACCGCGCCCGCCGCGCCGCGTCCCAGGTCTCGCGCAGCCCCTGCCGCGGCTGGTCGACGGCGAACACCGCCAGCCGGGCGACCCACACTTCCGACAGCTGCCGCACCGTCTCCGGAACCCAGCCCGGCGGCTGCTGCCGCGCCCAGTTCAGCGGCGACACGGCGTTGAACACCAGCAGGAAGGCCGCCGCCGTCATCACCGCCCGGCTGGTCCAGCGCCGGTCGCGCGCCGCCACGCCCTCGTCGTCCAGCGGCGGCGCCGGCGGAAAGGCGAACCGGCCCAGAGCCACGAGAGCGTTCTCCCGCGTGGGTAGATCGTGGGCGTCCGCCGTCTCGATCCAGTCGCTGGGGGGATCGGGTTCGGCCGGCGCGGCGACGCTCTCCGCCAGCGGCGGGAACGGCGAGTCGGGCCGCAGCGTCGGAAACGGCTCCAGCGGGATCGGCGGATCGTCGCGGTAGTTCGTCATGCTCCCTCCAACGCCCTAGAACTGGAAATAGATGAAGGGCGCCACGCCCTCGGGCCGCACCGCCTCGACCAGCAGAATGGCCGCGCCGATCAGCAGACCCAGCGTCAGCGACGGGGCCGTCTTCAGCCGTTCCGCCATGCCCTCCACCGCCCGCGGCGGCAGCCAATGCATGGCCAGTCCGCCGACGATCAGCGTCAGCAGCAGCGGCGTCAGCATGACCACCGGCCCGGTCCGTCCCAGACCCTGCAGCATCTGCATGGCCAGTTCGAAACTCTCGGCCCGGAACAGGATCCAGCCCAGGCAGACGATATGGAAGGTGACCAGCACGCCCACCACGGTCGGAACCACCTTGCGGTCCCCCAGCGCCGCCCGGCCCAACCGCTCGATCACCTGGACGCCCCCATGCAGCGCGCCCCACGCCAGGAAGGTCAGCGCCGCCCCGTGCCACAGCCCGCCCAGCACCATGGTGATGAAGACGTTGATGCAGCTGGCGAACAGCCCCTTCCGTCCGCCCCCCAGCGGCACATACAGATAGTCCCTCAGCCAGCTGGACAGGCTGATGTGCCAGCGCCGCCAGAAGCTCTGCATCGAACTGGCCCGGTACGGCTGGTCGAAATTGCGCGGGAAGGAATAGCCCAGCAGCGCCGCCAGCCCGATGGCCATGTCCGAATAGGCCGAGAAGTCGCAATAGATCTGGACCGCATAGCCATAGACCGCCGCCGCGATATCCACCGCCCCGAACGCCGTCGGGTCGAAGAACACCGGGTCGACCAGGTTGGTCGACAGCTCGGAGGCGATCACCGTCTTCTTGAACAGGCCCCAGACGATCAGCAGCAGGCCGTGCGTGGCCATCACCCGCGTCAGCCGCGGCGTCCGGTCGAACTGCGGCAGCAGGTCGGAGGCGCGCACGATCGGCCCCGCCACCAGATGCGGGAAGAAGCTCATCAGCAGCATGACGTCGAGCAGGCTTTTCGCCGGCGGAGTCTTCCCGCGATGCACGTCGACGACGTAGCTGATGCCCTGAAAGGTGAAGAAGGAGATCCCCACCGGCAGCACGATCTGCAGCAGCGGCAGGTCCCGCTCCCAGCCGAACCGCATCAGCAGCTCGCCCGCCTGTTCGACGAAGAAGCCGTAGTATTTGAAGAAGCCGAGGATCAGCAGGTTGACCGCGACCCCGAGCCCGACCAGCCAGCCGCCGCCCTTGGCCCCCGCCCGGCGCTCGCGGTCGCGCGCGATCAGCGCCGCCACGCCCCAGTTAAGGATCGCCGAGGCGATCAGCAGGCCGACGAAACGCCAGTCCCACTGCGCATAGAAGAACCAGCTGGCCAGCAGCAGGAACAGCTTGCGCCGTCCGTTCTCGCGATCCAGCGACCAGGCGGTGAAATAGACGATCAGGAAGAAGACGCCGAACGCCAGCGTGGGGAACAGCATCTACCCGGCGCTCCCCCGGCTCTCGACCCGCCCCGCCTTCCACGCCTCGTAGGCGGCCAGCAGGTCGTCGGCCAGCACGCCGCCGATCCAGTCGGCTCCGGCGCCGGTGAAATGCACCCGGTCGCCGCGCATGTAGGGCTCGGCCATCAACGCCAGCCGGTCCGCCGAACAGTCGCCACCCATCCGCCCATGCCAGTCCCAGAACGCCACACCCATGTCTGCGGCGACCCGGCGTTGCACGTCCCGGACCATCGCAAGGGTGGGCGGCGGGGCCCTCAGCCCGTCGGCGCTGCAGCCGTCGACCACCCCGTTCTTCAGCGCGTCGGGCGCGCCGAGGATCAGGATCGAAGCCTCCCAAGGCGCAAACCGCCTCATCCGCTCGACCTCGGCCCGCAGGAGCCGCTCATAGGCCGCCGGATCGAGGGCCGGATCGAACCCTTCATTGGTGCCGTAGGCGAGCACAACCAGAGACGGCGCCAGGAAGCCGATGGCCATGTCCATCATCAGCTCGTCGCGGCTGGCGAAGTCCGCCAGCGTCGCCCCGGTCATCCCGAAACTGGACACCACCACCCCCGGTCCCAGCCGCTCCGTCCAGACCGAATCGAGGACCACGCCCCGCCCGCGGCCGCGCAGCGTCACCACCGGCGCGGGTCGGTCAAGGTCCATCCGGAAGCAGGCCGGCCCGTCGTCATCCGATCCGTTCAGATCGACGGGCCACGGCTCGCCGTCGCCGACATCGATCGAAAGTCCGTCCCCCGGCCCCCGCGGCCAGCCGCACACTCCGACCCGGCCGGCCTCCGCTCCGGGGTCGAGCCGCAGCGTCAGCTCCGCCCCCGGGGCGGCCAGCGCCCGGACCGAGCCCGGCCCGAACCGGCCTGTCTCTCCCGCTGCGACCGGGCGCAGCGGAGCCCGCTCCACGGCCCAGCCGCGGGTCTCCAGCTGCACCTGATAGGGCGCGTAGCCGTCGTGCGGCGCGCCCGCCGGCAGACCGCCCCGCCCGCCTGCCCCGAACCGCTGCTGCAGGTCCGCCCTCAGCTTGCCGGTGATGCGATCGCCCGCCGTATGGCTGTCGCCGATCTGCAGGATGCGGACCGGCTCCTCCCGCGTCCCCGCCTCGGTTGCGGCCAGCGCCTCGAACAGGCTCGTCAGGGCTTCCGGCTGACACAGGCCGCCGGGACAGACCGCGGCTCCGGGCGCCGGCGGGCTCGCCGGAACATACGGCGTCTCCTGCCCGCCCCCGGCGAGCGCCGGCGCCGCCAACAGCCCCCATGCCAGGACCGCCGTGATCCGCTTCATGCTCAGGCGGCGGGAGTCTGGACGGGCGTCGGCGCGGGCCGATCCAGCCCGGCGTCGCGCTTCAGCCGCTCCGCCACCGGGCCGCTCATGCGCAGGTAACCGGCCATCGACATGTGGATGCCGTCGTTGGCCCGCATCAGAACCTTGCGGCCACTCGCATTGGGCAGATAGGCCTCGTAGCCGCCCTCCTCGTTGGAGGTCAGGGCGGTGGTCTCCAGATACGGTACGCCCAGCGCCCGCATCCGCGCCTCGACCACGTCGTTGATCAGCGCCATGCGGCCGTCGAACCGGGTGCTCTTCATTCGCGGCAGGCCGACCCAATAGACCGCCACGTCCCGGCTGCGCAGCATGGCCACCAGATTGTCGATCCGCGTCGCATAGGCGGCCTTCCAGCCGTCGGTGCCGAAATCGTGGATCACCCCGTCCAGGCTGATGCCCTGCGCGTCATTGGTGCCGAACAGGATCACCGCCACGTCGATCGGCGTCTCCTCGATCTGCCGCTGCGTCTTGGCCTGGATGTCGACGTAGTCGTAACGCGAAAGGCCGGTCGAAACCTCCGAGAACTTGGTCACCGTCACCTTCGGCTGGTCGCGCAGGTCGCGGTAAAGGCCGGTGTAGAGGCCGTCGGCCATCGAATCCCCGAACACGCCGATGCGCAGCGGACCCTGCGCCAGCCGCGCCGACAGCGGTGTCACGGCGGAGATGGCGGGCGGGGCGGCGACCACGGCCGCGGGCGGCGAGGCCGGCGTGGTTTCGGGCGGCGCCGAGGCGTTGGCGCGGTCGCCCAGCATCACCGTCGGATTGCGCAGCCACTGGCGTCCGTCCGGAGTCAGCAGCAATCCGGCCGCCACCCCGACCAGAAAGGTCACCGTCAATGTATTGACGCCAGCCCGCAACGCGTCCCCCGAACATGAATCCGCCAAGGCTCGCCTTTTACCCCATCCCGGCCCCCTGACCATCTCGCGCCCGCCTCACGCGAAGAAAAAGGTTAACGCGTTCACCTCCCCATTCGCGTCAGGCGAATGGGGAGGACAGACCGCGTCAGCGGTCAGGAGGGGGCGTCGCAGGCGGGGCGGTCGAGCGCCAATCACTTTGGGCCCGCGCCGCCCCCACCAGTCGCTGCTTCGCATCGACCTGTCCTCCCCATCGGCGACGCCGATGGGGAGGTGAGCCTGACGCTCCGCTGGCAATTCGCGGAATTATAGTCCGATAGTCCGGCAATCTCCCGGCCTTTTCAGCCACATCCGCTTTTCTCAAACCAGTCGACGCGCCGGACAAACCGGCGGGCGCATACTGCGCCTGTTCGTTCGCTGGTCTTTGACAATCCAATCCCCGACCCGCCGCTTCAGGCGCGTCCCCTCAGCCCCCCGATGTAGACTCTGCCGACTCTGCCACAGTGAATTTCTGCAGACCCTGCCGACTCTGCCGACCGTGCCACATCGACTTTTGCGGATTTCACCCGGGTAAAATCCGCCTCTCCGACCGACGCCCGTCCCGAGACTTGCCCCGCCCGTCCCGCCGCCGTAGAGACCGGACAGGGCCGCCGATATTCATCAGGTGGTGAAAACAAGAGGAAGCGATGCGGAAGATCTTCCCCGACGCGAAATCCGCGCTGGAGGGCCTGACCTTCGACGGCATGACCGTCATGTCCGGCGGCTTCGGCCTGTGCGGCATTCCCGAGCATCTGATCGCCGCCTTGCGCGACAGCGGCGCCAAGGGCCTGACCGTCATCTCCAACAACGCCGGCGTCGACGGCTTCGGCCTCGGCCAGCTGCTGGAGACCCGCCAGATCTCTAGGATGATCTCGTCCTACGTCGGCGAAAACCGGGAGTTTGAGCGCCAGTACCTGGCCGGGGAGCTCCAGCTCGAGTTCAACCCGCAGGGCACGCTCGCCGAACGCATCCGCGCCGGCGGCGCCGGCATTCCGGCCTTCTTCACCGCCACCGGCGTCGGCACCCTCGTCGCCGAGGGCAAGGAAGTCCGCGAGTTCGACGGCCGCCAGTATGTGATGGAGACTGGCCTGGTCGCCGACCTGTCGATCGTCAAGGCGTGGAAGGCGGACGAGCGCGGCAACCTCGTCTTCCGCAAGACGGCCCGCAACTTCAACCCGATGATGGCCACGGCCGGCAAGGTCACCGTCGTCGAGGTCGAACAGATCGTCCCCACCGGCTCGCTCGACCCGGACAACATCCATACCCCGGGCATCTACGTCGACCGCATTGTCCAGACCGTGCCCGAGAAGCGCATCGAACAGCGCACCGTCCGCCAGAGGGAGCCGGGCTCAAGTAGCGAAGCGGCAGCCCAAAGGGAGAAAGCCTGATGCCCCGCACCCGCGAACAGCTCGCCGAACGCGCCGCGAAAGAGCTGCAGGACGGCTTCTACGTCAACCTCGGCATCGGCATCCCGACCCTCGTCGCCAACTACATTCCGGAAGGCATGGAGGTCACCCTACAGTCCGAGAACGGCATGCTCGGCATGGGCCCCTTCCCCTATGAGGACGAGGTCGATCCCGACCTGATCAACGCCGGCAAGCAGACCATCACCGAGATCCCGGAGAGCAGCTATTTCAGCTCTTCGGACAGTTTCGCCATGATCCGCGGCGGCCACATCAACCTGTCCATCCTCGGGGCCATGGAAGTGGCCGAGAACGGTGACATCGCCAACTGGATGATCCCGGGCAAGCTGGTGAAGGGCATGGGCGGGGCCATGGACCTCGTCGCCGGCGTCCGGCGCGTGGTCGTGGTCATGGATCACGCCAACAAGCACGGCCAGTCCAAGGTGTTGAAAGCCTGCACCCTTCCCCTGACCGGCACGGGCGTGGTCAGCCGCATCATCACCGACCTCTGCGTCTTCGACGTCAAGCCGGACGGCGCGGGCCTGGAGCTGATCGAACTGGCCGACGGCGTCACCCTCGAGGAGGTCGCCGCGAAGACTGAGGCTACCTACACCGTTGCCGAAGGGCTCAAGGCGTAGTCAAACTTCCCCGAACGCGCTCAAGCAGGCCGCGACCGCGTCGCGGCCGGTAGCGCCCGGGAGGACGTGATGGCGGACGGAGCCTACCGCTGGCAGGGCCATGCGCCCGCGCCCGACGCCGCCCGCGTCGAGGCGATCCACGCGGCCTATGACGAGGCCGTGGCCCACGCCTTCGCGGAGCCCGCCCGGGCCGCCGCCGTCGAGCGGATCGAGCAGGCCCTCGCCGCCGCCCGCGCCGGCGACCTGACGGAGGCCGCCGGCCAGCTGACAAGAGCCCGTTCCGTGCTCGAAGCCCTCGACCCCGGGGCCCTCGAACCCCGCCGAGGCCTCGCCGGTCTGTTCGACAGCCACGGCAAGCGCCTGAAGGCCTTCCGTGAGACCTTCCACCGCGCCGCCGCCGCGCTCTCGGAGGCCGCCGCCGACCTGACAGCCCGCGTCGACGACGCCGCCCGCCGCTCCGGCGCGCTCGACACCGCCTGGACCGACGTCCGCGACGCCATGGTCGAGCTGGATGCGTACCTGCTCGCCGCCGCCCGCCGCCTCTCCGGCCACGGCGACCCGGATACGCCGCATCCGCTGGAGGCCCGCAAGGCCGCGCTCGACGCCTGCCGCGCCGCCGCCCTCGGCGCCCTGCCCCTGATCCGCGGCGCCCAGAACGCCGACGCCCGCGCCGCCGAAGCGATCAAGGCCTGCCACGACGGCGTCGCCGACTGGCGTCAAGGCTGGAGCGAAGCGCTCGGTCTCGCCGGCAAGCGCCCGAAGAAGGTCCGACCCGACCGCGAGCGCCTGCTCCGCCTGCGCGACGAGATGGTGGCCCGCATCGACCGGGCGCTGGCCGAACTGACGGCCTCCAGGGCCCGTCGCGCCCGGGTCGAGAGCCGTCTGTCGGAGCTGCGGGCCCCGCTCTGATCAGCCCGTGTTGGCGTCCGTCCAGTCGACGATCTGCGTGTTCAGGTCCCGCGCCGCGATATCGAACGCCTCGACGATGGCCGATACCCGGTTGGCCGCCGCCGGCTGCTGCACCGTGAAGGTCCGTTCCGCCGCCACCGTCCGGTCCGGCAGCGCCAGCAGCCGGGCACGCGCCGTCACCACCACCGTCGGAACCGCGCCCGGCGCGTCATAGCGGGCCTCGAAGGCGCGCACGTCGATGTCCAGCGACCGCTCACCCCGGATCAGCTCGCGCGGCCCGATCAGCCGCACCCGCGTGGCCTGCGCCGCGAAGGCGTTCTCGAGGCTCTCCATGTACAGGTCGCTGGCGGGCGACACCCAGCGCGCGCCCTTGATGTAGGCCGTCTCCGTGCCGGTAACGCCGAGGATTTTGTCGCCCTCGACCGCCTCCGGGAACTGGACGCGCCGCAGGTTGACCTCGCGCAGGCCGGTCTGGCCCTCGGTTGCCGCGCTCGCCGCCGCCGGTCCCCCGAAGCGGTAGGTCTGCACCGGATCGGGCGAGGACAGCAGGGCGCAACCGGCCACGGCGAGGGCGCCGGCCGCCGCAAGCGCGAACTTGATCGAAGAGCGGATCACGGCTGGACCTCCATTTCCTTGCTCGGCCCGCGGCCGATGAACTCGCGCGGGCTGGTCCGCACCTCGTCGATCAGGCCCTCCAGCGAGCGGGTGGCTTCGTCGAGTCCCTGGATCGCCTGCTGCATCTGCGGCAGGCCGGTGGTGACGAACTCGTTGATCGGCCCCTCCGCCCCCGTGGTGATGCGGTTGATCGCGGCCACGGCGGTCCGCGCCTCCTCGGCCGCCGCGTTGATCTTGGCCACCGCCTCGCGGCCGTCGCCCTCGATGATGCCCCGCGTGCTGACCGCCAGCGCCTCGTATTCGGCGACCGCCGAGTTGGCCCGGGTCAGCGCCTGCTCCAGCTGCTGCAGCATGCCCTTGCGGGCTTCCAGCTCCGTGCTCAACGACTCGATGTTCTTCAGGCTGGTCGAGAACGACCGCACATTGTCGTCCGACAGCACCCGGTTGATCCGGTTCAGCGCATCCACCGTCTGCGCCAGCACCGTGCCCGATCCCGAAAGGAGTTCCGCGATCGGCGACGGCTGGCTCTGGATCACCGGCACGACATTGTCCGGATACTGGGTCTTCAGGATGGCGCTGTTCGGATTGCCGGCGGTGATCTGGATGTAGTTCAGACCCGTGATGCCCTGCGGCTCCAGCTGGGCGCGCGAGGTGACCCGGATCGGGGTCGTGCCGTCCACGCGAATGCGCGCGATCACCTGGTCGCCCTTGTTCGGATCCAGGTTCAGATCGGTGACCTCTCCGACCCGGATGCCGTTGAAATGCACCTCGCCGCCCTCCGACAGCCCGCGCACCGGCCCGTAGAAGACAATATCGTAGACGTCGTAGTCGCTGTTGAACTGCAGCCGGGCCAGCCAGATGGCGAAAACAGCCAGGGCCGCCAGAAGGGCGACGGTGGCGATGCCGACGGCGGCGTAGTGGGCGTCTCTTTCCATCTCTCCGCTCTCCTCAGGCGGCCTTGTTGCCGGCGCGGCCGCGCGGGCCGAGGAAGTATTCCCTGATCCAGGGATGGTCTGACTGTTCCAGCTCCTGGACGGTCGCCTTGGCCACGATCCGCCTGTCCGCCACGACCGCCACCTTGTCGGTGATGGCGTAGAGGCTGTCGAGATCGTGGGTGATCATGAAGACGGTCAGGCCGAGGTCGTTGGACAACTGCCGGATCAGATCGTCGAACGCCGCCGCGCCGATCGGGTCTAGCCCCGCGGTCGGTTCGTCAAGGAACAGCAACTCGGGGTCCAGAGCCAGCGCCCGCGCCAATCCAACCCGCTTGCGCATTCCGCCCGACAGCTCGGCCGGCTTCTGGTGGTGAGCCTCGGGCTTGAGCCCGACCATGGCGATCTTCATCTCGGCCAGTTCGCGGATGACGTCCTTGGGCAGGCGCGTGTGCTCGACCAGCGGAGAGGCGACGTTGTCGATGACGCTGAGCGACGAGAACAGCGCGCCCTGCTGGAACAGGATGCCGGTCCGGCGTTCGATGTCGGCCGATTGCTCCTTGCTGAGGTCCGCCATGTCGTGGCCGAACACCCGCACGGACCCGCCCTCGGGCTCCTTCAGCCCGATGATCGAGTTGAGCAGCACGGTCTTGCCCGCGCCCGACCCGCCGACCACCCCCAGCACCTCGCCGCGTTCCACGTCGAGGTCGAGGTCCTCGTGGATGACGCGCTCGCCGAACTGGCTGAGCAGGCCCCGCACCTCGATCAGGTTTTCCGCCCTGGCCGTCCCGGTCACCAGTTCAGCTCCAGGAAGATCATCGCGAACACGGCATCGAGGAAGATGATCGCGAAGATGGCCTGCACCACCGCCGCGGTCACCCGGCGGCCGAGGCTCTCGACGTCGCCGGCCACCGCCATTCCCTGTCGGCAGCCGATCGCGGCGACGACCACGGCGAAGACGGGCGCCTTCAGCAAGCCGACCCCGAGATGGGTGCCCATTTTGGGGTCCTCGGCGATCCGCTGCACGAAGAAGGCCGGTCCGTAGGACAGCTCGTTCCATGTCACCAGCAGGCCGCCGAACAGGCCCGCGACCATGCCGACAAAGGTGAGTAGCGGCAGCATCGCCAGCATGGCGGCGAGGCGGGGAATGACCAGCGCCTGGAAGGGATTCACCCCCATCACCTGCATGGCGTCCACCTCTTGGTTCATACGCATCGAACCGATCTCGGCGGCGAAGGAGGAGGCCGACCGGCCCGCCAGCAGCACCGAGGTGATGACCACCGCAAACTCGCGCAGCACCGAGACCGCGACCAGTTGGACCGTGAACACGGCGGCCCCGAACTGGGTCAGCATATTGGCGCCCAGATAGGCGATGACCGCGCCGATGAAGAAGTTCGTCACGGCGATGATCGGTATGGCGTCCAGGCCGGCGCGTTCGCCCTGGCTGAACCACGCCGCCCAGCGGATGCGGCCGGGATGGCGCAGCGCCGCGCCGACGGCGACGATCAGCCGGCCGAGGAACGCCATCGAAAGCGTGGCCTCGCCGATGATGTCCTGAACGCCCCGTCCGACCTTGGCGAAGCCGCGGACCCAGCCGGGCGACCGACGGGGCGGCCCCGCGCTCTCGCGCTCGAGCCGCTCGACGAGGGCGTAGGTGCGTCCCGCCTCGGGCCGCTGCTTCCATGCGGTTTCCGGAAGGACGCAGTTGCTAGCCTGGACGATGGCGAGGGCGCCGGCCGTGTCGAAACGCCCGAGCTCGCTCAGATCGACGGCGTCGACGCAGCGCTGATGCAGCGAGTCGTCGAGCCGGCGCGATATCCGGCCGAGGCTGGTCGCGGTCCAGTCGCCGATCAGGCGCAGGGTCAGGCGGCCCTCGTCCTCGTCAATCTGAAAGTCCGCTGCGGCCATGCCCCTACCTAGATTGCGCCGTTCGATTTGCCTACGGTATGACCACGGCAAAGCTGGGGCAGAGCCGAACAACGCCGGCCGGCCGTATTCGTTCAGACACGGTGAATTCGCCGCTAGAGCAGGACCTTGGCCTGCTCGAGGTCCGCGACGAAGCGGTCCCGCTCCGCGGCCTTGGCGGCAGCGTCGGGAATGCGCAGCAAATAGGAGGGGTGTACGGTCAGCAACGCCTTGGCGCCGTCGGTCAGATCGATGCCGCGGCCCCGCTCCTTCGTCACCGCCACCTTGCGGGCGAGCACGCCGAACGCCGCCGTCGCTCCAAGGGTCACGATCACCTTCGGCTTGACGAGCCGCCGCTCCGCATCGAGCCACCAGCGGCAGGCGCTGACTTCGCCTGCCGACGGGGTCTTGTGCAGTCGCCGCTTGCCGCGCGGCTCATGCTTGAAGTGCTTGACGGCATTGGTGACGAAGACGTCCTCCCGGTCGATACCCACCTCGTCCAGGGCCGCGTCCAGCACCCGTCCCGCTGGACCGACGAAGGGGTGGCCCGCGAGATCTTCCTGATCACCCGGCTGCTCGCCGACGATCATCAGCTTCGCCCGCTTGGGTCCCTCCCCACAAACCCCCTGCGTGGCGTCGCGCCACAGCGGGCATCGGCGGCAGGCCTGCACCGCCTGATCGAGTTCGGACAGGGTCGAAGGCACGAACCCTTCATCGAAGGCCTGATCCCGATTCAACCGCGACAGCGTCTTGGCGAGACGGGCGTTCGGTTCGGGGGCGGAGGCGGCGACCATGGCCTCCGTTCGAACCGCCGACTGGGCCACCAGTTCCGGGATAAGCGCCGCCTCGGGCAGGTTCTTCCAGTAGCGCCGTGGCATCTCGCCCTGCATGGCCCTTGTCTTCAGCCGCGCCGGATTGAACGTCGACGCGTAGTAGGTCTTCCAGAACTCCTCTATCTCGTCCTCCGCCGGGGCCATGTCGCGAGTCGCCGACGGGCCAAAGGTCAGCTTTTCGCCGTCCCATGAGGCCGACCCGTCGGACGTGAGGATGGACCAGCGCAGGGAGGCGAACCGGCGAACGAAGAACGGCGCCGTCTTCTCCACGACCCGGTGCACCGGCTCGAACCACGCGACCCAGCATTCACCCGCCACGTCCTCCATCTGCCGAAAGCGGACGAAGGCCTTCATCTTGTGGCTGGCCCGGCTGACGTTCTTCGCCCGCTCCAGGGCGTCGGCCACGTCGGGATCGGTGACTACGTGCATCAGGTCCGGTTCGGCGGCCAGCCGCCACAGCAGCCGGTAGAGCAGATCGAAACGGTCAGCGGAGCGATGCAGGATCACCTCCTGCGCCAGGTCGACGAATGCCTTGGGGACGCTGAACGACGGCGCGCCCGGCGCAGACGGAGGAAGGCTTTCGTCGAACAGGCCATCGCCGCCCGCTCCGACGCGGAACGCCGCCTGCTCCGGCGTCACGCCCGCCTGACGGAACGCCCTCGCCGCCTTGCGCCAGCCGCCGAAATCGATCTCTCCCGCGAGCGCCGCGACACGCATCAGAACAGGCTCATCTGCACCGGGGCCGGATCGGGCGCGATCCTTCCGCGCAGATCGACGGCGTCCGTCAGCCCACCCGGGCTCCAGTCCAGCGCCGTGATGAACGGCCGCACCTTGTCGATGCCCCGACAGAGACGGGCGATGTCCTCCAGCCGAAGCGTGCGCCAACGACGCACGGAAACGATCCGGTCCACCGACTTCACGCCGAGCCCGGGCACCCGGAGCAGCATCTCCCGCGGGGCGGTGTTCACATCGACAGGAAACTGCTCCCGCCGGTTCAGCGCCCAAGCCAGCTTGGGATCGATGGCGAGGTCCAGCATCCCATCCGTAGCCGCCTCGCCGATTTCCGGCGCGGAGAAGCCGTAGAAGCGCATCAGCCAGTCGGCCTGATACAGCCGGTGCTCACGCATCAGCGGGGGCTTCGTTAGCGGCAAGGCGCTCGACGAGTCCGGAATAGGGCTGAACGCTGAATAGTAGACGCGGCGCAGCCCATAGCCGCCATACAGGGAGGCGCTGCGGGCCATGATCTCGGTGTCGGGCGCTCCATCCGCCCCGACGATCAGCTGGGTTGATTGACCCGCCGGGGCGAATTGCGGCGGTTTGGCTTTGTCCCGGCGGCCAGGCTTTGCCGCCTCGCTCGCCAGCCTGACCTGGCCCATCGCCTTCTTGATGACGCCAACGTTCTTCTGGGGCGCCAGCCGCTTCAGCGCCTCGTCCCGGGGGAGTTCGATATTGGCGGAGAGGCGGTCGGCATAGAGACCCGCCTCCTCGACCAGCCGCGGGTCAGCCTCCGGGATCAGCTTCAGGTGGATGTAGCCGCGGAAGTCATGCTCGGTGCGCAGGTCCTTCGCCACCCGCACCAGTTGCTCCATCGTGTAGTCGCCCGAGCGGATAATGCCGGACGACAGGAAGAGCCCTTCAATGTAGTTCCGTTTGTAGAATTTCAGCGTCAGCTCGACGACCTCCTCCACCGAAAAACGGGCACGGGGCACGTTGGAGCTCGCCCGATTGATGCAGTAGGCGCAGTCGTAGATGCAGAAATTGGTCAGCAGGATCTTCAGCAGCGAAACGCAACGTCCGTCCGGCGTATACGCATGGCAGATGCCCATGCCCTCGGTGGACCCGAGGCCCCTGCCGCCCGCGGAGTCGCGCTTCGACGTGCCTGATGACGCGCAGCTGGCGTCGTATTTGGCGGCGTCTGCTAGGATGGACAGCTTTCGCCGGAGATCGATCTGAGCCATTGTTCGCATTATGTTCCGCCAGGAACAGCGCGTCCAGCATGGCCGTGGAGGCGATTTGTCGCGCTACCTCAAATAGTTGAGAAGCGAGACCTGCCTGAGCTGAGAGATCACCTGCGCCGACGCCTGAATGGCCACCTGCGAAAGTTGAAGATCGGTGATCGCGACGGCCATGTCGGCGTCGGTCCGGTTCGAGACCAGTTCGTCCAACGAGCCCAGCTGCGCCTCGTGGCCCGTGGTGATGTTGTCGACCTGGTTGGCGATCGATCCCGTCTTGGCGATCTTGTCGATGACGCCCGTTGCGGCCTGTTCCAGTCGCGCCAGCTGGTCAGTGAGGAAGGTTTTCTGCGCCTCGGTCACCTTGCCGGTGAGGGGACCGTTCGCGCCGGTGTGGAAGATCTGGATGTCCCGAAGGATTTCGAAGACCTCGCTGCCGAGATCATCGGCGAGGAAGCCGGTCTCGAGCGTTGTGCCTTCCGCGACCCGGCTGGCGGTCTTCAGCGTGTCATTGACAAACACCGAGGCCACGTCCGGCGCGGCCGCCAGTTCGCCAAGGGTGCCGGCCGTCACCGGCGACGTGGCGGTGGAGGCGCCCGAGAACAGATAGCCCCCATGGTGCCGCATCGTCAGGCCGCCGCGGATCGCCTGGAAATGACCTTCCAGCTCCAGCATCAGCGAACCGGCCGAGTCCGTGGCCAGCACGCTGCCTACGGCCTCCCGCAGTCCGGCGATGCCGTCGCTCACCTGGGTCATGGCCAGATTCTGGGTGGTCAGCCGGGCGCTGACGGCCTTCGATGTGTCGATGAAGCCCTGGATGCGGCTTTGCGCGCCCTTCAGGGCGGTCAGGGTCTCCGACTGCCGGCCGAAGCCGCTGAGGTCCGTGGCGTTCTTCTGCGTCGACACACGCTCCTGGGCGTCGGCGGCGCGAGTCTGGGCCTTCATCAGGTCCAGCAGGGCCGACTGATAGTTTCCGAACGTGGCGACGCGGTTCATCAGACCATCCCCAGAAGCGTGTCATACATGTCCTTGGCGGCCTGGATCAGGCGCGCCGACGCGTTGAAGGCCTGCTGATAGGTCGTCATCAGCACCAGCTCCTCATCCAGATTGACCCCTTCATAAGCGGTCTGCCGGGCCGAGGCCTCCGTCGCGAGCGCCGCCGCCGTGTCGTTGCGATTCCTGGCCGCGGCCGCCTTGCCGCCGATCTCGCCCGACAGCTCGGAGGCGTAGCGCGAGACGGAGATCGAACCGCCTGAGGAGTCGCCGGCCGGCGCGAAATTGGCTGCGCGCTCGCCGGCGTCGGCCAGCAGCAGCGCGCCCCGTCCGTCGCCCGGACTCAGCGCCGACGCTCCGACAGCGACCGAAAGGTTCAGCTGGGCAAGCGCCAGTTTCGCCGGGCTCTGGCGAATATCGGCGCGCAGCGAGAAGCCGTCGGCGCGGGACGCCCGGACGCCGCCGCCGATCCCGAACAGCTCTGTGACCGAAACCCCTGACGGAACCTGGATCGTCGTGTCCTCAAGCACGCTCATCGTCGGCGCGGGATTGCCGTAGCCGGTGAAACCCAGCGATCCGTCCGCCGCGAGGGCGAACGACCCGAAGCGACCCACGCCCGTCGCCGGATCGTTCAGAGCGGTGATCAGGTCGCCGACCGTGCCGCCCACCGGGATCGAAACCTGTATATCGCGCAGCTTCGATCCGCCCTCACCCGTGAACCGGAAGCTCAGGGCCTCGCCCGCCGTGAACCCGTGGGGAGAGGCCGCCGTCATACCGGTGTCGTAGAAGGCCGGGCGATCGGTCGAGATCAGGTCGTTGAGCCCGAAATAGTGCGAGAAGCCCCGGCCTGACTTGGCCGACGGGCTGGTCGGATCGTCGGCGATGGCGACGCCGTTGCTCCCGCCGGCCGCGATAGTCAGCTTGCCGTCGACGAAGCTGGCGGTCGCCCCGCCGCCCAGCTGGGCGTTGAGCACCGTGAGGAAGGTCGCGGGAGTCGCGGCCGCGCCGTTCACCGTCATCGTGGCGCCGCTGAAGACAATGTCGGCGCGGTTCTGGATGACGCCCGCCGCATTGGTAACGGCGATCGTGGTCTGGCCCGCAAAGCCCGCAATGGCGCTTTCGAACGTCTGGCCGACGTTGCGGCCGGTCAGGCTGGTCGGGGCCGGGACCGGGCTGTTGGCGTTGTGAGCGCGGTTCAGTTCGTCAGCGACGTGGGCGACCAGCTCGGCCAGCCGTTCCGCGGTCGCTGGGGCCTCAACGTCGCGCAACTCGACCAGACCCTTGATCTCGCCCGACACCACGCTGTCCAGTAACGAACGCTTTTGCCCGCCCGGTTCGGTAACCCAGATTTCGTTGAAGGCGGTTTCGCTCGTGACGGTGCCCGCACGCGTATAGCTGAGCGTCGCCGCGCCCTCTCCCGCCAGCAGGGTTCCGGCGCCTGTGCGGATCGAGACCCCGCCGACCGGGCGTACCGAGACCCGGATGTCCATCAGTTCGGCCAGCTGCCCGATCAGGGCCGCCTGCGCCGTTTCCGCGCCGGAGGCGTCGCCATTCACGACCGTGGCGCGGGCGATCTCGAGGTTCAGGCCCTCGATCTGCTGCAGAAGACTGTTCGCCTTCTCGATCGCGCTCTGGATCCGGCCATCGGCGTCCTCGCGCACGGCCTGTATCTGCTCGCCAATCCGGCCGGCTTCGTCGAACAGGGCCTGGGTGCGGAACAGGGCATCCTGCCGGCGCGGCGAGGAGGTCGGATCCTCGGCGCTGGCGGCGAAGGCGGAGAACACGCCGTCGACCTGCGAGAAGAAGCCGCTGTCGCCGCCCGGGTCGCCGAACAGGGACTGGATGCGGTCATAGAGTTCGTAGCGCACGCCCTGCCGTGCGGCCTCGGCGCCGGCGTTCAGACTGGCGGCCTGCAGGAAGCGGTCGGTCGCGAGGCGGATGCGAGCGACCTCGACCCCGGCGCCCATTCCCTGGCTCGTCAGAGTGACCTGATCCGCGATCTTGCGAACGTAGCCGGGGGTGTTGACGTTGGAGACGTTGTCCGAGACGACGCGGAGCTGGGTCTGCGCCGCGGACAGGCCGCTGGTCGCCGTGTTCATGATGGCGTTCAGCGACATGCGGAGGCCTCCGATGCGGCGGCGCCCGGCAAGGCCTGCCAGCCGATGCGCGCTTTTTGCCCGGCGGCGGGATGCAGCCGTCCGGTCAAGTCACTGTAATTTCGCGAGATCGCGTTTCGCGCTTGGGTCATGACCGACGAGGGGCGCAAACCGCGGGCCAGATGACGCGGCTCTCGGCCCGGCGGGCGGCGCCGGGCAAGAAACGTCTCCACACGGCAATAATCGACCGTGCGCCGCCCGATCCGTTGGTCATGTCTCGGCGAGTTTTCCATTTCTTTTCAGGAGATTGTGAGCCGAGCGTGAAGTGGCCCACGACTTGCGCCGCATCATCCGAATGTTCGGCGCAGCAGGCGCCCCAGCCACATCGCTCCGGCGACGCCCCTCGGGACCATGTCCGCTCAAGCCGTCCTCGCCATGATCGCGTCCCGCCTGCCGGCGACCCCGCGGGGGCCGTCCGGAGGTGACGAGGCGTCCGGCTTCCGGGGGCTGCTAGCCGCGCTCCGTTCGGACGCCGGCGAGAGCGCCCGGCCGACGACCGACCCGGAGCGGCCGACGGAGTCGTCCGATCCCGAAAAGATCGCCGACGCCGAACCGCTTGTCCTTCCGGGGGCCGTGGACGCAAAGGCTCCGGAACCCCAGGTGCTGCCGGGCGGCGTCGTGAGCAAGGATGCCGAGCCGCAGGTTCTGCCGGGCACGGTCGTGAAGGCGCCGGAGCCGCAGGTTCTGCCGGGGTCCGTTGGCAGCAAGGTTCTTGAGCCGCAGGTCCTGCCGGGAACGGCGCCGTCCAAGGATCCAGAGCCGCTCGTCCTGCCGGGAACGCCCGTCGTCAAGGCCCAGGAACCGCAGGTGCTGCCAGGCACGACCCAAGGCAAGAATTCCGAGCCGCAAATCCTGCCCGCGGCAGTGGGCGACATCACCCTGCCCCTCACCACCGAGGGCGACTCCATAGATCTCGCCCCGCCCGGGCCGACCGGCGATCCGATCAGGCCGCCGGGAGCTGTGGCGGCTTCGCTCCAACCGGCGCCGCCGCCGCTCCGCGCCTTGGCCGAACGCACCTCGAAGCCGCTCGACGGGAGCGCGCCTTCCGCGCCTTCCCCGTCTTCGGCGGACGCGAAGGCCTTCGGTGCGGCAGCGTCATCGCCTGCCACGCCGACGGACCAGCCGGCAAAACCCACGCCGCCGCCCGCTCCGACGGGAACCGCTCCGCAGGCTGACGCCTCCGTCCCGGCCCCGGAAGAGGGCGCGACGGGCGGATCCGCGACGACCCAGACCGAAGCCCCCGCCCCGGCGCGGGAGCACAGTCTCTCGACCCTTTCCCGCGCCACCGTCGACGCCACGGCGCTGATCGCCGCGCAGATCCTGCGCAAGCTTGAGGGTCGTTCAACCCGCTTCGAGATCACGCTGAAGCCGGCTGAACTGGGCCGGGTGGACGTCAAGCTGGACGTCGACACCGAGGGCCGACTGACCGCGAGGTTGGCGTTCGACAACCCGGCGGCGGCCACCGACCTGCGCGGCCGGGCGGACGAATTGCGTCGCCAACTGGAGGCCGCGGGCTTCCATCTCGCCGACGACGCCTTCGAGTTCGCCGAACGCGACAGCGGCTCCAGCGCTTTCGACAGGGGTCAGGACGCCCGGCACGGATCGAACCGCGCCTTTGCCGCCGCCGCCCGCCTGAACACCGAAACCGATGTCGCCCAGCCGCCGCAGTGGCTGGCGCTCTCCCTCTCGCCCGCGGGCGTGGACATGAAAGTCTGACCGATGGTTGACGCCGTCACCACCGCCAACAACGCGACCAACCGGATCAACGCCGGCACGACCATGCTGGCGTCGAATTTCGAGACCTTCCTGGCCCTGCTGACCTCGCAGCTGAAGAACCAGGACCCGCTGTCGCCGGTCGACTCCAACCAATTCACGGCCCAGCTGACGCAGATGGCCGGGGTCGAGCAGCAGTTGCTGACCAACGAACTGCTTAAGAGCCTTGTCGCGGCGCAAGGGGGCGGCGGTCTGGCCAGCGCCGCCAACTACATCGGCAAGGACGCCACCGCCGCCTGGACCGCCACCAAGTTCACCGACGGCGAGGCCGGGTGGAGCTATGAAGTCGCCACGAACGCCGCCTCGGTGAAGCTGGAGGTGCTGGACGGCTCGGGGAATGTCGTCTGGTCGGGCGACGCCCCGAACAAGACCTCCGGCGTCCACGAATTCTCGTGGGACGGCGAGGCCACCAGCGGCAACGACGGCCAGGAGGGCCAAGTCTATACGCTGAAGGTCGTTGCCAAGGACGCCGCCGGCGGCGCCATCGACGCCCAGGTCCTGACCCGCGGCCGCATCACCGGCGTCGAGATGTACGACGGCGAGACCTACCTGACGGTCGGCAACTCGATCGTGCCGATGTCCAGCGTCATCGCGCTCGAGGAAGCACGCACCGCCGGAACTCCCTCTCCCGCCGACGAAGAGGACGAGAGCCTGCTGGCCTCGCTTGCCTCGTCGCTCAACCCCCTGAAACTGTTCTCGTAAGGAGCCCCGCGCCATGAGCATCAACAGCGCACTTCTGGCCGGCGTGTCCGGCCTGACCGCCAACTCCGCCGCCCTCGCGGCCATCTCCCAGAACATCGCGAACGTGAATACGGTCGGTTACAAGCGCTCGGCCGCCGAATTCCAGACCGTGATCAACAGCCAGGTCACCGGCGCGGGCTACTCTGCGGGCGGCGTACTGGCCAGCGCCCGCCACTACACCAGCCAGGCCGGGCAGTTGCAGCGGACAACGTCCAACACCGACCTCGGCATCGCCGGCCAAGGGTTCTTCGTCGTCACCGAGAAAGCTGAGAACCTGCAAGTCACGGACGCTCGCCTGTTTACCCGCGCGGGGGCCTTCCGCGTCGACAACCTGGGCTATCTGAAGAACTCCGCCGGCCTTTACCTGCAGGGCTGGCCGGTCGACGCCGACGGCAACATCAACGCCGATCCGTCCGACCTGAACCGTCTGCGCACCATCAACGTCGGTTCCGTCGGCGGTACGGCCGAGCCCACCACCCGGGTGCAGCTGAATGCCAACATCAAGTCCAGCCAGGCGATCTCCGCCGAGGCGGCGGACGCCGCGGCCGTGCCGGTCGGCGCCAACGCCTATGATCCCGCGACCAACTCGATGTCGATGTGGGATCCCGAAACCGGTGACGGCGTGAAGCCCGACTTCGAACTCACCATCCCTGTGTCGGATTCCAAAGGCGGCCAGCGGACCATCGCGTTGTCGTTCCTGAAGAGCACGGTCCCGAACCAGTGGTATGCGGAAATCCGGGCCATTCCCGAGTCCGACGTCGTAACCGGCGCGGGCCTCTCGAATGGCCAGCTCAAGACCGGTCTGGTGGCCTTCACCCAGGACGGACGGCTCGACGTCGCTGCGATGGAAGCGATGGGCGCCGCCGCCCTCTTCCCCGACCCCGCGGCCGCGACCCTGACCTTCGGCGCCTCCGACAGCGGCGCGCCTGCCGCCGGCGAGTTCAACTGGGCCGCGGGCCTCGGCATCGACGACCAGGTTCTGGCCTTCGATCTGACCGCCTCGGCCGGCGGCCTGACGCAATACGACAGCGCCTCGGTTGTCCAGGCGGTGCTGACCAACGGCACCGCCTTCGGCAACCTGTCGGAGGTCAAGATCGACGACACGGGATTCGTGACCGCCATCTTCGACAATGGCGTGACCCGCCGTATCGCCCAGATCGCGCTGGCCACCTTCCCCAGCCCCGATGCGCTGCTGGAGTCCACCGGCAACGCCTTCCGGGTCAGCCAGGGATCCGGCACCTACAATCTGAAAGCCGCCGGAACCGGGGGCGCCGGCACCATCGGCTCCTCCCAGCTGGAGGCCTCGACCGTCGACCTGTCGGCCGAGTTCACCGGCCTGATCACAACCCAGCGCGCCTACTCCGCCTCTTCCAAGATCATCACCACCGCAGACGAGATGCTGGCCGAACTGATCAGCATCAAACGCTGATCTCTGAGTAAGGGGTCGTAAACCTCAATGAAGTCTTTGTTGAATATTGAGCCTGTGGGGGAAGGCCATTTTAGGTTTTCCTTCACCACGACGCTTAAACGGCCCTTAGCCGCCGACCGCTACGGTTCGAACCATAGTGATGGTGGTCAATGAGGCATAAGCCCATGTTGCAAGAGCGACGCCTTAACAATCGAGGCGAACAGTACGTGGTCGGCCCGACGGGCACGCCCCTGACCCTGCACGATCTTCCGCCGGCCAATACGGACCGCTGGGTGATCCGCCGGAAGGCCGAGGTCGTGGCCGCCGTTCGCGGCGGACTGATCAGCCTGGACGACGCGCTGGCGCGTTACCGCTTGACCGCCGAGGAGTTCCTCGCCTGGCAGAAGGCGATCGACAAGTGGGGCATGCAGGGTCTGCGCACGACCCGCATCCAGCACTACGGTCGCGGCAGCTAAATCCATTCCCCGAAGATGCGACGGCCGCTCCCGGCGACGGGGGCGGCCGTTGTCGTTTCGGCCTGTTTTTCCGTCGGCCTCGAAATCGCGCGGCTTTCGCACTAGATAGCGCGCCATGACGCTCGCAGAAGACATCTGCCCGGTTCCGACCATCGCCCGCGCCGACATGGACGCGGCGGTCGAGGCCGCACGCGCGGCGGTCGGGCTGCCGGTCGGCTCGCGCGTTGTGGCGGCGATGTCAGGCGGCGTGGACTCCACCGTCGTGGCGGCGCTGCTGCACAAGGCCGGCTACGATGTCGTTGGCGTGACACTGCAACTCTACGACCACGGTGCGGCGCTTAAGAAGAAGGGCGCCTGCTGCGCCGGCCAGGACATCCACGACGCTCGGCTCGCCGCCGAGATGCTGGGGATCCCGCACTACGTGCTCGACTATGAGAGCCGCTTCCGGGACGCGGTGATCGACCAGTTCGCCGACTCCTATCTCGCCGGCCAGACGCCGGTGCCGTGCATCCGTTGCAACCAGACGGTCAAATTCCGCGACCTTCTCGACGTCGCCCGCGATTTGGGCGCCGAGGCGATGGCGACCGGCCACTATGTGCGCCGCTCCGTCGTCGGCGGCCGCCCTCAGATGCGCAAGGCGGTGGACCACTCGCGCGACCAGTCGTATTTCCTCTTCGCCACAACGGCTGAGCAACTCGACTACCTGCGCTTCCCGCTGGCCGATCTGGAAAAGCCGCAGGTGCGGGGTGTAGCGGCCGAGCTGGGCCTGCGCATCGCCGCCAAGCCGGACAGCCAGGACATCTGTTTCGTGCCGAACGGCGACTACCGGACGCTGATCGACAAGCTGCGCCCGGAGGGACGCGAGGCCGGAGAGATCGTGCACATGGACGGTCGTGTTCTCGGCACGCACTCGGGCATTACGGACTACACCATCGGCCAGCGCCGCGGCCTGAACGTCGCCGTGGGCGAGCCGCTGTTCGTGACGAAGCTCGATCCGGCCCGGCGCCACGTCATCGTCGGCCCGCGCGAGGCCCTGCTGACGGCCGGCTTGACGCTCGACGAAACCAATTGGCTGGGCGACGCGCCCTCGATCGAGGCGGCCGCGGAGGCGGGCGCCCCCGTGCTGGCCCGCGTCCGCTCGACCCGCCCCCCCTCTCCCGCCCGCCTGTCACTGATCGACGGCGCGGTCTCCGTCGCCTTCGAAACCGGCGAGGAAGGCGTGGCCCCGGGACAGGCCTGCGCCCTGTACGATCCGGCTGACGCCGACCGGCTGCTGGGCGGCGGCTTCATCAAGTCGACGACGGCCGTTGCCTGACAAGCCGGACGATCCGCTGGCGCTCGCGTCACGCGGCGGCCTGCCGGACGAGTTCCTGTATCTGAGCCAATCCTTCCCGCGCGAGCGCTGGACCATGGGCGGGCTGCATCCAACCGCCCGCCGCTGGCTGCACATGCACGGCGGGTTTCGCGCGCATCAGACAGAGATGGGGGCGATGATCGGCGCCTGGCGCACGGATCAGTTCGATGTCCGGACCTTACATCAGGCTCTGATCCCGGCCCTGCAGCAGTTCCTGCAGCACCTCGATGGCCACCACCGGATCGAAAGCGGCCACTATTTCCCGGCCTTGCGGAGGCTGGAGCCGCGGATCGCGGCGGGCATCGACCTGCTGGACCGCGACCACGACGCCATTCACACCCACATCGAGGCGATGGTGGAGACCGGACGGGCCCTGCATCAGGCGGTCGTCGGCGGCGCGGCCGACGCGGGCGACCGCGTGGAACGGCTGGCCGAAGTGCTCGCTCTCGCCGCTCCCCAGCTGAGCCGGCATCTGGACGACGAGGAGGAGATCATCATTCCCCTGATCGCCCTGCGCGGCGACCCGCTGGAGTGAACGCCGTGGCGGCCGAGGTTAAATCCGCGACAGGTCGCATCTGAAACACTCCCCTGCCTCCTCTGACGATGACCACCAGCAATCGACAGGGGCTACCGATGAAACTCACCACCGCCAGCATGGCGTCCGTTCTGGCGCTCGCCGCCGCCGCGCCTCTGGTCGCCGCGCCGGCATGGGCCGAACCGGCTGTCGGGACATCCGTCGAAACCGATGCGCACCGCACCTACAGCGCCGCCGAGTTCTTCCAGACCCGCAGCTACGGCATGTCCAGTCCCGCCGGGCTCGCGTTCTCGACCGACGGCCGTTCGGTTCTGATCTCGAGCGACCAGACGGGGGTTTTCAACGCTTACGCCCTGCCGATCGACGGTGGCGAGCCGGTCGCGCTCAGCGCCTCGACGACGGTGGCCACGCGCGGCGTCAGCTACTTCCCGAACGACGACCGCGTGCTGCTCATGGCCGACAGCGGCGGCGGCGGCAGCGAACTGACCCACGTCTATGTCCGCGAGCTGGACGGCACGGTGCGCGACCTGACGCCGGGCGAGGCGGTGAAGGCCGACCTGCTCGGCTGGAACGCGGCCCGGGACATCTTCTGGGTGACGTCCAACGTCCGCGATCCGGAGGTCTTCGATCTCTACGCCTATAACGCCGACACCTACGAGAGCCGGCTGGTGTTCGAGAACCCGGGCGTGCTGATCGCCGATGTCTCGCCGGACGGACGCTGGCTGGCCATCGACAAGCCGGTCACCAGCGCCGACAGCGACGTCTATCTGGTCGACCTGCAGGGCGACCGCGAGCCGCGCCTGGTCACCGCCCACGAAGGCGATGTGGCCCATGCCACCTACGCCTTCACGCCCGACAGCCGGAAGCTGGTCTACGGCACCAATGAGCATGGCGAGTTCTGGCAGGCCTGGACCCACGACCTGACCACCGGCGCCAAGGCCCCGCTGATCCAGGCCGACTGGGATGTGGAGTTCGTCAGCTATTCGCCCTCGGGCCGTTATCGCGTCTGGGCGCTGAACGCGGACGGCTCGACGGAGCTGACCCTGCTCGACACGGCGACGGGCCAGCCGGTCCGCCTGAACGGCATGCCCGCCGGCAGCATCGGCCAGATCCGCTACAACGCCGATGAGACGCGCATCGCCTTCACCGTCTCGTCAGACACCTCGCCCAACGACGTCTGGACGGCCGACCTCGCCACGGGGCAGGCGCGGCGGCTGCTCACCGCGCTGAACCAGGCCATCAACGAGGCCGATCTGGTCGGGTCGGTGGTAGTCCGGTACGCCGCCTCCGACGGGACGATCATTCCCGGCGTCCTCTACCGGCCCAAGGGCGCCTCGGCGGCCAACCCGGCCCCGGCCATCGTGCTGACCCACGGCGGCCCCGGCGGGCAGAGCACCCGCGGCTACTCAGCCCAGATCCAGCATCTGGTGAACCACGGCTTTGCGGTGCTGGCGGCCAACAACCGGGGCTCGTCGGGCTACGGCAAGACGTTCTTCCACATGGACGACCGCGCCCACGGTGAGGCCGACCTGCAGGACATCGTCGACGCCGGGCATTGGCTGCGCCAGCAGGACTGGGTCGCCGACGACCAGGTGGCGGTGATGGGCGGCTCCTACGGCGGCTTCCTGACCGCCGCGGCGATGGCCTTCCATCCGGAGGCGTTCGACGCCGGGATCAACATCTACGGCGTGACCAACTGGGTGCGGACGCTGGAGTCGATTCCGGCCTGGTGGGGCGCGCAGCGCGACGCGCTGTTCGACGAGATGGGCGATCCGGCCACGGACGGCGAGCGGCACCGGCGCATCTCGCCGCTGTTCCACGCCTCCGGCATCCGCCGGCCCATGCTGGTGGTTCAGGGGGCCAACGATCCGCGGGTGCTGCCCGTCGAGAGCGAGGAGATCGTCGCGGCCGTTCGGGCCAACGGCGTGCCGGTCGAATACGTGCTGTTCCCCGACGAGGGCCACGGCTTCCAGCGGCGCGAGAACCGGATCACGGCGCAGGAGGCCTATCTGGCCTTCCTGAACCGCTACGTCAGGAAGTAGGGCCGCGGCTCGGCATCAGCTTGCGGCGTTGGCGGACCAGGGCGATGGGGCGGCCTTCGGGGGCGTGGGCGACCCCGTCCTCGACGGCCCAGCCGCCGCCAACGTCGCGGCTGGTGAAGTGGAAATAGGCCCAACCCTCCGGCGACAGGTCCGGGGTGATCTCCGTCAGCAGGTCGGCGCGCAGGTCGACGCTGGCGGAGATGACCGGCGGGGCCGGGAGGGCGGTGAAATAGGTCGGGTAGAGGCCGTCGAGGAGGAAGAGCAGCCGCGCCTCGTCCAGAGGGGCCGCGTCGGTGGTCCGCATCCAGCAGCCGAGTTCAGGCGTGCGGCCGGCGTTGTCGCCGAACAGGCGAGGCCCTGCGACAAAGCGGTAGTCGATGTGGCGGGTGAACCAGGGGCCGAAGGCAGGATCGAGGGGCGTCGGCTCGAGCGTGTCGACGGGCGTGGGCGAGGCGGTCAGGGGCGTCAGCACGGGACCGGCGACATCGCGACCATAGGTGCCCATCGCCTGGATGGCGGGGCGGTCGGGCTGGCCGCCGACCACCGAGGCGTAGGCGACGTTGCGGCCGCCGCGGTTCAGGACGGGCGTGAATCGGGCCTCCTCGAAACGGGCGGCGGCAAGGTATTGGATGGTGAGGGTCTGCAGCGGCGTCTCGACGCCCAGGCCCTGACGCATGGCGCCCGCCGCCAGCGCCGCCATCAGGCCGCCGAAGGGCGCACCCCGCTCCTGCGGTGCGGACTGGGGCGCATTGGAGAAGCCGCCGTCCAGCCGGGTGGTGAAGCCGCCCGCCCCGTCGTCGGTCAGGGTCAGGGCCTCGGCAAGCGTCTGCTGGGTCATGCGTCCGGAGTATCGCGAGCAAGGAGAGGGCGGAAGGCCGAAACCCTCCGCCCCAGTCGAGGGATCGGGAAACGCCGCGAGCGGGATCGCCGCGTGTCCGTAGCCAAACAAGACTGACCTAGTCCGTTCAGATTGGCAACCCTCTTGCCAAAAGGCTGACGTGGGGTCACGTTTGCGCCCATGGGACGCACCGCAGACTATTCTCGCCAGAGCTGCTCGATCGCCGCCACGCTGGAGGTGATCGGCGATCCGTGGACGCTGCTGGTCATCCGCGACGCCTTCAACGGGGTCAGCCGGTTCGAGCAGTGGCAGGAGCGGCTGGGCGTGGCGCGCAACGTGCTGGCGGCGCGTTTGAAGAGTCTGGTGCAGCACGGGGTGCTTGAGCCGCGGCTCTATTCGGAGCGGCCGCCGCGCAACGAGTATGTGCTGACCGCCAAGGGCAAGGACCTGTACGGGGTTCTGGTCACCCTGCACGGCTGGGGCGCCAAGCACGTCTATTGCGGGGCGGACGCCGGCGTCTCCATGACCCACAAGACCTGCGGCCACGAGCTGACGCCGCGCATCGCCTGCGGCTGCTGCGGCGAACTGGTCAAGCCGCGCGACATCGAGCTGGCCCTGGCCGAGAACCGGCCCACCGTGGGCGAGATGATGCCCCGCGCCGGCGAAGAGGCCGCCTGAGCCATGGAGCCGGTCACCATCGTCGGCAATCCGGTGTCGCCCTATGTCCGCAAGGTGCTGGCGGCCTGCGCCCTGAAGGGCGTCGAGGTGCAGCTGGATCCGATCGTCGGGCTGATGGGCAACGACGATTTCGACCGGATCAGTCCGCTGCGGCGGATTCCGGTGTGGGTCGAGGGCGAGGTGACGCTGTGCGACTCCAGCGTCATCGTCCAGTACATCGAAGAGACGCGACCGGGGCCGTCGCTGTGGCCGGCCGAGCCGGTCGAGCGGGCCAAGGCGCGCTGGCTGGAGGAGTTCGCCGACACCCGGCTGTTCGACGTGCTGGGCTGGCGGCTGTTCTTCGAGATCGCGCTGAAGCCCCGGTTCTTCGGCAGCGAGGTCGATCAGGCCAAGGTCGAGCACGCGCGGGACGTCGAGCTGCCCGGCATCCTCGACTATCTCGAGGGCGTGACGCCGGAGAGCGGCTTCCTGTTCGGTGCGCCGTCGATGGCCGATCTCAGCGTGGCGCCGGCCTTCGTCAACGCCGGCGCGGTGCAGGTCAATGTCGACGCGGCGCGCTGGCCGAAGCTGGCGGCGTGGCTGGAGCGGGTCGAGACGGAGACGCCGCTGGGCCCGCTGAACAAGCTGGCGCGGGCCCTGATGCGCACGCCGGTGCAGGCCCATCGCGACCGGGTCACCGAGTTCGGCTTCATCCCGGCCTCGCGCAGCTGGGGTGGCGGCGAGGTCCGCCGCGGCCCCATGACCCCCCGGTAGGCCAAGGCTTGCGCCCCGCTGGCAAAGAGCCGATCTAGCCGTCCGATTTTCCAGAGCTTCTCTCCCAAGGTTTCGCCCATGTCCGATCCGATCGTCATCTGCTCTTTCGCCCGCACGCCGATGGGCGGCTTCCAGGGCGCCCTGGCCGGGGTGAAGGCGACGGAGCTGGGCGCCACGGCGGTGAAGGCGGCGGTCGAGCGGGCCGGCGTCGCGCCGGAGAAGATCGAGCAGATCTACATGGGCTGCGTGCTGCCGGCCGGGCTGGGCCAGGCCCCGGCGCGGCAGGCGGCGATGGGCGCCGGCCTCGGCCGCCACGTCGAGGCGACGACGGTCAACAAGATGTGCGGCTCGGGCCTGCAGGCGGTCATGATGGCCTCGGACGCCCTGACGGCCGGATCCGCCGACGTGATCGTGGCGGGCGGCATGGAGAGCATGACCGGCGCCCCGTATCTGATGAACAAGCACCGCGGCGGGGCCCGGATCGGCCATGACGTCATCGTCGATTCGATGATGATGGACGGGCTGGAGGACGCCTATTCGCCCGGCAAGCCGATGGGCTCGTTCGCCGAGGACACGGCGGGAACCTACCAGTTCAGCCGCGAGGCCCAGGACGCCTACGCCATCGAGAGTCTGACCCGGGCCCGCGACGCCATCGCCACGGGCGCCTTCAAGGCCGAGATCACGCCGGTCGAGGTGACCACCCGCAAGGGGGTCGAGACGGTCAGCGAGGACGAACAGCCCGGCAAGGCCATGCCGGAGAAGATCCCGAACCTGAAGCCCGCCTTCGCGAAGGACGGCACCATCACCGCGGCCTCCTCGGCCTCGATCTCGGACGGCGCGGCGGCGGTGGTCATGACCCGCGAGAGCGTGGCGAAGGCGCTGGGCCTGCCGATCGTGGCGCGCATCGTCAGCCATTCGGCCCACGCCCATGAGCCGGGCCTGTTCACCACCGCCCCGGTGCCGGCGATGCAGAAGGCGCTGAAGAAGGCCGGCTGGTCGGTCGAGGACGTCGACCTGTGGGAAATCAACGAGGCCTTCGCCGTGGTGCCGATGATCGCCATGCAGGAGCTGGGAATTTCTCATTCGAAGCTGAACGTGAACGGCGGGGCGACGGCTCTGGGCCACCCGATCGGGGCGTCGGGCGCGCGGGTGCTGGCGACCCTGCTGGCGGCCCTGCAGGCGCGCGGCGGCAGGAGGGGCGTGGCCAGCCTGTGCATCGGCGGCGGCGAGGCCGTGGCCATGGCGGTCGAGCTGGCCTGAGGCGGGTTCTACCCGGGCGAAATCCTGAAAAAACGCTGTGGCAGAGTCGGCAGAGTCGGCGCCGGAGGCGCGAAAATTCGCTATGGCAGAGTCGGCAGAGTCTACATCGGGGCAGCGCTCGAACGGGTGCTGGCGCGCCTTGGCGGCGCGGGCTGTGGGTTCGATTGTCAAAGACCGCCGGATGAACCGCAACATCGTACGCCCGCGGCTTCCTCCGGCGGGAAAGTCGCTTCGGGAAAAGGCGATGTGGTTGAGACCGCGGGAGGTTTTCCGCGCTATCGGACTATAATTTCCCGGATTGCCAGCAGAGCGTCCTCCTCTCCATCGGCGAAGGCCGATGGGGAGGTGGACGGGCCGCCAGCCTTGCCTCCGTCCGCCACGCCGCCCTACCCTCCCGCAGAGGAGACCTCCCATGAACCTGAACCGACGCACCGCCCTGGGGCTCGCGGCCGCCGCTATGACACCGGTGTCGCAAACCGTGGCGCCGGCCGATCCCGCTGAGACGATCCGGCTGTGGCCGGGGGCGGCGCCGGGCGGGGCGCGGGTCACCGTGACGCCGCGCGTGGTGGAGCGGTCGACCGATCCGGCCTTCCACGACCGCTTCGCGCAATACACCACCGAGCCGATCCTGACGGTGCTGCGGCCGGCGCGGGCGAACGGGGCGTCGCTGCTGCTGATCCCGGGCGGCGGCTACAAATGGGCCGTGGTGGACAAGGAGGGTCTGGACTGCGCGCGGGTGTTCGCCGCGGCGGGGGTGACCTGTTTCGTGCTGCGATACCGGCTGCCGGGCGACGGCTGGGCGGCCGGCGCGGACGCGCCGCTGCAGGATGCGCAGCGGGCGCTGCGGCTGGTGCGGGCGCGGGCGGCGGCGGACGGGCTGGACCCGGCCCGGGTGGCCGTGCTGGGCGCTTCGGCGGGCGGGCATCTGGCGGGGATGCTGACGGCGCGGACGGACGCCACCTATGCGGCGGCGGACGAGGCGGACGTCGTCTCGTTCCGGCCCGACCTGTCGATCCTGCTGTATCCGGTGGCGACCATGGCCGATCCGTTCGTCCATGCCGGGTCGCGCCGGGAGCTGCTGGGCGAGGCGCCGACGGCGGAGGCGACGGCACGCTATTCGCTGGAGCGGATGGACTGGCGGGGCGCGCCCGCGACGTTCCTGCTGCACGCCATGGACGATGCGGCGGTGCCGGTGGAGAACAGCCTGCAGCTGCTGTCGGCGCTGCGGGCGGCGGGCGCACCCGTGGAGGCGCATCTGTTCGAGGAAGGCGGGCACGGGTTCGGGGTGAGGTTGATCGAAGGCCGGCCGGCGGCGGTCTGGCCGCAGCTGGCGCTGGCCTGGGCCGAGCGGCACGGGTGGACCGGGGCGAAGCGGCAGGGCTCCCGAAACGCCTGACGACGAGCGGACTTCCGGGATTTCCGCTATGGGTGGAAAGCGGACCTAGATTGCCGCGTATCCGCACCGCGCCAGCAGGACAGGAAGATCATCGTCAAGGCCGATGCTCTTATCGTTCCTGCTCTCAAGGAACCGCAGCAACAACGCGCGGAGCTTGTCCGGTTCTGCACCTCGTAGGGCCGGACTGATCGTGACCCGCTCACCGGTCGCACGGATGTCGAACGGCTGGCCGTCTGGTCCAAAGGCTGCGCGATAAACGCCATCTCGCACGTCGATGGCCTCAAGGTAAGCTTCGGCCCCCTTCACCGACGAGAAGAACAGCGCGGGCTCGTCGGCTTCGACAATGAGTGCGATTTCGACCATGGCGCGATCAATGCGGCTCCAGCTCCAGGTCTGCAATGGGTCGGGAGCCAAGAGTCCCCTAAGGGTGGAAAGCGGACGTTGGCTACCGGAAGGCGCGGACGTCGAACCCCAACAAGTCACCCGCGTCCAACCGCGCTACACAGTTGGGCGAAAGAGCGACCAGTTGCGTGGCAGGGCGATCTTCCAGAATGATCCTGATCCGCGACTTAGAGTCAGCGGCGATGACCTGAACCGGATTGGGAAAAAACGCCTGAGCGACAGAAGCCTCTGACAGCACGAGACTGCCCGGTTCTGCCGTCTCCGGGAATGGCTCCGTAAGTCGCTCTCCGGTCCATCGACGGCTCGGCAACATAAGTTCGATCCGGGAAAGGACTCGTCCCTCGGCGCAGGGGAGCAGCAACGTATTGTCGATGTTCAGTTCATGCGGATTGGTCGGCCAGCCCGAGTCGATAATCAGGAACGGGCGCGTTCGAGAGTGGTGCAGGTGTCCCGAGGGCGTTGGTGGACCGGAAGCTGCGCGGATCGAAGCCATGGCTGACGATACAGCGGTGGCGAAGGTCCGCAACGGGTCGGGAGTGGACGTTCACCCTCCGTTAGCGGGACCCCGCCGCCGTTCCAATGTCGCCAGCAGACCTTCACTCAGTGTCCAGCCGCGCCTCGCGCGGGGGGAGTTCTCAAGGCTGTCAGCCTCGTCTAGTTTCCGGTGATGGGCGGACCCGACGTGCGAATCATTGTCCTGGCTTCGTCGGCATTGATGTTGGCGGCGTGCGACCCCTCCAACGGCCGTGATGCGGAAGGACTCCGCGATCCGGAGATTGCGACGGCACGTCAGATCGAGCCTGATTCCATTGTGACTTTCCCCAAGGGACCAGTGGTGTGCCTCACCGAAGGGGCTCTAAGGGCAGCCTTTATCGACACGCTCGCGGGAAACGAGCCTGAGCTCGGGGCGCGGTTCGAGGGTGACGCCGAGTGCATCACGGTTGATCCGACTTCCCGGTACAAGGTCGTCGGCACAGATCAGCTGGGCCAGGAAATGCCTCAGGCCGCCATCCTCAAGGTCGTCGACGAAAGGGCGGCGGCGGAAGCTGAAGAGATGTTTGTGCTCGTCCTCGACAGTAGCTTCGTCAGAGTGGTGGAGCGGCCGGACCGCTGATCCCTGAGAAGCCCGGCGGCCCGTACCAACGATCGCCGTGGCCCCGCAAGCTCGCGCCCGTGAACGTAGAGCCTGCCGACATCGATGGTCGGCTTTGGCGCTCCTCTGACCACTCGGCAGCGGAGAACTGAGCGTCTGCAACGGATCGGGAGCGGTCTCCGGCGCGTGGCCATTCGCTCGTTCCCTGCAGCTTATGAATCCGCCCCCTCCTCTTCCGCCAGCAGGTCGGCGGGGTCGAAGTCGTAGTCGAGGAGATCCTTCGGCTTGCAGTCGAGGGCGGCGCAGAGCTTGGCGAGGGTGCGGAAGCGGATGCCCTTGACCTTGCCCGAGCGGAACAGGGACAGCTGGGTCTCGCTGAGGCCGACCTCGGCGGCGAGGTCGCGGGCCTTGAGGCCCTTTTTGACGATGAGACGGTCGAGGGTGACGCGGATCGGCATCAGATCATCTCGTCCAGCTCGGCCTGGACCTTGCCCGCCTGCTCCATGACCCCGCCGAGCAGGAACAGGGCCCCGCCGATCATGCCGAGGGTCATGCCCGCGACGTCGAAATAGGCCCAGCCGCCACGGCCGCTCTCGACCAGCCGGATCAGGTTGGTGACGCCGAAGACGCTGAGAAGTCCGCCGAGGCCGAGGGCGATGCCGACCCGGCGCAGGGCGTGCACGAGGGTGGGCTGGATCAGCCGTCCCTTCGAAAGCTGGCCCATGGCCGCGCCGATCGACCAGACGGCGAACAGGTAGAAGGCGGTCGGCAGGGCCCAGACGAACTGGGCCAGCCAGCTGGTGGGGGTTCCGGTGTAGTCGCCGCGGGCCATCAGGATGCCGGGGGCGAACACATGGATCAGCGCCAGCAGGGCGCCGACGCTGACCACCATGAACACGGCCAGCCAGCGGAATTGGGCGCAGCGGCGGCGGAAGCGGGCGATGTCGGTCTGGCTCATGGCGGGGGAATCCGGGCGGGAAAGGCTGTCTGATCTTTAATCTTGACTTAAAGACACGACGTTTGCAACTTTATGTCCGAGTTAAACGACACGAGAGCGCAGCACCATGCCCGCCGCCATCGAAACCCGTGGTCTGACCCGCTGCTTCAAACGCCATCTGGCCGTCGACTCCGTGTCGATGACGGTGCCGGACCGGGCGGTCTACGGCTTCCTCGGCCGCAACGGCGCGGGCAAGACCACGACGCTGAAGATGCTGCTGGGCCTGATCCGGCCGAGTGAGGGATCGGCCCTGGTGTGCGGCGTCGACATCGGGCGGGACCGGATCGGGGCGGCGCGGAAGGTGGGGGCGCTGCTGGAGGCGCACGGCTTCTACGGCAATCTGTCGGGACGCGAGAACCTGGACCTGACGCGCAGCCTGCTCGGCCTGGCGAAGAGCGAGATCGACCGGGTGCTGGAGGTGGTCGAGATGACCGAACATGCGCGGCGCCGGGTGTCGGACTATTCGCTGGGCATGCGGCAGCGGCTGGGGCTGGCCCGGGCCATGCTCGGGGCGCCGCCGGTGCTGGTGCTGGACGAGCCGACCAACGGGCTGGACCCGGACGGCATCGCCGACATGCGCCGGTTCCTGAGAGCCCTGCCCGAGCGCACAGGGGCGACGGTGCTGCTGTCCAGCCACCTGCTGGGCGAGATCGAGCAGACGGCGACGCATGTGGGCATCCTCAGCCACGGCAAGCTGGTGCTGGAGGGTGAACTGGGGCGGCTGAAGGCCGACCTGGCGCCCGAGATCGCGCTGCAGACGGACGACGCCGCGCGGGCCACGGCCCTGGCCCGGGCGCGCGGGTTCGACGTGCTGCCGAGCGACGACGGGCTGGTCGCAAGGCTCAAGCCGGGCGAGGACGCGCGCACCGCCTCGGCGTCGCTGAACCGGGCCCTGATCGAGGCCGACATCGCCGTGTTCGCGATCGGCGCGCGGTCACGCTCGCTGGAAGGCATCTACCGCGAGGTGTCGCCGCCCGCCCCAACCGCCGCCACCGCCAAACCCCGGCCGGAGTTCGCCTGATGTCCGCCTCCCCCTTTCTCGCGCCGCTGTTCGTCGAGGCGCGCAAGCTGAACCGGTCGCTGGCCGCCCTGCTGGCGGTGGCGGCGCCGTCGCTGATCGCCATCTTCCTCTTCTTCATGGTTCTGCGCGGCAAGGCGCCGATGCCGTGGGGCATGTGGACTATGAACGCGGCCGGCGTGTGGGCCTTCTTCATGCTGCCGATGAGCGTCACGGCGCTGACGGCGCTGGCGGCCCATATGGAGCACGGACCGAAGTCGTGGGATCACCTGCGGGCCCTGCCCCTGCCCCGCTGGCGGCTGTATGCGGCCAAGGTGGTCTGCGTGCTGGCCGTGGTCGCAGTGATGAGCGCGGCGGTGCTGGCGATGACCTGGGGCGCGGTGACGCTGGCCGCGGCGATCAAGCCCCGGCTGACGCCGACCGGGCCGTTCGAGCTGGCGCTCTACGCCGGGCTCTTCGGCAGGATCTATCTCGCCGCGGTGCTGATGATCGCTATCCAGCTGTGGGTCGCCCTGCGCTACGCCAGCTTCGTGCCGGCGCTGGCGGTGGGGATCGGCGGGACCTTCTTCTCGGTGGTGGCGACGTCAGCGAAACAGGGCGTCTTCTTCCCGTGGCAGATGCCGGTGAACATGCTGGCCACCGAGGCGTGGCGGGTGCAGACGGCGCTGGGGCTGGGGCTCGGCCTGGGGATGGTGGTGATGGTCGGGGCCCTCGCGCACCTGAGCCGGCGCGAGGTGCTGTGAGGTCGGGCGGTCCTCGCGCAGCAGACGGGCGAGGGCGGCGCTCCCGGTCATCTGCACGATCATCGCCGACTCCATAAACTGCGAACGGTTCGCAGGTTGCGTGGGCCCGGCGGTCATGGCAAGCCCGAAAGGTCGGCGGCGACCCGGATGGAGCATCACCCATGCGTGAAGACGGAAAGCTGGACTACATCGAACTGTCGGGCGGCGACCTGCCCGCCAGCAAGGCCTTTTACAGCCAGGCCTTTGGTTGGAAATTCATCGACTACGGACCGGAGTACGCGGCCTTCGACGAGGGGCTGGAGGGCGGGTTCAACGCCCAGTCCGACTGCGTGAAGGCGCCCCTGCCCGTGCTGTTCGCGCGCGATCTCGAGGCCATGCAGGCCAGGGTCGAGGCGGCGGGCGGGACGATCGTCAAACCGATCTTCGCCTTCCCCGGCGGGCGGCGCTTCCATTTCCGCGACCCGGCGGGCAACGAGCTGGCGGTGTGGTCGGAGAGCTGAACCCTCCGGCGAAGAGCTGCGGCGCCTGCGGCCTGTGCCGCAAGCTGATGGGGGTGACGGCGCTGGACAAGCCGGCGGGCAGGTGGCGCCGGCATTTCTCGAGGGCGGGCGGCTGCGCGGTCTATGAGACCCGGCCGGACGACTGCGGGGTGTTCAACTGCCTGTGGCTGCTGACCGACGCGCTTGGGCCCGAGCGGAAGCCGACGGCTGCGGGCTTCGTGCTGCACAGCGAACAGGGCGCGGCGCGGCTGATCGTCGAGTCCGATCCGGCGCGGCCGCATGACTGGCGGCGCGAGCCCTACCAGTCGACGCTGCGGCGCCGGGCGGCTGCTCCGGGCATGGAGGTGCTCGTCTTCGCGGGCCGGCGCGGGGTGCGGCCGGGCGCGGTCGATGCGGACGTGAGGCGAGGCTAGCGGACGTCCACCGACTGGGCGATCCGCTCGGCGAGGGTGCGGTCGGCGCCTTCAAGGCTCATGGTCCAGACGTGGATTTCGCGCGGCGTGGCGCCCTCGCGCTGGAACAGGTGCTCGCGGGCGTGGCGAACGCCGTCCTCGGACGAGACCACGGAGGCGCGGCCGCCGGCTTCCAGCACCTCGCCGCTGTAGATCGGAAACTGCGACGCGGGGCCAGCGTAGACCATGGCGAACGAGCGCTCGCCGCGGCGGATGGTGTAGATTCTGAAGTCCGGGCCGGGGCGGCCGGTGACGATCTCGAACCCGGCCGGAAGCTCGACCGTGAACGGCAGGGCGGCGCGGGCGGCGGCGTCGAGCACGGTGACGGCGGGAGCGGACGGCGGGGGCGGAGGCTCGACGGGCGCTGGGGCCGTGGCAGCCGAAGCGGGCGTCACGGGAGCAGGCGCCGGAGCCGGGCGCGTCGGGGCGGGCGTGGGGCGGACCGGAGCGGGGGCCGGCGTCGAGGCCGCGGGCGGAGCCGTCACGGGCCGCGACGGAGGCGGCGTGACGATCGCAGGGGCGGCGGCGGGCGGAGCGGCCGGAGCGGGTCTCGGCGGCGTGGATGCGGGGGCGGCCGCGGGCCTTGCGGCGGGCGGCGGCGGCGTGGCCGCCGGACGGGTCGTGGCTGGAGGCGCGGCGGCGGGCGTGGCGGCAGACGGGGTCGGCGCGGGGGCCGCAACCGGCTCAGGCGGCGGGGCGAGGTATTCGGCCGGGCGCGGCGGACCGCTGTTGAGGCTGCTGGTGATGTCGGAGCCGGGCGGCGTCTGGGGCGCCGTCTGGGGCGCGGCGAACAACAGGGCGGCGGCGGAGGCTGCGATGATCATGGTGCGGACTGTCGCGCCTCAGCCCATGAACGGCAAGGCCCTGAGCGCATAGGCCACCGCGGCGGTGACGGCGGAGGCGGCGACGGCGAGGCCCGCGAACCAGGCCAGCCGCTTCCACAGCGGGCCGGAGGCTTCGTCGGGGTCCGGGGGTGGTTCGATCCTAATGATAGCCGGCCTCCGGCGTGACCTTGCCGCGGAACACCCAGTAGACCCAGGCGGTGTAGGCGAGGATCAGCGGCAGGATGAAGGCGGCGCCGAACAGCATCAGGGCCAGCGCGTTGTCGGGCGCGGCGGCCTCGCGGAAGTCGACCGCATAGGGGGCGACATAGGGGAAGAAGCCCGTGGCCAGCCCGGCATAGCCCGACAGGAAGACCAGCACGGCGCCGACGAACGGCCAGACGTGCGACCGGCGGGCGACGCCGAGCGCCACGGTGGCCAGACCGGCGACCCCGGCCAGCGGGACGACGCTGAGCGGCAGAAATTGCGCGGGATCGAATCCGGCGCCGGTCCAGCCCCAGCGCCCGGCGACCTGGGGATGCACCACCAGGGTCGACAGGCTGACCCCGAGCAGGAACAGCGCGGTCAGCACCCCGGCGAACAGGGCCCAGCGGCGGGCGTCGCCGTGCAGGGCGTCGGTGGTCTTCCACATCAGCCACGCCGCGCCGAGCAGGGCGTATCCGCAGACCAGCCCGACCGCAACAAGCAGGGTGTAGGGGGTGAACCAGTCGAACGTCCCGCCGGCGAAGCGGTTGTCCGCCACCTCGACCCCCTGGATGAAGCCGCCGAGGATCAGGCCCTGGGCGAAGGCGGCGAGGATCGAGCCGAAGCCGAACATGGCGGTCCAGAACGGCCGGCCGCGGCGCTGGCCGCGAAAGCGGAACTCGAACGCCACGCCGCGCATGATCAGCCCCGCCAGCATCATCACCACGGGCAGGTAGAAGGCCGGCATCAGGATCGAATAGGCCAGCGGAAAGGCCGCCAGCAGCCCTCCCCCGCCGAGCACCAGCCAGGTCTCGTTGCCGTCCCACACGGGCGCGACGGTGTTCATCATCACGTCCCGGTCCTCGCGCGAGTGCGAGAACGGAAACAGGATGCCGACGCCGAGATCGAAGCCGTCGAGGAGCACATAGAGCAGCACCGCGACGGCGATCAGCCCGGCCCAGATGAGGGGAAGATCGAGGCTCATTTCGGATCTCCCGGCGCTTCGTTCGGGGCGGCGGCGAGCGGCGTCCCGGGCGCGCGCTGGCCTTCTGGCGACGGCTCGACCCGGCCGGCGCCCGGTCCTTCTTCGAGCAGGCGCAGGATGTAGATGGCGCCGGCGACGAAAACCACGGCGTAGACGGTGATGTAGATCAGCAGGGAGGTGGCGACCGAGCCGGTCGTCACCGGCGAGACGGCGTCGGCGGTACGCAACACGCCGTAGACGACCCACGGCTGGCGGCCGACCTCGGTGACGATCCAGCCGGCGATGACGGCGACGAAGCCGGCCGGTCCCATTGCCACGGCGAACTTCAGGAACAGGCGGTTGTCGGTGAGCTTCCTGCGCCACGCCAGCCACGCGCCCCACAGGCCGAGACCGATCATCAGCAGGCCGAGCCCGACCATGACACGGAAGGCGAAGAAGACGAGGAAGACGGGGGGCTGGTCCTCGCGCGCCACCGTGTCGAGACCCTGCACGACCTCGTCCGGCGGCGCGACGATGATCCCTGCGCCGGGGATCGCGACCTCGAAATGGTTCGACTGGGTCGCACGGTCGGGGATGGCGAACAGCACCAGCGGATGGTTGGCCTTGCTCTCCCAGTAGGACTCGATGGCGGCCAGCTTCATCGGCTGGTGCTCCTTCGCCACCTCTCCCGACCAGTGGCCGGCCAGCAATTGCAGGGGCGCGACCACGGCCAGCAGACCGACCGCCATGGTCAGGCCGATGCGGCTTTCCGGCTGCTCGCGATCGCGCAGCAACTGCCAGGCCGAGGCGGCGCCGACCACCAGGGCCGTGGTCAGGAAGGCGGCCATCAGCATGTGCACGAGGCGCGAAGGGAAGCTGGGATTGAAGATCACCTCGACGAAACTGGTCGCCACGAAACGGCCGTCGGGCAGGATTTCGAAGCCCTGCGGCGTCTGCATCCAGCTGTTGGCCGACAGGATCCAGAAGGCCGAGATGGTGGTGCCGACGGCGACCAGAACGGTGGCCAGGAAGTGCAGGCGCGGCCCGACCTTCTTCCAGCCGAACAGCATGACGCCGAGGAAGGAGGCCTCAAGGAAGAAGGCGGTGAGCACCTCGTAGGCCATCAGCGGGCCGATGACGCCGCCGGTCAGCCGGATGAACTCGCTCCAGTTGGTGCCCAGCTGGTAGCTGAGCACGATGCCGGAGACGACGCCCATGCCGAAGCTGATGGCGAAGACCTTCACCCAGAACAGGTAGAGGGTCTTGAAGGCCTCGCGTTTCGTCGCCAGCCACAGGCCCTCAAGCACGGCGAGGAATGCGGCCAGACCGATGGTGAAGGCCGGAAACAGGATATGAAAGGCGATGGTGAAGGCGAACTGCAGTCGCGACAGCAGCAGCGCATCGAATTCCACGGCAGACCCCTGTGACTAGCCCTGATCGCGACAGGGGCTACATCCGTGGCAGCGCTTCGTCGATGCGCCTTCCGTCGCGCGACGGAACGCCGCAAACAGCCAAAAGGGTCCGTCGGACCGGCGCGGCGACGGCTTGTCAGGCGGCGGGGAGCTCGACCCAGAAGGCGGCGCCTTCGCCGGGGGTGGAGACCACTCCGATCGTGCCGCCCTGCAGCTCGACCAGACGCTTGGCCAGCGCCAGACCGATGCCGTGGCCTTCCACCGTCGAGCGTTCGAGACCGAGGCGGTTGAAGGGTTCGAACAGCTGGGCCTGTTTCTCGACCGACAGGCCGGGACCGCGGTCTATCACCTCGATGCGGACGCCGTCGTAGATCCTGCTCGCGCGGAAGACGACCAGCCCGCCGGAGCCGCCGTATTTGACGGCGTTGGAGGCCAGGTTGGCGATGACCTGGGTCAGGCGCTGGGAGTCCGCCAGGGCGATCAGGCCGTCGCCCTCGCTGACCACGTGCAGGCGAATGCCGGCGGCCTCGGGGCGGAGGGCGGTGGAACGGCGCACATCCTCGAGCACGCCGGGAACGTCGGTGGGGCGCAGCTCGACCTTGACGGCGCCGGACTCGGCGCGGGCCACGTCGAGCAGGTCGTGGGCGAGCGCCTCGACCTGACGGGCGGTCTTGACCAGCATCTCGGCCATCTCGGCCTGGGTCGGGGTGATCGCCCCGAGCTGTCCAGTCTTCCAGAGCTCGCCGATGCCGATGACGCCGCCGACCGGGCTCTTGATCTCGTGGGCGACGTTGGCCAGCAGGCGCGACTTGGCCTCGGACGCCTGCTCGGCACGGACCTGACCGGCCTTGGCGCGGTCCGACAGGCGGTCGCGCTCTTCCAGCAGCGAGGCGACGAGCAGGATCGGCAGGCAGCCGAGGAGCACCATCAGTTGCGCCAGCAGGGCCTGGTCCGCGAGATCAGGCCCGGCATGGACGAAGGGCCCGCGTCCGACCATGGCCCCGCCGACGGCGGTGATGGCGACGATCACGAGGGCCGTCGAGACGCCGAGCACGCGGAACCGGGCCGCGAACAGGATCAGCACCGGAATGACGACGAACCCGATCTGCACCTCGGACAGGAAGAACACGCCCACGCAGACGGCGACCAGCAGGGCGAGAAGCACGGCCGCCTCGGTGGCGCGGACCGGGTGGCGCAGCGCGACCAGGTGACGCCTGGTCAGGGACAGTCCGAAGGAACCGATCACGGCGATGCTGAGGGCATGGCCGAACCACCAGGTCTGGAAGCCCTCGAACGGATCGGCGCCGTTGATCAGATACAGGGCGCCGGCGGTCAGGGCCGCGGCTGGAAGTGGCGCGACCACGGCGGCCGCGAGAAGGAATCGACACGCGCCGTCGACGGTCGCCAGATTGAGCGTCGGCGCGAACCGGCGCGCCAGCAGCACGGCCGTGGTGATCTCGACCATATTGGTGACGGTGAACAGGACGGTCAGGCCGTAGGTGTTGCCCGCCAGCAGCTCTCCGGCGGCGATGCCGGTGGCCAGCAGCCCGCCGAAGCAAAGATCGTACAGCGGGCCGCGGGCGTTCCGCAGCCAGACCGCAGTGGCCAGCCCGCCGGCGCCCCAGAGGGCGGCGACGAGACCGGCGGTGCGTGCGAACTGGATGGCCAGCACGACCAGGACCAGCACGGCCACGGCGGTGAAGATCGGGGCCAGCGGCTCACGGAAGAAGGCCATGGCGCTGTTGACGGCGACCGGAAGTTCAGCGCGCGGCTTCGCGGCGGCCCCGGAGGCGGTAACCGGTTCGGACGGGTCGAGCGCGCGGCTCATGAGCATCTGGGTTCCGGGGAAGCGGCCTTGTCTTGCGGTTTCCTTAGCCCGCCGCTTCCTAATATCCCCTGAAGGTCAGGCGCTTTCGGCGAGGACCTGATTGAACTCCCGCACCGCCGCGGCGGGGCCCTCGGGATGGCTCCAGACGGCGGAGCAGACGGCCACGAAATCCGCTCCCGCCCGGGCCAGACCGCCGGCGTTGGCGGGGGTGACGCCGCCGATGGCGACGCAGGGCGTCTCGATCGTCTCCTGCCAGATGGTCAGTATCTCCGGATCGGGACGGTGGCTGGTTTCCTTGGTGCCGGTCGGGAAGAAGGCTCCGAAGGCGACGTAGTCGGCCCCGGCCTCGGCGGCGTCCATGGCCAGCTCGCGGCTGTCGTGACAGGTGACGCCGATCATCGCGTCCGGCCCCATGAGACGCCGGGCCTCGGCCAGGGAGGCGTCGCCCTGGCCGATATGGACGCCGTCGCAGCCGGTCCGTTTCGCCAGATCCGGCCGGTCGTTGAGCAGGACGGCCACGTCCCGGGCGCGGGCGACCGGGGCGAGCGCCTCGACGGCCGCCACGATCGCCGCATCGTCGGCCGGCTTGAGGCGGATCTGCAGCGCGGCCACGTCCCCGGCGCCGAGAGCGGCCTCCAGCGTGCGGGCGAAGGCGGCGAGGTCCGCGATCTCCGGCGGGGTGATCAGGTACAGCCGGCAGGGCGGGCGCGGCGGGACGACGGGTTCTCTGGCCATGCCCGGGAAGTGCGGCGGAAGAGCCGCCGGGTCAATAATCCAGATAATAGGGGCGTGGCCCCGGCGGCGTCGGCGGGGTCATGTCGATGCGGCGAAGCTCTCGCATCCGGCCGGCCCTCTCCCGCCCCTCGACGACCTCGTAGCCCAGCAGGGCGAAGATGCGGCCGCCGAGGAAGATCGGGCGGGCGTCGCCGTACCAGTCGACGCAGGAGGCGACGCAGCCGTCGTCGACCCGTTCCGCAACCAGCCCCGCGTCGAGCGAGCCGAGCTCGCGCAGCCGGCCGGCGGGGTCGCGGCGCAGATAGGTGATCGTCTCCAGCGAGCCGCGCATGCCGATCGGACGACCGGGCGGCAGGGGGCGGGTGACGGGCAGGCCGAGCACACCCTGGGCGCCGTCGGGGCTGGACGGGTCGGGCCGGTAGTAGAAGGCGTGGCTGCGGCTTTCCGTCTCCTCCGAACCGATCATGACGAACTGGTCGGAAAGGGTCGGACGCGGCGTCTGCAGCTCGATGGTGGTGAAGAAGACGTCCTCGTCGCCGGAAACCGCCAGAGCGTCGGGACCCATCTGCTCGATCCGGCCGATCCGCCCGGGGATGGTGAAGCGCACGACCGGCCCGCCGTCGAGTGGCGCCACTGTGAGCCGTCCCTCCTCATAGGGCGTGGCCTCGTCGTCGTGCGACCGCTCGTAGTGGATCGCCGACGAGTAGATCAGGTGCCTGCCGACGAAGCGGTTCTGGGCGCCCCATGAACCCTCAAGCGCCGGGAGGATGCGGTAGTCCTCTTCCTCGAGCGGATCCTCGCCGTCGCCGAACCGCTCGAACGGCAGGCGCAGCAAGGCCGCCTCACCCCGCGCGCCTTCGCCCCCCCACATGCCCTCACCGTCGCCGTCCGACACGACCATGACGTTGATCAGGCCGTCGTCGGCGTCCTCGCGGAAGGAAAACTGGTCGATGGGGACGCCGCGGGTCGCCGCGGCCTGGGGTGCGCCGCCGTCGAGCGGGATGCGGTAGAGCCAGGCTTCGGGCTCCGTGCCCCTGGGCAGGTTCCAGCGGCTCTCGGACATCCAGACGTAGACCGCCGTGGGCGCCACGTAGAAATTCCGCGAGTCCGGTCCGAGGATGCCGGTGGCGCGGCAGGTCAGCTCCGGGGCCGAGAGGTCGCAGCGGATCACCGTATGGATCGTCCAGATGTGCGAAGGAACGTCGAAACCGGGCGCGCGGTAGACCTCCTCGGCCCGAAGCAGGCGCATGCCCCCGGGCTCATCGTCGTCGCCGGAACGCCAGCGGCTCAGCCTCGGCGTCATCTCCAGCGGATCGGCGGAGGGGCCGGTCGCGACCGGAGTGTAGACGACCAGTTCCTCGCCGACGAGGCGGGAGGCGTAGTTGCGCGAGGAGTAGTAGTCGCTGGACCGCAGGTGGTGGCTGTCCTCAAAGGTCAGGCGCCCGGCGGCGTCCATCAGGAAGCGATTGATCTCGGTGCCGCCGCGCCCGTAGCTGTAGCCGATGACGATGACCCGGTCGCCGGAGACCAGCATCTCGTCGTACCAGTCGTGCCGCGCGTCGACGCCGGGCGGGTAGGCCTCGATGGTGTCTACGAGGCGCAGACGCCCGCCGGCGGTGGTGACGGTGAACAGGCGGCCGCGGCGAAGGATGACGAGGGTGTCGCCCCGGGCCTTGACCACGTCGCCCTCGTCGACGCCGACCTCCTGGTTGTTGGTGATGCTCGGCGCAGCGGCGCGGGCGCCGGTGACGACGATCTCCTGAACCTCGGACTGGTCGTCAAACGCGGCCGGCTCGACCTTGGGACAAAGGGCGGGATCGGCGTCGCAGTCGGGGCCCTCGGCGGCTGCGACGATCTCCTGCAGGGCCTGTTCGGAACCGACCGGCTGCAGCGTCGCCGGCTCCTGGGCGAGCGCCCCTGCCGGACAGACCAGCGTCAGCAGGACCAGCCCGTCCCGGATGAGCCTTGCGGCGCGGTACCCCATGCCTGCCTCCCAACCCTGCGGGCATGTGACCAGAGTTCCCCGAGACCGACAACAGTCGAAACCTGACGCACCCCGCTACTGCGATTGCGGCGTGCGAACGACTTGCATTCGCCGCATTTGGGCTGCTATAGCGAACCATTCGCAATCTCTCGCGGGTTCACACCCTTGTACGTCTGCAACTGCAACGGCCTTCGCCCGCGTGACGTCGCCCGAGCCATCGAGGCGGGCGCGACGCGTCCGAAGGACGTGTTCGACCGTCACCAGTGCCGTCCGCAGTGCGCCCGCTGCGTCTGCGAGATGCGCGAGATGATCGACCAGACGCGCCAGTCGTTCGCTCTCGCCGCCGAATAGGCCGGCCGATCTCCCTTGGGGAGATTCATTCGCATTTTCAATGTTGTGAGAAGTGTTCGCAGGTGAACACAAGGCCTGTTTCCGTGTTAATTACGGCGGACAGGCGCGGGTGATTCAGACCGTCAGACGACGGGCGCACCGCGGACGAAAGAACGACGATGAAGGGCGACCCCGCGATCATCCGCACGCTCAACGCGGTGCTGACCAACGAGCTGACGGCGGTCAACCAGTATTTCCTGCACGCGCGGATGTTCGAAAGCTGGGGCCTGAAACACCTCGGCCAGATCATCTACGACGAGTCGATCGGCGAGATGAAACACGCCGACAAGCTGATCAAGCGGGTGCTGTTCCTCGACGGCCTGCCCAATCTGCAGGACCTGCACAAGCTGAAGATCGGCGAGAGCGCCGTCGAATGCCTGGGCGCCGACCTGTCGCTGGAGCTGGGCGGGCGCGACACCCTGCTCGCCGGCATCGCCCAGTGCGAGGCGGCCTCGGACTTCATCAGCCGCCAGATCCTGACCGAAATCCTCGCGGACACCGAGGAGCACATCGACTTCCTCGAGGCCCAGCACAAGCTGATCGAACAGCTGGGCGAGCAGAACTACCTGCAGTCGGCGATGACCGAGATCGCGCCGGACAGGAGCGCGACGGGGAACTAGCCCCCTCCCCCGTCCATTCCGCTCCCGACTGAGAGGGAGCCCGGCCATGAGCATCGATAACGCCCTGGACGACGCGCGCGAGGCGGCGACGGACTTCCTCAACGCCGAGGGGCGGCACCCGGGCCATGTGGCGCTGGGGATTGCGCTGACCGTCGGGTTCGCGCTGGCGGCGACGGTGTTCGCCAGCCGGACCGTGCGCGCCCGGCCGCGTCAACTGGCCGAGGGCGACGCGCCGATCACCGAACGGCCGCGCGGGCCTCTGAGCCTGATCCTGCCGGCGGTGTTCTCGGTCACCACCCTGTCGGCGGTGCGGGTGTGGAACGCCCCGGCCAGCCGGGAGCGGGGCGTGGCCATGACCCTGTGGGCGGCGGCGCAGGCGCTGAACGCCGTCTGGATCGCCATGCGGCCGGCCGGACGGGCGCTGCAGATCGGGGCGGCGATGTCGTCGGCGGGACTGGCCGCGGCCTTCGCCCACGAGGCGCGCAAGATCGACGCCCGCGCCGGCAAGCTGGCCGCCCCGGTGGGCCGAAGCACCCACATGGCCAACCTGGTGCAGAAGAAGGCCGAGGGCCGGCCGACGGTGCACTGAGGGCCGCCTCCGCCTCCGCCCGCCTTGCCGGGAGACGCGGCTTCCTCTAGGGAGCCCCGTCGCGCGCGCCGTCAGGGCTGCGCCCCAACCTTTCCGAGACACCGATGAAGATCAACGGCAACACCATCAAGCCCGGCATGGTCCTGCAAGTGAACGGCGGCCTGTGGGTCGTCACCAAGGCCAGCCACGTCAAGCCGGGCAAGGGCGGCGCCTTCGCCAACGTCGAGGCCAAGAACCTCGAGACCGGCAACAAGCTGAACGAGCGCTTCCGGTCCGAGGACAAGGTCGAGCGCGTCACCCTGGAACAGAAAGACTACAGCTACCTCTACGACGGCGGCGACACGCTCGTGTTCATGAACGACGAGAACTACGAGCAGATCGAACTGCAGAAGGACTGGGTCGGCGACGAGCGCATCCCCTACCTGCAGGAAGGCATGAAGGTGGTCATCGAGAGCCACGAGGACCGTCCGATCGGCCTGTCGCTGCCGGATCAGGTGACGCTGGAAGTGGTCGAGACCGAGCCGACGGTGAAGGGCCAGACCGCCTCATCGTCCTACAAGCCGGCCATCGCCAACAACGGCGTCCGCATCATGATCCCGCCCTATATGGGCGTCGGCGAGAAGATCGTCGTCGACACCACCACCGGCGAATACGTCCGCCGCGCGGACTGATCCCGACCCGCCGTCATCCCCGGGCTTGTCCCGGGGACCCATCGTTGAGCTTGGTCGTACCGTTCAGGTTCGGGCATCGTGCGTCAGGCCTTCGGGTCGTGCGTTCTGACAGATGGGTCCTCGGGACAAGGCCGGGGATGACGGATTATCGTTAGGCTGCTTCGACAGGTACCCGACCCATGGCCCTCGCCTCCGCCCTGCTGCAAGTGATGATGGACGCGGTCCGCAAGACCGCCCGGCCGATGCTGCGCGACTTCGGCGAGGTGTCGAACCTGCAGATGTCGAGGAAGGGCCCGGGCGACTTCGTCACGGCCGCCGATATCAAGGCCGAGGACACCCTCTACGAACTGCTGATGAAGGCGCGGCCGGGCTACGGCTTCCTCGGCGAGGAGCGGGGGCTGATCGAGGGCACCGACAAGTCGCACATGTGGATCGTCGACCCGATCGACGGCACCACCAACTTCATGCACGCGATGCCCCACTTCGCCATCACGGTGGGGCTGCAGCGCACCGCGCCGGACGGCCATTCCGAGATCGTCGCGGGGGTCACCTACAACCCGGTCATGAACGAGCTGTTCTGGGCGGAGAAGGGCAAGGGCTGCTACCTCAACGACCAGCGCATCCGGGTGGCGGGGCGGCGCGACCTGAGTGAAAGTCTGGTCGCCACGGGGCTGCCGTTCATCGGCAAGACGGGCCATGCGCAGGCGATCAAGGACATCCACGCGGTGGGCCAGCGAGTGGCGGGCATCCGCCGGCTGGGTTCGGCGGCGCTGGACTTCGCCTGGGTCGCGGCGGGCCGGTACGACGCCTATTACGAGCGCAATCTGCAGCCGTGGGACGTGGCGGCCGGCCTGCTGTTCGTCACCGAGGCGGGCGGCGTGGTCACCACCATCGACGAGGACGGCGACCCGATGACGGGCGGGCAGATCCTGGCCTCGAACTCGGACCTGCATCCGCAACTGCGGAAGGTGCTCAGAGGATAGCGCCGTTCTCCCCTTGCGGGAGAAGGTGGCCCGGAGGGCCGGATGAGGGGTAAGGCGGCGCGCCGCCCGTCCGTCCGGAATGAGGCTGGCATCCCCCTCATCCGAGCGGCTCCGCCGCCCACCTTGTCCCCCGGAGGGGAGAAGGAATATCAGCCGCTGATCTGTCCGAAGTCCGCCACCCGGCCCATCACCGCCCGCACCTGACCCAGCAGCTTCAGGCGGTTGCCGCGCTCCGCCGGCACGTCGGAATTCACCAGCACCTTGTCGAAGAAGGCGTCGACCGCCGCGCGCAGGGCCGCCAGCGCCGACATGGCGGCGGAGAAGTCCTCGGTCTCGAGGGCGGCGTGGACAGCGGTCGCGGCGGCGGACACGGCGGCGATCAGCTCGGTTTCCTCGGCTGGCGCGCCAGCGAGGGCGGCGGGCTCTCCAACGGGCAGCGGACCCTTCTTCTCCTCGGCCTTGAGGATGTTGGTGGCGCGCTTGTAGCCGGCCAGCAGATTGGCCCCGTCGTCGGTGGCGAGGAAGGCGTCGAGCGCCTCGACCCGCCGCACGATGCGGACGAGGTCGTCGTCGCCGAGCGCGAAGACGGCGTCGACGAGATCGTGGCGCTTGCCCTGGTCGCGGAGAAGGACCTTCAGGCGGTCGGCGAAGAAGTCCGCGAACTCCTCCTCCACCGACAGCTTGTCGACGTGCCGCTGAACCTTGCCGCCACGCTCGATCATTGTGATCGCCGGGCCGAAAGCGTCTCCGCGGAGGCCAAGGCGCACCCCGTTCTCCAGCACCAGCCGGATCACGCCCAGAGCGGCGCGGCGCAGGGCGAACGGATCCTTCGAGCCGGTGGGCTTCTCGTCGATGGCGAAGAAGCCGACGAGGGTGTCGAGCTTGTCGGCCAGGGCGACGGCGACGGTCAACGGCGCGGTCGGAACGGTGTCGGCGGGCCCCTGCGGCCTGTAGTGGTCGCGGACGGCGTCGGCGATGGCGTCGGGCTGGCCGAAGGCGCGGGCGTAGTAGCCGCCCATGACGCCCTGCAGTTCGGGAAACTCCCCGACCATGCCCGAAGCGAGGTCGGCCTTGGCGAGGCGGGCGGCCAGCTCGGCCTGATCCGGGTCCGCGCCGACCAGCGGAGCGACCTCGCGGGCCAACGCCGCGATGCGCTCGACGCGTTCGGCGAGCGTGCCCAGTTTGGCGTGGAAGGTGACGCCCTTCAGCTTGTCGTTCCAGGCGTGGAAGCCGGTCTTCAGGTCCTCGTCCCAGAAGAAGCGGGCGTCGTTCAGGCGGGCGGAGAGGACGCGGCTGTTGCCGGCGGCCAGGGCCGCGCCGCCGTCCGAGGCCTCGACGTTGGCGACGACGACGAAGTGGGGGGCGAGGCCGTGCGTCGCCGGATCGCGGACGGCGAAATATTTCTGGTGCACCTTCATCGACAGGCGAACCACCTCGGGCGGCAGGTCGAGGAACTGCGGGTCCATGTCGCCGAGGATGGGCGTGGGCCATTCGGCGAGGCCGGCGACCTCGTCGAGCAGGCCGTCGTCATCGACGAGGGCGAGGCCGCGGTCGTGGCACACCTTCTGCGCCGCCTCGAGGATGCGCAGCTTGCGGTCGGCGACGTCGAGCAGGACGCGCTCGCGCTCCAGCTTGTGGCGGTAGTCGGTGAAATCCTTCACCGCGAACGGCTGGCCGGAGCCGAGGAAGCGGTGGCCTTCCGTCGTGTCGCCGCTGGCGACGCCGTCAATCTCGAACGGGACCACATGGCCGTCGAACAGGGCGACGATCCGCTTCAGCGGTCGGACCCAGCGCAAGGCGCCGGAGCCCCAGCGCATCGACTTGAGCCACGGGAAGTTGCGCACGATCTGGTCGACCATCCCGGGGATCAGGGCCGCCGTAGACTGGCCCTTCTGACTGATGACGGCGAACAGGACGCCGTCGCGCTCGACCAGCTGGCCGCGGGGCAGGCCGGTCTTGCGCAGGAAACCTTCCAGCGCCTGTTCGGGGGCCGAGGCCTTCGGCCCTTTGAGCTCTTCCTCGCGGTCGGGCGTGGCGGCGGGCAGGCCCTCGACGACGAGGGTCAGGCGGCGCGGGCCGGCGAAGGTGGTCAGGGCGTCCCAGGTCAGGCCGGCGGCCTTGAGACGGTCGGCGGCCATGCGCTCGAGGTCGCGGGCGGCGCCCTGCTGCATGCGCGCGGGGATTTCTTCCGAGAACAGTTCGAGGAGAAGCTGGGGCATCAGGCGGTCCGGCGCTCGATCGCGAGCATCAGGTTGGGAGGCGAGTCGTCGCGGGCGGCGAAGTTGACGAACAGGGTCAGGGGCGCGGAGGAGAACGCCGCCGACTGGAAGGCGAGGAACAGGTCCCGCTCGAAGTAGAGGTGGGCGGTGATGCCGTGCTCGTTCTCGCTGACGTAGCCGCTGTTGCCCTCCGGCGAGTGGTCGATCATGCCGAAGCGGACATGGACCGGCGTCGGCTCGGACCGCCCCTCCATCTGAATCTCGATCGGCTCGATCGTCGTCCACTCCGGGCTGGTCGCCCCCATCTCCATGGGCATCCGCAGTTGGTCGTTGGCGAAGACCAGGCAGCCGGCGAGGACCGGCCTGGGCTCGGACCGGCGATCCTTCAGCGAAACGACGCGATCATCGCTCACGCCCGCGCCCTTTCCTGCTCGACCCATTCGGTGGCGCAGGCCTTACAGAGGTCCCGGAGGCGGCCGATGTAGCTCTGGCGTTCGGCGACGGCGATGGCGCCGCGGGCGTCCATCAGGTTGAACAGGTGCGAGGCCTTCAGCACCTGGTCGTAGGCGGGAAGGACCAGCGCCTGCCCCTGCGGACCCTTCATGGCGAGGAGGCGCGAGACCTCGGCGACCATGTCCTCGAAGCGGCGCTTGAGGCCATCGACGTCGTAGCCGTGGAAATTGGCCTCGGACTGCTGGCGCTCGTTCTCGAGGAAGACCTCGCGGTAGGTGAGGCCCTCTTTGGTGAACTTCAGGTCGTAGACGTTGTCGACGCCCTGGACGTACATGGCCAGACGCTCCAGCCCATAGGTCAGCTCGCCCGAGACGACGTCGACCTCGATGCCGCCGACGCCCTGGAAGTAGGTGAACTGGGTCACCTCCATGCCGTCGCACCAGACCTCCCAGCCGAGCCCCCAGGCGCCGACCGTCGGGTTCTCCCAGTCGTCCTCGACGAAGCGGATGTCGTGCAGCTTCGGATCGATCCCGATCGCCGCCAGCGACCCCAGATACAGCGCCTGCAGGTCCTCCGGGTTCGGTTTCAAAATCACTTGGTATTGGTAGTAGTGTTGTAATCTATTGGGATTCTCGCCGTAACGCCCGTCTCCGGGGCGGCGGCTGGGCTGGACATAGGCGGCCTTCCACGGGCGCGGGCCAAGCGCGCGCAGCACAGTCGCCGGGTGCAGGGTGCCGGCGCCGACCTCGATGTCGTAGGGCTGGAGGATCGCGCAGCCCTGATCGCCCCAGTATTTGTGAAGCGTCAGGATCAGGTCCTGGAAGGCGAGCGGTTCGGTGGTCACGGTCGGCTGTTTCGTCCCGGGAAGAAGGCGGCGGACCCTAGGGCCGAGGCTCCGCAGTTTCAACCGAAGTGAGGCTTTCGAGGAATCCGTGAAAACGTTCCTTAAGCGCCCGATGGGTACAGATCTGACCATGAAGCAGATCGACCAGATGCGTCGGCGGGCCGCGCGGTATCTCGACGTGGACATGGTCGAGATCGCGCCGGCGCGGGGCGTGTTCTCGCTGAGCTTCGACGATTTTCCGGTGACCGCCTGGACCGAGGCGGGGCCGATCCTGGCGGAGCATGGGGTCAAGGCCACCTACTACGTTTGCGGCGGCCTGTGCGGCGGCGTGAACATGGACCGCGACCAGTACCGGGTGGAGCACCTGCAGGCGCTGCACGCGGCCGGGCACGAGGTCGGGTGCCATACCTTCGGTCACACGAGCGCGCTGCGGATGGACCGTGAGGCGCTGCGGCTGAGCCTCGACGCCAACGCCGCCTGGGTGGCGGAGCGTCTGGGCGGCCATCGGATGACGACCTTCGCCTGGCCCTTCGGGGACGCGACGGTCGGGGCCAAGGCGATGGTGCGGGCGCGGTTCGATCTGGCGCGGGGGGTGCGCGACGGCGTGAATGCCGGGCGCGAGGACCGGGCGCTGATCCGGTCGATCGGGCTGGAGAGCCGTCGGCTGCCCGGTTACGACATCGAAGGGCTGATGGCGGAGGCGGCGGAGCGCCTCGGCTGGCTGACCGCCTATGGGCACGATGTGAGCGAGCGGCCGACGGACTATGGCTGCACCCCGGACGACCTGGACCGGGTTTTGCGGCTGGCGAAGGCGGCGGGGCTGGAGGTGCTGCCGATAGGCCAGGCGTGGGAGCAGATTCGCGCCTGAACCCGCGGCTGTCGGCTATTCCGCCTGGGGCGCCGGAGCCGGCGTCTGGGGAGCCGTCATCTTGTCGCAGCAGTCGTCCTTGCAGCAGCAGTCCGACAGGGATTTGGCGGCGGCCGCGCCGGCGACCAGAAGCACGACAGCGCCGGCGGCGATGGCGAATTTCGAGCGGACGTTCATGGGGTTCTCCCTACGGTACGGACGGGAAGCTAGCAGAGGGAACAGCCGCTGTCAGGCCGCTTCCGCAATCGCTTCGGCCTTGCGCGCATCGGCCCACCGGATCAGCGCGGCTCGCGGCCAGGCGACGATCCACGAACGGGCGGTGTATTCGCCGCTCTCGATCAGGGCGGCGCGGGTGGGAGACGATGTGGCCGCGCGCTGGGTGTGGATCTCGCCGGGGCCCTGATGAACCATGAAGGCGCCGTGCTTCAGGGGGTTGAGACGGAGATAGGCGAGGCGCGGGCTGATCTGCTCCAGCGGCGGGTCGTAGAACCAGGACGAGCCGAGCATGCCGGCCATCTCGGGGCGACGCTTGAGTATCTCGGCGGCCGTGGCCCAGGCGCGGTCCCAGCCGGCTTCGTTGAAGTCGCCGAGTTCGCGGCTCTCGGTGTGCACCTCCAGCCACGGCTTCCAGGCCTTGGCGGCGGCATAGGCGGGGATGACGGACCAGCCCCAGCCCTCGCGGGCGTGGCGCAGCACCTGACCCGGGCCCATGGGCGAGGACAGGTCGATCATCTGGGTGCGGGCGCCAGGGACGCTGAGAACCAGCGACATGCGCACGTCCTTGGCCCAGAAATCGCGGTCGTAGGGGTCGGCCGCGGCGGTCAGGAAGTCGGCGAGGCGGCCGATCCATTCCGGATAGAGCTCCATCACCGCGGGCGGCAGGTCGGCGGCGGGAACCCGGGCCGGCATCTCCAGCGCCCAGATGGCGACGAGGGCGCGGCGGTGATCGTCGCTCAGGGCCTCTCCGAACGCGGCCCGCAGGGCCTCCTCGGCGCGATGGGCGGGCTGGTCGAAGTCCCAGTGCGGGGCGGAGGCGGCGGCCGCCTCGGCGGCGGCGTCCTTGAGCCCGTGAAGGCGGGCCCGATCGTCGGGCGTGACCCGCGCCAGCACGGCCTCGAAGGCGGCGATTTGAGCAGGGGTCAGCGTGTCCATGCCACGACCCTACACAACACCGGTTGGCCGACCGTTAAAGGCGGCAAGGTCAGCCGAGGCTCGTCGCCGCGATCCACCAGCCGGGGTGATCCCCGGTCAGACGGGCCGCCGCGTCGGCGGCTTCGGCGGGGGTTTCGAACAGGGCGAAGACGGTGGCGCCCGAGCCGGACATGCGGATCAGACGGGCGCCCGGAGCGGACCGGGCGGCGGTCAGCGCGTCACCGATGGCGGGGGCGCGGGGGACGGCGGCGGCCTGCAGGTCGTTCCTCTGCCCGGCGAGCCAGTGGATCACGGTGGCGACGTCCCATGCGGACGGCGGCGGGGGACGGTCGGCGGCGGCCGGGGGACCGGCGTCGTACGCGCGGTAGACCTCGCCCGTCGGCGAGGCGACGCCCGGGTTGATGAGCATGGCGGGGAGCGGCGGCAGGCGTGGCTCGGGCGTCAACCGCTCTCCCCTGCCCTCGGCCCAGGCGGTGCGGGCGTGCAGGCACATGGGGCCGTCAGCGCCGACGACCGCCGCGATTTCAGCCAGGGCGTCGTCATCGAGGGAGAGGTCGAGAGCGTCGCGGGCCAGTTTGAGCGCGGCACCCGCGTCGGACGAGCCGCCGCCGAGGCCGGCGGCAATCGGCAGGCGCTTGTCGAGAGTCACAGCCAGCGGCGGCTCGCCGAGACCGACGGCCTCCCCGAGGGCGTGGAGGGCGCGGAGGATGAGATTGTCGCCTCCTTCCAGCCCGGCCGCGAACGGGCCCTCGACGGTCAGGGACAGGCGGTCGGCCGGCTGGACCGTCACCCGGTCGCCAATGCCGGCGAAGGCGACGAGGCTGGCCAGCGGGTGGTAGCCGGCGGCGTCGACCGGGCCGACGTGGAGGAACAGGTTGACCTTGGCCGGGGCAAGGGCCGCGCGCTCAGCCATGCCTCAGGGCTGGCTGCCGGTGGTCGGCGGGCCCGGCAGGCCACGGAGCAGCTTCTGCTCGACCTCGGCGCGGCGTTCGGGTTCGGGCTCGAGGGTCAGCACGCGATTCCATTGCCAGCCGGCCTCGCGGAAGCGGCCGACCTGCCAGTAGGCGTCGCCGAGGTGGTCGTTGATCTCGGCGTTGGCGGGCTGTTTGGCCACCGCCTGCTCGAGGGTTTCGACAGCCGCCTCGTACTGGCCGCGCCGGTATTGGGCCCAGCCAAGCGAATCCTGGACGTTGGCGTTGCGTGGATCGGCAGCGAAGGCGCGGGCGATCATCTCGGCCCCCTGGTCGACGCGGCGGCCGCTGTCGACCCAGAGATAGCCGAGGTGGTTCAGGATCACCGGGTTGTCGGGGGCCATCTGCAGGGCGGTCCAGAGTTCGGCCTCGGCCTCCTCGATCCGGCCGAGCCGCTCCAGGGTACGGCCGCGATCGAAGCGGACATCGACGGACTGACCGGCCGTGTTCACGGTCGGGCGGTTGAGCACCGCCAGAGCCTCCTCAAAACGCCCGAGATTGAAATACTGGCCGGCCAGCATCTGCGACACGATCACCTGGTCCGGCGCTGCGGCGTCGGCGCGGAGGTAGGCCTCGAGAGCCTCGTCGTGGCGTTCCTGCTCGGCGAGGCTGACACCGAGGCCGAGCTGGGCGCTGGCGTAGACGATCGGATTGGAGCGTCCGACCCGCGCGAAGGCGTCCCGCGCCGCGGCGTCGTAATGGGCTTCGTCGAGGCTTTCGGCGAGACGCAGGGTGAGACTGTCGTCCGGGTGCAGGGCCGAGGCGAAATGCAGGTAGATGGCCGACAGCTCGTGGATGTCGACCTGACTGGTCTCCATGGCGGCGAAGGCGAGGGCGTCGGAGGCGATCTGCGACAGGTCCGGCGCGGCGGGCGGCCGTCCTCCGTTGCGCATGCGCCGCCCGGCGACGAGCGCGCGCGGGTCCGGGGAGTCGCCGGCCAGCGCCGCCGCGTAGACGGCCAATGCCTCGTCGCGACGACCCTGCCGCTCCAGGAAGGCGCCGTAGTGGACGCGGAACACGCGCGCGCCGTCGGGGGCTGCCAGCAGCGCCCGGTATTCGGCCTCGGCCTCGGCGAAGCGGCGGCGGCTTTCCAGAAGCTGAGCCCGTTGATCGCGCAGGACGAGGCCGGCGGTCTCGCTGGTCGGAACCTCGACCGGGCGAAGGGCCGTGTCCCAGTCGCCGCCGGCCGCGGCGACCGCGGGGAGCAGGTAGGTGGTCACCGGACCGTAGGGATCCGGGAAGGGCTCGCCGCGCAGCAGTGTCAGGGCGGTCGCGCCATCGCCGTCCCGCAGCGTCTGGACCACGCTGGCGAGACGTCCGGCCCCGGCGAACAGCGGGGTGTCGGAGACGAAGGGCGTCAGCCGCACCACGGCGTCGATGTCGCCGGAGAACAGGCTGGCCAGAAAGGCCTCGCCGCCCAGCCGCGGCTGCTCTGGCGTCAGGGACTGGCTGCGGGCCAGCAGGTCCGCGCCGGTGTCCTGCTCGCCCCGCAGGCTGGCGACCCGGCCGGACAGGTAGAGACCGTAGGCGGACTCTCCTTCGGCAGTGAAGGGCGCGGGCGCCCAGATGGCCGGGATCGGCGGCGTGGCCGGTTCGACCGGAACGGTGACGGGTCCTTCGTCGGGCTCGACGACGATCGCCGGCGCGCGATCGGGCGCGGGGTCGGCCGACAGCGGCGGAGGCTCTGTGGCCGGCGCGTCCTGCGCCGCGGCGGGCGAGGTGAGGGCCAGCAGGGCGCAGCCGGAGAGGAGCAGGCGAAGAGAGGTCAGGCGCATGAGCCGGAGCCTCACCGGATTATGCGGCCCCGGCAAGGCCCTTCGCTTACGGCTGTGTCACATATTCGGGTAGTTGGGCCCGCCGCCGCCCTCGGGTGTCGTCCAGACGATGTTCTGCGACGGATCCTTGATGTCGCAGGTTTTGCAGTGGACGCAGTTCTGGGCGTTGATGACGAAGCGCGGGTCGGTCTTCGCCGCCTCGTCGCCGTAAACGACTTCGTAGACGCCGGCCGGGCAGTAGAGGCGAGCCGGCTCGCCGTATTCCGGCAGGTTGACGCGGATCGGAACGGACGGGTCGAGCAGCTTCAGATGGGCCGGCTGCTCCTCGGCGTGATTGGTGTTGGAGATGAACACGGAGGACAGCTTGTCGAACGACAGTTTCCCGTCCGGCTTGGGATAGGCGATCGGCTTGTGCTTCGACGCGGGCTCGGTCGAGGCGGCGTCGGTCTTCCTGTGCTTGAGAGTGCCGAACAGGGAGAAACCGCCGAACAGGGTCTGGAACCACATGTCGAACAGGCCGAGCGCGCCCCCCAGCGAGGTGCCGAAGCGGGTCAGTAGCGGCTTGGCGTTCCGGACGCGCTTCAGTTCCTGGTAGACCCAGCTGTCCTCGTAGGCGGCCTGGTATTCGACGAGCTGGTCCCCCGCCCGCCCGGCCATGACGGCGTCATAGGCGCAATCGGCGGCGAGCATGCCGGTCTTCATGGCGTTGTGGCTGCCCTTGATGCGCGGCACGTTGACGAAGCCGGCCGAGCAGCCGATCAGGGCGCCGCCCGGGAAGGACAGCTTCGGCACCGACTGGAAACCACCCTCGGTGATGGCGCGGGCGCCGTAGGAGATACGCGTGCCGCCCTCCAGATGCCCGGCGATCGACGGGTGGTGCTTGAAGCGCTGAAACTCGTCGAAGGGCGACAGCCACGGGTTCCGGTAGTTCAGGTGCACGACGTAGCCTATGGCCACGTAGCGGTCGCCGAAATGGTACATGAAGCTGCCGCCGCCGGTGAACTCGTCCAACGGCCAGCCGGTGGTGTGCTGGGCCAGGCCGGGCTGGTGCTTCTCGGCCGGGACCTGCCACAGCTCCTTGAGACCGATGCCGAATTTCTGGGGCTCGGCCGTGTCGCACAGGTTGTGGCGGGCCATGATGGTCTTGGCCAGGGAGCCGCGCACGCCCTCGGCGATGAAGACGTATTTGCCGTGCAGTTCGATGCCGGGCTGGAAGTCGCTGGTCGGCTTGCCGTGGCGGTCGATGCCGAAGACGCCGGCGACGACGCCCTTCACGCGGCCGGTGGGCTCGTCCCACACGACGTGGCTGGCGGCCATGCCGGGATAGACCTCGACGCCGAGCGCCTCGGCCTGTTCGGCCAGCCAGCGGCACAGGTTGCCGAGGGAGGCGATATAGCAGCCGTCGTTGTGCATCAGCGGCGGCAGCAGGAACATCGGCAGCGAGGCTTCGCCCTGCGGGCCGAGAACGAGGAAGCGGTCCTTCGCCACCGGCGTTTCCAGCGGGGCGCCGCGTTCCTTCCAGTCAGGGAACAGTTCGGACAGGGCGCGGGGGTCGATGACCGCGCCGGAGAGGATGTGGCCGCCGATTTCGGCCGACTTCTCGAGCACGGCGACGGAGATGTCCTTGGCGTCCGTCACCGCCCGCTGCTTCAGGCGAATGGCGGCGGCCAGACCCGAAGGACCGCCGCCGACGATGACGACGTCGTATTCCATCACCTCGCGCTCAACCCCGGCGAGAGCCTCGGCGGGCGGCAGCTTGTCGATCACGGCGTCCTGCCAGGCGTTCGTCGCGCCGCCTTCGATAGCGTCCTCGGCCATGGCTGGAATCCTCGTCGTCGTCAGGGTCTTGTGGGTGACGCCTTATCCGAAGGTGACGCCGGGGCGGTCAAGGACTATCCCTGTGCCGGCCCGCCATGACTTCGCACAGCCTGACCCCCGCCGCGACCGAAAGCCTGCTCGCCTTCTGGCGCGACGCGGGCGTCGACGCCTGTTTCGCGGATACGCCGGTCGATCGCACTCATGTGCAGCCGCCACCCGCCGTGAAGGCGGTGGCCAGGGCGACGGCGGCGGTGACGCCGGTGGTCGACGCGTCCGACGCCGTGGCCGAGGCGCGCCGATTGGCGGCCGGCGCGGAGACGCTGGAGCAGCTGGGCGAGGCGATCGCGACCTTCGAAGGCTGCCCCCTGCGCGGACTCGGAGCGCGGCAGTCGGTGTTCGCGCGCGGCAACCCCGAGGCCGAGGTGCTGGTCGTCGGCGAGGGGCCGGGCGCGGAAGAGGACGAGCGTGGCCAGCCGTTCGTCGGCAAGGCCGGAAAGCTGCTGGACCGGATGCTGAAGGAAGCCGGGCTGGAGGGCCGGGTCTTCATCACCAACACGGTGTTCTGGCGGCCGCCGGGCAACCGCACCCCCACTCCGACGGAGCAGGCCGTGTGCGCGCCGTTCGTGGAGCGGGCCTTCGCCCTGCTGAGGCCGAAGGCGGTGCTGCTGGTCGGGGCCGCGGCGTCCAAGGCGGTGCTGGGCGTGGACGAGGGCATTCTCAAGCTCAGAGGCCAGTGGCGCGAGTGGCGGCTGGCCGAGGGCGGTGTCTCGGCGCCGGCCATGCCGACGCTGCATCCAGCCTTCCTGCTGCGCCAGCCGATCGCCAAGCGGCAGGCCTGGGCCGACATGCTGTCGCTGGCGGCGCGGCTGAACGACAGCCAAGCTCGTTAACCCGCCCGACTCAAAACCGCCCCAAAATGGGGTCAATCCTTGACACGGGCCGGGGCGAGTGGCGCCTTTCTGGCCTGACGACCGAACGAACAGCGCAAGGTGGATCGAGTCGAGACGATCCGCAGGACGCTCTAAGGGGGGCCGCCTTCAGTGCCGATTTCTTTCCGCCGCGCGTTTTTCGCGCCGACGACCGCTCTGGCGTTCGCCCTGTGCCTCGGCGCCGCCCTGCCTGCGCATGCCGAAGAGGATGAGCGCCGCGGCGGCGTCTCGGCGCTGAGCCCGGCGGACCGCCTCAGCTACACCACCGCCTTCGACGCCCTGCGCCGCGGCGACCTGGAGGCCGCCCGCGCCTCCGCCCGTCAGGCCAACGATCGGGTGCTGCTGGGCCAGGTCGAGTTCGAACGGCTGTTCCACCCCGACTATTCGGCCACCTACGAAGAGCTGGCGGCGTGGCTGGAGGAGTATGCCGACCTGCCCTGCGCCCCGCGCGCCTACAATCTGGCCCTGCGCCGGCGCCCGGACGGCGCGCCCGAGCCGAAACGGCCGGCGAGCGTCAGCGGCCGGACCTGGTCCAGCGTCGTGGCGGCCGGCGGAGGCGCCGATCCGAACGACCCGACCAAGGCGGCGCGGATCGCGCTGAACCATGACGACCTGAACGGCGCCGTGACGCTGGGCGAACAGATCGGCGACTGGTGGGTGGTGGGACTGGCGCAGTACCGGCTGGGCGAGTACGGCAAGGCCGCCAACGCCTTCGAGCGCGTGCTGGACGATCCGACTGAGGACGGCTGGGTCCGCTCAGGCGCCGCCTTCTGGGCTGCCCGCAGCGCCGCCCGTTCGGGGCAGCAGGACCGGGTGCAGCCGCTGCTGCGTCAGGCCGGCGCCTGGCCCGCGACCTTCTATGGCCAGATCGCCTTGCGCCAGCTCGGCGAAGAACCGGCGATCCAGAACCTGGGGCCGACGCCCTATCAGTCGACCGGCCTTCAGCGGGTGAGCTATCAGCCGGATGAGGCGGGCGATGTCGGCGCCGACGAACTGAACGCCTTCATCCGCTCCGACGACCGCGCCCGGCGCACCGTGGCCTATTACGAAGTCGGACGGGGCACGGATGCGCGCGACGAACTGCGCACCGGCCTTAGGTCGGAGCTGACGGAGCGTGGACGCAAGCTCTGGGCGGCGCTGGCCCGGGCCCTCGGCCCGCGCGTGACCGGCGTCAGCGACGACGGGCGGCGCATCGACGCCGACCGCTATCCGCAGCCGGTCATCGAGCCCGAGGGCGGCTTCACCATCGAGCGCTCGCTGGTCTACGCCATCGCCCGCAAGGAGACCGACTTCAACGCCCGTGCGCGCTCGGCGGTGGGAGCCTACGGCCTGATGCAGGTGATGCCGACGACGGCGGCCGAACTGGCCAACGACCGCGCCTTCGTGTCCGATCCGGAACGGCTGTACGACCCGGCGGTGAACGCCCGACTGGGGCAGGCCTATGTCAGCAAGGTGCTGGCCATGCCGGCGATCAACGGCGACCTGCTGAGGGTGGCGGCGTCCTACAACGCCGGGCCGGGACCGATGGTGGCGGCGGTGCGCAAGCTGGGTCCCGATGCCGATCCGCTGCTACTGATCGAGACGATCGATGTGCCGCAGGCCCGCGACTATGTCGAAAAGGTCGTGGCGGCCTACTGGATCTATCAGCGCCTCAACGGGCGACCGCTGAACACGCTGGACGCGGTGGCCTCGGGGGCGACCCTGGTGCCGCTGGCGCTGGACTATGTGCCGCCTCCGCCGGAACAGACGCTGGAGGTGGCTTCGATCCCCGTGGTCGGCGGCTAGAGGCCGGCGATCAGCAGCGCCGGCAGACAGCAGGCGATGACGATCAGCAGGCCGTAGACCATCAGGCTGGGGCGGCGGGGTTGGGGCTGTTCAACGGGCATCGACATGGCTGACCCTGAACGCAGACGCGTTGGCGAGGGTCCCTGAATATCAGTGTTGTCTTAAGGCGGCGTTCCAGCGTGCGGTTAACGCAACGCCTCGGCGGACCACTCGAGGAAGTCCGGCTGGGCCAGCAGGGCGTCGCGGTAGGCCGCCGCCGGGCCGTCGTCGCCGTAGGCCGCGAGGTCGATCTGGAAATGCCGGAAGCGGGTGGCGACGGGCGTGAAGAAGGCGTCCGGAACCGACCATTCGCCGAACAGGTATGGCCCGCCGGCCCCGAAGCGGCTCCGCATCTGCTTCCACAGGCTGACGATGCGGCGGATGTCGCGCTCCACGGCCTCGCCTTTCGGCGGGGGCGAGCGGTCCGGGCCGACCATGGTGTGGTCCGGGCCCATGCCGCAGTCGGTCCGCAAGCCCATGAAGCCGCCGTGCATCTCGCAGGCGGCGGAACGGGCCAGCCAGCGGGCGTGGGCGTCGGCGGGCCACAGCCGCGCCTCGGGATAGCGTTCGGCGCACCAGACCGAGATGGCCATGGAGTCCCAGATGGTCTCGCCCTCGACCCTGAGCAGGGGCACGAGGCGGGAGGGAGAGATGCGCTCCAGTTCCGCCTGTCCGGCCGGCGAGTAGATGTCGATCTCGCGCACGGTGAAGTCGGCCTTGCAGCGCTTGAGCACCAGCCACGGGCGCAGCGACCATGTCGAATAGAGGCGGGGGCCGATGATCAGTTCCATGGGGCGGGCTCCTCGCTGACGACGACTTGGCCATACGGGGCTTCGCGCTCTTGCGCCAACGAGTTTGAGGCGGGCCGGCACAAGCTGCGCTTGACTCCCGACGGCCCGGGACCGACACCCCGCGCCCATGATCACGCGCTATTCACGCCCCGCCGCCGTCGATATCTGGTCGCAGGAGACCAAATACCGGATCTGGTTCGAGATCGAGGCGCACGCCGCGACGAAGATGGCCGAGCTGGGAGTGATCCCGGCCGAGGCCGCCGAGGCGATCTGGGCCAAGGGCGAGGACGCCGTCTTCGATGCCGACCGGATCGACGAGATCGAGCGGACGACCAAGCACGACGTTATCGCCTTCCTGACCCACGTGGCCGAGATCGTCGGCGACGAGGCGCGTTTCCTGCACCAGGGCATGACCTCGTCGGACGTGCTGGACACCTGTTTCGCGGTTCAGCTGGCGCGCTCGGCGGACCTGTTGATCGAGGGCGTCGACCGGGTGCTGGCGGCGCTGGAGACGCGGGCGAAGGAGCACAAATTCACGCCGTGCGTGGGCCGCAGCCACGGCATCCACGCCGAGCCGGTCACCTTCGGCCTGAAGCTGGCCGGCTATCACGCCGAGTTCCAGCGGGCGAAGCGACGCCTGCTGACGGCGAAGGAGGAGATCGCCACCTGCGCCATCTCCGGCGCGGTCGGGACGTTCGCCAACGTCGACCCGGCGGTCGAGGCCTACGTGGCCGACAGGATGGGCCTGCAGGTCGAGCCGGTGTCGACGCAGGTGATCCCGCGCGACCGGCACGCCGCCTTCTTCGCGGCGCTGGGCGTGACCGCCTCGTCCGTCGAGCGGCTGGCGGTGGAGATTCGTCACCTGCAGCGCACCGAGGTGCTGGAGGCCGAGGAATTCTTCGACAAGGGCCAGAAGGGCTCGTCGGCCATGCCGCACAAGCGCAATCCGATCCTGACGGAGAATCTGACGGGCCTGGCCCGGCTGGTCCGCTCGGCGGTCGTGCCGGCTATGGAGAACGTCGCCCTCTGGCATGAGCGGGACATCAGCCACTCGTCCGTGGAACGCGGCATCGGCCCGGACGCGACGATCCACCTCGATTTCGCCCTGCATCGTCTGGCCGGCGTGGTCGAGCGGCTGAACGTCTATCCGGAGAACATGGCGAAGAACCTGAACCTGCTGGGCGGGCTGGTGCATTCGCAAAGGGTCATGCTGGCTCTGACGCAAGCCGGCGTGTCGCGCGAGAGCGCCTACGCCGCGGTGCAGGAGAACGCGATGAAGGTGTGGCGGGGCGAAGGGGCCTTCCTCGACTTCCTGAAGGCCGACGAGCGGGTGACGCTGCCGGAAGCGCAGCTCGAGGCGCTGTTCGACATCGGCTATCACACCAAACACGTGGACACGGTGTTCGCGCGGGTGTTCGGAGGCTGAGGCCATGATGATCGGCATGATCGCCCTGTTCGCCGCACTGCTCGGCCAGGATCCCGGCGGTCCGGGCGAGCGCGGACAGGTCGTCAAGACGTTCGACCCGCCGCCGAGGGGGATCGCCCGCTGCCTGAGGGACCTTCCCCGCGGGCGTGAATTCGCGGTCCCGATCCTCTGCGAGGTCAACTCCATCGGCGGCCCGACCCGTTGCGAGTTCGAGCCCGGGACGCCCCGGGAACTCCGCTACGCCGCGGAATGCGCCTCCCGCGGCTATGACTTTCGCTGGGAGAACGGCAAACCCGCGACCGGCCAGCGGGTGTACTTCACGGTCAGGATGAGAACCCTCTGACCCGCAAGCGGGCCTTCGAGCCGGTCGTCGACGCGAAGACCCGGCTGCTGATCCTCGGCAGCCTCCCGGGCGACGCCTCGCTGAGGGCCTCGCAGTACTACGGCCACCCCCGCAACGCCTTCTGGCGGCTGATCGGCGGCGTGATCGGGCGCGACCTCGCCGCCCTGCCCTACGAGGCCCGCCTGGCGGCGCTCGGGGCGGCCGGGGTCGGTCTGTGGGACGTGATCGCCAGCGCGGAGCGGCCCGGCAGCCTCGACGCGGCGATCCGCCAGCCGGAGGCGGCGGATCTGCGAGGGCTGGTCGCGAACCTGCCGAACCTGCGGGCCGTGGCTTTCAACGGCGGAACGGCGGCCCGGCTGGGACGCGCGGTGCTGGCGAATGCGACGAACGCGGTCCTGATCGACCTGCCGTCCTCCAGCCCGGCCCATGCGCGGCCGTTCGAGGAGAAGGCCGCGGCGTGGGGGGTGCTCGCCGGCTGGCTCGACCAGCAGTCGTCCATCGACCCTCGCGCGCGGAATAATTTCGCGCCGACGCATCCTTTCTCAGGCTGAGCCATATTCATTCACGGGGCCGCCGCGAAGGCGGCGCCGTAGAGGGGATGCGGCATGACCTCGACCCGATCCGTGCTGGCCGCGCTGGCGGCCGTGGCGCTGACGCTCACGGGTTGCGACCGGCAAGAGCCGGAGACCGATGCGGCGGCGACCCCGGCGGCGGCTCCGGCGCAGACAACCGCCGCGGACGGTACAATCCTGACCATGGCCCAGCGCGATCCGGACTTCACCACCCTGGTCAGCGCCATCCAGACGGCCGGAATGACGGAGACGCTCAACGGCGGCGGGCCGTTCACGATCTTCGCCCCGACCAACGCCGCTTTCGAGAAGGTGCCGGCGGCGAGGCGGGACGCGCTGACGACGCCAGAGGGCCTGCCCGACCTGCGGCGGCTGCTGACCTATCACGTGGTCCCTGCGCGGCTGGACGGCGCCAGTCTCGTGCAGCGCATTCAGGCCGGCGGAGGCTCGCTGACGCTGACCACCCTTCAGGGCGGCGTGCTGACGGCGCGCGTCAATGCAGTCGGATCGATCGAGCTGACCGACGCGGCGGGCGGGAAATCGCGCGTGGTCGAGGCGGACATGATCGCGTCGAACGGAGTCATCCACGCGATCGACACGGTCGCCGAGCCCGGCTGACGGGCTACACGAATACCGGCGCCGCCCTCTCCCCCACACGGCGCCGGCGGCGGATCGCCCCCAATCGATCCGCCCCGAAAGGCCGCAGCCGAAAGGCCGCGGCCTTTCCTCGTCAGAGATCCCGGAGGCGCTATTCGCCGTTGCGTATCTGCTCGCGGGCGACGGAGGACAGTTCGTCCATCTTGCGGCGGATTTCGCCTTCGGAGACGGTCAGGCCCGCGCCCTCGAGGTCCTGGGCGATCTTGCGGTAGACGTCTTCCTCGCCCGGTTGCTCGAAATCGGCGCGAACGACGGCGCCGGCGTACTGATCAGCGCTGTCGGCCGACAGGCCCATCTTCTCGGCGGCCCACAGACCCAGCAGCTTGTTGCGCCGGGCGATCGCCTTGAATTCCTGTTCCTGATCGAGGGCGAACTTGGACTCAAAGCCCTTTTCCCGATCGTCGAAGGTCGTCATGGGCGTCTGCAGGCTCCGTCAGGCGGCGCGATATGTGGCCGCGGTCGTGGAGGTCTATAGCCCCCCGGGAGCCGAACGCAACGGAAACCCTGACGGTTCAATACAGGCCGCCGTTTGTGTCGCAGCGCGGCTTCCGGTAAGGGAGGGCCGACCAATTCTCCCGCCCGCCCGATTCCGGATCGCGCCGCCCAGACCACCGTGCTGGCCGCGCGATTTTCGTTTCTGGCGAGGCCCCGCCCGGACCCGTGATGATGAACGTCAAGCGCAAGAAGCTCTACGAGGGCAAGGCCAAGATTCTGTATGAGGGGCCCGAGCCCGGCACCCTGATCCAGTATTTCAAGGACGACGCCACCGCCTTCAACGCCCAGAAGAAGGCGATCCTCGAGGGCAAGGGCGTCATCAACAACCGCATCAGCGAATTCGTGATGTCGCGCCTGAACGGCATCGGCGTGACCAATCACTTCATCAAGCGGCTGAACCTGCGCGAGCAGCTGATCCGCGAGGTCGAGATCATTCCGCTCGAGGTCGTGTGCCGCAACATCGTCGCCGGCTCGATGAGTCAGCGCCTCGGAATTGACGAGGGCACGCCCCTGCCCCGCTCGATCATCGAATTCTACTACAAGAAGGATGAGCTCAACGACCCGATGGTCACCGAGGAGCACATCACCGCCTTCAACTGGGCTTCGACCCAGGAGCTGGACGACATCCTGGCGATGACGGTGCGGGTGAACGACTATCTGTCGGGCATGTTCGGCGCGGTCGGCATCACCCTGGTGGACTTCAAGATCGAGTTCGGCCGAATCTGGGAGAACGACTTCTCGCGGGTCATCCTCGCCGACGAGATCAGCCCCGATTCGTGCCGTCTGTGGGACAGCACCACGGGCGAGAAGCTGGACAAGGACCGCTTCCGCCGCGATCTGGGCAACGTCATCGAGAGCTACACCGAGGTGGCCCGTCGCCTCGGTATCATGAAGGACATGCCGACCGTGATTCAGGGGGGACTGCACTGATGGCCAGGGTGAAGGTTCACGTGTTCCTGAAGCCAGGCGTGCTGGACGTGCAGGGCAAGGCCGTCGAAGGCGCCCTGCACGGACTGGGCTGGGCCGGCGTCGCCAACGCCCGCGTCGGCAAGCTGATCGAGTTCGACTTCGACGGCACCGATCCGGCCGTCGAAGCCAAGAAGATGTGCGAGACCCTGCTCGCCAACACGGTCATCGAAAGCTACCGCATCGAGGTCGCGTGAAACGGAGCCTGAAGCTGGCCATCGCCCTGTTCGTTCTGGCCTCGTGCGTGATCTTTGCGGCGGCGCTGGCGGGCGGACTGATGGACGAGACCGCCTTCACGCCGGCGGCCAAGGAAGCGGCGCACTAGAGGCGACTTGCGGCGCGCGGCTGCGCTAGAGTGCCTCCGACCGCAGCAGGAGGACGCGCCGATGACCTTCACCCTCAGTTCCAACGACATCACCGACGGCGGCATGCTGCCGGACGCGCAGGTCTATGCGAAGGGCAACACCTCGCCGCATCTGAAATGGTCAGGGGCGCCCGAGGGGACGAAGAGCTACGCAGTCACCTGTTTCGACCCGGACGCGCCAACGGGGTCCGGCTTCTGGCACTGGACGGCGGCCAACATTCCCGCAGACGTGACGGAGCTGGCCGCGGGGGCGTCCAGCCGGGGCATGCCGGCGGGCACGGTGCAGGGCCGCACCGACTTTGGCGAGACCGGCTACGGCGGGGCGGCGCCGCCGCCGGGGCATGGACCGCACCGCTACATCTTCACGGTCTTCGCCGTCGACACCGACAGGCTGGACGTGACGCCCGACAATTCGGGCGCGGTGTTCGGCTTCAACCTGCATTTCCATACGCTGGCCCGGGCGTCCGTCACGGCGACGTACGAGAACAAGGGCTGAAGCCGATGGAAGAGATGGTCAACCGGGAATACGCCGAGCGCATTCTCCGGCCGCCTCTTCTGTTCGCGCAATTGATGGCCGCGCCGCTGGTCGAGATCCGGGGCGCCGTCCTGCCAGGGACCCCGGCGATCTATGCCTTCTATCTGGCTGGAGAACCCGTCCATGTCGGCCGAACCCGCAATTTGCGCCAACGCCTGCGGGGTCATGTGAGTAACAGCCACTACTCGGCCTCGTTCGCCTTCAAGCGGGCGCGGGGTGCAACCGGCCTGACGGCGACTTATCGCAAGGGCGAGGGACGGGCCGCGCTGTTGGAGAATCCCGTTTTTCGCGATGCCTTCGACCATGCCCTGGCAGAGGTTCAGGGCATGTCGGTCCGCTATCTCGCCGTGGCTGATCCGATCGACCAATACCTGCTCGAGCTCTATGCCGCCCTCGAACTCGGTACGTCGCTTTCGGAGTTCGATACTCATTGACGACCCGCCCTGACATCGCCGCCGAACGATGCTAGAGGCGCGCCCATGAGCGCAGCCGTCATCGTCTTCCCGGGGTCCAACTGCGACCGCGACTGCAAGGTCGCGATCGAACGCTCGACGGGCGAGACCGTCGACATGGTCTGGCATCAGGAGACGGAACTGCCGTCCGGGCTGGACCTGATCGTTCTGCCGGGCGGATTCTCCTACGGCGATTATCTGCGCTGCGGGGCCATGGCGGCGCAGTCGCCGGTGATGCAGGCGGTGAAGAAGGCCGCGGACGACGGCGTGGCCGTGGTCGGCATCTGCAACGGCTTCCAGATTCTGTGCGAGGCCGGGATGCTGCCGGGCGCCCTGCTGCGCAACGCCGGGCTGAAATACGTCTGCAAGCCGATCAGCCTGACCGTCGCCAACGGCCAGACGCGCTTCACCTCGGGCTATCAGGGCCAGCGTGAAGTGGTCATGACCCAGGGCAACGGCGACGGAAACTATTTCGCCGACGCCGAGACCCTGGCCCGGCTCGAAGGCGAGGGCCAGGTGGTGTTCCGCTATATCGACAATCCGAACGGCTCGGTCGCCGATATCGCCGGCATCCAGAATGCTCGCGGCAATGTGCTGGGGATGATGCCCCACCCGGACCGGGCCTTCGAGAACGAGCTGGGCTCCGCCGACGGCGCCATCCTGTTCCGCAGCGTGTTCGCGGCGGCCTGAACCGTCCTTCGGACTTGACCCGAACGGCCGATACGGCCGAACTCGCCCGATCGTCGCGTGGGGGCCGGCCATGTTCATGAGCGAACGCCAGAAGATGATCTCGGGCCTGCCGTACAACCCCGGCGACCCCGAGCTTCAGGCTGATCAGACCACCGCCAAACACTGGATGGCGCGCTACAACGCCTCGCTGGCGTCGACGCCGGCCGAGCGGCGCGATCTGCTGCGACAGAGGCTGGGCGAAGTCGGCGAGGGGGCTGTGATCCGCCCGCCGTTCCACTGCGACTACGGCTACAATATCCGGCTGGGCCGCAACGTCTTCCTGAACTTCAACTGCGTCATCCTCGACGTCTGCGAGGTCGACATCGGCGATCAGACCCAGATCGGACCGGGCGTGCAGATCCTGACCGCCGACCATCCGCGTGACGCGGCCGAGCGGGCGGCGGGGGTCGAGTTCGGCCGGCCCATCGTGATCGGCTTCAACGTCTGGATCGGCGGCGGGGCGCTGATCCTGCCCGGCGTGACCATCGGCGACGACGCCATCATCGGCGCCGGAGCCGTGGTGACGCGCGACGTGCCCGCAGGCGCGACGGCCGTCGGCAATCCCGCGCGGATCCGGCTCTAGACGTCGTCGGCGCGGCGACGGTCGCCGTCGGCCGAACCCTGGACGCCGATCGACTGGTCCAGCGCATCATCGTCGTCGGCGTTGAGAGAGGCCCCGTCCTCCATCATCGGATCCTCGTCGGCGGTGCGGACGCCGCCCGGATCGCGCTGGGCGTTCAACTCGCGCTCGCCGAAGCCGAGTCCCTGCTCGCGGGCGCGATCCGCCTGCACGGTGTTGGTTTCGAAGTTCGGACTTTCCTTCGGGCGGTCGGGTTCGTCGGCCATGGCGGTCTCCTTTGCAGGGAGAACCCCCGCGCGGAGAGAGGGGTTCCGGGGCGGTGAACCAAGCGCGGACCCGGCGCGTAGTGTCGGCACGTCCTCGCGCTGCAGGAGCCCCCCGCATGTCCTCGATCGTCCGCGCCACCGCCGTCCAGGTCACCCGGCGCCTGATCGTGTTGGCCAGCGCCGTCTTCGCCGTGGTCGTCGCCCAGGCGCAGATGCTGGTGGGCTGGGGTCAGACTCCGGCCGAGTTCTCGGCCGACAGCGACGCGACGCTGAGGGTGGCCGGCTACGCCTTCTCGATCTGGGGCGTGATCTATGTGGCGATCCTGGCCTACGCGGTGCGGCAGGCGATGCGGCAGACCGGCGAGAGCCTGCTGATCCACCGCTTCGGCTGGCCGTCCATCGTCGCATTCCTCGGCATCGGCTGGTGGGTCGTCGCGGCCGCCTTCGACTGGGAGACGGCGACCGTGGTGCTGATCTTCGGATCGCTGGCCGCGCTGTTGCTGCCGCTGCTCCACAACGCCGACGCCATACGGGCGCTGGGGCGAACGGAGCGGGACCGCTGGCTCGTCGTCTGGCCGTTGGCCCTGCTGGCCGGGTGGTTGACCGTGGCGGCGCCGCTGAACCTGCTCACCGTGCTCACGGGCAATGAGGCGCTCCCGGCCGCGCCGGGCCCGACGGTGTGGGCCATGCTTGCCGTGGTCGTCGTGGCTCTGGTGGCGCTCGGGATGACCGCGCGGCTGCGGATGCTGGCCTACGCCCTGCCGGTCGCCTGGGGCTTGCTGGGCGCCTTCGTGGCCGAGCAGGAGCGCAATCCGCCGCTGGCCTATGCCGCGCTGGCCGCAACCGCGGCGGTGCTGGTGGGAGCGGTGATCCTGACCTTCCGGCTCCGCCCCGGAGTCGAGCGAGCGAACGCCGACTAGTCCGCCTCGGGATTGTCCCGCGGGTCGTGATCGGGATTCCCGACGTCGAAGGCCCCTCTTTCGTCGAAGCCGACGCTGCCGACGCCGACGGCCGAACCGGTCAGGCGCTGACGGCGGCTGGTCATGGCCAGTTCCGGGGCGGCCTCGTCCATGGCCCGGGTGATCTCCGGGTCGTTGGAGCGGTCCATTTGCTGGTGATCCGGGGGGGTCGGCGTGGTTTCGGAGGGCGTCCGCGACATCAGTCGTTCTCCCCCGCGACGTCGTCGTTGGCGGCCTGTTTCGCGGCCCGTTCGGCGGCGGCGCTGGCCCCCGCGTCGTCGGCGGCGATCTCGGCGGCGTTGCGATCTTCGGGCGTGGCGGCGGGATCGATCGGCTGGTCCGTCATGGCGGCCTCCATTGGCTTCGGAGGACTCAATGGCGGGCCGGCGACGATGTTCCGCCGGGAACGGCTGACAGGGGCCACGACTGCGGCTAGAAGGCGCGGCCATGAGCGCTCCCGAAAAGACCATGGCCGAACTGGCCGCCGAATACGGCCTGGCCGCGAACGAGTATCAGGTCGTCCTCGACCGGCTGGGGCGCGAACCCAACCAGGTCGAGCTAGGCGTGTTCTCGGTGATGTGGTCGGAGCACTGCTCCTACAAATCGTCGAAGATCCATCTCGGCAAATTCCCGACCAAGGGGCCGCGGGTGATCTGCGGGCCGGGCGAGAACGCCGGGGTCATCGACATCGACGACGGCGACGCCTGCATCTTCAAGATGGAGAGCCACAACCACCCCTCCTACATCGAGCCCTACCAGGGCGCGGCGACGGGGGTGGGCGGCATCATGCGCGACGTCTTCACCATGGGCGCGCGGCCGGTGGCCCTGCTGAACGCGCTGCGCTTCGGCGATCCGTCGCACGAGAAGACGAAGCGGCTGGTCAAGGGCGTGGTCTCTGGCATCGGCGGCTACGGCAACTGCGTCGGCGTGCCGACGGTCGGGGGCGAGACCAATTTCCATCGCGGCTACAACGGCAACATCCTGGTCAACGCCATGTGCGTGGGCCTCGCCAAGGCCGACAGCCTGTTCTACTCGGCCGCGCCGGCGCCGGGCCTGTCGGTCGTTTATTTCGGGTCGAAGACGGGGCGTGACGGCATCCACGGCGCGACCATGGCGAGCGCTGAGTTCGACGAGGATTCCGACGAGAAGCGCCCGACCGTGCAGGTCGGCGACCCCTTCGCCGAGAAGCTTCTGATCGAGGCCACGCTGGAGCTGATGGCCTCGGGGGCCGTGGCGGCGATCCAGGACATGGGCGCGGCGGGCCTGACCTCGTCGTCGGTCGAGATGGCCGGCAAGGGCGGCGTCGGCATTGAGCTGAACATGGACGCCGTGCCCCAGCGCGAGGAGGGCATGACGGCCTATGAGATGATGCTGTCGGAGAGCCAGGAGCGGATGCTGGCGGTGCTGAAGCCGGGACGCGAGCAGGACGGCCACCGCATCTTCGAGAAATGGGGACTCGACGCCGCGGTCATCGGCAAGACCACCGACACGGGCCATCTGGTGCTGAAGCATCACGGCGAGACCGTGTGCGACGTGCCGCTGGCCCCGCTGTTCGACGATGCGCCGCTGTACGACCGGCCCTGGGTGCAGCCGGAACTGCAGCCGCGCCTCGACCCGAAGGAGGTCCCGGCGCCGGAGAGCTGGGTCGACGCCGTGATCAAGGTGGTGACCTGCCCTGACATGGCGTCGAAGCGCTGGATCTGGGAGCAGTACGACCGCCACGTCATGGCCGACACCCTGCAGGACTCGTCCACCGGCGCCGACGCGGGCGTGGTGCGGGTGCATGGCACCGACAAGGGTCTGGCGATGACCTCGGACGTGACGCCGCGTTATGTTCAGGCGGACCCCTATGAGGGCGGCAAGCAGGCGGTGGCCGAGGCCTGGCGCAACCTGACGGCGGTGGGCAGCCGGCCGATCGCCATCACCGACAACCTCAACTTCGGCAATCCGCAGCGGCCCGAGATCATGGGCCAGATCGTGCGCGCAATCGACGGCATGGCCGAGGCCTGCCGGGTGCTGGACTTCCCGGTCGTGAGCGGCAACGTCAGCCTCTACAACGAGACCAATGGCGCGGCCATTCCGCCGACCCCGACCGTCGGAGCGGTGGGCCTGCTGACCAACTACGACGTGGTCACCGGCTTCGGCGGCATGAGCGAAGGCGACGTCCTGGTGCTGATCGGCGAGACGGTCGGCGAGCTCGGCTCATCGATCTATCTGCGCGAGGTGCTGGGCCGCGAGGACGGCGCGCCGCCGCCGGTCGACCTGATGCTGGAGAAGAAGACGGGCGACTTCGTGCGCGGTCTGATCGAGGCCGGCGAATTGACGGTGGTGCACGACCTGTCGGACGGCGGGCTGATCGGCGCGGCGGCGGACCTGGCGCTGGCCTCGGATGTCGGCGTGGAGCTGGACGCCAGCTCGGCGACCCACGCCCACATCCTGCTCTTCGGCGAGGACCAGGCGCGCTATCTGGTGGCCGTGCCGGAGGCGACAGACGTCATCGCGGCGGCGCAGGCCGCGGGCGTCCACGCCAGCGTCGTGGGCCGGGCGAAGGGACGCGACTTCGCCTCGGGCGGACCCGACGGCGACCTGTTCCGCCTGCCGCTCGAGCACCTGCGGGAGATGCACGAGAGCTGGCTGCCGAACTGGATCGAGAGGAACGCCTGATGCGGCTTCTGCCGGTCGTCCTGGCGGGAGTCGCCCTGGCTCTGTCCGCCTGCGAGGGGGGCGGCGATCCGGTCGAGCAGGCGTTGCGCGAAGCGTCGGCCGCGCATCAGGCGGCGGCGAACAGGACTACGACGGAGGCGGCAGCTGCGCCGTCGGCTCCGACCGGCGATCAAGCCTATGTCGAGGAGGCGATCGCAGAACACCGCGCCGCCATCGCCCGGGCGGAGGCCTCGTTGCGGGAGACGGCCGATCCCGCGCTTCGCCAGTTGGCGCAGACCACCATCGATACGCGCAGGGCCGAGATCGCCGCCCTGCAGGCCTGGCGACCGGCCTCGACATCGAGCGAGTGACGTCCGTCATATTTCCCGGCTAGGTCAGACCTGCGAACCGCGGAGCGCCCCGAATGATCCTGCCCTCTTCCGTCTCCCGCCGCGGCTTGATGCTCGCGCTCGCCGCCGGCGGCGTGTCGCTGGGCCATGGGCGGCAGGCGCTGGCCGACCCGGTGTTCGCGGAATATCCGTTCCAGCTGGGCATAGCGGCCGGTGATCCGACGCCGGACGGGTTCGTGATCTGGACGCGACTGGCCCCTCGCCCGCTCGAGATGGGTCATGGCATGCCGTCGACGCCCGTGCCGGTGAAATGGGAGGTGGCGGCCGACCGCGGCTTTTCGAACATCGTGCAGAAGGACGAGGCGGTCGCCCGGCCGGAGATGGGCCACTCGGTCCACGTCGAGGTCGAGGGGCTGGAGCCCGGCCGGGAGTATTTCTACCGCTTCACCGCCGGGGCCGAGCGGACGCCGTCCGGGCGCGCGAAGACGGCGCCGGCGCCGGGCGTGCGCGTGGCGCAGGCCCGGTTCGGGATACTGGGTTGCCAAGCCTATGAGCAGGGCTTCTACACCGCGCACCGGAAGGCCGCGACTGAGGACCTGGACTTCGTCTACTGCTACGGAGACTACATCTACGAAGGACGGGGCAACCGGACCTATACCGGGTCCGGCGGGACGATCGAGAACCCGCGCCAGCACCTCGGCGGCGAATGCTATTCGCTGGACGACTACCGGCGGCGCTACGCCCAGTACAAGCTGGATACGGACCTGCAGGCCAGCCATGCGGCGGCCGCGTGGTTCGTGACCTGGGACGACCACGAGATCGCCAACAACTGGGTCTCGGACGTCGACGACGGCGTGCCGCCGGAGGTGTTCCTGCTGCGGCGGCAGGCCGCGGCGCAGGCCTTTTACGAGCATATGCCGCTGCGCCGGTCAGCGTTTCCGCGCGGGGCCGGCATCCAGCTTTACCGGCACGCGGCGTGGGGCGACCTGCTGGACCTGAACTTCCTCGACACCCGGTCGTATCGGTCGAACCAGCCCTGCGACGACGACTGGGCGGCGACTTGCCCGGCCGTGTCCGACCCGGCCGTACAGGTCCTCGGCGAGGCGCAGGAGGCGTGGCTGTACCGCAACCTCGAGCGCAGCAACGCGCACTGGAAGGTGCTGGCGCAGCAGATCATGGTCATGGACCTGGATCGCAAGGAGGGGCCGGAGCCGGGCTACAACCTCGACACCTGGGCGGGTTACCGCATTCCGCGCCAGCGCTTGCTGAACCGGCTGAGAGACAGGCGGATCGGCAACACCGTCGTCCTGACCGGGGACGAGCACCAGAACTACGCCGGCGAGCTGCACCTCGACAGCCGCAATCCGGAGGGGACGCCCGTGGCGGTGGAGTTCGTCACCACCTCGATCAGCTCGTCGGGCGACGGCCAGGACCAGCGCGCCGACGGCCGCCGCTATCTGGCCGAGAACCCGTTTCTGAAATTCAACAACGCCCAGCGCGGCTATGTCGTTTGCGACGTCACGCCGGAACGGTGGCAGACCGAGTTCAAGGTCCTGGACAAGGTGTCGGAGCGCGGCGGGACGCTGGCGACGCGGGCGAAACTGGCGGTGGCGAGCGGGGACGCGCGGGTGGTGGCCGCCTGATCGAGGCTAGCCTTCAGTCAGGTAGTCGGTCGGTTCGACCAGCACGTAGCCCGGCGTCGTCGAGACGAAGTGGCGAAGCCAGTAGGCGTGACCGGCGCCGAACATCAGCACGATCCGGTCTCCGGGCTCGGCGACCTGCATCAGTCTGGCGAAGATCATGGCGTTGCGGGTGTACCAGCGGCCGTTCAGCTCGGCGCCCGGCATCTCCTCGCCTGAGCCGAACGACAGGAAGCGGTAGTACATCGGCGCGTTCGCCGTGCTCATCGCGACGCCGGGAGCGTTCACCTGGGCCAGCAGCCGCCCGAGGGTCTCGGTGCGCTGGCGGCGCTCCATTTCGGCGAGGAAAGCCTGGACTTCGCCGCCCCAGGCCTGCAGGTCGCCCGAGCGGCCGTTGGCTCCGGCCCAGGCGACCACGGCGCCGTAGGGGAAGTAGCTCGGCTGACCCTCGCGGTCCTTCTCGTCGACGGCGTAAACGCGCTCGACTCCGGCCAGCTCGGCGAGGCGGTAGCCGATCTGAACCCGCTCGTCGGCGCGGGACAGCAGCCAGTCGGGGCGGTAGTCGGCAAACTGGGGGTCGACCATGGTCGAGGGATCGGCCGCCACCCGTTCGATGGCGATTGCCGTCGGACGGAAGCGCGCGAGATCCTCGGCGACCCGCGCCAGCTGGGCCTGCTTCTCCGGCGTGGTGACGGGGTCGATGGTGGCATTGTGAACGTCCTGCCCGGGATTATCGAGGTGAGGCACGGCGAGCACCATGACCTGCACCGGTTCCGGCGTCGGCGTCTGGGCCAGGGCGGCGGCGGGAAGGCCGAGGGCCGCGACGGCGGCGAGTATCTTCAGCATCGAACGACTCCGCTTGGTTTGCGGAGAGAGGCGGCGGCGGCCGGCTGCGGATGCAGCCGCGGCCATTCACTCCTGGACAGGATGGCGATCAGCGCTTCAGGAAGGCCGACAGGGCGTCCCGGTCGCCCTCGAAGAGGCGATCGACCAAGGCCTCGACCTCGCCCGAGACATAGGTCTCGCGGTCAAGCACGGCATGATACCGCTGGCGTCCATCCTCCTTGACCGACTTTACCGCCCCCTTCTGCATCAGGCGATGCAGAAGCGTTTTGATGGTCGCATCGGCCCAAGGCTGGGCGGCCTTCACCTCGTCGATCAGGGAGGTGAAGGAGATGGGCCCCCGACGCCAGAGCGCCGAGAGCACCACGCTCTCGGCCTCGGTCACGGCGACCTGACGGGGGTTCAGGATCTCAGCACCGCACGATCGATGCGCGCCTCGATGATCCAGTGGCAGACGACTCCGACCACGCCCGCCAGCAGGCCGAGCAGGAACAGGAGCGCGGCTTCCGCGAAGCCGGGGGCGAGCACCGGCATCGGCACGGATGCGCCCGCGTTGGCGATACCGACGAAGCCATTGAGCAGGACGAAGACCGCACCCAGCAAGCCGAGCAGCGGGCCGCCGAGCCGGAGGGCCGACACAAAGGCCGATCCGCCGGCCAGGCGCTTGCCGCCGGCCAGCTTCAGCCCGGTCAGGACGATGGCGATCAGGGTCGCCGCCATGAGCAGGAGCATCAGAGCCTTCATGGTCTCGTCGGCGTCAGAAAAGACGCTGGCCAAGGTCAATCGAGGCGCGGCGATGGCGAGTCCGGGGATCAAGGCGAGCGCCAGAGCGGCGCCGAGATATTGGAGTACACGCACGTTCACCTCCTTGATTACGAATGTAATCCGATTAGATTACGCGTGTAAACTTCACTGTCAAGCCACCAGTGGAATGGCCTGGCTCAGCCGCCCCCCCACCCGGATGGGCTCGACCCGCGTGGCCAGGCCGCTGCGGTTGTCTGTCTCGACATAGACGCCGCAAACGGTGGCGGGACCGTGAGCCGGTGTGTAACGGCCGCCGGAGAGGCGGGTGGTGAAGCGCCGCAGGGGCTCTTCCTTCTCGTTGCCGATGACCGAGTCGTAGTCCGCGCAGGCGCCGGCGTCGGTCTGGAAGGCGGTGCCGCCGGTCAGGATCTGACAGTCGGCTGTGGGGACGTGGGTGTGGGTGCCGACAACGAGGCTGGCGCGGCCATCGCAGAAATGGCCCATGGCCATCTTCTCGGAGGTAGCCTCACAGTGGATGTCGACGATGACGGCGTCGGCGGCCATGCCGAGCGGACAGGCGGCCAGCTCCTTCTCGACCGCGCCAAAGGGATCGTCGACGGCGTCCATGTGAACACGGCCGAGGACGTTCATGACCAGCACGGTCTTGCCGGAATGGGTCTCGAACAGATTGGCCCCGGCCCCCGGTGCGTCCATCAGGCGGGGATAGTTGAGCGGGCGGATCAGGCGCGGCTCGCGGACGATGTAGGTCAGGGCCTCGCGCTGGTCCCAGCTGTGGTTGCCCAGCGTCAGGCAATCGGCGCCCGCCATGAACAGCTCGCGAGCGGTGTTCTCGGTGATGCCGAAGCCGCCGGCGGCGTTCTCGGCGTTGACCACCACGAAGTCGAGCTTCAGGTCACGCTTGAGGGCAGGCAGATGGTCGCTGAGCCCGTCGCGGCCGGACTTGCCCACCACGTCGCCGAAAAACGCCAGTCTCATACGCTCTGCCTCATGGGACGGCTCTATAACCCCTCTCGGTCAGAACGCCATGCAGGCGGATATCGTGCAGCTCAACGGGGAGATTTTCGACTTCCTGGCCGGCGTAGGCGAAGCCGATGCGGGTGGCAGCGGGCAGGGCCGCGAAGGTCCGGTCGTAGTAGCCGCCGCCCTGCCCCAGCCGGCCGCCTGCGGCGTCGAAGGCCAGCAAGGGGGTGACGATCAGGTCGGGCGTGACCGCCTCGGCCAATGGAAAGGGGGCGGGCACGCCCGCGAAATCGAGCTCGAGCGGCTCGCCGGGCGACCAGCGGCGGAAGATCATCGGTGCGTCGCGCTCGATCACCACCGGCAGACAAAGCTGTCGACCTTGGCGGTTGAGAGCCAATGAGAGGGCGTCCGGGTCGATCTCCGACCCGATGGCGCGATAGACGGCGACGAGCTCGGCCGGAGGAAGTTTGTCCGCGTGTTCGGCCGCACGTAGCGCGGCCTCCGGGTCGAGGCCGGCCAGCCGCTTGCGGGCTGCGCGCATGGCCGCCCGGAGTTCGTGCTTTTGGATCATTGGCGAAAGGTAGCGCATCGGCAGCCCCCTCCACCATCCTTCGGATGGTCTTCCTTCTCCCTGCGGGGGAGGATTGCGCTCAAGCAGCGAGGCTCCGCGAGCCGGGCGATAGCGCACAAGGGAGAGAAGGGTGGCGGCGCCGCAAGAACCGTGAAGGACGTTTAAATCCTCTCGACCTGGGTAGCCAGGTGGGCGCCGTGTGCCCAGGCCCACGGGCCTGATCAGGGACAGCTCCCTTCGAGTGAATTAAGGTCGCGAGGAAATGTTGCCTTCGACGAGGGCCGCAGCAGGACCCGCCGCGGACCAAGATAGGGGATACGCGCGCATTTCACCAGTGGCGCGGACGGGGCGGGCGCCGACGATATCGTGAAGAGCGGCGTCGAGATCCGGATGCCGGAAACGGAAGCCGGTCGCCACGGCCTGGGCCGGGATCACCCGCTGCCCGCCCAGAAGCAGTTCCTCGGCGAAGGCTCCGAAGGCGAGACGCAGCGGCGCGGCCGGGGCTGCGAGGAGGGCAGGACGACGAAGGGCGCGCCCCAGCGCCTGGCTAAGCTGGCGATTGGTCACCGGGTTCGGCGCGACGACGTTGAGCGGACCGGAGATGTGGGACTCGCCGACGGCGTGGAGGATCATCCGCACGCAGTCGTCCAGCGTGATCCATGACGTCCATTGCCCGCCCGATCCCATGGGCCCGCCGAGACCGAACTCGAAGGGCATGAGCAGCCGGGACAACATCCCGCCGTCCACGCCCAGCACCAGACCGATGCGGAGCGTCACCACCCGGACGCCGAGCGTCGCGACTGGGCGGGCCGCCTGTTCCCAGGCGTGGCACAGCCGGTGACTGAAGCAGGGACTCGCCGGGCCCGCCTCGTCAAGCCGCTCGTCGCCGTGGAGGCCGTACCAGCCGATGGCCGAGCCGCTGACGAGAACCGCGGGACGGGTTTCCAGGCGGGCGATCAGGCGGCGGACGGCGCGGGTGACTCGCAGGCGCGAACGCAGGATGCGGCGGCGCCTGGCCAGCGTCCAGGGACTGTCGCTGATCGGTTCGCCGGCAAGATTAATCACGGCGTCGATACGGGTGTCCGCGGCGATCTGGCCGAGGTCCGTGACGAGCGTGATCGGGACGGGCAGATCGGCGGTCCGGGGATTTCGCACAAGGGCGATGACCTCGTGCCCGGCCCCGACCAGCGCCGCCACGAGCCGGCGACCGATGAATCCGGTGGCTCCGGTGACGAGAATCCGGTGGCGCCCGGCCAGTTCCCGGCCCAGGGCGGCGGCGTCCGGCGGGACCAGCCGGTCGGACCGGCGGCTGGCCAGCAGATCGCGAAGGCCGAAGACGAATACGGCAGCGGCCGCAGTGGTGGCCATCAGACCCCAAAGTCCGTTCGACGCCGGAACCAGCTGCGTGGGCCCGGCCGCCCAGCGGGCCAGCAGCGGCAGGAACAGCATCAGGATAGCGCCATAGTTCAGGGCCAGCAGGGTATGGGTGATCCGTTCCGAGGCCGGAAGCCGCCGGGTGCGATCTTCCTCGACGAAATCCGTCAGGGTAATGAGCACTTCGATGGCGAGGATGACCATCAGGGCCACCGCCAGCCCGCCCCTCGGTTCGGCCCATCCGATCAGGGCGAAGAGGGCGGCGTAGATCAGGTTGCGAACGCCGTGCAGGCGCAGCTCCCCTTTCTGGGACGGTTTCCACGCCAGCCGTTCGGTCAGCTCGTGATGGAACAGGGTGTCGAAGGCCCCCATGGCGATCTGGAGCGCCACAAGGGTCCAGAGCAGGTCGGTCATCGGCTATTCGTCCCGGAAAATGGCGTCCTGGCCGAGCAGGCGGCCGAACAGCGGGTGATCCAGCGCGAGGGTGAAGGCGAAGCGGCCCTCGCCCAGATCGCGATGGGTGATGACGAGGGCGCCGGGTTCGGCCCAGCGTGGCAGGCGGAGACGGAAGCCGAGGACGGTGGCAAAATAGAAGGCGCTGCGGAAGGTCAGGGCGCCGTCTCCGGCCATAACGGTCAGGGCCATGCCGACGCCAGCGCCGACATGCTCCTCGAGTCCGGTCGGGCCGGCGAAGCGCTTGGCGCTGTGGATCACCTGCGGAAAGCCGCTCGGGCGGACGTACAGTCGGGTCCAGACCTGGCCCTGGCCGACGGCGTCCTCGGTGACGGTGACGACGCTGGCGCCGGGGCGAAAGACCAGCGGCAGCGGTCCGCCGATCAGGCGGGCGGCCTGGGCGAGACATCGGCCGGCGAGATTGCTCTCGACGGCGCGGACCTCGCCCCGATAGGCGACCGTCGCGCCGGCCCCGAGGCGTTTGCTGAACCGGCGGCGAACCGCCGGCGGGAGGGCCGCCCAGTCGCCGGCGGGGACAAGGGCGCGGAAGCGGAGGTCGGCGAGTTCGCCGGCCGGCGGCAGGGCGGTTTCCCGGTCTTCGATCGCGAACACGGCGCCCATGGTCCCCTTCTCCTGATCACTTGCCCGCCGGTATGAGCGCCGCGATGCGGGCGCCCAGTTTCAGCAGGGCCATCAGCTTGGGCCGGGCCACCGTGGTGATCTGGCCGTACCAGCGGTCGATCGTCTCGGTGAACTCCAGCATCTCCTTCAGCCGCTTCAGGGCGACCGGATGCACCGCCGGGTCGCCTTCTGCCTCGGCGACGCAGGCCCGCAACGTCTCAAGCGCCGGATCGATCTCCTTCGCCTTGCGGCCGGCGGCGATGCGCGAGGCGACCTCCCAGACGTCAGTCTCGGCCTCGAAATGGTCGCGGCGATCTCCCCGGATCGGCACCCGGCGGATCAGGTTCCAGTTGGTCAGCTCCTTGAGGGAGTTGGAGACGTTCGAGCGCGCCATCTCCAGGGCGCCGGCGATGTCTTCGGCCGTCATCGGACGCTCCGCGGTCAGCAGGAAGGCGTGGATCTGCGCCACCGACCGGTTGACGCCCCAGAAGCCGCCCATCTCGCCCCAGTGCAGGACGAAGCGTTCGATCGATCCCGGCAATTTCGATATTTCTGTCATAATAGAAATATCAGACGAAACGGATCGCGAGTCAACGCATAGCTGTCAGAGCCTGCTCAGAGTCCCTGGGCGATCTTTTCCAACCGGGCGGCGACGGCGTTAAGGGCCTCGGCGACACCATCCGTCGAGGCGCCCGCCGCGGATTCGGCCGAGGGATTGGCCAGACGGGCTTCGTGCAGTTCGTCGGCCAGCAGCAGGCCCGCCATCAGGAACAGGCGGATGTCGCCCACGTGGCCGACCTCGCCCGCCACCTGACGCACATGGCCGTCGAACTGTTTGGCGAGGATGCGAACGCGCTCCTCCTGCCCGTCGGCGCAACCCACGGCGTAGGGGCGGCCGTTGATCTCGACGGTCACCGTCGCCATCAGCGCGCCTCCTGTTCGGCAAGGCTGTCGCGAATGGCGTCGGCGGCGCGGGCCAGCACCTCGGCGGCGTCGCGGCTGGCGGATTCGAGTTCATGGATGCGAGCGCGATCGGTTTCGCTGGAGGGTTGGGGCGCGAACAGATCGTCGTCGGGGGCGCGGCCGGAGGTCGCGGCGGCACGGCTCTTCAGGTCGAGCAGGCGGCGTTCGAGCAGCGCCAGAGCGCGATCCACCCGGTCCTTGGCGGCCGATGCAGCGTCCATGCAGGTCACATCCTCCAGAATCCGTATAGAACCCGCTCGCGCGTCGGGGTAAAGCGGCGCGCCTCCCTTTTTCCGCCTCCCGACGAAAGGTCCCCCCGTGACCGACGCCAGAACCGTATCCGAAAAAGCCACCTCCAAGCAGATGGCGGACGCCATCCGGGTCCTGGCCATGGACGGGGTCGAGAAGGCCAAGAGCGGCCACCCCGGCATGCCGATGGGCATGGCTGACGTGGCCACGGTGCTGTTCTCGAAATTCCTCAAATTCGACGCCAGCCGCCCGGACTGGGCCGACCGCGACCGCTTCATCCTGTCGGCCGGCCACGGCTCCATGCTGATCTACGCCTTGCTGCACCTGACCGGCTACAAGGCCGCGACGAAGGAGGAGCTGTCGAACTTCCGCCAGTGGGGGTCGAAGACCGCGGGCCACCCCGAGTTCGGTCACATGCCGGGGGTCGAGACCACCACCGGGCCGTTGGGCCAGGGCCTGGCCAATTCGGTCGGTTTCGCCATGGCCGAGCGGCATCTGGCGGCGAAATACGGATCGGACCTCGTCGACCACCGCACCTGGGTCATCGCCGGCGACGGCTGCCTGATGGAGGGTGTGTCGCAGGAGGCGATCACCCTGGCCGGCCGCTACCGGCTGAACAAGTTGACCGTGCTGTGGGACGACAACGAGATCACCATCGACGGCAAGGTCGGCCTGTCGGACGCGACCGACCAGAAGGCGCGCTTCAAGTCGGCGGGCTGGGCGGTCAAGGCGATCGACGGCCATAATGAGCACCAGATCCGCGCGGCGCTGAAATGGGCGACACGGCAGGACAAGCCGACCCTGATCGCCTGCCGGACCAAAATCGGGCGCGGCGCGGCGACCATGGAAGGCAGCCACAAGACGCACGGCGCGGCGCTGGGCGCGGCCGAGGTGGCGGCGACGCGTCTGGGCCTGAGCTGGACGCACGATCCGTTCGAACTGCCCGAAGGCGTCGAGAAGGCGTGGCGCAAGGTCGGGCGCCGGGGCGCGAAGGCGCGCAAGGCGTGGGAAGCGCGCCTCGCCGCCTCGTCGCAGGCGGCCGACTTCACCCGCGCCATGAAGGGCGACCTGCCTGAGGGCGCGTTCGCGGCGCTGGACGCCAGGATCGCCGAACTGGTCGAGACGAAGCCGGCGCAGGCCACGCGCCAAGCCTCGGGCGCGGCGCTGGACGAACTGTTCGCGGCCGTGCCGGAACTGATCGGGGGCTCCGCCGACCTGACCGGATCGAACAACACCTTCGTCAAGGGCACGCCGATCCTGGACGCGCCGACCTATGAGGGCCGCTACGTCAACTGGGGCATCCGCGAGCACGGCATGGCCGCGGCGATGAACGGCATGGCGCTGCACGGCGGGGTGATCCCCTACGGCGGCACCTTCATGGTGTTCTCGGACTACAGCCGGCCGTCGATCCGGCTGGCCGCCCTGATGGGCATCCGGGTCATCCACGTCCTGACCCACGATTCGATTGGCCTCGGCGAGGACGGGCCGACGCACCAGCCGGTCGAGCATCTGGCGGCGCTGCGGGCAATTCCGAACCTGCTGGTGTTCCGCCCCGCCGACACGGTCGAGGCCATGGAGTGCTGGCGGCTGGCGCTGGAACACAAGACCGCGCCTTCGGCCCTGGCCCTGTCGCGGCAGAAGACGGCGGCGGTGCGCACCGTAGCGGCGTCCGGGAATCTGTCGGGGCGCGGCGCCTATGAGCTGAAAGCGGCGAACGGCGAGGCGAAGGCGACCCTGTTCGCCACCGGCACCGAGGTTCCGCTGGCGCTGGCTGCGGCGGAGACGCTGGAGGCAGAAGGCACGCCCACGCGCGTCGTGTCGGTTCCCTGTTTTGAACTGTTCTTCCAGCAGGATGCCGCCTACCAGGCGTCGGTGCTGGGCCGGGGCACGGTGCGCGTCGCCGTCGAGGCCGCCATCCAGCAGGGATGGGAGCGGTTCATCGGCGAGGACGGCGGCTTCGTCGGCATGACCGGCTTCGGGGCCAGCGCCCCGGCCGAGGTTCTGTACGAGAAGTTCGGGATCACGGCCGAGGCGGTGGTGGCGGCGGTGAAGGCGCGGCTCTAGCCATGGTGCGCCTCGGCGCTGTCAGCCTGCTGGTCCGCGACTATGACGAGGCGCTCGCCTTCTTCGTCGGGGCGCTTGGTTTCGCGCTCAGCGAGGATACGGACATGGGCGCCGGCAAACGCTGGGTGCGGGTGACGCCGAAGGGCGGCCAGACGTCCCTGCTGCTGGCGCGGGCCACGACCGCCGAGCAGCGGGCGGCGGTTGGAAACCAGGCCGGCGGCCGGGTGTGGCTGTTCCTCGAGACCGACGATCTGACGCGGGACTACGCCGCCTGGACCGAGGCCGGGGTCCGTTTCCGCGAGACGCCGCGGCATGAGACCTATGGCAAGGTGGTGGTGTTCGAGGATCTGTATGGCAACGCCTGGGACCTGATCGAGCCCGCCCGGACCGGAAACTGAACCATGCGCATCGGCACGCCCCTGTCTTCCAACGCGACGCGCGTCATGCTCCTGGGCGCCGGCGAGCTGGGCAAGGAAGTGGCGATCGAGCTGCAGCGACTGGGCGCCGAGGTGATCGCGGTCGACCGCTATCCGAACGCCCCGGCCATGCAGGTGGCGCACCGCAGCCATGTCATCCCGATGCACGACCCACAGGCGCTGGTGGGCGTCATCGCCGCCGAGGCGCCGCACATCATCGTGCCGGAGATCGAGGCCATCGCCACCGAGGCGCTGGTCCAGATCGAGGCGGCCAGGCACGCGGTCGTCATCCCGACGGCGCGGGCGGTGCACCTGACGATGAACCGGGAGGGCATTCGCCGGCTGGCGGCGGAGGAGCTGGGCCTGCCGACCTCGCCCTACGCCTTCGTCAGCAGCGCCACTGACCTGGCCGAGGCGGCGCACCGGATCGGCCTGCCGGTGTTCGTGAAGCCGGTGATGTCATCCTCGGGCAAGGGCCAGTCGATGATCGAGGCCGTGGAGGATGCGCCGAACGCCTGGGCCTATGCGCAGTCTGGCGGACGGGTCGAGACGTCCACGGTGATCGTCGAAGGGCGGATCGATTTCGACTACGAGATCACCCTCCTGACGGTCCGGTCGATGCGGGATGGAGCCGTGCGGACCGACTTCTGCGCCCCGATCGGGCACCGCCAGGAACGCGGCGACTATGTCGAGAGCTGGCAACCGCAGGCGATGTCGCCGGCGGCTCTGGCGGCGGCGCAGGACATCGCGCGCAAGATCACCGATGCGCTGGGCGGGCTGGGGGTGTTCGGGGTCGAGCTGTTCGTGAAGGGGGATCAGGTCTGGTTCTCGGAGGTGTCGCCGCGGCCGCATGATACCGGGCTGGTGACCCTGGCGACCCAGACGATGAGCGAGTTCGCCCTGCATGCGCGGGCCATTCTCGGCCTCCCGGTGGACGTCAGTCAGCGCGACGTCGGGGCCAGCGCCGTGATCTACGGCGGCATGGACGCGGCCGGGATCGCCTTCGAGGGGGTCGCCGAGGCGCTGGCGGTTGCCACCGCCGACCTGCGCCTGTTCGGCAAGCCTGAGAGCTATGAACGGCGGCGCATGGGCGTGGCCACGGCGCGGGGCGCCACCGTCGAAGAGGCGCGGGAGCGGGCGCGCGAGGCGGCCTCGAGGGTGAGACCCGTCGCCAGCTAGAGCGGAGCCGCCGCAGGGGCCCGGACTTCCTGGGCCGCCGAACCGGCCAGCGCGGCGATGGCGAGTTCCAGCGCCGGATCCTGCTCCGCGTCCTCGTCTTCAGCGGGCGCCGCCACGTCGGGCGTGACACCCCGCTTCTCCAGCCGGACCCCGCCGGCGGTGACGAAATCGGAACGGCTGAGGCTGAGGCGGCCGCCATCGGGGAGGCGGGTATCCTGCGAAATCAGTACGGCGCCGGCGGTCCGCTCGCCGACGACGACGGCGCGACCGGCTTCCTGCAGCGCGGCGGGGGTCAGTTCGGCGGCGCTGCGGCTGTTGGCGTCGACGAGGACCGCGACATCGTTGGGTGCGGGAGCGTCTAGTTCGCCGCAGCCGCCGGCGGTCTTGAGCACGATGGCGCGGCCCGAGCGGGTGGTCCGGGTCGCCCAGGCGAGGTCGCGCGGCAGGAAGCAACTCAACACCGCGTCGGCCTCGAGCAGCCGTCCGCCGGGGTTGCCCCGCAGGTCGAGGACGACATCCGTTTCCGGTGGCAGGGCCGCGAGTTGCCGCCCCATCCAGTCGCCCAGCCCCGGGTCGAAGGCGTCGAAGCGCAGGATGGCCACGCCCGGGCGTGACAGATCGGCGTTGAACGGCGGGCGCGGCTGCATGATTCGGGGCGTGACGGTCAGGGTCCGGCTGACGCCCTCCCCGTCGATGAGGGCCAATGTCACCGCCTGACCCTCGGCGACGTCAAGTTCGGGAAACCAGACGCCGGGACGGGTGGTGTCCAGCCGCCAGCCGCGGACGATGCCCGCGACCTCGGCCGGCGATCCCTCGCGGACCCTCTCGACGGTGTAGACGCCTGGCTTCCCGGCGTCGGCCCGCAGCGTCACGCCGATCGCCGGGCGGGCCTGACGCACCGTGTCGATCCGACGCGCGACCGCCGGGGCCGCGACGCCGGCGTGGTCGTCGTCGAGCAGGTCGAGCATCTCGCCGAGCACGCGATACAGAGCGCGGTCATCCGGCGCGGCGAGCGCCCGGGGCCGGTAGGTGCGTCGCGCCGCGTTCCAGTCCACGCCATGCAGGCCCGGGTCGTAGTACTGGCTGCGCACCTCGTTCCAGACCCGGTCGAAGACCCGCTGGTTCATCCGGGCCCGTTCACGGGTGGGCCGGGCGGGCGCGGGAACGTCCGGAGCAGCGGCGACGGCCGCAGGGGCCGGGACGCCGGGATCGCGCGCGAACGCCGGCGCCGCGATGAGCGCAAGGCTCATCGCGGCTGACCCGGTCAGTCGGAGAAGGAGGCGGCGAAAGTTCATCGGACCCACTTAGGGCGACGAACCCCGGTTCCTCAAATCACGAATACGACGGGTACGATCAATCTTCGGCGCGGGTCTCGATGCAATGGGTGAAGACCCGGACGCCGCCGTCGCCGCCGCGCTCGCTTTCCTCGATGAAGCCCGAGTGGTCCGTGTCCATGCGGGCGAAGGCTTCGCGCAGCGGGCCGGTGAACTCTGCTTCGCTGACCTTGCCGTCGCCATCCTTGTCCATGTCGGCGTGGTGACCGGGACCGCCGATGGACCGGACCACGAAGCGGGTCTCGCCGCCCCGACCCTCGTGGCCCGGCCGATGGATCACGTGCGGCATGCCATGGCCGCCCGGCCCCCGGACGATGATCTCATGCTCCTGACGCGCGCCCGCCTCGCCGCCGGAGTGAGGGCGGCGCATCTCGAAGCGGTGGACGCCGGGGGCGCCCTCCGGTCCGCGGTGGGCGATCATCACGTTCCCGTCTCCGCGCGGGCCATGACCGCCGGCCATCTCCTCCGTGGAGAGGCGGCCGTCGCCGTTCTTGTCCATCTGGCCGAAATGATCGTTCAGCGGCGCGGCGAACTCCTCGCGCGACACCTGGCCATCTCCGTCCTTGTCGAGCGATCCCGGACCGTGCGGCCCCATGACCATGACGCGGGTGTGGACTTCCGACGGCGCAGGCGGAGCCGGCGGCTCCTGAATCAGGGCGGCGGAAAGGGCGATCAGGGTCAGCATAGGCATGGGCTCCCGGGTGCGTATTTCACCGTTCGACCACATCGGCCTTTCGCGGGTGTTTCATGCAGCCGCCGAATTGTTTCAATGCTGAAATGACGGCGCGAGGAGGGTTCGTCACAATGGCCGCCATGCAAGCCGAAGCCGCCCCGCGCATCCTCGTCGTCGACGACGACCCCGGCATCCGCGAGGTGCTGACCGACTATCTGTCCCAGCACGGCTACGCGGCCGAAGGGGCGGCGACGGCGGCCGAGATGGACCGCGCCATCGCGGCGCGGGCGCCGGATCTGATCGTGCTGGACCTGATGATGCCGGGCGAGGATGGGCTGTCCGTCTGCCGGCGCATGGCCGGCAAGGGCCCGCCGATCGTCATGCTCTCCGCGATGGGCGAGGACACCGACCGGATCATCGGCCTGGAGCTCGGCGCCGACGACTATCTGGCCAAGCCGTGCAATCCCCGGGAACTGCTGGCGCGGGTGCGGGCGGTTCTGCGCCGGCCGCGCGAGGCGGGTGAGGCCGAGGGCCCGTGCCTTGCCTTCGCGGGATGGCGGCTGGACCTCCTGCGCCGGGAGCTGACGCGACCGGACGGGCAGACCGTCAATCTGTCGGCCGGCGAGTTCGCCCTGTTGCGCGCCTTCGCCGAACGCCCCGGCCGGATCATGACCCGGGATCAGCTGCTCGAGCGCGCCCGCGGCGCGGACACCGACGTCTTCGACAGGGCCATGGACGTGCAGATCAGCCGGCTGCGCAAGAAGCTCGACGACGGGTCGGGACTGGAGATGATCCAGACGCTGCGCGGCGAGGGCTACATGTTCAACGTGCGGGTCGAGCGTCACAACGGCGCCGGACGGAACGGGACGTGAAGCGTCCTTCCTCCCTGCCCGTCCTGGTCCAGGTGGCGGCGCTCGCGGCGCTGGCCGTGGTCATGTCACAGGCCGTGGCCTTCGCCGTGGTGGTGCTCGCCCCCGAACCCCGGCCGTCCGGCTTCAGCATCGAGGCGGCGGCGAACGCGCTGAAGGGCGAACCGGCCGAAACCTCCGACGGACGCGCTCTCAAGCGGCGGATCACGGACGAACCGGTCTCTCCGGCCGGTATCGACCGGGTCGATCCCATGGCGCTGGCCATCTCGGCGGGGTTGGCGGAACGGCTGGGCGTCCAGCCGGGCATGGTGCGGGTCACGGTCGATCGTCAGCGGAGGCGCCGGCCCAGCCGGCCGCCGCATGGCGCTCCCCCGCCGACAAACTTCGTCATGGTCCGTCCCGACGCCAAGGTTCGCGGCGTCGACGTCCCGGGCGAGGCCTCCCGCCAGACCACGGTGAGACTGACCGGAGAACAGGCGGAAGTGGCGGCCCAGCTGCACAGGCGACACATGCAGCCGCGCGGCGACGACGGGGCGATCGTCATCAATTCCACGACGCGCGAGTTCACCGTGCTGGCGCACCGGCTGACCTTCGCGCCCTTCTCGGCCTCCGTGCGCCAGCCGGACGGACGCTGGGCGACGGTGGAGCCGCCGCGCAGCCTGCTGTCGCCTTGGCAGGCCAGGATGCTGCTGGCGTTGGGCATTTCGATGTTGCTGCTGGCGCCGCTGGTCTGGTGGCTGGCGCGGCGGCTGACCCGCCCCATCCGCGTCTTCGCCGACGCCGCCGAACGGCTGGGGGCCGACCCCGACGCCGAGCCGCTGGCCCCCTCCGGCCCGAGCGAGGTGCGCACCGCTATCCATGCCTTCAACGAAATGCAGGCCTCGCTGCGCAACCATATGCGCCAGCGGACCCAGACCATCGCCGCCATCGCCCACGACCTGCGCACGCCGCTGACGCGGCTGCGTTTCCGGGCCGAGCAGGCGCCGGCGGCGGTGCGCGACCGGATGGCGTCCGACATCGAGGAGATGGACGCGCTGATCGCCCAGGCCATGGCCTTCGTGCGCGGCGAGGCTACGCCCGAGCGGCGCGAGCCGCTGGATCTCGGACGGCTGGCGGCCGATTGCGCGGGCGGCTTCGAGGAGACCGGCGCGGCCGTGAGTTTTCAGGGCGGCGGCGCTCTGCCGGTGAAGGGCGACCCGGCCGCCCTGCGCCGGGCGCTGGCCAATCTGATCTCCAACGCCGTTAAATACGGCGGCGCGGCGCGGGTGAAGGCTCACGCCCAGGACGGCCGCGCGGTGGTCGAAGTGGCGGACGACGGTCCGGGCGTAGCCGAGACCGAGCTGGAGGCCGTGTTCGAGCCGTTCTACCGCGGCGAGCGCTCGCGCAGCCGTGAAACCGGCGGCGCGGGCCTCGGCCTGACAGTGGCGCGGCAGGCGGCGCGCGCCCACGGCGGCGACGTCATCATGATCCGGCGGAAGGAAGGAGGGCTGATCGCCCGTCTCGATCTGCCGCTGTCCACCAACGGTCCGGAGATACCCTGATGCGTACACTCGTCCTTGTCGCGATGGTGACGGCCCTCGGAACCGGTCCGACCTTCGGGCAGAGCCCGTCGACGTCCGACGCAGCGGCGGCCGCCACGGTCGAGGCGCCCGCTCCACGTGTGACCGTGAGCGCCATCGCCGGACGCATTCACGACCTCTATTTCGATCCGGCCCGGGGGGCGGAGATCGCCGCCGTCCTGATGGCCGAAAGCGCGGCCGGGACCTTTGACGCCCTCACCGATCCGCGAGACCTGGCCGCCGCCCTGAGCGCGCGGTTGCGTCCGTTCGACGCCCACTTCAACGTGACTTACGACCCTCAGGCTCAGGCGACGGGGCCGCGACGGGGGCCGGGACCGGGTGGCCCGCTAGGGGGGCCCGGGCCGGGCCCGGGCGGGCCCAATCCAGCCGAAGCACGGGGGCACTATGGGTTCCGCAAGGTCGAAATCCTGCCCGGCAATGTCGGCTATATCGACCTGCGCCAGTTTTCGAATATCGACTTCAGAAATCCCGCCGACCCGGCCCGGCGCGCGGCTGACGCCGCCCTGACATTCGTGGCCGACGCCGACGCGGTGATCTTCGACTTGCGGGACAACGGCGGCGGGGCGCCGTCGATGGTCGGCTATCTGACCAGCGCCTTCACCCCGGCGGGCGCCCCGATCTACAACGTCTTTCACAGCCGCGAGGGGACGAGGAGCGAGGCTCCCGAGGTGTTCCATCCGAACCCGCGTGTCGACGTCCCGGTCTACATCCTGATCAGTGGCCGCACCGGCTCGGCGGGCGAGGCCTTCCCCTACACGCTGCAGGGGGCCCGGCGGGCGACCATCGTCGGCGAGGCTTCGGGCGGGGCCGCCAATCCCGGCGGCATGGTGCGCGTCGGGGGTGGCTTTGGGGTCTTCATCTCCCAAGGCTCGCCGAAAAATCCGAACACCGGCGGCAACTGGGAGGGAACCGGCGTCATCCCCGACGTGGCGGTTCCCTGGCATCAGGCGCTGGACCGGGCCCACGCCCTGGCCCTCGAAGGGATAGTCGCGCGCGATCCCGGGCGGACCGACGCGGCCTGGGCGCTGGAGGCCCTGACCTCGACCGCCGCCTCCGGAGACCTGTCGCCTTACGCGGGCGTCTATGGCGACCAAACGGTCTCGGTCGAAGGCGACCGCCTGCATGTGGTGCGTGGCCGCCGGCCGCCGGTGGTGCTGGCGCGGCTGGCCGATGACCTGTTCACCGTCGTAGGTGACCCGACCCGCCGGGTGCAGTTCAGCCGGGACGAGACCGGGCGGGTCACGACGATGGACACGCTCGGCTTCGGCGGTCCGGGGGCGCGCGCGCGCCGCACCGACTGACGGCCAGCGTTACAGTTCATCACGCCTTGTTACAGGCGCGGGGTTGAAACCCGGCGCCGCCGGTTCCATTGAAGCGCCAACCGCCAATCAACGCTTCAGGAGCCCGCCCCCATGACCGTCCGCGTCGCCATCAATGGTTTCGGCCGCATCGGCCGCCTCGTCCTGCGCTCGATCGTCGAGCACGGCCGTCGCGACATCGAGGTGGTGGCGATCAACGATCTCGGGCCGGTCGAGACCAACGCCCACCTGCTGCGCTACGACAGCGTGCACGGCCGGTTCCCGGGCACGGTGACCTCGGGCGAGGACTGGATCGACGTCGGTCTCGGCAAGATCAAGGTGACGGCGATCCGCAACCCGGAAGAGCTGCCGCACAAGGACCTGAACGTCGACATCGCCTTCGAGTGCACGGGCCTGTTCACCTCGAAGGACAAGGCCTCCGCCCACCTGAAAGCCGGCGCCAGGCGGGTCCTGGTCTCGGCCCCGGCCGACGGCGCCGACAAGACCATCGTCTACAAGGTCAACCATGACGTCTTGACCGCTGACGACATCGTCGTCTCGAACGGTTCTTGCACCACCAACGCCCTGGCCCCGGTGGCCAAGGTGCTGAACGACCTGTTCGGCATCGAGCGCGGCTATATGACGACGATCCACGCCTACACCGGCGACCAGCCGACGCTGGATACGATGCACAAGGACCTGTACCGCGCCCGCGCGGCCGGCCTGTCGATGATCCCGACCTCGACCGGCGCCGCCAAGGCTCTGGGGCTGGTGCTGCCGGAGCTGAAGGGCAAGCTGGACGGCTCGTCGATCCGGGTGCCGACGCCGAACGTCTCGGTCGTCGATCTGAAGGTCGTGGCCGGACGCGAAGTGACGGTGGACGAGATCAACGCCGCGCTTCAGGCCGCCGCCGACGGGCCGATGAAGGGCGTGCTGCACACCACGACGGACCCGCTGGTGTCGATGGACCTCAATCACATCGCCGCCTCCTCCACCGCGGCCCTGCCCCAGACCCAAGTGGTCGACGGCAAGCTGGCCCGGGTGTTGAGCTGGTACGACAACGAGTGGGGCTTCGCGACGCGGATGGCCGATACGGCGCTGGTGATGGCGAAGTTCATCTGATGGGTGACGCCCGGTACCACGAACAGGGACCGGGCGACCTCGTCCCGGGTCGCGGGAGCGGGCTGATCGAACTTCTCGAATCCCGTGACGGCCAACTCACTATATTGGAACTCGTGGATGGCACGACGCTCCGTTCATTCAATGTCGCCTATGGCAGGGACTACGGTGAGGAGCGGGAGCACTTCACATTGAACATCTCGCCGTCCATCGATGGCGAGGTCGTTGAGTTCCTCTCGAGCGGAGACGTCAAAGCCGCTGTTGATCCGGCCACGACCAACGTTTTGTACAGAAGATTAGAGTCATGACCTTCCGCATCCTCGACGACGCCCCGTCCCTCGCCGGCAAGACGGCGCTGGTGCGCGTAGACTTCAACGTGCCGACGGAGGGCGGAAAGGTGACGGAGGACACCCGGCTGCGGGTGGCGATCCCGACCGTCCAGAAGCTGCGCGACGCCGGGGCGAAGGTGGCGCTGCTGGCGCATTTCGACCGGCCCAGGGGGCAGCGCGTGCCGTCGATGAGCCTGCGGCCGGTGGTCGACGACCTGGAGCGGTTGTTGGGGGCGCCGGTGCGGTTCGCCGAGGACTGCGTGGGCGACGAGGCGAAGGCGATGATCGCCGACGTTGACGCGGGCGGCGTGGTGCTGCTGGAGAACGTCCGCTTCCACCCCGGCGAGGAGAAAAACGACCCGGCTTTCGCGGCGCAGCTGGCGGAACTGGGCGACCTCTACGTCAATGACGCCTTCTCGGCCGCGCACCGGGCCCACGCCTCGACCGAGGGGCTGGCGCGGCTCTTGCCCGCCTACGCCGGAGAGTCGATGCGGCGGGAACTGGACGCGCTGGATGCGGCGCTGGGCAATCCGCAGAAGCCGGTGCTGGGCATCGTCGGCGGGGCCAAGGTGTCCACCAAGCTGGACCTGCTGAAGAACCTCGTCGGCAAGCTGGACCGGCTGGCCATCGGCGGGGGCATGGCCAACACCTTCCTGTTCGCGCAGGGCGTCGACATCGGCGGCTCGCTGGCCGAGAAGGACATGGCCGACACGGCGCGCGACATCCTCGCCGAGGCCGAGTCTAAGGGCTGCGAGATCCTGCTGCCGATCGACGTGGTGGTGGCGACGGAGGTCAAGCCGGAGATTGAGACGCGCACCGTGCTCGCGCGCGAGGAGATCAGAGAGGACGAGAAGATTCTCGATGCGGGACCGCTGACCGTCGAGAAGCTGATCAAGGCCATGGCCCTGTCGCGGACCCTGATCTGGAACGGACCGCTGGGCGTGTTCGAGGTTCCGCCGTTCGACGCGGCGACGGTCAAGGCGGCCCAGGCCGCGGCGCAGCTGGCGAAGTCGGGCGCGCTGGTGGCGGTGGGCGGCGGCGGCGACACGGTCGCGGCTCTGCATCACGCGGGCGCGGCGGACGACATGACCTTCGTCTCAACGGCCGGCGGCGCGTTTCTTGAATGGATGGAAGGCAAGCCCCTGCCAGGGGTCGAGGCACTCCGGTCAGCCTGACGCACGCTGTAACAATGCGTGACTTCCGGCTCGGGTGGAGCTAGATCAGCGCAACTCATCAGGCTTAGGAGGACTCGATGGATCTGGCGGCGCTCAACGCGGTGGCTGAGGCGATGGTCACGCCCGGCAAGGGCATTCTGGCGGCCGACGAGTCCACGGGCACGATCAAGAAGCGCTTCGACGCCATCGGGGTCGAGAACACCGAAGAGAACCGCCGCGACTATCGCGAATGCCTGTTCCGCTCGGAGCAGACGATGCGCGAGCACATCTCGGGCGTGATCCTGTTCGAGGAGACTCTGTACCAGGACGCCAGGGACGGCACGCCGCTGGTCGAAATCATCAAGGCGGCCGGATCGATCCCGGGCATCAAGGTCGACAAGGGCGCGACCAAGATGGCCGGCTTCCCGGGCGAGACGGTGACCAAGGGCCTCGACGGCCTGTCCAAACGGCTGCGCGCCCACTACGAGCGCGGCGCCCGGTTCGCCAAGTGGCGGGCGGTGATCGACATCGCCGACGGCATCCCGACCTGGGGCTGCGTCAAGGCCAACGCCCACGCCCTGGCCCGCTACGCCCGCATCTGCCAGCAGGAGCAGATCGTGCCGATCGTCGAGCCCGAGGTTCTGATGGACGGCTCGCACGACATCGCCCGCTGCGACGAGGTCACCCGGTGGGTGCTTCAGACCGTGTTCCAGGAACTGTACGAGCAGCGCGTGGCGCTGGAAGGCATCATCCTCAAGCCGAACATGGTCATTTCCGGCAAGGGCAGCGTTCGCCAGGCCAAGGTGCACGAGGTCGCCGAGCGCACCATCGCGGCGCTGAAGGCCACCGTGCCGTCGGCCGTGCCGGGCATCGCCTATCTGTCTGGCGGTCAGACCGACGAGCAGGCCACCGCCCATCTCAACGAGATGAATCGCATCGGCGGCTTCCCGTGGAAGATGACCTTCTCCTACGGCCGCGCCCTGCAGGCCGCGCCGCAGCGGGCATGGTCGGGCAAGGCTGAGAACGCTGTCGCCTGCCAGTCGGCCTTCCACCACCGCGCCCGCATGAACGGCCTGGCTTCGCTGGGCCAGTGGGAGAAGAAGCTCGAGAAGAAGGCGGCCTGAAAGCCTTGGGCCGGCGGCTCAGCCGCCGCTGCCCCTCACCAGCTGCCGTACTGATCGCGGAAACGCCAGCGGACGTCGCGAACATCGCCTTCCGCGTCATCGATCGCATCCTGCGCCCGACGCCACTCCCGTTCGGTGTCGGCGCGCTCGCGGCGGATCTCGGCGATGCGGTTGCGGATCGCCTCGCGCTCCTCCTCCGTCAGGCCGTCCGCGCGGGCCTCGGCCTGTTTGGCGATGATCTTCTCATCCAGCTCCTCAAGTCGGGAGCCGAGGCTGTCGACCCGGCTGCGCGCATTGGCCAGCGCCTGTTCGGCCGCGTGCACGATCTGGCCGTCCCGATAGCCGTAGGTGAAGTCCTCTTCCAGCTCGGAAGGGCAGACTCCCGCATAGCCTGAACCGCTGCGCCCGACTTCGAACCCCTTGGCGGGCGTGCAGTAGTGCACCAGACCTTCCCGGCGACCGGCGGCATAGGCTGTGGCGTCTGGCGAGACGCCGTGCTTGCCGCAGGCCTCGGCGTGTTCGTCGAGCCGGCTCATGGTCATCCCGGACATACCGTCGCTATAGCCTTGGCCGGACCAGTCTCCCGCCATGCACTGCTCGGCGCTCATGGTGGCGCAGCTGCCGAGCGCCAGCGCGGCCCCGCCGGCCGCCGCCGCGACGATCAGAATTCTCATGGTCCGTCTCCCCAGACACCCGCGTTCACCATGGCGGAATTCCGTACTACAGCCAAGCTGGCGGCTTGCCGGGGCACATGCCGCACGTGCTAGATCACAGACCGCCTGGTCCGGCGGCGGAGTGGCCGGTGTCCGACGAACCCCTGATCGAAGACGACGACGCCACGGTGCTGGAAGCCCGGCTCGAGACCGGCGGAGACCGGCTGGACAAGGCTTTGGCCAAAATATTTCCGACGTTGTCCCGCGCGCGTTTGCAGGCCTTTCTGGTGGAGGGGGTGGTCAGCCGCGACGGCCAGACCGTCTCGAGCGGATCGGCCAAGGCCCAGTCGGGGCTGTATACGATCCTTGTCCCGCCGATCGTTTCCGCGACGCCGGCGTCCGAGGCGATCCCGCTGACCGTCCTGTTCGAGGACGCCGACCTTATCGTCGTCGACAAGGCCGCCGGCATGGCCGCGCATCCGGCGCCGGGCTGCGAGACCGGGACCCTGGTCAATGCCTTGCTGGCGCACTGCGGAGACTCGCTGCCCGGCATCGGCGGCGTCGCCCGGCCCGGGATCGTGCACCGGCTGGACAAGGACACGTCAGGGGTCATGGTCGCCGCGAAGTCCAACCGGGCCCACGCCGGCCTTTCGGCCCTCTTCGCCGCCCACGACATCGAGCGGACCTACATCGCCCTCACGCGAGGGGTGCCAAGCCCGGCGAAGGGGCGGATCGAGACGCTGATCGGGCGCTCCTCGTCAGACCGCAAGAAGATGGCCGTGCTCCGGAGCGGCGGGCGCAACGCCATCACCGACTATGTCGTCGAGAAGGTGTTCGGGCTTCCAGCCAAGGCCGGCGGCGCGCCGATGGCCGCCCGCGTCGCCTGCACCCTGCACACCGGGCGGACCCACCAGATCCGCGTGCACCTGGCCTCGAAGGGCGCGCCCATCCTGGGGGATCCGGTCTACGGCTCGGGCAGCCCGGCGGCGGCGGTTCGCGCGGCCATCGCCGAGGCCGGTCTGACCCGCCAGGCGCTGCACGCCGCTGTGCTGGGGTTCGTCCATCCGGTGACCGGTGAGCCGCTGCGGTTCGAGACCCCGCCTCCGGAAGACATGACGCAGCTCGAGCGATTGCTCGCCGACCTCTGACGCCCCACCAATGGTCCAGGAGGACCCCGTATGACTGACGCTGACATTCGCGACGACGCCGGACGCCACCGCTACGAACTGCCGGTCGGCGATCAGGTGGCGGTGGTCGTCTACAATCTCTCCGGCCAGAACCTGATGATCACCGAGACCCTCGTGCCGGTGGCGCTGGAGGGCCAGGGGATCGCCAGCCGGCTGGCGAAGCACGTCATCGCCAATGCTCGGGCCCGGGGCCTGCTTATCCTGCCGGTCTGCCCGTTCTTTTCCGCCTACCTGCAGAAACATCCGGAACATGCCGACGTGGTCCATCCGACCTACCGCGACATCCTCGGCCTTCAGGGTCCGCGATGACCCGGCTCCTGACCTTCGTTCTGGTGAGTTTCTGCCTGGGCGCCTGCGTCGGCGCCCCTCCAGTTCAGGAGCCCTCCTTGCGGGTCTTCTATCTGTCCCAGTCCGTCGGATTTGTGCATGAGACGGCGCGCCGTCCCGCCGACGGCCTGTCATCCTCCGAACTCGCACTGCAGGAGATGGCCCGCGACAGCGGCGCCTTCACAGTCGAACTGAGCCAGGACGCGCGCGACCTGACCGCCGCGCGGCTGGCTGATTTTGACGTCCTCGTCTTCAGCACCACCGGCGCCCTGCCCATCGACCGGGAGACCTGGGCGGCGATCGTCAGCTGGATCGACAGCGGCCGCGGCGGGTTCGTCGGAGTCCACAGCGCCGCGGACACCGCTCTGGACTTCGAGGGTGGCGCGGAGGCCTGGACGGCCTTCCTCGGCGGCCGTTTCGACGGCCATCCGTGGACGCAGGGCACACCGATCCGCCTGTCGAACCTCGAGCCCTCGCACCCGCTCGCCGCCATGTGGCCGGATGGGACGCCCTATGCTGAGGAGATCTACCAGTACGCCGGCTTCGTCCCGGATCGGCTTCGCGTGCTCCAGACGCTCGACATGACGGCGGAGCCCTTGCGGCGCCCCTACCCCGTGCCGGTCACCTGGGTTCGTCGGATCGGCCAAGGCCGGCTGTTCTACACCAACCTCGGTCATACGCCCTCGACATGGGACGATCCGCGCTTCCGCGACCAGATCGTCGACGCCATCCGCTGGACCGGTGGTCGCCTGGAGGCTCCGGCCGCGCCCAATCCCGATGCCCAGCGGGCCGCCGCGATCACCGCCTTCGTCGCGGCGGAAGGGCTCGATCCGCCCTCGGGCGCAGCCGCTCCAGGCCTATCGGAAGAAATTCGCTCCCTGCAGTCCCTGCACCCGGATAAGCACGATGGCGACGCCTCGGCCTGGGACGCCGCCCGCGCCAGGCTTCGGGCCGCCCTCTCCAAGTAAGTCTTGATTTAGGACTGACTCTCCGCTATACAGTCACTCGTTCGGTGCAGTGGCGCCGGGGCAACGGTCACGCTTCCGTGTGACGATCCGCCTCTGACAAATGCGGAAACCCGACCCTATCTCACCAGTTGAGGGGCGAGGCGTCGGCGCACATCGGGTGGCCGTCTCCGCAGGGCCCGCTCGTTTCACGGTCGGAGGGACCAGATGACTGCAGCAAGATCTCTCGCGGTGATGTCGCCTGAACAGGGACTGTCGCGATACCTGACTGAAATCCGCAAATTTCCGATGCTGGCGAAAGACGAGGAATTCATGCTCGCCAAGCGCTGGACCGAGCATCAAGATCCCGAGGCCGCGCACCGCCTTGTGACCTCACACCTGCGCCTCGTGGCCAAGATCGCCATGGGCTATCGCGGCTATGGCCTGCCGATCGGCGAGGTGATCTCGGAAGGCAATGTCGGCTTGATGCAGGCCGTCAAGAAATTCGATCCGGACAAGGGCTTCCGCCTGGCGACTTACGCCATGTGGTGGATTCGCGCCTCAATCCAGGAATACATCCTGCGCAGTTGGTCGCTCGTGAAGATGGGCACCACGGCGGCGCAGAAGAAGCTGTTCTTCAACCTGCGCAAGGCCAAGAGCCAGATCTCAGCCTTCGAGGAAGGCGACCTGCGTCCGGAACACCTCTCGGCTATCGCCACCAAGCTGGGCGTCTCCGAGGAAGAGGTCACCAATATGAACCGCCGTCTCGGCGGCGACGCTTCGCTGAATGCGCCGCTGCGCGCCGACGGCGAGAGCGAATGGCAGGACTGGCTGGCCGACGACACGGCGGTCTCGCAGGAGACGCAGCTGGCCGAGGACGAGGAAAAGTCGATCCGCATGGGCTTGCTTGAGGAAGCCATGCAGGAACTGACCGATCGCGAGAAGCACATCCTCACCGAGCGCCGTCTCAAGGACGATCCCGTGACCCTGGAGGAGTTGGCCGGTCAATATGGCGTCTCGCGCGAACGGGTCCGTCAGATTGAGGTTCGCGCCTTCGAGAAGCTGCAGAAGGCCATGCGCGCCGCCGCCGAGGAGCGGAACCTGGTCGACGCCTGATCAGTGGAAGGCCGGTCTAGCCGGCCCGCTTCATCGGTTCGGGCGGCGCCATGGCCAGCAGCGACCCGATCGGCGCCGCCAAGGTCGCCTTGCACGGCGGCCCGGAGGCGAGGGTGACCTCCAGCGCGCCGACGGCCACCGCGAGTCGCGAGTCCGAGACCTTCATGGCCAAGGACTTCAGCGTCGCGGCCTGTTCGCGGATGGCGCGAACGGCCTGCATCGGATCGTTGTCGAACTGGTCGAGGGCCGCGGCGAGGATCCGCATGGCCTGATCCTTCGCGGCCGTCATGGCCGCGGCGCCGCTGGCCGGCTTGTCCGCCCGGCGCTTGCGGTCGCCCGAGTATTCGCCCGAGTTGAAACGTCGCCGGTCGGGCCCGACGTAGCCGACCGCCTCCACCCAGTCGCGGGGCTTCAGGGCGACGTTTTCGATCCGCTTCAGCAGATCGGCGCTGGTGAACGGCTTGCGGAGGAATTCGTGCACTCCGCTGTCGCGCGCGCCGATGATGGTGCTGGCGGTCGCATCGGCCGTGACCATGATGATCGGCGCCCTGCGGCAGGCAAAGCTTGAACGCCGCACCGCGCGCGCCAGCGACTCGCCGTCGAGATTGTCGCCGTTCCGCTCGGTGAAAATGATACCGGGCTCGAGGTCCGCCGCCGCTCTCATTGCGCGGGGTTCGCTGGGTTCGACGGCGATTTCGCCGGCGCCCATGCCCTTGATGATCTCGGTCAGAAGACGCGCGGCGTGAGGGTTCGGGTCGACGATCAAAACCCGCCTCAGCACCGGGGCCAGCTTCGCTAGCACACGAGGATCGACAGCAAACAAGGACGCGGCCTCCAGATGAAGCCCTCATCCTTAACCGTGGCCGGTTAAGGTCCGTTGAACGCACGGATTTTCCGTGATCGGCCGACTATCCCTGGAAGGGGTCGTGCATCAAGATGGTGTCGTCCCGCTCCGGACTGGTCGACAGCAGGGCGACCGGCGCGCCGATCAGCTCTTCGATACGGCGAACGTATTTGACGGCGTTGGCGTTCAGGTCGCGGAAGCTACGCGCCGAGGCGGTGCTCTCGCTCCAGCCTTCGAGCTCCTCGAACACCGGTTCCGCCGCAGCCTGGTCCTTCAGGCTAGACGGAAGATAGTCGAGCACCTCGCCGCCGATACGATAGCCGGTGCAGATCTTCAGGGTCTTCAGCCGGTCGAGGACATCCAGCTTGGTCAGGGCGATGCCGTCGATCCCGTTGATGGCCACTGATTGCCGGACCAGCACCGCGTCGAACCAGCCGCAGCGCCGGGCGCGACCGGTGTTGACGCCGACCTCGCGACCGACCGTCGCCAGATGCTCGCCGACCTCGTCGTTCAATTCGCAGGCGAACGGCCCCTCCCCGACCCGGGTGGTGTAGGCCTTCACGATGCCGAGCACATAGCCGACGCCGCGCGGGCCGATGCCGGATCCCGCCGCCGCCTGGCCAGCCACGGTGTTGGAGCTGGTGACATAGGGATAGGTGCCGTGGTCGACATCGAGAAAGGCGCCCTGCGCGCCCTCGAACAGCACGCGCTTGCCGTCACGCCGCGCCCTGTCGAGCACCCGCCAGGCCGGCTGGACATAGGGCAGGATTTTCGGGGCGATCTCCAGCAACTGCTGCAACAGCGCCTCCGGATCGATCGGCTCCAGGCCGAGACCGGCTCGCAGGGGATCGTGGTGCGCGCGCAGCCGTTCGATCTTCACCTTGAGATCCTCGGCGCTGGCGAGGTCGCAGACGCGGATCGACCGGCGCCCGACCTTGTCCTCATAGGCCGGGCCGATGCCCCGACCCGTCGTCCCGATCCGTGCACCCGGCGCGCTTGCCGCCGCCTCGCGAGCGACGTCCAGGGCGGGATGGATAGGGAGGATCAGGCAGGCGTTGTCCGCTACGATCAGCACATCGGGACTGATGGCGATGCCTTGTGCGACGATCTTTTCGATCTCCCCGACGAGGTGCCAGGGATCGACGACCACACCGTTGCCGATGATGGAAGGCTTGCCCTGAACGACGCCGCTGGGCAGCAGGGCCAGCTTGTACACCTTGCCGTCAACGACGAGGGTGTGACCCGCGTTGTGGCCGCCCTGGAAGCGCACGACCACATCGGCGCGGTTCGACAGCCAGTCGACGATCTTCCCCTTGCCCTCGTCGCCCCACTGGGCGCCGACTACCGCGACGTTCGCCAAGACGTTTCTCCGCTACCGGGACTTCGGAATGCGGGCGCAGCCTATAGCGGGGGAATCGGACGATGTCGTCCCGGTGCGGGGATTAATCCGCGATGGCGGTCGCGTAGGCCCAGTCCAGCCACGGCGTCAGGGCTTCGATGTCGGCGGTGTCGACTGTGCAGCCGCACCAGATGCGCAGACCCGCCGGCGCATTGCGGTGGCTCTCGATGTCGAAGGCCGCGGCCTCTTCCTCGAGCAACGCCTTCATCCGCTTCACCAGAGCCTGCCGCCCGGGTTCTTCCATGGCCGTCACTCGCCTGTCGACGAACTTCAGGCAGACGGAGGTCGTCGAGCGCGTCGCCGGGTCGGCGGCGAGATAATCGATCCAGGCCGTACGCCGCACCCAGGCGTCGAGCGCGGCCGCATTCGCTTCGGTGCGGGCGATCAGAGCCGGAAGCCCGCCGATCGACAGACCCCATTCGACACCGTCGATCCAGTCCTCGATCGTCCAGACGGAAAATGTGTTGATCATGGACCCGGAGGCCAGCGTCGGGTCGAAGCCCGCGCCGTTCCTCAACCGAAGAACCTTCGGAATGGGGCGCGGCGGCGCGTATCGATCGAGTCGATCGACCGCTCCCGGCGACAGCGCCGCGACGCCCAGTCCCGCTTCGCCGCCAAGAGCCTTCTGGAAGCTGAAGGTGACGACGTCCAATCGGTCCCACGGTAGCGCCATGGCGAAGGCGGCCGAGGTGGCGTCGCAGATCACCAGACCCTCCCGAGCGGTCGCGATCCAGTCACCGTCCGGCGCTCTAACACCCGAGGTCGTGCCGTTCCACGGGAAGATGAGGTCCTTCGCCGGATCGACCTTCGACACGTCCGGAAACTCACCCCAGGGCGCGGCCAGGATCTGCGGCTCCAGTCTGAGATGATCGCGAAGATCGGCCGCCCAGACCTGTCCGAAATTCTCGAACGCCAACGCTTGGACCGGCCGCTCGCCCAGCATCGACCACAGGGCGGCTTCCATCGCCCCCGTGTCGGACCCCGGCACATAGACCAGCCGCCAATCGGCGGGGACCTGCAGCAGTTCGCGGGTGAGCCGAAGGGCTTCCGCGAACCGTTCGACCACTTCCGGCGCGCGGATGCCGCGTCCCAACAGCTCGTGCGGAATCGCCTGGCTGGACCAGCCCGGCCGCTTGGCGGTCGGGCCAGAGGAGAACCACGGCCGCTCCGGCTTGAGGTTCGGCTTCCCCGACATCAGTCGCGCCACGGGCGATACGCGCCCTTGTCGCGCATTTCCTGGGCCAGCCTTGTCAGTCCTTCGTCCGCGCCGTCCGGCAGCTGGATCATCAGCTTGGCCAGCAGGTCGCCGCGCTTCCCGCCAACGAACGCTCCCCTCCCCTTGAGGCGCAACACCTTGCCGGAGTTCGAGCCGGGCGGAATGGTCATGCTGACCGTGCCCTCGGGCGTCCGTACCGGAACCTTCCCCCCCAGAACGGCATCGGGCAGCGGGACCGGCAGATCCATGGTCAGATCCGCGCCGTCGCGCTGAAATACCGGGTGCGCCGCGACCTTCAACGTAATGAGCGCATCGCCGGCCTCGCTTCGTCCCGACGCGCCGGGCGCTCCCTGGCCGCGAAGGCGGATGACCTGGCCATCGGCCGCGCCCTTCGGAATGGTCACGTCGAGGGTACGGCCATCCGAAAACTGTATCCGCCGGGTCGCGCCCGAGATCGAGTCCTCAAGGCTGATCTCCAGCGTCGCCTTGACGTCAGCTCCGCGCGCCGAGAACCCGCCCCGCGGAGCTCCAGCCCGGCCCCCGCCGCCGAACATGCCGCCGAACAGCTCGTCCAGATCGATGTTCTCGAAGCCCCCCCGCTGCGCCCCGGCCTGGCCGAACGGGTTTGCGCCCGGTCCGCCTCTCGAGCCGCCGCCGAACCCGCGGAATTGCTCGCGCCCGTCGGCGTCGATCTCCCCGCGGTCGAACTTCGCCCTCTTTTCCGCGTCGCCGAGCAGGTCGAAGGCCGCCGTCACCCGCTTGAAGCGTTCGTCAGCCTCACGGTTGCCCGGATTCTTGTCGGGATGCAGTTCCTTGGCGAGCTTGCGGAACGCCTTTTTGATCTCGTCCGCGCTCGCGCCCCTCGAAACGCCCAGTTCCTTGTAGGGATCGCCCGCCACGCTCGAGTCCGCTCCTGCCGCATCAAGTAGACACGTCAGTTAGGGCATTCGCACCACAGCGCAAAGGCGGGACGTCGAATCTCCTCCGCCTTGAGCCATCAGACAAGCTGCGCGCGGGATTCGAAGCCCCAACCATAGCTATCGCCCCACTGTGCGACTGCGGCTTCTGCCTGTCCGAAGCCTTCAGGAAAATCGACGGCGACATCGGATGCGGCGTAGGTCGCCGTCTCGGCCCCCACCTCCCATGTCCGGATCACGACCCCGGCGTTGAGAATGCTCACCCGATATCTGGGCGCGTCGGCAGGGCGGACCTCTCCGTCCCATCGATCGCCATCGAGGCGCGACCGGGACAGCCACCCCAGATCGAAGCCGCCGTCGATCCGTGCGGTGCGGCTCAGGTGGGCCGGGCTCCACGGGCGCTCGTGCAGCCCGCTTGGGGTGAAGAGCACCTCGCTGACGCCGGCGCCGCCGGGCGGCGTCCCAAGCGGAGCCACTCGCCAGAGCAGCGGCAATCCGCGTTCAGCCGGCGGCGAGGCCGCCCGCTCAAGTTCGGAACCCAGGAAGACGACGATGGCGCCGCTTGCGGCTCCGGTCATCATGGCCTCCTCGGTGCCTTGTTGACCACGCAACAGGCCGCTCAACTTCCAGACCTCGCTTGCGACCAATTCGGCTGTCCGGAACTGAATGATCTCCCAGCCCGCCGCAGTTTCCACCGCCACGGCGTTGCCGCCCGCGAGGACGGCGGATGTCGACAGGCTCTGGGGCGGCCGTCCCTCGATCCGGATTTCGAGGGTGTTGACCTGGTCCCAGCGATGCCGGACGCCGGCGGCGAGTTCGCCGACCAACTGTCCGACGGTGGCCGGCTCCGCGATATCGCAGCGTTCCGTCAGGCTTGCCGCATCGGCGCCGGCGAAAACCCGCATCGGCCGCCAGGGCTCAGCCGCGACGACCACCACCGGTCGCGCATCGCCACCGCCATCCAGCAAGGGCGGCAAGTCGATCATGCGGAAGAACGGCGCGCCCGTGGCGATCACGCCATCTCTGGCCGACGGAATCCCCTCATCCTCTGCCATGCGGACCGTCGAAACGGGCCTCAGCACTGCGGAGGGGGCCTTGTCCAGGTCAATCCGGATGGTGCGCCAGCCTCGATCGTCTCCGGAAACGGACACTGTGTCTCCGGGTTCGAGCTGAAGCACCTGGAGCGGGCCGGGCGAAACCGTCAGCTCGTCTTCCCGGCCGACTTCCAGGACTCGCGCCGCGGCAGCTTCCGCCAGGTATCGCGAGCACACTGCAGGCAGGTCCATGCAGAGCCCGCCGCCTTCACCCGCTGTCCGGAGCACCGCGGAGCCGGTCTGATAGTCAGAGTCGCCGTCGATGAACCTCACGCGGGCGGCTCCGGGCCTGGCCTCCAGCGCCCGGTCCCACCGCACCGCGTTTCCCTCTGAAGGCAGGGCGAGCTCTTCCGACGCCAAGACCAGAGCGACGGGTTCATGCCCAAGCACTGCGACGCTCCCCCCGCGCTCCACCGCCACCATTCCGAGCGCGTCCAGAAGAGGCTCCAACGCATCGCGAATGCGCATGGGTCGGTCGATCACATAGCCCTGCACTTCGCCCTCGGGCGTGCCGATCTCGAATTCGCCGTCCTCTAGACTGGCCCGCTTCAGGACTTCCGCGAGCAGGTCGCGCGTTCCGCCGCCCAGCCGTCCGTTCAGCCAATGCCCTGTTCGCCACGCCCCCGCGTCGGTCCAGACGTCCCGACGCCCCGGGAAGGCAGGCCATGGACGGGCGTCCCAGCACCAGGCATCGGCCGCCGCCAGCATCGGTTCGCCGTAGACCGCCGAGACCGGATTGTTCGCCGGTTCTGCGAAATGGCCCAGCACGGTCTCCAGCGCCCGCCGTTGCATTCGGTCGTCGCGGGCTCCGGTGGAGAACGGGGGCAGACTTCCTTCGGAACTCCTGGCGTCCTGGAACAGGTTCGGCGCGTTGCCGCCGCGGTCGATGGCCGGGCAGCCGAACTCAGTGAGCCGGATCGGCTTCATGCCCGGAATCCATGACGTAGAGAGGGCGTCCCGGACGCCAGCCGGTCGATCGTGGTGCGAGTGCGACCACCAGCCCTTCAGGTCCTTGGACCGGAACACCCAGTCCTCCTCATGCGCCATGTCGACGATCGGCGTGCGGACCTGTGCGGCGCGATCCTCCGGCGACGCGTAGAACCAGTCGAATCCTTCGCCGCCCGCGACCTGCGCGGCCAGGCTCCCAATGTCGTCGGGGCCGCTGAACAGAACTCCGTCCAGCCCTCCGCCGCCATCCCGCCAGTCCGCAAGCGGCGGATACCAGTCGATCCCGACGTAATCGATGTTCGGATCGGCCCAGAGCGGATCGAGGTGGAAGGCCACGTCGGCGCCGTCTCGCCAGCCGGAATATTCTGACCAGTCAGCAGCGTAGGACAGTTTGACGCCAACTCCGACGATGGTCCTGCACTCGGCCGCCAGCGCGCGGAACGCGGCGACCGCCGGGAACTCCCCGAGAGCGTCGCGCGTCAAGGTCAGCCCGCGCATCTCTGATCCGATCAGGAGCCCGTGAGCGCCGCATTCCGCCGCCAGAGCAGCATAGTGCAGGGCCAGCCGCCGGAGGCCCCATCCATCCGCCTCACCAAAGGCGGCGGCGATGTCTGCGTTCGCCGCCGGTCCGTTGAGACCCTTCAGGCGGCCCCGCCACGGATAGGCCGGCTGTCCGACCTCGCCATCTGGACCGGGCAGTCCGTTGCCGGCAGGCACATCCATGAACACGAAGGGATAGAGGGTCACTTCCAGATCCCGCGCCTTCAGTTCGGCGATGGCCTGGCGCACGCTCTCATCCGACGGCGTGCCGCCGTAGGCTGGCCCCCCATCGCTCTGTGATATCAGGTGCGCCTCGTCGCGCGAGAGGCCCGCGACCGCCCAGTTCGATGGCTCCGTCGGCTTGTCCCGGCGCTCGACGCCCGGCCGGATCGTGCAATGTCCGGCCCGCAGGTCATCACCGAACCAGCCCACCACCAGACTGACGCGCTTCAGGTTGGGAACCTGCGTTTGCAGCTGATCCAGCGACAGAGCGAGATCCGTTCGTCCACCCCCGCCGTGCATGTTTTCGGGCGTGGTCCGCGTCAGCCCCTCGCGACGCATGACGGCTTCGGTCGCCAGCACGAACTCTCCCGCGCCGGGGATCAGGCACACGCCTTCCAGCCTGTCTTCGAGCCGGAGCTCCGGACCGAGCGGCCGCCGGAAGACTTCGAAGGCCAGCTGTGGCGGCCGATTGCCGTACGGCCCGAGAGGCAGATCCTCGAAGACCACATAGGCCGTTCCGCGGTACGCTGGCGCTTCTCCCTCGACGGCCTCGATCAATGGATCAGAAGTCTGCGCGACCCCGCCGCGGTGCAACCGCATCGTGACTCCGCTCAGGTCCATCGGCTGTCCGTCGGCCCAGATCCTCCCTACTCCGTCTATGGGGCCCTCGCAGAGCGCCACGGCGAAACTCAGGGAGTAGTCATATTCGACCGTGCGCGGCCCGCCCTTGCCCGCCGAAGAGGTCTGCCTGCCTTCCAGGAACCGCGCCGCCCAGATCACTTGTCCGGTGACACGGGCGCGCCCGAAGACGCAGGCCATCGGCGATCCTTCGGCCGAGCCCTGCAGAGCCAGTACGTTGAGCCGGGGTCCCTTCTGGCGCGGCGTTTCGAGACCGCCCACGAGGCTCCGGTCCAGCATTCCACCCAGTGTGGCGCCGATGATGCGGCCGAGGCCGCCGCCGCCTGCTCCGCCAATGCCGCCCAGCACCACCTGCGCCATCAGCCGATCTCCGGGTCAATTTCCGCCGGCCAGGCGAACGCCGCCACCAGCCGTCGCCGCCACCAGGCGCCCATCCAGCTCTCGACGACCGATCGCCCCCAGTAGGCGTGGATCATGCGCGGCTCTTCGCTGTCCCCCAAAGACCCCGCGCTGAGGATGGCGCAGTGTTTCGCCGGACAGCCAGGAGCCATCCGGAACAACAGCACGTCGCCAGCACGTGCGGCGTCGACGGGGATTTCGCTCAGCCAGCGGCGGGCCGCCTGTAACAGGGTTTCCTCGCCGCCGATCTCGGCCCAGTCCGGACGATAGGGCAGGATCGGCTCCGGCTCCGCCCCGAACAACTCCCGCCAGACGCCGCGCAGCAGCCCGAGGCAATCCGCGCCCTCTCCGCGAAGGCTCGCCTGGTGCCGGTATGGCGTGCCGAGCCATGAGCGGGCGATGGCCACGACCCGGCCCTTCATCGCCGGCTCCCGCCGTCGTTCCGTCCACCCGGCGCCGGCACGGCAGTCAGGAAATCGTCTCCCGGACTGTCCGGAAAGCCTTGAAAATTCACGCCATTGCCGAACACGGAGCGACAGGTCGCCCACCGTTTGTCGCAGAGCGCGCCCGGGAAGCTGCCCAGATCGACCGTGCACCGGGCGTCGCCCAGCTGCGCATCGCAGTCCCGGCCGTAGGTGCGCCCCACGACCCGGTCAAGTGCAGCCAACGGACCTTCGAGGTCCGCGATGAAGCCGTCGCCGTCGCGCCGCACCCGGGCCAGCCTGGCCACCCACAACCGGACCTTCAGGTCGGGGCGACGCCAGTCCACCCGCCACAGGGCGATCTCCGCCCGATCGAGCAGGCCCTGCGCGATATCGGCTTCCGTGATGCCATCATCGTCGAGAACGCCCGCGACGACCGCCGCGCCTGCCGTTAGTCCCACGCCGCTGTCCGCCGCGCCGCCGGTCCACCCGCTCGAGGCCCGGCACTCGACGCCGTCGACCAGCAGGGGGCGGTCGTGATCGGTGAAGCCCGCCAAGAGGCCGTCGCCCCGCTTCAACAACCAGGCGTGACACAGGGTGGCCGCGCCGCTCTCGACTCGTGCCGCCAGTTCTTCGGACACCTGGCGCATCTCAGATCCTCACTTCGATCAGCGGGACTGCGGCCATCCGCCCGGCGGCGAAGCTCTCCAGCGTGACGTCGATCCGATCGGCGTCGAACCGGACCGGAACGTCGAACTCGAACCCGGCCGTGACGACCGCGCCCGCTGGCGGCGGCGTCTGAAGCGTGACCGTCCCGGTCGTCAGGTCGGTTTCAAAGACTGCGGAAGTCAGTTCGGAGCCGTCGAGGCTGACCCGGACGCTTCCCTCGACAGGCTTGGAAACCCGGCGGTCCGCAGGGTGTCCGCCTTCACCGTACCGCTTGCGCAGATCGAAGCTCGTCCGCACGCCGTCGCCGATGCCCAGGCTCTCGTCGTCGGGCGTGATCGCGGCGCTCGGTGCGCAAGATTTGAAGTCGGCGAAATCCTTGAACCGGAAGGCGTACAGGCGCCCGCGCCGCGCTTCAAAGAAGGCGGTCAAGGCCGCCATGTCGTCCAGCGACCGCAGGTTCGCGCCGACCAGATAGCGCCTGCGACCTTGCGCCCAAGGCGTTGACCGCCGCTCGAAGCCCGAAGCGAGCGTCACGATCTCGGTCCGCCGCTCGACGCCGCCTGTCGACCCGAACGCCAGACGCGCCGGCAGCCTCACTTCGTGAAAGGCCATGAGTGATCTCCGAAGTATTGGGGTGTGTGGCGGCATCCGCCTCTTGCCGCGCGACCCCGCTAGAGCCGGCGTGCGCCGAGCGAAACGGCGCGGGCCAGCGCTTGGGCGATCTGCGCTTCAGACCTCAGCAAGGCCTCAGCCCCGCCGTCGACGCGCACATTGACCGTCACGCCGTGCGCGGCCGCCGGTTCGACCATCCCGGAACCAGTCGGCCGGAAGAGTTCCGGTCCCCGTTCTCCGACCAGGTAGGCGCCGCCGGCGTTCACCGGCCCGCCGTCGGCCCGGGCGCCGGAGAACACCGATCCCACCGCCTGTGCAATGGCTCCGGACAAACCGCCTGCGTTCCCGCCAGCGGCGGCATTGATCGCCGCGAGCACCGCTCTCGCCAGCTCGGCCAAGGAGATTTCGCCGTCCACGGCCGCCCGTGAGAGCGATCGGGCCAGACCCGTTCCCGCCCGATCGAACGCGGCTTCGATCGAAGCGGCGGCGTGCTCCGCCGGCCCCTTCAATCCGTCCAGCGCCGCCGCCGCTTCGGCCACACGGCGCGGCACGGCATCAAGGCCGTTCGCCTCAAGCTCATCCGTCATCGGGCCATGCCTCCGCCATTCGTTCGAATTCACTCCGCGCCGGGGGCAGGCCGCTGGCTGGCGCCTCGGTTAACAGTCGCCATTCCCTCAGGGACAGGCGCCAGAAGTCCGCAGGTGCGACACCGGCCCGGGCGGCGGCGCGCAACATCACGGCCCAGGGCGTCTTCAAGTCGCGGCCGCGAAGGCCTTCGCCACCGCCTCCGCCGCCTCGCGAGGGTCGACCGCGGCAGTCGCCAATGCATTGGCCAGCGTCTGCTCGCCTGCGCCCCGTAGCAAGGCCGCGAGAACGGTTATCAGATCCCGCGCCGACAGGGCCCGCATCCGGTCTGCCAAGCCCGCCAGACCGTCGCATTCCAGCGCGGTCTCTATCTCGGCAAGCGCGCCCAGCGTCAGGCATAGACGCCGCTCCGCACCGGCCAGCACGGTGACCACTTCGCCCCTTGCTCCGTTGACTTCCATCAGGCCGCGCCGAACGTCACTTCGCCGGCGCTGGCGAGACTGATCGCGAAGGTCGCCTCGCCCTCGTGCTCGCCGGCGTACTCCAGCGCGGCCACCAGGAACGGCCCCTCGAGCGTACCGAAATCCGGCACGATCAGCCGCCAGATCCGCGTCGCCTGATCGAAGAATGCCTCGCGGATCAAAGCGTCCGAGGCCGCGTCGCGGAAAATGCCCTGGCCGGCGACAGCCGCTGACTTCACTCCCCCGCCCAGCAGCTCTCGCCAGCGCCCGACGCTATCGCCATCAGTCGCATCCACAGTGCGGGCGTTGAGCGAGATTGTCCGGGCTCTCAGGCCCGCGACGGTTGCGAACACGCCGGGCGTGCTCTCCAATTTCAGCAGGATGTCCTTGCCACGTTGCGCCGCCATCTTCAGGTCTCCTCCGTCACGGCGCGCACACGCAGCACCGCGAATGTTCTCAGCCCGTCCAGGGCCGGATAAACGTCCGCGAACGTCAGCCGAAGGCTGACCGTCCGCACTCCATCGGCGACGAGAGCCGCGTCGGCGAGGCTCAGCCGCAGCGCGGCCAGAACGGCCTTGGCCTCTTCGGTCCCCCGAAACTGCGACACCACGGTCAACGTCAGGGCGTGCTCGACGCCGCCTCCATCGGCCGCCACGGGACGGCTCTCCGAGCGTCCGATCAGCAGATACGGCAGGATCGGCTTGTGCGGCGGCGCGTCCCAGATTCTCGGAGGCTCTCCGAGCAAGGCTCCTACGCCCGGGTCGGCGGCCATATGAGCGACCAGCGCCTTCTGCAGGGCCAGTTCATGGCTCATGAGCCCCGCTCCAGGTTCAGGATGGCCTGTCCGCCAACAGTCTCGACCGAGCGGATGCGCCAGTCGGCCCCGCCGAACCTCAGCACCCGCCCTGTCGTCAGCCGTACATCGGCCCGCGCCTCGGCCATCATGATCTCGGTGTTCCGGACCCCGCCCGGCTCGTTCCTCTCGCGCAGCCGCCGTGGCCCAGCCTTGAGCCAGGCCGAACCCACCGGTTCCCAGCTCACCGCCCGGCCGCCATAGGGCGTCTGACTCTCGACACCTTCAAAAAGGCTGGCCAGCACTCTCACAGCCGCACCGCGCGGTAAGGCGCGATCCACGCCTCGACCGGTTGGACCGGCATGTCATCTTCGCCCCGCTCATAGGCGCGCAGGACCAGCATCAGCACGGCCAGCCGCAGTGGCGCCGGCGAAGCGGCGTCCAGGCTCAGCCCGGTATCGCCCTCTATCCTTGTCCGGGCGGCGTCGATCAGGGTCTGGATCAGCCCTTCCTCGGCGTCGTGCTCGACGCGGAGGAACAGCTTCGCTTCCGCCAGCGAGACGGGTGCGGTCATAATTTGCCTCGATTGTCTTGGGAAAACGGGGCGAGTGATCGGAACGGTGTCGGGCGGCTCGCCCCTCCGGTGTCGATCACTCGCAGGTAGTCGCCCTGGTCAGGTCGCCGCGAACTTCATCACCTTGATGGCGTCGAAATTCTGCACGCCGCCGCCGACTCTCTTCGTGGTGTAGAACAGCACATAGGGCTTGGCGGAATACGGGTCCCTCAGTACGCGCACTCCCGCCCGGTCGACGATCAGATAGCCGCGCTGGAAGTCGCCGAAGGCGATCGCCGCCGCGTTGGCGGCCACGTCCGGCATGGTCTCGATCTCGGTGACCGCATAGCCGAGCAGGCTGGCGGTTTCCCCGGGCCGCTGCGCCGGCTGCCAGATGTAGGCGCCGTCGCTGTCCTTGAACTTGCGCACCGCCGACACCGTCTTGCGATTCATCACAAAGCGGCCGTTCGGCCGGTATCGGGCCTTGGGCGCATAGACCAGGTCGATCAGACGGTCGGTCGGGCTGGAGGACGCGAACGTGCTCGCCGCGCCCGAGGCGACATAGCCGATCTTGCCCCACTCATGCTCCGCCTCGGCCACGATATCGTAGCTCAGGAAGCCCTTGGGCTTGTTGACCCCATCCCCGCCGACGAAGGCGGTCGTCTCCTGCGCGGCGAACGCGTCCTCGACCTCGGAGGCCAGCCACTCGTCCAGATCGATCAGCGCGTCGTCCAGCAGACTCTGGGTGGCGGCCGGGCTGGCGTACAGGTCAGCAGACGGGAACTCCAGCAGGGCCAGCGTGGCCGGATCGGTTTCAGGCCGCGCCGCCGTCTCGGCGACCCAGCCCGCAGCGAGGCCGGCCGTAGATACCGGCTTGCGGAAAACACCGGCGCCGACTGTGCGCACGCTGGCGATCTCCCGCATCGGCGAGCCGGCCATCAGTCGCCGCTCGATAGCCCGCTCGGTCTGTTCCGGCACCACATAGCCGGCCGAGTTCGAGGCCGTTGACAGCCCCGCCTTCAGTTCCAGACCAAACGATGCGCCCGTCTTCAGATAGCCGTCGAACGCGGCCTTCGACTCCTCCCCTTGAGATTGGGAGCAGGACCGCGAAACGGTGGAGGGGTTGGCGGCTCCCAGCTCCGGCCGGCGGCCTTCGCTCACGACCCGGTCGAGCCGCGCCTGCGCGCTGCTCACCGCCTGGTCGATCCGCGCCACCTTCTCCTCCAGCAGCGTATCGGCGGACGCCTTGCGCTCGATCTCGTCCAGCCGGGCGTCGTTGGCCCCTTTGAACGCCTCGAACGCCGCCATCATCTCGTGCATGGCGGCGCGCGCCTCGGGGGTGCCCGAGGCCGTCTTGGTCTCTTTCATGATGTCTCCGGTTTTCATGAACCGCTGGTTGCGGTTAGGGTCGGGGCGTGAGTGGCCCCATCGAAATGATGTCTTCGTCCCTTGGCGATGCTGGATGAGCTCCCGCTTCACCAGGCTGGAGCGCGAGGTCATGGCCGCCCTGGTTCACGAACTGCGCCACGTCGCGCCGGACCTCGCCGGTCAATTCGAGGAGAGCCTGCCCGGAACCCGCCGAAACACCGGCTCCGGTCTGTTCAGCGAGGTCATCGTCAGCTCCCGCCGCCCTCTCTCGACCGAGCGCGAAACCGGCCGCTTCGGCACGGTCCACGCTATGGTGGGCGACCTGCCGGACCCGATCGCCTTCCAGGTCGAGCTTCGCGAAGGGCGGCTGCTGGCCCTCCACGGCGACGCCTATGGTCAGGACACCCGGGCCATCGACTTTTCCCACGTGCCGTTCGATCAGATCTTCATGCTCAACGATCAGGGCGAGTCGATCGCCTTCGATCCCGCGGCCCTGATGCGGCCCAGCCCCCTGCTCGCCCTGCATCAGCACGATGACCACGACCCGCCCCATCCCGGACAGTTGCATCCGCCCCTGGTCAATCGCGGACCGCTGGAACGCCTGCAGGATGACCGGCCTCCGGCGCTCCTGCGGGCAGAGCCGTTGTCCGAGGAGGATCGGGAGGCGACCAGGTCCCTGCTCATCGGCATCTGGGTGGTCGCGGCCGTCATCGCGCTTCTGGCTGTGGTATTCTCCCGCGCCTCCCTGTTCCTGGTGCTGGTTGGCGGCTTCTGGCTGGCCGCCCTGCTCAGAAAGCCTGCGGTCAAGGCCGCTCTCGCTCGCGGAGCCAGGGCCTTGGGTCGTTTCGAGGTGCGACCATCCGGTTCCTGATCCTGCAGCGGCGGCCGGCCGGCGTGCTTGACGCTCAATATCGCCCGTGTGACCGTCGATCTCGAGAGCCTTGGCTGAGGAATGCGACCATGCGCTTGGTTGGACCGCTCGCGACCCTGTTAGTCATCACCGGATGCGCGCCCGTGGATGGGGGCGCGCCCTCAAGCGCCGCCGCTTCGGCGCGCCGCTGCTTCTCGCCATCGGAAATCCGCCTGATCAAGTTCGAACCGGACGACGGAGTCTACGTCCGGACCCGCACCGGCGAGGCGCTCCAGCTGACCGGCCCCGCCGCCTGCCTGGACGCGGCCAGTGACTCCACCGTCGGCCTGCGAGCCCTTGGCCTGGATGGCGCCGAGGTCTGCATCGGCGATCCGGCAACTCTGGATATCCGCAGCCACGCGACCATTCTTCGCACCTGCAACGTCCATGTCGACCGGGTGGTGCCGCAGAGCGAAATCGTCCAGTTGTCCGGCCGCCGCGGTCCGTAGTTCGTCACCTCGACCGCGAAGGGCGCCCGCCCGTGCTTTTCACGCCGAACCGGGCGCCCGGCAGCATGGGAAACGTCACCAGCGACACCTCCCACAACTCCACCTCGACCAGCACTCTCAGCCGGCCTTCCCGCCGGGCGCGCTGGCTGCGGAATCCGATTGACAGCCCGTCCAGAGCCCCGGCCCTGGACAGCGCCTGGGCGAACCGCGCTTCGGCGGACCAGTCCATGATTCGCCCGCGCACCCACAGGCCACGCTCATCCTCGCGCATTTCGTCCCAGACGCCGACGGGCGACCGGCTTTCGTGCTGGTGCAGCATCCGCACGCCCGGCGCTCCCGTCCCCGCCAGGGTCTCGCCGAAAGCGCCCTTCGCGACCACGTCGCCGGTCAGGTCGGCGACGCCCCATAACGATGCATAGCCCTCGATCGGGAGACCGCCCTCCCGGCTCGGGACGGGGTCCACAACAACCGATCTCGTCCGGGCCCCGTCCCCGGTCACCGTCCGCGCTCCAGCCGCATCTCCATCCGCTCGACGGCGGCCCGCGTGGCCTTGCTCTGCTCCTCCAGTCGCGCCAGCCGCTCCGCCACCTGCCGATGTTCGCCCATCCGGCCCTCAAGGACCGAAATGCGCGCCGCCGCACCGCCGGCCCAGACCAGCGCCCCCGCCGTCTGCACCGCCAGCGCCGCGATCACCGCCACGGGAACCTTCTTCAGTATCTCCATCACGCACCCACTCCGGCCATGCGCCGCCGTTCCTCGTTCGTCAGGAAGCTGGCCACCTCCAGTCGCGCCCACAGGGCATCCCTTTCCGGTTGCAGCGCCGGTACGCCGTCGAGGTCGGCCTCGATCCTCGCCCCCGGGAACCGGCTGCCCAGCCATCCCGTCAGGGCCGCTGCGGTCTTCCTGACCAGCGGGGCCACCGTGCCGCGCCAGAACGCCCCGTTGGCCTCCCGATAGTTTGAATAGGTGGCGTCCCCGGGGATCCCCAGCAGCTGCGGCGCCACGCCAAAGGCCAGCGCGATCTCGCGGGCCGCCGCATGCTTCCCGGCGATGAAATCCATATCCGCCGGCGTCCAGCTCATCGGCTTCCAGTCGAGCCCACCCTCCAGGATCATCGGCCGTCCGGCGTTGAAGGTCCCGGCATGGGTGTCGTCGATCTGCGCGCGCAGGGCCTCGAACTGCTCGGCGGTCAGCCGCTCGCCGTCCTTGGCGCCGTAGACGAGCGCTCCGCTCGGCCGCGCCGAATTGTCCAGAAGCGCCTTGTTCCAGGCGCTCGATGCGTTGTGCACGTCGATGGCGGACGCCGCCGCCTCCAGCGGTGAAAAGCCGTAATGGTCGTCGGTCGGATGAAACAGCTTCAGCTGCATCACCGGCATCCACCCGTCGGCCTGACGAGCGATCCGCAGTGATCGGCCGTCGACGGAATACTCATAGGCCTCGGGCCAGCCGGCGCGGCCCGGCACGACCTTCACCCGGTCCGGCCGCAACGCCCAGAGCTCCGCCGGCGCCTCGTCGCCCACCGCTTCGGCATAGGCGTTCCCCGCCGTCTGCAGGCCGCCGTACAGCGCCTCCAGCCATTCCGTCCCCGACTGCTCCGGGTTCGGTTGAGCCAGCAGCAGGGCGAGTGGGTGATCGTCCCGCCTCACCCCGTCGATGAACACCGCCAGCGGCGTCGAGGCCGCTGCCTCGGCGACCATCCGGACGCATCGGTAAGCGACCGGATTGCGGCCGAATCCCTCCGTCGCCAGGCTGGCGTAATCCCTGGGCGTCCAACGCGGTCGCCCCGCGCTGGTCAGGGCGATCAACGGGCCGGTCCGGCTGTCCTTGATCTCGGGCGCGCCGATGCGCCGCCGCTCCCCGAAGGGGCGCCGCCAGTTCAGCATGGTGATCTCCGGGAGGGGCCGGCGAAGCCGACGGTCGCGTCAGTTCGCTGGCTGAGCCGCGCGCCTTGGCGGGGCCGCTCACCTGGTTTTCCGACGTACCCACATCATACCCCCGCAGCGCTATCCGGCGGAAAGATAGGTTTGAGAAATGTTCAAGACGCTGATCGGGCGGAAAACTTTTCCAGCAATCGGACTATAAGTCCCCGAAATGCCAGCACAGCGTCACGCCCCGCCGCCCCGCTCGGCGCTCCACTCAGGCGCTTCGAAGTCCAGCGCGTCCTCGGGGTCCTTAAGGGCCAGCTCCGAGACCGTCTGCCCGCGCACCGAGACACCGGCCTCATGCACGCTCTCCGAAGACCCGGAAACCAGCGGGTGCCAATCGGCCAGCCCGCGTCCCTCGTGGATCCGGCGATAGGCGCAGGACTTCGGCATCCACTCCAGCGCCTCGATATTCCACGGCGTCAGCTTGATACAGTCCGGAACGTGCTCTCGCCGGTTGGCGTAGTCGGAACAGGTGCAGCGCACCGGGTCGAACAGGCGGCAGTGCACCCGCGTCGGCACGACTTCGCCCGTATCCTCGTCCTCGAAGCGCACCAGACAACACAGCCCACAGCCGTCGCACAGGCTCTCCCACTCCGCGCGGGTCATCTGTTCGAGACGTTTGGTCTGCCAGAAAGGCTTGGTCGCCGGGTCGGTACGCTCTACATCCACGCGCTCCCCATACTCCGCCTTCCACCCGAAAGCACCCATGGCCGCGAAAGCCTCGGCAAGACCTCCTCTCGTCGCCCTCAAGGAGGTCCGACTTCAGGATGGTCCGCGCCCGCTGTTCGACGGTGTCGATCTCGCTATCGAACCTCGCACCCGCGCCGCTCTCGTCGGCCGCAACGGCGCCGGCAAGTCCACCCTGATGAAGCTGGTCATGGGTCTGGTCGAACCCGACGCCGGTGACCGGACGGTGCAGGCAGGCACCCGTTTCGCCTATGTGCCGCAGGAGCCGGTCATCACCGGCGAAACCCTGCTCGACTACGCCGTCTCCGGGGACGCCCCGCCATGGATCGCCGAAGCCTGGCTGACCACCTTCGGTCTCGACCCCGCCAAGCCAGCGGTCAACCTCTCGGGCGGCGAGATCCGTCGCGCCGCCCTGGCGAGAGCTTTCGCTGAAGAGCCCGACCTCCTGCTTCTGGACGAGCCCACCAACCACCTCGACATCCTCGCCATCGAGCTGCTCGAGAACGAACTGCTCAGCGCCCGCTTCGCCGTGCTGGTGGTCAGCCACGACCGCGCCTTCCTGAACCGTACCACCCAGGCGGTGCACTGGCTGGAAGGACGCCGCGTCCGGACTCTCAACAAGGGTTTCGCCGCCTTCGACGAATGGGCCGCCAAGGTCATGGAAGAAGAGGCGGAGTCCCTGCGTCGCCTGACCAGGAAGATCGAGGCCGAGACCTACACCTTCTACCGCTCCATCACCGCCCAGCGCACCCGCAACGAGGGCCGCGCCCGCGCCCTTCAGGCGATGCGCGCCGACCGCGCCGAACGGGTCCGCGACCTGCCGCGCGACCTCAACCTCGGCGTCGATTCCGGCGTGGCTTCCGGCAAGCTGGTGGCTGACCTCAAGGGCGTGACCAAGTCCTTCGGCGACCGGACTGTCATCAAGCCCTTCACCACGCGCGTCATCCGCGGCGATCGCCTCGCCATCGTCGGTCCCAACGGCGCGGGCAAGACCACGCTGGTGAAAATCCTCCTCGGCGAACTCCAGCCCGACAGCGGCACGGTCCGGCTCGGCGCCAATCTCGATCCCGTCTACCTCGACCAGTCCCGTGAGGGCCTGCGCTCGGACATGTCCCTGTGGGACGCGCTGACGCCCGGCGGCGGCGACTCCATTCTCGTCCGGGGCGTGTCGAAGCACGTCGCCGCCTACGCCAAGGATTTCCTGTTTCAGGAGGGCCAGCTGCGCCAGCCGATCTCGACCCTGTCGGGCGGCGAACGCAACCGCCTGCTCCTCGCCCGCGCCCTGGCGAAGCCCGCCAACATGCTGGTCCTCGACGAGCCGACCAACGACCTCGACATGGACACTCTCGACAAGCTCGAGGAACTGCTCGAGCAGTACGACGGCACCCTGATCCTGGTCAGCCATGACCGCGACTTCGTCGATCGCCTTGCGACGTCCACCGTCGCCATGAACGGGCGGGGCGACATCGTCGAGACGCCCGGTGGCTGGACCGACTTCATCCGCCAGAACCCCGGTTTCCTCCAGCCCGGCGCCAACCCACGCCCGCAGGACAAGGAGGCCGCCCGCCGCGCCGAGGCACAGCCTGCACCGGCGTCGCTCACACCCGCCGTCCCGAAGAAGCCGGCGAAGCTCTCCTTCAAGGATGCGCATCGGCTCAAGGAACTGGAGGGCCTGCTCGCCACGCTCCCCGCCGACATCGCCCGCCAAGAGGCCACCCTCGCCGACCCCGATCTCTACGCCCGCGACCGCAAGGCCTTCGACCGCGCCACCGCCAACGCCGAGCGCGCCCGCACCCAACTGGCCGCCGCCGAGGAGGAATGGCTGGAGCTGGAAGCAAAACGGGAAGCGTTGGCGCGCTGACCTGACGCGTGGCGTTGTCCACCCGCTCCGATAGACTCGCCCCATGACACTGGCGATCCATGCCCTACCGCTCACACCCGGCCAAATGCGAGCGGCGGGGCGCGTGAACGCGGCTCTCGCACTGGCGCCCCGGCTGAAGCCGGCTGGATGGCGGCTGGCTCTCGGGCAACGCTTGAACGGTATCGCCGGAAAAGCGGCCGGGGCAGTTACTGAAGCAGCGTTGAAACGGCGAGGTGTCCGGATCTCCTCCGAAAGCGTCCCGACCGCGGCCGGTGCTTTGGGCATGAGGCTGCTCCAGCCCCCCGGATCCGCTAAAGCCCTCGTTGTGGATCTGCATGGCGGAGGTTGGGTGGTCGGAAGCGCGGCCCTCAATGATCGATTGACCGGTCATCTGGCTCGGGCCGGTTTCGCTGTCGCCTCGGTCGACTACCGACTGCTGGACGAGGCGCGAGGCATCTGGATGCACGACGCCGTCGAAGACTGTTCGGCGGCCCTCCGCTGGGCCCTGGACGAAGGAGCGCGGCGGTTCGCGACCGACAAGATCTTTGTCATCGGGGAGTCCGCCGGAGCGCATCTGGCGGCCCTCGCCCTCTTGGCGTTACGGGATCGGGACGGCGGCGTCCTGCCCGCTGGCTGCATTTTTGTGCAGGGCGTCTTCGATCTCTCCGCCACGCCTCGGCCAGATCAGCAGGGCGTGACGCTCTGCTTTTCGACGGACCAAATCTGGCGCGCGATCTGGCGCGGTTGACGCCCGGTCGCGACGAAGTCGCCCGCAGGCTCCCGGACGTCTCGCCGCTCTACGCGGATCTGTCCGACATGCCGCCCGCCCTGTTCGTCATGGGCGAGATCGATCCGTTTCGCGACGACAGCCGACTGATGGCGGAGCGTTGGGCTGAATTCGCACCAACGACCCGACTGGATGTGCCGGCGGCTCCGCATGGCTTTCAGCACTTTGGCGCGCCCACAGCCGGGCTCGCTCAAGCCTTCGTTCGCGACTGGATAGCGCACCAACTGGAGAATCGCCTGCTTTCTGTGGAAAACGCAAACTCCTGATCCGCCTTCGGGAATTCCAGCCGCCCACAGATATGCACAGGGTTATGCACCGGGGCCGGGGCGGTTCCGCACAGCCGGCCAGATTCGGGCGCTTGCCGTCTAACGGATTTGGCGCGAACGTCAACAGGCCGAGGGACACGGCGGCGCGGAAATCCGGGGAGACCCGGGGCTCAAAGCGGACCGGCCCGGCTCTCTGACCTGATGCTACCGGGGGGTTTTCGGACCTTAACGAGCGGGGGGCAGGATCAAGGCCCAAAGGACTCTTCGAAGGCTTCGGCCCCGGAAGACCCTGAGGGAACCGGATCGGGATCGACGGACGGCGCGGGGCTCGACCTCGCGGAACGCCGGAGACCAGGAGCGCGACAGAATACAGCCGACCATCACCGGGGTTCGCCTCGCTGATGCTGAGGCCAGGGTTCTGAACCTCAATGGCCAAGTCCAACCCGGACTTGGCGAGGGGACGAGGAAAACCGGTTCGCCGGGGCTCTTCGTCCCCTCGCTCAATTCCGGAGCCTGCTTTGGGGCGCTCGCTCTCCCTTCCCTTCCCCACGAGCCGGCCGTAAACCAAGGCCATGAACCGTCGCGGGAATCGCCCCTCATCGCCTGACCGCCGCGCCCTGATCGCCGCAGCCGGAGCGCTGGCGGCGACCGGCGCCCTCGCCGGCTGCGGACGATCCGAAGCGCCCGTCGACGACGACGGACGGGTTCGGCTCCGCTTCGCCACCGACTGGCGCGCCCAGGCCGAGCACGGCGGCTTCTACCAGGCTCTGGCCTCTGGGGCCTACGAAAAGCGCGGTCTGAACGTGCAGATCATCCAGGGCGGTCCGACCGTGAACGTGCCGCAGCTGCTGGCGTCCGGCGCTGTCGAGCTGGGCATGGGCTCCAACAGCTTCATCCCGATGAATCTGGTCGCCGAAGGCGCGCCGGTGAAAGCGGTCGCCGCCTTCTTCCAGAAGGACCCGCAGGTTCTGATCGCCCATCCCGACCCGACCCTGAACTCCATCGCCGACCTGCGCGACCGGCCGATCCTGCTCGCCACCGCCTCGCGCGACGCCTTCTGGGTCTGGTTGAAGGCGAAATACGGCTTCACCGACGACCAGGTGCGGACCTACAATTTCAACGTCGCCCCTTTTCTCGCGGACGAGCGGGCGGTGCAGCAGGGCTATCTGACCAGCGAGCCGTACACGATCGAGAAGGAGGCGGGCTTCACGCCCAAGGTCTTCCTGCTCGCCGACGAAGGCTATCCCTCCTACGCGACCATGGTGCTCGCGCCCGACGCCTTCGCCCGCGACAACGCCCGTGCCCTGCGCAGCTTCATCGCCGCCTCGGCCGAGGGCTGGCGTGATTACATCCAGGGGGACGGCAAGGCCGCGAACGCCCTGATCCGGCGCGACAATCCGGATATGACCCAGGACGTCCTCGACCAGGCCCGCGCCAAGCTGAAGGCCAACGGCATCGTCGACGGCGGCGACGCGGCGCTCTACGGCCTGGGAACCATGACCGCCGAGCGCTGGCGGGCCTTCTTCGAGGTTACCTCGGAAGCCGGCGTCTACCCGCCGAACCTCGACTGGCGCCAAGCCTTCACGACCCAGTACCTGCCCGGCCGTGGCTGAGACCGGCCCGGCGGTTGCGGCCGCGCTGCGGAACGTCATCGTCCGCTATCCGGGAAGGGCCCCGCTTGGACCGGTCGACCTGACCGTCGCCCCCGGCGAAATCGTCGCACTGGTCGGCCCGTCAGGAGCCGGCAAGTCCACCCTGTTGCGGCTTCTCGCCGGCCTCGAAAAGCCTTCGGAAGGAACGGTCTCTGGCGGAGCCGGACACGGCCGTACCGCCTTCGTTTTCCAGAACGCCACCCTGATGCCGTGGGCCCACATCCAGGCCAACGTGGCGTTGCCGCTTGAGCTGACAGGCCTGCCCCGGGACGAGGCGCGGCGTCAGGCGGGGCAGGAGTTGACCGGCGTCGGTCTGGGAGACCGGCTGTCGGCGCGTCCGCGGCAGCTGTCCGGCGGCATGGCGATGCGGGTCTCGCTGGCCCGGGCTCTCGTCACACAGCCGGACCTGCTGTTGCTCGACGAGCCGTTCGCGGCCCTCGACAGCGTCACCCGCCGCCGGCTGATCGAGGATTTGCACCGGCTCTGGGCCGGCCGGTCGCCCCGGCCCGCGATCGTGTTCGTCACCCATGACGTCGAGGAAGCCGTCTATCTCGCCCATCGCGCGGTGGTGCTCGACGCGGCCACGGGAAGAGTCTCGGCGACGCTGGATCTGCCCGGCTCCTTACCGCGCGAGACGGGCTGGCGGTCTGAGCCGCGCTATCTAACGGCTGTCGAACGCCTCGCCGCCTCCCTGGCGGGGGCGATGGGCGTGACCGGGTCGGCCCCATGATGCGCCTCGTTCCTCCCGTCGCCCTCGGTCTCCTCCTCCTCGCCGTCTGGGAGATCGCCTGCCGCGCTCTCCAGGTCCCGTCCTACCTGTTGCCGCCGCCGAGCGCCGTCGCCGTGGCCTTGGTCCAGCGCGCCCCGCTGCTGCTCTCGTCCGCCGGCATCACCTTCTGCATGGCCTTTCAGGCGTTGGTCGTGGCTTTCGTGCTCGGCGGCGGTCTCGCGCTGGCGGTTTCGCTCAACCGCTCCGCCGAACAGGCCGTTCGGCCGCTCGCGGTCGCCCTGCAGGTCACCCCCGTGGTAGCCATCGCTCCGCTCGTCGTGATCTGGGCGGGACTGGACCACGCCGACCGGGCCGTAGTTGCACTCGCCGCGGCTGTGGCCTTCTTCCCACTGTTCTCTGGCGTGCTGACGGGTCTCAAGTCGGCTGACCCTGATCTGGAACGGCTGTTCGACCTGTATGACGCCTCGCCTGTCCAGCGTCTGATCCGGCTGCGCCTGCCGTCCGCCCTCCCTTTCATCCTCGAGGGCCTCCGGGTCGCGGCGGGCCTGTCGGTGATCGGCGCCGTCGTCGCGGAGTTCGTCTCGGGCTCCGGAGCGACACAGGGGCTGGCATGGCGGCTGCTCGAGTCGGGCAACCGCCTGCGCACCGCTGACATGCTCGCGGCCTTGCTCTGCCTGATGATCATGGGGCTGGCCCTGCACGCCGCCGTGGGCGCCGCCGAGCGCGCCGCGCGTCGTCTCCTGGCCTGAACCGCGACCCGCCCGTTAGCAGCGGGTTAAGCCCCGCCCCGCTACCGTGGCGCTCCAAGTTCCCGCGCCCGGAGCCCGCCCTTGCGCCGCGCCTCGACCCTCGCCGCCGTCCTCGCCGCTGCCGGCGGCCTGCTGTTGGCCGACGCCGCCCTGGCCCAGTCCAGCCCGCGCACCCTCTCATGGCCCGGACGCGGCGAGGCGACGCCTCCGGGCAGCCGCGTCCCCTCCGGACCGGCCCCGGCCGCCCGCAATCTGCGCCGGCCCAATCCCGTTATTCCGCACGGCGGCGCCGCTGGTCCGGAAGCCCCTCCGCGGGGTTTGGCTCCCGCACCCGGACCAGCCCGGCGAACCCTGACTCCCGCCAACGCCTGGCTCCGCCCGTCCGCGCCGCCGACGGAGCTTGTCTCCGCTCCGGCTCCGACCATCGACGCGGCTCCGCCTCCGGTCGCCGCCCCGTCGCGGCCCGGGCCCGAATACCTGCCCCAGGGTGGAGGCGGTCAGCCTGTGCCCGCTGAGGTGATCTACCCAGCCCCGGCTCAAGGCGATGACGCCGCCGCCGTCGCCGATCCGATGGCCCCACGCCGCGATGCGCTGATCTTCCAGATGCAGCAATCGCCGCCCCCGCCCCCGCCCCAAACCGCGCCGCAATCGCCTCCGGCGCCTCGGGCCGAGGCCGCGCCTCAAGCGCGCGCCGTCATGGAAGTGGCGCACTCCGGCGACGGTCCGACGCGCCAAGGCGGTCGCTACTATTCGGTGCACCGCCAGAACGGCCGTGAGCCGGACACGCTGACGATACCGGAACCGACCTATGTCGACGGCATCGTGGCGAGCGGGATCGAGACCATCGCCTCGCAGGATCTCGCGGCGCCGGAGCAGGGGCCGACCCTGATCCGCGATCGCAACGGCAATATCCGCGCCGCGCCGGCCCCCTCGGACGGGGACCACCAGTGACCGACACGCCGGCCCTGTCGCGCCTGCCAGACCTCATCGCCCTCGCGGAGGAGGAATCCAGCGAGAAGCGGCGGACGCTGTTGCGCGAGCTCACCGAGCATTTCTTCGGCGGCTCGGTCCGCTCGCCGGCGGAGGACAAGCTCTACGACGCCGTTCTGGTCAAACTGGCGGACGATATGGAGTCCGCCGTCCGCGCCGAACTGTCCGCCCGCTTCGCCAGCGCCCCGGACGCTCCCCACACCCTCATCCGGCGCTTGGCGAACGACGAGGCCGCCGTCGCCGGCGCGGTTCTGGCCGCCTCGCCGGTGTTGAGCGACGAGGATCTGCTCGGCGTGGTTCGCCGCCACGGCCAGGACCATCTGCGCGCCGTCTCGGCCCGCCCTTCGGTGTCGGAAGCGGTCTCCGAGGTGATCGTGGAACGGGGCGACGACGAGACGCTCGGAACACTGCTGCGCAACGACGGCGCCCGCCTTTCGCGCAAGGCCTCCGAGGTCGCGGTGGAACGGGCCAGGAGCAATCCCGCCCTGCACGAGGCCACGGTTTCGCGCGCCAGCCTGCCGCCCGATCTTCTCAATGACATGTATTTCGTGGTCGAGGCGCGGCTCCGCACCCGCATTCTCGAACAGAACGCCAGCATGGACACGGCCCTGCTCGAAAGCGCTCTGGCGGCGGGTCGGGCTCGCGTAGCCACCGATGACGGCGCCCTGCCGGCCGACTACGCCGAATGCTCCGCCTATGTGGAGGAGCTCCGGGCCGCCGGCCAACTGACCCCCCAGATGCTCGCCCGCTTCCTGCGAACCGGTGACAAGACCGGTGGTCGGACCTCATTCCTGATCGCCCTGGCGCAGCTCGCCGACATCGACTTTCACACCGCCCGCCAGATCGTCGAGCGGCGTGAACTCGACGCCCTGGCCGTGGTGTGCAAGGCCGCCGATCTCGACCGGGCCCTGTTCCTGACCTACGCGGTGGTGCTGCTAAACGATGACGGGGACGCTATGGCCAAGGCGCACTCCTACGCCCGGATGTATGCGGAACTGACACGCGGGGCGGCGCTGCGCACCCTGCGCTTCTGGCGCATGCGCCGGGGAGCCCAGGCGGCCTGACCCCAAACGGAAAACGCCCACCCCCGGTGAGGGGCGGGCGTCCCGGCCAGTCCTGAGGACGGACTATTTCTTGGCGGCGCGACCGGCGCGGGCGGGTTTGCGGCCGCCTTGGCCGAGGCCCATCTGCTTGGCCAGGTCTGAACGCGCCTTGGCGTAGTTCGGCGCGACCATCGGATAGTCCTTCGGCAGACCCCACTTGGCCCGGTATTCTTCGGGGCTCATGTTGTACTTGGTGCGCAGGTGACGCTTCAGCGACTTGAACTTGCGCCCGTCTTCCAGGCAGATCAGGTAGTCCGGCGTGATCGACTTGCGCACCGGAACCGCGGGCTCCTTGGGCTCGGGCTCCGGCTCGACCGCGCCGCTCGAAACCTGCGACAGCGCCGCATGAATGCTGGAGATCAGTCCCGGGACTTCCGCGGCTTGAACATTGTTGTTGCCGACATAGGCCGACACGATGTCGGCGGTCATCTCGAGCAGTTGCGAGTTGTCTTCCATGCGCGGCCTCACCTTGTGATCTGATCGTTTCAGCCGAACGTTGACCGTCAGCCCGTCGCACGGGTGAATAGAGCCGAACATCGATTCACGCAATAGCGTATTCGTCGGTTCGGCGGGCTTCACTTATCAGACTAGACCGCCGTAATTCGACGCGTAGATCAGCGGCCGAAGTTCTCCGCCAGCGCCAGCATCGCCGCCCTCTCAGGCGCCGAATACTCGTCCACGTCGTCTTCCTCGCCGTGACGGATCGCCCTGAGTAGAGCGGGCGTCAGCGCAGATGACAATGACCAGTTCCAGTAGCGCAGCACCGTCTGGGCCCGATCCACAGCCAGCATGTCATAGGTGACCTGAACCCGCTCCCACACCGGATCGGGCGAGCCGTCCTCCGCCGTCTCGGGGCGGCGCATCGAACGCCACAGGCCGGCCAGGTCCGACTTGGCCAGCCCGGTGGCCTTGCACAGGATGGCCAGCGGCTCGCCGCCCGGATCGCCAAGGATTTTTGCCCCGGTGATGGGCTTTACGCCAGAGAGATAGGCGATCTCCGTCGCCACTTCCCGCGTCAGGCCGTTGCGGGCGGCCGCCTCGACGGCCTGCTCCAGCCCGCCGTAGGGGCTCTTGTCGATCGCGGCGCGGTTTCTCTGCCGGCGCTCGATGAACTGCAGGGCCTTGCGGGAGACCGGGTCCTGCCAATTCTCCTCGGCGGCCATGGCGAAGACGTCCTCCACCACCTCCTGCATCACCTCGCGCGACACTGCGAACCTCTGCAGGATCGTGCGCCGGTCGTCAGGGCCCGACCACCAGAACATCACATAGGCTCCCGACGGGCGCAGTTCGGGTCGCTTCAGCAGGTGGGCGCATAGTTGGCGTTCGGTTCGGCTCAGGCTGACCACGCCCTCGACCGCGACCTGGCTGAGCCGGGCGGTGCCGTTTCTCAACACCGCCTCGATCACCTGGCTTTCGCCGAAGCTCATCAGCGTTTCCGTGACGACTTCCGAAAGGCCCCGTCGATTGGCCATCAGGAAACGGTGCTCGACCGTCGCATCGCGGGCGCAGGCGACCAGATCAGCGTCGGACAGGGAAGCGCACTGCTCGATCAGCAGACCGGCGATGTCGGGCGCGTCCCGCAGCAGCATCCGGGCGATGGCGTTTGGGACCTCCGCCAGGGGCGCCAGACGCGCGGCCACGCGCTTGCGGTCGTCATGAGAGGCGAGCCGCAGCATCTCGACCAGCAGGTCGCCGGTGACGGAGCGTTCGAAGGTGTTGACCCGGCTGCCCGGCAACGACACCAGATCCGCTAGGCGCTTCAGCAGCGCATGGCGCGAGCGAAAGCCGCCTCGCGGGGCGGCCTCCTCCTCGGCTGTGAGAGCGGGCTCGGACATATCGGCGGAAAGGTTAAGTGGTCGCCGGTTAACCGCCTGTGACGGTCAGCAGTCGAACCTACGTCCCCAGCGCCTCCAGCAGATCGGCCTCTGGCAGATTCGGATCAGCGAGGGGATTGGCGCTGACCTGGCCGTACCAGTCGCCCGGCGTCCGCGGGAGCGGCCGGCTGAAACGTATCCAGTCGACTTCCAGCACCATATCGACCCGCGCTTCCCGATCGACTGTCCGGTTGATCGTCTCGGAGTTCTCTGGCCCCGGTCGAATATCGTCGCTGGTGGTGTAGGCGATGAGGCCCACCTGCATCACCGGGTTGTTCTCCATTCGATAGAACCGGTCCCGTACCTGCCAGCGGGGTTCGCCTTCCGGCCGGGCGAGCGCGATCAGAACCATGCCGACCCGGACCAGCCTGAGTTCGACCCAGCCGGTCGGGAACGGCCGCAGCTTAAGCGACGAGTAGCTGTTGAACGTCGACTTGGTCTCGGTCATCGGCTCGCCCGCGACCTGACCCACGCCGGTGGTGAGGAAATGCCAGTTCTCGGATCTGGGCGCCCATCGCTCCGCGGTGGTCCGGGCCGGCACGCGCGCCATCAGTCCGCCCAGCGACCAGGTCCCACCGGGAATTTCACCCTCGTGGCCTCGCACACGGACCCGCGCCCTGACATCGAAGTCGCCAGTCACCTCCCGGAACAGGAACGGCGCATTCAGATCGCGCACCCAGGCCGAGTGATAAGGCTCGATGTGCAGAACCCCCGGCGTGGTCTGGCCGACATCCAGCGCCTTGATCTTGTCGGGCCAGCCGAACGCCTCGTCGAAACGGGTCCAGCCGGTCAGGGCGCCGCTGTTGAACTCGTCGGAGAAGGAGGCCAGTTCGTCCTGCGCCGGCGCCGGCGTGGCGGCGAGCAGGCTTAGTGAGGCGATCAAGGCGCGCATGGCGGCTCCGCAGTTGCAAGCCGCCAATGCGCCCCGTCCTGCGCAGCCTGTAAAGTTAAGCTTCCTTAAGTGAGCGCCCGCGCGGCTCCACAGTTGCGAAACACGCCTGCAACAAGCCCGTGCCTACAGCCCCTCGAACAGCGCCGTCGACAGGTAGCGCTCCGCGAAGCTGGGAATGATCGCCACGATCATCTTGCCGGCGTTCTCGGTCAGGGCGGCCTGCCGGAACGCCGCCACCAGCGCGGCGCCGGAACTGATGCCGACCGGAATGCCTTCCAGCCGCGCCGCCTTGCGAGCCATGTCGAAAGCGTCATCGTTGGAGACCTGCTCGATTCCGTCGATCACCGAGCGGTCGACGTTGGCGGGGATGAACCCGGCTCCGATGCCCTGAATTTTGTGCGGGCCCGGCTCGCCCCCGGAGAGCACCGGCGACGCCGTCGGTTCGACGGCTACCATCCGCACCGAAGGCTTGCGGCTCTTGAGGACCTGCCCGACGCCCGTGATGGTGCCGCCGGTTCCGACGCCCGAGACGACGATATCCACCTCGCCGGCCGTGTCGTTCCAGATCTCCTCGGCCGTGGAGACGCGATGGATGGCCGGATTGGCGGGGTTGTCGAACTGGGCCGGGATCACCGCCCCCGGGGTGCGCTCCTTCAGCTCCATGGCCATGGAGATGGCGCCCTTCATGCCCTTCTCGGCGGGGGTCAGCACGAGTTCGGCCCCGAGCAGCGCCAGCATCTTGCGCCGCTCCATGGACATGCTCTCGGGCATTACCAGGATCAGGCGATAGCCCTTGGCCGCGGCGACGAAGGCCAGGGCGATGCCGGTGTTGCCGCTGGTCGGTTCGATCAGCACCGAGTGCGGCCCGATCCGGCCCGCCTGCTCCAGAGCCTCGATCATCGCCACCCCGATCCGGTCCTTGACCGAGCCGATCGGGTTGAAGAACTCCAGCTTGGCCAGCACGGTGGCCTTCGGCTGATACTCCTCCGACAGCCGCGGCAGGCCGACCAGAGGGGTGTCGCCGATGGTGTCGAGGATGGACGGGTAGATCTTTCCGCGGCCAGACTTCAGATGGCGCGACGGATCGTAGGCGGGGGCGGCGTCGGACATGGCGGGGTCTCTCCCGGGGACGGCGGAAGACTACAAATAGGCGTTCAGACCCGACCGCAAGACCAGTCTATGGAATTTGGCCGTGGACGCCGGGACGGATCGTCTCCATCCCGGCGTCCGCAGCCTTGCGTATCGACTACATCCAGTCGTCGAGGCCATCCGTCGGCTTGAGCAGACCCACGGGGTCGGCGAGGAAACCGCCGTCGTCGTCGAACAGGCTCAGCATCCGGTTGGAACCGCCGCCGAACCGCCCTTGCGGAGCCGCCTCGTCCATCATGAACTCGCTGGGCAGGCCATCGCCCGGCAGGACCAGCGGCTGGTCCGCGGTCTTGGTGACGATGAAGTCGTCGTCGAGGAGTCCTGGCAGAATCTGGGCGTCGTAGTCCTTGGCCGAGGCGGCCATCGGGGCAGCCGGCGTCGCCAGATCGGACAGCAGGGCCGTGGTCCCGTCCGCGAAGCGGACCCGCTCCACGCCGTTGGCCAGATCGACCCCGTCGCGCCCGCCGACACCATCGGTGATCCGGTAGACGCCGTCCGCCTCCTGCACCACCGTATAATCGGCGCGGTCGCCGGACAGCACGGCCAGGTCGTTGCCGGCGCCACCTATCAGATCGTCGTTCCCGCCTCCGCCCCTCAGGACATCGGCGCCGTTTCCGCCGCTGATGACGTTGTTGAGCTCATTGCCCGTGCCGGTGAAATTCCCGGCCCCGGTGTAGGTCAGGTTCTCGAAATTGGCCCGCAGCGCATAGGCTCCAAGCGTCGTCTCGACCGTGTCGGTTCCTTCCCCGGCCGCCTCCACCAGCGTGTCGTTCGTCGTCACCACATAGCGGTCGTCGCCCATGCCGCCCTGCATCTGGTTCGCCGCGCCAGCGCCGCCGATCAGGACGTCGTCCCCGTTCAGGCCCAACAGCACGTCGGCGCCCAGACCGCCGTTCAGGACATTGGCTCCGCCGGCGCCGATCAGGACATCGTTGAACGCAGACCCGGTCACATTCTCGAACCGGCTCAGCGAGTCCGACCCGCCGTCGCCGTCGTTCGAGGCGACACCGGTGTTTAGCTGCGCCCGCATTCCTGCGGCCGCGGCGCTGTAGTCGGCCGTGTCGATACCGGCCCCGCCATCCAGGGCGTCAATGCCGCCGCGGCCGCTCAGCACATCGTTCCCGACGCCGCCGGTGATGGCGTTGGCCCCGGCGTTGCCGACGCCGGTCGCGCCGCCGGCGCGGGTGAGGACGAGGTTCTCGAACTCCGCCTTGAGCGTATACGCGGCCAGGTCTGTCTCGACCGTGTCCACGCCTTCCCCGGCGAATTCCACCAGGGTGTCGCCGGCGAGGCTGACCACATAGCGATCGTCGCCCAGTCCGCCCTGCATCTGGTTGCTCAATCCGCCGCCGCCGATCAGGATGTCATTCCCGGCCAGGCCGGCCAGCACATCGGCCCCCAAACCGCCGTTCAGGACGTTCGCCCCGCCGGAGCCGATCAGAACGTCGTCGAACGCCGAGCCGGTCAGGTTCTCGATCCCGCTCAGCGAATCCGATCCGCCGTCGCCGTCGATGGACGCGGCGCCGCTGTTCAGTTGCGCCCGCATTCCGGCGGCCGCGGCGCTGTAGTCGGCGGTGTCCACCCCGTCGCCGCCGATCAGGACGTCGACCCCGCCGCGTCCGGCCAGGATGTTGTCGCCGGCGTTGCCGGTGAGCCGGTCGTCGCCGTTGCCGCCGGTCGCCCTCTCGATGGCGACGCCGTTGGCGATGGTGAAGCCGGTCCAGGCGCCGAACGCGAAGGACATCCGGCCACCGCCGCCTTCCTCGTACTGAAGCGTGGCCGCCCGCAGATCGATGGTCGCGTCGCGGTCGCCGACGTAGCGGATCTCGTCGTCACCGCCACCGTCCCAGATCGTCGAATAGAAGTTGCCGGCCTCGTTGACATCCGAGATCGTGTAGACGTCGTCGCCGGTCGCCCACTCCTCGTTGACGCCGTATTTGTCCTGCAGCACGGCGATGTCGAGCGCGGCCAGGGTACCCATCCAGCCGAAGTGGTCGGCCTGCATCTGGAGACCGCCGGAGCGGGGGCCGCCGTGGCCGTCCGGCCGGCCGCCGACGCCGTCGGTGTCATTCCAGCCGTCGTTGTAGGACATGATGGTGTAGACCTGCTGGCTCAGGTCGAAGTCGCCGTACTGGCCGCCGATGGCGCCCTCGACCGGATCCTCGCTGGGGCCCGCTCCGCGCATGATCGACGAGCGGCCGCCATTGTCGTGCGGGTGCGCCATGCCGTGGCCGTGACCAAGCTCGTGCAGCAGGGTCGGGAAGTAGAAGCCGCCCGGGCTGACGCCCTCTTCGGTCCAGCGATAGTCGCCGGAGTTGATCTCCATCTGCCCTTCGTTGGACGTGTTGGGCGGACTCATGCGGCCCAGCAGGCTGGCGCCCGCGCCCGGCGTACCTTCGTAGAGGATGATCTTGATGTCGGCCTCTTCGCGCGAGTTGACCCGGATGTACTCGAGGTCGGCGACCTGTTCGTAGAGGTTGAAGGCGGCGAGGAAGGCGTCCTGCTCCCATTGCTCCATGTTGCGGGCCTGCAGAGTGGTCTCCAGGCCCGGGTTGAGCGGATCCTCGCTCACGAACACGTCGCCCTGCTCGGCAAAGTAGTAGGTGATGACGTTCTTGCCGACGACGCCATAGGTCGGGTTCACGATCACCCCGGTGTCCGGCACGCCGTTGTCACGGGTGCCGTTGTCGCCATCCGGATTGCGGACGGTCCGGTCGAACTGGGTGCCCCAGTCGATCGAGTGCAGGGGGCTGTTCGGGGAGTAGAACGGCACATAGGCAGCCGGGTCGTTCTCGTCCACCGAGGTGACGAAGACCTCGTAGTCGCCGACGAAGTCCCCACGGGTCCCGTTGCTGGCCTCCTGGTCGTAGGCGCGGGCATTGATGTAGAAGGTGCCCGAGCTCTCGGCCGTATAGGTCAGGATGGCGTCCAGCCCCGAGGGCGTGTTGGGCCCGCCGCCGTCTGCGCTGACAAGGAAATTGCCGGCGCTGTCGTAGAGCTCGATGTAGGCGTCGGCGAGCGGAACTCCGCTGGGGCCGCCCATCACCAGGAACATGCTGATATCGTAGGTCTGACCGGCGACCAGCTGCACGGCGAAGAAGTCCTGGTCACCGATAGTGTCGAGCGTTGACGTGACGTGGGCGCCGTCGACGGTCAGGGTCTGGTCCGTCGAGGTGTCGTCGGCGATGATGTCCGTCGTCACCAGCAGCACCGGCGGCTGCATGGGACGGGGACCGTCGCCCACGCCGTCCTGGAAGAAGTCGGTGTAGCGCTTGCCGCAGCCGCAGCCGCAGCCGACGCTCCAGCTCGCGAGCGCATCAGCGTTATCGTTCGCGGCGAACGACAGGGGCGTGGGCGACACGCTGTGAAGCGTCTCCGCCAGATTGATTTCGGCGAAGGCGAGGGGGGACACGAGGCGCGTGTCGGACGCAGCCGCGCGCGCGGCTCCGGAAGAAGCAGCCATGGGAATAGCCTCCTGGTTGGGGCGCTAGCCGGCGCCAGCCGCAGGCTTCACCCTTGTGGGCTCAACGACCGGCGGTCCGGGTTTCATCCCTGCCGTGCGTCGGGCATCGAAGCGTCCGGGGAGGCGGACGCGCGCCAGCCGCTTCGATCGCCGCCCCTCCCGGGCGGTTGGTCGATCGGCGCTATCCAGCGGCGACTTTAACCATGTCGACAATGGTTGGTTCCCCGACGGCTTCTCCGACGGCGGTCCGATCGCCGGCACTGGACATCCGGCCAAGGTTGGTTACGCCTGTGCATCCGGGGCGCGGGGGACGCCGGGGGATGCTCGCATGACAGACGCCGCACTGCCGACTGCGCAGGCCGACCGCATCGGGGAGCTCGACATCATTCGCGGCTTCGCCCTGTTCGGCGTGCTCTGGATGAACGTCTTCGGCATGGGCGGCTTCCTCGTCCCGGAAGACAAGATCCACGGCCTGACCCAGCTAGAGACTCTGGAGAAGGTGGTTGGCTACCTGTCCGGCCTGCTGATGGCCGGCAAGGCCCAGGCGCTGTTCTCCCTGCTGTTCGGCTTTGGCTTCGCCATCATGATGGACCGGATCGGCAAGCAAGGGGGCGATGGACCGAAGGTCTACCTGCGCCGGGTTCTCATTCTGCTGGCCCTGGGCGTGGCCCACGCCTCCCTGATCTGGGCGGGCGACATCCTCAATGCCTACGCGGCCATGGGCCTGCTGCTCATGCTGACCCGGCGCTGGTCCGCCCGATGGCTCCTCGCCACGGGGATCACCCTGGCGATCCTCGCGCCCATGGCCGTGATGATCTTCTACCAGTTGACGACGCCCGTCGGACAGCCCCCGGCTTTCGTGCCGATGTTCGAGGCGGCCTCCGAAGCGCGCTGGCCGATCGTGATGGGGCGGGACTATCCCGCCTTCGTCGTCGCCATGTTCAAGGCCCTGTTCACCGAATACTACACCCAGCCGATCGCCCTCGGCTATTTCGGCGCGATCCTGGGCCGGTTCGTGATCGGCAGCTGGATCTACCGGCAAGGCTGGCTCCAGCAGCCCGGCCGGTATGTGACCGGCTTCGCCATCGTGGCCGCGACCTTAATCCCGCTCGGCCTGCTGATCGGCCTGCGCCGCTCGATGATGGTGGCCATGGAGATTGAGCCGGCGCCGTGGGCGATCGGATTCGTCCGCGGCCTCGGCCCCACGTCCGAACTGCTCCAGGCGATCGGCTACGGGGCCCTCCTCGTCATTCTTTGCCAGTCGCCGCCGGTGCGCCGCTTCCTGTCTGGTCTCGGTTCGGTTGGCCAGATGGCCCTGACCAACTACCTGGGCCAGAGCGTCTTCTTCTTCGTCTTCCTCTACGGCTTCGGCTTCGGCCTGCTGCCGTGGATGGGTCCGACCCTCAGCCTGGCCTTCGCGATTGTCGTCTTCGCCCTGCAGATCGTATTCAGCCGCTGGTGGCTGGCGCGCTACGCCTACGGGCCCGCGGAATGGCTGTGGCGCTGGGCCACCTATGGGGCGAAACCCGCGCTGAGACGGGCGTAGGATCGGCGACCTTCACCCCCCGTTAACCATGTCAGCGCATCCCTGAACCCCTGTTCCCGGGGCTTTCATTTGCGCAATCTCGCCGCCGCTGTCGAAGCGATCGACCCGCTGGTCGTGACCGGCAAGGTCGCGGGCGTGAACGGCCTGCTGATCGAGTCGAAGGGCGGCCTGTCGCGCCTCGCCGTCGGGGCCCGCGCCGAGATCGAGCGCCGCCACCTGTCGCCCCTGCCGGCCGAGGTCGTCGGCTTTCGCGATGCCAAGGCCCTGCTGATGCCCTTCGGCCCGGTCGAGGGCGTGGCGCCCGGGGCTGACATCCGCATCATCGACGCCGCCGCCGCCGTGCGCCCCACCACCGCCTGGCTGGGGCGGATCATCGACGCGTTCGGCAATCCGATCGACGGCAAGGGCCCCTTGCCCCCGGGGCCCGCCGCCTATCCTCTTCGCGCCCCCCCGCCTCCGGCCCATTCGCGCGGGAGGGTCGGCGAGCGGCTCGATCTCGGCGTCCGCGCCATGGACGTCTTCACCACCACCTGCCGCGGTCAGCGCCTCGGCATCTTCGCCGGCTCCGGCGTCGGCAAATCCGTGCTCCTGTCGATGCTGGCGCGTCAGGCCACCTGCGACGCCGTCGTCGTCGGTCTGATCGGCGAACGGGGCCGCGAGGTCCGCGAGTTCATCGAAGAAACCCTCGGCGAAGAGGGCCTGAAACGCGCCATCGTCGTCGTCGCCACCTCGGACGAACCCGCTCTCAAGCGCCGCCAGGCCGCCTACATGACCATGGCCTGCGCCGAATTCCTGCGCGACCAGGACCTCGAGGTGCTGTGCCTGATGGACTCGGTCACCCGCTTCGCCATGGCCCAGCGCGAGATCGGCCTCGCCGCCGGCGAGCCGCCGACCACCAAGGGCTACACCCCGACCGTCTTCACCGAACTGCCCAAGCTGCTGGAGCGCGCCGGCCCCGGCCCGGTGCGCCCCGACGGCACCACGGCCGGCCCGATCACCGCCCTGTTCACCGTCCTGGTCGACGGCGGCGACCATGACGAGCCGATCGCCGACGCCGTGCGGGGCATCCTCGACGGCCATATCGTCATGGACCGCAAGATCGCCGAGCGCGGCCGCTTCCCGGCCATCGACGTGCTCAAGTCGGTCAGTCGCACCCTGCCGGCCTGCCAAACCCCGCCCGAGCGCGAGCTGAACCGTCGCGCCCGCCAGTGCCTGTCGGCTTACGCCAACATGGAAGAGCTGATCCGCATCGGCGCCTACCGCACCGGCGCCGATCCGATCGTCGACCGCGCCATCGCCCTGAATCCCGCGCTTGAGGCCTTCCTCGGACAGGATCACCATGACGTGACGCGGCTGGCCGATTCCTTTGACCGTCTGGAAACCATTCTCAACCAGGGAATGATGCAGTGACCGGAGACGCATGATGACCGCCTGGGCCCAATCCCTGATCCGCATCTCCAGCTACGAGGTCGAGACGCTGCAGAAGCGCCTCGCCGAGATCACCGCCCGCAGAGCCTCCGCCGAGATGCGTATCGCCGTGCTCGAGGCCGAAGCCGAGATCGAACAGGAACGCGCCCGCGGGGACACCGAGGCCGGCCTGCTGCTGCAGGCCTATCTGAACGGCTGGAAGCTGCGCAAATCCGCCGCCGAGGCCGATGTGATTGAGATCAGCGCCGAGGAGGAAGGCGCCCGCGACGCCCTCACCGGCGCCTTCGAGGAGCTCAAGAAGTTCGAGCACGTGGCCGAGACCACCCGCCTCAATCGCCTCATCGCCGCCGGCAAGCGCGAGACCGCCGCCTTCGACGAACTGGGCCTGAGGCGCCGTGCGGGCTGACCCGCCCGCTCTGAATCGCCGCGCCATACTCGCGGCTCCGATAGCCCTCGCCGCCTGCGACCGCTTCGCCGCCGCGCAGCCCACACCCGGAGCGCTCGCCCGGCCGCTGAAGTCGCTCGCGCCCTTCCCGATCGGCGCCACGGGCATGACCTGGCAACTCGACCAGTCCGACTGGGTCGAACAGATGCTGCGCCACTGCTCCCAGCTGACGCCGGAGTGGGAGCAGAAGATGGAGCGCACGCTCCGGCCCGGCTTCACCTACGATTTTTCGGCCTCGGACCGCGTCGTCTCCTTCGCCCGCGATAACGGCCTGCGCGTCCATGGCCACACCCTGATCTGGTACGCGCAGGGCGCCGACGTCTTCAAAGACGAAGTCCCCCGCGCCCGCTTCGCGGCCGAATACGACCGCTACATCTCCACCTTCGTCGGTCGTTACCGGGAGCAGATCGCCGGCTGGGACGTGATCAACGAGCCGGTGGCCGAGGATGGCGACGGCCTGCGCGACTGCCACTGGAGCCGCGCCCTCGGCATGGAAGGCTACATGATCCGCGCCTTCGAACAGGCCCGCGCGGCCGATCCCGACGCCGTCCTGTTCCTCAACGAATACAACCTCGAAAACCTCCCCCGGAAGGGCGCGACCTTCCTCCGCCTCATCGAGCGGCTGCTGAAGCTCGGCGCCCCTGTCGGCGGCATCGGGACCCAGTCGCATCTGAACATCGACATCCCTGCCGGCCAGATCACCGCCTTCATGCGCGACGCGGCCTCGCTTGGCCTGCCCATCCATGTCTCCGAACTGGACTTCCCGATGCAGCGCGACGGCGGCGGCCTGCCCGACCTGCGCTCGACCGCCGAACGCCGCGCCCGGCAGGTCGCGCGCGTCGGTGAACTGGCCGAGGCCTTCATGGCCCTGCCGGAACGCCAGCGCTACGCCTTCACCACCTGGGGCCTGCGCGACATCGACAGCTGGCTGGTTCGCGAGGACGGCAAGAACCGGCGCGACGAGAGTCCCCTCCTCCTCGATGCCGCCGGCCGTCCCAACCCGGCTTGGCAGGCGGTCGCCGACGCCTTCAGGGGCTAGCTCGACGCCGGAATCGCCGTCGCGACGATTCCGGCGGTCTCTAGCGTCTCCAGCAGCGCCGCCGTCGCCGCCTCGACCGCGCCTTCGTCCCGTCCGCGCACCACCAGATTGGTTCCGATCTCCCCGACCGTCCCCGCTCCGAAAGGATAGCTGCCGAAGCTGAGGTCCCGGTTCGCCAGCGCCGCCGCCGTCAGGATATCCGCGACGCTCCCTTCGCCCACGCCCGTCACCCGCACCGTCCGCGAACGCACCACCGCGCCGGTCCTCAGCCGCGGCGCGACATCCTCCAGCATGGCGGTCATGATCTTCGGCACCCCGGCCATGACGAACACATTGCCGATCTGGAATCCCGGCGCGTCCGTCACCGGATTGGCGATCAGCGAACCGCCTGCCGGTATCCGCGCCATCCGCCGCCGCGGCGCGTTGAGCTCCGCCCCATAGCGCCGCTCCAGGATCGCCAGCGCCTCCGGATGCTCCGGCAGCGCCACCCCGAACGCCGTCGCCACGGCATCGGCGGTGATGTCGTCATGCGTCGGGCCGATGCCCCCGGTGGTGAAGACGTAGTCGTGGGCCGTCCGAAGCGCGTTCAGCGCCTCGACGATCTGCGCCTTCCGATCGCCGACCGTCCGCGCCTCCAGCAGGTCGATGCCCAGCGCAGCCAGAAACCGGGCGATGGTGTTCAGATTGGTGTCCTGCGTCCGGCCGGACAGCACCTCGTCGCCGATGATCAGGACGGCGGCGGTGGGAGAGGATTTGCTCATCGGTTCACGCTAGACTGTCGCTGGCCCGCGGTCATCGTAACGCCTTGAGCTTGTGTGCTATGATGGCCATCTGCAAACCGCGCCGACCCGCCTGAAAGCCCCCGATGTACGAGACCCCCGAACTGGACACCGACGCCTTCGTCCGCACCCACGAGATCCGCGTCCACGACGCCGAGGCTTTCGAGGGCATGCGCAAGGCTGGCCGTCTGGTCGCCGAGGCGCTCGACATGATCACCCCCTTTGTGGTTCCCGGCGTGACCACGGGCGAACTCGACGACCGCATCCGCGAGTTCACCCTCGACCACGGCGCCCTGCCCGCCTGCCTCGGCTACAAAGGCTATGAGAAGACGATCTGCACCTCGATCAACCACGTCGTCTGCCACGGCATCCCGGGCGACAAGGTTCTCAAGGACGGCGACATCGTCAACATCGACCACACCGTCATCGTCGACGGCTGGCACGGCGACTCCAGTCGCATGTATCCGGTCGGAAACATCAACGCCCGCGCCCGCAAGCTGATCGACGTCACCTATGACTCGCTCGAGGCCGGCCTGGCGGTCATCAAGCCCGGCGCCACCTTCGGCGACATCGGCTACGCCATCCAGCAGGTGGTCGAGGCCAACCGCATGTCGGTCGTGCGCGACTTCTGCGGCCACGGCATCGGCCGGCTGTTCCACGACAGCCCCAACGTCCTCCACTACGGCCGCCGCGGCGAGGGCGCGACGCTGAAGGCCGGAATGTTCTTCACGGTCGAGCCGATGGTGAATCTGGGCAAGCCGCACGTGAAGGTGCTGTCCGACGGCTGGACCGCCGTGACCCGCGACAAGTCGCTGTCGGCCCAGTGCGAGCACTCGATCGGCGTCACCGAGGATGGCTGCGAACTCTTTACCGCCAGCCCTGCGGGGCTGTTCCGTCCAAAATTCTGATCTCCCGCGCGGGTAGACGTTCCCCTTACGTTCTGACATGGTCCGGCGGCTGAGCTGGAGGCCGCCATGTCCGCCGTGCTGCCCTTCCCGACGTTGGCGCCGCCTCGCCCCGCGCCGTCCGCCGAAATCCGACCCCTCAGGACTGCCGGTCTGACCGGGCATCGCGAGCGGTTGCGCGACCGCGCCCGAGGCGCCGGCCTCCATCACCTCCCGGATTACGAACTGCTCGAACTCTTCCTGTTCCGCAGCCAGCCGCAGGGCGACGTCAAACCGATCGCCAAGGCCTTGCTGGCCCGCTTCGGCTCGCTGGCGGCGGTGCTCGCCGCCCCGGTCGAGGATCTGATGACGGTCAGGACCGAGGACGCGCGGGGTCGCACCAAGGGGATCGGGGCCGAGACCGCCCTGGACCTCGCCGCCCTGCACGAGGTTTCCCGCCGCGTGAGCCTGGAGGAGGCGAGCAAGCGCACGGTCATCTCCTCGTGGACGGCCCTGCTGGCCTACGTCCGCCTGTCGCTCCAGCACGAGCCGCGCGAGCAGCTCCGGGTGCTCTATCTCGACAACCGCAACCAGCTGATCCTCGACGAAATCCAGAATCGAGGCACCGTCGACCATGCCCCGGTCTATCCACGCGAGGTGGTGCGCCGGGCGCTGGAGCTGTCGGCCAAGTCGATGATCATCGTCCACAACCATCCCTCGGGGGATCCGACCCCGTCCCGCCCCGACATTGAAATGACCCGCCAGGTCATCGAGGCCGCCCGCGCCCTCGAACTATCGGTGCACGACCATCTGATCGTCGGCCGCGACGGCGTGGCCAGCTTCAAGCAGCTGGGGCTGATGTGAGCGGCCCCTCGCGCAGAGCCGTTCTGAGCGCCGCTCCGGTCTCCATCGTTGCCGGCGCGGCCGCTGCCCAAACCGCCGCCCCCGCCCTCATGGTCTCGACCTGGGACTTCGGCGCCGCGGCCAACGCCGCAGGTCTGGCGGCGCTTCAGGGCGGCGGCTCGGCGCTGGACATGGTCGAGGCGGGCGGCCGCGTCGCCGAGGCGGACGAGAGCAACTCCTCGGTCGGTCTCGGAGGCCTGCCCGACCGCGACGGGCGGGTGACGCTGGACGCCTGCGTCATGACCTGGGCCGGCGATATCGGCGCCGTCTGCGCGCTTGAGGATGTGGTCCACGCGGTCTCCGTGGCCCGCCTGGTGATGGAGCGCACCCCGCACACCATGCTGGTCGGTCCGGGCGCGCGGACCTTCGCCGTCGAGCAGGGCTTCGAGACCCGCAATCTGCTGACGCCCCGCGCCGAGTCGGCCTGGCGGGACTGGCTTGGGACCGCCGACTACGCGCCGCGACCCAACAGCGAGAACACCGACTGGCGCGCCGTGCCGGGCGGCCCGGGCAACCATGACACCATCGGTCTGCTGGCCATCGACGCCGCCCACCGCATGGCCGGGGCCTGCACCACCTCCGGCCTGGCCTTCAAGATGCGCGGCCGGGTCGGCGACAGCCCGATCATCGGCGCCGGCCTCTATGTCGACGACGAGGTCGGCGGGGCGACCGCCACCGGCGTCGGCGAGGACGTGGTCCGCGTCGCCGGCTCGCATGCCGTGGTCGAGGCCATGCGCGCCGGACTCGATCCCGCCGCGGCCTGCCGCCGGGTCATCGAACGCCTCGCTCGCCTGCGCGGGACGAAAGTCGCGGGATCGCAAGTCGCGCTGCTGGCTCTCGACAAACAGGGCCGCGCCGGAGGTTTTGCACTCCAGCCCGGCTTCACCTACGCCGTCACCGACGCGAGCGGCCAGACCCGGATCGAGCGCGCCGGAGCCTTGTTCGAGACGCCATGACCACTACCCTGATCACCGAACGCCTGACCCTCACCCCGGTGGCCCTGTCCGACTACGACGACCTTCAGGCCATGTGGGGAGACCCCGACGTCATCCGGCACATCTTCCCCGAGCCCCTGAACCGCGAGGACGTGTGGTTCCGGCTGCTGCGCGATCTGGGCCACTGGGAAGCGCTCGGCCACGGAAACTGGACCCTGAGGCTGAAAGACACCGGCGAGCACGTCGGCAGCGTCGGGGTGCTGGACTACCACCGCGTCCTGGAGCCCGCCTTGGACGCCCCGGAACTGGGCTGGGGCCTGCGCTCCGCATTCCACGGCAAGGGCCTGGCCTTTGAGGCCCTGTCGGCTGCCTTGAGCTGGTGCGACGATGCGCTGAACGCGTCCCGGACCGTCTGCATGATCGACCCCACCAACGCCCCATCCCTCGCTCTGGCGGCCCGCGCCGGCTATCGCGAATACGCCCGCACGGACTACAAGGGCGCGCCGGTCATCCTGCTCGAACGCATGGCGGCCTGACGGGCGAGCCGACAGCGTAGCCAGCCATTAAGGTTTACGGGCCATTCTGGCCGGTGAGATTCGAGAGAGAACCGCCCGTCCCATGCCAATGCCCGTCGAAGAGCTTCGCGGCCATCTGACCGAAGCCTTTCCCGACGCCGAGATCGTCATCGACGATCTGGCTGGCGACGGCGACCACTATCGTGCCCGCATAGTCTCGACGGCGTTCGCGGGCCTGCCCCGCGTGCGCCAGCACCAGCTCGTCTATGCGGCGCTGAAGGGCAAGATGGGCGGCGAACTTCACGCGCTGGCGCTCGAGACCTCGGCTCCGGCCAGCGCCTCCCCGGCAGGAGACTGAACCATGCGCTATCGTCCCTTCGGACAGGCGGGTCGGGCGGTCTCGGCACTCACGCTGAGCCTCGGCCCCCGCGATATCACCCAAGGCCCCGAAGCGGGACGCGAGCTGATCTATTCGGCGCTGGAAGCCGGCATCAACAGCTACCGCCTCGAGACGGCCGATCCGGTGCTGGCTGAAATCCTCGGCCAGGCCCTGAAGCACGTCGACCGCAAGCTGGTCCAGGTTTCCTTGATGCTCGGCGCCGGTGACGGCCGCCGCGGGTCGGACCGCGACTTCTCGGCCGAAGGCATCACCTCGGCCATCGACCGGGCCCTGAACATCTCCGGCCTGGGCTGGTTCGACCTCGCCATCCTCGACGAGCCGGCCGATCACGAACTGCCGCAGTCGACCCTCGCGGCCCTGAAGGCGCTGCGGGCCACCGAGCGCGTCCGCCTGCTGGGCATCTCTGGGGACGGCGAGGTGATGGATACCTATGTCTCGACCGGCGCCTTCGATCTGCTGGCCACGCCGTTCCACGTCAATTCCACATGGCAGATTCGGGCCCGCCTGCGAGCGGCGCGCGAGGCCGACATGGCCATCTTCGTCTACGATTATTTCCCGGAGAGCCTCGACACCGCCAAAAAGGCTGCGGCCGTCCACAAGCCCAGGAAGGGCCTGTTCAGCTTCGGCGGCCCGAAGTCGAAAGAGGGCCCTCTCGCCCACGCCGGAACCTTCGCCTTCCTGCACCGCACGCCGAACTGGCCGGCCGAGGCCATCTGTCTGGCCTACGCCCTGACTGATCCCTCGGTGTCCAGCGTGCTGATCCGCGCCAGCGACGCGGAACGGCTCAACATGCTGTCGCTGGTGCCCGACCGCGACATGCCGCCGGGTCTCGCCGCCCAGATCGAGATGGCGCGGGTCGCCGGCGCCAAGGCCGCCTGACACCTCCGCCTGAGACCTTCCGGCGCCTTGACCCCGCCCCTTTGGGCGCCTAGCTGACGGCCTTCACCGAAAGGCCCGTTGCAGTGACCGATCAAGCCGTCGCCAATCCCGTCCACGCCTTCATCGCCGATACGGTGAAGGGCCACGACGTCGTCCTGTTCATGAAGGGCACGCCGGACGCCCCGCGCTGCGGCTTCTCCTCGCTCGCGGTTCAGATCCTCGACCACGTCGGGGCGCCCTTCGTCGGCGTCGATGTGCTGCAGGACGAGGCCCTGCGCGAGGGTATCAAGACCTTTAGCGACTGGCCGACAATCCCGCAGCTCTACATCAAGGGCGAGTTCGTCGGCGGCTCCGACATCGTGCGCGAGATGTTCAACGCCGGCGAGCTCCAGACCCTGCTGGCCGACAAGGGGGTGGCTCTCGGCGACGCCGACGCCTGATGGCGAAGGCCCAGCTCGAACCCCGGGCCGACCGCGAGATCTTCGTCGTTCCGCTGAAGGTTCGACCCGAGCACATCGACGACAACGGCCACGTCAACAATGTCGTCTATGTCGGCTGGCTGCAGGACGCGGGCACGGCGCACTGGAACGCCCGCTTCGACGCCGAAACCCGCGCCCGCTGGTCGTGGGTCGCCGTCCGGCACGAGATCGACTATTTCCGCCCGCTGTTTCCCGACGCCGCCGGGGTGAAGGCTCGCACCTGGGTAGGCGATCCGCAGGGGCCGCGCTTCAACCGCTATGTCCGTATCGAGGACGCCGAGGGCCGCCTCTGCGCCCAAGGCGTTTCCGAATGGGTGCTCGTCGACGCGGCGACCATGCGGCCCCATCGCATCCCCGCCGACATGCTGCCGGCGTTCGAAATCCGCTGAACAATCAGCCTTGCGGCAGCTGGTAGGGATTCTCGACGGACACCCGCGCGCCCGGCGCCAGTCCCATCTCCTGGAAGGTCCAGCGCATCTCGACACCCTGGGCGACGGGCTCGAGGCAGCGATCCTGTTTGAGGCGGCGCAGGGTGATCACCGAGGCGCCGCCCTCCTGACGCACGATCGGGATCAGGTCGGCCTTCTCCGTGCAGCCGTTCGAGCTGACCCAGAACACCGCCTGGTCCTGGACGATGGCGGCGGCATGCACCGCTTCGATCTGCCCCGGGCCTTCGACGAGGGCGGGCGCATCGTCCCGGCCGGTCCAGCGATCGACGAGGGCGCAGGCGGAAAGCGCCATGGCCAAGGCCAGCGCGCCGGCCAGCGTGACGGTCCGTCTCATTTCCGGCCTCCCACGCCGAGTTCCTGAACGCGCACAATGTGCGCCTGTTCGCCGGCAAGGGGAACCCATGGCCGCCGCAAATGGAAAGGGCCCCGGATCGCTCCGGGGCCCTGAAATCCTGCGCAGCTCACAGGCGCGCCGCGCGAGAACCGACTTACGACGAGTAGTATTCGACGACCAGGTTCGGCTCCATCTTCACCGGGAACGGCACGTCGGCCAGTTCCGGCACTCGGACGTAGCGGACCGAGAAGCCGCGATCGCCCAGCTCGAGGTAGTCGGGCACGTCGCGCTCCGACGACTGCTGGGCTTCAAGCACCAGCGCCATCGAGCGAGACTTTTCCTTGACCTCGATGACCTGGCCCGGCTTGACCCGGTACGAGGCGATGTCGACCTTCTTGCCGTCGACGGTCACGTGGCCGTGGTTGACGAACTGGCGGGCGGCCCAGGGGGTCGGCACGAATTTGGCGCGGTAGACGATGGCGTCCAGACGCGACTCCAGCAGGCCGATCAGGTTCTCCGAGCTGTTGCCCTTGCGGCGCGCGGCTTCGGCATAGGTCGCGGCGAACTGCTTCTCGGTGATGTTGGCGTAATAGCCCTTCAGCTTCTGTTTGGCCTTCAGCTGCAGGCCGAAGTCCGAGACCTTCGACTTGCGGCGCTGACCGTGCTGGCCGGGGCCGTAGGAACGCTTGTTGACCGGGGATTTCGAACGGCCCCAGAGGTTTTCACCCATGGCCCGGTCGAGCTTGTACTTGGCGCTGTGGCGCTTGGACATAAGTCACTCTCAATATGATGCGGCCCGGTCCCTCCCCAACTGGAGGGACGATCTCAACGGCGGTCCACGCATCGTCCGTAGTGGATCACGCAACGCGGCGAGCCGGTGGCGTGAAGGCGGGGCTTATGACGGTCCGATCGGCCTGCGTCAAGACTCGGGCGTCCAGACGAAGCCGTCGTCGCGACGCCGGAACTCGCCAAGTCCCGGGAAGGGGAAGTGGACGCCGTAGATGCGTTGCCTTCCTGAGGCCCCACGCTCCAGCAGGCCCTGCCGGGTACGGATCGCGGCCGCGCTGTCGCTGTCCCAGGCGTTGACCAGCTCAGGCCGCTGCACCGAAACCAGCGAACTGTGCATGGCGTCGCCGATATAGAGCAGGCGGTCCTCGCCGGACACGATCTCAAAGCCGCTGTGCCCCGGCGTATGGCCCGCCAGCGCCACCGCCCGGATCGAGGGCGTCACCTGCGCGCCGGGTTCGAACGTCTCCACCTTGGGCGTGATAGCCGCCAGCAGCGGGCCCGCGCCCGCCTCGGCGGCCCCAGCCCTGGCGTAGTCCCACTCCGCCGCGCTCATGCGGATCACCGCGTTGGGGAAGGTCAGGACGCCATCCTTGCCGGCCAGACCGCCGACATGGTCGCCGTGGGCATGCGAAATCAGCACGTCGGTGACCTGCTCCGGCTCCACGCCTGCCGCGCGCAAGGAGGCGAGCAGCTTGCCCTCGGTGCCCATCTGTCCGCCGGCGCCGCTGTCGATCAGCACCACCCGGTCGCCGTCCCGGACCAGCAGGGGCTGGATGGACAGCCGGATCTGCCCGTCCCCCCGTCCCGCCGCGGTCAACAGCGACGCTACCTCCGCGCTGTCGCTCCACGGGCTCATCTCCCGGTCGGCGGCCGGAAAGGCCAGCTCCCCGTCCTTCAGCGCGACAGCCTGAATCTGGCCGATCCGGAAGGCGTGAATGTCAGAATGCGCGAGGGCCGCCGGGGGCGTCGGCGCCGCTTCCCGCTTCTTCGCCTCCGGCTCCGGAGAACAGGCCGCCCCCATGGCGGCGAGGATCAGGCTGGCGGCGGCGAGGCGGGCATGGAAGGTCATCTCGATCTCCGGCGAGGGTTCGTGGTTACGCTTACTTGGGAACCGCGACGCCCGGCGCCACCGCACCGGGCCCGTTTCCGCGTCAGGCCATGGCGGCGGCGAACAACTCGTTGGCCTTGTTCCAGTTCACCACCGACCAGAAGGCCTTCAGATAGTCGGCCCGCCGGTTCTGGTACTTCAGGTAATAGGCGTGCTCCCAGACGTCGGCGGCCAGCACCACGGCGCCTTTTTCATCCGCGACGTCCATCAGCGGATTGTCCTGGTTAGGCGTCGAGGTGACCTTCAGCTTGCCGTCCTGCACGATCAGCCAGGCCCAGCCCGAGCCGAACTGCCCGGCGCCCGCGGCGTTGAACGCCTCCTTGAACATGTCCATGCCGCCGAGGTCACGGTCGATGGCGGCGGCCAGTTCCGCCGATGGCTGGCCGGTCTGGTCTTGGGGGGCCAGCAGCTCCCAGAACAGGCTGTGGTTCCAGTGGCCGCCGCCGTTGTTGCGCACCGCCTTGGGCGCCTTCGAGATGATGGCGAAGATCTCCTCCAGAGACTTGCCCTGCAACGACGGATCGGCGTCGATCGCCTTGTTCAGATTGTCGACATAGGTCTGGTGGTGCTTGTCGTGGTGGAAGGTCATCGTCTCCCTGTCGATGGCCGGCTCCAGCGCGTCATAGGCATACGGGAGAGGCGGAAGCGTAAAGGCCATGGGGAGGCTCCTTCGACGGGTTTCGGGGGAGCCCTCATCTAGGCGCCCGTTCACCGAACCCAAGCCCGGCGGCCGAATTCCCTTCCTCTTCCTCCCCCTCTGGAGGAGGGGGTCCGCGTGGCGGTGGAGGGGTCTTGTCCAGCCGCTGGCGAAGGGGGTTAGCCCCCTCCACCCCCCTTCGGGCGGTCCGCGTCCCCCCGCGGGTGAGGAATGTTGGCCTTCAGACAGTCGCGCACCGCCCGCCGCAGATCGCCGGACGCGGAGACGAAATCCACCCCCTCCGCCTCGAACACCGCCCGCGTCGCGGCGTCGAGCCCGTTCGGCAGCGCCGCCAGCACCCGCTTCTCACCCTTGGGGTGCAGGCAGAAGCCGACCTCCCGGCACAGGGCGGCGAACATCTCGTCGTGGGCGGCGCTGGAAAGATCGGTCATGGCCGACCCTTAGCATGGCTTCAGGGCAGCAGGCCGCTCAGCCAATGCATTATGTTGAGCCCGAACCGGCCGTTGCCCGGCGCCGCATTCATCCCGAAGCGGCGGTCGGCCTGACCGCTCTCCGCCGGATAGCGGATCAGCTGGGCCGACAGCAATCCGGCCTCCCCCAGCACCGCATTGGCGATCACCAGCACGTCCACGCCGTCCAGCCCCCCGGCGTCGAACGCCAGCGTCCAGGGCCATCAGGCTGAACGCGAATGCAACGAACCGCACGAGGTGCCCTCCATATCCCGCCGCGACCGCATCACGGGCGGATCAGGACTTCAGCCGCGCGGCGTGGAAGGCGACGTGGTCGGCGATGAAGCTGGCCATGAAGAAGTAGGAGTGGTCGTACCCCGGCTGCATCCGCAGCGTCACCGTCTGCCCCGCCGCCTCCGCCGCCGCGGTCAGCAACTCCGGCTTCAGCTGCTCCGCCAGGAACGGATCGGCGTCGCCCTGGTCGATCAGGATGTCATCATAACAGCCCGCCCCGACGCCCGCCTCGATCAGCCGCGCCGCGTCGTGCTCCGCCCACGCCTCACGATCCTCGCCCAGATAGGCCGTGAACGCCTTCTCCCCCCACGGGCAACGCGTCGGCGAGGTGATCGGCGCGAAGGCCGAGACCGACCGGAACAGATGCGGATGCCTCAGCGCCAGCGTCAGCGCCCCGTGCCCGCCCATCGAATGGCCCGAGATCGCCCGCGCCTTCGTCGTCGGGAACGCCTCGTCCACCAGCCCGATCAGCTCGTCGACGACATAGCTCTCCATGCGGAAATGCGGCGTCCACGGCCCTTGGATCGCATCGACATAGAAGCCCGCCCCCTGCCCCAGATCATAGGCCGGATCGTCCGCCACGCCCTCGCCGCGCGGAGAGGTGTCGGGCGCGACGACGATCACGCCATGCCCGGCGGCCGCGCCGTACGCGCCGGCCTTGGTGGTGAAATTGTCCTCGGTGCAGGTCAGGCCCGACAGCCAGATCAGCACCGGAAACGGCCCCTCCCCCGGCGGAACGAACACCGACAGCGTCATCGGTGTCCCGGTCGTCCGGCTGTCATGGCGCAGATAACGCAGGGTTCCGCCATGCACGGCGTGAGACTTCAGTGTTTCCATACCCGGACCTCTACCGCCCTCATCGTCATCCCGGAAGCCGCGCAGCGGCTATCCGGGACGGTGCAGGGCGCAGACCTTGTTGCCGTCCGGATCGCGCAGATAGGCCAGATACAGCTTGCCGAAGGGGCCCTCGCGCAGGCCCGGCGGGTCCTCGATCGACCGCCCGCCCGCCGCCGCGCCCTGGTCATGGAAGGCGTGAACCATCTCCGGCGTCTTCGCCGCGAAACCGATCGTCCCGCCGTTGGCGTGGCAGGCCGCCTCGCCGTCGATCGGCTTGCCGACGGCGAAGGCGCCCCGCGCCGTGCGCCACCAGTAGCGGCCCTTGGGATCCGGCCCGCTCGCCGGCTCGATGCCCAGCGCGCCCAAGGCGGCGTCGTAGAACCGGCGCGACGCCTCGACGTCATTCGCGCCGACGGTGATGTGGGTGAACATTGGCGGCCTCCCTGCCCCGAAATTCTCCAGTCCGTTTCTTTAGCGAACGGACGGAACGGCGCAAGAGGGGTGGGTCAGTCTGATCCTCCGCCGGGGTCCTCCGGATCCGGGAAGTAGAGTTCGTTCCCGTCCGGGTCGGCGACGATCAGCGTGCGATAGCCCCACCAGCCCCGGGTGAAAGCCACATCCTTGCTTTCCAGCGCCGCCGGCAGCGCCTGCCAGTCGGGCGCCGTCAGTTCGATGAACAGCATGCCCTTGCCGACCTTCCCGGGCCACTGGCTGCACAGGATGATCTCGGCGTCATCCCGATCGACTTGCGAGACGAACTTCCTGCCGGCGTCGTCAGCGAACGACCAGGCCTCCCGAAAGCCCATCCGGTCGACATAGAAGGCGACGGCCGCCTCCACGTCCGCCACGTGCAGCATAGGACGCGAGTACCACATGCCCATGGGCCGACTCCTCCGTCAGTAGACCACCACGCTGCGGATGCTCTCCCCCGCGTGCATCAGTCCGAACGCCTCGTTGATCCGCTCCAGCGGCAGGGTGTGGGTGATCATCGGGTCGATCTCGATCTTGCCGTCCATATACCAGTCGACCACCTTCGGCGTATCGGTCCGCCCGCGCGCGCCGCCGAAGGCCGAGCCGCGCCACACCCGGCCGGTGACCAGCTGGAACGGCCGGGTGGCGATCTCCCTGCCCGCCTCGGCCACGCCGATGATCACGCTCTCACCCCAGCCCCTGTGGCAGGCCTCCAGCGCCTGGCGCATGACCACGGTGTTGCCGGTGCAGTCGAAGGTGTAGTCGGCCCCGCCGCCGGTCAGCTCGACCAGATGCGCCACCACGTCCGGCACGTCCTTCGGATTGACGAAATGGGTCATGCCGAAACGGCGGCCCCATTCCTCCTTCGTCGGATTGATGTCGACGCCGACGATCATGTCGGCCCCGACCATCTTCAGTCCCTGGATGACGTTCAGGCCGATCCCGCCGAGCCCGAACACCACGCAGTTGGCGCCCGGCTCCACCTTCGCCGTGTTGACCACCGCGCCCACGCCCGTGGTCACCCCGCAGCCGACGTAGCAGGCCTTGTCGAACGGCGCGTCCCTGCGGATCTTCGCCACCGCGATCTCGGGCAGCACCGTGTAGTTCGAAAACGTCGAACAGCCCATGTAATGGGCGATCGCCTGCCCCTTGTAGCTGAAGCGGCTGGTCCCGTCCGGCATCACGCCCTTGCCCTGCGTCGCCCGGATGGCGGTGCACAGGTTGGTCTTGCGGCTCAGGCATGACTTACACTGGCGGCATTCCGGCGTGTACAGCGGGATCACGTGATCCCCCACCGCCACCGAAGTCACGCCCGGCCCCACGTCGACCACCACCCCCGCGCCCTCGTGGCCGAGGATCGACGGGAAGATGCCCTCCGAGTCCAGCCCATCCAGCGTATAGGCGTCGGTGTGGCAGATGCCCGTCGCCTTGATCTCGACCAGCACCTCCCCGGCGCGCGGCCCCTCCAGATCGACCTCGACGATCTCCAGCGGACGTTTGGCCTCGAACGCGACGGCGGCGCGGGTTTTCATGATCAGGGTCCTCCGGTGCCCCCCGCTCGCCGCGCGACGCGCGACGGCTTGCTGCTCGAGGAGTCTTTTTTCAGCAGCCTTGATACGCCCCTTGCGGCCATGCCCAAACGACGACGAGCGCAAAACATTATTGTCGTGCAGCAACAATCATGGTCGAACGTCCCGATGAGCCGCTGGGACGGGATAGACGAGTTCACCGCCGTCGCTGAACAGGCCAGCTTCTCGGCCGCCGCCCGGCGTCTTGGGCTGTCGACCTCCGCCGTCAGCCGCGAAATCGCCCGGCTGGAGGACCGGCTGCAGACCCGCCTGCTCCACCGCACCACCCGCCGCGTCGAATTGACCGACGCGGGCCGGGATTTCCTGGTCCGTTGCCGCCGCCTGATCGACGAGCGGGATGAGGCACTGGCAGCCGTCCAGCCCGACGACCAGGCCCCGCGCGGCCTGCTGCGCATGACCTGCTCCGTCTCCTACGGCGAGCGCTTCGTTGCGCCTGCTGTAAACGCCTTCGCGCGCCAGAACCCGGAACTGAGGATCGAGCTGGATCTCGATAACCGGCTGCGCGACCTGGTCGGCGACGGCTATGATCTGGCGGTGCGGTTCGGGCATCTGACAGACTCCCGCCTGATGGCGCGGCGGCTGACCTCGCGACGGCTGATCCTCTGCGCCAGCCCCGGTTATCTGACGCGGCGCGGCGCCCCGCGAGACCTGTCCGAGATCGCCGGCCACGACGCGCTGATCGGCTCGTCCGAGCACTGGCGGTTCACCGAGGGCGGTCGGGAAGTGACTCACCGCCCCACCGGCCGCTGGCGCTGCAACTCAGGCGCAGCGGTGCTGGACGCCGCGCTGCAGGGTCTCGGCCTATGCCAGCTGCCCGACTTCTACGTGGCCGAGTCCCTCGCATCGGGCGCTCTCGTCTCCCTTCTGGACGAGTCCCGGCCACCGGACGAAGGCGTCTGGGCCGTTCACCCCCATCCCCGCCACGTCCCTCCCAAGGTGCGCGCCATGATCGACTGGCTTCACGAGCGCCTGTCCGGCGCGCAAACACGTCACGCATGAACCTCGTCATCCTCACCGGCTCCGGCATCTCGGCCGAGTCCGGCGTGCCCACCTTCCGCGCCAATGACGGCCTCTGGATGGGGCGCCGTGCGGAGGATGTCGCCACCCCCGAAGCCTTCGCCCGCGACCCGGCCCTGGTGCAGGACTTCTACAACCTCCGACGCCGCCAGTTGGCCGAGGTTCACCCTAACGCCGCCCACCGCGCCCTCGCCGACCTCGCCGCCCGCTGGGTCGGCGACCTGCTGCTGGTCACCCAGAACGTCGACGACCTGCACGACCGCGCCCACGCCGCGACCCCGCCCGCGCCCGGCTTCGACCTGATCCACATGCACGGCGAACTGCTGAAGGCGCGGTGCACCGTCACCGGCCGCGTCTGCGACTGGCCCGGCGACCTCGCCCCCGAGGAGCCCTCGCCCTTCCATCCGCGCGGGACCCTGCGCCCGCACATCGTCTGGTTCGGCGAGTGGCCGCTGCAGATGGACCGGATCGAACGCGCGCTCGCCGCCTGCGACCTGTTCGTCTCGATCGGCACGTCGGGTTCGGTCTATCCGGCGGCGGGGTTCGTCCAGCAGGCCAGTCGCGCCGGGGCCAGCACGGTTGAACTCAATCTCGAGCCGTCCCTCGGCCGCCACCTGTTCGACGAAGGCCGCTACGGACCGGCGACGGAGGTTGTGCCGGCGTTCTGCGAGGCGCTCGGAACCCCACCCTTCAGCCGTCATCCTCGGGCTTGACCCGAGGATCAGACCATCCGGTGCTCGGTGGAGGAAACTGTGGTCGCACGCGCGGGGCCGTCTGAGCCGCACATCCCGGCTCCCGCCTCTGATCCTCGGGTCAAGCCCGAGGATGACGGGCGGAGAGAGGACTCACCCCTCCCCCGCCGCCTTCTTCGCCGCCAGCTTGGCCAGCACCCGTCCCCGCCCCTTGGCCAGCGCGTGGATGACGCCTCTGAAGGTCGCCACCTCCTGCTCCGTGAACTGCGCCCGGCCCAGCATGACCCGCAAGTTCTGGCTCATCGACCGCTTCTTCTCGGGCGGGTGGAAGAAGCCGCCCTCGTCGAGCTCCCTCTCCAGATGCTCGTACATGCCGATCAGCAGTTCGTTCGACGCCGGCGGATCGCCCTCCCGGAACCGCGGCGGCGGCGCGTCGAGGATCAGGGTGCGCCACTCATAGGCGTTGATCGCCACCGCCTGCGCCAGATTCAGCGAATGGTGCTTCGGGTCGATCGGAATGGTGACTATGCCCTGCGTCAGGGCGATGTCGGTGGTCTCCAGCCCGGCCCGCTCGCCTCCGAACAGCAGGCCCACCGTCAGTCCCGAAGCCCGGTCGTCATACAGCAGCCGCGCCGATTCTCGCGGCGTCCGCACCGGCATCCGCGTCTCGCGCGGCCGGGCCGTGGTGGAGAACACGGTGTTCAGGTCCGCGATGGCCTCGGCCACGCTGTCGAACACCTTCACCCCGTCCAGGACCCAGTCGGCGCCCGAGGCCGTGGCCCAGGCGCGGTCCTGCGGCCAGCCGTCGCGCGGCGCGACCAGCCGCAACTCGGACAGACCGAAATTGGCCATCACCCGGGCCACTGCACCGATGTTGTCGGCCAGCTGCGGCTTGTCGAGGATGACGACGGGCGGGATCAGATCGGCCAAGTCCGCCTCAGTCGTCGCCGTACATGGCCAGCCATGGATCGGCCGTCCCGGCCTCGACCTCGGCCACCTTGACCGCCGGCCAGCCGATACTGTCGTCCGCCGAGTCCCGCCACGCTAGGATGAACAGGTCGCGCAGCTCCGAGGCGCCCGCGGCCAGCCGGGCGGTCACGAACGTCCCGCCCCGCGCGTCGCTCTCCGTGAATCCGCCGGCCTTCTCCAGCCGGTAGAAGGGCAGCACCTCGGCCAGCGTCGTCTTCAGATAGGCCGGCACCCGCGCGCGCAGGTCGAAGCCCTCCAGCTTCGGCGCCGCCATCGCCGCCTCGACCGCGTCCAGCCGCGCCACCCGCGCGGTGAACGCGCCCTCGAAGGCGCCGTGCGTCTGTCGCGAGGTCGTGAAGCCTTCGGGATTCGGGGTGTCCCGGTTCCAGCCGTTGTAATGGATCGTCGTGTGGTGCGGCTGGCTGCCGTCGCCGACGTAGTGGCCCAGATAGCCCATGTCGCGCAGGATCAGCGCCTCGCGCCGCAGCCGGTCCTCGCGGTACCAGGCGCGTTTGCCCGGATCGGTCTCGCGCGCCTCGGCGGCGTTCAGCACCCGCCACGTCGCGAAGTCGCGCACCAGCTGCTGATAACCGTCCATGATCGCGTACGGCAGGTAGCCGGCGTCGTCCACGTCCAGCCCCGCTGCGACCAGAGCCGCGTCGTATTCCGACTTCAGGCGCGGCAGGGCGTCGATCGACATGCCTCGCTCGTTCATCACCCGCGCCTGGTCGTCCATGTCGATGAAGTGGGCGGTGTCGCGTTCGCGGTCGTGCGGCTGGCCGCCGCCCTTGGTGCGGTCCGGCTCGCGGGCCAGTTCGCCGACCTCGGCCGCCGCGCCCGGCGTGCGCAGGAAGGCCGGCAGCTCCTCCGGCAGGCCGCGCACCGCGGCGACCCCGATCAGCCGGTGGCCGGTATTGCCCCAGGCCGAAGCCTGCAGGGCCACGCCGCCGACGGCGACGGCGGCGAGGGCGGCGGTGAGGATGCGCTTCATGGGACGGCTCCGGCGAACGACGCCGATGCTCTAGCTGATCCCGAACGCCGTCTCCACCCGTCCGATCCACCGACGGATCGCCGGACAGGGGGTCAGGTCGAAATCGCCCTCGTGCGCCCACCGGGTATAGGCGACCAGCGCCAGATCAGCGAGCGTCGGTCCGCCCCCGACCAGCCAGTCGGCCGTCGCCAGCGCCGCCTCCATCCGGTCCAGCGCCGCGCGCCCCCGCTCCATCAGCCGCGGCTCGATCTCGGCCGCCGGCCTGCCGAGAAGCGCCCGCTGAAAGCGCACCACCGCGATGTAGGGCTCATGGCTGTACTGCTCCCAGAACAGCCACTCGTACATCTTGGCCCGATCCCAGGGATCCGCCGGGACGAAGGCCGTGCCCTCGCCGAAGAACCCGATGATCGCATTCGACTGCGCCAGCGCCCTGCCGTCGTCGAACACCACGGCCGGGACCTGCCCTGCGGAATTCATGGCGAGGAATTCTGTGGATCGCGTCACACCCGACATGACGTCCGTTTCGATCCAGCGATAATCATGGCCAAGGCGGTCGAGCAACCACTTGACCTTCAAACAGTTGCCGGAGCGAACATCTCCAAAGACAGTAAGCATCTTGCCCCAGCAAAGTGTTTCTGATCTGCGAATACAGCTTACAGAATTGCGCGCGCTGGCCCAACGAGATTCGGCTTAACCATCACAAGCCCCACTTATCCACCGCTCGACCGGACAGGTGGTCGCACCGCGGTCCGAATGTCTGGTTTTCGCCGCATTTGTTGACGACAAGCGCCGCGCCGGACGCGACAGGGGCCGGTGCTTACGTGAGTCGAAATATGCTCGGTGCAGCCGCTGCAGTCGCCCTCGTCTGGGCGATGGCCTTCCCCGCCCATGCGGCGGAACAGGGTGATCCCGTATCCTACGAAGCCGCGGTTGCATCCGGCCTCGGCGAGGAATCAACGGCCCCTGCCGATGAAGGTTCCGACAGCGGCGTGACGGGTCTGACCGCCGAGCAGCAGGCCCTGATGGCCGAGGACGCGGACTGGACCGCCCGCGTCAATCTCTACCATGCGGGCGGCGGCGGAGCGACGGGCAACGACAGCCTCGGCTGCCGGCCGATCCCCATGCGCACCATGGCTGTGGACCCGCGCTACATCCCGCGCCGCACCCGCCTGTTCATCCCCGAGACGGTGGGAATGCGCATGCCCGACGGCACGCTGCACGACGGCTACTGGTACGCTTCCGACACCGGCGGCGCGATCAAGGGCCAGAAGATTGACCTCTACACCGGTCACGGCCGCGGTTCGATGCAGCCCGCGATGCGCTTCAATCAGCGCCGCCTGACCCTGATCGACGCCGGCCGCTTCGATGGCTGTCCGCCGTCCTGGGATGCCCAGCCCAGCCAGACCCTGATGGCCTCCGCCCCGACCAGCGTCGGCTCCAACTAGCCCCGACGGTCACGTCTGACCGATTGCCGTTCTCTGAAAGCGGCGTAGTCTGCCTTGGCGGCGGCCAGGGCCATCGCCAGATCCTCTGGATCACCTTTGACCGCGAACCCCTGTCCTGGTAGCGCCGGTACAGCGGCGCGGCGCCCGAGGGCGCCCGTCTCACCCTCGCCCTGTCACGCGGCGGCCTGCCGGCCCGGATGCAGCAGCCCCAGCGCGCCGGCGAGTTCGTCTGGGGCGACCGTGTCCTGCGCGCGGAGACGAAGCGGGTCGCCGGCGCGGCCTTCGTGACCGCGGGCCGCTCAGAATGGCCGCCGTCCGGCGACCACTTCCCAGAACATCCGCCAGTCGCCCATCAGGCTCCACAGCGGATATCTGAACGTCGCCGGCCGGTTCTTCTCGAAGAAAAAATGCCCGACCCAGGCGAAGCCGTAGCCGACCAGCGGCATGGCCAGCAGCCACCACGGGTTCAGCGTCACGATGGCGACGGCCAGCACGACCAGCACCAGCGCCGACCCGACCACATGAATCCTCCGGCACGTCCGGTTCGAATGCTCGAGGATGTAGTGCGGGTAGAAGGCTGAAAAGCTCCGGAAGCGTTCGCCCGCCGGCTCCTGAATGCTCATGCGGCGACGATGACTCTCCGAAGCCCGCGCCGCAAGTGAGCGTCCGTCGCCGAACCTTCCCGCGCGCACCGGCTCCTACGGCCGCGAAGATCCCGACCGGCACGCCCCGCATGATCCCGAGGGCGTGGTCCGTCCCGGCTGATCCACGACTATCGCTTGACGACATATATCTGGCCGGTTATACGACAACCAATAACCACCGGGCTATGGATTCAGATGCCGGACGCGCACGACGCCCTCTTCCGAACCCTCGCCGATCCGACCCGGCGGGCGATCTTCGAGCGCCTGTGCCGCGACGGCGAGCAGACGGTCGGAGCGCTGACGGTCCAGGCCGGAATCTCGCAGCCGGCGGTCTCCAAACACCTGGGCGTCCTCAAGCTGGCCGGACTGGTGAAGGACCGCCCCGAAGGCCGCCAGACCCATTACAGCGCCCGGCCCGGCGCCTTGGCCCCCCTGCTCGACTGGACGAGCCAGATGGCCGGCTTCTGGGAAACCCGCCTCGACCACCTCGAAACCCTGCTCAAAAGGATGGACTGATGACCGGCGCCGCCATCGAAACCCGCTCCGTCGTCGTCGAACGCGACTTCGCCGCACCGCCCGAAAAACTCTGGCGCGCCCTCACCCAGCCGCATCTGATCGAGGAATGGCTGATGAAGAACGATTTCGCTCCATCCGTCGGCCATCGCTTCAACTTGCGCGGAGATTGGGGTGGCGTGCTCGACTGCGAAGTCCTCGCCGTCGAGCCGAACCGGACCCTCGCCTACACGTGGAATTTCGCTCACGACGACCCGGCCTACAATCTGGAGAGCGTGGTCACCTTCACCCTCACCCCGACCGGCGCGGGCACCCGGCTGCGCATGGAGCAGGAAGGCTTCCGGCCCGATCAGGCTCAGGCGTTCGGCGGCGCCCGGACGGGGTGGAGCCAGTTCTTCGGCAAGCTGGACGAACTGCTGACGCGTGAGCCTCGATGAGGGACAGGCCCAAGGACCCCGTCCTCCTCTGCGGCGGCAATGCGACGCCCTCGACGAGGCGGCGTTCAAGGGGCTGACCCGCGCCGCCGTCGAGCTGAACACGGCCGGCCGAGCCCGCAAGCGGACCTGACCTTCAGGTCTCCTCCACCGGTTCCGGCCCCAGCAGGCGCCGCACCATCGGCCACACCTTCGCTGCAGCCGACAGGAAGCCGACCACCGTCGACACCCACTGGAAGGCCGTCCACACCCAGCCGAACAGGTCCCCGTCGCCGACCCACTGGCTGATCGGGAACAGCACCCGGGACACCCCGATCTGGAAGGCGGCATAGGCCTCGGAATACTCGATCGAGCGATCGGCGAAGAAGGCGATCGCCACCGCCGCCGACACCGGCGCCCACAGCAGCGGCAGCACCAGCAGCCCGGCCAGCAGCAGCACCACCAGCTTGGTCCCCAGCGTCTCGCGCGACGTCAGGCTCGCCACCACCCCGGCCCCCAGCGCCAGCACCGTCAGCAGCAGCGCCGCCGGCAGCACCAGGTCCGCCGCCGCCATCAGATCGGTGAACGCCAGCCCGGTCAGGATCCCCGTCCCCGCCAGCAGGAAGGCCGCCACCCACAGGGCGGCGTACTGCCCCAGACGGCGCTTCAGATGGGCGAGACTGATCATGGCGAAGTCCCCGCTTGCGCCCGTGAAGGATGCCGTGCGCCGGAGCTTGAGTCTATCGGCGGAAGGGTTCACCCGCGCAGCCGGCCTTGGGCGGCAGTTCGAAGAAGCCGGCGAACCGCTCGAACACGGCCGCGTCGCCGGTGATCGTCACCGTCTCGGGTCCCGCTCCGCCATAGACGATCGCGGCGACCCCCGGAGGCGTCCCCTCCACCCGCACCTCGGCCTCGTCGCCGCCCCCCCGCGCGGCGGTCAGGACGCCGTCGCCGACGCGTACGACGAATTCCTCGTCGCCGAAGCGGAATCCCACGGCCATCGACGTCGTTCCGGCCTTCCTCGCGTTGAACATGGTCCGGAACGACAGCATCAGCGAGACCGGACTCAAAGGCAGGGTGGGGTCATGGTCCGGCGACCGCGCCGCCCAGCGGCCCAGCGCGCTGATCGCCTCCTCGGCCTCGAGCCCCCATGGGGTCAGCTCATAGACCTGCACCGAGGCCGGCGGCGGCAGCTTGCGCCGCGTCAGCACGCCCGCCGTCTCCAGGCTCTCCAGCCTCTGGGTCAGGACGTTGGCGCTGATCCCGGGCAACGACGCCCTCAGATCACCGAACCGGCGCGGTCCCAGCATCAACTCGCGCACGATCAGCAGCGACCATCGCTCGCCCACCAGCTCCAGCGCATGGGCGGTTCCGCAGGCATCGTCGTACCAGCGACTGCGGCCGGAACCGTCTTTGGTTATTTTTTCTAACTTCATAGTTGACTAATATAACTGATTGGTTCAAACGTCGCAACCATCGAAGCCGGGCCAGTCCCGGCGCATGACTTCGAGCCAGGGAGCCGATCATGACCGTCACTGTTCTGGACCTCGTCGCGCCGGCGCGAACCGCGGCCTCCTCCCTCGCCTGGCCGGGGCGCATCCTCAGCGGCGTGGTCGCCGGTTTCCTTGGGCTCGACGCCCTCAGTCGACTGGTCTGGTTCCGCGCCCTGGTCGCTCCGTCCGAAGGCGCGCCGACGCTTGAGCCGTCCCTCCAGATCCTGATGGGCGCGCCCCTGGCCCTCGGCGCCGCCCTCTATCTGTGGCGCCCGGCGAGCTTGTACGGCGCGGCTCTGCTGGTGGTCTGCCTGGCAGGCTTCGTCGGCGTCGAGGCCGCCGCCGATGTGCGCTCGCCCCCTCACATGCTGTTCTGGGGCTATGTCGCGGCCCTGGCGATCGCCGGCCTCGCGCTCAGACGTTCGCCCGCGCCCCGCCGGCCGTCGCTTCGATTCCCGCCCTCGCGCTGATAAACCGGCAACCGGAGACACCCCATGTCCGACAAGATCACCCCCTGCATCTGGTACGACAAGGGCCAGGCGGTTGCCGCCGCCGAATTCTACATGTCGCTCGGCCTGCCAGACAGTCGCATCGACAAGGTCCACGCCAGCCCGTCCGACAATCCGTCGGGCAAGGCGGGCGAGGATCTCATGGTCGAATTCACCCTCGCCGGGCGCTCATTCCTCGGCCTCAACGGCGGGCCGATCTTCCCCCAGACCGAGGCCGTGTCGTTCATCATCCAGACCAGCGACCAGGCCGAGACCGACCGCCTCTGGAACGCCATCGTCGCCGATGGCGGCGCCGAGAGCGTCTGCGGTTGGTGCAAGGACCGGTGGGGCGTAAACTGGCAAATCACGCCGCGTCGCCTGATGGAATTCTACACCGATCCCGATCCCGCCCGCGCCAGGGCCGCCTTCGACGCCATGATGAACATGAAGAAGATCGATATCGCCGCGCTTGAGGCCGCCGCCGGCGAGGTCGACTGACCCCGCTTCTGCCCGAAGTTTGCGTCCCCCGGGTCGCCGGTCGCGGCCCCCAACCCGCCCCTCAGGCAGCGTCCCCCGAGGCGAGGTCAGGGGCTCCTCCCGAAGGAGACACCAGATGTCCTACATCACCGGCTTTCTCACCCCCGTTAAGGTCGAGAACAAGGACCGCTACATCGCCTCCGCCCGCAAATCCTGGCCCCTGTTCCAGAAATACGGCTGCCTCGAACAGGTCGAGTGCTGGGGCGAGGACGTCCCCGACGGCAAGGTCACCAGCTTCCCCATGGCCGTGAAGAAGGAGGCGGACGAGGTCGTCGTCTTCGCCTGGCTCCGCTGGCCCGACCGCGCCACTGCCGACAAATGCTGGGAGCAGATGCAGTCCGACCCCGACTTCTCCAACATGGACATGCCCTTCGACGGCCAGCGCATGATGTGGGGCGGCTTCGCCCCGGTGTTCGAAGGGCGGTAGGGTCAACGGCGTCCCCTCCCCGTTCGTCCTTCGCGAATGGGGAGGGGGACCGCGACGCGGTGGAGGGGCCTGCGGCCCCACCGCTCGGCTCTTGTACGTGCCGCGCAGGATAGCCGAAGCCACGCTATGCTGGCCCCACGTGGAGCGGGGGCGAACCATGGATGATGAGCTGCTAGATCGTCTCGGCGGCGACCGAATAACTTCCCGGCAGATCGACGAACTCGTCGGCCTCGCGCGTGGTGTCGCGGCTGACGGGGACCTCAATCAGGCCGAGGTAGAATTCCTCCAGAAGTGGCTCGCCGCCAACGCGGTGGTCAGTGAACAGCCTCTCATCCGCACCCTCTATCGCCGTATCGACGAGGTGCTGGCGGACGGAGTTCTCGACGCGGAGGAGAAGGCCGTCCTGCTGGAGACCCTCAATAGCTTCTCCAGTCGGGATTTCGAGTTGGGAGAGGTTCTGAAGTCCTCGACCCTGCCGCTCTGCGACCCCGCCCCGCCCCTCTCATTCGAACGGCGGACCTACTGTTTCACCGGCGCCTTCATCTACGGACAGCGAAAGCGTTGTGAGCAGGCCGTGACCGAGCGGGGTGGCTTCTGCGGCGGCCTCAGTCGCCGGACTGACGTTCTGGTCATCGGCGCCTACGCCACCGAGTCGTGGAAACACTCATCCTTCGGAAACAAGATTCTTCAGGCGAGCGACTGGCGCGACGAGGGGAAACCCATCGCAATTGTGTCGGAGGAGCACTGGACAGGACACCTGTGAATCCGGACGCCTTGGTTGGCAGTCGCCTTAGAGCACCCCCTGTTCGTACTCCTCCTGCATCTCACGAAGATGGAAGAGCGAGCGGTCCAATGTGGCCCGAAGACGCTTGGCCGACGTTTCGGACGCGTCGGCTTGAAACGACTCCAGTGCAGGCATCGGGGCATCGACTTCCATCCGAGCCGCTATAAGAAGAAATGACAGGCTTGGGTTCGGCGGCGGCAGTGCCAAATAGGTTTCGATCATACCCTTCGTGTTTTTGAGAAGTCGGATAAGGCGATAACCGTCGATACCATCGACTGGTCGCTCCGCCAGACGGCGCGCATTCTCCATAGCCTGAAGCGAGTCAGCAAATGCCTGTCGCCAGTCACCGATAGCTTCAGCGTGGATGGCTAGGTCACGCATTCTAGCCGCTTCCGCAGCCGCTTCTGCTCTTCTTGCCTCGCCATGGCTGATCCAGATTGCAGCGCCGATGGCGGCGATACTTCCCACAGCTTGGAACCACGCGGCCACCGTCTGCCCGTATACGCCGTCGGTAGTGTTCATCGCGATGTGGGCGAGAAGCATGACGCACGCACAGATTATGGCGGCCGCGAGGATCATGCGAAGTACGATGTGGACAGGACGCGAAATCGTCATGGTCGCCACGCTGCCACGGCGGGGGGTGTCTGGCCATGTAGGATTGAAGGTCGTCGGGTGGCAATTACCGATCGAGTTGGGGTGCCCCGTCCCTCGCACCCTCAAACCTCCTCCGCCCAATCCATTCCGCTCTCCCGGCGCCACGCGCACCCACCGTCATGCTGCCGCTGCATGTCCGCCGCCGCGCTTCCCGGCGGCTGCACGGGCCACAGCGTCCCGTCCACGTCCCAGTAGCGCTCCGCCCAGCCGCCGCTGACCCCGCGCGCGAAATCCAGCGCCGCCTGTTCCGGGCCCAGCACGCGGGCGCGCCAGCGCAAGGCCGAAGCGGCCCAGCGGTCGCCGAGCTCGTAGCCGCGGTCGCTCAGCAGGGCCTCGGCCATGGCCCGGGCGCGCGGCCCCCACCAAGCGTCCAGCCGGCGCGTCTCGGCCTCGCGCCACGCCTTCATCACCTCCGGCGAGGGCTGTTGCGGCGGCCCCGGCGGGGCGGCGCGGACGGCGCGGGCCAGCGCCTCGGCGCTGTGGGTCAGGGCCGCCGCCTCGTCGATGCGGCCCTCGTGGATCATCCGCCCGATGCGGGCGAGCAGGGCCGACAGCGCCTGGGCCGGGTGCTCGCTGCGCTTCAGCGCCTCGGCATGGCGGGTGCGGGTCCAGCCCTTGCGGGCGGCGCGCTTGCGGATGCCGTTGACCGTCAGATCCAGCCGCGCGGCGATCGAGGCGGCGCTCTCGCCGGCCAGATAGGCCTCCTGCGCCAGGGTCCAGGTCTGCTGGCCCGGAAAACGGCGGATGCGCGGCGGCTTGCTCATGCGGAGAAGCCTACGGCGCCGCTGCGTCAGGATCGGACGTAGGCGGGCGTCGAGAACGCCTCATCCCGTCATCCCCGGGCTCCACCCGGGGATCAGACCGTCCGGAGCTCCGGCGAAGTCGATGCGGTCGGGTCGGCAAGGCCATCGGCCGCCGCACAGCCCGGCCCTACGTCAGATACTCGGATCAAGCCCGAGGATCACGGAACGGAAGTGTGCATATGTTGCAGTGATAGTCCTGTCCCGCCCGCGTCCCCGTCTGTCCTGCTTTCGTCTCCGCGACGGGGACAAGGCCGACAGGGACAAACGGTGTCCCCCGGGACGTGAAAAAGGGCCGGCTTTTCCACCGGCCCCTACCCTGATCCCTTACCCTTGATCCCTAGCTGTCCAGGAAGCTCCGCAGCTTCCGGCTGCGGCTCGGGTGCTTGAGCTTGCGCAGCGCCTTGGCCTCGATCTGGCGGATGCGTTCGCGGGTCACCGAGAACTGCTGGCCGACCTCTTCCAGGGTGTGGTCGGTGTTCATGCCGATGCCGAAGCGCATGCGCAGCACGCGTTCTTCGCGCGGGGTCAATGACGCGAGCACTCGCGTCGTTGTCTCACGAAGATTGCTCTGGATGGCGGCGTCGATCGGCAGGACGGCGTTCTTGTCCTCGATGAAGTCGCCCAGGTGGCTGTCCTCCTCGTCGCCGATCGGCGTCTCGAGGCTGATCGGCTCCTTGGCGATCTTGAGGACCTTGCGGACCTTCTCCAGCGGCATGGCCAGCTTCTCGGCGAGCTCCTCCGGGGTCGGTTCGCGGCCGATCTCGTGCAGCATCTGACGGCTGGTGCGGACGATCTTGTTGATCGTCTCGATCATGTGCACCGGGATGCGGATGGTGCGCGCCTGGTCGGCGATCGAGCGGGTGATGGCCTGACGAATCCACCAGGTCGCGTAGGTCGAGAACTTGTAGCCGCGGCGGTACTCGAACTTGTCGACCGCCTTCATCAGACCGATGTTGCCCTCCTGGATCAGGTCCAGGAACTGCAGGCCGCGGTTGGTGTATTTCTTGGCGATGGAGATGACCAGGCGCAGGTTGGCCTCGACCATTTCCTTCTTGGCCTGACGGGCCTCGCGCTCGCCCTTCTGGACCGTCTGGACGATGCGGCGGTAGTCGTCGATCGGCAGGCCGGCCTCGGTGGCCACGGCGGCGATGTCGCCGCGGATCTGGGCGATCTGGGCGGCCTCGTTCTCGCTGAACTTGGTCCAGCGCACGCCCATGTCCTTGATCCGGTCGGACCAGTTCGGATCCAGCTCGGCGCCGAAATAGGCCTTGAGGAATTCGGGGCGCGAGATGCCGTAGCTGTCGGCGAGGCGCAGCAGCCGGCCTTCCAGCCCCATCAGCCGCTTGTTGATCGCATACAGCTGCTCGACCAGCGCCTCGATGCGGTTGTTGTTCAGCTTCATCGTCTTCAGGCGGCCCGAGATGGTCGCCGTCAGCGTGTCATAGGCCTTCTGGTCCTTGGCGTTCAGGGTCTCGCCCTTGAGGCGCGCCTCGACCAGCCGGTCCTGCAGCTTGCGGAAGGCCCCGAAGTCGCCGGCGATGGCGTCCAGCACCTCCATGACGCCGTCGCGCAGCTCGGCCTCGAGAGCCGAGATCGACATGCCGCCGCCGTCGTCGAAGTCCTCGTCCTCCTCATCCTCCTCGGACTTGTCGGCCGCGCCTTCCTCGGAAGCCGCCGCCTCCTTGGCCTCGGGCGAGCCCGGCACCGGCTGGGGCGGCTGGTTGTGCGGCAGGGACGACGGGTTCAGCACGCCGTAGGTGGCGTCCAGGTCGATGACCTCGCGCAGCAGGATCCGGTTGTTGGCCAGCTCGTCGCGCCAGACCATGATGGCCTCGAAGGTCAGGGCGCTCTCGCACAGCCCCGAGATCATCGCGTCGCGGCCGGCCTCGATGCGCTTGGCGATGGCGATCTCGCCCTCGCGGCTCAGCAGCTCGACCGAGCCCATCTCGCGCAGATACATCCGCACCGGGTCGTCGGTCCGGTCATAGGCGGCCTTGGCCGGAGTCTCGGCGACGGCGGTGTCGGCCGTAGCGGCCACCTCGCCGCCCTCGGAGGCCTGACCCTCGGCCGCGTCCTCCTCCGCCTCGACGACGTTGACGCCCATCTCCGACAGCATCGCCAGCGTGTCCTCGATGGCGTCGGGCGTGACCTCTTCGGACGGCAGGACCTTGTTCAGGTCCTCCATCGTCACATAGCCCCGCGCCTTCGCCTGCTTGATGAATTTCTTGACGCCGGCGTCGGTGAGGTCGAGCAGCGGGCCGTCGCTCTGGACTTCGGCTTCCTGCGTCTCGGTCTGCGCACTCATTCAGTTCTGTCTCCGGGGCGGAGGGCTGATCAGGCCGTCCGCCAATACAACGTGTGGCGAAGTCGTTTGTTACGAGCCCGCGCTGTCTTCCCATATTTCGCCGGTTTTGATCGCGCGACGCAGGACGTCACGCTCGGCTTTCAGCCGGCGAAACGCCTCGTCCTGCCCCGGCACGCCACGCGCCGAAGTCAGGGCATCCTCCAGCGCCGCCACGCGAGTGAGCGCGTCGAACGCCTGCGACCATCGGATCCGCGCCTCGCCGAGGGGCTTGTCTGCGGCCAGGAAGGGCGCGCCGGACTTTGCCGCCGCCTTCTCGACCTCGTGCATCAAGACGCCGTGACCCGATTGCGCCAGATGGCGACGCAGCGCCGCTGAGTCAAGGTCTTGCCCCGAGAAGCGCAGGCGAACCAGCTCCTGCGCCAGCCCGTCCAGGGCCGGATCGCCGAAGCCATGCCTCGCGATCGCCTCGAGGTGATCGTCCATCCGTTCGGGGTCGTCCACGGCCCCGTGGGCGAGCGCCGCGGCCACCGGCTCGATCGAGCGGGACAGAGACTGCATCGCCTGCGCCCCCTCGGCCGTCTGGCCCAGCTTGGCGGGCGGTCCCGGCCGCCACCGGCCGCCGGAGCCGGTCGAGGGCGAGCCGGTCGGCGCGCGCCGCGCCGGGAACATGGCGTCGAAGCGGTCGAACAGGTCCCGGCGATACTGCTCCGCCAGATCCTTGTCCTGAACCGCCGAGGCCGCCTGGCGTAGCCGCCCCTTTAGCCCCGCCCGCCGTTCCGGCGTATCCAGCGGCTCCGCCTCCGCCTCCTTCTGGAACAGCACCTCGGCGAACGGACGGGTGGCAGCCAGCGCCTGACGCAGCGCGGGCGCACCCCTGTCGCGCAGGATGTCGTCGGGGTCCTGCCCTGCCTCCAGCAGGGCGAAGCAGAACGACCGGCCCGGCTTCAGCTGCGGCAAGGCCCGCTCGATGGCGCGATAGGCTGCCCGGCGACCGGCCGCGTCGCCGTCGAAACACAGCACCGGCTCCGACGACACCCGCCACAGCCGCTCCATCTGCTCCTCAGTCAGGGCGGTGCCCATCGGCGCCACGGCCGGGATGCCCGCCCGCTGGCAGGCGATGACGTCCATATAGCCCTCGACCACAACGATGGCCTGGCTGTCGCGGCTCTCGGCCCCGAGGATGCGCCGCGCTTCCGGCAGGCCGTACAGGGTTGCGCCCTTGTGGAAGAGCGGGCTCTCGGGCCCGTTCAGGTATTTGGCGCGGTCGTCGGGGTTCATGGCCCGGCCGCCGAACGAGACGATCCGCCCGCGTGCGTCGAGAATCGGAAACATGAGCCGGTCGCGGAACCGGTCATAGGGCGTGCCGCCGCCCTCCGGCGCGATCAGCATACCGGCCTCTACCAGATCGCCCGGCCGCGCCCCGCGCTGCACGAGGGCGTTCTTCAGCCCCTCGCGGTCGTTCGGCGCATACCCGAGGCCGAACCGCTCCCACTGGTCTTCGGGCAGGCCGCGCTTCTCCAGATATTCCCGCGCCGCCTTGCCCGGCAAGCGGCGCAGATTGGCCGCGAACCATTTCTGGGCCAGGTCCATCCAGTCGGTTAGCCCCTGCCGCTTCTGCTCGCGCTCCGCCGCCTGCGGGTCCTCCGCCGGCAGGGCCATGCCCGCCTCGCCCGCCAGCCGCTGCACCGCCTCCACGAATGACAGCCGCTCCGTCTCCTGCAGAAAGCTGATGACGTCGCCGTGCTTGCCGGACGAGAAATCGTGGAAAAAGCCCTTGTCGTCGTTGACGAAGAACGACGGCGACTTCTCCTTGGTGAAGGGCGACAGGCCGACATACTCCCGGCCCTGCCGCTTGAGCTTCACCGTCCGGCCGATGATATCGGACGGGCGAAGGCGGGCCTTCAGTTCTTCAAGGAAGCGGTCGTCGAAGCGCACCCCTCTCCATAGCTCGACGGCGCCGCGCGAGCCAACCGCGCAGTTGGAGGCTCAGAACGCGACCTCCGGACTGTTCAGCTAAAGGCAAAGCATAGTTTGGCTACGTTCATGAATATGGCAGTATTTCGCCTAAGCATGGCAACACTATTCTTCATTGAAGATGGTATTGTGTGGAACGCTATTGAAGGAGCAATTGTTTAGTGCGGCGACAGGGGATGTCTCACCGGCGAATACGCCAAAGAGGAGTCGATACGATGAAATTCCGCATGCTCGTTCCCACCACCGCCGCGGCGGTTCTCGCCCTTGCCGGAGCCGCTTCGGCGCAGAGCGCAGGTTCGATCGGCGTCGGCACGGCCGAAGCCACCAACCGCGGCGCGATCGCCGAAGGCGCCGTCGCCAGCCAGGCGGCCTCGCCTCAGGAACGCCGGCACCACAACCGCCGCGATCGGGATCGCAACCGCGAAAGCCGTGACCGCAGCGCTGCGCCCGTCGTCGGCACCGCGACGACCTACGGCGCGGGAGCCGTCTACACGGACAGAGACTCCACCAGCGCCGGCGTGACCTCGGGCGCCACCGCCTCGGGACCCGGTGTCAGCGCCACGAGCTCGACCGTCGACGCGTATGGCGAGACCAGCCGCGACGGCACGAGCGCCGACATCTACGGCAGTTCGACCGCGACCACCGGCCAGACCCCGGCGCCGGCCCCGCGGCCGCGCTAACGGCAACGCCGGAACCCGACACCCCGGCCCGCGCTGCGGCGCCGGGGTGGCAGGTCAGGAGTACGAGGATGACGAGCCAGCTTCTCGCGTTCACCGTCGGCCTGGGCCTTCTCCCCGGCCCCGTGCCGGTCGTTCCCGATTGCACCGTTGTCCGGTACGCACCTGACGGCCGCCGTACCGAGGGGGGCGATCCCTCCACCTACGGCGTCACGATCAGCAGGAGTCGGAACGGCGTCGCCGTCAGCACGGGCGGGGGCGCGCGCTCGCGGGTCGCCTCGAGCACGAGCGGTGGAAGCAGCGCTGTCTCCACATCGCGGCTCCAGGACGGAGACCGGACCATCACCATCCAAACACACGGGTCGGCCTGCACCGTCACTATCGACGAACGGCCGAACCAGAGGAGAAACCGATGACTTTTGGAATGAATAGAGTAACCGCCGCGGGTGCGGCGTTGGCGCTGCTGCTGGCCGCGCCCGCCTCGCTGGCCCAGGACCGCCCAATTACGGGCGGGACGTCCGGAGGCGTTCAGGGGACCGGCGTCAGCGCCTCGACGTCGGGATCGGGCACGACGACCGACTCTTCGCTCGGCGTGACGGGTTCGGCTGAAGCGACGGCGGTCGACGGCCGCGCCGGCACGCGCTCCACCGCAAACCTGAACGAGCGCCGGGCCATGCAGAACTCGACCGCCTATGCCCGCACGGACGACGAGATGGCGCGCTCCCGCACCCGGACCGTGGTGCGCGAGGGCGAGGAAGTGCGCTCGCGCACGACCAGCATGTACCGCGACAGCGACGGCGGCCCGCCGGTGCGGGAGCGCGAGTGCACCGTAGCCACGGCGACCGGCACGGTCACGACGGACTGCCGTGGCCCCCGGTGAGGCCCTGCCATAGGTTGGACGACCGGGTCCGCAAGGCCCGGTCGTGCTTCTATCCCGTTAAGCAGCCATTAACCAAAACGACCAAAGCGCGGCAACAACCATCTGATTATCAACGTATTTTAAGGTCACGTCTCCGGAACCATCCACAGGCCTGTGGATTAACCATGTCCGCTGCAGAACTGCCGCGTGACCAGGCTGCCTCGCAACGACTATCGCTGCAGGCAGAGACCGGAGCGCCCATGTTTTTCGCCATCGCCCGTCCGGCGGTCGAGCCCCAAGGCCCCGACGCAGTCGCCGTCCCCGGCTCCCCAGCCATCGCCGAACTCCCGCCCCGCGCCCTGCACGCCCGCCTGCTGGAGAACGCCGCCCTGCGCCGCATGCGCGGCCTCGAGCGAATGCGGAACAACCGGATGGAGGACGCCGACTACTGGCTCACCGCCGCGCCGGTCGCGATCCGCAAGGCCAGCGCCCTGCGCGAGGAAAAGAGCTTCGCGCCGCTGCCCTGACGCGCTCAACCAGCGAACGGCCGCGTCGCGAGCGATAGCGCCCTCGCTTAAAGATATCCCAGCCACCAGTCGCGGCGACGGCGTTTGACGCCCTCGAACCAGCGCGACATCGGGTAGAGGATGACCAGCGTGAGCAGCCAGAAGCCGTAGACCGGCGCCAGGCCGAAGCCCCAGCCGGCGGCGATCAGCCGGCTCGGATCGCCGAGCATGTTGAAGAAGCCCGAGACCGGAATCCCCGTCAGCGCGCCCACGACCAGCGCCAGGCTATGAGCCAGCCAGATGTGCAGCAGATAGGTGAACAGCGGAGTCCGCCCGAAGGTCAGCAAGACGCCCAGCGCCGGCCGCCACAGCCGCTCCAGCACCGGCAACAGGGCCAGCGCCACGCCCAGCGTCACCAGCGCATAGTCCAGCGACGGCGGATATTTGCTGACGTTGATGAAGGACAGGAAGGTCCACAGGCCGTCCGCCTGCGCGGCCCATGGCTGCGGGTCGCCGTAGCCGTTGAGTGTGCGCAGCACGACGAAGGCGGCCAGCAAGCCGCCCGCGAGCAGAAGCACCGCCCGGGTGCGCGCCGAGCCGCCTAGGGTGAACACCCCGCCCAGGCCGTAGCCCATGAGCATGATCCCGAGCCACGGCGCGAACGGATAGGCCAGGAATCCCGGCCCGAACGGCGTCGGCCCGAACTCCATCGCCAGCTGCCAGACCGGGCCGGCAGCGCCGAAATCAGGAGGATTCATCGGCGCCAGCGCCTGATGGCCGGCGACGATCAGCACGCCTGACGCCAGCACCACGATCCGAGGCAGCCAGATCAGCGCCGCCAGCACCAGCATCGAGGCGCCGATGGCCCAGATCACCTGCAGGAAGGCGAACCACTGGAAATTGAACCCGACAGTGACCAGGGTGAGCTCCAGCACGATCAGCCACAGCCCGCGGGTCAACAGGAACCGGCTCAGGTCCGGGCGCGACTTGCCGTTGGCCCTCTGCAGCCACACCGACACCCCGGCCAGAAAGACGAAGGTCGGCGCGCACAGGTGGGTCACCCAGCGGGTCATGAACAGCGCCGGATCGCCGGCCTCGCCCAAGGCCAGCGGATCGGCGGTGAAGGCCGTCCGGTGGAAGAAGTCGCGCACATGGTCCAGCACCATCAGCACGATCACCAGCCCGCGCAGGGCGTCGATCCCCTCGATGCGCGCCGCGCCCGATCGCGTCACCCCGGCGGCGGCGGCGGCCGGCGACGCCAGCGGCGCATCGTGGACGGCTTCGATGGGCTGTGCGCTCATGCCTGGATCCCCCTGCACCGAACCTTAATGCCGGTCGCCGTCCGTCGCCAGAGACCTTCACCGTGGCTCGTGAACGTGCTTGGCTGCGGTCGGGGACCGGGGCCGGAGACCGCCATGAAGCCTTTGATCATCGCCGCCGCACTGGCCGCCGCCCTGGCGGCCGCGCCTGTTCTCGCCCAGGACGCCTGGCGCGCCCACTCGCCGGAGGTGCAGGCCGTCGACGCCGCCGTCCGCGCACCGCTGGAGGCCTATCTGCGCGGCCACGCCACCGGCCAGGCCGATGATTTCCGGCCCGCCTTCCATCCGGACGCCCAGCTCTGGGGCATGCGCAACGGAACCCTGATCCGGATGACGGCGGAGGAGTACATCGGTCGCGCGTCCGGCTCTCCGCCGGCCGACGAGGCGCAGCGCCGCCGCTGGATCGAGGCCATCGACGTGACCGGCGACACCGCCGTGGCCAAGATCGTGCTCGACTATCCGACGGTCCGCTTCACCGACTACATGGCCCTGTCGCGCATCGACGGCCGCTGGGTCATCGTCAACAAGATGTTCCAGGCCGAGCCGAAGACGCCGACCACCTAGCCACGGTCAGGCTCTTGTGGTTGTCTCCGCCTGCATCTCTGGGGGGAAAGCACCATGAACCGTCTCGCAGCCGCCGTGGCTGTCGCCGCGCTCTTCGCCACGCCCGTCGCGGCTCAGGACATCGCCGGCCCCGTCGCCGCCGCCGTCGACCAGTTCGGCCAGGGCCTCGCCGAATCGATGACCGGCGGTCCCGGCCTGTTCGTCACCGCCCAGGGCGAGGCCCCCCTGCCCGCCGCCGCCTCCACGCCGATGACCGTCACCATCAGGGGCACGGGCGAGACGGCCGTCGAGGCTGTCGCCGAACGAAATGCGCAGCTGGAGCGGGTCCGCTCCGTCGCCAATCGCTTCGACGTGGCCATGGACGTCGGCGCCACCAACTACTCCATCGGCGAGGCGATGCCCGACTGGCTGACCGCCGACACGACGATGGCCGCGGTCGTCGACTGGGAGGATCCGGACGCCGCGGCGGACCGAATCGAGGCGGTTGCGAATGAACCGATGGCATCCGCCGATACGCGCACCGTCACCGCCTCCGTCCAGGTCAAGCTCGACCGCCCGAACGAGTCCCGCCTGCCCGAGTTCGTCGACGCCCTGGTCGAGGCCGGGGTCAACAATCTGGACGACAGCCTGAACGGCCTGACTCTCGGCGCCATGACACCCTTCCTGTCCCTGCTCGGTCTCGATCCGACCCGCGACCCCGGCGAGGCGGTCTGGAACCAGGCCACTGCCGACGGCGTCCGCAAGGCCCGCGCCCAGGCCGAAGCTATCGCCGAGGCCTCGGGCCGAAGCCTCGGCCCTGTGCGCTATGTCAGCGTCCTGATGCGCTCCCACGACGGCGAAAACGCCCTGGTCAGCGTCGCGGTGCGCTTCGGGTTTGAGGACTAGGGAAACAATGGGCGGCGCTTCCTTCTCCCCTTGGGGGAGAAGGTGGCCCGGAGGGCCGGATGAGGGGTTGGCCTGCTCTGGATCGGGCGCCGGGCGGCTCGCGTCGAACGTCCCCTCATCCAAGCGGCTCCGTAGCCTACCTTCTCCCTCGGAGGGGAGAAGGAAGGTGCTCGGAACCTACCATCCCATACCCCGTCGTCCCGACACTTCCCTGCACTTTCCGGCCAGCCCGACCCTCTCGGTCAGAGGCGGTAGAGCGCCTCCCGCCCTACGTCCGCTCCTGACGCCGCCCCGTGCTTCAATGCTTCAAAGCCCCACCGGGCGTGGTCTTTGACAGCATTGATCCCCCACCGGCGCCGCCCCCGAGCCCGGTTTCGCCCGTCCGGGCGTGCGCATCTGTTCAGACAGAATCCGCGCAATGCATTTTCTGAATGCACCCTGCCATCCCGCACCCCACGGCCGGGCACGCCGGACCTCAGCCCTTCATCGAATCCGCAAACCGCTGGAACAGATACAGGCTGTCCGTCGGCCCGGGCGAAGCCTCGGGATGGTGTTGCACGCTGAACACCGGCCGGTCCTTCAGCGCGATGCCGCAGTTGGTGCCGTCGAACAGGCTGACGTGGGTCTCGACCACCGCGTCGGGCAGGCTGTCGCGGTCGACGGTGAAGCCGTGGTTCATGGACACGATCTCGACCTTGCCGGTGGTCAGGTCCTGCACCGGGTGGTTGGCCCCGTGGTGGCCCTGATCCATCTTGACGGTCTTCGCTCCAAGCGCCAGCGCCAGCATCTGGTGGCCGAGGCAGATGCCGAACAGGGGCTTGCCGCTGTCGACCAGCTTGCGAATTTCCGGCACCGCGTACTCGCCGGTCGCCGCCGGATCGCCCGGCCCGTTAGACAGCACCACCCCGTCAGGGTTGCGCGCCAGAATGGCCTCGGCCGTCGTGTCCGCCGGCACCACGGTGATCTTCGCCCCCGTCGAGGCCAACGCCCGCAGGATGTTGCGCTTCACGCCATAGTCGACGACGACCACCGTCTTGTCGGCGGCGTTCACCCGCGGATAGCCCTCCGGCCAGTCCCACAGCCCCTCGTCCCAGTCGAAGGATTGCAGGGTCGAGGCGTCCTTGGCCAGATCCAGCCCGACCAGCCCGGTCCAGGCCTTCGCCTCGGCCACCAGCGCCTCGAGATCGAAACGGCCCTCCGGATCATGGGCGATCACCGCATGCGGCGCGCCGGCGTCGCGGATGCGCGCCGTCAGCGACCGCGTGTCCACCCCGGCCAGGCCGACCACGCCGCGCCGCTTCATCCAGGCGTCGAAGTCGCTCTCGCTGCGCCAATTGGCCGGGTCGGTAGGAAGGTCGCGGAAGATCGCGCCCCGCGCCGAGGTGTCCGAGCCGCCGCCGATCTGTTCGACGTCCTCGACATTCACCCCGGTGTTGCCGACGTGCGGGAAGGTGAAGGCCAGGATCTGGCTCATGTAGGACGGGTCGGTCAGGATCTCCTGATAGCCGGTCATGGCCGTGTTGAAGACGACCTCGCCCAGCGCCGTTCCGGTCGCGCCGCAGCCGATGCCCTGCAGGATGGTTCCGTCGGCGAGCGCGAGCACGCCGGTGACGCCGGGAAGAAGCTTGGTGGTCATGGCAGGCTCCGTAGCACCGAATCCGGGCGAGCAAACGGCGCGGTGGTTAGGCGTCGCCCGCCACCGGGTCAACGCGCGAGGTCGACTTTCTGAGGAAGGCCAGCCACGCCAGGCTCGTCACGACGAAGAAGCCGGCGGTCGGCAGGATGTATCCAGGCGCGGCGGCGGCCACGGCGGCGGCGGCGAACAGGAAGCCGGCGACGGCGACGATCCGGGCCCGCGACCGCCGCGCCATCCGGAACAGCGCCGCCGAACAGATGGCGTAGACCACCAGGCTGAGCACGGCCGTCACCCCGACCAGCATTCCGAACTGCCCGCCCAGCGTCGGCTGGCCCGAGATCACCGCCACGACGCTCATGATGGCGCCGCCGAGCAGCGGATTGGCGATCGGCGTGTGCTCTCCGGCGCCGAAGCCGGACGGCAGATAGCCCTGCCGCGCCGCGGACCGCGCGGTCTCCCCGCCCAGCATGACCCAGCCGCCGACGGTGCCGATGGTCTTCACGATGGCGCAGACCGCCACCACTCCGGCGATGGAGGCTCCGAACACCCGCGCCGCCAGATCGGCGTAGGGGCTGGTCGAGTTCGCCAGCACATCCGCCGGAATGACTCCGAACACCGCCACCGTCGCGGCGATGTAGATAATGGTCGCCAGCAGCACTCCGGCCACCGAGGCCCGGCCGACGTCGCGGGCCGGATGCTTGACCCGGACCGACAGGGCCGCGGCGCTCTCCACGCCCAGGAAGGCCCAGAAGATCACCGCCAAGGACGCCGGCACGCTCTCGACCAGCGCGGTTCCGGAGGGGCTCCACGAGGCGGCGAAGGTCTGCGGGTCGAAAGCCATCACTCCGGCCGCCACAGCGATCACAATCGGCGCCAGGCCGATGGCCAGCGCCACAGCCGCCAGCCCGGACGCCGTTCTCGCCCCGATGATGTAGGCGATCGTGGCCAGCCAGATGATCCCGAGATTGCAGAAGGTCGCCGCCACCGGATCCTTCAGCGCGGGCCAGAAGAAGCCGAGATAGCCCGTGGCGGCCACGGCGATGGCGACATTGCCCACCAGACAGGCAGTCCAGAAGGCCAGCGCCGTCTGGAACCCGAAGAATCGGCCCAGCCCGCGCTCGGCGAAACCCGGCAGTCCGTCCGCGTCCGGCCGCAACCGGCCCAGCGCCCCGAATACCAGCGCCAGGGTCACCGCTCCTGCCCCGGCGACCAGCCAGCCGATCAGGCTGGAACTGCCCACCGGCGCCAAGCTCACCGGCAGCAGATAGACCCCGGATCCGATCATGTTGCCGGCGACGACCAGGGCCGCCAACCCCCAGCCCAACTTGTGCCGGTCCGACAGGGGCTCCTCGGCCAGCGGGATGTGATGCGGCGCGTCGCTCATGCATGAACCTCGGCGAGACGGGACTGGAACCAGCCGACGGCGACCTCGTGCCGCGCGCTGAGCACGCCGGTGTCATACGCCCCCGCCGACAGATTGGCCTGAACCGCCTCGCAGATGCGCCCGTCTTCCCCGGTCAACCGGTCGGAGGCCTCCAGCGCGTCGCCCAACGCACTCTCGCCGCCATGGTTCAGGAACAGATAGTCGAGCCGCGTCCGCCCCGGGCCCACCGGCGTCATCCGCTCGATCATGGCCCCGTCGCGATAGACGTTGATCCCGAGGTTCGGCCACAGCCAGCCCCACACCCCGGCCTGCGGTCCGTCGTTCACGCCCACCGCCTCCTGCACCACCAGCTCGCCGTCGACCCGGACGCGGTACTCTGCCGAACCCAGCTCACCGGCCAGCACCGGATGCACCGATCCGATGTGGTAGCCCTCCAGATAGTTCTCGGCATAGACCTTCCAGTCGCAGGCGAGATCATGGCTCCGGCGCAGTGCCGGCGCGGCGATCTCCAGCTCTCGCTCCACCAGCAGCCTCTCCAGCGGCGCGACATAATCGGTCAGCGGCCCCGCCTCGGGGTTCAGGTTCGTAAAGGCCAGCCCCCGCCAGATCTCCAGCCGTACCCCCAGCAGTCCGAACTCGCGGGAGTCGAATCCCTCGACCGTTCCGAATCCCGTCGCCGCCCGCAGCCGCCCGTCCAGCGCATAGCGCCAGCCGTGGTAGGCGCAGACCAGCTCGCCCTCGCAATGCCCGCCCGAGCCCTGCGCCAGCGGCCCCGCGCGATGGCGACAGACGTTGTGAAAGGCGCGCAGCACGCCGTCCTTGCCCCGCACCGCCAGCAGCCGGTGTCCCGCGACGTCCGTGGCGATCCAGTCGCCGGGCGCGGCCGCCTCGGCCTCGTGGCCCATGAACAGCCAGGCGCGGCCGAACACCCCGGCGCGCTCGCGCGCCCAGGCATCGGGACTCCCGTAGAGCCGGGCGGGAAGCGTGGCCTGCATGGCCGATCAAGGCCCGGCGCCGGGCCCGCCGTCAACCGTCCTCAGACGATGACCGCATCCATGCCGGCGAAAACGGCGTGCGTGGCGCCCGCCGCCTGGGCGGCCAGTCCGCGATCGGGCCGCAGGTTCAGGAGCATGAGCTGCGGACACGTCTGCCGGGCCGCCCTTATCAGCTGCGCGGCCGCCTGCCAGTCGCGGGCGCTCTCATGCTCGACGCCGGCGAAATCGATAGCCAGACATTGCGCGCGCACCTGCGACAGCCGCAGCGCGGCGCCGATGTCCGGCGCAATGTGCAGGATCGCGCCCAGCGACCCGGTTTCGAAATGCTGGATGGCCTCCTGGATGGCTTCAGGCGGCGCCTGCTCAAGCCCGCCCATCACCTCCACGAGAAGGGTGCCCGGCGTCGATTCATGCTGCATCTCGGCGCACAGCAGATCGAACCGGCCGCCGCTCGAGGCCACGGTGCGCCAAAAGGCGGGCAATACGCCGCTGTCGTTCGTTCCGAGGCGCAGCAGGTCGAGGCCGTTTCTCAGCGTCTGGGCGTCGATCCGGACCAGATCCGCCGGCTCCAGCGTGCGTCGTCCCAAGCCGATCAGCGCGCTCTCGCCCCCGCGATGCCGCACGCTCCTGCGGATCCGGCGCGCCACGGGGGCGGAGAGCGAAAGGTCGAACACCGGCTGCGCGGCCAGAGTGATGATCAGTTCGCGTCGCGCGCGGGTCAGCAGGGTGAAGGTCAGGCTCTCATACGGCGCGGCATACGACCGCCGCTCGCCGATGCGGGCGATCGCCTCGTGAAGGCCGCCGTCCGGCGTGTCGTGATCCAACGAAGCCGCAAGCGTACTGGGGTACCCTGGGTCGTCCCTCATGACCGTTCTCTCCAGCCGGTCGAAAGAAATGGCCCCCCTAGCCTGAGGAAGCGCCCCAAGGTGAAAACACATCGCTGACGAACATGGTCAAACGCCGTTGACCATGCCGATTCCCGAAGCGGGACGGGCGCGCCGGCCGGCCCGTTGACCGGGCGGCCGCCGCGCGTCAGGAGAGGCCATGACCATCACCACGGTCGGCCTCGATGCCGACGACACCCTCTGGCACAACGAAACCATCTTCCGGCTGACGCAGGCGCGGTTCCTCGACCTGCTGGCGGAACACGACACCGAGGCCGTTCAGACGCGGCTGGCAGAGGTCGAACGGCGCAATCTCCGGCTCTACGGCTACGGGGTGAAGGGCTTCACCCTGTCGATGATCGAGACGGCCATGGAGATGTGCGACGGCGAACCGCCGGCCGGCGCGATCCGTGAAATCCTCGCGGCGGGCCGGGAGATGCTGGCGCATCCGGTCGAGACATTACCCGGCGTCGACGAGGCGCTGGCCCGGCTGTCCGAACGCTACCGGCTGGTGCTGGTCACCAAGGGCGATCTGCTGGATCAGGAGCGCAAACTGGCGGCCTCGGGCCTCGGCGAACTGTTCGCCGCGATCGAGATCGTCTCCGAAAAGGACCGGTCCACCTACGAGCGCGTGTTCGCCCGCCATGGAACCGGACCCGACGAGGCGGTGATGGCCGGGAATTCGATGAAGTCGGACGTATTGCCGGCGCTGCAGGCGGGGGCCTTCGCCGTCCACATCCCCTACGCCATCACCTGGGCGCACGAGCTGGCCGACGCGCCGGAGGGGCATCCGCGCTACGGCGCGCTCGAGCGTATCGCCGACCTGCCCGACTGGATCGATGCGCGGTCGGACCGATAAGCCCTTGCTCCTCCGCCCCCCCGTCTTTAGACGGGCCGCTTAACCGACAACCCGAACCGCCCCGCGCCGGCCCCGCCCGCGTCGGGTCCGCGCGCGCGAGGAGACCAGCCGCCTTGACCGATGACGACGTCCCTCACGACGAGCGCGACGCCATGGTCCGGGCGTCTCTGGCGGCGCATGGCGACAGCGGCGTTACGCCCCGGCATACCCTCTTCTACTTCTATGGCGAGGGGGATCACGACGATCTCAACGAGGTGGCGCGGCGAGCGGGCTTCCTGACCCGTGGGCAGGACGACTGCACCATTCTCGAAACCACGATGGCCGTGGACGAAATCTCGTTCTCGCCCGTTTCCGCCATGATGCAATCCTGGGCCGCGGCCTTCCAGCTGGAGTATGACGGCTGGGAGTGCGCGGTCGTGACGAACTGAAAGTCTCGGAAGAACAATGCCGAAGCGCACGGACATCCAGTCGATCCTGATCATTGGGGCGGGGCCCATCGTGATCGGGCAGGCGTGCGAGTTCGACTATTCCGGCGTCCAGGCGTGCAAGGCGCTGAAGGCCGAGGGATATAGGGTCGTTCTGGTCAATTCCAATCCGGCCACGATCATGACCGACCCGGAGGTGGCGGACGCGACCTATATCGAGCCGATCACGCCCGAGATGGTCGAGAAGATCATCGCGAAGGAGCGGCCCGACGCCCTGCTGCCGACCATGGGCGGACAGACGGCGCTGAACACCGCCCTGGCGCTCGATGCCTCGGGCGCGCTGAAGAAATGGGGCGTCGAGATGATCGGGGCCCGCGCCGACGTCATCGACAAGGCCGAGGATCGCCAGAAATTCCGCGACGCCATGGACAAGCTGGGCCTCGAAAGCCCCCGCTCCAAGGCCATCCATTACATCGATGAGGCCGAGGACGCGCTGGAGTTCGTCGGCCTGCCCGCCATCATCCGTCCCAGCTTTACGCTGGCCGGCACCGGCGGCGGCATCGCCTACAATGTCGAGGAATTCCGCGAGATCGTCGAACGCGGTCTCGACCTGTCGCCGACCACCGAGGTGCTCATCGAGGAAAGCGTGCTCGGCTGGAAGGAGTACGAGATGGAGGTCGTCCGCGACAAGGCGGACAACTGCATCATCATCTGCTCCATCGAGAACATCGACCCGATGGGGGTGCACACCGGCGACTCCATCACCGTCGCCCCCGCCCTGACGCTGACCGACAAGGAATATCAGCGCATGCGGACCGGCTCGATCAACGTGCTGCGCGAGATCGGCGTCGAGACCGGCGGTTCGAACGTCCAGTGGGCGATCAATCCGAAGGACGGCCGCATGGTCGTCATCGAGATGAACCCGCGCGTATCGCGTTCCTCGGCGCTGGCCTCCAAGGCCACCGGCTTCCCGATCGCCAAGGTCGCCGCCCGTCTGGCCGTCGGCTACACCCTGGACGAGCTGCAGAACGACATCACCCAGGTGACGCCGGCCTCGTTCGAGCCGTCGATCGACTACGTCGTCACCAAAATCCCGCGCTTCGCCTTCGAGAAATACCCCGGCTCCGAGCCCCTGCTGTCGACTTCGATGAAGTCGGTCGGCGAGGTGATGGCCATCGGCCGGACCTTCCAGGAGTCGATGCAGAAGGCCCTGCGCGGGCTGGAGACCGGCCTCACCGGCTTCAACGAGATCGAGATCGACGGCGTGCTGGAGGTCGACGACGAGGCCTCGGCGCGCGCCGCCGTGGTCCGCGCCCTGGGCCAGCCGACGCCCGACCGAATCCGGGTCATCGCCCAGGCCTTCCGCCACGGGCTGTCGGTCGAGGAGGTGCAGGCGGCCTGCTCGTACGAGCCGTGGTTCCTGCGCCAGATCGCCGACATCGTCCGCACCGAGGGCCATGTCGTGGTGCAGGGCCTGCCGACCACGGCCGCCGACTTCCGCAAGCTGAAGGCCAAGGGCTTCTCCGACGCCCGCCTGGCCCAGTTGACCGGTCAGACCGAGGCCGCCGTCCGCAAGGCCCGCCGCGCCCTCGATGTCCGGCCGGTGTTCAAGCGCATCGACACCTGCGCGGCCGAGTTCGCCAGCGCCACGGCCTATATGTATTCGACCTATGAGACCGGCGCGCTGGGCCAGATTCCGGAGTGCGAATCCAACCCGACCGACCGGAAGAAGGCGATCATCCTCGGCGGCGGTCCCAATCGGATCGGGCAGGGCATCGAGTTCGATTACTGCTGCTGCCACGCGGCCTTCGCCTTCGACGACATCGGCGTCGAGTCGATCATGGTCAACTGCAACCCCGAGACGGTCTCGACCGACTACGACACCTCTGACCGGCTCTATTTCGAACCGCTCACCGCCGAGGACGTGCTGGAGCTGATCGATGTCGAGCGCTCGAAGGGCGACCTGATCGGCGTCGTCGTCCAGTTCGGCGGCCAGACGCCGCTGAAGCTGGCCCATGCCCTGCACGAGGACGGCGTGCCGATCCTCGGCACCAGCCTCGACTCCATCGACCTTGCCGAGGACCGCGAGCGCTTCCAGGTCATGCTGCACGACATCGGGCTTATGCAGCCGCCGAACGGCCTGGCCCGCTCGGCCCAGGAGGCGGCAGACAAGGCGGACGAGGTCGGCTACCCGGTCGTCCTGCGCCCCTCCTATGTGCTGGGCGGCCGCGGCATGATGATCGTCCACGATCGCGAGCAGTTGGACCGCTACGTCGGCGAGGCCATGCGCGTCTCGGGCGACGACCCGGTCCTGATCGACCACTATCTGAACCGGGCCACGGAGATCGACGTCGACGCCCTGTGTGACGACGAGACCGTCTTCGTCGCCGGCGTGCTCGAGCACATCGAGGAGGCCGGAGTGCATTCGGGCGACAGCGCCTGCTCCATGCCGCCCCACTCGCTGCGCCCCGAAACCATCGCCGAGCTGAAGCGCCAGACCGAGGCCATGGCCCGGGCCCTGAAGGTGCGCGGCCTGATGAACGTGCAGTTCGCCATTGAGGAGCCGCTCTCCGAGGCCCCGCGCATCTTCGTGCTCGAGGTCAATCCGCGCGCCAGCCGCACCGCGCCCTTCGTGGCCAAGACGATCGGGCAGCCGATCGCCGCCATCGCCGCCAAGGTCATGGCCGGCGTGCCGTTGAAGTCCTTTGGCCTGGCCGACAAGCCGTACGACCATATCGCGGTCAAGGAAGCCGTCTTCCCGTTCGCCCGCTTCGCCGGCGTCGACACCGTGCTGGGTCCCGAGATGCGCTCGACCGGCGAGGTCATGGGGCTGGACTGGAAGCGCGACGGCGAGGCCGACATGGCCCCCGCCTTCGCCCGCGCCTTCGCCAAGAGCCAGATCGGCGGCGGCACCCTCCTGCCGACGCAGGGCTGCGCCTTCGTCAGCGTCAAGGACGGCGACAAGCCCTTCATCGTCGATGCGGTGAAGACCCTGCTGGCCGAGGGTTTCAGCGTCATGGCCACCGGCGGCACGCACGCCTTCCTGGCCGATCAGGGCCTGCCGGTGACCTTCGTCAAGAAGGTGCTGGAAGGCCGCCCTCACATCGTCGACGCCATGAAGAACGGCGAGGTCCAGCTGGTCATCAACACCACCGAGGGCAAGCAGTCGCTGCAGGACAGCTTCAGCCTGCGGCGAACGGCCCTGATGATGAAGATCCCCTATTACACGACGACCGCGGGGGCGCTGGCCGCCTCGCAGGCGATCGGGGCGATCAAGGCGGGGGACCTCGGCGTGCGGCCGATCCAGGACTATGCGCACGGCTGACCAGTTCGTGACGATTTCGACCATGCGGTTGGCGCGAAATTCCGTGCAGTTCGGTCAGGTCGGCCATGAAGAAGTGTGCCGGGACTGAACCTTCCTTGGGGGCGTGGCACCGTCCCCCACCGTCGTCATCCTCGGGCTTGATCCGAGGATCAGAGGCGGGAGGCGGCTGTGCGTATGGGACGGCCTCGCGACCGCGCCGTGCACGCCTCCACCCAGCACCGGACAGTCTGATCCTCGGGTCGAGCCCGAGGATGACGGTCGTGGGGTGGGATGGGCTGGGCGACGTTGGGTATCGGAGGTTGAACAGTCTTGACGTTGTGGGCTGGCGGCGAACAGCTGCCGTCATGGACGACAAGCGGCCGCTCATAGCCACCTACATCGAGGCGAGCCGTCCGTTCGGCGTCATTTACACCGGCATGACCAGCAACCTCTACCGTCGCAGCGCCGAGCATCGAGCAGGCGAGGGTAGCGCGTTTACGAAACGCCACGGCTGCAACATCCTCGTCTGGTACCAGCCGTTTGAGCGGGTGACCTCCGCCATCCATCGGGAGAAGGCCCTCAAGAGCTGGCGCCGGCCCTGGAAGATGCAGCTGATTGAACAGCGGAACCCGGAGTGGCGGGACCTCTGCCCGTTTCTTCGGGGCGAACAGGACGACCCGCGACTGCCCATTGAGGACGATTGCGGCGTCGCGGCGTTTCTGGCGCGGCTGGAGGACGAGGCTGGGGAGGGGGAGTAGCGCCGCTGCCTCCCCTCGCCCACGTCTGATCCTCGGGTCAAGCCCGAGGATGACGGCGGTGGGTGGGGCGGGGTGGCCGGCCAGCCATGCGTCCGCTTCTGACGTAGCGGCGTGCGATCCTCCCTGTATGGAGCACTACCGTCTGCGCAAATATCGCGGCCCGGAGACCTGGGCGCAGGTCCGAAAGGCCTATGTGGCGGGAGAGTCCGCGCCGTCGGTCGCGCGCCGGTTCGATGTCGGCCTGTCGAACCTGCGACGCCGGGCCTTGGCGGAAGGCTGGACCCGCAGGAGGATCGCCGACCAGCTGGACCTGAAACCGGTCCGGGGCGGAGACGACGGGCCCGGTCCGGGGCTCGGGCCGCTGACGGCGCTGACGGACCTTCCCGATGCGTCATCGCTCGACCCGGAGCTATCGATCGCCCTCGCCCTGCAACGCGCCACCTGGCTGGTCGGCGAGGGCCGCGCCGCGGAGGCGCGCGCTCTGGCCCAGGCGGTCGAGGCGTTGGAGCGGATGTGGGATGCGGCGGCGGAACGCGAGGTCCGCCGGGCGGCGTCCGAAGCGGGCGACAAGGGCAGCCGTGGGTGAGCGGACACGCGCCGCGGCCTAGATCCCCGACGCCGCTTCCGGGTCCGCCGTCGCATCCCGGCCCTCGACGATCCGCGCGGCGGCGAGGTCGGCGGTGACGTTGCCGATGGTGCGGAAGATGTCGGGCACGACTTCGACGGCCAGCAACAGCGGCAGGACCTCCAGCGGCAGGCCCATGACGATGGCGATGGGGGCGATGGAGGCGAAGAAGCTGACCTGACCCGGCAGGCCGACGGTGCCGACGCTGATGGCCAGGGCGGTGACGCCGCTGGCGATCAGCACGCCGGGGCTCAGCGGGATGCCGTACAGGTGGGCGACGTAGATACAGACGGCGAGGTTGGCGACCGTCGAGGTGATGCGGAACACCGCCACGGCCAGCGGCAGGACGAGGCCCGCCGTCGCCGCCGAGACGCCGAGGCGGTCGCGGGCGCGCTCGACCATCACCGGCAGGCAGGCGAGCGAGGACTGGGTTGAAAAGGCGACGACCTGCGCCGGGGCGGCGGCGCGGGCGAACCGTCCGAGCCCGACCCGGCCCCAGACCACGGCGACCACGTAGGTCAGCAGGATCAGGCCGACGAGCGCCAGCACCACGATGGCGATGTAGTGGCCCAGCACCCCGGCGGCGCCGAGGCCGGCCCGCAGACCGACGCCGAGCGACAGGGCGAAGACGCCGATCGGGGCCGCCAGCAGCACCCAGTGAACGATGACGATCATGGTCTCGGCCACCGCCTCGAAGAAGACGGTCAGGGGCTGGCGCAGGCGCTCCGGCAGACGGGTGGCCGCAAAGCCGAAGACGATGGCGAAGACTACGATGCCGAGGATGGCGTCGTCGGCGGCGGCGCGGATCGGATTTGACGGGGCGAGGCTGGTCAGGAAGGCGGACAGTCCGCCGCCGCCGACGTTCTCGCGCACCACGGCGTCGCCGGTCGCGCCGGACAGCAGCAGCCGGCCGCCTTCGGGATCGATGGGCCAGACCGCGTGCAGACCCTCCGAGGCGAGGATGCCGTAGACCGTGGCGCCGAGGAGCAGCAGGGCGAAGACCACCACCGCCCTCAGGGCCAGCCGTCCGGTCGCCGCCGCGTCGGCGATGGAGGCGATGCCGGTCACCAGCAGGGCGAAGACCAGCGGGATGATGGTCATGCGCAGGGCGTTGAGCCACAGCTGGCCGAAGCCTTCGACCACCGCGACCGTGCCGGTTCCGCCCGGGATGCCCCAGGCCTGAGCCGCCGCGCCGGCGAGCAGGCCCGCGACGAGGGCGACGAGCACCCTCAGGCTCAGGGACGACATCAGGGCGGCGGTGCGGGAGCGGGTCATGCCCGGAAGCTAGGCCGGGTCCGCGCCAGCGTCGAGCGCGGAAACGAGGGCGCCCGCCGCGTTCTCCAGACCGGCGGGCGTCAGCTCCGGCAGGGTCAGCCGGTTCAGCACCGCCCGCCCCCGGACCGCGCCCGTGCGGCGGTAGGCGGGATCGTAGTGGGCCTCGATCAGTTGGCGGACCAGCGGCTCGAGATCGCCGGCGGCGGCGAGGGCCCGCCACTCCGCGATGGTCGTCTTCGCATGATGACGCGGCAGGCGGGTCAGGGCCCTGTCCAGCGCCTCCGGATCGGCCGCGATGGCGGCGTAGGTCCGCAGCGTGAAGTCGACGCGCGCCTCCACCGGCGCCTCGATCTCGACGACGCCGGCGCGGGCCATGGCCGTCCACAGCGACGGCGGGATGACCCGCGCGCCGATCTTGCTGCTTTCGGCCTCGACGACGGTCGGACGGGCCGGATCGAGGCGGGAGAGGGCGTCGTGCAGGCGGGTCTCGAAGGCCTTCTGCGACGGCTGCCCGCCGGGCATGGCCCCGAACAGGGAGCCGCGATGGGCGGCGAGGGCCTCGAGGTCCAGTATCTGCACGCGGCGCGCGGAGAGGGCGTGCAGCAGCGCAGTCTTGCCCGAGCCCGTCGGCCCGTCGATCAGCACCAGCCGGTGCGGCAACGGCTCATCGTAGAGGGCCGCCTTCACCTGCCGCCGCCAGGTCTGGTAGCCGCCGTCCAGCACGGTGACCGGCCATCCGACCTGGTCCATCACCGTGACCATGGCGCCCGAGCGTTGGCCGCCGCGCCAGCAATAGACCAGCGGGCGGAAGGAGCCGTCGCGGTCGCCGAGCGGCCCTTCGAGATGGGCCGCGATGTTGCGGGCGACCATGGCCGCGCCGGTGCGGCGGGCGAGGAATTTCGAACCCTGCACATATTCGGTCCCCACCGCGGCGCGCTGATCGTCGTCGAGCACCGGCAGGTTGATCGCGCCGGGGATGTGGTCGAGCGCGAACTCGGCGGGGCTGCGCACGTCGAGGATGGCGTCGAAGCCGTCGCGGGCCTGCGGCGACAGGTCGACGGTGCGCCGGATCATGAGACGACGCGGACCCGCGGCGGACCCTCGGCCACCCGGCCGACGGGCTGGGCCGAGAAGCCCTCGATGCGGGCCAGCCCCTGAACCGCCGCCACCTCGGCCTCGGCCACGGCGATCAGCAGTCCGCCGGAGGTCTGGGGATCGGTGAGAAGGTCGCGGCGCCAGTCCTCGAGGCGCTCCGGCAGCTCGACCTCGGCGCCGTAGCTGGCCCAATTGCGGCCCGAGGCGCCGGTGCGGACGCCCTCCCTCAGCAGATCGACGACACCCGGCAGGGTCGGCGGGTTCGAGGTGATCTCGACCGTCGCTCCCGCGCCCCGGGCCATCTCGAGGGCGTGCCCCAGCAGTCCGAAACCGGTGACGTCGGTGACCGCATGCACGCCGGGCTGACCCGGCAGCCTGGCGCCGAGGCTGTTGAGCCGGGTGGTCGTGTCCTTCAGGGTCCGGTAGCCGTCCTTGCCCAGCCGGTCCTGCTTGAAGGCCGCGCTGAGCACGCCCACGCCCAGCGCCTTGGTCAACAGCAGGACGTCGCCGGGCCTTGCGCCCCGGTTGGTCAGCACCTGACCGGGATGGACGAGGCCGAGGGCCACGAGACCGTAGATCGGCTCGACGCTGTCGATGGAATGCCCGCCGGCGACCGGCACGCCCGCGGCCCGGCAGGCCTCCGCGCCGCCCTGCAGGATCCGGCCGATGGTATGGGTCGACAGCACATTGACCGGCATGCCGACGATGGCGAGGGCGAAGATCGGCGTCCCCCCCATGGCGTAGACGTCCGACAGGGCGTTGGTCGCGGCGATCTGGCCGAAGTGGAACGGATCGTCGACCACCGGCATGAAGAAGTCGGTCGTGGCCACCAGCGCCTGCTGGTCGTTGAGGCGCCAGACCGCGGCGTCGTCGCTGGTCTCGGTCCCGACCAGCAGATCGGCGAAGGGCGCGGCCTGCGGCATGCCCCTGAGGATGTCCTGCAACACCGCCGGCGCGATCTTGCAGCCGCAGCCGCCGCCGTGGGCGAGCGAGGTCAGGCGGGGCTCGGTCGTTGTGTCGGGGGCGGGCTCGTTTGGCGTCATCGCCAAGGTCTGGGCGAAACCGCTCGTGAACTCAACAGCCTGAGGCGCGTGCTACACCCGCCGGCATGCGACTGCCGATCCTGACCGCCCTCGCCGCCGCCCTGCTGACAGCCCCCGCCGCCGCGCAGGAACCCCGCCCCCGCACCTGGGCCAACCCGGTCGACGTCGACTACAAATACAATTTCGAGCAGACGCATCGGGGCGTCAGCTACCGCACCGGAGCCGATCCGGTCGTCGTCCTGCACCGCGATCGCTATTTCCTCTTCCAGACCCTGGCGGACGGCTACTGGACCTCGGAAAACCTGCTCGACTGGACCTATGTGCAGCCGAACAAGTGGCCGTTCGACGGCCACGTCGCGCCCGCGGCGGCGTCGGACGGCGAGCGTCTCTACCTGATGCAGTCGGCCTTCGAGCCGCGGCCGCTGCTGGTCAGCGAGCATCCGGAGACCGGTCTCTGGGACTGGCACACCCGCGAGCTGCCGCCGGTGCCGGGCGCGGTCAGCCGCGGCGAGGAAGGCCGATACGGCGACGCCGGTCTCCCCGCCGACAAGCTGCCGCCGGGGCCGTGGGACCCGGCCCTGTTCATCGATGACGACGGGAAGTGGTACCTCTACTGGGGCTCGTCCAACGTCTATCCGCTCTACGCCTCGGAGATCGATCCCGCCCCGCCGGTGCGCTTCCTCGGCGAGCCGGTGCGGCTGCGCGGACTGGAGCCTGATCTGCACGGCTGGGAGCGGTTCGGCGAGGACCACTCCGGCGGCCTGCCCGACGGCACGCCCATCAAGCCCTATATCGAGGGCGCCTGGATGACGAAGCACGGCGGGCGCTACTACCTGCAGTACGGGGCGCCGGGCACCGAGTACAATGCCTACGCCAACGGCGTCTGGGTTTCCGACGAGCCGCTCGGTCCGTTCGAATACGCGCCGTACAACCCCATCAGCTACAAGCCCGGCGGCTTCGTCGAGGGGGCGGGCCACGGCTCCACCTTCCAGGATCGCCACGGCAACTGGTGGAACACCGGCACGCCGTGGATCGGCGACAACTGGACCTTCGAGCGGCGCATCGCGATGTTCCCGGGCGGCTTCACGCCCGACGGCCAGATGCATTTCACAAGCCGCTTCGGCGACTATCCGCAGCGCATGCCGACGGGGAAGGTGGACGACCCGGAGAGCCTGTTCACCGGCTGGTTCCCGCTGTCCTACAGGGCCGCCGCCACCGCCTCCTCGACCGACGGCGAGTTCACCGCCGACCGCGCCGTCGACGAGAACCCGCGCACCTTCTGGGTCGCGGGCGCGAACCGCCCGGGCGAGATGCTGACGCTGGACCTCGGCGGCGTGAAGCGGGTCCATGCGGTGCAGGTCAACTACGCCGACCATCAGTCCGGCATTTATGCGGAGCGCCCCGACATCCGCACCCGCTTCCGCATCCTGTGGTCGGCGGACGGCTCCGACTGGCGCGTCTTCGCCGACCTGTCCGACTCCCGACGCGACCGGCCCAACGCCTATGTCGAGGGCGACCGGCCGGTCGACGCCCGCTTCATCCGCTACGAGCATGGCGAGGTCGCCGCCGCCCATCTGGCCATCTCCGACCTGCGGGTGTTCGGGACCTCCGGGGAACCGGCCCCCGCGCTTCCCTCCGGCGTGACGATCGAGCGCGGCGCCGACCAGCGCAACGCCGTCGTCCGCTTCAATCCGGTCCCCGGCGCGCTGGGCTACAACGTCCGCTGGGGCGTCGCCCCGAACCGGCTGTTCCTGACGTATCAGATATACGCCGACGACCTGCGCGACCGCGGCGGCGGCCTCGAGGTCCGCGCCCTCACCACCGGCGTCGACTACTGGTTCGCCGTCGAGGCCTTCTCTCCCGGCGGCGTGTCGGAGCTGAGCCAGGTGGTGGCCGTCCACGCCGCGGACTGAATTTCTCTGGACCGACGCCGCGTAAGCTCCGCTAACTGCCGCCCTCAAGCGGAGCCGTCGTCATGATCACCGTCCACCATCTGAACGACTCCCGCTCGCAGCGGGTGCTGTGGCTGCTCGAGGAACTCGGCGTCGGCTATGAGGTGAAGCGCTATCAGCGCGACGCGCAGACCTTGCTGGCGCCGCCGGAGCTGAGGGCCGTCCATCCGCTGGGCAAGTCGCCGGTCGTCGACGACGGCGAGGTGCGGATGGCGGAGACCGGGGCCATCGTCGAATACCTGCTCGAGACGCACGGCGGCTCTGCCCTGCGGCCGGCGCGGGGCACGGCGGAGGGGCGGCGCTTCACCTACTGGCTGCACTACGCCGAGGGTTCGGCCATGACGCCGCTGCTGCTGAAGCTGATCTTCAGCCAGATTCCGAAGCGGGTTCCCCTGCTGGCGCGGCCCGTCGCCCGGGGCATAGCCCGCGGCATGAACGACCGCATGATCGATCCCCAGATCGCGGCGCATACGGCGTATTGGGAGGCCGAACTGGCCGGGTCGGAGTGGTTCGCGGGCGACGCCTTCTCGGCCGCCGACATCATGATGAGCTTCCCCGTCGAGGCGGCGGGCAGCCGGGTCGGCTACGGTTCCGACAAGCCACGGCTGAGGGCGTTCCTTGAGCGGATTCACGCGCGCCCGGCGTATCAGCGCGCCCTGGAGTGGGGCGGCCCCTACAGCTACGCCTGAGCCTGTCGGCGCCGGGGACACAGTCTGGCGAAACCGGTCACTGTCCGGAACCGGACCGCAACCCCGGCGAGGCCGAACCGTTAACGAGCCATGCGCCTGAAAACCGTTCAAGTCATCGCCGCCCTCGCCGCCGCCGTCGCCTTCGTCCTCGCCTTCATGGCGGCGGGCGTGCTGTTGCTGTCCGGCCTGTTCATGGCCGTGGGCCTCTCGGCCGTGGCCTGGCTGGCCTGGAGCCTGATCCGGCAGGTCCGCGGACGCGGCCGCGGCCGGACGGCGTCCCGGTCGATCTGAAGGGGGCCTTGAACCGCGGCTCAGGGCGCCCTACCCTCTTGGGCCGGTCGCGTGCGCCCAGCGACCTCTGTGCCGAGTAAGTCTGTCAGTCGGGCTAGCCAAGAAACTCACGACATATGGAAAAAGTGCCGATGACGGCCGAGGGCTATCGCGCCCTCGACGATCAGTTGAAGCAATTGAAGTCGGTCGAGAGGCCGAGCGTCATCGCGGCCATTTCGGAGGCGCGCGAACACGGCGACCTGTCCGAAAACGCCGAGTATCACGCCGCCAAGGAGCGTCAGGGCTGGATCGAGGGCCAGATCGCCGAGATCGAGGACAAGATCAGCCGCGCCCAGGTCATCGACGTGTCGAAGCTGAGCGGCAACCAGGTGAAGTTCGGCGCCACGGTCACCGTGGTCGACGAGGACACCGAGGAAGAAGGCCGCTACCAGATCGTCGGCGAGCACGAAGCCGACGTGAAGGCGGGCAAGATCTCCGTCTCCTCGCCGATCGCCCGCTCGATGATCTCCAAGGAGGTCGGCGACGTGGTCGAGGTCAACACCCCCGGCGGCGTCAAGGCGTACGAAATCCTCAAGGTCGAGTGGAAATAGGCCGATGACCGGTACCGAAACGCGCGCTCCGCTGGTGTCGCACGTTTCGGTCGGCGTCACGGACGTCCATCGCGCCGGTCTGTTCTACGACGCCGTCCTGGCGACCATCGGCGCGCGCCGGCTCATGGAGCATGGCGCAGGCATCGGCTACGGCCGGACCTTTCCCGAATTCTGGGCGGCGCAACCCCACGACGGCAAGCGGGCCATCGCCGGCAACGGAACCCATGTCTGCTTCAACGCGCCCGACATCGCGGCGGTGACGGCGTTCCACACGGCCGGACTGGCGGCCGGAGGGTTCGACGATGGCGCGCCCGGTCCCCGGCCGGAGTATGCGCCCGGCTATTACGCCGCCTTCCTGCGCGACCCGGACGGCAACAAGGTCGAGGCCATGTGCTGGATTCCTCGCCCCGACCCGGCGTGACCTCCCCCCTGTCCATCTGGGTCGTGTCCGACGGACGCGCCGGCATCGAGAACCAGGCCCTGGGCCTGGCCGAAGCCTTGCAGCGGCTGACGTCGGCGCAGATCACCGTGAAACGCATCCGCTGGCGCGGCGCGTTCGACAAGCTGCCGTCGGCGCTGAAGGCCCCGTGGATGCTGGACCCGTCGTCCGATCCGGTTACGCCGAGCCCCGGCGAGGACTGGCCGGATTTATGGATCGCCACCGGGCGCGCGACCCTGCCGCTGTCGGCGCGGGTCAAGGCGCGATCGGGCGGCCGCACCTTCGTCGTCCAGACCCAGGATCCGCGCTGGAAGACGCAGGCCTATGATCTGGTTGTCGCGCCCGCGCACGACGGCGCGGCCGGACCCAATGTGCTGTCCATCACCGGCTCCCCCCACCGGGTCACGCCGACGCGGCTGGCGGAAGGCGCGGCCGCGTTCGAGGCGGCGCTCTCCCCCCTTCCCCGCCCTCGCGTGGCGGCGCTGATCGGCGGGCGCTCCATGGCCTTCGACCTGCCCGAGCGCCACGCCGCCGAACTGGCCGACCGGATCGGGGCCGCGGTCGCCGAAGCCGGGGGATCGCTGATGCTGACCTTCTCGCGCCGGACGCCCGAGGCGGCCAAACGGGTGATGACCGCCCGGCTGGCTCACCTGCCCGGCCTGATCTGGGACGGGACCGGTCCCAACCCCTATTTCGCCTTCCTGCATTTCGCCGACCATGTGCTGGTCACCGAGGACAGCGCCAATATGGCGGCCGAGGCGGCCTCGACCGGCGCGCCGGTGCACATCCTGCCGATGATCCCGCTGAAGCCCGCCGACAAGTTCGCGCGCCTGCACGCCGATCTGCGCGAACGCGGCGCGGCGCGGCCGTTCGACGGGAGGCTGGAGGGCTGGACCTATGAGCCGCTCAAGGAAACGGATCGCGCCGCGCGGGCGGTTCTGCAGCGGATGGCGCGCGCGTAGGCGGCCGCCCCACCCGGTCGACGCTGCGCGCCGACCGCCCTCCCCGGGACGGGGAGGGAAAAGGTCAGTCGCCGCCCCCGCCGTCGCTTCCGCCGCCGTCAGTAGCGCCGTCCGTGTGGCGGCCGTCGCCGTCGGACGACGTGTAGCTGTCTCCGGAGCTTCCCTTGCCGCGCTTGCTCGCGTCCATCGCCACACCCAAGGCGACGCCGATGGCGATGCCGACGCCGATGCCCAGCGCAAGATTGTCCATGGCGATCCCGATGGCCGAGCCGATGGCGACCCCCAGCGCGATGCCTATGCCCAGATGGCTGCGACCTTCCATGGCGCCCTCCTGTGAATGGATCACAGCCTATCATCGCGCGAACCGGAATCAGCGCCTAAATAGACGCCATGAGCACCCCCCGCACCGTCCGCGTCGCCATCATAGGATCCGGCCCCGCCGGCTGGACCGCCGCCATCTACGCCGCGCGCGCGATGCTGAGCCCGGTGGTCATCGCCGGCCTGCAGCCGGGCGGCCAGCTGACCATCACCACCGACGTCGAGAACTATCCCGGCTTCGCGGACGTGATCCAGGGTCCGTGGCTGATGGAGCAGATGCGCGCCCAGGCCGAGCACGTCGGCACCGAGGTGGTCGAGGACATCGTGGTCAAGGCCGACCTGTCGCAGCGGCCGTTCCGGCTGACGCTGGATTCCGGGACCGAGATGCTGGCCGAGACGGTGATCATTTCCACCGGCGCCCAGGCCAAGTGGCTGGGGCTGGAGAGCGAGGCGAAATATCAGGGCTTCGGGGTCTCCGCCTGCGCCACCTGCGACGGCTTCTTCTACCGCGGCAAGGACGTGATCGTGGTCGGCGGCGGCAACACCGCCGTCGAGGAGGCGCTGTTCCTGACCAATTTCGCGGCGAAGGTGACCGTCGTGCACCGCCGCGACGAGTTCCGCGCCGAACGCATCCTGCAGGACCGGCTGTTCGCCCATCCGAAGGTCGAGGTGATCTGGGACTCGGCCATCGACGAGATTCTCGGCGAGACGAACGACATGGGCGGCGTCAACGTCACCGGCGCGAGGCTGAAGAACGTCAAGACCGGCGAGACGCGCGAAATCACTGCCGACGGCGTGTTCATCGCCATCGGCCACGCGCCGTCATCGGAACTGTTCGCCGGCCAGCTGGAGACCAAGCAGGGCGGCTATCTGGTGGTGAAGCCCGGCACGGCCGCGACGGCGATCGAGGGCGTCTGGGCCGCCGGCGATGTGACCGACGACGTCTATCGTCAGGCCGTCACAGCGGCGGGCATGGGCTGCATGGCCGCGCTGGAGGCGGTGCGCTTCCTCGCGGAGCAGGACCACAAGGCACAGGGCCATCCGATCTCACACAAGGAAGCCGAGAAGATCGGCGTCTGGTGAGGCCGGCCTCCTAGCCGAACAGCTGCAGCTCGGGCGGCGCGTAAAGCACCGGCTGGCCCATTCGGCGGCGCAGGGCGTAGTCCACAGCGGTCTGCACGGAGCGCTCGTCGGTCGGCTTGGACAGCACGCCGATGGTTCCGGCGACGCCATCGCGCACCATGCCGGGATTGGCGGTCATGAACAGCACCGAGACGCCGAGCTCCTGACCGAGCTCGCGGCCGAGCGCCACGCCGGTGGGGCCGTCGGACAGGTGGATGTCGACCAGCGCCAGATCGACGTCCTCCTCGCGCACGATCCGGCGGGCCGTGGCGGCATCCGCGACCGTCGCCACCACTTCGTGGCCGAGGTCCTCCAGGACGAAGCGAAGCTCCATGGCCACCAGGGCCTCGTCTTCGATGATCAGGATGCGGGCAGTCATGGCAGTCGGTCTGTCTGGTCGCTAAGTCGGACGCCGAACATTCGGCGCGGCTTGAGGGAGCGCGCGACTATCGGGCGGGTTCCATCATGCGACATTTTGAGCGGCGCGCCGGCGTGACAGGGCGGTGGCGGGAAGATCTGCGACCACCTGCAGTCCCGTCGGCAGCCAGTGTCGTTCCAGCCGACCGCCCAGCTGGCCCTCGACCGACAGGCTGGCCAGCGACGAGCCGAACCCGGTGCGGGCGGGCGGGCCGCTCAGCGGGGGACCGCCGGTCTCGGTCCAGGTCAGGATGAACCGGTCGCCCGCATGGCGGGTGTCCAGCGTCACCCGGCCGCCTTCCAGAGACAGGGCGCCGTATTTGGCCGCGTTGGTGGCCAGTTCGTGAAATAGCAGGGCCACCGATGTCGCCGCCTGATCGTCGAAGGTCGCGTCGTCGCCGCTGAGGGTGACGCGGGTTGCGCCGGTCAGGTCGCTGTAGGCCTTGAACAGGTCGGCCAGAAAGGCGTGCAGCGTCATCGAACCGACCGTCGGCCTCGACGTCTCGGTGTGGGGCCGGACGAACTCGTGAGCCCGGGCCAGGGCGTTGATGCGGGTGCGCACCGCATTGGCGAACCCCCTGGCCTCGGGGTGCTGGCGGGCCGACAGGGCGATCAGGGCCGAGACGACGGCGAAGATGTTCTTGATGCGATGGCTGAGCTCCTGGCTGAGCAGCTCCTTGGCCTGATCGGAGCGCTTCAGATCGTCGATGTCGGTGCAGGTGCCGAACCAGCGCGTGATCTCGCCCGCCTCGTTGCGGATGGGGCGGGCCCGGCCCAGCGTCCAGCGGTAGACGCCGTCGTGGCGGCGTAGCCGGTATTCGATCTCGTAGGGCTCGCCGGTCTCCAGCGAATGCTTCCACCGCGCCCGGGCCCGCTCCCGGTCCTCCGGATGGAACATGCCGTTCCAGGCCTCGCCGTCGGTCGAGCCCTCGGGCACGCCGGTGAATTCGTACCAGCGGGCGTTGTAGTAGTCATGGAAGCCGTCGGGCCGGCTCGACCACACCATCTGGGGCATGGAGTCCGCGATGGCGCGGAACCTCGCCTCGCTCTCGGCCAGGGCCTGGACAGTCAGGGCGAGCTGGCGCTCGACGGACGAGTCGCCGTTCGGATCGGTCTGGGTCACGGAGCCTCGGTAACGGCGCTGCGTCGCACTCGGGGACAGCAACAATGCGCAAGCCCCGAAGAGCGTTGCAATGATCGAGTGTCAGGAGGCGGGGCGGCCCACTTCCTCGACGTCCATCACCGTCACCCCGGGGGGCGGCGCGGCGGCCGGGGCGGCTCTGGCGGGGGCCTCGAAGGTCGCCAGCCGCTGGTTGATGGCGGCGATGTCTTCCGGCGTCGGCTGCCGCCGGCCGCCGAGCGAGAGCACGCCGACGGTGCGGGTCTGGCCGTCGATCACCACGGTGCGGGTGGCGGCTTCTCCCTTGGCGGCGGCTTCGGCCAGGGCGGCTTCGGCGTCGGCCTCCGCGACGATCTGGATGCGCGGGCGGGCGAAGCGGGCCTCGTCGATGCGCGGCTCCCGGCCGGAGTAGGCCTGGCGGAACGCCGCCGGTTCCCCGTAGACGCCCTTCCAGCGATAGAAGATGTGCGCCCCGATCTGGGTCAGCTTGTTCAGCGTCGGAGCCCACCACGGATGGACGTAGTTGGCGTGGTAGTGGGTGGCGGTGCCGACCTTGGTCGCCACGTAGCCCGCCAGGGCGCGCTCGGCGACGCGCGCCGCGCGGTTCCAGGCCCAACCGACCGGGCCCTGCGCCAGCGAGCCGTCGCAGGTGAAGCTGAACTGGCAGCCGGTGACCCGCTCGGCGCCCTCATAGACCACGCCGCACACGGAGTTGGGGTAGTTGGGATCGCGGACGCGGTTGAGGACGACCTGCGCCACAGCCTCCTGGCCCTCGGTCGGCTCCAGCGCCGCCTCATAGTAGATGGCCTGGGTCAGGCAGCGAATGGCGCGGCGCCGGTCCTCGGCCGTGGCCGGCTTGAAGGCGAACGGCCGGGCCGCGCGGAGCAGGCCCGAGACCGGCATGGCGGCGTTCAGCTTCTGGGCCTCGAGGCCCGAGGCGCCGAAGTCCAGAGACGGCTTGCCGCCCAGCGACAGGCTCTCCCATCCGGGCGTCAGGCCGTACAGGGCCGCGCGGCGCTCGCCGGGGTCGTGGCGCATGGCGATGGCCAGCTGCGACGGCGTCATGCGCGCCGTCAGGGCGGCCAGCCCCTTGTCGGTCAGGTCGCCGTCGGTCACCCGGCGCACGGCCTCGGCGCGGCGGTCGATCTCCGGACGGGCGGTCGAGCTGGCGGCCATGGCCACGCCGATGGCGGCCAGCGCGGCGGGCGCGGCGGCGGCCAGCCGGCGGCCCTTCTTCGACATCGAGGTCCAGTCGATCCTCGCCAAATCCAACTCCCAGCTCCGGCTTCGACGCCGGACAGGCCGCCGCTATAAGCTCCAAGCGAGGCGGTTTTCAGACCGAAAAACGCCGCTCGGTCAAGCCTTAGCGGCCTCCGAGCGTGGATCGCAGCATCCACGCGAACTTCTCGTGCGCCGCCAGCCGCTGCGTCATCAGGTCGGCCGAGGCCTCGTCGCCGGCGGCGTCGGCGGCGTCAAACGCCCGGCGTACCGTGGCGATCAGGGTTTCGTGATCCTGCATCAGCTCCTTCAGCATGGCGGTCGCCTCCTTCTCCGGATCGCCGTCCTTGATGGAGGTCAGATTGCCGAAGGCGGAATTGCTTTGCGGCGCCAGCACGCCGAGGGCGCGGATGCGTTCGGCGATTTCGTCCAGCGCGGCCCAGATGTCGCGGTACTGCTGTTCCAGCAGGTTGTGGAAGCTGAAGAACTCCGGCCCGCGCACGTTCCAGTGATAGCCGTGCGTCTTCAGATAGACCGCGAAGCTGTCGGCCAGGACCTTGGTCAGTTCCTGCGCCACATCCGTGCGCTCCGTCTTCGAGAGGCCGGTGTCGATCGTCGCGGTCATGCAAGCTCCTGGCGTTAGATGCGGGTTCACCGGTGGAGGTAGGCGCCCCCGCCCCCGGCGCAAGGCGGGCCGCCGCCGGCCCGAACGCCGCGCTTGCCGGAACGCAAATGAAGCCAATACGTTGCGGAAGGTCGCGTACGCGCGAGCGGGGGATCAATTGAGCGCGGTCGGGGTGCTTCGGCGAATACTGAATATTGACGCGGGCGTGACGCGTCTCGCCCGCGTGCGCCCGCGCACCTGGTGGGCGTCGCTGCTGATCGGCGTCGGCGCGGCCGCCGCGGGGCTGCTCATCCGCGCCAGCCTGGCCAGCTTCTATGGCGAAGTCACCGGCTTCATGATCCTGCTGCCGGCGGTCATCGTGGCCTCGCTGGCCGGGGGCCGGTTAGCCGGCGCCACGGCGGTCGTCGCCTGCCTGTTCGGGGGCTGGGCGCTCGTCGGGATGATGGAGGGATCGAACGCCGTCGGCGTCGGAGTCCGTAACCGGCTGGGCGTCGTCGCCACGACCAACTTCATTGTCGTCGGCCTGTTCGCGACCGTCGTCGCAGCCTCCCTGCGCAAGGTTCTGGGCCGCCTCGACGCGTCGATCGACGCCCTGCGGGAGTCGGCCGACCGGATCAGCGAGAGCGAACACCGACTGCACCTGGTCAGCGAGCAGGCGCCGGTCATGTTGTGGATGAGCGACGAGAAAGGACGCTGCGTGCACCTCAACCAGGCGCTGCGCGAGTTCTGGGGCGTGCCCGATCTCACCGGGCCCGTCGACTTCTCGACCTTCCTGCACAAGGACGACCGCGCCCAGGTCGCCGCCACGACGCAGGACGCGATCAGCCGTGGTTCCGGCTTCGAGACCGAGGCCCGCTTCCGCCGTGCGGACGGCGCCTGGCGGACCCTGCACACCGAGGCTCGCCCTCGCGTCGACGCCGATGGGCGCTTCCGCGGCATGATCGGCGTCAACGTCGACGTCACCGACGCCCGGGCCGCCGAAACCGCGCTGCGCAGCCGCGAAGCCCAGCTCCAGGCCATGGTCGATCAGGCCTCCGCCGGCATCGCCACCCTCGGGCTGGACGGTTCCATCATGAGCGCCAACGCGCGCTATGCCGAGATCGTGGGCGTCTCCCCCGACGAAGTGGTCGGCCTGAGCACCGAAGCGGTCAGCCATCCAGACGACATCGAGCCGACCCGCCGCGCGCTGGAACAGGCGCTCAGCGAGGGCGGCTCCCAGCTGGAGAAGCGCTACATCCGCCCGGACGGATCAACCGTCTGGGTGGTGATCAGCGTGCGGGCGCTGACCGGCCCGGACGGAGCCGTCGAAGGCTTTATCGCCGTGGTGGTCGACATCTCCGGAGCCAAGGCCGCCGAAGCCGCCCTGCGCGAGAGCGAGGCCCGCTTCCGGCTCATGGCCAACACCGCGCCCTCTCCAGTCTGGATGACCAATGTCGAGGGCGAGGTGGAGTTCGTCAACGAAGCCCTCGTCCAGTTCTACGGCCGTCCTGCGGAGGACATCCTGGGGCACGTCTGGCGCGAGGCGGTCCACCCCGACGACATCGCCTCGGTCAATGCGGTTCAGGCCCGCTTCCGTCCGAAGCACAAACCCTACGGCTTCGAGGCACGCTTCCGGCGCGTCGATGGGACCTGGCGGTGGATGCGGATCGCCGTCAATCCGCGGTTTGACGCCCATGGGACCTTCAAGGGCTACGTCGGCATGTCATTCGACGTCACCGACACGCGCGAGGCCATCGCGGCGCTGGCGCGCCAGGAACGCCGCCAGTCGTTCCTCCTCGCGCTGTCGGACTCGTTGCGTGATCTGACCTCGCCCGAGGCGATCATGGTGGAGGTGGAACGCGCACTCGGATCGGAGTTGAAGGCCCAGCGCGTGGGGTACGGCGAGGTGGATCAGGAGCGCCGGCAGGTCACGATGAGCCGCGATTGGACCGCCGATGTCGTCAGCGCACACGGCCAATTCTCTCTCGAGGACCTCGGCGCGCCCCTCATCCGGGATCTCGCCGCCGGCCAGTCCATCCGCATAGCCGACGTCCGGGAGGACCCCCGCACCCAGGACGCGCTGGATATCTTCGAACGCCTGCAGACCCGGTCCCTGATGCGTACGCCCCTGATCCGCGGCGGGCGTCTGCGCGCCTTCCTCTACGTCCACGATTCCAGCGTCCGCGAGTGGACCGACGACGAGCTGGAGCTTCTCCAGGAGGTCGCCGCGCGGACCTGGACGGAAATCGAACGCACCCGGGCCGAGGCGGAGCTCCGCGAGAGCGAGGAGCGGTTCCGGGCCATCGCCGACACGGCGCCCGTGCTGATCTGGGTGACGCAGCAGGACCGCACGCGCGCCTTCGTGAACCAGGCCTATGTCGCGTTCAACGGCGGAACGTACGAGGAAGCGCGGCTGGCCGACTGGCGGGCCGTCATTCATCCAGACGATCAGCCCAGGATTCTCGAAGAGTCGCTGGCCGGCGAGGCGACGCGCCAGCCGTTTTCGATGGAGGCCCGCTACCTGCGTCATGACGGCGAGTACCGCTGGCTCAAGTCGTTCTCCCGCCCGAGGCTCGGCGCCGATGGCGAGGTCGTCGGCTTCGTCGGCGTGGCCTTCGACGTCACCGACATCCGCGAGGCCCAGGCGCGGCTTCAGGAGTCGGAGACCCGCTTCCGGACCGTCGCCGACAGCGCTCCGGCCCTGATCTGGATGAGCGACGAGGAAGCCCGTCTGACCTTCGCCAATCGCCGCTTCCGGACCTTCTTCGGTATCAAGGCCGACGACGGTCTGGACGACGGCTGGAGCCGGCTGGCTCATCCGGAGGACCTGGCGGGTTTCGAGGCCGCCTACCAGCGGGCCTTCGCCGACCGGGATCGCTTCGAGGCGGTGGTGCGCGTGAACCATCCGCTGCTGGGACTACGCTGGTTGCGCTGTGAAGGCGTTCCGCGCTTCGACGGCGACGGTCATTTCCAGGGTTATGTCGGCGCCAATATCGACGTCACCGAAGCCAAGCGCGCCGAGGACGACCTGAAGCGCATCAACGAGCTGCTGGAGGAACGGGTCGGCGAGGCTCTCGCCGAGAAGGCCAAGGCCGAGGCGGATCTGATGCACGCCCAGCGGATGGAGGCCGTCGGCCGCCTGACCGGCGGCGTGGCGCACGATTTCAACAATCTGCTGACGGTCGTGATCGGCGCTCTCGACATGATGCTGAGGTCTCCGGACAACCTTGCCCGTCAGAAGAAGCTCGGCGAGGCGGCGCTTTCGGCGGCCCGCCGCGGCGAGCGTCTGACGCACCAGCTGCTGGCCTTCTCCCGCCGCCAGGCGCTGCGGCCGGAGCCGACGGATCTGAACGGCCTGATCCGCGAGAGCGAGCCCCTGCTCCGGCGGGCGCTGGGCGAGGCGATAGACTTCAAGCTGAAGCTGCGGCGCGGCGGCGCCCGGGTCAGCGTCGATCCGGCCCAGTTCGAAGCCGCCCTGCTCAATCTCGTGGTGAACGCGCGCGACGCCCTGCGCGATCGCGGCAAGGTGAGCGTCCAGACGCTGCACTGTCCCGTCGCCGCAGGAGAGATCGCCGAGCTCCCGGCGGGCGATTACGTCTGCGTCACCGTCTCGGACAACGGCTCCGGCATGAGTCCCGAAGTGATGGAACGCGTCTTCGAGCCGTTCTTCACGACCAAACCGGTCGGCAAGGGGACGGGTCTGGGATTGAGCCAGGTCTACGGCTTCGCGCGGCAGAGCGGCGGCGGCGTGCGGGTGACCTCGACCGTCGGCCGGGGCACCGAAGTGCGCCTCTACCTCCCGCCGCTGACGGCGACCGAAAAGGTCGAGCCGGATACGCCGCCGTCCGAGCGTCGCGCCATGGCCGCCGGTCGCCGCCTGTTGCTCGTCGAGGATGATCCGGGCGTAGCCTCGGTGGCCCAGGAGCTTCTCGAGGGGCTGGGTCTGGAAGTCCGGTCGGCCGAGAACGGGCCCCACGCTCTCGAACTGCTCAAGGAAGAGCGTTTCGACATCATGCTGACGGACGTCGTCATGCCGGGGGGCATGACCGGCATCGAACTGGCCCGCGAAAGCGCCCGGGCCTGGCCGCACATGAAGATCGTCCTGACTTCGGGCTACGCCGGCGACGACGTGGACGCGGCTCTGGCGGACGCGCCATGGGCGTTCGTCCGCAAGCCCTATTCCGGCGAGCAGCTGGCCGCCGTGCTGGGCGATGCTCAGCCCGGCAAGCCGGGCTGAAGGCCTGGCCAGAGCGCCTGGGCGGCGCGTGAATTGCCATTTCCGCCGCCGTCATCCTCGGGCTTGACCCGAGGATCAGACCATCCGGCGCCCGGTGGAAGGAGTCGCGGCCACTCCCTCAGGGCTGTCGCCGCCGCACAGCCCGACCCCGCATCTGATCCTCGGGTCAAGCCCGAGGATGACGGAGACAGAGGAATCAATCCTAGCGCTGGCGCGCCTTGCGCGCGGCGTAGCGGGCGTCGCGGGCCGCCTTCTGCTCTTCCTTGGTCAGCTGCTTGCGCTCCTTGCGGGCCGCGCGCTTCTCGGCCTCGATCGCTTCCTGGGCCTCGCGTTCGGCGGCCAGACGGGCGGCTTCGGCCTCGGCCTTCTGACGACGGACCTCGGCCTTCTCCAGTTCACGTTGCTGGCGCAGGGCTTCCTTCTCGGCCGCGCGCTTCGCCTGCAGCTTGTCGAACTCGGGATCGGGCGCGGCGGGCTTCGGCTTGAAGCGGGCGAGCAGGGCCTTCTTGGCTTCCTGCTGGGCGGTGAGGCGGTCGGTGAAGCCGGTTTGTTTCAGATCTCTCATGCGAGCGGTCGTCGATGTCCTTGATTGTTTGTCGGATGCGCAAACGGCGCGGGCGAGCGGCGCTCAGCCAACGCCGGGTGGGCTAAGCCCATATGGGGGCGGAAATCAAGGTTGCGAGGCGGAGTTCTGCCCTCCGCCCGGCATTCGGACGGGCGCCTGTGTCAGTTCGGCTTCTCGGCCTGGCCGACCGCCGCGCCGGCCGCGCCGCCCACCGCCGCGCCGACGGGACCGGCCACGAGAGCGCCTGCGACGGCCCCGGTGGCGGCCTTCTGTTCAATGGTGTGGCCGCAGGCGGCGAGGCCGGCGAAGGCCAGCGTCGAGGCGAGTAGCAGGATGGTGCGTTTCATGACGGGCTCCTGTGATGTCCTGCCTGAACGCCACCAAGGCGAAGGTGTTCCGGCTGTGGTCCCCCAAGCAAGCGTCAGCTCCAGGACCGGCGCAAAGACAATAATCTGACCTCTACCCAATCCTCCAAAAGTCGGCGACAGCCTGCTCGCGGTCGTGGCGGGGTCATCCTATACAGTATTCCCTATCAGCACTTGCGTCGTCTTCCAGCGTCAACGGCGCATTAACCAGCTTATACAGGCAACTGCGCCCACTATGTTGCGGTACACGCCAATCTTGCGAATCAACCACATTGGCGCCACAAACGGCTGGCTTAAGGCGCGTCCTCGACCGTCGGCCTGTTCGCCGACCGTCGATCTACCGCAGCAGGGCCGCGACCGACGTGTCGCCCCGGCCGCGAGACTACCCCGGGGGCGGCGCTGCGCCCTGCTGAACAGGATCGAGCCTTTGCCCAAGCCCTCGCATTCGCGTGCGACACCCCCTGTCGATCGCAAGGCCAGAATCAGGCCCGGCGCGGCGGCGGCGACGTTTGGCGCGATGGTGGGTTTGGCGATCGGCTGCGCCTATCTGGGCGGGGCCGCGGCGAAGGCGACGACCGTGCGGGCGCAGGCGGAGCGCATCGAAAGGGCCACCGCCGCCGGCTTCACCGAGGAGGCGCTCGCCGCCGCCGCGGGCGGCCTGGATGAAAGCGCCCTGGCCATTGCGCGCCGGCACGACCCCTACACCGTCGCGGGCTCGGCCCAGCGAGACCGGCAAGCGGCGCTGCTCACCGCCCGCCTCGAACAGCTGCGGACCCGCTCCGCCGATCGCGGTCTGCGCCGGGTCAGCCTGACCGGTCCGCTCGCGGCCCAGCCGTTCCATCTTGGCGGCGCGCTGGACGCCTCGCGCGATCTCGAATGCCTGACCCAGGCCGTCTACTACGAAGCCCGCGGCGAAGGCCGGGAGGGCATGAAGGCTGTGGCCCAGGTGGTCCTCAATCGCGTCCGGCACCGCGCCTTCCCGAACAGCGTCTGCAGCGTGGTCTTCCAGGGCGCCGGGCGGCGCACCGGCTGCCAGTTCAGCTTCACCTGCGACGGTTCGATGCGCGGCCGGGTCAATCGCGCCGCCTGGAACCGGGCCCGCGACATCGCCTCTGCCGCCCTCTCCGGCAGCGTCTACGCCCCGGTCGGCAACGCCACCCATTTTCACACCACCGGCGTCTCGCCGCAGTGGAGGCAGTCGCTGGTGCGGGTCAACCAGGTCGGCGACCACCTGTTCTACCGTTTCGGCGGGCGTTCGGGATCCGGCGCCGCCTTCTCCTACGCCGCCCGCCCATCCACCGACGCCGATGCGCCGCGCCTGATCCAGGCCAGCCTCGACCCGACCGGAACGGTGCGCGACGCCGGCGCCATCGCCTACAACCTGTTGCTGGCCCAGGAAGGGCGCGAGGCTCCGGCCCCGGCCGAGCGCGCTCCGGCTTCGGCCCCGGCCGCGGCGCCCGTCGCGCAGGTCACCGCCCCGGATGCTGCCGCTCCGGCGACGCCCGCGCCGGCCGCCGCCAGCCCGACCGCCTGACCTCAGGCGTCGCGGTGGCCCTTCGAGGACCGGTGCGCGTCGTCGTGGCTGTGCTTCAGATCGCGTTCGCCACCGCCGCCTGACACCTTGCTGTTGCGCGGATTGGTCGGGCCGCCCTCGCGCGGATCCTCGAACGCCGGCGGCTCCGCCTTCGCGTTCTGATGGCTTGAGCCTGGGCCGCCCCAGCGTTTTTCGTCGACGGGTTCGGGGGTGTGCTGATTGTTGCTCATGCGCGTCGCTCCTCGACCTTCCACTGATTCAACGGCCCGTCATGGAGCCGGCCGAACGCCGCCGGCCCGCGATCCTCTTCCCGCGCGGGGGCCACGGGCGCTGCGCGCCTGCGGGCGGCGCTGACGGCGTCTCCGTCCCGGGCCATCTCAGCGGTCCTGCTGATAGCCCTGATGGGTCGTGTTCTGCTTGATGTCGCCGAACCGGCCCTGCTCGGCGGTGTTGATGCCGGCGTCGCCCGGCTGGCCGTCCCGCACGTCCGTCCGAGCGTCGCGCCGGTCCGACTTGCCGCCGGAGACGTCCGCCTTGTCGCCGGCGAAGCTCCGTTGTTCCTTGGGAATTTTCGGCGCCTTGGTCATGGTTCGCTCCTTGAACTGGGTGTTCAGGAAACGGGACCCGGGCGCGGCTGTTCCTTACGGCCGCGCTTTCAGACGGCGTCCAGCCCCACGTCGAGCGCCCGCGCCGAATGGGTCAGGGCCCCGACCGAAATCACGTCCACGCCGGTCTCCGCAATGGCCCGCACGGTGTCGAGCCGCACCCCGCCCGACGCTTCCAGCACCGGCCGCCCGAAGGACGAGGCTCCCGCCCGGGCCACGGCCTCGCGCAGCATCTCCAGACTGAAATTGTCCAGCATGACCACGTCCGGCCGTCCGGCCAGCGCCTCGTCCAGCTGATCCAGCCCGTCGACCTCGATCTCGACCTTGACCAGATGACCGGCCGCGGCCCGCGCGCGGCGGATCGCCTCGCCCACCCCGCCGCACACGGCCACGTGGTTGTCCTTGATCAGGATGGCGTCATCCAGCCCGAAGCGGTGGTTGACCCCACCGCCGCAGGCCACCGCGTGCTTCTCCAGCGAGCGCAGCCCGGGCGTGGTCTTGCGTGTGTCGGCGATGCGCGCGCCCGTGCCCGTCACGGCGTCCACATAGGCCCGCGTCAGGGTGGCGATCCCGCACATCCGGCCCAGCAGGTTCAGCGCCGTCCGCTCGGCCGCGAGGAAGGCCCGGGCGTCGGCCTCCGCCTCGACCAGCACCGCGCCGGCCTCGAACGCCTCCCCGTCCCGCGCCTTCATCGTGACGGTCGCTCCCGGGTCCAGCGCCTGCAGCGCCAGCCGCACGCAGTCGACGCCGGCCAGCACGCCGGCCTCGCGCGCCGCGAACACCGCCCGCAGGCGCGAGCCTTCGGGGATGCAGGCCTGACCCGTCAGGTCGCCGGCGCGGCCGAGGTCCTCGGCCAGGGCCATGCGGACCACCGGCTCGATCAGCAGGTCGGGCAGGCGCCGGATCATGGTCTCTCCGCTCATTCGGCCATCGCCGGAATTCGGGCCCGCAGCCGCGTGTGCCGCGCCTCGGCCGCGGAGCCCGGGAAGTCGCTCCGGTAGTGGCCGCCCCGGCTTTCGCGACGCGCCAGGGCGGCGTCCACGATCAGCCGCGCCGCGACCAGCGGCAGGGCCCCGGCGGCCTCCGCCTCCAGATCGTCCAGCACCGCCAGCGCGCGGGTCAGGCCCGCCGCGTCGCGCACCACCCCCGCGCCGGCGCTCATCGTCCGGCGCAGCCGCGTCAGGGCGTCCGGGCTCAGGTCAGGCGCCGGCGTCGGCGCCGAGACGGCCCCCGCGCCGCTCCGCGCCTGTGCGGCCGCCCGCCCGGTGCGGCGCCCGAAGGCGCCGGCCTCGAGCAGCGAGTTGGACGCCAGCCGGTTGGCCCCGTGCACCCCCGTGGCGGCGCACTCGCCGACCGCGAACAAGCCTTCCAGGGTGGTGCTCCCGTCCGGCCCGGCGACGATCCCGCCCATGTGATAGTGGGCCGCGGCCGCCACCGGGATCGGCGACTCTCGCGGATCCAGTCCGGCCCGCATGCAGGCGGCGAAGACCGCCGGAAACTCCTCGGGGAAGGCCGGCCCGATGGCGGCCCGCGCATCCAGAAACGCGCCCCGTCCCGCCGCCCGCGCGGCATGCACCGCCCGGGCCACGACGTCGCGCGACTGCAGATCGGCGTCGGCGGCCTCGCCGAGCAGGAACCGCCCCTCGCCGTCGACCAGCCGGGCCCCCTCGCCCCGCAGGGCCTCGGTGGCCAGCGGCATCGGGTCGAGGCCGACGTCCATGGCGGTCGGATGGAACTGGACGAATTCCGGATCGAGAATCTCGGCCCCGGCCTGGTACGCCAGCGCCATGCCCTCGCCGAGGAGCGAGGCCGGGGTCGTCGTCTCGGCGAAGAGCCCGCCCGCGCCGCCCGTCGCCAGCACCACGGCGGGCGCCAGCACCTCGACCAGCCGCCCGTCGCGTTCGATCAGCGCCCCGCGGACCCGGCCCGCGTGGTCCTGGATCAGGCCGCGCAGCCGCCCGTCTTCCCACACCTCGATGTGCGGCGCGGCGCGCGCGGCCGCGACCAGCGCCGACAGGATGGCCCGCCCCGCGCCGTCGCCGCCGACGCGTGCCACGCGGGCCTGCGAATGGGCGGCCTCGAGGCTGACGGCGAAGCCGCCGGCGGCGTCGCGGTCGAACGGCGCGCCCAGAGACGCCAGCCATTCCACCGTCTCCCGGCCGTCGGCGGTCAGCAGCCGCACCGCCCCGGCCTCGACGAGACCCGCCCCGGCCGCTTCGGTGTCGGCGGCGTGCAGCGCCGGCGCGTCGCTGTTCGAAAGAGCCGCCGCCACCCCGCCCTGCGCCCAGGCGGAGGAGCAGGCCTGCAGCAGCGGCGCGGGCGTCACCACCAGGACCTTGCGCGGCGCCGCCTCCAGCGCGGCCGACAGCCCCGCCAGCCCGCCTCCGACGATCAGCGGCCCGTCATGGTCGATCCGGCTCACCGGCCGAACTCGAAATAGCGCGCGCCCAGCGACAGGGCCTCGGCCAGCGAGCCGGTCACCGGCATCAGGGCCGCCAGCGCCACGCCCGCGCAGGCCGCCGCAGTCAACAGGAACAGGCCGACGCTGCGCGCGGACTCGCCCCACGTCAGCTGGCGGCCGTCAGGCCGCCACACGCCCCGCCGCAGGTGCCCGATCAGCGCCAGCCCAAGGAAGGCGGCGAAGATGTAGCTGCCGTTCGTCAGGCCCCAGACCACGACGACGACCCCGATCAGCACCATGGCGGCCTTCTCGAGCATCGGATGGATGCGGGCCAGCACGGGGCCCAGCGCCTTGGAGCCGTCCAGCGGCGGCGCGGGGGCGAGGTTGACGAGGTTGATCAGGGCGATGGCGAACACCCCCTGCAGCCACAGGCCGTTGTTCGTGACGATGAAGCCGGCGAAGAAGGGAATGGCCGCCAGCAGGCCGAAGGCCGGTCCGGCCAGCGACACCAGCACCCCGTGCCATTCGCTCTGCGGCAGCCGCTGGCTCTTCGCCACGCCGCCGAGGAAGGGGATGATGTAGATCCGCGCCGGTCCCATGCCGAGCCGGTTCATCGCCAGCACGTGGCCGTACTCGTGCACCAGCAGGCCCCAGATCGCAGCCACCGCGATCACCCAGCTGCCGGTCACGTACCAGATGAAGCCGCCCAGCAGCGCGGTCGAGACCACCGCCCAGACCGGGTGCTGCCCCTTGTCCAGCGGCGCCTCGGCCGTGCGAGCGGGTTCCGCCGGAACGGGCTTGGCGGCGACGTCTTCGGGCCGCGGATCCCAGGGACCCGGCCGGCGGGGCGTATCGGTATCGGTCATGCCCGTGAGGTGGCCTTCTCCGACCTGAGCCACAAGGCCAGGAGGGCGAGAAGCCGCAGCGTCTTGCGATCGACAGTGGCGACGGCGCGGACAGGCGGAACGTAGTGCATCGACTCAATCCAGTTTGTGGGCGCGGGCCTCGACCGGCGCGGCCCTGACGAAGGCGGCGGCGATCTCGTTGCGCGGCACGCCCCTGCGCAGCATCAGCTCGTAAACGCGGCGGATGTCGCCGCCCATCGAAATCCAACCCACCGGCGGTTCGATTTCCAGATCAGGATCAGGAAACCCGCCGGCGCACGCCCTACCGTGGCCACTCAGATCAACTCCACCGCCACGTGATGACGCGCCCTCACCAGATCGTACCGCGCCGGCGTGGCGGGCGGCGGCAGATCGATCATGCGTTGGACCGCGAGTCGGGCCCGCTCGGCCATGTCTTCCGGCACCGTCACCTCGAACTGCATGTTGACCAGGCAGTCGCGGATGTTCTCCAGCGTGATCCGCTTCATGTGCGGGCACAGGTTGCAGGGCCCGATGAACTGCACGTCCGGCAGGTCGCCGGCGACGTTGGAGGCCATCGAGCATTCGGTGATCATCACCACCTGCTTCGGCTTGCGGGCCGTCACGTGGTCGATCATCGCCGCCGTCGAGCCGGCGAAATCCGAGGCCGCCAGCACGTCTTCCGGGCATTCCGGGTGGGCGAGGATTTCCGCCCCCGGATACGCCGCGCGCATGTCGGCGATGTCCTGCGCCGTGAAGCGCTCGTGCACCTCGCAGCGGCCCTTCCAGGCGATGATGCCGACGGTCGTCTGTGCCGCGACGTTGCGGGCCAGATATTCGTCAGGGATCAGGATGACGCGGTCGACGCCCCATTCCTTCGCCGCCCACTCCACCACCTGAACGGCGTTGGCGCTGGTGCAGCAGATGTCGGTCTCGGCCTTCACGTCGGCGGTGGTGTTGACGTAGGTCACCACCGGCAGGCCCGGATAGCGCTGCTTGATCAGCCGCACGTCCGCGCCCGTAATCGAGGCCGCCAGCGAACAGCCGGCGCGAAGATCGGGGATCAGCACGGTCTTTTCCGGCGACAGGATCTTCGAGGTCTCGGCCATGAAATGCACGCCGGCCTGGACGATCACCCTGGACCCGGACCTGGCCGCCTCTTTCGCAAGGCCGAGGCTGTCGCCGACGTAGTCGCCGACGCCGTGGAAGATTTCAGGCGTCATGTAGTTGTGCGCGAGGATCACCGCGTCGCGCTCGCGCTTGAGCTGGTTGATCTCGTGGATCAGGGCGGCCTGCGCCGGCCACTCCAGCGGCGTCACCTGCTCGCGGACCTTGGCCCACACAGGCGCCGTGGCCAGTTCCAGTTCCCTGCTGAGTCCGAACGCCCCGTCGGCCATTTTGCATCCCTTTTGCTCGATTTGAGCAAATCATGGGTCCGAAGAACGGCGGAGGCCTCAGAACGCCGCCGCCGACTTATGCTCACTTTCAGCATAAGCAGGGATAATCTAGTGCGCTGGCCGGGGAATGCAAGGGCTCAGAAGGGGATCACCTCTTCGGACGTGACGACGCCGACGTAGGTCACCGTGCCTTCGGCCGCCGGGTCCGGGTCCCGAAGACGGTCGCCTTCCATTTCACGCGCCAGCCTCGCGCCATCGCGCGCCGGCCGGGCATATTCGACGCGGCAATCCGTATAGCGCTGGTTGCGGATCACGCAGCTGATGTCGGCTGCTCCCGTCGTCCGGCCGCGTCCGCTGTCCCGGCGCCCGCTGACGACCGGCTCCCATTGGATGGTGACAGGCGTCCTCGTCAGTTGATCTCTCTCATCCTCCAGCGGGCGCCCGCAGGCCGTCAGCACACGGTCCAGGTTGGCCGATTGGACCGGCAGGTCGAAGGTCGCCTCCATCGTGGCCGGATCACCGTCGGTCGAGCGCATTGTCATCAGGCCCCCGCCCTTGAAAAAGCGCACGTCGCGACCCGGCGTCAGGGTTCGGAACACGGCCGGAGAACCCGGAGCGGCGGCCTCCGGGAACCAGGACTGCTGGTCGCGCCGACCGTCGGCCCGCACGGCCTCGACGCGCCGCAGGGGATAGTCCGTCGCGGGCAGACCAACGATCATGGCGCTCAGTTCGCCATCCCGGCATTGGACCAGCACGGCCTGACCGCCTTCGTAGCGCGCCGCCGCCACGCTCAGCTTCCGGCCAGCGTCCTCGGCGAACTCCCAGTCATCGGCGTCCTGCGCGAAGGCCGGGAGCGGGCCGAGGCAGAGCGTGGCCGCCAGCGCCGTCACCGTTCGATGCAAGATCCTGCTCCCGCCGTCCCGACCGCAGTGAGGCCGCGGGGCGCGCCGGCGTCAAGCCTCACGCCACGACTGCCCCTTCATGCGACAGCAGCCAGCGCTTTCGTTCCAGGCCCCCAGCATAGCCCGTGAGCGTCCCGTTCGCGCCGATCACCCGGTGGCACGGGACGATCACCGCGACCGGGTTCTGCCCGTTGGCGAGCCCGGCGGCGCGGACCGCCCTCGGCGATCCGATCGCGGCAGCGAGCTGCCCATAGCTGCGGGTCTCGCCCGCCGGAATGGCGCGCAGAGCGTCCCAGACTGCCCGCTGAAACGCCGTGCCGCCTGTCTTCACAACCACCCCGTCCAGCGCGCGGACGTCCCCCGAAAAATAGGCCTCCACCGCTCGCCGAATCCCGTCCGGGCCACGGCCCTCGACAAGGACCGGATCGGCACCGCAATGACGGCGCAGCAGCCGCAGCATCCGCGCCTCGTAGTCGGAAAAATCGAGCGCCCGCACGGCGCCCCCCGCGTCGGTCACCAGCAGGACCTCTCCGACCGGAGTCGCCACGCGGTCGAGAGTCAGGGTTTCAGGCGGCGTGTTTGGCATCGGTCGTCTCCATCAGGTCCGCGCCCGCGATCCCGGCCATGGCCAGGTGCAAGGCGCCGTAGGCTCGCCACGGCCGCCAGGTCTCGGCGCGCGCGGCGAGGGTTGGGTCAACAAGGCGGTCGTTCGGAGGCTCCGCGCCCTCGTCGAGCCAGGCGCCGGGCAGTCTCAGGCCCGGCCGTTCCGCGATCAGCGGCTTCAGCGCCGGATCCGCCGACAGGTCGCGGCCGATGGCGTCGGGGTCGGCCGACAGGTCGAACACCCGCCGCACCCGCGCCAACACCCCGGGCAGGGCCTTCAGGTCGTCGGCCTCGACACAGACCGAGACACGGCCCGCCTCCGCCGGCTCGAGGGTGACGGAGCCCTCCGCCCCGTCGACGGCCTTCGTCAGGACCCGCGACCACTTGCGGCCTTCGACGGCGTCGCCCCGCGCGCCCAGCGCCGCGAACATCGCCTGCCAGTCATAGGGCGGGCGGTAGGGCAGGCTCAGGCGGACGCCGCCCTCGTGAACCTTCTCGCCCCGTCGGCGCAGGGCCGAGGGCGGGCGCTCGTAGAGAGCCTGAAAGGTCTCGTTGAAACGGCGCACGCTGCCGAAGCCGGAGGCCAGCGCCACCTGCGCCATCGACAGGTCGGTCTGGTGGATCAGCGCCTTGGCCAGCAGCACCCGGCGGGTCTGGGCCACGCTGACGGGCGCGGCGCCGAGATGCTGGCGGAACAGCCGGCGCAGGTGGCGTTCGCCGACCCCGAGACGCCCGGCGAGCGCGTCCACGTCGCCCTCATCCAGCGCCCCCGCCTCGATCAGGGCCAGCGCCCGGCTGACGGTGTTGGAGGTGCCGCGCCACGCGCCCATGTCGGGCGCTGTCTCCGGACGGCAGCGCAGGCAGGCGCGGAAGCCCGCCTCCTCGGCCGCCGCGGCCGAAACGACGAAGAACATGTTCTCCCGCTTCGGCGTCCGCGCCGGGCAGACGGGCCGGCAGTAGATGCCCGTCGTCTTCACGCAGCCGAAGAAGCGGCCGTCGAAGCGCGCGTCCCGCGTCAGCACCGCGCGGTAGCAGGCCTCCTGGTCGAGTTCGCGGGCGTTTTCCATGGCCGCAAGATGGGCGCATCGGCGCTCTGAGTCTCGCGGTTTTCGGACATGGCCGTGTTAGCCGGCGCGGGGATCCACCGGCAGCCCCGCCGCCTGCCGCGCCTTCATGGTCCGCAGCCAGCCGTGAAGCGCCTCGCAGTCCAGCCCGTGCATCATCAGCCGGTAGCCCGCCTGCAAGGTCGACAGCGCCACCATCGGGTGGCCGTTCTTGATGAAATTCAGATGGTAGTCGGTGCCGAGGATACGGGCGATGTAGATGGCCACTGTCTCGTCCAGCTGCAGCGAATGGGCGGCGCGCACGAAGTCGTTCCTCGGCAGCATCAGGGCGTAGAGCGGCGTGTAGAACTCCACGGCCGTCTGCACGTCGATCCGGTTCAGCGGCCCGGTCGGAAACCTCTCGAAGGCCGGGAATTCGTCGGAGATCATCGAGAAATCCAGCGTCTTCGCCGGCGTGATCTCCCGTCCCTCGGCCCGCAGACGCTGGTTCAGCTCGATGATGAAGTTGAAGACGTTCAGGTCGTGCTGGAGGAACAGGTTGTCCTCGATGTCCTTCAGCCGCGTCGGCCGCAGCGGATGACTCGACAGGTCCGCAGCGCCCGCGTTCACCCGCATGAAGGCCAGCAGCTCCGTGCCGACGTGGAAATGGCGCAGGATCAGGGTGTTCGTCTCGGGACTGCCGAAGGTCCGCAGCCCCCAGTGGATGGTCTTGTGCAGCAGGCCGTTCAGGTTCGGAAACCGCGGCGAGATCGCCCGCAGCACCTTCACCACGCAGAAGAACAGGATCACCAGCGGCCGGCTGACAGGGAACAGCCAGCGCCGCGACCACGACCGGGCCCCCACCAGCAGGCAGCGCTTGGCCTCCGGATCGATCGGCAGGCTCTGGTCCAGATACAGCGCCAGCCACGGGTCCGGATCGTGCGGATCGTGCGCCATGGTCGCGAACGGATCGTAGGCCCCCGCCCCTGACATGCTCACGCCGCGATCTCCTCGATCTGCAGCGCATACAGCCGCGCCGTCACCTTCGCCGTCGTCACGATCCGGTCGGCCACGGCCTCGTCGGGCAGGACCATGGCCAGCATCTCGCGGAACTCCTCCATGTGCTCGACGTCGTTGTCGCCATGGTAGAGCAGGAAGCGCAGGGCGTCGTCGGGCAGGCCGAGCCGCTCCTTCACCTTCAGCCCCCACGGCCTGGCCTTGATCGAGCCCAGTCCCTCGATGATCCACATGGCGCCCAGCAGGCCGAAGGGATCGGGCTTGGACGCCTCGTGGAACATCCACGCCGACAGCGCCTCCGACCCCACATTCTTCCTGGCCGACAGTATGTCCTGAAGGTCGCCCCCGGACTCCGTGAAATCCCTTTCCAGCAGGCGAAAGTCGCGATGCTCCGTCACTGCGTGCTTCATCAGCGTCGAGCGCAGTTCCAGATGATCCTCGCCGATGTTCGACGCCGCCCGGCTCATCCATAACGCCCCGTCCTTCACCTGCTGGCGCAGGTTGATCAGGAAGGCGTGGTAGTCGGCCAGCTCGAACCGCCCCCGCGTCAGCTTGCGGATCAGCGGCGTCGCCTCCAGCCGCTGCTCGAAGTCCGCGAACACCACCGCCAGCTTGCGCAGCGTGTCGGCCACGGCGTCCTCGGCCATCACGCCACCTCCAGCATCATGAAGCCGATCATCGCCCGCCCGCTCTCCGGAACGATCAGCAGCACCCGGTCGCCCCTCTTCGGCCGTCCGCTCTTCATGAAGGCCTCCAGCATGACCCAGATCGAGGCCGAGCCGATGTTGCCCGTCTCCGGCAGGGTGGTGAACCACTTTTCCTCCGGGATCATGGCCGCGGTGTTCTCCAGCAGCCCGACGATCTCCTCGCGCAGCGACCGCGCCGAATAGTGGCACAGCAGGTGGTCGACCCGGTCCGGGACGATCCGCCCCTGATCGACCTTCTCCAGCCAGACCCCGATCCACGCCCGGATGACGATCTTCAGCAGTTCGAAATCCTGCAGCAGGGCCACCGCCCCCGCCGCATGCGCCGCCGTCGGTCCGGAATGGCTCCAGGCGCTGGCCATGTCGGCCCGGTCCGCCCGCGTCGAGCCGGCCCACATGCAGGGGTCGAACCGCCCCGCCAGCGAGGTCAGGTCGATCCACTCCACCTTCAGCGACAGCCCCTCCGCCCGCGGCCGCGCCTCCATCACCACCGCCCCCGCCCCGTCCGACAGGGTGAAGCGCAGAAAGTCCGCCTCCGTCGCCAGCCTCCCCTTTCCGTCGACCAGCGCCGTGCCCTCGTAGAAGCCCGGCCGGAACCAGCGCGACGAGAACTCCCCGCCCGCGGCCACGGCCACCTCGGCCTCCCCCGCCCGCACCTGCAGCCACGCCCCCTTGGCCGCCATCAGGGCCGAGGCGCACACGGACTGGTAGCTGGCGATCTCCATCGGGCCGCCGCCCAGCTCCGCCTGCACCGCCGCCGCGTGGCCCGGCACGAGATAGTCGCCCTGCGTCGTCGCGGTGGCCAGATGCTGCAGATCGCCCGGGGCGAGGCCCGCGTCGTCCAGCGCCGCCGCCACGGCCTTCGCCGTCATGCCGGCGTTGGTGTCGAGCACCGTCCCGTCCGGCGCCATCGCATAGTGGCGGGTCCGGATGCCGTTCCAGCGCAAGGCCCGGCGGCCGACCACCGAGTCCCGACCCCGCACGCGGCCGATGTGGTCCTCCATCCGGTCGTTCCCGACCGCCTCGCCCGGCAGATGCGCCCCGACGCCGGTGATGTAGACGTCCCGCAACCGGGCTCCGCTTTCACTCATCCCGTCAGCTTGCCCGACAACTTCCGGCGGAAGAAGGGCGCGCGGATGACGGTTCCGTCAGGCCGCCGGTCGCATGTCCCGCCGCGCCTCCGGCTGCACCAGCCGCCACAGGTTTGCGACCACCTTGAACACCAGGCTGATGGCCACGATCGCCAGCACCCAGGTCATCACGACGGAAAGCGTACCCGCCGCGCCGGCCAGGTCGCGGCTTCCATCGCCGACCGCCCGCAGCCGCTCGAAGTCCAGCATGGCCCAGTCGCCGGCGATCCGCGCCGTCTCGCCGTCCCGCGTCAGGGTGAACCAGTGGCCGGCCTCGAAGATCGTCCACGTCAGCCAAAGGCCCGCGCCGGCGATCACCACCTCGGCCGCGGCCCGCATCCGCACCGCATGGGGCCGGGCGAGGCTGGCGAGGTCCACCGCCATCTGCGCCACGGCGTATAAGAGGATGGCGCCGTAGAGGGTCGTCCAGACCGGCGCCCCGCTCACCTGCGCGTCGGCGCCGCGGAAATCGATATGCAGCAGGGCGGGGAAGTGGATCACCCCGACCCACCACAGCACGAACAGGCCCGTGGCGAGGAAGGAGAACAGATGGTCTCCGCCGGGCCAGGCCTTCGCCTTCCCGCCGGGCCCGACCCACACCTTCACCTTCGGCGCGGCCCCGACCGAGGCTCCCCAGGCCGCCGGGTCGGACAGGCCGAAGGCGCCGAGATCCTTGACCCGCCAGCTGGTCAGCCATTTCGGCCTCACGCCATAGTGTTCGAACAGCGCCGCCACGACCGTGGCCGCCCCGATCAGCCACAGGCTCGTGCCGAAGAAGCCGTGGAAGGCCTGGGCGATCGACTGCCCCGCGTCCGCCGGCCCGCTGATCAGATTGATGAACAGCACCACCGCCTGCACCGCCAGCATCAGCAGCAGGCCCGCCTTCACCGCGAACAGCCAGTAGGGAAACAGCTCCGGCCCGACCAGCGAGTCCGGTCCCTTGCGGTAGCGCGCCGCGACCACCAGCGGATGGCCGATCTCGTGCAGGATCGCCTCCTGCTCGTCTTCCGTCAGGGCGCGGCCCAGCTGCTCCTCCTTCGCCTCGAACCGGCTCAGGATCAGGTCGCGCAACTCGGCGACGATGTCGTCGCGCTCGTCCTGCGGCAGCTGGGCTGCGACAGCGTTCAGATAGCGGTCGATCAGGTCCATTGGTCTTCTCCAACCCCCGGTTTCAGAGAATCTTGTCGAGCGAGGCCGAGATGCCCCGCCACTCGTCGGCCAGCGCCGACAGCATCGCCTCGCCCGGCGGCGACAGCCGGTAGAAGCGCTTCTTCCGCTTCTCCTCCTCGCGCCATTCGCTGGTCAGCAGCCCTTGGCTCTCCAGCCGGCGCAGCAGCGGATAGAGGGTGCTCTCCTCCATCTCGAGGCCGTCCGAGGCCAGAGCCTGACGCAGGGTATAGCCGTAGCGCTCCTCCCGCAGACGGGCGAGCACGGCCAGCACCAGAGAGCCCCGCCGGAGCTCCAGACGCATGGATTCGAACAGTTCAGGACCGACGACCATCGCTGCACCCGCCGCCACATAGTGTGTGACACACAGTGTATGGCGCATACTGTATGAGGCAGTCAATCCGACCTGGACGCGGATGAACCGGACCAGCCCTTGCAGGGCGCGCCGGAACGCTCCCGGCCGCGCCCGATTATGGTCTGAAATCCATCGTCTATCTGTAACCGCGCCAACCCGTTAGACTGTCCGGGCAAACGTCAGGAACCCGCCCCTCCGTGTTGAAAAACCTGCTTCCCAGCAAACCGGGTACGGAGCCCCTGGCCGAGGCGCTGAAGGCGTGCCGGAGCCACTTCCTGTGGGCGGCTGTGTTCTCGGCGCTCGTCAACCTGCTCTACCTGACTCCGACCCTCTACATGATGCAGGTCTACGACCGCGTCGTGCCGACCGGCGGCCTGACCACCCTGGTGCTGATCACCGTCGTCGCCCTCTTCGCCCTCGGCGCCCTGGCCGGTCTGGACTGGCTGCGGGGCCGGCTGATGCTGCGCGCCGGGCTTCGGCTGGACCGCCTGCTGTCGGGCAAGGTGCTCGCCCGGGTCATGGACCTGCAGGCGAAGTCGCCCAACACCCAGGCGCTGCGTGAGTTCGACAACGTCCGTGGCGCCATCGGCGGTCAGGGCATGCTGGCCCTGTTCGACGCCCCGTGGACTCCGATCTATCTGCTGTGCTGCTTCCTGCTGCACCCGGCGATCGGTCTGCTGACGCTGCTCGGCGGCGGCATCCTGTTCAGCCTCGCCTGGCTCAACGAGCGCGACACCCGTCCGCGGCTCAGCAAGGCCATCCAGTCGCAGAACAACGCCTATTCCGCCCAGGAGGCCATCGCCGGCCAGACCGAGGTCGTCCGTGCCCTGGGCATGCGCCAGTCGTCCATCGCCCGCCAGATCGAGCAGCGCCGCCACGCCACCGCCGCCCAGGCCGACGCCCAGCTGACCGGCGGCAAATACTCCGGGGCGATTAAATTCCTCCGGCTGGCGATGCAGTCCGCCTCCCTCGGCCTCGCCGGCCTGCTGGCGGTCAAGGGAGAGATCTCGCCGGGGGCCATCATCGCCTCGTCGGTGCTGCTCAGCCGCGCCGTCGCTCCGATCGAGACCCTGGTCGGCGTCTGGCCGACGCTGGTCCAGGCGGCGGCGAGCTGGAAGACCATGACCGAACTGTTCGCCAGCACGGCGGCGGTGGAGAAGGAGCGCACCGCCCTGCCCGACCCGAAGGGCAAGCTCCAGGTCGAGGCGGTGTCGGTGAAATTCCCCGATACGGAGTCGCCGCAGCTGCGCTCGGTCAGCTTCACGCTCAAGCCGGGCCAGACGCTCGGCGTCGTCGGGGCCAGCGGCTCCGGCAAGACCACCCTCGCCCGGGTCATCGCCGGCGCCCTGAAGCCGCAGGCCGGCACCGTGCGGCTGGACGGGGCGGAGTACGAGGCTCGCGAGGGCGACGAACTGGCCCGCTGGATCGGCTATCTGCCGCAGGTCCCCAGCCTGTTCGCCGGCTCGATCAAGGACAACATCTCGCGCTTCGCCACCTCGACCGGCGTCGATCAGGAGGTCGCCGACCGCGACGCGGTCAAGGCGGCCATGGCGGCCGGCGCCCATGAACTGATCCTGCGCCTGCCCAACGGCTACGACACCGTGCTCGGCCCGTTCGGGCAAGGCCTGTCCGCCGGCCAGGCGCAGCGCGTGGCCCTTGCGCGGGCCCTGTATGGCGATCCGGTGCTGCTGGTGCTCGACGAGCCCAACTCCAACCTCGACCAGGAGGGCGAGGCCGCCCTGATGCAGGCCATCCTCGGCGCCGCCGCCCGCGGCGCCGCCGTGGTCATCATCGCCCACCGCGCCGGCGTGCTGGCCCGCGTCGACCGGCTGCTGATGATGCGCGAGGGCGTCGTCCAGATGGAAGGACCGCGCGAAGAGGTGCTCGAACGGATGCGCGCGGCCACGCCCAAGGGCGCCGCCCCGGCTCCCGCGGCGGGCGCCCCCGCCCAGCCGGCCGCCAATGTGACCCGGCTGTCCGATCCGACCCAGACGCAGCGGCGCGCTCAATGACCGACGCCGCCGCTCCGGGCGCCCCGACCGCCCCGCCGCCGCCTCCCCCGCCTCCGGCCACGCCGACGGATGTATCCGATACGCCCCGCCGCGAGCTCATCGTCGGCGGCGTGATCATCTTGCTGTTCTTCGGCCTCTTCCTCGGCTGGGCCGCCTTCGCGCCGCTCGACGCGGGCGCCTACGGCCAGGGCCAGATCGCCGTCTCGGGCAACCGCCAGGCGGTGCAGCACCGCGAGGGCGGGGTGGTCAGCGCCCTGCACGTCAAGGAAGGCGACACGGTGCGGCGCGGCCAGATCCTGCTGACCCTGTCCAGCGGCGAACTGCGGGCGACCGAGCGCGGCGTGGCCAGCCAGGTCTTCGCCCTGCTGGCCCAGCGCGCCCGGCTGATCGCCGAGCGCGACGGCCTGGGCGCCGTCCCGACCCCGCCAGAGTTCGCCAACTTGTCGCCCGAGGACTCGGCCCTGGCGTTGGAGTCACTGCGCATCCAAAGGCTCCAGTTCGGGGCCCGGCGCACCGGCCGCTCGACCGAGACCGGCGTGCTGCGCCAGCGCATCGCCCAGTTGAACGAGCAGATCCAGGGCTACGAGCGTCAGATTTCCAGCAACCTCGAGCAGCAGCGCCTGATCCAGGAAGAGCTGACCGGCATGCGCAGCCTGGCCGAGAAGGGCTATGCGCCGATGACCCGGGTGCGCGCGCTGGAGCGGACGGCGGCCCAGCTGGACGGCGAGCTCGGCTCCCTTCGGGCGCAGATCGCCCGGTCGCGCGAGGCCGTAGGCGAGACGCGCCTGCAGATGTCCGGCGTCTCGTCGGAGATGAACGAGGACGTGGCCGACCAGCTGCGCCAGATCGATGTGCAGCTCAATGAATTGCGCCCCCGGATGACCGAACTGCGCTCCCAGATCGCGCGCAGCGAGGTGCGGGCCCCGGCGACCGGCCAGGTCGTGGGCCTGACCATCTTCACCCAGGGCGGCGTGATCCAGCCGGGCCAGACGTTGATGGAGATCGTCCCCGCCGACGCCTCGCAGATCATCGTCGCCCAGATCAGCCCCAACGACGTCGACAACCTCCGCAGCGGCCAGACCACCGAGGTCCGCTTCCCCGGCCTGCGCGAGCGCAACCCGCCGACCATCCACGGCCGCGTCACCCGCATCTCGGCCGACAGCTTCACCGTGGAGGAAACCGGCGCCAGCTATTTCCGCGCCGAGATCGTGGTGCCGGCCGCCGAGATGGCCAAGCTGGGCCGCGCCGCCAACACCCTGCGCCCCGGCGCTCCGGTCGAGGTCATCATCCTGCTCCGCAAGCGCACCGCCCTCAGCTACCTCCTAGAACCCCTCACCAACAACCTCTGGCGCTCCGGCAGCGAGCAGTAGGGGTACAGGGTCCTTCTCCCGATGGGAGAAGGTGGCGGGGCGGAGCCCCGTCGGATGAGGGTCGACTGGTTGCGGTCGGCGCACGCCGCCGCTCCAGTGCATGACACGGCTCACGCCGAATGCCGGGCGTAGCCCCTCGCCCTTTCGCCTTGCCGATCGTTCGCTCCCGGAGCCCTCTCCCGCCGGGAGAGGGACGCTCTGCTGGCAATCCGCGGAACTATGGTCCGATAGCGCGGAAAACCTTCCGCCCTTCCAGACACATCGGCTTTTCTCGACCCTGTCTTCCCGCCTGGGAGAACGCCGGGCGCATGATGCCGCTCGTGTTCTCGCCGGTCTTTGACAACCGAATTCCCGCCGCACCGTCCGAGGCGCGCCGATGTAGACTCTGCCGACTCTGCCACTGCGAATTTCTGCGGACCCGGCGCCGACTCTGCCGACTTTGCCACACCAAATTTTCCGGTTCACCCCGGGCCAAACCCCATCCCCTCCCGCACTGCAAAAAAAAGCCGCTCGACTTCCCCAAGGCCATCACGGAATGTTTCAGCTCTTCCCCGAGGAGCCGCCCAATGCCGATGACGCCCCGCGCCGGACTGCAGGTCGCCGAGGAACTCGCCGCCTTCATCGAGGGTGAGGTCCTGCCCGGCCTCGATCTCGACCCCGACGCCTTCTGGCCCGGCGCGGCCGCCGTCTTCGCCAGATTCGCTCCGGAGAACCGCCGCCTGCTAGCCGTCCGCGACGACCTTCAGGCCCGCATCGACGCCTGGCACGCCGACCGCCGCGACCAGCCCTATGACACCACCGCCGCCACGGCCTTCCTGCGCGACATCGGCTACCTCGCGGACGAGCCTGCCCCCTTCGCCATCGGCACGCGTAACGTCGACGCCGAGGTCGCGGCCCTCGCCGGTCCCCAGCTGGTCGTCCCCAGCCTCAACGCCCGCTTCGTCCTCAATGCCGCGAACGCCCGCTGGGGCAGCCTCTACGACGCCCTCTACGGCACGGACGCGCTCGGCGACCTGCCCGCCGGCAGCGGCTACGACCCCGAACGCGGCGCCCGCGTCGTCGCCCGTGCAAAAGCCTTCCTCGACGAGGCCGTGCCCTTGGCAAACGGATCCTGGGCCGGTCTGACCGACCCTCACCGCGGCATCGCCATTCGCGATCCGGCCCAGTACGTCGGCCGCAGCGAACACGGCAGGCTGTTCCGCCGCCACGGCCTGCACATCGAGGTCGTCTTCGCCCCCGACCACCCCATCGGCCGCGCCGACCCCGCCGGCATCTCCGACGTGATCCTCGAAGCCGCCCTCTCGACCATCGTCGACCTGGAAGACTCCGTCGCCGCCGTCGACGCCGCCGACAAGACCGCCGCCTACCGCAACTGGCTCGGCCTGATGAAGGGCGACCTCGCCGAGACCTTCTCCAAGGGGGGCGAACGCCTGACCCGCACCCTCGCCCCGGACCGCGTCTTCACGGCCCCCGACGGCTCGACCGTCACCCTCCCGGGCCGGTCGCTGCTGTTCGTGCGCAACGTCGGCCACCTGATGACCACCCCGGCGCTTCGTCTGCCCGACGCTTCCGAGGCCCCCGAAGGCATCCTCGACGCCATCGTCACCAGCCTGATCGCCCTGCACGACCTCAAGGGCTTCGGCCGCTTCCGCAACAGCCGCGCCGGCTCGGTCTACATCGTCAAACCCAAGATGCACGGCCCCGGGGAGTGCGCCTTCACCGACGCCCTGTTCGCCGCCGTCGAGGACCTGCTCGGCCTCGCCCGCCACACGATCAAGGTCGGCGTCATGGACGAGGAGCGCCGCACCTCGGCCAACCTGGCGGCCTGCATCCACGCCGTGAAGGACCGCATCGTCTTCATCAACACCGGCTTCCTCGACCGCACCGGCGACGAGATCCACACGGCGATGCAGGCCGGCCCCGTGGTTCGCAAGGGCGACATCAAGTCGTCCGACTGGATCGCCGCCTACGAGGCCCGCAACGTCGCCATCGGCCTGCGATGCGGCCTCTGCGGCAAGGCCCAGATCGGCAAGGGCATGTGGGCCGCGCCTGACCGAATGGCCGACATGCTCGACCAGAAGGCCGCCCATCCGAAGACCGGCGCCAACACGGCCTGGGTGCCCTCGCCCACCGCCGCCGTCCTCCACGCCCTCCACTACCACCAGACGGACGTCTTCGCCCTCAGGGACCAGATCGCAGCCCTCCCGGTCGCCGGCCTCGACGCCCTGCTGACCCCGCCCCTCGCCGCCGGCCGGAACTGGTCACAAGCCGAAATCGCCGAGGAGCTCGACAACAACGCCCAGGGCCTGCTCGGCTACGTCGTCCGCTGGATCGACCAGGGCGTCGGCTGTTCCAAGGTGCCGGACCTCCACGACATCGGCCTGATGGAGGACCGCGCCACCCTGCGCATCTCCTCCCAGCACATGGCCAACTGGCTGCTGCACGGCGTCTGCACCCCGGAACAGGTCGACGCCGCCCTCCTGCGCATGGCCGCCAGGGTCGACGCCCAGAACGCCGCCGATCCCCTCTACCGCCCGATGGCGCCCGATCCCGCGGCCAGCCTCGCCTTTCAGGCCGCACGCGCCCTCGTCTTCAAAGGCGTCAGCCAGCCGAACGGCTACACCGAGCCCCTGCTCCACCGCTTCCGGCAGCGGGCCAAACAGGTCTGAAATCCCGCCGCGCCTTGACTTGGCCGCATTGAACCCCCACTTTCGTTGCGTCGCACAATTGCGATGACCGGCGCCTCCAGCGCGTGTGGGTCTTCAGAACTGAAGACCTGACTGTAGCAGGAGCCGGCTCCTCCAGATTCATTCGCTGCCCGGACACGCGGGGCGGCGCCCGATCCACCCCGACGGCCTCACCCCGAGGCTCAATCGGGACTGGCGGTGCGCGGCCCATGGCTTGTCAGCCCGGTCGATGCGCGCCGCCGCATGCGAAAGAATGCTCCGTGAGCAACAAGACCTTTGACTCGATGAACCTCAACCCGGCCCTGCTGCAGGCGCTGGCGTCCGAGGGCTACACCACCCCCACGCCGATCCAGGTCCAGGCCATTCCTGACGTCATGGCCGGCAAGGACCTGCTGGGCATCGCCCAGACCGGCACCGGCAAGACCGCGGCCTTCGCCCTGCCGATCCTGCACCGCCTGGCCGCCAACCGCACGCCGCCGGTGCCCCGCACCACGCGCGTGCTGATCCTGTCGCCGACACGCGAACTGGCCAGCCAGATCGGCGAGAGCTTCAAGACCTACGGCAAACACCTCGGCTTCCGCGTCGCCGTGATCTTCGGCGGCGTGAAATACGGTCCGCAGGAACGCGCCCTGCAGCAGGGCCTCGACGTCCTTGTGGCCGCGCCCGGCCGCCTGCTCGACCACCTGCAGCAGAAGACGCTGGACCTGAGCCGCACCGAGATCTTCGTCCTCGACGAAGCCGACCAGATGTTGGACCTCGGCTTCATCAAGCCGATCCGCCAGATCGTCAGCCGCATCCCGGCCAAACGCCAGAATCTGTTCTTCTCGGCCACCATGCCGACCGAGATCGGCAAGCTGGCCGGCGAGTTGCTCAAGGATCCGGTCAAGGTCCAGGTGACGCCGCAGGCCACCACGGTCCAGCGCATCAACCAGTCGGTGATCCACATCGAACAGGGCCGCAAGCGCGCCCTGCTCACCGAGATGTTCTCGGATCCGACCTTCACCCGCTGCCTGGTCTTCACCAAAACCAAGCACGGCGCCGACAAGGTGGCCGCCTATCTGGAAGCCGGCGGCGTCGAGGCGGGCGCCATCCACGGCAACAAGAGCCAACCGCAGCGCGAGCGCACGCTCGAGGCCTTCAAGAAGGGCAAGCTGCGGGTGCTGGTGGCGACCGACATCGCCGCGCGCGGCATCGATGTCGACGGCGTCTCGCACGTCGTGAACTTCGAACTGCCCTTCGTGCCGGAAGCCTATGTGCACCGCATCGGCCGGACGGCCCGCGCGGGCGCCGACGGTACGGCGATCAGCTTCGTGGCCGGCGACGAGATGAAGCTGCTGCGCGACATCGAGAAGGTCACGCGCCAGAAGATCCCGGCCATCGATCGCCGCAACGACCGCCAGCTGGCCTCCCTGGACGCCTCGATCATGGCGTCGGGCGTCGGCAAGAAGGCGACCCTGCCGGAGCGCGAGGGCGGGGACCGGAGCGAAGGCCGCGGCCGTCGTAACCCGCGCCGCGACGGCGTCAAGCTGGAAGGCGGCGGACAGCCGCATCGGGTCCGCAAGGGCGGGGCCCGCGACGCCCGTCCGACGCCGGAACGCGCGTTCGATCCGATGGCCCGCGAGCGGCCGCGTCACGTCAACAACGACCCTCGCGGAGCCGACGCCGGTCGCGAGCCCAAGCCGGTCGGCGAACTGAAACGCCGCCCGCGCCGCCGTCGCCCCTCCAACGGCGGCCAAGGTTACGCGGCCAAGGGCTGAGGCCTTCGCCTGGTGAAATGCAAAACGCCCGCCGGAGCGATCCGGCGGGCGTTTTCGTGACCTCGCCCGCTCGACTCTCGCCTTCGAAGAGCCCAAGCTGACAGAACATTGTTTGTCGGGGAGGACAGGCCATGAAGCAACTGCACAGGCGCGGGCTGATCGGCGGCCTGGGCGTGGGACTGGTGGGGTTCGCGGCCCCCGCCATCCTCCGGGCGCAGGAGCCGTCGCGCCCCGCGCCCGCTACGGCCTTCCAGATGGAAGGCCCGTTCTATCCCTACGACGACATGCCCTCCGACCAGGATGCCGACCTGGTGCGCGTCACCGGCGTGGATGCGCAGGCCATGGGCGAGGTAACCCATGTGACCGGCGCGGTATGGGATCAGTTCGGCCAACCACGCTCCGGCGCCCTGGTCGAGATATGGCAGTGCGACCACACCGGGCGGTACCTCCACAGGGACGATCCCAATGCGGACCGGCCGCGGGACGCCGGCTTCCAGGGCTATGGCAAGACCCTTACCGATGCCCGGGGAGCCTTCCGCTTCCGCACGATCAAGCCGGTGGCCTACACGGCGATGATCGGCGGCGAGCAGATCTGGCGCGCGCCGCACATTCACGCCGCTGTCTCGACGCGCGGCGTCCGACGCCTGACCACCCAGCTCTATGTCGCGGGGGCGCCGCAGAATGACGCCGATATCCTGTTGCAGCAGGTCACGCCGATCGAACGGGAGGGCCTCATCCGGCCCTTCACGCCGGGCGCAGGCGCCGAGAGCGGGGCGCTGGCGGCGCATTACGATCTGATCGTGGCCGTCTGACAGCAAGCGCCCGCCGGAGCGATCCGACGGGCGCGTCTGTATCAGGTTGTTGCCGGATCAGGCGGCTGCGTTAACCGGGGCCGAGCTTTCCGACGGGTCGCGCAGCACGTAGCCGCGGCCCCAGACGGTTTCGATGTAGTGTTTGCCGCCCGCAGCCGTCGCCAGCTTCTTGCGCAGCTTGCAGATGAAGACGTCGATGATCTTCAGTTCAGGCTCGTCCATGCCGCCGTACAGGTGGTTGAGGAACATTTCCTTGGTCAGGGTGGTGCCCTTGCGGAGCGAGAGCAGCTCCAGCATCTGGTATTCCTTGCCCGTCAGGTGGACGCGGTGACCGTTCACCTCGACCGTCTTGCCGTCCAGGTTCACGGCGATCTCGCCGGTGTGGATGATCGCCTGGGCATGACCCTTGGAGCGGCGGACCACGGCGTGGGTGCGCGCGATCAGCTCATCCTTGTGGAAGGGCTTGGTCATATAGTCGTCCGCGCCGCCGCCGAACGTCTTGACCTTGGTCTCGATCTCCGAGGTGCCGGACAGGATCATCACCGGAGTATTGACTTTGCCGACGCGCAGCTGGCGCAGAACCTCAAGGCCGTTCATGTCGGGCAGGTTCAGGTCGAGCAGGATCAGGTCGTAGTCATAGATCTTGCCGAGATCGATGCCTTCCTCGCCGAGGTCGGTCGTGTAGACGTTGAAGCCTTCCGACTTCAGCATCAGTTCGATGCTCTGCGCCGTCGCATGATCATCTTCGATAAGCAGGACGCGCATTGATGCCCCTCCAAGGCAGAGCTTAGCTATAATGTAACTGCCCCGTTTCGGGGTAACCTTGTTCGAACGTTAACCGACGAAAAACTTAAGAAGGGTTAACGCCTGTCCCAAAACGAATCGTAGGCTGATTTGCGAATCGGCGTCGAGAGTCCCGAGTCAACCGGCCGACATTTTTTAACGATTTGCCGCGGCGCTCCGCGCGACACGACCGATTTCGACGGGTCATAGACATATATTCCTATTTCCGGCCGAGCGATGCGTGCGCGGCCGATGAGGAAGGAGTGCGAGGTGATGAAGACTTATCAGGTGCCGGTTCGGCGCGAGGACAAGGTGAGGGCCGGGCTGGCGCTGGAGCTGGTCGCCGCCTCGACGGGGGTGCCGAAGGAACAGATGGAGATCAGGGCGCGGCTGGACGGTCGGGCCTGCCGGGCCCGGTGGCTTGCCATGTATCTGGCCTATGTGACGTTCGGCTGGCCGATGGACCGCGTCGGCCATGCCTTCGGGCTGAACCGCTCTACGGCGGCGGCAGCGTGCCGCTGGGCCGAAGACGGGCGCGACCGGCCGGCCATGGACGACCTGCTGGACCGGCTGGAGCGTTGCGCCAAGGCCGTGATGGAGGCGCCCGCATGCGAGCTGCCGGCATGAGCGGCGACTGCGCGCGGGCCCGACGGCTGCTGTCGCGGCCCGCGGCGTGGATCGAGGCGGCGCCCGGCGGGGCCTATGTGGTGCGGCTGGGCGCGGACCGGCGGGCCCGGGTGCAACTGGCCATCGGGGAAGCCGACTTTCAGGCGCTGATCGCCGAGCCCGGGCTGAGGGCGCGGCCGGGGGGCGGCTGGACCCGCCGACCAGCTGGCGCGTCCCCGATGGAGCGCCCGCAACCGGGACGGCCAGGGATGGTCGAGGGCCGGCGCGAGGTGATGGACGCGCACGGCCGCATGCGCAGCCACGCCGCCAACCTGACCGTGTCCGCCATCGCCTGGTTGGCGGCGCGGCGCGACGCCGCCGGACGGCCATGGATCGGGCGCGCCGAGCGGGCCGCCGCCGAGCGGCTGGAGATGGACGCCGAAATCGCGCTGGCCGGGCCGTCCCTGACCATGCGCTGGGACGCCCTGCCCCGCTCCGGCGGCGGCTCGGCGGCAAGAGCCGAGCCTGGCGACCCGGCGATCGCCGCGGCTCGACGGGTCGAGGCGGCGCTGGCCGCCTGCGGATCGGCGCGGTCGATGGTGGAGCATATCTGCATCCGGATCAGCAGCCTCCAAGCCGCCGAACAGGCGCTGGGCCTGCGCCGACGGGCCGGCAAGGCGCTGCTGAAACAGGGCCTGCAGGCGCTGGCCGCCCACTATCGCATTGGCTGAGCGATGGAACCGGAGCTTACCCTACGTTACAGGCTCGTAACTTTAACGAACCGGGGTTCGGCCCTAGGGTTCGAGGCGTCGGAAGAGCCGCGAAGCGGCCGCCCGGGGAATGGGGTTTGGTGTTGAAGTCAGTCGTGCTTCCGGTTCTGGCGGCGGTTCTCGCCGTCACGTCCGCGCCCGTTCCCGCGAGCGCGCTGGATCTGTTCCCGGGCTTCGTCGTGGCGCGGGTCTGCCTGCCCTACGCCAGCCGCGCCAAGACCTTCGAGAGCGCCATGCGCGCGGCTCGCGATATGGAATTCCGCCGTCCCGCCGGCGATCGGAGGCCCCTGGAAGAGTGGGCTTCAGAGGTCGAGATGATCTCCAGGGACGGCCGCTGGCGGCTGCTGATCGAGGAAGGCACGGTCGAGGAGAACGGGGTCGAGGCCTACACCCTCACCTGCGGCGTCTCCTCGAACCTGGCCAGCGGCCGCGAACTGGCCCGCGTGGCGCGACGGATGGTGGGCGGCAGTCCGCTGTGGGCCGAGCAACCCGGGACGCCGTGGCGTTGGGACCGGCGTACGACACGGTCCAGCGAATACGCGCTGCGCATCGACGTGACCGAAGTCCCCGGCCAGCGGCCGGTGCTCGCGGCGCGCGGCGTCTACTACTGAGGATCAGGCGGTCAGCGCCGCTTCGCGGATGCGACCCACCATGGCGTTCAGCCCGTTGGCGCGCTGGCGGGTGAGCGCCGACGGCAACCCCAGACGATCGAGGGCGGCGCGGGCGTCGAAACCCAGGATTTCGGCCGGCGTCCGACCGGAGTAGAGCCGCAGCAGCAGGGCGATATTGCCCTTGGACAGGGCGCTGTCGCTGTCGGCGAGAAAATGGAGCCGGTCGCCGTCACGCCGAACCGCCAGCCAGACCTGGGCGGCGCAGCCCGGCACCTTGTTGGCCGGGATTCGATCCGCGTCCGGCAGCGGCTCGAGATCCTTGCCGAGTTCTATGACGTATTCGATGCGGCCCTCCCAGTCGCCCAGCAGGTCGAATTCCTCGACCAGGTCGGCGAAGACGGCGTCGATAGGGGCGTCGGGCATGGCTTCCGCGTTCATCGGGGCCAGATAGGCCGCCGCGGCGTTAACGACAACCGTGCCGTCGCTCCCCAGAAATGCGCCGCGCCGGCCGTTCGGCGCTCCCCTCTGACGCGTGCGCGCTTTGGACGACTCGCCCGCACGGCTAGGCTCTCCGGCCGGGCGCGCCCTGTTTCATCGCCCTCAACCCCTGTCCGCGTCCGCCCTTGACCGTACCCGCCGACATCGCCGCCAGGGAGACGCCGACCGGCCGCGGGGCGCGGGGGGACCGCCCCGCGCTGGCCGCATGGCACGCCGGTTGGGCCGTGGCGGCTGCGCTGCTGGCGCTGGGCGCCCGCTGGCTGGGCGACGTTGAGGCGCCGGTCTTCTACGGCGTGCTGGCCATGGTCGTGCCGGGCGTCACCGGCCTGGGCCTGCTGCACCGGGATGGGGAACGCGAGCGGATGACGCTGCTCGGACTGTGGGCCTTGGCCGCCGTGGTCGCGGCAGGGCTTTCAGGAGGCCTGACCGGTCCGCTCGCCGGATTCGTCTTCCTGCCGCTGACCGCTGGACTGGCGCTGGGCGGGGTGCGGCCCGTGCAGGCAGGGACTCTCGGGGTTGGCGTTGCGGCGCTCGCCGGGCTGTTGTCGGCCTGGCTGGTCGGACCAGGACTGCATTTGCCCATGCTGGCGGCGATCTCGGCCGTGATGACCGCGGGCGCCGCAGCCCTGGCTGTGCGGCTGTCGTGGCGGCAGAACGAGGCGCGCCTGACCGCGGCCGAAAGCGAGGCCGGCAAGGTCGAGCGTCTGCTGGCGGCGCAGCCGGGGCTGACCCTGGTGCTGGAACGTTCCGGTCGTGTGCTCGCGGCCTACGGCGCGCCGCCCTCGTCCCTGCCCGTCGATCCTCTTTTCGAGCACGGGCTGATCGCCGCGGTCCACGCCCCCGACCGCCCGCGCCTGATGGCCGCTATCGACCGCGCCCTGCAGGGCTCCGACGCGGCGGCCACCTTCGCACCCCGGCTGGCGCTGGACCGGCGGGTGCAGCTGATCCTGCGCCGGCTGGACGATCCCGGACACGAGGCCCCGCGCCTGATTGGCCAAGCCTTCGACGGCACCAGCCAGTACGCCCGCGAACTGGAGCTGGAGACGGCGCGGATCGAGGCCGAGGCGCGCGAGGCCGGCAAGAGCCGCTTCCTGGCCAATATGAGTCACGAACTGCGGACGCCGCTGAACGCGGTGCTCGGCTTCTCGGACATCATGCGTCAGCGGCTGTTCGGGCCGATGCCGGACCGCTACGCCGCCTATGTCGACAATATCCACGAGGCCGGTGGCCATCTGCTGGAGCTGATCAACGACGTGCTCGACGTCTCCAAGATCGAGGCCGAGCGTTACGTGCTGACACTGGAGCGGTTCGACGCCCGCGAACTGGTCTCGGCCGCCATCGCCCTGGTGCGGGTCACGGCCGAGGACAAGGGCGTCATCCTGACCGGCGTGCTGCCCGCGGAGCCGGTCGACGTCTCGGCCGACAAGCGCGCGGTCAAGCAGATCGCCCTGAACCTGCTGTCCAACGCGGTGAAGTTCACCCCGGCAGGCGGCACCGTCACCGTCACGGTCGAGGCCGTCGGCCCCTATCTCGAGATCGTGGTCGCCGACACCGGCGTCGGCATCACGCCGGAGGACGTGCGGCGGCTGGGCCGGCCCTTCGAACAGGCCGGCGCGATCGAGCAACGTCGCCAGGGCACCGGGCTGGGCCTGTCGCTGGTCCGGGCCTTCGCCGAACTGCACGGCGGCCGGATGAGCATCGACAGCACCCTCGGCGAAGGCACGGCGGTGACCGTCCGCCTGCCGGTGGCGCAGGTGGGGCGCGCCGCGCCTGAGGGCGGGGCGGAGATCATCCCGTTGCCCGTGGCCGGCGGCAAGTAGCGGGAACGCCATTCGGCCCGGCTGGAGAGCAGGGAGGCTCTCTCCGCGGCCGGGCCGGGACCCCTTGCGAGGGGGTAGCGCGGAGTCGCCGGGGATTGGGGCCCTCGTCCGCGGGTCGGGTCGAGGCCGACGCCTCAGCCGTCGATGTCGAGGCCGAGGGCCAGCCGACCGGTGTAGCGAAGTTGGGGCTTTTGCTGCAGCGGATGGAAGCGGGCTCCCTGCACGTCGCGGAAGGCGCGCTCGATGCCTATGGAGCGATGGAAGGCGCCCCCTCCGGCGACCTCGAGCGCCAGTTCGGTTGTGCGGATCGCCGCCTCCCCGACGAGCGTTCGGCCGATCATAACCCGGCTGGTGGTCTCCGGCCCCGGCATGGCGGTTTCGGCCAGACGGATCATGCGCTCGTGGCTGGCCTCGGCGGCGGCGAAGGCGTTCTCCATTTCGCCGACCAGCTGGAACAAGCCCTCGTCGGCGGGGCGGCGGCGGGCCACTTCGAGCGCCTTCGCACGCGCGCCTTCCGCCACACCGAGATAGGCGGCATAGATCAGCGGGAAGGCGATCAGGCTGATGATGTGGAACAGCGGGTGCCATTTTCCTTGCTCGCGGCGGCCCGCGATCGCGGCATCCGGGACGAAGACCTCGTTCAGCTCGACGTCGTGCGAGCCGGTGCCGCGCATGCCCATGACCCGCCAGGTCTCGTGGATCTTCACGCCCTCGGCCGAGAATGGCACGCCGAAGTGGAGCACCGTCGGCCCCGCCTCCGGATCCTCGTAGACGGCGCTGGTCATCAGCAGGTCCCCGACGAGGCAGCCGCTGGAGAAAATCTTGCGGCCGGTGATACGGAAGCCGCCCTCGACATTCACCGCGGTCCCGGCGCTCTTCAGCCAGTCGGAGCCGCCGCTGGAGATCAGCACCAGATTCTCGGCCGCGACGCGCTTGAGCAGGCCGTCGGTCGGGGCGTTCTGGTTCCGCCAGCGCCAGAGCGCGGCGGCCACCAGATGCGAGTGCATCGAGTAGGTCAGGGCCGTCGAACCGCAGGCGGCGCCGAGCCGGCGGATCACCGCAGCGGTCTCGCCGTAGTCCGCATCGCCCCCGCCGAGCTCGGCGGGAACGTGGGCGCTGAAGAAGCCCTGCTGCTTCAGAAGCGCGTAACTGTCAGACACAAAGGTGTCATCTGCGTCGTGGCGCGCGGCGTTGTCCGCGAGCCGGCCGGCCACGGCGTCCGCGCGGGCGCGCCAATCGATACAGGTCGCCGCTCGGGCGATGGCGTGAGAAGTCGACATGGATCACCTCGTCGTGTCGGTTGGAGGCGGCTGACTAGACGGCGGGATCGGTTCCCCTCCAGTTCAGGAACTGAATCCGGCCAATACAGATGCTGAACTGTCTCACACGAATGATCGGCGTTATCCTGCCCTTGATCGAGGGAGGCCGCGATGGCTCAGGGAACCTACCGCCAGTTTTGTCCGGTCGCGATGGCGGCCGAGTTGCTGTGCACGCGATGGACCATCGTGCTGCTGCGCGAGCTGATCGCCGGCTCGACCCGGTTCAACGACCTGCGCCGGGGCGTGCCGCGGATGTCGCCCGCGCTTCTGTCTCAACGGCTGAAGGAGCTGCAGGCGGCGGGGGTGGTGGCGAAGGTCACCAGCGCCTCGGGCGCGGTCGAATACCGGCTGACCGAAGCCGGCAAGGAGTTGCAGCCCATCGTCGACGCCTTCGGCATCTGGGGGCAGCGGCGGATCAAGGCGGAAGTGTCGCTGGAGCACCTCGATGTGCAGCTGCTGATGTGGGACATGCACCGCGGCCTGAACACCACGCCGATGCCCGGACGGCGCGTGGTGATCCAGTTCATCTTCACCGATCTTCCGACGAGCCAGCGGAACGCGTGGCTGATCGTCGATCCGGACACAGGCGTGGATCTCTGCGCCTCCGACCCGGGCTTCGACGTCGACCTGTACGTCAGCGTCGACCTGCGGACGATGACGGCCATCTGGATGGGCTACGAGACCGTGCGCGCGGCCTTGTCAGGCCAGAAGATGACGCTGATTGGAGACAACGATCTCGCCAGGGACATGCAGACCTGGCTGGGGCTGAGCCCCTTCGCGCCGTATGCACCGGGATTCAGCGCGCCTTCCGCCGCTGCATGACGAAGCCGATGACCTTGGCCGCAGCCTCGAAATGCTCGCGCGGGATGGTCTCATCGACGTCGACAGCGGCGTAGAGGGCGCGGGCCAGGGGCACGTTCTCGACGATCGGAACCGAGTGCTCCCGGGCCACCTCGCGGATGCGCAGGGCCAGGGCGTCGACGCCCTTGGCGACGCAGACCGGAGCGGGGTCGCCGTCTCCGGGGTCGTAGCGCAGCGCCACCGAATAGTGGGTCGGGTTGGTGACGATCACCGTTGCCTTGGGCACGTTCTGCATCATCCGCTGACGGCTGCGCTGGGCCCGGATCTGCTTCAGCTTCGCCTTCACGTGCGGGTCGCCTTCGGACTGCTTGTAGTCCTCCTTCAGCTCTTCCTTGGACATCTTCATCCGCTCGGCGAAGCGGTAACGCTGCCAGATGTAGTCGGCTCCGGCCGTGAAACCGAGGAAGACGATCGCCGAAACCATCAGGGCGATGGCCATGTCCCGGGCCATCGGCAGGATCATCGCCGGCGACATGGCGGCCATGTTTTCGAACTCGCGGATGTGCGGCTTGAGCACCAGCCAGCAGATCACGCCGACGGCCACGAGCTTGAGGAAGGTCTTGATGAACTGGACCAGGCCGTCGGGCCCGAAGATGCGCTTGAACCCCTTGAGCGGGCTGACCTTCGACCAGTCAGGCTTGATCTTCTCGGCCGTGAAGATCAGCCCTGACTGGGCCAGATTGCCGCCGGCGCCGCCGAGGATGGTGGCTAGCATGACCGCGCCGAGGAACGGGGCGACGGCCCACAGGGCGTGGGCCCCGATCTCGACGCCGGCGCCGGCGTCGAGACCGCCCAGCATGGTGTGCGGCCGGGCGATGAAGGGAAGCATCTGCTCGGCCATCGAGGTGGCGAACCAGCCTCCGGCCATCAGGATGACGGCGGCCGCGCCCATCAGCGACAGGGCCGAGGCCACGTCGGGCGACTTGGCGACGTCGCCCTTCTTGCGCGCATCCGCGAGTTTTCGCGGAGTCGCCTCTTCTGTTTTCGACTCGGGATCGGGCGCTTCAGCCACCGGCGCCTCCCGCGAAAACACTGGCCAGGGCGCGGTAGCGGTCGATGAAAACCGTGCCCAGCACGCCGAGGCTGAGAGCGAAGACCGACAGGCCCAGGATGATGCTGAGCGGGGCGGCGGCGAAATAGACCTGGAAGGCCGGCATGACACGACCGACGAGGCCCGAGGCCAGGTTGAAGATGATGGCGAAGACCAGCACCGGCGCGGCGAGCTGGACGCCGAGCGTGAAGGCGTCGCCCAGCGTCCGCACCGCCATGGCGGCGAAGTCGCCGGTGACGAGCGGGCGGGCGGGCGCGATCAGCTCGTAGGAGCCGACCAGTCCCGCGATGAACAGGTGATGAGTGTTGGTGGCGAAGATCAGGGTCGTGCCAAGCAGCATCAGGAAGGCCGAGATGGTGCTGCCCGGCGAGGCCTGCATCGGATTGGCGGTCTGGGCGAAGGCCAGGGTGGTCTGCAGGGCAACGACCTCGCCGGCGGTGGACAGGGCGGTCAGGAAAAGGCGCAGCAGGGCCCCGATCGCGAGACCAACCAGGACCTCGCGGATAATCCAGCCGGCCATGCCGCCGAGCGTCTCCGGCAGGGCGGGCAGGCTGCCCGAGACCACGGGCCAGAGAGCCAATGACACGACCAGCGCCAGCGACAGGCGGATACGGGGCGGCACATAGCTTTCGCCGACGCCGGGCAGCATCAGCAGCACCGCGCCGATGCGCGCGAAGATCATGGCGCCCTGCCAGACCTGGTCGGCGGTGGCGTAGGGCTCCACCGGCTACATGCCGGCGATGCGCGCGGCGATGGTCCGCATGAAGCCGCCGAGCAGCGCTCCCATAAGCGGCAGGAACAGCAGCAGGGAGACGAAGATGGCGATGATCTTGGGCGCATAGATCAGGGTCTGCTCCTGGATCTGGGTCAGGGCCTGGAACAGGCCGATGACGACGCCGACGACGAGGCCGACGATCAGGACAGGCGCGCACAGCTGGATGGTCAGCCACAGGGCGTCGCGGCCCACGTCCAGAACTTCCGCGCCGTTCATTTCCACGCCCCGAAACACGCTGGCCCACGCCTGGGCCTTACTGGGCAGAAAATGCCGGGAGTGTGGTTAATGAGGCGTTAGCGATACGGCTCTGGATCAATCCCCCGCCCCCGGCGTAAAGCGGAGACATGACCGATCCGACCGTCTCCCAGAGCGAAGCCGAAGCCGCCGTCCGAACCCTGCTGCGCTGGGCGGGGGACGACCCGGACCGGGAGGGCCTGCTCGACACGCCGGCGCGGGTGGCGCGCAGCTATCGCGAACTGTTCGCCGGCTACGACGTCGACCCGCGGGAGTATCTGGAGCGAACCTTCGAGGAGGTCGGCGGGTACGACGAAATGGTGGTGCTGAAGGACATCCGCTTCGTCAGCTTCTGCGAGCATCACATGCTGCCGGTGGTGGGACGGGCGCACGTCGGCTACCTGCCCACCGACAGGGTCGTCGGCATCTCCAAGCTGGCCCGGGTGGTGCATGGCTTCGCCCGCCGCCTGCAGATCCAGGAGAAGATGACCTCGGAGATCGCGCGGGCCATCCAGGAGGTGCTGCGGCCGCAGGGCGTCGGCGTGGTGGTCGAGGCCGAGCACAGCTGTATGACCCTGCGTGGTGTGAACACCGCCGGTTCAAGCCTGACCACCAGCCACCTCAGCGGCGTGATCCGGGACGACGCCCGAACCCGGGAGGAGTTCCTGCGGCTGGTGCGGGGCTAGGTTCGCCGCCGGCTCTTGCCGATGATGGCCACGATGATGATCAGGAAGGCCAGCAGGCGCAGCAGGTAGAACGGGCTCTGCTCCTCGCGCGGCACCTCGAGCAGCGTCGTCAGCAGGGGGGTCGCCGCCAGCAGCAGGAAGGCGGCGGCGAAGGCGAGGAACAGGCTGTCGGCGGTGCGGCGCCAGAACTTCAGGAAGAAGACGGCCGCCACGGCGTAGCCCATGAAGATGGCGCCGCCGGTCACGAGCGTGAGGTTCAACGGTCCACCTCCCAGATGAAGCCGTAGATCAGCACCCCGACGGCGGCCAGCGAGGTCAGTTGGCGAACCAGCGACAGGTTGACGTCGCTCAGCACGACCATGTCGAGCACGACCAGCAGGTTGTTGATAGCCAGCAAGGAGAAGCAGGCGGCGCTCCATAGCAGCAGCGGCTGCCGCGACCGGCCGTACGACCGGATCAGCAGGGCCGCGCACAGGGCGCTTGTCAGCAGGCACAGGCCGTAGACGGCCCCTGGTCCCCAGCCCATCACGACTTCCATCCTCCAAAACGGAACGAGTCCGCGAAGCCCTTGAGCGGGTCGGGGCGGCGCCGCGCGATCGTGTTGACGACAGCCACCGGCCTTTCCCGATAGGCGGCTTCCAGCTCGTCGCAAAGCGCCCGCAGCGTGGGCGAGGCGGGCGCGTAGCGGAAGGTCCCATCCTCGCTCAGGGTCAGGCCCGCCCGTTCGAGACCGCCGAGACAGTCGCTCACCAGTGTGGCGTTGGCGCGCAGTTCGGCGACCAGCCGGTCCACCGGCCAGGCGCGATCGGGCTCCGCGCGCAGCAGGAGCAGGGTCTCCAGCGCCCACACCGACGGAACGGCGCTCTCGATGAAGGCCGACAGGTCGGGGCTCAGCGGGTCCGACGAAGGCGCGCTCACGCCGGCTGGACGGGGTTTGGCCGGAACGACATGGCGCCGGACCCTAGCGCCTGGACTCCAAATGGCAACGCAAGAGATTTCCGACATCCCAGGGAACCAAGCTGAGCCCTTGCGGTTTTTCGCAGTTGGTTCGGGGGAAGCAGCGCCATGAGGTGACGGGAGCCATTGAGACGGTCGACGCCGGTCGCACCGCCGTGCTCGCGTGATCTCCAGGCCTTGCGCCTCCGGCTGAATGGGTCGTCCCGCTCCGAAGGTTGAAGAATGTCGATCGCCGCCCTGGCTCCCGAACCCGCCCTCGATACACGTCAACTGCTGGCCGCCTTCCGGGCCTTCCGACGCGGAGATTTCTCGGTCCGGCTGCCCGGCGATCTGACCGGCATCGACGGAGAGCTGGCGGAAGCCTTCAACGACGTGGTCGAACTGAACGACCGGATGAGCCGCGAGTTCAGCCGCCTCGGCGAGGCGGTGGGTCGGCAGGGCAAGATCAACAACCGGGCCCGCGTACCCTCGGCGACGGGTTCCTGGGCCGCCAGTGTCGACGCCGTCAACACCCTGATCACCGACATGGTGCACCCGACCGCCGAGATGGCGCGGGTGATCGGCGCCGTGGCCAAGGGCGACCTGTCGCAAACCATGGACCTCGAGAACGAGGAACGGCCCCTGCGGGGCGAGTTCCTGCGTATCGGCCGGGTGGTGAACACCATGGTGGGCCAGCTCGGCTCCTTCGCCTCGGAAGTGACCCGGGTGGCGCGCGAGGTCGGCACCGAGGGCAAGCTGGGCGGTCAGGCGAACGTGAAGGGCGTCGCCGGCGCCTGGAAGGACCTGACCGACAACGTGAACTTCATGGCCGCCAACCTGACGGGTCAGGTGCGGAACATCGCCGAGGTGACCACCGCCGTGGCCAACGGCGACCTCAGCCGCAAGATCACCGTCGACGTGAAGGGCGAGGTGCTGGAGCTGAAGAACACCATCAACACCATGGTGGACCAGCTTAACGCCTTCGCCTCGGAAGTGACCCGGATGGCCCGCGAGGTGGGCACCGAGGGCAAGCTGGGCGGACAGGCCCAGGTGAAGGGCGTCACCGGCACCTGGAAGGACCTGACCGACAACGTGAACTTCATGGCCGCGAACCTGACCAGTCAGGTCCGCAACATCGCCGAGGTCACCACCGCCGTCGCCAAGGGCGACCTGTCCAAGAAAATCACCGTCGATGTGAAGGGCGAGATCCTCGAGCTGAAGATCACCATCAACACGATGGTGGACCAGCTTAACGCCTTCGCGTCCGAGGTGACCCGGGTGGCGCGCGAGGTCGGCACCGAGGGCAAGCTGGGCGGTCAGGCGCGCGTGGAAGGCGTCGGCGGCACCTGGAAGGACCTGACCGACAACGTCAACCTGATGGCCGACAACCTGACCGGCCAGGTGCGGAACATCGCCGAGGTCACCACCGCCGTGGCCAAGGGCGACCTGTCGAAGAAGATCACCGTGCAGGTGCGCGGGGAGATTCTCGAGCTGAAGGACACCATCAACGTCATGGTGGACCAGCTGAACGCCTTCGCCTCCGAGGTGACGCGCGTGGCCAAGGAGGTCGGCACCGACGGCAAGCTGGGCGGCCAGGCGCAGGTGGAGGGCGTCACCGGGGCGTGGAAGGACCTCACCGACAACGTCAATCTGATGGCCGACAACCTCACCGGTCAGGTGCGGAACATCGCCGAGGTCACCACCGCCGTGGCCAACGGCGATCTGTCCAAGAAGATCACCGTCGACGTGAAGGGCGAAATCCTCGAGCTGAAATCGACCATCAACGTCATGGTGGACCAGCTCAACTCGTTCGCCTCGGAAGTGTCGCGCGTGGCGCGCGAGGTCGGCACCGAGGGCAAGCTGGGCGGTCAGGCGAACGTGAAGGGCGTCGGCGGCGCCTGGAAGGATCTCACCGACAACGTGAACTTCATGGCCGCCAACCTTACCGGTCAGGTGCGGAACATCGCCGAGGTGACCACCGCCGTGGCCAACGGCGATCTGTCCAAGAAGATCACCGTCGATGTGAAGGGCGAGATCCTCGAGCTGAAATCGACCATCAACGCCATGGTCGATCAGCTCAACGCCTTCGCCTCGGAAGTGACCCGGGTGGCGCGCGAGGTCGGCACGGAAGGCAAGCTCGGCGGTCAGGCCCAGGTCACTGGCGTGACCGGCACCTGGAAGGACCTCACCGACAACGTCAACCTTATGGCCGACAACCTGACCGGCCAGGTGCGGAACATCGCCGAGGTGACCACCGCCGTGGCCAACGGCGACCTGTCCAAGAAGATCACCGTCGACGTGAAGGGCGAAATCCTCGAACTGAAGTCGACCATCAACACCATGGTGGACCAGCTCAACGCCTTCGCCTCGGAGGTGACCCGCGTGGCGCGCGAAGTCGGCACCGAAGGCAAGTTGGGCGGCCAGGCGAACGTGAAGGGCGTCGCCGGCACCTGGAAGGACCTCACCGACAACGTGAACTTCATGGCCGGCAACCTGACCGGCCAGGTGCGGAACATCGCCGAGGTCACCACCGCCGTGGCCAAGGGCGACCTGTCGAAGAAGATCACCGTCGACGTGAAGGGGGAAATCCTCGAGCTGAAGTCGACCATCAACACCATGGTGGACCAGCTCAACGCCTTCGCTTCCGAAGTGACCCGTGTGGCCAAGGAAGTCGGCACCGAGGGCAAGCTGGGCGGTCAGGCCCGCGTGGAAGGCGTCGGCGGCACCTGGAAGGACCTGACCGACAACGTGAACTCCATGGCCGCCAACCTCACCGGTCAGGTGCGCGGCATCGCCGAGGTGGTGACCGCGGTCGCCAACGGCGACCTGAAGCGCAAGCTGACGCTCGACGCCAAGGGCGAGATCGCCTCGCTGGCCGACACCATCAACGGCATGATCGAGACGCTGGCCATCTTCGCCGACCAGGTCACCAACGTCGCACGCGAGGTCGGCATCGAGGGCAAGCTGGGCGGACAGGCGCGGGTGCCCGGCGCCGCCGGCCTGTGGCGCGACCTGACCGACAACGTGAACCAGCTGGCCGGCAATTTGACCACCCAGGTGCGCGCCATCGCCGAGGTCTCCACCGCGGTGACCAAGGGCGAACTGACCCGCTCCATCACCGTCGAGGCCTCGGGCGAGGTCGCGGCGCTGAAGGACAACATCAACGAGATGATCCGCAACCTGAAGGATCAGACTCTCAAGAACACCGAGCAGGACTGGCTGAAGACCAACCTCGCACGGTTCACCCGCATGCTGCAGGGCGAGCGCGATCTGGCCACCGTGTCGAACATGGTGCTGTCAGAGCTTGCGCCGCTGATCAACGCCCAGCACGCCGTCTTCTACGTCGCCGACAAGGACGCCGAGGAAGAAACGATCCTGGTGCTGGCTGCGGCCTACGCCTCGACCGAGCGGGAACAGCTGTCCCCGACCTTCCGCCTGGGCCAGAGCCTGATCGGCCAGTGCGCCAAGGAGAAGGAGCGCATCCTGCTGACCAATGTGCCGCGCGATTATGTGCAGATCGGCTCGGGTCTGGGCGGCGCGGCGCCGCTGAACATCATCATCCTGCCAGCCCTGTTCGAGGGCGAGGTCAAGGCGGTTATCGAGCTGGCGACCTTCGGCGAATTCTCGGAGACCCACCAGTCATTCCTCAGCCAGCTGATGGAATCGGTCGGCATCGTGCTGAGCACCATCGCCGCCAACATGCGCACCGAGGGACTGCTGAGCCAGTCGCAGCTGCTGACCGCCGAACTCCAGGCGCAGCAGGAAGAGCTGAAGATGACCAACGACCGGCTGGAGCAGCAGGCCGCGAGCCTGCGCCAGTCCGAGGAACTGCTGCGCGCCAAGCAGGAGGAGCTGCAGCAATCCAACGCCGAGCTGGAAGAGAAGGCGGTGCTTCTCTCGGCCCAGAACAAGCAGGTGGAGGCCAAGAACATCGAGGTCGAACAGGCCCGCTTCGCGCTGGAGGAAAAGGCCGAGCAGCTGGCCCTGACCTCGAAATACAAGTCCGAATTCCTGGCCAATATGAGCCACGAGCTGCGGACGCCGCTGAACAGCCTGCTGATCCTGTCGAAGATGCTCAGCGAGAACACCCAGGGCAATCTGACCGGCAAGCAGGTCGAGTTCGCCAAGAACATCCACGCCGCCGGCTCGGACCTGCTGGGCCTGATCAACGACATCCTCGACCTGTCCAAGATCGAGTCGGGCACCGTCACCCTGGACATCGGCGAGACGCGCTTCGACTCGCTGCGCGACCAGATGGAGCGGACCTTCGCCCAGATCGCCCAGGACAAGAAACTGGACTTCAGGATCGATCTCGATCCGGCCCTGCCGACCGCCATGTACACCGACGACAAGCGGCTGCAGCAGATCATCAAGAACCTGCTGTCGAACGCCTTCAAATTCACCGCCCAGGGCGAGGTTCGGCTGAGCGTGCGGCGGGTGGAGAACGGCTGGAGCCCGGGCAACGAACACCTGAACACCGCCGGACAGGTGCTGGCCTTCTCGGTCACGGACAGCGGCATCGGCATCCCGGAAGAAAAGCAGCGGATCATCTTCGAGGCCTTCCAGCAGGCGGACGGCACCACCAGCCGGAAATACGGCGGCACCGGGCTGGGGCTGTCGATCAGCCGCGAGATCACCCGCACCCTCGGCGGCGAGCTGAAGGTCGAGAGCGAACCGGAGAAGGGTTCGACCTTCACCCTCTACCTGCCGCTGAACTTCAGCCCCGGCGCCGTCGCGGCGGGGCCGTCCGGGCGCGACGCGTCCCAGGCTGTCACGGTGCGCACCCTTCCGGTCGAGGAGGAGGCCGAGGCGGTGGAGACCGTCAGCGACGACCGCGACAACCTCGCGCCCGACGAGCCGGTGATCCTGATCGTCGAAGACGATCCGCGCTTCGCCTCGATCCTGCTGGCGCTGGTCCACGACCGCGGTTTCAAGGGCATCATCACCCAGCAGGGCGCGGCCGTCGCCTCGCTGGCGCGCCGCTATACGCCCGAGGCGATCATCCTCGACGTAGGCCTGCCCGACATGGACGGGCTCGCCCTGCTCGACCTGCTGAAGCGGACGCCCGAGACGCGCCATATCCCGGTGCACGTGATGTCGGCGGACGATCAGGCCTCATTGGGCCTCGCCATCGGCGCATTCGGCTACACCGCCAAGCCAGTCGACCGCGACGGCGTGGTGGCCAGCCTCGACGAGGTGCGGACCTTCATGACCTCGACCGACCGCCGGCTGGTCTTCGTCGGTCCCAGCGGGCCGGCGGCGGCGAGCCTGAAGACGGCGTTCAGGTCGGTGACCCGCGTGGACAGCCTGAAGGCGCTGCCCAAGGTGAAGTTCAAGGCGACCGACAGCCTGGTCGTGGACACCGCCGGCACGCCGGTGCCGACGCTCGTCAACTATATGAAGGGCGCGGACCGCACCGTGCTGGTCTATGCGGCGGACCGGCTGGACGCCGCCGACGAACGCCGGCTGCGGCTGGCCGTGTTCGGCGGCCATGCAAGGCTGGCGCGGACGCCGGAGCAGCTGCTGGAGCAGGCCACCCTGCTGCTGCACGCGCCGACCGACCGGCTGTCGGAGCAGGCGCGCGCCACCCTCGCCCAGACCCGCAAGGAGGACGCCATCCTCACCGGCCGGACTGCGCTGGTGATCGACGACGACATCCGCAACATCTTCTCGATGGCCAGCGCGCTGGAGGAGTTCGGCGTCGACCTGCACTACGCCGAAAGCGGCCGTGCCGGGCTGGACCTGCTGCGCCAGCATCCGGAGATCGACATCGTGCTGGTCGACATCATGATGCCCGACATGGACGGCTATGAGACGATCCGGGAAATCCGCTCGATCGCCCAGTTCGCCGACCTGCCGATCATCGCCGTCACCGCCAAGGCGATGAAGGGCGATCGCACCAAATGCATCCAGGCCGGCGCGTCCGACTACGTCTCCAAGCCGGTGGACATCGACTATCTGATCTCGGTGATGCGGGTGTCGATCCAGCGGACCGACGCGCAGAGGCTGGCCGACGCCCCGCCTCCGCGCGTCCCGGCGGACGCCTGATGACGCGGACGCGTCAAAAGCCGGCCGACCCCCTGCCGTTGAAGGCGCGGGTGCTGATCGTCGACGACGACGAGCGCAACGCCTTCGCGGCTTCGGAGGCGCTGGAGGTTCTGGGGCATGAACTGGTCGTGGCGCGATCCGGCGAGGAGGCGCTGCGCCTGCTGCTGGTGCAGGAGTTCGCGGTCATCCTGCTCGACCTGCACATGCCGGGCATGGACGGCTACGAGACGGCGAGGCTGATCCGTGAGCATCCGCGCACACGCGACACGCCGATCGTCTTCGTCACCGCCGTGTTCCGCGACGAGGCCCACATCTTCCAGGCCTATTCCGTCGGGGCCGTCGACGTGGTGTTCAAGCCGGTCGATCCCTTCATCCTGCGCTCCAAGGTAGCCATACTCGCCGACCTGCACCTGAAGACGATCGAGGTGCGACGCCAGGGCGAGGAACGATCCGCCCTGCTGGAGGAGAACGCTCGCATCAGCGAGGAGAAGCTGGCGGCGGAGCTGGCTCTGAGAACCGCCCGGGAGCGGCGGGACACCATCCTGAAATCCCTGCCGGTGGTGTTCACCGCCCGGACCAGCGTGCATCCGTTCGGGGCCCGTTTCGTCAGCGACAGCATCACTCCCCTGACCGGGTTCGAGCCCAGCCGGTTCGTCGACGAGCCGGAAATCGGCCTCGGCCGCGTCCATCCCGACGACGTCGAGGGGGTGGTCAACTGCCTGATCAAGGCGGCGGAGACCGGCGCCTACGCCTGCGAGTATCGCTGGATGTGCGCCGACGGCGCGTATCGGACCTTCCTCGACCAGGGCGTCTGGACCGTGGACGAAGACGGCGAGAGCCAGATTCTCGGCACCCTGCTGGACGTCACCGAGCGGCGCCATCTCGAGGAGCAGTTGACCCAGGCCCGCAAGATGGAGGCGGTTGGTCAGTTGACCGGCGGCGTGGCGCACGACTTCAACAACTTGCTGACGGTCGTGCTCGGCAACGCCGACATCCTGCTGCGGCGGATCGAGGACCAGCCGAACGTCGTCAAGCACCTGACCGCGATCCGGGCCGCGGCCGACAAGGGGCAGACGCTGACCCGGCAGCTGCTGGCCTTTTCGCGCCGGCAGCAGTTGAACCCGAGCGTGATCGACCTGAACGGGCTGATCCGCAACTTCCTGCCGCTGATGAAGCAGGCGGTCGGCGAGGGCGTGGCGATCGAACTGGAGCTGGGGGCGGAGCCCCTGCACGCCATGGTCGACCCGACCCATCTGGAAACCGCCCTGCTCAATCTGGCGGTCAACGCCCGCGACGCCATGGACAGCGAGGGCGTGCTGATGATCAGCGCCCGCCGCACCACCGGCGACGATGCTGCGGCGTGCGGCGAAATCCGCGTCTCGGACACCGGATCGGGGATGAGCGCCGAGGTCGCCGACCGGGTGTTCGAACCGTTCTACACCACCAAGGACATTGGCCGGGGCTCCGGTCTGGGCCTGTCCCAAGTCTACGGCTTCGTGGCGCAGTCCGGCGGGCGTGTCGAGGTGGACAGCCGGCCCGGCGAAGGGGCGGCCTTCACCCTGACCCTGCCGCTGACCGCCGACCTTCCGGCCGAGGTCGCCGAGCCGGGCGGCGCCGTAGAGGCGGAGACCGGGTCGGAGCGTATCCTGATCGTGGAGGACGACCCGGCCGTGCTCAGCGTCTGTCTCGATATGCTCAACGGCCTCGGCTACCGCTGCGAGGTGGCGGCGGACGCGGCGGGCGCGCTACACCGGCTGACCGGCGACCACGGCTACGACCTGCTGTTCTCGGACGTGGTCATGCCGGGCGGGCTGAACGGGATCGAGCTGGCCCGGCGGGCCCAGGCGATGCGCCCGGACCTGAAGATCCTGCTGACCTCCGGTTATCTGGGCGACGCCGTTCAGGGGCTGTCTCACGAGTTCGCCCTGATCGAGAAGCCGTACGAGCGGACCGCGCTGGCGAAGCAGATCCGCAGCGTGCTGGCCAATGCGGCGGCCCCGGCGCCTCGCGCCGTCGGCATGGAGGCGAGCTCGGCCTGACAGCGGCCCGGTCCTTGCGGAATTCGCCTCAGAGGAGGCTTTTCCGATGGCCTGGACGGCGATTTCGACCCGAAACGAGACACTTCCCATTGTTCGGGGAGGCTGGCTCGACGCGCTGCGTTTCATCGTGGCCGCGCTGATCATCCTGCATCACTTCCAGGGCGCGGGGCCGATCGCCCTCGCCGAGGGCCTGCATCCGGTGTTCGAGCGGGGCGGTTTCCTGCTGACCAACTTCTTCCTGATCGACAGCGGCTATGTGCTGATGCGGATCTACGGCGCCTCGGTGGCCGGGGGCCGGATGTCGGCGGGCGACTTCTTCCTCAAGCGGTATCTGCGCGTGCTGCCGGCACACCTGATCATGGGCCTCGGCCTCGTCGCCCTGATCGTCGGCGGCGGCGCGTTGGGCTTTTCGCCCCGGGCGCCGGAGTGGTTCCGCTGGGACCAGCTGCCGGCCCAGCTGACCCTGACGCAGGCGTTCGGCGTGCCGGGCGGCCTCGGCTGGAACGCCCCGAGCTGGTCGATCTCGGCCCTGATCGGCTGCTATCTGGCCTTCCCCTGGCTGCTCAAGGGCGTCGTGCGGCTGGGGCCGTGGAGCGTGCTGGCGCTGGGCGTCGGCGGCTATCTGCTGGCCAATCAGCTGACCTGGAGCCTGCTCGGCTATCCGGTCTACCAGATGCCGATGGGTTACGGCTTCATCCGCGCCCTGCCCCTGTTCGCTCTCGGCGTGGCGCTGGCCTGGTTCGCCCAGAAGGTCTGGATCAGCCCGAAGCTGGCCGGCTGGGCCGGCGTCTGCGCCGCCCTGCTGCTCGCCTTCGTACAATATTTCGACAAGCACGCCCTGATCTCGCTGGCCTGCATCTCCACCATCATCCTGGCGGCAGGCGCGACGCCGACGCCGCGGCCGTCGAAATGGGTGGAGAAGGCCGCCCAGGCATCGTTCTCGATGTTCATCACCAACGAGGTGGTGCGGATCGCCTGGTTCGGCGTGGCCAATGTCGCCATCGCCCGCCTCGCCCTGCCCGTCGCCGCGCAGTGGGCCCTGTGGGTCGGCGGCGTCGCGGCGGCCTTCGCCTTCGCCTTCGCCTTCCACTTCGTCATCGACAACCCGATCCAGTCGCGCATCCGCAGCTGGCTGAAGGGGCGGTCGAGGCGGCCCGTGGCGGTCGCGCAGCCGGTGGTTTCGCTGGAGGGCTGAGGGGTCCGACGCAAAACGCAGTGGCAGAGTCGACAGAGTCTACATCGACTGCGGGGGCGTCGAAAAATTCACGGTGGCGGAGTCGACAGAGTCTACATCGGCAGGAGATGCGATTTTCAAAGACCGGCCGGACGCGCAAGCATCATACGCCGGCCCCGCAGTCCGGCGGACAAGTCGCGTCGAGAAAAGGCGATGTTCCTGATATCAAAAGACAAGTCTGCCACTATCGGACTGCATGAAGGGGAAATAGCCAGCAGGATTTCAGGCGCCGGAGTCGATCGGGACCAGGCGCCGCTGTTGGGGTGAAGAATATTGCCGGCAGGTTGGATGAGCCAGCGGGGTTCGAACGCGGGACACATCGCGCGCCCTGCAGACGCCGTCAGATCGGCATCCGCATGATTTCCTGATAGGCCGAGATGACCTGGTCGCGGACGGCCATCACGGTCTCCAGCGAGGCCTCGGCCGAGGACACCGCGGTGACCACGTCGATCAAACTGCCCTGGCCCTGGACCATGGCGGTCATCTGGGTCTCGGCGGCGCGCGAGGTCTGGGTCATGTCGCCCATGACGTTGCTGAGCAGGTCGGCGAAGCCGGACTGGGCCGGGGCGGCCGCCGGAGACGCGGGCATGGCCCCGCCCTGAACCGCCGCATAGGCCTTGGCCGCCATCAAGGGGTTCATCGCTCAGGCCCTATTTCTTGAGAATGTCGAGAGTGCGGGCGTCCATCGACCGCGCCGTCTCGATGACGTTCAGATTGGCTTCGTAGGCCCGTTGGGCCTCGCGCATGTCCATGGCCTCGACGAGGGTGTCGACGTTCGGACGCAGCACATAGCCCTCGGCGTTGGCGGCCGGATGGGACGGGTCATATTCGGATCTGAAGTCCGACTGGTCGGCGCGGACCTCGGCCAGGGTGACGCCGGTGGCGCCGTCGATCTCGCGCGCCTGGAAGACCGGGATCTGGCGGCGGTAGGGCTCGCCGCCCGCGACCTGCGCCGTGGACTGGGCGTTGGCGATATTCTCGGCGATGACGCGCATGCGCGACTGCTGCGCCTTCAGCGCGCTGGCGGCGACGGCCATGGCGCTGTTCCGGGGCGGGACGGGATCGGTCATCGGCTACTCCTCGCGACTCAGCGGCCGGGCGGACGGGCGGCCATGCGCAGCATCTGCATGGACTTCTGGTAGAGGCCGATGGCGGCGTCATAGGCCATGCGGCTCTCGGCCATCTTCAGCATCTGTTCCTCGACCACGACCGAATTGCCGTCGAGGGTCGTCTCGGAATCCGGCGCCGTGTGCGCCTCGAAGCGGGCCGCCGCCCCGGCGGGTGCGATGTGCATGGCGCTGGTGCGGACCATCTGCACGCCGCCGCCGCCACGCAGGGCCGCCGCGAAGTCGGCCGGCTGGCTGAGGTCGCGGCCGACGTAGCCGGGCGTGTCCGCATTGGCGACGTTCTCGGCGATGACGCGCTGGCGCTCGTCCAGCCACGACAGGCGGCCCTTGATCTGGCTGAGCAGCGGCAGGTCGGTGATGGCCAAGGGCGTCTCCCTCCCTTCAGCGGTCGGGCGCGATTCGCCCACGGTTCGATGGGCAGAAACTGCCGCCTGCATGGTTAATGGGAGGTTATCTCAACGGCTCGTTAACCATGATCGCGGAAGGCTGGGGCCGCCGGAGATCCAACGCCGGCGGGGCGCTGTCGCATGAGTTTCCTGGATCTGCTGCGGGCGGTGTTCGCCCTGGCCTTCACCCTCGGCATCATCGGCCTGGCCGCGTGGGCCGCGCGCCGCTACGCGCCGCAGCTGATGGCGAAGCTCAGCGCCGAACGCGGCGAGCGGCGCATGAAGGTGGTCGAGACGCTGGTTCTGGACCCCGCCCGCCGGCTGGTGCTGGTGAAGATCGACGACGAGGAGCGGCTGCTGATCCTTGGCGAGGGCCGCGAGCTGATCGAGCCGCGGGGGGACAAGTGAGTCGCCCCCACCCGGTCTCGCGCCGCTCGACCTCGCAGGTCGATCGTATACGATCGACCAAGCACCCCGTGCCGGGGCGGGAGAAGATTTTCGCGCTGCCCACCCGGGAAGAACTGAAGCGGGCGGCGCTGCTGTCGCTGATGACCACCGCCGTGTGCCTGCTATGGCCGCTGGCGGCGCTGGCGCAGGATGTGGCCGGAATCGGGGCGGCGGGGGCCGGCCCGGGCGCCGCGATCAATGTCGATCTCGGCACCGGGGCCGGCCTGACCGAGCGGGTGGTGCAGCTGGTCGGTCTGATGACCGTGCTGTCGCTGGCCCCGTCGATCGTGATCATGACCACAAGCTTCGTGCGCATCGTCGTGGTGCTGTCGCTGCTGCGCACCGCGCTTGGCATGCAGCAGGCGCCGCCCAATGCCGTTCTGGTGTCCCTGGCCCTGTTTCTGAGCGCCATCGTCATGGCCCCGACGTGGCAGGACGCCTATGATTCGGGCATCCGTCCCCTGCTGGATCAGCAGATGGAGCTGCCCCAGGCCTTCGATGCGGCGTCGGAACCTGTGAAGACTTTCATGCTCGGTCAGGTGGACCGCGACGACCTCGCGCTGTTCACCCGGCTGTCCCGGGTGGAGGCCGCCACGCCGGTCGCCGACCTGCCCCTGCGGGTGGTCACTCCGGCGTTCATGATCAGCGAATTGAAGCGCGCCTTCGAAATCGGATTTCTCCTTTTCGTTCCGTTCCTTGTGATCGATCTGGTGGTCGCCAGCGTACTCATGTCGATGGGCATGATGATGCTCCCTCCGGTCGTGATTTCACTACCGTTCAAGCTGATCTTTTTCGTGCTCGTGGACGGGTGGAGACTGGTCGCCGGGAGCCTCGTGGAGAGCTTCCAGAGAGCCTCCGGCAGCGGATAAATCCCCATCCTGCGGGCGTTTGAACGGCAAAGTCGCTTGCCAAGGGAAGAAAAAGCGGCGTCAATCCGTCCGTCATCGCCCTTGAATCGGGGGGCGAGCTTCAATCGGGAAACGACCCACAATGACCACTCAAGCCGAACTCATCGCCGCCGCCGCCAAGGATGCGGGCGTCTCGCAAGCCGACGCCGGCAAGGTTCTGACGGCTATCGTCGAGAACATCCACAAGTCCCTGAAGTCGGGCGGCGACGTGCGCATCTCGAACCTCGGCGTGTTCGACACCGCCGCCCGGGCCGCCCGCGAAGGCCGCAACCCGGCCACCGGCGCGACGATCAAGATCGCCGCCTCCAAGGCCGTGCGCTTCCGCGTGTCGAAGCCGCTCAAGGACGCGGTCAACAAGTAAGAACCGAAGGGTTCAGGCGGCCGGTCCTGCCGGGGCCGCCGCCGCAGCTTGAGGACGGGCGGGGGCCGCGGGTCGGTTCCCGCCCGTTTTCCGTCTGAGGTCCGCCTTCATGCTCGAGACCCAGCCGGCGAAGGTGTCGGCGGAGGCGGTCAGGGCGGCGAAATCGCCGGCCGAGGGCCCCTCGCCCTCCCCCGCGTCCAGGGCGATGGACAGGGCGGATTTCGCCCGCGCGCCGGCGATGAAGGGGCGGTAGTTGCGCGACAGGCGCGTCAGGGACCCGGCGTCGCGTCCCAGCGAATAGCCGACGCCAGCGCGGATCAGACGGGCCTCCTCGTCCGCGGTCAGGGCGGCGGGATCCTTGAAGCGGTCGCCGAGGCGGGCTTCATAGAGGGCGGCGGCGGCGGCCCAGTTCTCCTGCTTCCACAACACTTCGGCGCGGACGTCGCCCGCCTGCGGGCTGGCGTCGGAGCCCAGCACCTCCAGGGCGTGATCGTAGCGGCCGAGCCCGGCGAGGGCCCGCGCCTCCAGCGCCCGCCGCTCGGCGTTCAGGGCGGACGGCAACAGGGTGTTGCGCGAGGTCCAGATGGCCTGCAGGGCGGCCTCCGGCTGGCGATCCATCAGATAGACGGTGGCGAGATCGGTGGCGACCTGGGCCTTGGCGACGCCGTCCAGCCGGTTGTCGACCTGGTATTTGAGCAGTTCCGCGGCCTGGTCGAGCAGGTCGACGTCGACGAGCCGGCGGGCCAGCCGGCGGACCATCTCGTCGCCGTCGGCGCCGATCGGGGTCAGCTCGCGGAAGTCGTAGAACAGGCCCAGCGCCTGCACCGGCTGCAGGCCGTCGGCCCCGCCCTCGAGGAACAGCATGCGGAAGGCCGCACCGAGGTCGGCCTGGATGTCGGCGGCGCCCTCGAGGCGGTGAAGGCCCGGGCCGGCGCCCTTCAGGGCGGTGAGGGCTTCGCGATACAGGCCCTGGGACAGATAGAGCTGGCCCAGCTGGCGGATCACGGCCAGTTCGGTCGCGTCTCCGCGCCAGCGCCAGCGCAGGCTCTCCAGCGCCGCGGCGGCGTCGACCGGCTTCATGGCGCCCTTGGCCAGCGACAGACGGACGGCGCCGAGTTTCGCCGGCACGGCGATGCCGTCGACGGGGGCCCGCCCGATGACGTTGTAGAGCGACAAGGCCCGGTCGGTCTGGCCGTCGAGCTCGAACAGCCTGGCCTGGACCAGGCGGGCGGTCAGCTGATCGGCGGCCGGCGCCTCCTGGCTGAAGCTGTAAGCCAGCAGGGCGCGCGCGGCCTCGAGCTCACCGGTCTCCAGCGCCGACAGGGCGTGGGCGGCGCCGAACCGGGCGCGCCACGCCGGCGGGAAGTCGTCGACGGCCTTGGCTCCGGCGCTGAAGGCCTGGCGGGCGGCGGCGTGATCACCCTGTGCCGAGGCGATGTAGCCACGCCAGACGGCGGAGGCGGGATCGCCGGCGACGGCGGCCGTGGCGAAATCGCCCTGGGCTTCCTCGAAGCGGCCGATCGAGGCGCGGGCGGCTCCGCGCAGGCCACGAAGCTCGGGCTCGCCGGCCATGTTCGGAGACTTCGCCACGATGGCGTTGAGCACTCCGATCGCCTCATAGCCGAGGCCGGAGCCGACGAGGAAGCGGGCGAAGGCGAACCGGGCCTCGACCGGCGCGCGGGGATCCTCCCCGGCGGCCATGGCCTCGGAGGCGGCGGCGTCCTGAAGCTGACGGTAGCGGGCCGAAAAACCGGCATGGCCCACCTCGGCCCAGCGGCTCAGGATCAGGCCGGGATGGCGGGCGCGGGCCGGGGCGCCGCCGTCCGCGGGCGCGGCGTCGAGGCCCGCCGACGGCGGCGACAGGGTCAGGCCGCCGGGCCGGCTGAGGGTGACCAGATCGCCGTCGGCGTGAACGGCCAGATCGGCGGCGGCGGTTTCGACGGCGAGGCCGTGGGCCGTCGGCAGCAGGGCCAGGTCGACGGTGCGGCGGCGATCCGTGAAACCCTTGCCGGGGGCCAGGGCCGTGACCGCGGCGAAGCGGTCGCCGACCAGCGGGTCGGTCAGCCACACGGCCCTGGTGGCACCGGCCATGCGGGCGACGAGGGCCGGCTTGCCGGTGTCGTCGCGATCGACCCGCACGCCCTCGACGGCCACGGGCGGGCCGCCGATGGTCACGGTCCAGGTCGAGCCGTCGGCGGACGCCGAGACGGGGGCGGCGGCGGGGGCGGCGATGCGGACGGCGACATGATCGGGACCCGCAGTCCAGTGGGCGTCCGAGCCGGGGCCGAGTTCCGTGGCGCCCGACATGTCGAGCCGGGCGGGCGTATCGAAGACGATCCATACGGCCTCGCCGCGGCGGAACACCGCGGCGCCGACGGCGGTCGGCCACTGGAAGGCCAGGCTGACCTTGCCGGCGGACGCCTGCGCGACGACCGGCACGTCCCGGACGGCGGAGCCGGGCGCGGCGGGCGGCGCCTCCGCATAGAGGTTCAGATAGACGGCTCCGTCGGCGGTCCCCGAGCGGGCGTCCGCGCCGGCGGCGAGGGTCAGGACCAGTTCGGTGGCGCCCGCCACCGCGCGGGTCTCGACCTTCTCCACGCCCCTGGGCGGATCGACCTTGAGGCGGGAGACGTCGGGGGCGGCGGTCGAGCCGATTCGGACGATGACCTTGTCGCCCTCGCGGCGCACGCGGGACCGCGAGCCGATGACCCCGGCGAACTCGATGCGGGTGAATTCGGCGTTGGAGCCGATGCGGATGCTGATCGGGTCCAGCGCGGCCGAGGCTTCCTGGGCCAGCGGCGCGAGCGGGGCGAACGCGACCGCGCCGGCCGCGGCGGCGGCGACGGTGGTTCGCAGGATGCGTTTGGAGGATGCCCCGGACATGCGCGCGCACCCTCGCGCGCGTCGCCTTTCAACGCGGTTAACGGTTGGTGACCGCCCGCTCCAGCATTCGCAGCGCGACCCGCAGGCATTCCAGCCGCACCGGGCCGCGCCCGATGTCGCCGAAATGGTGCTCCTCGTGGACCGTCGGGGCCCCGGCGGCGGCGAGCGCGAAATGGACCAGACCCGGCTCGTCGTCCGGACCCGCGGCGCCGGCGAACCCGGTCACCGACACGGCCGCGCCCGCGCCCGAGGCCCGCAGCGCGCCCTCGGCCATGGCGCGCGCCACCGGCTCCGACACCGCCCCGTTCTGGTCGATCAACCGCGCCGGCACCGCCAGCTCGTCGGACTTGGCGTCGTTCGTATAGACCACATAGCCCCGCTCGAAGACATGGGAGCGGCCCTCCACGTCGGTCAGGACGGAAGCGATCAGCCCTCCGGTGCAGCTCTCGGCCGTGGCCAGGGTGATGTCGCGCTCGGAAGCCGCCTTCAGCACCCGGTCGATCAGATCCTCGACGTCATTGGGAAGGGCGGGGCTCAGGGTTTCCGTCATGATGCGGCAACGGCCACGCTCGCCGCCGCGTTCCCGCGACAATGAGACCGCTTGTCCGGCCCCTCCCCCGGGCCGACATGAGGGCCCTTCCGAGAGGAACGCCGCCGTGACCGCGCCCGAATACCCGCCGCTCAAGACCCTCTCCACCGGCATCCGCTGCCGCTGCCCGCGCTGCGGCCAGGGGCCGTTGCTGAAGGGCTATCTGACCATCCGCGAGTCCTGCCCGGCGTGCGGCCTCGACTATGGCTTCGCCGAACCGGCCGACGGTCCCGCCTTCTTCGGCATGAGCCTGGTCGGGGTGATCGGCATGGCCCTGTTCATGTGGTTCGAGTTCAGCGTCCACCCGCCGGTCTGGGTGCACATGGTGGTGACCATGCCGCTGCTGGTCCTCGGCTGCCTCGGCGTGCTGCGGCCGCTCAAGGGCTGGCTGGTGGCCGAGCAATACGTCCACAAGGCGGCCCCGCCGGAGTTCAGCAGCGTCGGCAAACACGGCGAGGGATCGAAGTGGCGGTGAGGCTCGCGCCCGGCAGAAGAGCACCAGAAGCGGACACGGGCGCACCTATGGGAACGCGACATTCGCTAATTGGGCAGCCGTAAAGGTTTCTGCGTGCAAATGTGGGCGGCGACAGGGGTGACGGGACAAGTTAAGCTTGTCGGACGAAAAGGCCGTTGCGAGGGGACTCCCGGTCCGCGACCAAATCGTTCGACCAGGCAAGCCGGCCATATCGCGTGAAACATAGAAATCGGCAATCGCGATAAAAACGGCCAAGACATGCTTGGCTGGCTTTAATCTTTGACTGCACCTGGCGAATGCCGCGCTAAAACCCACAGTGTTTCGCGGGCACAGTTCTCAGGTAATTGCGGAACGATTCTCGCGATATAGATCGACGAGGCAATTGGCGCATGGAGGCAAAAGTATTCTCGAGCTCCGCGTATCGCCCAAGACCTCCATTTGCCTCTATTGATATATGAGAGCCGCTTAGGTCGAACCGGGCTATATCAAATGATGCGCCATTGTTTGTCACCAAATAATACTCGCTCTCACGCCCGAACAAATAAAATTGCTCTTCGTCACGAGAAACGCAGGAGCTAACCTCCGCGCCACGCCAGTTTTCGACCTCTTCTAAAACGAACTCAAAATCTCCCCATTTGGCGTCACTTGATCGACAAGAGGAGATTGCAATAAAAGCACCAACAATCGCCACTAGTATCCGCATTTTTTCAAACCTATCGATACAGCCAAAGGGACATGACCGGTCCGTGAGCTCCATTTACAAAAGAATTGTTGAAAGGACCTATGGTCATTACCGGATTCAGTTTGAAGAACTGGCCTGTCTCACCAGGATTCCTGAAGTTGAAGTTCATTGCACCGCCCGTCGGATCAAATCCAACTGATCGTTGAGCCACAGCCAGCTGAACGGCAGTCGCTGCCGATTGATACTGGCCACGCTCAACATCCGGAACTGTGGCGCTCGCGGATGCCGTGCTAGGCCTTCCCCGTCCCCGAGACTCATCGCCATTTATGATGGCATGCGCAATGGCAGTTCGGGCTTCATCGATTGTCGGGCCAGAGAAGGACCGCGACTCGTTGAAAACGATGTTCGCGATTTGCTCCTCGGTCAGCTGCGAAGCGTTGCCCCGGCTAATGGGGCTAGAGATCACCCTAACACCCCGTCCACCGACAATTATTGTCACGGTCGACGTAATGATGCGATCTCCCCTTTCGACCCTAGTGCCTCTTGAGCAACCGCCAGTTCCGACGCCGCCACTGCAATCGATCGTCTTTCCTCCCTCGAATACGCTTCCACCGAGCTCGTAATCTCCGAACTCAGCTTCCAAGAACATTCCACTCGGATCCGAAACGTTCATCGGATCGTTCAATGCATAGGCGTAGAGGTTAATCTGATCTTCGTAGCCAACCGGATCGGTCTGCAAAAAGCGACCGAGTTCAGGTGAGTAAACTCGCGCCTTGTAATGCCACAGCGGCGCGTCTCGCAGGCTGATTTGGCCCGTATAACGGAACCGCGAACCGGATGCGTAACCGTGGGCTGAGTCAGGTTCTCCGTACGGACCATAGGTATATGGCGTCCCTTGGACCAGCCCGTCGGCACCGGTCGTAGCAATAATCGACCCTTGGGTGTCGGCCAGCAGCCAATGACGGTTGGTCAAGGTCGAGCCAGCGTACCAAACGACCGGGTTATCTACGCCGGCAGCGTGAGCATAGCGGGAAGTCACTACGCCGGCACCGTCATACTCCGCCACCAGCCGATCGCCGTCATATAGAAACTGCGTCGTGCCCGATGCCCCCGTGGTCTGACGCAGCCGTCCCAACGGATCGTACGCCAAGGTCATGGTAGTGGCGCCAGAAACCCCAACGAGCCGGTTCTCGACGTCATAACTGTAGGTCCGCTGCCCGTCCGAAGTCAGATTGCCGCGCGGGTCGTGTGCAAAGGTGACGCCGCCGACGGCGTCGTACTGGTTCAGCCCGTCGGGCGTGTACGCTTGGTTCACCGCCACGGGCGCGAACAGGTACTGCGTATTGCTGATCCCCCGCGTGCGCACTTGCGCGGCCGGATTGAAGCCGAGGCTAAAGGTGACATCACCGGCGGTACCGACGGGATTGGGAGCCAGAGTGAAGTCTTGGCTGTTGGCCTGGAAAGTCCAGTTGGTCGAGGTGTCGTTGCCCCAGCCGACGTGCTTCAGCCGGCCGAGGTCGTCATACAGGGCGTGGTAGAGCAACTGCGGCTTGGTGAGGACGCCATTCTCTCGCATCTGAAATAGGCGGTCGTTCAGATCCCAGACGTATTCTATGTAGTCGGACTGGCCGCTTACGGTCGGCCAATAGAGCCGGGTGCGCCGCCCGGCGAGGTCATACTCGCTGGTCAGCGTGCGGCCATAAGAGGTCTCCGTCAGCTGGCGGCCAAGCGCGTCCCAGGTCCAGACGATCCCCGGCCCCGTCGTCGCATTGTCGAACCGCGCCGACAGCTTCCGACCTAGGTTGTCGTAGCTCGTGAACACATCGTCCGCCGTCCCGCCGCCCGGGACCGTCTTCACCGTCTGCCGATTCAGGCCGTCGAACGTATAGGTGATCGTCTGTCCGTCGCGCAGCCGTAGCGAAATGCGGTTGCCGTTCGCGTCATACCCATACTGCTCGTAGTCGTTGGGATTGGCGGCGTGAGCACCCAAAGTGGGTGACGGAAAGGTCAGCCGACTGACCCGATCGAACCCGTCATAGGTATAGTCGGAGCGGTTGCCATTGGCGTCTTCGACCCAATCGATCTGGCTGTTGTCAGTCCACGCCTGTGTTCGGGTGGCCTGCACTAGCGGAGTACCGTAGGCGTTTTGGACGACCGTCAGCCGGTCGGCATTATCGTATGTGTTGTGCACGATACGGTCCGGGCCGTCGGGACCGTCAGTCGCCTTGATACAGGCGGAGGTCGGCAAGGCGGTCCAGGACGACGGATTCATGCGGAAAGCCGTGCATTCGAGCCGGCCCTCGTTGTCATAGGAATACTGGGACACGGAGATCGTTCCGGTGCCCATCACCCCGGTGTCCCGCGCCTTCCGACCCTGAGCATCGTACAGCGTGTCCGTCCGTTGGAGTTGGGCGAAGGTAGCGAAGCCGGCGTCACTCTGCCCGGTCGCCGTCCCCTGTTGGGTCGAGGTGACCTGACCATTGGCGTTGTAGACTGTCTTGACCGTAGGGAAAGCGAGCGCTCCAGCACCATCCGGATCAGGGCCGATCACGCCGACGACCCGCCGCAGAGCATCGTAGGCATACCAAGTTGTGTCGGCGGTCCCCGGCAGCGGTCCGTTCACCGTTTTGGCGTCGCCATTCGCATCCCATGTCGTCGTGGTGACCGCGGACAATGAACCGTCCCCAGCGCCGGTTGAGACCGTGACCGGCAGAAGGTTCGAGCCGGCCGACGCTGAACCGACCTGATAGCCCGTCGCAGTTCGTATCTCGTCCGCCGAGTTCGCGCACCCGGGGGTGGGCGCGGCAGTGGCGCAGGCCGAAGATTGGGTGCGGATCCAAATAGCCGGAGATTGGCTGAAGCCGGACGAAGGAGTGTTTCGATACCAGGCGCTGGCCTGTTGGTAGCTGTAGCGGTTCTGGGGCCGGATTCCGTTCACCTGCACGGGCCCGGTTTCGGTCAGGAGACCGCCATGAACAGAGTCATAGGTATAGTCGGTTACCGCACCTCGGGCGTCCGTTCTCGACGAGGGTTGGTTGCAGGTGACGCGGTTGGTGCAGGTCGTCGCAAATGACGCCGTAGTGATGACGTCTGATGCAGGCGCCGAGGGCTTGGCGATCTGGCGAACCTCAATGACGTTGCCGCGCGCGTCATAGGTTGTCCTGGCGATATTCCCCTCTGGGAAGGTCACCTGCGTCAACCGGCCGTTGCCGTCGTACTGGGTGTAGGTGGTCTCGTTCTCGGCGTTTCGGATCCACAGCAGTCGCTGCTGTTCGACCTCGTAACCGACCGGCCCGGAGCGCAGGCGCGCGCGATAGGTCGTCTGCTGACTGTTGGGGTCCGTGACCGTGGTGGTCTGGGCATTGCCGTCCGGCGTGTAGACATAGGTCCAGCTTCCCCGGCCATCGGAATACTGGCTGACCCGAAACTGCGGATCATAGCTGAGGACCGTCGAGGCTCGCCCGGGTTCGGCCCAGTCGATTTCGGCCAGGGCGCTCCCCAGCGACCCGAAGGGGTCCCACTGAGTGACATAGCCCGTCGTCTCATTCAGGGCGTTGGTGACATCCAGCCTCGATACATTCGTGCTGATCTGCGTCCGAGCGTAGGTGGCGCTCGGCCAGTTCTGTGTGAACCCTGCGCAGACGTCAGCCTGCGGATCGCAGTAGTCGACCGCGTTGTTGATCGCCAACACCTTGGTGACCTGTCCGAACGCATCCAGCTGCGACTGAGAGGCGGGCGTGCCGTTGAAAGCGTACTCGAACTTGATCTGGTAGCCGCGGGTGCTGGTGACGGATTGAATCCGATGAACCGGCGGCGCCGTGCCGAAGGTGGCTGAGCGGTAGTGCCAGTCCCAACGCTCGCCGTCGGGCTTCGTCAGCCGTGTAATGCGGCCGCCAGGCCCGTTCGGCGGAGTTTGGGTCTGCCAGGTCGGTGGATTGGCGAGCGAGGCATCAAACAGCCGTACGGTCCCTGCGGCATCGATGTGGGTGTAAATCCCATTGTTGAAGGAAAGCGTGGAACCGTTAGCGCTTTGGCTGCCCATTTCGCCGGGAGAGGTGGCGGTGAAATTCTCTGAACTGGGACCAACGCTCGCTTCATAGCCCCAGTTGTACTGACCCGGCGATATCTCGCCCGTGATCTGGGCCTCGATCAGGCCGTCGAGATTGCTTCGGTTGACCTCGCCAGCGACCGTTCGGGTGTAGCTCAGACCGCTGGCTTCCGGACCGATGGTGACGTCCGTTGCGGAGAAGTTGAAGGTCCCGCGGATCACATCGACGCCATTGCCGTCGACGGTGTAGTGCTCCGGCGCCTGGCCGCCTTGGGCGGTCTGCGCGGAGGCCGCGTTCCACCCGGCACACAGCAAAACGAAGAAGCCGAACGCCAGCGCAGCCCGGCGGATGAGCCGACGACCACGAGCCGGCTGGCGGAGGGACCGGATCTCAGCTGACATCAATCGCCACCGCAACGTTGGACGTGAACACCGAAGCGGACGCGGCGTCCGTGACCTGGCACCGCCAGGTCGAGGATTTGAGCGGCGGGGAGATGGAACCGCCGGAAAAATACCAGATCGTGCTGCTCGCCGTCGGAGACTGGGCGTACGTCGAGGCGTTCCCGGAAACCCGCTGCCATAGGTAGGTGTACGGAGGTTGCCCCCCGCTCGCCGTGACCTGAACCGGCGGGTCTTCAGCGTTCGCGCTGCTGTTCCAGGTCGTCGCGGACACCGACGCCGCGAGAGGCGGCGGTGGCGGAGGCGGCGGTGGAGGTGGAGGTGGAGGGGGCGGGGTTCCGCCGCTCTGCACCTGCGTGCGGTTTCCAGCGGCGTCGTAGGTGTAGGTCGTGACCACCCCGCCCGGATAGGTGACGGTGCTCAGCCGCCCCAGGGCGTCGTAGGTGTATTGCACCTGCTGAGCCCGGGCCGGAGCCCGCAAGGCGATGGCTGCGACGCCCCCGAGCAGGGCCTGCAGGACCAAACGTCGACCACGCAACATCGAACCCCCACATGCTACGGCAAAGCTCAACCTTACCGTTCAAGCAAAACAACCGGGAGTCAACCTGCCCCCACGCTACGACAGAAGCGGTCGCATGCGTTCAGCCGCATACGGAGGCAGCAACACACGAGAAGCTCGTCTACCTTGGCGGTCGACAATCACGGCGGCCGCGACACGCGTTCTCCGACGTCTGCCCCCAACAAGCGGCCTAGAGATCATCGAGATGAGACGGGGCCGACCGCCACGTCAAATCTGCCCCTTGGGAGATCCTGGAAGCAGACACTCTGAATGCCTGCATGGAGAGCAGCGGACCTTCCGTTCTCCTAAGGGGTGGAAAGCTGTTTCACAGGCCAAGGCTGTCGGAGAGGTACTGAGTGAGCACCTTCACGCACCATGTTGAACTGGTAGCTCAAACATCACGCTACCAACTCTGGCCGGCCGATTTCGACAGCCTTAGCTGGAAAACAGACAGTCTTGACGGCGGCGACAGGGGATGGCGACCCCGGCAGGAGAGCACCAGGTCAAGGCTTTCCGCTGGCTAGCGGTGTCTAACCTCCCGAGAGACAGGCCCGCCACCACTGGACGATCCGCCAGGTGTCTAACCGGGAGGGCCGGCGCAAGACCGGACTCTCTGAAGGTCGTCTTACGACCCATAGCGGACCTTTCCGGCTGGCTTGATCCGGCCTTGGGTCGGACGAACTCGTGAATGCAAGAGGCTGATTTGGCAGTATGGTGTGGCCGGCTCAGACTCGCCCGGAGAACGCAGTGAGAAATCTCTTCGGAACCGCGCTCGGCTTTGTGGTCGGAACGATCACGGCCTTTATGCTCGTATTCCCGATGATCGACCTGTTCACGTGCGACACCTTCTATGAGCAGGGCTGCGAACCTCACCATAATCTCAAGCTCTTTGGGTCACTCGCCGCGTCCGGCTTGGGTGGAATATTCGCTGGTTGGGGTGCCGCCGATCTGTTCAACAAACTGGTCGGGAAGTTCAAGCGGCCATGATCTCGCACTGTTAGCCCAACGTCCGCTTCCCACCCTCAGGCGACGGTCCGCTCCCGACCCATTGCGGACATCCTGCATCACGTCCAATCTGTCCCGCTGGACTAGGGGGCAACGGTGTCGAAGCAGAGATGGCGTTTGATTTGGGGTGGCGGCCTTCTGCTGTTCGGCCTCATCAACATTGCCTACTCGCTGCTGACTTATCGTGGAGCCGAACTGCGGACTTACGCCGTCACTTTCGCCGTGGTTGTCGGAGGGTTCTTGATCGTGGCCCTGAGCGAGTGGCTCCGGCAGCGGCGAACCAAGAGAGACTAGTCCATGTGGCCAAGGTCCGCTTTCCACCCATAGCGGAGGTCCTTGGGCCGGCCCAATCCGGACCTTCGGACGAGGGTGGCGAACCCCGGTTAGACACAGTCGGCCTAACTTCCTGATATTGTTGAATAATATCAAGCGCTTGGCGACCCCGGCAGGACTCCAACCTGCGACCTCGGCTTTAGGAAAGCCTTGCTCTATGCAGCTGAGCTACGGGGCCATCGCGGCTGACCTAGCGGGTCGGGACGCGCGGGGGAAGCGGCGCCGAAAGGGAAAATCTCTTCCGGCGGCGGGAGCCGCGTCGCCCCCCCGCCGGCGGACCTCGGGGATTGTGGTTAATCGGCTTTAAGATACAATATCTTGGGGTGAACAAATCCCGAATCGGGCCGTGTCGGTGATTCGGTCCTGATTCGTTTCGCCCCTGTTCCGCTTGCCGAAGCCTTGCCGTTTACGGACGGCGAAAAGCGCGCGGCGCCGCTTGAGGAACCCGTCAGTAACAGCCACCTTTTCAGTCTCATGAGCGACCGCGCCACCGGCATGGCCCCCTCGCGCGTCGTCGCGGTGCTGGGCCCCACCAATACCGGCAAGACCCATCTGGCGGTCGAGCGGATGCTGGGGCACGCCTCGGGCATGATCGGCCTGCCGCTGCGGTTGCTGGCGCGCGAAATCTACGACCGGATCGTCAAGCGGCGCGGCGCGGCGGCGGTGGCGCTGGTCACCGGGGAAGAGAAGATCGTCCCCCCGCGGGCCCACTATTTCGTCTGCACCGTCGAGGCCATGCCGATGGAGCGGACGGTGGAGTTCCTGGCGGTCGACGAGATCCAGCTGGTGGCCGATCCCGAGCGCGGCCACGTCTTCACCCAGCGTCTGCTGCACGCCCGCGGCCGGTTCGAGACCATGTTCCTCGGCGCCGGCACCATGGCGCCGCTGATGCGGGCGCTGGTCCCCGACGTCGAGATCGTCGAGCGCGAGCGCCTGTCGACGCTGAGCTACGCCGGCTCGAAGAAGCTGACCCGCCTGCCCCGCCGCAGCGCCATCGTCGCCTTCAGCACCGAGCAGGTCTACGCCATCGCCGAACTGATCCGGCGCCAGCGCGGCGGCGCGGCGGTGGTCATGGGTAGCCTCAGCCCCCGCACCCGTAACGCCCAGGTCGAGCTGTTCCAGTCCGGCGAGGTCGACTTCCTCGTCGCCACCGACGCCATCGGCATGGGACTGAACATGGAGGTCGATCACGTCGCCTTCGCCGGCCTGCGCAAATTCGACGGGCGGAGGACGCGCTGGCTGCACGCCCATGAGATCGGCCAGATCGCCGGCCGGGCCGGGCGGCACCTGCGCGACGGCACGTTCGGGGTCACCGGCGAGGCCATCGAGCTGGATCCCGACCTTGTCGAACAGGTGGTCGAGCACCGCTTTGACCCGGTCGAGGCGGCCGAGTGGCGCAACGCCCGGCTGGACTTCGACACCCTGCCCGATCTGCTCCGCTCGCTGACGGTGACGCCCGGGGTGCGTGGGCTGAATCTGACCCAGCCGGCGCTGGACGAGACCCTGCTGCGGCGGCTGGTCAAGGACGAGGAGGTGGCGCGGATCGGCCGTTCTCGCGGCGCCATCATGCGGCTGTGGGAGGCCTGCCAGCTGCCCGACTTCCAGAAGACCACGCTGGACGAACACGCCCGGCTGGCGAAGGAGATCTTCGAGGCGCTGACCGGCCGGCGCGGCCGGCTGACCGACGACTGGATCGCGCCGCGCTTCGCCGACCTCGACCGCGACGACGGCCAGATCGACCAGCTCTCGGCGCGGCTGAGCGGGGTGCGGACGCTGAGCTATATCGCCAACCGGCCCGACTGGCTGGACCAGGCGCAGGGCTGGCGCGACCGTACCAAGGCGCTCGAGGAGCGGCTGTCGGACGTGCTGCACGAGCGGCTGACGGCGCGCTTCGTCGACCGGCGCACCACCGCCCTGATGCGGGCGCTGAACGTGCGGGAGGATGCGGTCGCCGATGTGGACGCCGACGGCGCGGTGGTGGTCGAGGGTCACGCGGTGGGCCGTCTCTCCGGCGTCGACTTCCAGATCGACAAGGGCGCCAGCACGCTGGAGGACCGGGCCTTGCGTCAGGCGGCCCGACAGGCCGTGACGCCCGAGATCGCGCGACGGCTGGGGCGGCTGGCGGCGGACACCGACGACGCCTTCGCCGTGACGCCGGACGGGGCGGTGCTCTGGCGCGGGGCGCAGGCGGGACAGGTCGCCGGCGGCGACTGGTTCGCGCCGCGGGTGCGGCTGCTGGGCGAACTCGGCCCGGTGGCGGCGCGAGAGCGGGCGCAGCGGCGGCTCGAAGCCTGGCTGGCGGGCGAGGCCGGACGGGCGCTGAGGGCCTTGCGGCGGCTGAAGACGGCGGTCGAGAACGGCACGCTGAAGGGGTTGCCGCGCGGCGTCGCCTTCCGGCTGGTCGAGGCCGGCGGGGTGATCGACCGGCGAGACGTCGAGCGCGACCTGGCCGCGCTGAGCCAGGTCGAGCGGCGCACCCTGAAAAGCTTCGGCGTCCGGCTGGGGGCCCATTCGGTGTGGCTGCCGGCCCTGCTGAAGGGACGCGGCGCCTCGGTGGCGCAGGCCTTCGTGGCGGGCGAACCGTTCCGCCCGGGGCCGAAGGCGCTGACGGTCCTGCCCGAGGCGACCCCCTCGCCGCGGCTGCTGTCCGCCTTCGGCCTGCGCGCTGTCGGACGGGTCGCCGCCGGGGTGGAGGTGCTGGAGTCGCTGGCCGAGCGGCGGGCGCGCAACAAGGGCGCACTGACCGAATCCGATCTGAACGAACTGGGCGTCACGCCGGAGCAGGCCAGGGCCCTCGCCGGCGCGCTGAAATCGACGCGGGCGCAGCAGCCGGATCGCGCTGGCCGGGCGAAGGCGGCGCCTGACTCCCCCTTCGCGGCCCTGTCAGTGCTGGCCGCGCCCACGCCTGCGCGGCGGAAGCGGCCCCGCAAGCGGACCGCCAAGTGACCGAAATCAGCTGCCGCATCGATGTCTGGCTGTGGCGCGCCCGCTTCGCGAAGAGCCGCTCGCTGGCGGCCGCCATGGTCGAGCGGGGCGCGGTCAGGCTGACCCACAACGGCGTGCAGACCCGGCTCGACAAGCCCAGCCGCAGCGTCCACGTCGGCGACGGTCTGGTGTTCGCCCTCGGCGGCCGGCTGATCGACCTGACGGTGGAGGCGCTGGGCGAACGGCGCGGCCCGGCCGGAGAGGCCCGGACCCTCTACGCCGCCCGTGATCCCGGAAGCGAGCCGGCCCGCGACACGGGCACCGGTTGACAGCGTTCGCCGCCGGGGTCATCTGCGCAACCCGTCCCCCGGCAACCGCGAACGCTTTCCGCTCAATGACCTACATCGTCACCGACGCCTGCGTGAAATGTAAGTTCATGGACTGCGTCGAGGTCTGCCCGGTCGACTGCTTTTACGAGGGCGAGAATTTCCTCGTCATCGCGCCGGACGAATGCATCGACTGCGGCGTCTGCGAGCCGGAGTGCCCGGTCGACGCCATCAAGCCGGACACCGAGGACGAACCCGACGGCAAATGGCTGATGGTCAATGCCGAATACGCCAAGGTCTGGCCGAACATCACGGTCAAGGGCGCGCCGCCCGCCGACGCGGAACAGTTCGAGCGCGAGACCGGCAAGTTCGAGAAATACTTCTCACCCAACCCCGGCAAGGGTTCCTGATCGCCGTTCCTTTGCGCTGACCCGCGCCCCATGGTCTGCTGCACCGGGGAGGACCGCCCATGCGCGACATACGGGGGCTGCCGCTGCCGGGACGGCAAATGCTGGCGGCGGGGCTGATGGGCTTCGGCGTCATCAGCCTCTATTTCAGCCACCTCCTCAACGGCCTGCAGCCGTTCGACGCGCCGCAGTGGGGGATCTGGCTGAATGGCGCAGTTCTGTTGCTGGCCGGAGCGGGGCTGGCGTGGAGCCGGACCGCGCGGCCGACGGCGCTGACGCTGTGGGGGCTGCTGACCCTTCTGCTGTTCACGCACGCGCCGGGACTGGTCGCCGCGCCCGGCGACGCCGTCCGCTGGGTCTCGGCGATGGAGGTTCTGGGGCTGATGTCGGCGGCCATGCTGATCGCCGCCCCGGGACGGGCCGACCTGACGCCGGCGGCGCGGATGGCGGTTGGCCTGATGCTGGTCGTGTTCGGCGTGGTGCACTGGATGTACGTCGAGGCCATCGCCGGGATGATCCCGGAGTGGATGCCGGGCCGGGCCCTGTGGCCATGGGTCACAGGCGCCGCCAACATCGCGGCCGGACTGGCGCTGGTCAGCGGCGTCATGGCGCGGCTCGCCTCGGCGCTGGTCGGGGCCATGTTCGCCTCGTGGATCCTGCTGGTGCACCTGCCCCGGCTGCTCGCCACGCCGGGCGATCGCAGCGAATGGGTCGCATGTGCGCTGGCCTTCGCCCTGACCGGCGTCGCCTGGACGGTCCATCGCGCGCTTTCACAATACGGAGAGGATTTACAGCCTTCCGTGCGCTGACGCTGTGGACGTTTTGAAATTCCGCAGATTTGTGATAGGTTACTGTCATTGGGTCGGGCGGTCTGCGATTTCTTCGCGCCGCCCGCGTTTGCGACAGAATCCCGTCCACGCAGGCGGGATCGGCCAGAGGTTTGGTGATCCGTTTCTGATTTGACGATTGAGTTTCGCGCCGGCGGTTCTTGCCGCGGGACGAGCCCCCGTCGTTTCACGTTTTCGTCTCACCCCGCCGTCTCGCGCCGGGAAAGGAATGACATGACGAACAAGACTGGTCTGGAATTCAAGGTTGGCGACGCGGTCGTCTATCCGGCGCACGGCGTCGGCAAGGTGGCGGCTGTCGAGACCCAGGAAGTCGCGGGCATGTCTCTGGAGGTCTATGTCGTGACCTTCGATCACGAGAAAATGACCCTGCGGGTGCCGACCAAGAAGGCCAAGACCGCCGGCCTGCGTTCGCTGGCCGCCGACGACGTGGTGTCGAAGGCCCTGACCACGCTGAAGGGCCGCGCCCGCATCAAGCGCACCATGTGGTCGCGCCGCGCGCAGGAATACGAGGCCAAGATCAACTCGGGCGACCTGATCTCGATCGCCGAGGTGGTCCGCGACCTGCACCGCGCCGACAGCCAGCCGGAACAGTCCTATTCGGAGCGTCAGCTTTATGAATCGGCGCTGGACCGCATGGCCCGCGAGGTCGCGGCGGCCAACCGCATCGACAAGGACGCCGCCGTCGAACTGCTCGGCAAGTCGCTGAGCGCCAAGAAGGCCGTCATCGCCGCCGCCGAGGCCGCCGAAGAAGCCGAAGCCGCCTGATTTCGACGCGCATCGCTGTATGACGAAAGGCCCGGGAGTGATCCCGGGCCTTTTGTTTGGTGGCGGACAGCGTTCTCAGGAACGGGCGGCTGGCCCGCCGGCCGGGTCCGCTCGAGGCCACTCGCTCGCGAGCAACCCGTATCCGACAGAGTCCACCCAGCGCTCCAAACGGTAATCGTGGAAGGCTGATCTGTTCCGGGCCTCGAGACGGAAACCCAGCCGGGCCAGCAAATCCCTTGATGCGACGTTGTCGGCAGCGGTGGTCGCCACGACCCGATGGAGCCGTCTCCTGGAGAAGAGGTCGAACAGCACGGCCGTCAGCGCCTCGGTCGCGTATCCCTGCCGCCAGAACCGCGGGTGAAGGCTGTATCCGAGCTCGGCCTGCTTCTCTTCCGGATGACCGACGCATACGCCGATCTCGCCGATGACGACCCCGTCGCCCAGCTCCACGACGAGGCCATGCCAGCCGGCGGCCTCATCCGGCCTGGCTTCCATTTCGCTATACAGGGCCCGCAGCTGATCGAGCGTGCGACGCGCGCGGCCGTGCCCGACCAGCTCGTGGATTTCGTGGACCGCTTCCGCGTCGGCCGCTCGGAGGGGTCGGATGCGGAGCCGCTCGGTGTTCATCCGGACACTTTGGCGCGGGGGGCCGGCGGCGGCAACGACCGTCGGGGCTGATCGACCGCGACAGGCACGCCATGCGGGCAACCTTTGTCGCGGATCCGCTAAAATCCCCGGCCGCCGACGACGCGAGTTCCAAGCCGTCGCATCTGGCGGAAGGAAGGCGGCGAGTGGCGAAATGTCGTCGACGTCTCGCCGGGTTCGGCGCCTATGCCTTGAGTCCGCCCGGCAACCTCGACGAGGCGACGCGGGACGGTTCGCCGGTCAGAAATACTCGGCGTTGGCCGGGCACTGGGCGGCGAGGCGGCGGGCGGTGATGCTGGCCGGCAGGTAGGGCGTGCCGCGAGCCAGCTGGGCCCCGCCGCGGAAGGAGAAGCTCTCCTGCTGGTAGGTGCCGTTCAGGCGCACATTGACGCGCCGGCCCTTGCGGTCCTCGCAGGTGCCCTCGAAGCGGGCGTTGCCGTTACCCACCTGGCGCACCGGATAGGTGCACCGCCAGCGGCGCGTCGACAGGCCGCCGAAGAAGCGGTTGATCTCGCTGGGGCGAACGCATTTGGTCTCGGTGTCGCGCACGCCCACGGCGCTGGTGGTGTATTCCCAGTAGCCGGGCAGGACGGTGTCCGCGCTGGACTGGGGAGTCATCGCGGCCTGCGGCGCGACGGGCGCGGCGAGGAACAGGGCGCCGGCGACCACAGGCGCGGCGGTGGCGGCGACACGAACGAGGACGGAAGGCTTCATGGAGGTCCCGGGGTTGAATTTCGGTCTCATGACTAGTGCCGATATATGGCGGCAATTGAACGGCGGCTGAACGGCTCCGTTGCGCGGTCCAAGTCTTGACGGGACGAGGATTCCTCCTCTATACGCCCCCCTCTCGCGCGGGATGACCTCCCGCGCGCACCTGTTTCATGCGTCCGCTTCGTATCGTGGACCGCTCCGAAGGATAGTCAGATGTCGCGTCGCTGCGAACTCACCGGTATCGGCCCGATGGTCGGCCACAGCGTGAGCCACTCGAACATCAAGACCAAGCGCCGGTTCCTGCCGTCGCTGAAGGCGGTCAAGGTCACGTCGGAGGCCCTCGGCCAGACCTTCTCGCTGCGCATCTCGAACGCCGCGCTGCGCACCCTGGACTACAAGGGCGGTCTGGACCCGTTCATCGTCAAGGCTCGCGACGAGCAGCTGTCGGTCGCCGCCCAGCGCATCAAGCGCCAGGTCAAGGCCAAGCTGGCCGAGCAAGCCGCCGCCTGATCGGCGACGCCATCAAGATCTGAAGAGGCCGGTGGAAACACCGGCCTTTTTCTTTGCGCGCGGCGGGGCCAGGGTCATCCTCATGACCCGCGACGAGATGTTCGCCTACGCTCTGAGCCAGCCCGGCGCCGAGGATTCGACCCTGCACGGCGGCCGCTGCATCCGCGTGCGGGGACACTGGATCGTCAACGAAGGGCGCGAGCCGGACGCGCTGGCGCTCGCACTGGATCTCGACACCGTGGCCTTTCTGAAAGAGACCGAGCCGGAGGCCTATTTCCAGACCCCGCACTACGAGGGCTGGCCCGCCGTGCTGGTTCGGCCGGAGCGGGCCGATGACGACCGGCTGCGGGAGCAGATCGACAAGGCCTGGGCCCGCCGGGCCACGAAGGCCCAGCGGCTGGCGCGCGGCCTGTAGGCTTTGCGGTTGCGCCGGTGGCGGCGGGCATTAGGCTGGCGCCGTTCACAGCCGGGAGTCCTCCGTGTCCCTGATCGCCTGCCGCGCCGCCCTGATGGGCGTCTCCCTGCTCGCCCTCGCCGCCTGCGCCGCCGGTCCCGGCGACATGGCCATGACCACGGACTCGCCGGCGTGGGTCGAGCCTGACCCGGCGCCGCCACCGCAACAGGCCCCGGCGCGGGAATCCACCGCCTTCACCCTCGGCACCGACCAGCCGCGGGCGCCGGAGCAACTGGCGGTGCGGTTCGACAAGGCCGACCTGACGATCAAGGTGATCCCGGACGACAAGGCCATCGACGCCGTCGCCCTGCTGGATTTCACCGCCACCTCGCCCGTCGACCGGCTGGTGGTCGAGCTGGACACCTTGCTGACCGTCTCGGAGGTCGCCGTGAACGGCGCGCCCGTCCCCGCCGGCCGCTGGTCCAATCCCGAGGGCCGGATGACGGTCCAGCTGGCGGAGCCGCTGGCAGCCGGCGAGACGGCCGAGCTGCGCATCGCCTATGCGGGCCAGCCGCGCGTGGCGCCGATGGCGCCCTGGGACGGCGGCTTCGTCTGGGCCACGGCCCCGTCGGGCGAGCCCTGGATCGCCACTGCGGTCCAGCCCGAGGGCTGCGACATCTTCTGGCCCTGCATCGACCATCCGCTCGCCGAGCCGGGCCGGGTGGACCTGCACATCACCGTGCCGTCCAACCTGTCGGCGCCGTCGAACGGGAAATTCCTCGGCACGGTCGATCACGGCGACGGCTGGACGACGTGGAACTGGTCGGCGGCCAATCCCAACACCTACGCCATCGCCCTGAACATCGGCCCGTACGTTGAGATCGCCGACACCTATGAGAGCCGCTTCGGCAACCGCTATCCGATCCAGTACTGGCACCTGAAGTCCGACGATCCGGCCAAGGCGCGGGCCCTGTTCGACGAGATCGCCCCGATGCTCGACTTCTACGAGGCGACGGTCGGCCCCTACCCGTTCGGCGACGAGAAGATGGGCGTGGTCGAGACGCCGCACCTCGGCATGGAGCACCAGACGATCAACGCCTACGGCAACGAGTACAAGCTGGACGGCCGCGGCTTCGACTGGCTGCTGCACCACGAACTGTCGCACGAGTGGTTCGGCAACCAGCTGACCAACCGCAACGCCGACGACATGTGGCTGCACGAGGGCCTCGGCAGCTACATGCAGCCGCTCTACGACCGCTGGCTGCACGGCGAGACCTTCATGCAGGCCTCGCTGCTGGACCAGCGCCGCGGGCTGATCAACAAATTCCCCGTAGTCTCGGGCGAGGAGAAGTCCGAGGACGAGGTCTACCAGGGCGACACCGGTCCGGGCCTCGACATCTACAACAAGGGCTCGCAGATCGCCCACAGTCTGCGCATGCTGATCGGCGACGAGGCCTTCTTCCGCTCCGTGACCCGGCTGGTCTACGGCACGGCGACGCCACGTCCGGGCGAGTTCCGGCCGCGCTACGGCACGACCGACGAGTTCCTGGCCATCGTCAACGAGGAGACGGGCCGGGACCTGACCTGGTTCTTCCAGGGCTACCTCTACCAGGCCGTCCTGCCCGACCTGCGCCAGACGCGGGCCGATGGGGAACTGACGCTGGAGTGGGTCACCGGCAACGGCGGCGTCTTCCCGATGCCGGTCGAGGTCGAGATCGACGGCCGCCGGCAGACGGTGGCGATGACCGGCGGCCGCGGCCGGATCGCGGTCCCGGCGGGCGCCCATGTGCTGATCGATCCGGACAACAAGGTGCTGCGCCGGCTGGACTTCATCGAGGCCTGGAAGGCGGCGGGCGGGGGTTCGGACTGACCCGTTTCGCCCTCCTCGCCGCCCTGCTGCTTGCGGCCTGCGGCGGCCCTGCCCTGACGCCCCGCCCGCTCGAACTGATCCCGGCGGACGGCGAGCGGACCTTCATGCGGTGGAACAACGGCTGGCGACTGTCACTCGCGCCACCACGGTTTCCCTACAACCGCGAGACGGTCGTCTTCGCAGGCATGTCCGGCGCGGGCGCCGGCAGTCCGTTCGGCTGCGGCGTCGAATACGCTCCTGCCGGCTATTTCAGCATGGCCCGCGGGCCGCTGGTCTGCGCCATCGGCCAATCCGGCGGCGCGGTGCGGCTCGCGCCGGTCGGCAGAGCGCTCCACTACCGGGTGTTCGACGCCGCGCCGACATCCGGCGGCCTGACCGTCGTGACCGCTCCGCACGGCGGCGGCGCATTGGTGACGACCCTGTCGCCTCGCGGAGACATCCTGAGCGAGAGGCTTCTGCCGGTGCGAAACCCCGACCAGGTCGTGATCCTGCCATCGGGACGGCTGGTCGTCCTGAAGCAAGAGGACGACGGCTGCGGCTGGACCGTCCTCGACCTCGAGGGCGAAGCGCCCCGGCAGGTCTCCAGAACCCCGGCCGATCACGCCTACCAGTGCCAGTCGTCCAGCTCCGCGCGCACCGTTCTCCGCGACCAGACCACAGGCGAGGCCTATCTGCATTTCGACCACCCGACCCGACATCGCCTGTACAGGATCGGCGAACCGGGGCCCGGCGGGCCTGCCGTGCTGGCGGCGGCGGATATCGCGGACGGCGTGCCCCTGAACGAATCCTCAGAGCCCAGCACCCTGATGGTCAACGACGGCGTTCTGCTGTTCAGCGCCGGACGGAACGCGACTTTCGGAGCCCGGATCGGCGTCCGTGACCTTGCCGCCAGTCGGAGCGGCTATGTCGACCTGCCGGGATCGGGCTCGTCCCAGCCGAGCTCCAACGCCGGCGTCATCGCCTTTCTGCCGCCAGCCGCCCCGGGGGGAGCGCCCCGCGTGGTGCTGCAGCATCCGCACACCGGTCATTCGACGATCGGGACGATCGACGTATCGGCGGCGGTCGACGACTAGCCTCCCTCCAGCGCCTCCGCCGTCACCGACTGCCGCACCAGCTGGCAGGCGCCCTGGGTGGTCAGGAAGGCGATGTCGGCGGCGTCGCGGCCGCAGGCGATGCGCACCAGCCCCTCGACCGGCGCCAGTCCCGTCGGATCGACCAGCCACCAGCCGTTCGAGAGCCAGACCTCGAAGATGGCGTGGAAATCCGGCGGCGTCAGCTGATGGGCGTAGGCGCTGACCGCCCGGGCCGGAATGCCCGAGGCCCGGCACAGGGTGATGCCCATGTGGGTGAAGTCGCGGCACACGCCGGCGCGGTCGATGAAGGTGCGGGCGGCGGTGGTCTCGCTGTCGGACGCGCCCGGCTCATAGTCGATTTCGGCGCGGATCCAGTCGAGGATTTTCAGCACCCGGTCGCCGCCGACGGTGCCGCCGAAGGTACGTTCCGCGAAGCGCCCGAACTGGTCGGACGGGCAGTAGCGGCTGGGGTTCAGATAGGGCAGGACCTCGGCCGGCAGGTCGTTCCAGTCGTGCTGGACGGTGACCGGCGGCAGCCCCTTGAGCGTGCCGTTGTCGACCACGGCCTCATAGGTCAGGGCGACCTCGCCGGACAGGTGGGCGCGCAGGGTGCGGGCCCCGAACTCCTCGTCCTGGTCCTCGATGAACTCGACGGCGGGCGCGGTGGTCAGCCGCTCCTCGAGGATGGCCTGTCCCGGCCAGTGCGCCACCTGGATCTTGTAGATCGCGTCGGTAGGCGGGTCGAAGCGATAGACGAGGTTGGCGCGGACGCGAATTTTCATGGGGCCGGACTGCGCCGACCCCATGGTTTCGTCAATCCGTCAGCCGCGGACTTCAATCGCTGTCGGAATCGTCGCCCGAGACGACCACGATCGCAGCCGCGATGACGCCGGCGATGGCGAGAAGGCCGATAACCGGGATGCCCGCGAATTCGCTGGACGCTTCGGCCCTGGCTCCGACGCGGTCGCCGACCCGGGTGAACCCCTGGCTGGTCGCCGCCGCCTGACCGGCGATCAACAGACATCCAGCCGTGACGGCTGCAAGCGTCTTCTTCATGGCATCTCTCCCGATTTACCTCATGCCCAAATGGCCCGACCGGGAGTTATGTTCCCGTATCACGGGTATCAGACAATCTCAGGATCTCCGGCGTCCCAGCCATGGCAGGGCGAACAGCAGCGGCAGGGCGAAAAAGACGAAGTGGCCGCCCGTGGCGAAGTAGACGGCGACGCTGACCGCGACCGCCACGACCACCACGATCAACATCACGCCGGGCCGCATGGATCCTCCCTGAGCCGCCGCATTCAACAGCGAACCGGCGCGCGGCGCGGTGGTTCCGGCGTCCCGCGTCAGGGCTCCAGTTCGATGTCCCAGTAGAGGTAGTCGAGCCAGCTCTGGTGCAGATAGTGGGGCGGGAACCGGCGGCCGAACTCCTGAAGCTGCCAGGCGCTGGGCCGGTGCGGAGTGCGGCGGATGGGCATGCCGGCCTGCTGGGGCGTGCGACCGCCCTTCTTCAGGTTGCACGGGCTGCAGGCGGCGACGATGTTCTCCCACGTCGTGCGTCCGCCCCGGCTGCGCGGGATCACATGGTCGAAGGTCAACTCGGTCGTCGCGTTGCAATACTGGCAGGCGAAACCGTCGCGCAGAAAGACGTTGAAGCGGGTGAAGGCGGGCTGCCGATCCTGATCGACGTAGTTCTTCAGCGCGATCACGCTGGGCAGGACGATTTCCATCGAGGGACTGCGCACGACCTTGTCGTAGGTCGAGACCACATCGACGCGATCCTGGTAGACCGCCTTGACCACCTCTTCCCACGGCCAGATCGACAGCGGGTAGTAGGACAGCGGCCGGAAGTCGGCGTTGAGCACCAGCGCAGGCCAGCCGGACGGGGGGCGGCTCAGGACCTGCATCAGGCCCTCGCCATGCGAACGAGGCTTATCGACGCGACCGGACTGAAGACACGTCTCCTTCCCTGGCTGTGTCCGAATCCTACGCCTGATTCGACAGCTTGGCGATGACGGCCGGACGACGTTTCGACAACGCTCAGCCCCGCGCCGCGCTCCCGGGGAAGGCCGGCAGGCTCCAGCCCCAGATCAGGGCCCCGGCGCGCAGGGCGAAGCCGCAGGGCGCGGCGATCAGGGCCGCCGGCCACGCCTCGAGCCCGGCGGCGCGGGCGACCACATAGATGGTCGCGGCCAGCAAGGCCGCCGAGACGGTGATCTCGCGCCGCAACAGGATCGACGGCTGGCCCGCCAGAAGATCGCGGACGATGCCGCCGAAACAGGCGGTCAGGGCCCCCATGACGATGCAGATCAGCGGCGCCACGCCGAAGATCTCGGCCTTCGCCGCTCCGAAGACGCCGTAGGCCGCGAGCCCGATGGCGTCGAGCCACAGCAGGGCGCGGAAGCGCCACGGCCGGGCGCCGACCATCCACACCGCCACGGAGGCGGCGACGCAGACGGCGATGTAGCGCCAGTCGCCGACCCAGAACACCGGAGCGCCGATCAGCAGGTCGCGCAGGGTGCCGCCGCCGACCCCGGTGATGGCGCCAAAGAAGGCGAAGGTGACGAGGTCATGCCGCTCGCGCGCCGCCGCCAGGGCCCCGGTGGCCGCGAACACCGCTACGCCGGCGAAATCCAGAGCGCCGAGCACGGTCTCAGGGGTGGCCAGCGCTGGATCGACGATCGGGGTCACTCTGGTCTCTCTCTATCGTCTCGCGCGCGGCGCTCGCCTACTTGAGAGACGGGGCCTTCTTCAGCGCGACATCGCCACGCTTCACCGCTCCATACCATCCCCACAGGAGATGCGCCGCAACGCTGCGGTGCGGGCGCCAGATTTCGGCGCGGATGTAGACCTCCTTCTCGCGCGGACGCAGGGCCGCGCCGTCGGCCCAGCGCATCGCTTCCTGCAGGGCGATATCGCCGGCCGGGAAGACGTCCCGCCGGCCCTCGCAGAACATCAGGAAGGTCTCGGCCGTCCATTTGCCGACGCCCTTGATCGCCGTCAGGGCGGCGATGGCTTCCCCGTCCGACAGCCGCTCCAGGTGATCGAAATCGATGCGCCCCTCGACATGGGCGCGGGCGATCTCATGCCCGTACGTCGCCTTCTGAATGGAGAGGCCGAAGGTTCGCAGCGTCTCGATGTCCATGGCGAGCATCCGTTCGGGAGTCACCTCGCCGCCGAGCCCGGCCTCCACGCGCGCCCAGATCGCCGCGGCCGACGCCAGCGAGACCTGCTGGTCGACGATCATGTGAAACAGGCCTTCGAACCCACCGACGCGGCGGCGCCACTCGAAGGCCGGAGTCTGGGCATGCGCCTGCGCGAGGGCCGGATCGAGGTCCACGACCGCCCGCCGCGCCGCCTCGATATCGTCCAGCCAGTAAGGTGTCTGCATGCGCCAACCTTGGCGGGCGGGCTCGGGCGCCACAAGCGCGACGGCTGTGATCGCGTCCGCTTCCCGCTATCCTGCCCCCGATGTTCGCCACCCGCTTCGCCCCCTCGCCGACCGGCCGCCTTCACAAGGGCCACGCCTTTTCGGCCCTGACGGCCTGGAGGGCGGCGCGGGACGCGGGCGGCCGCTTCATCCTGCGGATCGAGGATATCGACCCGACGCGATGCCGGCCGGAATTCGAAGCGGGAATCCTCGAGGATCTGCGATGGCTGGGTCTGGACTGGGAAACCCCGGTCCGGCGGCAATCGGAGCATCTGACCGACTACGCCACGGTGGTGGACGTGCTGAACCGGCGGGGCCTGCTGTATCGCTGCTTCCGCACCCGCAAGGACATTCTCGACGCCATCGGCGACGCTCCGCACGGCGCGGCCGAAGCGCTGCGCCCCGGTCCTCATCCGGCCGACGAGGAGGCCACCCTGCTGGCCGAGGGGCGGCCGTTCGCCTGGCGGCTGTCGCTGGATCGCGCGCGGGAGGTGCTGGGCGGGCGGGCCTGGGGGGCGCTGGCCTTCGTCGAGGAGGGCCGGGGTCCCGGCGGCGAGCGCGGCCTGATCCGGGCCCGCCCGGAGACCGCGGGCGACGTCGTGGTGGCCCGCAAAGACGCCGGAGCCGCCTATCATGTGGCGGTCACCCACGATGACGACCTTCAGCGCGTCACTCATGTGATCCGCGGCGAGGACCTGTTCGAGGCGACCCACATCCATGTGCTGTTGCAGGCGCTGATGGGCTGGCCGACGCCGGTCTACCGTCACCATCGCCTGCTGACCGGCGACGATGGCCGGCGGTTCGCCAAGCGGGACAACTCCGTTACCCTGGCGCAACTGAGGGCGGAGGGCGCCAGTCCGGAGACGCTGCGGGCCGGGTTGGGCTTCTGATCAGACCGCCAGCCGGCCATCGGCCTCGTCGGCGGGGAAGACCACGTCCTTGTCCGGCTTCTCCGCGCCGACGCCGGGCGCCCCGAGCCGGGTCAGGACATGGCGGATGACATTCAGCCGGGCCGTCTTCTTGTGGTCGGTGGCCACCACCGTCCACGGGGCATGGGCCGTATGAGTCTCCGCCAGCATCCGGTCGCGCGCGGCGGAGTAGGCGTCCCAGCGCTTTTGGGCCTCGGCGTCGAGCGACGAGATCTTGAACCGTTTGAGCGGGTCTTCGACCCTTTCGGCCAGACGCTCCGCCTGCTCCTCCTTCGAGATGTCGAACCACAGCTTGATCAGCAGGATGCCGGAATCGACCAGCATGCGTTCGAATCGCGGTGCGTCCTTCAGGAACTGTTCGTGCTGCGCCGGGGTGCAGAACCCCATCACCGGCTCGACGCCGGCCCGGTTGTACCAGGAGCGGTTGAAGATGGACGTTTCGCCCGCTGCGGGCAGGTGGGGAGCGTAACGCTGGAAATACCACTGGCTGCTCTCGCGCTCGCCCGGCTTGGGCAGGGCGAAAACCCTGGTCTGCCGCGGCGACATGTATTCGGTCAGACGCTTGATCGAGCCGTCCTTGCCGGCGGCGTCGCGACCCTCGAAGACCATCACGACCCTGAGCCCCGCGTCGATGGCCCAGGCCTGGGCCTCGACGAGCTTGAGCTGAAGACGTTCCAGTTCGGGCTGATAGGCGTCCGGTTTCTTTCCCATGGCGGGAGCTTGGGCCCGCCGACGGCGCCGCACAAGATGACCGAATGTTCAGGTGCCGCCGGACGGAGCGCCCGTTAGAGTTCCGCCAAATTCCGGGAGACGTCATGAACATCATCCGGCGCGCGCTGCTGGGCTGGGCCGCGGGCCTCCCGGCGCTGACGGCCATGCCGGCGTTGGCCCAGGCGGAGACTTTCGACGAGGCGCTGGATGCCGCCTTCCGGGTCGGTCCTCCGGCGCTGGCTGGCGGCGTGGCGACGCCCGACGGCCTGATCTGGTCGGGCGTCCGGGGCGTGCGGCGCGCCGCGTCCGACGAGGCGGCCACGACGATGGACCGCTGGCATCTCGGCTCGAACACCAAGGCGATGACCGCCGCCGTCTTCGCCCGACTGGTCGAGCAGGGCCGGACGCACTGGGGCCTTACGCTGGCGGAGGTGTTCCCGGACGCGGCGCTCGATCCGGCGTGGCGGGACGTCCCCATCGAGGCCGTGATGCGCCATCGGGCCGGGATGCTGGACCAGCCTGAACTCGGCATGGCCTGGCTCATGACGGCCCGCGCCGATCCCCGCCCCCTGCCCGCCCAGCGGGCAGCGCTGGCCGCCGCGGCCCTGGCCCGGGCGCCGGGTGGCCGCCCGGGGAGCTTCGCCTACGCCAACCTGAACTACGTCATCGCCGGGGCGGCGATCGAGGCGATCACCGGCGGCGCGTGGGAGGACGCCATGCGGGCCGAGGTGTTCGGGCCGTTGGGCCTGTCCAGCGCCGGCTTCGGCGCTCCCCCTGACCCGAACGCCTGGGGCCATCGTCAGCTCGGCGGCCGACCGACGCCGATGGACCCGTCCAGTCCCGGGGCCGACAATCCAGCCGCTCTCGGCCCCGCCGGCACAGCCCACATGACCGTGGCCGACTACGCCCGCTGGACCCGCGCAATCAGCGGCGATGGCGACTGGCTGTCCGGCGAAAGCCTGACCCGGCTGAACACCACGACAGAGACCGAACCGGCCTACAGTCTCGGATGGATCGTGCAACCGGCGCCGCCGTCCGGCGCCTTCGCCGGGGCCGGCGACACCCTCGCCCACGAGGGCTCCAACACCATGTGGCACACGCTCGCGGTCGTCGCCCCGACGCCCGGGCTCGCGGTCTTCACCTTCGCCAACGATGGAACGAAGGGGCCCGCGGCGTGCCGGATGCTGGCGCAGAGGCTGATCGCGCTTACCGGCTGAGTTCGCGCCCCCTGTTCGGCCGGGCGCGGCGCGGTCTATGAGTGGCCCGGCATGGATCGCGATTTCGCCGATTTCTGGAACCTGCTGTGGGAGGCCGGGCTCGGCCTGTGCGCGGCGTTCGCCCTGCTGAACGCCTTCGCGCCGCATCAGGACCTTCCGTGGAAGCCGCTGGACCTGAACCATCCGATCGGACAGGCCACAGCGGCCAAGGTCGCCGACTTCGAGCTGGCCCGCACCGCCGCGCCGGAGGAGATCAAGGCCGTCACCGACGCCTGCATGCAGGTGCTGCGCGAGGCTGGCGTGCAGGTCCAGCGGGCCGAGGACCGCGACGACGGCGGCTTCTGCGTCGTGCGCGGGGCGGTCAGGATCACCGGCGGGGCGGTGACGCCGCTCGCGCCCGGCGGGCTGGTCATGCAGTGCCCCCTGGCGGTGCGCTACGTGATCTGGGACCGGCAGGTGCTGCAGCCGGCGGCGGCGGCCACCTTCGGATCGCGGGTGGCGCGGGTCGAGAACTACGGCTCCTATTCCTGCCGCCGCCTGTACGGCCAGACGGACGTGGCGGTGCGGCCCTCCGAGCATGCCCGGGCCAATGCGCTGGACATCGCAGGCGTGACGCTCGAGGACGGCCGGACCATCTCCGTGGCCAACGACTGGACCGGCGAGGGCCGGCGCGGCGAGGAAGGGCGGAGCTTCCTGAAGCGCATCCGGGACGGGGCCTGCCGTGTGTTCTCGACCGTGCTGACGCCGGACTACAACGAGGCGCACAAGGATCATCTGCACCTCGACGGCGCGCGGAGAGGCCTGTGCGCCTGACCTCCGGTAACCCTGTTCGCCGGCGGTCCGAATCGGTTTGCGGTTGACCGGCCCCGCTTTGCGCGAGAGAAATGCCCCGCAGTCCGGATTTGGCGCGGCTTCCAACCCCGTGCAGCGCTCCTTCGCCTGAACGAGCTTGTCCAGATGGGCTGACGGGCGACCCCATGACGGGCGCCTGCCTGGAAAGCGCGTTTACGGAGACGCAGACATGGCGACCGGCACGGTCAAGTGGTTCAACCCCACCAAGGGCTACGGCTTCATCCAGCCCGATGGCGGCGGTCAGGACGTGTTCGTTCACGTCACGGCCGTTCAGAAGGCGGGCCTGCAAGGCCTCGATGAGAACGCCAAGGTCGAATACGAGCTGGAATCCCAGCGCGGCAAGACCTCGGCGGTGGAGCTCAAGCTGCTTTGATGCCGGGCCGCGGTCAGAAGGCTCCGCCTTCTCGACCCGACGCGGCCTGGTCGAGCTGAACCGAAAATCTACGGAACGGGCGCGGCGGCTTCGGCCTCCGCGCCCTTCTTTGTTCAGGCCGCGCTCGTCGGCCGTTCCGGACCTCCCGACCCGACGCGGCCAGGTCTCTGCCCGGCGGACCACTGCGCCAGCACCACCCCGGTCAGCAGGGCCGCCGCGCCGGCCAGCTGGGCGCCGGTCATGGTCTCGGCGAACAGCATCCAGCCGAGCACCGCCGCGACCACCGGCTGGATCAGCACCGTCACCGCCGTCAGGGCCGCCGGCAGCCGGCCGAGCGCCCAGGCGACGCCGCCCTGCCCCGCCACATGCACCAGCCCCAGCCCGGCGCAGGCCAGCCAGCCGGCCGCCGACGCGGGCGCCAAGGGCTCGCCCAGCGCCAGCGACACGCCGAGCAGCAGCGGCAGGCCCAGCGCCGTCGACCACAGCATGATCCGTCCCGCCGAGGCCCGCCCGCGCAGCACCTTCACGGTCAGGAAATAGCCGGCGTACCAGAGCGCCGTCACCGCCGCGAACAGGTCGCCCAGCCGCGGATCCGGCCCCTGCCGCCCGTCCGCCCCCGCCGACATCGTCCATGCCCCCACCAACGCCACGGCCAGCGCCAGCAGGAACAGCGCCCGCGGCCGCTCGCGGAACATCAGCCAGGCCACGGCCGTGACCACCACCGGCGTCAGATTTGTCAGGGTCGTGGCGTTGGCCACCGAGGTGAAGGCGATCGAATAGTGCCAGAAGGCCAGGTCGAGCACGAAGAACAGCGCCGCCAGCCCCATAAGCAGCGACGGCCGCCCCGGCCCGCGCTCGTCCGCCGCCTGCCCCGGCCGCAGCACCAGCAGCATCAGCCACGGCAGGGCGAAGGCGAAGCGCCAGAACCCCGCCGCCGCCGGCCCCGTATCGGCCAGCCGCACGAGGATCGGGGCCAGCCCCAGCACCGCCGCCGAGACGACGAGAACGAGCAGGGCTTGCGTGCGGGCGGAGAGCATATCCGCCGTATAGCGGTCCTTCTCCCCTTGCGGGAGAAGGTGGCGGCCGAAGGCCGACGGACGAGGGGTCGACGGGACGCTGACACCCTCTGAAAGCCGCTCGCCGTCGACCGGTGCAACCCCTCATCCGGCCTCGCTGCGCTCGGCCACCTTCTCCCGCAGGGGGAGAAGGAAATCAGAATCGCCCCCCGACCGTCATCAGCGCCGGCGTCGCCTGAGCATGAGGAAGGCGGCGGCGGGGAGCAGGGCGGCGGCGGCCCACGCCCCCGCCACGCGCAGGCCGCGCGGCCCGCCTCCCGCCTCTTCCCGCACCACCTCCGCGGTCGGATCGAGCTCCTCGAGGTCGGCGCCGGCGGCCATCGTCCCGGCGGCCTCCTGTTCCTGCAGCGGGGTCTGGGTCATCGGCTCATCCCCTCAATCGATCGGGCTCATCCGGGCCGACTCCGCAGCGTGGCCCCGGCTTTCGCGCGCCCCGCCCGACATCGACCCGCCGCAGCGTTCGAACTCCTCGCGGTACCGGTCGGCCAGGCGCTCGTTCCTGTCCGACTTGTCCTTCAGGCGCAGGAACCAGTGCGACTCCTCCTCGTACATATGGGTCAGGACCGCGCCCTCGATGTGGGCCAGCTTGTCCTTCCACTCCGGCGTGGAGGGGGCGATGTTCTCCCACTCCGACATCTGCATCTTGGCAGTGGTCTGCTCGGTATAGGCGTGGCCGGCGTGCATCTTCTCGCCGCACTGGGCCAGGGCCGGATACAGCACCACCTCCTCGGCCATGGAGTGGGCGTTGAGCATCACGGCCAGCTCGCGCATCGCCGCCACGCGGTCCTCGGCCGACTCGGCGTCGCGGCAGGCGGCGAAGCGGGCGCGGATTTCGTCGTGGTGGTCGAGCACCATCCACAGCCAGCCGCCGGTGCTGGCGACGGCGCGGGCGTTGGCGGTAGCCTCGTTGCGTTTCTCCTCGTTCGGCATGGGGGTGATCTTGCCGAGAACCTTGTCGACGACGGACATGGGCGGGGGGTTCCTTTGCGGGGGTTGCGGGTCGCTAGGGCAACCGGGCGCGAGGGGGTGGAGTTCCCCGCAATCTCCCTCCCGCCCCGGGGAGGGTGGCGGAGCCGAAGGCGACGCCGGGCGGGGACGGCTGGCCGAAGCCGCGAACCCGCCGCGGGCCGCCCCCACCCTGTCGCCGCTGCGCGCCGACACGTCAAAAGTGGACGCACGTCTTTCCAGGGTGAGAAGGACACCTGCGCCTCACCCGCGCCCGAACCACGCCCCCCAGTCGCGGCGATCGTACCGGTCCCAGCGCCAGTGCCGCCGCAGCCGCTCGGCCACGAGGGGGTCGCCCGGCCGCCAGACCTCGCAGGTCCGGTTCACCCCCTGCACCGCCTCGACCACCTCCAGCCGGCCGGCCGGGCGGCGGCAGCCGGCGCAGCGGAACCGTCCCGCCAGCCACAGCTCGCCGAGGCAGACCGTGCGCCGCCGCTCCGGCAGGCTCGCGCTGTCGACCGCCTGGCAGCGGCCGCAGGGTTCGCAGTGCAGGCGCAGCACCAGGCCGCGCCGCCGGGCGACCTGCAGGGTGATCAGGCGCGGCGGCGCGGGCGGCCCCGGATGGCCGTGCGGCAGCATGGGCCTAGAGCCAGCCGCAGGGGTTGTCGGGCCGGGGCCGGCGCGAGACGTACGACAGATGCGCCGCCCGCCGCCCGCAGGCGCAGACGAACCGCCGGCTCAGCCCCTCGCCCGGGCGCGGCCCGTCGCCGAACAGCCGGTCCGGATTGAACAGCGCCTCGCGCCCGCAGCCGGGCCGCAGACAGCGCACGTGCAGCAGGCGGGCGGGGGTCTTGGGGGACGGGCGGGGCGAGGGATCAGGGGCGGGGGGCGAGGGACGGACCGGGAAAGGGGGACGCAACTGGAGGGCTCCGGGGAACCACCGACGGAGGGGGTTGTAGCGGAGGCGCGGGGGGTGAGGGAGGGGATTGTTCGGGGTTTGTTCCGGTGGCTGTGGATGAACGCGGGTTGGTGGTTGGGAGACCGGCCGCGCCCCCTCCCCCGCTTTCGTCATCCTCCGGCGCGCGCAGCGCGACCGGGGACCCAGCGGCGCCGAAGGCGACCTGTTCAGGCAGGCTTGGGCCTTCGAAGACGACGATGATCCGGCGCCTAGTCGCACCTACGATTTGCGAATCGGATCTTTTATGGTACAGTCGACCTGTGCCAACCTCCACAATCAGTTCCAACGGCACTTACGGGGACCATCGCATGCGCAACAGAACACTCTTCATACGGGCACACCATGCACACCGTCCTCTTCTACCGCACCCCATCGGGCCGTCCCGTCATCAAGGAGTGGCTGCGCTCGTTCGATAAGCCGGATCGCGCTGTACTCGGCGAGGATCTCAAGACGCTCCAGATCGGCTTTCCGATGGGCCTGCCGCTTTGCCGGTCGCTCGGAAGCGGGCTCTGGGAAGTGCGGTCCAGTCTGGCGGGGAACCGTGAGGCGCGGATGATCTTCTTTCACGATGCGAAGGCCAAGGCCCTCGTCGTGGTGCACGGCTTCCTCAAGAAGTCGCAGAAGACGCCGAAGACCGACCTCGATCTGGCGTTGAGGCGAATGAAGGAGTTCAGCCCGTAAGGGGCAGACCATGAGTGAAACGAAAATCCGCGACCTGTCCGACCTCGACACCCTGGACGACTTCCTCGACGAGGAAGGCATCCGCGAAGAGGTCACCCTGCGTGCGATCAAGCGCGTGGTCGCGCTGCAACTGCGTCAGGCCATGGCCGAGCGGAAGATGACCCTGTCCGCCGTGGCGACGGAAATGGGCACCAGCCGGGCGCAGCTGAACCGGGTGCTGGACCCGGAAGAGTTCAACGTGACGCTGGAAACGCTGAGCCGCGCCGCGAAGGTGGTGGGGCGGGGACTGAAGGTGGAGCTGGTTTAAACGAAAAGAGGCAGCCGTGACGGCTGCCTCTCGTTCGTTGCCGGGTTTACTAGGCGCGCTGGATCAGCGACCACGTAACAGCCTTACCCCCATACGGGGGCATGACGTTGGTCTTGGCGATCGGCGCGGTGGTGGTCGGCGTACCGAGCACCTTCCAGATTCCGCTTTCCGGGCAGCGCTCCCCGGTCTTGGCTGTGGTTCCGATAGGCATAGCAGTTGGTCTCCACGGCGATTGAAAAACCCCGCGAGACCGACTAACTTAGGCTTGCTACAGCAAGTCAGTGCGGCCTCAGCCGAGCGGTAGCGCCGTTAGACTACAGCCGCGGACTTCAGGGCGGGCCAGGAAACTGGCCCGCCCTTTTCGTATTGGTAACCAAACCCGATGTCCAGCGGAATTATTGGATCCGCACATTTAGATCTTGATCCACGGGTCAACACCTTCGGATCTTGTGTTTGTCGCGGTCCACCGTCAGACTGTTCGGACGAAGGAGATGGCAATGTTCAAGCGTCCAGCGGTCCCCGGCTCGAGGTTTGTCGCTCCAGCGGAAATCCCCGTCGTCATGGGTCCCTTCCTTGTCAGAGCGGATGTGCAACTCGTGTCGGGCTTCATCCCCGCGGGAGCTCTTATCCCCGACAGGTACCACATTCCCCATCTAGACCCGCGGACGGGCCGTGGATACCAACGGCTTCCCCAAGGTACCCGCGTCAACGAACTGGCTGTAGATCTACGTAAGCAGCGCGTAGATCTACCTACTTCGGTCCTGCTAAATCTTAGAAATAAGGACTCAATCCGCTACACCAAAGGCGGAACACTGAACCTTAAAGACATCGCCGAGAACGAAGCGCGTTTTTACGTTGTCGACGGTCAACACAGAATTCTTGCGCTCGAAAAGCTTATAAACGAAGTCGATAGTGATTATTGGTCAAGTTACCAGATTCCGTTCACCTGCATGATAGGTGCAGACGAAGATGAGGAGATGGAACAATTTTATCTCGTCAACTCAAAGGCTAAATCAGTTCGAACCGATCTCGCACACGAACTCCTCTACAAGCGTGCGCAAGATCCGGGCGTAATGGCCTCCTTGGTTGAACGCGGCCAAGACTGGCAGGTCTATGCTCAGGGAATCGTGAGACGGTTGAGCGAAGAGAGTCCTGTTTGGAGAAACCGGATCAGGTTTGCGTCCATGGAAAAGGGCGATACGGTGATGCCGTCCGCATCCATGGTTACCTCACTAAAATCGGTACTGAGTTCTGGCTACTTCAAGGCTCTCACCGATGATCAACAGCTCAAGATCATAGACGCATACTGGAAAGGCATCCGCGGAGTATTTCCGGAGGCATTTGACCAGCCCAAGGATTTTTCCCTTCAGAAGGGCATTGGCGTCATCGTCATGCACACTCTTCTGATGCAAGTCGTAGAGATCGCCCGGTCCCAAGGACTTCCACTCACCGAAGGTGAAACCTACACCAAGGTTCTAGGGGGGGCTTTGGAAAGACTGCAAGGCGACGATTCTTCTGGAAACGCCGTAGTGGGTCTTGATTTTTGGCGCGCAGCACCTCGCGGCGCCGCTGGGTCTTACTCTAGCAGCGCCGGCAGAAGGGTTCTGATAGCTAAGATACAATCACTGCTGCCGAAAATCTCCATACAGTAGAGCTGGCCCCCAAGGGCCCCTCCCCCTCACCGCCCCTTCCTGAACGCCTCCGCCTTCTCCGCCGCCGCATCCGCCCGCCACCGCTTCGGCGCGCTCTTGTCGACCGCCTCCCCCTCCGCCGTCAGCACCTCGTTGGCGAACTCCAGGTCCATCAGCTTCATGCGCTTGATCTCGTCGCGCAGGCGGGCGGCCTCCTCGAACTCGAGGTTGGCGGCGGCGTTGCGCATGCGGCCTTCGAGGTCCTTGAGGGCGGCCTGGAAGTTGGAGCCGGTGAAGGGTCTGGCCTCCTCCTTCATCCCCGGCGAGGTCAGCTTGTCGAGGGCGCGGGACTCATAGGGGCTGGCCATGATCTCGCGGATGTCGCGCTTGACCGACTCCGGGGTGATGCCGTGTTCGCGGTTGTACTCTTCCTGCTTGGCGCGGCGGCGGTTGGTCTCGGCGATGGCGCGCTCCATCGAGCCGGTCATACGGTCGGCGTAGAGGATGACGCGGCCGTCGACGTTGCGGGCGGCGCGGCCGATGGTCTGGATCAGCGAGGTCTCGGAGCGCAGGAAGCCCTCCTTGTCGGCGTCGAGGATGGCGACCAGGCCGCACTCGGGGATGTCGAGACCCTCGCGCAGCAGGTTGATGCCGATCAGGACGTCGAAGGCGCCCATACGCAGGTCGCGCAGGATCTCGATCCGCTCGAGGGTGTCGACGTCGGAGTGCATGTAGCGGACGCGGACGCCCTGCTCGTGCATGTACTCCGTCAGGTCCTCGGCCATCTTCTTGGTCAGGACGGTGACCAGGGAGCGGTAGCCCTGGCGGGCGACCTGTTTCACCTCGTCGATGACGTCGTCGACCTGGTTGCGCGTGTCGCCTGACACCGGGCGGATCTCGACCGGGGGGTCGATCAGGCCGGTGGGGCGGATAACCTGTTCGGTGAAGACGCCGCCGGTCTTCTCCATCTCCCACGGGCCGGGGGTGGCGCTGACGAAGATCGTCTGGGGGCGCATGGCGTCCCACTCGTCGAACTTGAGCGGGCGGTTGTCGATGGCGCTGGGCAGGCGGAAGCCGTACTCGGCGAGGGTCGATTTGCGGCGGTAGTCGCCGCGGTACATGGCGCTGATCTGGCCGACGGTGACGTGGCTCTCGTCGACGAACAGCAGGGCATTGTCGGGGATGTATTCGAAGAAGGTGGGCGGCGGCTCGCCGGGGGCGCGGCCGGTCAGCCAGCGGGAGTAGTTCTCGATGCCGGCGCAGGAGCCGGTGGCCTCCATCATCTCCAGATCGAAGCGCACCCGCTGTTCGAGGCGCTGGGCCTCCAGCAGCTTGCCGTTCTCGACCATCCAGTCGAGCGTTTCCTTCAGCTCGTTCTTGATGCCGGTGATGGCCTGGTTGAGCGAGGGTCTGGGCGTGACGTAGTGGCTGGCGGCGTAGACGGTGACCTCCTCGAGGTCGGCGGTCTTCTTGCCGGTGAGGGGGTCGAACTCCTGGATGGATTCCAGCTCGTCGCCGAACAGCTGGATGCGCCAGGCGCGGTCCTCCATGTGGACGGGGAAGATCTCGAGCACGTCGCCGCGCTTGCGGAACATGCCGCGCTCGAAGGCGGCGTCGTTGCGCTTGTACTGCAGGGCGATGAGGTCGGCGCGGAGCTTGGACTCGTCGATCTGGTCGCCGACCTTCAGGGTGAAGGTCATGGCCGTATAGGTCTCGACCGAGCCGATGCCGTAGATGCAGGAGACGGAGGCGACCACGATGACGTCGTCCCGCTCCAGGATCGCCCGCGTCGCCGAGTGGCGCATGCGGTCGATCTGCTCGTTCACCGAGCTGTCCTTCTCGATGTAGGTGTCGGTGCGCGGGACGTAGGCCTCGGGCTGGTAGTAGTCGTAGTAGCTGACGAAATACTCGACGGCGTTGTCGGGGAAGAAGGATTTGAACTCGCTGTAGAGCTGGGCGGCGAGGGTCTTGTTGTGGGCGAGGATCAGGGCGGGGCGCTGGGTGGCCTCGATGACCTTGGCCATGGTGAAGGTCTTGCCCGAGCCGGTGACGCCGAGCAGGACCTGGTCGCGCTCGCCCGCATTGGCCGTGGCGACGAGATCGGCGATGGCCGAGGGCTGGTCGCCGGCGGGGGTGTATTTCGTCTCGAGCCGGAAGGGGATGTGCTTGCGGCCGGCCGGCCGTTCGGGGCGGTGCGGGGTCCAGTCGCTGGGCGCGCCGGGGGCCTCCTCCGGCGTCAGGCGCGGGCCGGTGACGGGCGCGAACATCGGCATCCGGTTCTTCGCCGCAGCCGGGTCGAAGAGGAACGGCGCGGGCGCCTCGGCGAGACCCGCGCCTTGGCCGGGGACGTGGACGGGCTTGCCGGATTTGCTGGGAGAACGGGCCATGAACGCAATCTAGGGGGTGGGAGGCGGCAGCGCCATAACGTGCGCGCTCCGCAGGGGATGCGGCGGGCCGGCTGCTGACAGCAGGGTGGCGGCAGGACGCGAACCTCTGGCGCCTGGGCGTTCCGGTGGTAGTCTGCCGCCTCAACCGGGGGAACCGCATGAACTGGATGAACATCGCGCGCGTGGCCAAGGTCGTGGCGCTGCTGGCCTTCGTGCTGCCGTGGCTGGTGGTGTCGTGCAACGGCACGCCGCTTGCGGAGGCCTCGGGCCTGGACCTGGTGACCGGCGGGGTCAAGGCGATGAACCAGGAGGTGTCGGAGAACCGCGATCCGCAGTGGTGGGCCATCGGCGCGCTGGCGCTGATCGTCATCGGCCTGGCGCTGAGTTTCGCGCTGAAGCCGGTGCGGCGGGCGGCGGCGGGGCTGGGCGGCGCGGCCGCGGCGGCGCTGGTGCTGAGCGCCGTCGGCATGATGCTGATGATCGGCTCGTTCCGATCCGAGATGACCGAGAAGATGAACGAGTCGAACGACCCGGCCGCCAACGCCATCTTCGACGCCTCGGAGATGCAGAAGGCCATGGCCGAGGCGATCCGCATCGACACCAAATTCGGCTACTGGCTGGAACTGCTGGCGCTGGCCGGCGCGGCGGGGGCGGCCTTCATGGCCTTCAGCGGGCGGAGTCTGCCGGTGATGGCGGCTCGACCGGCGGCGGGGCCGGTGGATCCGGACAGCGCGTACTGGGACAGCATCGACAAGACTGACCGGGCGTCGCTGGAGGAATACATCTACCGCTTCCCCGAGGGCCGCTTCGTCGAGCTGGCGCGCAGCCGGCTGGCGGGGACGCCGCCGCAGGCGTAACGGCGGCCGCAAGGCTGCTGACAGCAGGCTGGCGGCAGGGACGATGAGAATGTCCGGAAACCGCCAGCGGCGCGGCCCGGCCGTCCCCATGTTGGCGGCCTGACCGAGGAGCCTCCCATGACCACCTTCCGAGACCTGCACCGATCCGGCATGCTGATCCTGCCCAACGCCTGGGACGGAGGCTCGGCGGCGCTGATGCGTTCGCTGGGCGCCAGGGCCATCGCCACGACCAGCGCGGGCGTGGCGTGGGCGCTGGGCTGGCCCGATGGGGACGCCCTGCCGGTCGAGCGGGTGGCGCAGGCGACGCGTGACGTCGTGCGGGCGGCGCAGGAGCTGCCGGTCTCCGTCGACTTCGAGGGCGGCTATTCCGACGATCCGGGGGCGGTCGCGGCGGCGGCCCGGACGGTGGTCGAGGCGGGCGCGCAGGGCATCAATATCGAGGACGGTGGCGGCGCGCCCGAAGCGCTGGCGGCCAAGATCGCAGCCATCCGGGCGGCCGTGGGGCCGGACCTGTTCATCAACGCCCGCTGCGACGTCTGGCTGAGGGGCGTCGGCCCGGCGCAGAGCCGGGTGGCCGAGGCGGCGCGGCGGGGCGCGATCTATCGGGCGGCTGGGGCGGACGGGCTGTTCGCGCCCGGGCTGACCGACGAGGCCGGCATCGCGGAACTGGTCCGGTCGACGGACATGCCGCTGAACCTGCTGGCCTATCCCGGACTGCCCGACGCGGCGGCGCTGGAGCGGCTGGGCGTGCGCAGACTGAGCGCCGGCTCTGCCATCGTCGGCGCGGCGCTGGGCCGGGCGGCGGCGCTGACCCGAGGCTTCCTCGCGGATGGCCGTTCGGCGCCGCTGATGGAGGGCGCGCTGGGCTGGGGCGAGCTCAACGCCCTGATGCCGGCGACCGGTTGAGCATGGCGCCGCCCGGCCTGACCCTGTCCTGGCTCGACAGCCCGATCGGTCCGCTGGCGCTGGCTTGCGACGACGGCGGCGTGCTGCGCGGATTGTCGTTCGGAGACGGGCTGATCAAGGCGATGCGGCGCGAGTATCCGCAGGCCGTCCTCGCAGACGGCGAGACTCCGGCGGCGCTCGCCCGCACCCTCGCCGCCTATTTCGACGGCGACCGCGAAGCCTTGACCCGCGCGCCGTGGTCGCTGGACGGCGCGGCGGCCGGCGACGGCTTTCAGGCCCGGGTGTGGCGGGCGCTGGCCGAGGTGCCGGCGGGCGTCACCATCAGCTACGGCGAGATGGCGAAGCGCGCCGGAGAGCCGGGCGCGGCCCAGGCGGCCGGCGTGGCCCTGAACCGCAACCCGATCCCGCTGGTGCTGGCCTGCCACCGTGTCGTGGGGGCGGACGGGGCGCTGGTCGGCTTCGGCGGCGGGCTGGAGCGGAAGGGCTGGCTGCTCCGCCACGAGGGAGCGCTGCTGATCTAGAACTGGGCTCCCGCGGTCGGCACCGTGAGGGCGCGCGCCAGACGATCACGGGCGGCGACCACGTCGGGCCGGGCATAGGCGACGGCCAGCACCTCGGCGATGCGGCGGTCGTAGTCCGTTGCCCGCTGGTTCACTTCGTAGCTGTGCAGGGTGCTGACGCCGCTGTCGGCCAGGGATTCGTCGGCGAGGATCAGCAGCAGGGCGTCCGCGGCGCCGTCGGCGTCGCCGCGACAGGCCTGGGCCTCGACCCAGGTCAGCGGCGCGTCGCGCCAGTTCTGCTCCATGTGGGCGAAGGCCGGCCCGGCGGTGACGCGATCCCCCATAGCGTGGGCGGCGCAGGCGCGCACGTGCATGGCCTGCATGACGCCATAGCCCGTGGCCATGTCGCTATCGAGTGTCTTGACGGTGGCGATGGCCCGGGCGTTGTCGCCGGCCCTCAGATAGAACCAGCCGAGGTTTATGGTCTGGCTGACGTTGCCGCCGGAGCCCTCGTCCCGTTTCGCGGCCGCCTGCATCTGCACGACTGCTTCGTCCAGCCGATCCAGGTCCATCAGCAACCGCGCCCGGGTGTCCATGATCCAGGTCAGGGCCCGGTCATCGTCCGAGCCGGGCTCGGGCGGAGGCAGCGCCAGCGCAGCCTCTGTGACGGCGAGCGCCTCCTGGCGCCGACCCCGGCTGTGCAGGGCGGAAGCATAGGCGACGCGGTCCTCGTGTGTAGCGCCGGGAGTCGCGGCCGCGACGCGGAGAGTCTCCAGTTCGCCGTCGAGGATGGCGGCGATATCCAGTTCAGGCATGCCCGCCGCGGCGCGCAGGGCGTCGTAACGGCGCATGGCGTGCAACTGGAGCAGTCCTCCCGAGCTGGTGACCCGCTCGACCAGCGGAACGGCCTCATCGAGCCGGTCTCGCTTGAGCAGGTCGTCGATGAGGCGAACCCAGACGCCGGAGCCGTCGCGGTTCCGCCACCCGGCCTCATCGAGCGCGGAGCGGAGGGCGAACGCCGTCTCGGGGTCGACGTCGGGATGAGCCTCGAGTTGCAATACATAGGTGGCCGACAGGTCATCGATGACCTCGGGACGGCGGTCCAGCAGGGCGATCATGGCGCGGGCCGCCGCGGTCAGGTCCTCGGTCATCGCATGGGCGCCGATGCGGCTGAACCACAGACTCGCTGAAGCCCCCTGCCGTTCGGACGATTCGATGAGGTAGGGCAGCGCTGTCGCGTACTGCCCCTCGCCGGCATAGAGCAGACCCAGCAAATCGCCGACGGCGCGCCGACGAGCCAAGGGTTCGCGCGCGAGATCAGGGTGTTCGGCTATGAGTTTGGCCACGATCAGCGCCGACGGGGCGTCGTTCGCGTCGATCGCCTCGCCAAGCCGGGTCCAGAGTTCCTCTATCGATTTCGCCGGGACACTCTGGACGGAACCCGTGACGGCGGGCGGTAGCCCGGTCACTGCCGGCTGAGGTACGGATATGGCCGTGGCCAGAAGCAACTCAAGGATCATGGAACTCCCCCCTGCCCGGCAACCGTAGCGGGAGGGGACAAGGTGGGAAAGACATTCCATGAACCGCCGCCGGGGAAGGCCGCTGGCGGCGAGCCTTACCGCCGCACGCCCACCCGCGCCTCCAGATCGGCCCAGCGGCGCGTCAGGTCGCGGAGTTCGTCGCGGAGACGGGCGGCCTCGGAGCGGCTGAGGGAGCCGTTGCGCTCGCCGGCGGTTATGCGGGCCTCGATCTGGGCGGCGCGCGGATCGGCGCCATAGCCGCCGTCGTACGCGATGTCGCCGATGCGACGGTCGAGGTCGGCGAGCCGGGCGGCCAGCTCCTGCTGCTCGCGGGCGCTGAGGCCGTCGCGGCGGTAGTCGGACTCGAGCCGGACCAGGGCGTCGAAATCGGCGCGCAGGCGGGCGCCTTCGCTGCGGGTCAGGCGACGGTCGCGCACGCCTACGTCGACGCGAGCGAGGAAGGCGGCCCGCTGGTCGGCCAGCGGCTGCCACCCGTAGCCATAGTCGTCATCGTCGCGGCGTTCGTCGCCGACCCGCTGGGACAGCGCCCGGTAGCGGTCGCGCAGATCGCGACGCTCGGTCGTGGTCATGCGGCCATCAGCGGCGTAGCGGGTCTCGAGCTGCACGAGGGCGTCGTAGTCGTCCCGCAGGCGATCCGCTTCGTAGCGGCTGATCGAGCCGTCGCGGACGCCGGCGTCGATACGGGCGTCGAGATCGGCGCGGCGCTGGTAGAGGGGACGGCGGCCGCGGCTCCAGTCCTCGTCGAGCACCTGGTCGCCCTGATCGGCGGTCTGCACGCCGAACAGGGCCCCGAGCAGGGCGCCGAAGACGTCGCCGGGCTGGCTCTGCCCCGGGGGCGGGCCGTAACCGGAGTCACCGGAGTCGTCGGGATAAAGCGGGCCGACCGTGGCCGTGGCCCCGCTGCAGCTCAACACGCCGTCGCGGTTGGTGATGGCGCTGCGGCAGTCGACGCTGCGGATCGAGCTCCAGCGGAAGCCGCCGCCCGTCTGGCATTCGGCGGAGACATAGCCGTTGGCCAGTTGCTGGACGTTGCGGCACGACGAAGGGACGCCGGCGGGGCCGGACTGGTAACTGGTGTAGGGCGTCTGGGCCTGCGCGGCGCCGGCGGCGGACAGGGCCAGCGCGCCGGCCGCGAGGGCCGACAGGGTGTGGATCGCAGTCATGGGGGGTTCTTTCCGGCGAATGCCTTGAGCGGGAAGAACGGGGTTGGGCGAGGAAGGTTGCGGATGGGCGGGCCCTCCCCTCGCCCGCCCGGCTCCGCTAGAGCTTGGCGTCATGACCGCCCTGCCCCTGAACGAAGTTCTGATGCTGCTTGCCGCGTTGATCGCCGCAGGGCTGGCCGGCGGGATCGTGGCGGGCCTGTTCGGGGTGGGCGGAGGCACGGTGATCGTGCCGGCGGTGTTCTACGCCTTCGAGGTGCTGGGGGTCGGCGGCGAGGGCAATCTGCACACCGCCATCGGGACGTCGCTGCTGACCATCGTCGCGACGTCCTGGCGGTCGTTGAGAGCGCACCGGACGCATGGGGCGGTGGACGAGGTCGTGCTCAGGACATGGACGCCGTGGGTGGCGTTCGGGGGTCTGGTCGGCGCGGCGGTGGCGGGGCTCACCTCGATGGAAGGGCTGGCCATCGTCTATGGCGTCTGCCTGGCGGCGGTGGCGGCGCAAATGGGGTTGATGCCCGAGCGTTATGTGCTGCGGAAGGACCTGCCGACGAGCTGGGGGCGGCGCGGGTTCGGCACGGCGATCGGCGGCCTGTCGGCGATGATGGGCATCGGCGGCGGCAGCTTCGGCGGCATGCTGATGACGTTGTGCGGGCGGCCAATCCACCAGGCGGTGGCGACGGCCTCGGGCTTCGGCGTCGCCATCGGGATGGCGGCGACGCTGGGTTTCGTCGTGTTTGGCTGGGACGCCGGCGGGCGGCCGCCCCTGTCGCTGGGCTATGTCAATGTGCCGGGAGCGGTGGTGATGGCGGTGCTGACGACGGCGGTTGCGCCGTGGGGGGCGAAGCTGGCGCATTCGCTGGACCGGCGCGTGCTGAGGAAGGCGTTCGCGCTGTATCTGCTGGCCACGGCGGCGGTGGTGGTGGCGAAGACGTTCTAGGGGCGGAGCGTCAGTCCGGCGGGCGTGGCGCTGAACGAAGAGAGCCGGCCGAGGTAGCTCATGCCGAGCAGGGAGTGCGGCAGGCCCTGTTCGACGACGAGCGCTTCGACGGAGGTGACGCGGGCGCCGGCGACGGCGACGGCGTCAAGCTTGACGGGGGCGGCGCGGACGGGGCCGGAGGCGGTGAGCGCCGTGCCGGAGAAGTCAGCCGCGGTGAGTTTCAGTCCGAGGCGGGCGGCGTCGGAGGGCGTCAGGACCACGACACTGGCGCCGGTGTCCACCATGACCCGGACCGCGCGGCCGTCGATGTCGGCGTCGGCCCAGTAGTGGCCGTCGGCGGCCTTGAGCACCTGGCCGGCGGCGCCGCTGGCCGGGACGGAGACGGGCGTGGCCGCCTGGGCGGAACCGCGCAGGCCGGCGTGGTCCATCCACCAGGCGGTGGTCAGGGCCGAGGCGACGGCGAGGGCCATGACGGCCGCGGAGGACAGATCGAACCGCATGGCCGTGTTGTCGCACGGCGCCGTTGGGATGCAGTGAAGAGGGATGGTTGGCGGGTGGTAAACGGGGGCCTGCGCGTTACGCCCTCGAGACCCGGGCGCGCGCCGGGAGTTCCGCCATGATCCGCGCCCGCTCCGCGTCGGTGAACCCGCTCCAGCCGCCGATCTCGGCCAGGGTGCGCCAGCAACCGAGGCACAGGCCGCTGGCGCCGTCGACGATGCAGACCTTGACGCAAGGGGTGGCGATCGAGCGGGGCGGGCCGGGCGGCGTGGACATGGCCGATCAGTAGCGGCTCGGCGGGCGGTGGGGAATTGTCGCCGGCGACGGGATGGGGCACTGCTGGCGGATGAGCCTGATCCAGACGGAACGACGCGGCGCGATCGAGATATGGACGCTGGCGCGGCCCGAGCGGCTGAACGCCCTGCCCGACCTCGAGGACGGCGAGGCCTTCGCGGCGGCGTGCGCGGCGGTGAACGCCGACGCGGGCGTGCGTTGCGTGGTGATCACCGGCGCGGGCCGGGCCTTCTCGGCCGGCGGCGACCTGAAGGCGATGCGCGACCGGCGCGACCTGTTCGCCGGCACCGGGGCCGAGATCCGCGAACGCTACCGCCGTGTGGTGCACCGGATCGTGCGCTCGCTGTACGGGCTGGAAGTTCCGCTGGTGGCGGCGGTGAACGGGCCGGCCATGGGGCTGGGCTGCGACATCGCCGGCCTGGCCGACATCCGGCTGGCCTCGACCGAGGCGTCGTTCGGCGTGCCGTTCCTGAAGCTGGGGCTGCTGCCGGGCGACGGCGGGGCGTGGCTGCTGCCCCGGAACGTCGGCTACGCCCGGGCGGCGGAGATGCTGTTCACCGGCGAAACGATCGACGCGGCGACCGCCGAGGGCTGGGGGCTGATCAACCACGTGGTGGCGCCCGACGCGCTGATGGACGAGGCGCTGAAGGTGGCCGGCAAGGTCGCGGCGCACGGGCCGCAGGCGCTGCGCATGGCCAAGACCCTGCTGCGCCAGGGCCGCGACGCCAATTTCGACCAGATGCTGGAAATGACCGCCGCCATGCAGGCGCTGGCCCATCTGACACAGGATCACGCCGAGGGCGTGGCGGCGGTGCTGGAGAAGCGGCCGGCGGAGTTCACCGGCCGCTGATCGGTCAGCCCACCTTGGCCGGCGCGCGCATGGCGCGATCGGCGGGCACGCCGACGGCGGCGGGCCGGGGCGCGCCAGCGGTCTGGCCGGGCTTCATGAATTTGACCAGCACGCGCTGGCCGATCAGCAGCGGAGCGTCGCCGGCGGTGACCACCACCTCGACCACCCGTTCGTCCGAGCGCTGCGAGGGGTCGTCCGAGGCCAGCTTGCGGGCGCCGAAGACGGCGGCGCGGCGCAGGACCGTGCCCACGTAGACCTTTGAGGGGTCGCCCTCGGGGGTGATCTCGACCGCCTGACCCGTGGTCACATTGGGAATGTCGCTCTCGACGATCTCGGCGCGGGCGATGCGCGGGGAGTCCGGCTCGAGGTCGAACATGGTCGAGACGTTCAGGGTCGAGGCGCCGGCGCCGGGGTTGGCGTAGCGGCGGACGATGCGGCCGCTCTGCGGGGCGCGGATGACGGTGAGCTCGACATTGTAGGCGGCCTGGTCGCGACGGGCTCGGGCGGTCTGAACGGCGGCCTGCTGCGAGGTCAGCCGGGCCTGGGCCGAAGCGATGGCGTCGCGGGCCTGGTCGAGGCGCTGGGCGGCGACGAAATTGGTGTCGACCAGGCGCTGCAGCCGGTCGTACTCGCGCTGCGCGGTGCGTATGTCCACCTCGATAAGGCGGAGCTGGCTCTCGGCCTGGGCGACGTCAGCGGCGGCGCTCTGCAGGGCGAGGCGGGGCTCGTCGTCTTCCTGACGCGCGAGAATCTGGCCGGCGACGACCCGGTCGCCTTCCTGCACCAGCACCTCGCGGACGACGCCGCCGCGGCGGGCCGCGATCTGGATGATGCCCCCCTCGACGTCGACCTTGCCGTTGGCGATGGCCGCGTAGGGGCTCTCGACCTTCTGGGCGGCCGCCTTTTCCCCGTCCGCCTTCTTCTTTGCGGCGTCGGCCTGCATGAAGTTGAAGCCGACAACGGCGAGGATGATCAGGACCAGGCCGATCCAGAGCCATTTGTTCTTGAGGAAACGGGGCATGCGGAACATTGGGGTTCGGTCCTTGGGATCGGTCAGTGCGAGGCCAGGGTGGCGTCGGGATTGGGGATGCGGCGCTGGTCGTCGATGATGACGCCATCCTCGATGTGGATGACCCGGTCGGCCCAGGCTTCGAGGCGGGGGTCGTGGGTCACGCAGATGACGGCGGCGCCGTGTTCGGTGGCGGCCCGGCGGAGCAGGCGAATGACGATCTGGCCGTTCTCGCCGTCCAGCGCGGACGTCGGTTCGTCGGCGAAGAGGATCTGGGGGTTCTTGGCAAGGGCGCGGGCGATGGCCACGCGCTGCTTCTCGCCGCCGGACAGGGATGACGGCTTCTGGTGCAGGCGCGGTCCGAGACCGACCTCCTCCAGCGTCAGCTTCGCCTGGCGCTTGGCGTCGCCCTTGGAGAGGCCCTGGAATTTGAGCACGACCTCGACCTGCTGAAGCGCGGTCAGAGCCGGGAACAGGTTGAAGCCCTGGAAGATGAAGCCGCAGTGGTCGAGCCGGAACTTGTCGATCCGGCCGGACGAGAGCTTCCAGAGGTCGTCGACGTCGAGGGTGTCGACGCGACCCTCCTCGGGACGGAGCAGACCGGACAGCGCCGCGATCAGCGTTGACTTGCCGGACCCCGAAGGCCCCATGACCATGGTGAGGTCGCCGTGGCGGGCGTCGAAATCCACGCCCTTCAGGACCTCGACGAAACTCTTGCCGGACTTGAACCGCTTGACGAGGCCCTTGGCCTCGATGGCGAAGTCGCCGTGCTTGCCGTGAACCCTCGTCGTCATCATCGCAGCAGGTCCGCGGGCTGGCTGTTCTTGAGGATGCCGAGGGAGAGCAGGCCCGACAGCATGGCGATGATGATCAGGCCGCCGCCGACAATGATCAGCAGGACCGGCGGCAGGGCGATGATCACCGCGTTGGCCATGGCCAGCATCTGGATCAGCCACGTCAGGAAGATGGCGGCGACCACGCCGACGCACCCGACCCAGAAGCTCAACTCCATGACGATGCGGCGCAGCGAACCCATGCCGACGCCGAGCGCCCGCAGAGAGGCGAACTCCTTGATGTTGGCCATGATCGCGCCGCGCAGGGTCTGCCAGGTGATGGACACGCCGATGATGGTGCCCAGCACCACGCAGCCGCCGATGATGATCACCAGTATGCCTTCCTCGAACATCGCGCCGGCATTGGCGTCCGCCAGCTCCTGACGGGTCCAGGCCTTCCACTGGCCGCCGCCCTGGGCGTTCAGCTCGGCGGCGACCCGCTCAGCCTGCGCCGGATCGCGCAGCTTCACCATCAGCGGCCCCACGCGCGGACCGGTGTCGGCCTGGCCCACCATGCGCAGGGTGTCGCGGGACATGATGATGGTGGCCTGCATCATGTTGGGATAGCCGCGGGTCACGCCCACGACGGTGACGGTCTGGCCGTTGTACAGGGCCTTGTCGCCCAGCTCGACGCCCAGCTTGGCGATGGCCGTTTCATCGATGGCGACGGTGTAGGGCTGGCGCAGCGCGTCCACCAGTTCCTGCGAGTAGTCGGTCGGGATGGTCACCGCGCCCGGGGTGGTGTCGATGATGCTGGTCTGGACGAACTCCTGACGCGGCGCGCCCATCTTGGCCCGGTCGGCCTGGGACATGGTCGGGTCGACGTTCTTGACCGACTGGAAGGAGCCGCCCGCCCCGTCCAGCGGCTGGACCTCGACCACTTCGGGATTGCGATAGGCCAGCGGAATGAAGCGGCGCGGCACGCCCGACGGGCCGCCCATCAGGCTCTTGGCGCCGGGCTGCATGATGATGATGTCGGCGCTGGAGCGCTCGATCGTTGCGGTGAAGCCCTTGCCGATGCCGATGAAGACTCCGGTCATGGCGAGCACCAGCAGGCCGGACAGCGCCAGCGCCATCACGGCCGCCATGTAGCGCCGCCACTCATAGAGCAGGGTGGAGAGTGCAAGCGACATCGAAGAGATCGGCCCCCGGGTTACGCCGCTATCTGACGGCGCCGGTGATTGGGGCCAAGTTAAATCGGGTTAAGGGCGTGTGGACGGGCTTCGTTCATCGGCGCTAGGTAGAGTGACTTAACTGAACCGGCGGGAGCCGGGTCCTCTGGAGACGTCTTCGGCATGAACCTTCGTTCGCTTCGGTCCGCCGTTTCGGTGACCGCTTCCATCGCCGCCGTGGCCGGCGCCCTGGCCGTGGCGGCCGCTCCCTCGAGCGCCCGCGCCGACGAGGGAATGTGGACCTTCGACAACTTCCCGGTCCAGACGGTGAACCAGAAATACGGCACCCGCATCGACCAGGCGTGGCTCGACCGGGTGCGCAACGCCTCGGTGCGCATCCAGGGTTGCTCCGCCTCCTTCGTCTCCGACGAGGGGCTGATCCTGACCAACTGGCACTGCGTCGTCGGCTGCGCCCAGGAGCTGTCGGACGCGCAACGGGACTATGTGAAGAACGGCTTCACCGCCGGGACGCGCGAAGAGGAGGTTCGCTGCCCCGGCCAGACGGCCGAGGTGCTGACCGAGATCACTGACGTCACCGAGCGCGTCCGCGCCGCCGGCGCCGGTCTGGAAGGCGCCGCCTTCAACGCCGCGCGGCAGGCCGAGACCAACCGCATCCAGAGCGAGGCCTGCGCGGGCGATCCGAAGTTCAGCTGCCAGGTGATCAGCCTGTATCGCGGCGGGCAGTACAGCCTGCACAAGTTCCGCAAATACGACGACGTGCGGCTGGTGTTCGCGCCCGAGAACCAGGCGGCCTTCTTCGGCGGCGACCCCGACAACTTCAACTTCCCGCGCTACGCCCTGGATGCAGGCTTCCTGCGGGCCTACGAGAACGGCCAGCCGGCCGAGACGCCGAACTTCCTGAAGTGGAACGCCGAGGCGCCGAAGGAAGGCGACGTCACCTTCGTGTCGGGCAACCCCGGCTCGACCTCGCGGCTGCTGACCATGAGCCAGCTCGAGCGGCTGCGCGACCAGCAGCTGCCGGTCACGCTGATTCAGGCCTCGGAGCTGCGCGGCCGCCTGCTGGAGTACTCGCTGACCGGCGACGAAGCCAAGCGCGTCTCGTTCGACCCGATCTTCGGCCTCGAGAACAGCTTCAAGGTCTACTACGGCCAGCAGGGCGCCCTGACCGATCCGGCCTTCATGGCCGCCAAGCGCGAGGCCGAGGCCGAACTGCGCGCCCGCGTCGCGGCCGACCCCAACCTGCTGCAGCAAATCGGCGATCCGTGGACGGAGCTGGAGGCGGTGCAGGGCGTCGCCCGCGATCTCTACCTGCCCTACCGCCAGCTGGAGCAGGCGGCCGGCGGCGGCTCGCAACTTTACCAGATGGCCAAGACGCTGGTCCGTGCCGCCAAGGCCGATCTGCCGGCCGAACGCCGGGCGCAGTTGGCGTCCATGATGGGCGAGGAGACTCCGATCTCGACCGACATGGAAGAGATCCGGATGCGCTACTGGCTGTCGAAGACGCGGGAATATCTGACGGTCGACCATCCGCAGGTGAAGGCGCTGCTGGGTCGCGAGAGCCCCGAAGCCCTGGCTGAACGGCTGATCGACGGCACCCGGATGGCCGACGCGAACTTCCGTCGCGAGGCGGCGGGGATGACGCTGGAGCAGCTGAAGGCGGCCGATCCCCTGCTCGCCTTCGTGGCGGCCAATGACGACGCCGCCAAGGCGATCGGCGACCGCTGGGCCGCCGAGGTGAACGCGCCCACCGCCCGCGCGGCCGAAAAGGTCGCCCAGGCCCGGTTCGCCGTCTACGGCACCAACCAGTACCCCGACGCGACCTTCAGCCTGCGCCTGTCCTACGGCGAGGTGAAGGGCTGGACCTATCGCGGCGTGACGGTGCCGCCGTTCACCTACATCGGCGGGCTGTACGAGCGGGCCACGGGTTCGGAGCCTTTCAACCTGGCCCAGGCCTTCGCCGATCACGAGGACGACGTGAACAAGGAGGTCGTCTACGACTTCGTTTCGACCAACGACATCATCGGCGGCAACTCCGGCTCGCCGGTGATCAACGCCGAGGGCGAGGTGATCGGCGCGGCCTTCGACGGCAACATCCACTCGCTGGGCGGCGCCTTTGGCTACGACGGCGAGCTGAACCGCACGGTGTCGGTCTCGACGGCGGCGATCACCGAGGTGCTGCGCACGGTCTATCCGAACCCGCGCATCCTCGAGGAACTGGGCGTCGACTGATGCTCCTTCTCCCCTTGCGGGAGAAGGTGTCAGGCGCAGCCTGACGGATGAGGGGTCGCACCGGTCTTGCCGGGCGACCCCTTCGTCATTCATGGTCCGGCCGACGTCGGCAACCGTCGGCAAGACCCCTCATCCGTCGGCCTTCGGCCGCCTCCTTCTCCCGCAAGGGGAGAAGGACAGGAGATTTTGATGCGTAACCTCCAGATCACCCTGACCGCCATCGCTCTGACCCTCGCCGCCGGCTCGGCGGCCCAGGCCGAGGAAGGCATGTGGACGTTCGACAACTTCCCCATCGCGCGGGCCAACCAGACGCTGGGCACGAATATAGACCAGGCGTGGCTGGACCGGGTGCGGCTGTCGTCAGTCAAGTTCGGCGGCTGTTCGGCGGGGATCGTCTCGGGCGAGGGCCTGGTGATGACCAACAACCACTGCGTCGCCACCTGCGTGGCCAACCTGTCGACGCCCGAGGTCAACTATTCCGAGACCGGCTTCGCCCCACGCACCCGCGAGGATGAGCTGAAATGTCCCGGCGGGTCGGCCGAGATCCTGACCGACATCTCCGACGTGACCGAGCGCATGCACGCCGCCGGCGCCGGGCTCGAGGGACAGGCTTTCACGCAGGCGCGCGACGCCGAGGCCGGGCGGATCGAGCAGGAGGCCTGCGCCGGCGACGCCACGATCCGCTGTCAGGTGGTCAGTCTGTACCGCGGCGGGCAGTTCAAGCTCTACAAATACCGCCGCTACACCGACGTGCGCCTGGCCTGGGCCCCCGAGGACCGGGCGGCGACCTTCGGCGGCGACCTCGATAACTTCAGCTTCCCGCGCTTCGCGATCGATGCCGCCTTCATCCGCCTCTACGAGAACGGCCAGCCGGTGGCGACGCCGACCCACTTCAAGTGGAACGCCGACAGGCCGGTGGAGGGCACGCCGGTGTTCGTGGCCGGCAGCCCGGGCGCGACCCAGCGCCTGCTGACCCAGGACCAGCTGATGACCGTCCGCGACGTGGTCCTGCCGATGGACCAACTGATCGCCTCGGAACTGCGCGGGCGGCTGATCCGCTTCTCCGAGGAGAGCGAGGAAAACGCCTTCATCGCCATGGACCCGATCGTCGGGCTGGAGAACACCTACAAGCGCGGCCTGGGGCGGATGCGGGCGCTGACCGATCCGGCCTTCATGACCATGAAGGCCGAAGCCGAGGCGGACTTCCGCGCCCGGGCCGGGGCGGCCGATCCGTGGTCCGAGCTTGCTGCGGTGCAGCCGGTCGCGCGTGAACTGTATCCAGCCATGGCCCTGCTGGAAGGCGGCACGGGCATGGGCACGACCTCGCCCGGCGGCAACTCGCAGCTGTTCAGCTGGGCCCGCACCCTGGTGCGCGGCGCCCAAGAGCGCGAAAAGCCTTCGGCCGAGCGCCTGCCCGAATACGCTGACAGCCGGCTGGCGGCGGTGCAGTCGGGCCTGTTCGCCGAACGGCCGGTCTATCCGTCGCTGGAGCAGGTCCGGCTGGAATGGTGGCTGTCCAAGACGCGCGAGTGGCTGACCGTCGACGACCCCCGCGTGCGCGGCTTGCTGGGCCGGGAATCCCCGGAGGGCCTGTCGGCCCGGCTGGTCGAGGGCACGACCTTGGCAGACCCGGCCGTCCGCCGCGCGCTGTGGGAGGGTGGTCTGGCGGCCGTCGAGGCCTCGGAGGATCCGCTGATCCGCTACCTGCTGTCGATCCAGGACGAAACCCGGGCGATCCGCTCGGAGTGGGAGACGCGGGTGCAGGCGCCGACCGATCGCGCCTCGGAACAATTGGCCGCCCTGCGCTTCCGGGCCTACGGCGACAGCGTCTACCCGGACGCCACCGGCACGCTGCGGCTGACCTACGGCAAGATCGAGGGTTCGGACGTGCCCGGCCAGCGCTGGGGCCCCTTCACCACGTTCGCGGGCCTGTGGGACCGCGCCACCGGAGCCCCGCCCTTCGACGTCGCTCCCAAGCTGTTGGCCGCCCGGGACCGCATCGACGGCGATACGGTGATGAACATGACGCTGTCGTCCGACACCATCGGCGGCTCGTCGGGCTCGCCGGTCGTCAACGAGGCGGGCGAGATCCTCGGGGCCAATTTCGACTCCACCGTGCTGACCCAGCGCAACGCCTACGGCTACGACCCCAACGTCAACCGTTCGGTGATCGTGACCACCGGCGCGGTCACGGCGGCGCTGAGGGACGTTTACGGGATGGAACGGCTGGTGGAGGAACTGGGGGTCGAGTGAGCAAGAGGGCTTGGGGCTTGGGGAGCAGGCAAGAAGCTCCCGGGCCCACGACCTGATCCCTACGACCCGGGCCCTACTCCCTACAGCTGGCTCATCTTCTGCTGGGCCTTCGAGAAATACTGCCAGCCGGTCCAGAGGGTGACGATCGCGGCGACCCAGATCAGCACGTAGGCGAACGTCTGGAAGTGCGGCTGCCACTCCAGCGGCCAGCCGAAGCCGTCCCAGAGCAGGGCGATCTGAAGAGCGCCCAGGGCGACCATCTGCAGCATGGTCTTCCACTTGGCGAGCAGGGTGACGGGCAGCTTGACCTTGCCCGCCACGGTTTCACGCAGTGCCGAGACGGCGAACTCGCGGAACAGGATCAGACCGCAGGGAATCGCGCTCTGGGCCACCGAACCCCAGGCGAGAACGCCAAGAATGGCGCCGGTGACCAGCACCTTGTCGGCGATCGGGTCGAGAATGGCGCCCCAGCGGGTAGTGGCGTGCCAGCGCCGCGCCAGGTAGCCGTCAACCCAGTCGGTCGAGGCCGCCACGACGAAGATGACGAAGGCGGTCCGACCGAGGCGGAACTGGTCGTCCGGGCTCAAATAGTCGGACAGGACCGGGATGCCCTGCGGCGCGGCGCCCGCGAGGATCAGGAACATCACCACCCCTGCGAAGAGGCGCAGGCCCGTCAGGATGTTGGGAATGGGGTTGGCGTGATGGGTGGGGGTCATGAAAGGGCTCCGCTGCCTTCAACGCGGATCTGCCACGCTTCGCTGCATGAAGCGAGGCTACAGCGCCTCAAAGCGTCCGGGACCCGTCAGGGCGCGCAGGATGCCGTCGGCGATGCCGAAATGCAGGCCGGTGAGGGCCAGTTCGCCGGCCGCCTCGCGCTCGGCGATCCACGGGAAGGTGCGGAGGTTGTCGAGCGACAGGCGGACCACGGCTTCCTCGGCGGCCTGCTCGACCTGATCGGGCTCGACGGCCTCGGCCACCCGGCGCACGAGCGGCGCGCCCTGGGCCACCCACGGGGCGACGAAGTCCTGGCAGTTGGCGGGGGCGCCGTTGAGCATGGCGTTCACACCGCCGCAGTGGGCATGGCCCATGACCACGATGCGCGAGACGTTTAGCACCTTGACCCCGAATTCCAGCGCCGCCGAGACGCCGTGCAGCCGCCCGTCAGGCTGGTAGGGCGGCACCAGGTTGGCGACGTTGCGAACCACGAACAGCTGGCCCGGCGCGGTGTCGAAGATCAGCGCCGGGTCGGCGCGGCTGTCGGAACAGGCCACGACCAGGGTGTGCGGGCGCTGGCCTTCGGTTGCGAGCGCCTCGTACTCGGCCTTGGCCTGGGCCCAGTGACCCTCGCGGAAACGGCGGTAGCCCGAGAGAAGGGCGTCGGCGGATTCGTTGGACATGGGCCGCTTCTAGAACGGGATCACGCCTTACGGAAGAAGGCGTGGATACGTTCGGCGAGCGGCTGGTTAATGCCCTCGACCTTGACGAGATCGGCGACGGAGGCGCGCGAGACGCCCTTGGCCGAGCCGAAGGCGTGCAGCAGGGCCTTCTTGCGGCCGGGGCCGACGCCCTCGATCTCGTCGAGCGGATTCTTCTTGATGTCCATCGAGCGGCGGGTGCGGTGCGCCCCGATGGCGAAGCGGTGGGCCTCGTCGCGAAGGCGCTGCAGGTAGTAGAGAGCCGGCGACTTCAGGGGGAGCATGAAGGGCGGCTTGCCGGGCATGAAGAACCGCTCCAGCCCTGCGTCGCGGTCGGGCCCCTTGGCGACGCCCACGACGGTGATGTCGTGGACGCCCAGTTCGGCCATCACCGTGACCGCCTCCGCCAGCTGGCCGGCCCCGCCGTCGATGAGAACCAGGTCGGGACGATCGACCTCCTCACCGGCCTCCTCTTCCTTGATCAGGCGGCCGAAGCGGCGGCGCAGCACCTCGCGCATCATGCCGTAGTCGTCGCCGGGCGTGAGCTCGTCGCCGCGGATGTTGAACTTGCGGTACTGGGTCTTCCGGAAGCCCTCGGGGCCTGCGACGATCATGCCGCCGACCGCATTGGTCCCCTGGATGTGCGAGTTGTCGTAGACCTCGATCCGCTCGGGCCGGCCCTCCAGCCCGAAGACCTCGCAGACCTCGTCGAGGATCTTGCCCTGGGCCGAGCTCTCGGCCATGCGCCGGCCCAGCGCCTCGCGGGCGTTGGTCAGGGCGTGGTCGACCAGCGCCTTGCGGTCGCCCCTTGCGGGCCGTTCGATGCTGACCACCCGGCGGCCGTCGACGGATTTTGCCTTCATCGAGAAGGCCTCCTCCAGCAGTTCCTTCTCGTGCGGCACGACGTTGGACAGGATCTGCCGCGGCACCGGCTTGTCCTCGTAGAACTGGCCCAGGAAGGCGGCGAGGATTTCCGGATCGGTGTCGACGCGGTCGACGCGCGGGAAATAGGCGCGGCCGCCCCAGTTCTGGCCGGCGCGATAGAAGAACACCTGCACGCAGGCCTGGCCGCCGTCGGAATGCAGGGCGAAGACGTCGGCCTCGGCGACGCTCTCGGCGCTGACGGAATTCTCCATGGCGATGGCGGAGAGGGCGCGAATGCGGTCGCGGACCCGGGCGGCCTGTTCGAAATCCATGGCGTCGGACGCCGCCTGCATCTCCTGCGACAGGCGGCCGATGACGGCGCGGGACTTGCCGCGCAGGAAGGCTTCGGCCTCGTCGACCAGCCCCCCGTAGTCCTCGAGCGAGATGAGGCCGGTGCAGGGCGCGGAGCAGCGCTTGATCTGGTGCAGCATGCAGGGACGGGTGCGGGTCTCGTAGACGCTGTCCGAGCAGGAGCGCAGCAGGAAGGCCTTCTGCAGGGTGGTCAGGGTGCGGTTGACCGCCCAGGTCGAGGCGAAGGGACCGAAATAGTCGCCCTTCATGGTGTGGGCGCCGCGGTGCTTGCGGACCTGCGGTGCGCGGTGGTCGCGGCGGATCATCAGCTCGGCGAACGACTTGTCGTCGCGCAGCACCACGTTGAAGCGCGGCTTCAGCTTCTTGATGAAATTGGATTCGAGCAGCAGGGCCTCGGTCTCGGAGGCGGTGACGACCAGCTCCATCGAGCGCGTCAGCGACACCATCAGGCCGATCCGCTGGGTGTGGAACCGGCCCTGCGCATACTGGAGGATGCGCTTTTTCAGCGAACGCGCCTTGCCGACGTAGAGGCAGACACCGTCCTCGCCGTACATGCGGTAGACGCCGGGCTTGTCCGGCGCGCGCCGGGCCTCGTCGCGGATCAGGTCGGCGGCGACCAGCGAGGGCGGCGTCTCGGCGGCGGCGGGAATCGTCTCCTCGGTCATCCCGACCGATATAGGCCTAGAACTTCCGGACCATAAGGACGCCGGCGATCACGAGACCGACGCCGGCGACGCGGCCGAGGCTGATCGGTTGTCTCGGCATGCCCATGGCCCCGAAATGATCCAGCACCACGCTGAGCAGCAGCTGGCCGGCGACCATCAGGATGATGGTGGTGGCGACGCCCAGCCGCGGCACGCCCCAAGCCGCCGCGACCACGAAAATCGCCCCGTACAGCCCGCCGACCCAAGCGTACCACGGCAGGGCGCGCGACGCGGCCATATCCGGCCTGACCTGCAGCACGAGGGCGAGGATGCCCAGCGCCGCGGTTCCCACCGCAAACGAAACGAAGGCGGCGTTCACCGGCGAGCCGACGGCGCCCATCAGCTTCGCATTGGTCGGCGCCTGGAGAGAGGTGGCGGCGCCGCCGAGGACCACGGCCAGCATGGCCAGGAGGGAGGGGTTCATGGAGCCTCGCTACCAGCTTGTCGCGCATTCCGCATCGCCCAATACCTCCGCCAGACGGTCCCGCGTCGCTCGGTGAGTGTCTTCCGGCAGGGCGCAGGGGTCGAACCAGCCGACCTCGGCGATTTCGCCGCGGCTGGTGCGGTCGGTCAGCGCGAATTGGTCGATGCGGTAGACCAGGACATGGTCGCCGCGGAAGAAGCGCTCATTGGCGTGGATGCTGAGCAGGACCGGGCGCCCCTGGATGATGACGCCGGCTTCCTCGCGCATCTCGCGGATCAGGGCCTCCTCGCAGGACTGGCCGCGCTCGACACCGCCGCCTGGCAGCCACCAGCCGTGCAGATAGGTGTGCTTGACCAGCAGCACGCGACCATCGCCGTCCACCGCCACGCCGCGCACGCCGAGCGTCATGCCCCGGCTCATCCGTGACCAGGCGAAGAACAGCGGGCGGGTGAAGGGCTCGATGCTGGCGCGCCACGTCGTCATGGGGAGGAACGATAGGGCCTGACGGCTGCTTGAACAGCCGGGCCGCGCGCTTTATTGCGGGCGCCGACACAGGAGCATCGCATGCTGGCCCTCTACATCATCCTCGGCTTCGTGGCCGTTCTCGCCGCGATCAACTTCATCGAGTTCGGCCGGGTTGACTGAGCCGTCGGCCCGAAACGGGGCCGCCCTCGTCACCGGCGGGGCCAAGCGCATCGGCCGGGCCATCTGTCTCGAGCTGGCCCGCGCCGGCTTCGACATCGCCATCCACCACCGGGCCTCGGACGACGAGGTCGCCGATCTGGCGCGCGAGATCCAGGGCCTGGGCCGGCAAGCCGTCGCCCTGCCGGCCGACCTCAGGGACGTGGTCGCCACCCACGAGTTGATCGGGCGAGCGGCCGCGGCGTTGCGGCCGCTGTCGGTGCTGGTGAACAACGCCTCGGTGTTCGCCGACGACCGGCTGGACACCATCACCGGCGACAGCTGGAGCCGGCATCTCGACACCAATCTGCGCGCGCCGGTGCTGCTGGCCCAGGCATTCGCCCGTCAGGCGCCGGACGGATCAGCCATCGTCAACATCCTCGACCAGCGGGTGCTCAAGCCGGATCCGCGCTTCTTCTCCTACGGCCTGTCCAAATCCGCCCTGTGGCACGCCACCCGGACCATGGCCCAGGCGCTGGCGCCGCGCATCCGGGTAAATGGCGTCGGGCCCGGTCCGACGCTGCCGTCGATCCACCAGACCGCGGAGGATTTCGCCGCCGAAGCCGCCGCGATTCCGCTGGCGCGGCCCGGAAATCCCGAAGCCGTGGCCGAGGCCGTGCGATGGCTGGTGGACGCCGAACTGGTGACGGGCCAGATGATCGCCGTCGACGGGGGCCAGCATCTGGCCTGGCAAACCCCGGACATCGTGGAGTAGCCCGTGGCCGCCTCATCGCCCCTGCCCTTCCCGGGCGCCGACGCGTCCTCCGGCGTACGCCGCGAAGGCCTGACCGTCTTCGTGCGGGGACTGGAGGTCGCCGCCGGCATCGGCGTGCACGATCACGAACTGGGTCGGTTGCAGCGGCTGCTCATCGACGTCAGCCTCGATCTCGCACCGGCGGCCGTCGAGCGGCTGGCCGACACCATCAACTACGAGACGGTCGCTGAGGCGGCGCGGGCCATCGCGACCGAGGGGCATGTGGGGCTGGTGGAGACCTTCGCCGAACGGCTGGCGATGGCCATGCTGGCCGATGCCCGGGTGCGGCGCTGCACCGTGCGCATCGAGAAGCCGGGCGCGCTGGACGGCGCCGTCGCCCCCGGCTGCGAGGTGACGCTGGCGCGCTGACCCGGGGCGTCAGGCCGACGCGTTCGGCTGTTGCGCCCCCGGCGGCGGACCGTCATTCTGATACGAGGACTCGAAGGACCCCCATGGCCGAACCCGGCGATCCGCAAGCGCCTGACGACCACGACGATCTCGTCGGCTTCGCCTCTCCGGCGTCGCTGCAGGGCCGCGTCCGGACACCCGGGACCCCCGGGATGCCGGAGCCGCAGCCCGAACCGGGGCCCGATCTGTTCACGGCCTCTGTCGCCGCCTCGGTCCCGGTTGAACCGGAACCGGATCCGGCGCCCGTGACGTCCGACCCGGCGCCGACGCCGATCGCCTCCGTCACCGCCGACATCCCGATCGAGCCGGAGCCGGAGCCTGTTCCCGCACCGGCCGAGCCGGCGCCCCCCGTGGCGCCTGGGCCCGTAACGACCGCGCCATCCGCGGCCCCGGTCTCCGCCGCCGCAATCTTTGAACCCTCGCCCGAGTTCTCGACCCGCCCGCGGCGGCGCGAGCCCCCGGCCATCCCAGGAGGCGGCATGGGCCTGTACGCTGTCTATGCACTGATCCTCTTCGCCGTCCCGACTCTCGGGGTGTCAGCGATCATCGGTCTGCTCGCGGTCACCGGCCGGGCCGGGCCGGAGGACCCGCTGGCGCAATCGCACTTCATCTATCAGCAGCGCACGCTGTGGACCGCGGCCGTTGCCGTCACGGTAGGGGTGATCTTCTTCCTGGTGCCGTTCGGGCTGGGCCCCGCCATCATGTTTCTCGCGGCGCTGTGGCTGGTCGCGCGCGGCGCCGCCGGGGTCTGGTCGTTGAAGGCGGGGCGGCCGATCGCCGATCCCCGCGGCTGGTGGATCTGAAGGAGCTCGCCATGACGTCCCCCTCCTCGCGTGACGAACCGGTCTTCCGCCCCGGCGGAGATGGCGATGGCAAGGTCGCCGCCCTCATCGCCTGGGCGCTGTACATCCTGTCGATCCCCAGCGCGAACGTGCTGGTCCTCGTCGGGCTGGTCGTCGCCTACGCGGGAAGGAGCTCGGCCGCCGGCCTGCCTCTCGAACACCTGAACGCCCAGATCCGACTGTTCTGGTCGGTGTTCTGGTGGACCATTGCGTGCTGGATCGCGATCGGCGTCAGCGTCCTCGCCAGCATGATCCTGATCGGCATTCCGTTCCTGCTGCTATTCCTGCTGGCGTGGTTCCTGATCAGCGTCTGGTTCACCGTGAAGAGCATCTTCGGCCTGATCAACCTGCTGGGCGACCGGGCGCCCTGAGGCGCCGGGGCGACACGTCGCCTCGAAACGTACGATAACCGACGCTCGACGAGGAACGCATGACGCCTGCTGGAGTTGGCCCTGTGTCGGCCCGGCGACATAGCCGTCAGGAGTCCCCATGACCGATCTGCGTGACGTGGTCGCTCGCCAGCGGTTCGAGCAGGGATTCGCCGACGCCGAGGGCGAGATGCGCACGGTGTTCGCCGATTACGCCGTGCAGGGACGGACGCGCATCATTCTGCATGTCGAGGCTGACCCGGCGCTGAGAGGCACGGGCGCGGCGGGAACCTTCATGCAGGCCTTGGCGGAGCACGCCCGGGCCGAGGGGCTGAAACTGGCCCCGCGCTGCAGCTACGCCGTGGTCTGGCTGAAGCGGCACAATGAATACAGCGACATCGTTGCCTGAGGTCGGCGCGCCGGATCAGCCGCCTCCGTAGCCGCCGATCACCGGCAGGATTTCGCCGGTGATGTAGCTGGAGCATTGCGGCGAGGCGAGGAAGACGAAGGCGGGGGCGATCTCCTCCGGCTGGGCCGGGCGTTTCATCACCGACTTCGAGCCGAATTCGGCGACCTTCTCCGCCGGTTGGTCGGCGGGGTTCAGCGGCGTCCAGACCGGGCCGGGCGCGACCACGTTGACGCGGATTCCCTTCGGCGCGAGGTGCGTTCCGAGCGAGCGGGCGAAGGCGTGGATGCCGCCCTTGGTCATAGAATAGTCGAGCAGTCGTTCGCTTCCCTCGATGCCGGTGACCGAGCCGGTCATGACGATCGAGCCGCCGGGTTTCAGGTGCGGGACCGCCGCCTTCACCAGGTTGAAGTAGCCGTAGAGATTGGTCTTCAGCGTTCGGTCGAAATGCTCGAGGGTCAGGTCCTCGAGCGCCTCGACGTGTTCCTGGAAGGCGGCGTTGGGTACGACCACGTCGAGCCGGCCGAAGGCGTCGAGGGTGGCCTTCACGGACGCTTCGGAGAAGGCCGGATCGGCGGCGTCGCCCTTGAGCACGATAGCGCGGCGGCCCTCGGCTTCGACGGCGGCCTTGGTGTCCTCGGCGTCTTTTTCCTCGTCGAGGTGGCAGATGGCGATGTCGCAGCCTTCGCGGGCGAACAGTACGGCCACGGCGCGGCCGATACCGGAGTCGCCGCCGGTGATGATCGCCGCCATGCCGTCCAGCTTGCCCGAGCCCTTCCAGAACGGCGCGTCGTACATCGGCGCCGGATCGAGGGCGGCCTCGTCGCCTGGCTTGCGCTGGTGCTGTTCCGGGAAGGGCGGCTCCGGGTATTTGCGGGCTCCGGCCTGGACCGCGCCCTCCTCCTTCGATCCGCCGCCGCCGGACGCCTTGGCGTCGATCCCGGCCTGAATTTTCCGCTCCTGTTCGGCGATGCGTTCGGCGCGGTGTTCGAAGCGGTCGTCCATGGTTGGCTCCTGTTGCGGGGATGACCGGAAAGTCGATGGAGCGGGCGGGTGTTCCCGCGCATTGTAGCGGGGCGGTTCAAGGAGGCGGCGATGCCGGAGTTCGATGTCGAGGCGCTGGGCGCGGCGGCGGGGCCGATGCAGGTGTGGATACTGCCCGCCCTGCTGGGGCTGGGGCTGGCTTCGGCGACTGGGTTGAGGACCTTCCTGCCGCTGCTGATGCTGGCCCTGGCGGCGCGGTTCGAGGTGTTCGGCGTGCGGCTGATCGATCAGATGGACTGGCTGGTCTCATGGCCGGCGATCGCGGCGCTGGGGGTAGCGACGACGGCGGAGTTCCTCGGCGACAAGGTCCCGGCCATCGACCACGGCCTGAACGCGATCGGCTACGTCACCCGGCCGGTCGCCGGGGCGGTCGCGGCGGGAAGCGTATTCTGGGCGGTCGACCCGGCCATGGCGGCGGTGGCGGGGCTGATCGTCGGCGCGCCCGCGGCCCTGGCGTTCAATGCGGCCCAGACAGGGGTGCGGGTCGGCTCGACGGCGACGACGGGCGGGCTGGGCAATCCGGTAGTGTCGCTGATCGAGGACGTACTGGCCTTCTTCACCGTGATCGTGGCCTTCCTCGCCCCGATCGTCATTCCGCTGGTTCTGATCGTGCTGGCCGTCATCGTGTTCCGACTGGCCCGTCGTATCCGGAACCGGCGCGAGGAGCGGCCCGCCTAGAGGATTCGGCTGACGATCGCCTTCAGGGTCTCGGCCTTGGCCGGCAGATCGGCGGAAAGCCGCCCGGCCAGTTCGCGCGCGCCCACCGGATAGGCGTCGCCGCCGTCGGCGATCTCCTTGGCCATGCGCGAGGCCTCGAGCAGCACCCGCTCGAGCGCCTCGACCTGCTCGACCGCGAGGGCGCGGGCCTCGAGTTGCAGCCGTTTGACGCGCTCCGCGGTCGTCTCGGGCGTGCGCATCAGGTCGTAGATCTCAGCGTCGCCGGGAACGAGGCGCAGGTCAGGCTTGGCGGGCGGACTCTTGGGCATGGGGAACTCCTGCCAAGCCGAATGCGAAGCGGCGCCGCTCCGTTCCCGCGCGAAAGGGTAAACGGGCGACAACCGCCGCCGGTGTGCCTCCGTTGCATCACGAAACCGGCGCCGGGCGCCTTCAGGCGGCTTCGGTGCGCAGCTCGATGCGGGCCTCGGCCTCTCGCACCACGTCGACGGCGCGGTCGACCACCTCGAGCCCAGCCCCCGGCCTGACCGCCTCGACGGTGAGGATGCGGCGGAAGGCGCGCGCGCCCGGCCGTCCGTGCATCAGGCCCAGCATGTGCCGGGTCATGGCCGACAGATGCGCGCCCTCCGCCAGCCGGGCGGCCATGTAGGGGCGATAGCGGCCGACGGCCTCGAAGGCGTCGACATCGGCTGTCGGGGCGCCGAACAGCCGCCGGTCCGCCTGGCCGAGAATGGCGGGCTCGTGATAGGCGGCGCGGCCCAGCATGACGCCGTCCAGCTGAACGCCGTCGGCGGCGTCCATGTGGGCCTCGACTTCGTCCAGCGAGGCGACGCCGCCGTTGATGGTAACGGACAGATGCGGCCGCTCGCGCTTGAGCCGGCGTACCAGGGCGTAGTCCAGCGGCGGCACGTCCCGGTTCTCCTTCGGCGACAGCCCCTGCAGCCAGGCCTTGCGGGCATGGATGATGAAGACCTTGACGCCGACGGCGGCGCAGGCGTCGACAGTCTCGAACAGCGCCACCTCCGGGTCCTGGTCGTCGACGCCGATGCGGCATTTGACGGTGGCGGGGACGGAGACCGCCCCCTTGATCGCGGCCATGCACTCGGCGACCAGCGACGGTTCGCGCATCAGGCAGGCGCCGAAGCGGCCAGACTGCACCCGATCGGACGGGCAGCCGACGTTGAGGTTGATCTCGTCATAGCCGAAGGCCGCGCCGATGCGGGCGGCCTCGGCCAGCTGGTCCGGGTCGGAGCCGCCGAGCTGCAGCGCGACGGGGTGCTCGACCGGATCGAAGCCCAGCAGGCGCTCGCGGTCGCCGTGGATCACGGCCGGGGCCGTGACCATCTCGGTATAGAGCAGGGCCCGCGACGTGAGGACGCGATGGAACGCCCGGCAGTGCCGGTCGGTCCAGTCCATCATGGGGGCGATCGAGAGGCGGCGGTCCATCGGGCGCGCTCCATACACCGAAGTCGGCGCCGGCGCGAGCTTGGGAACCTTTGGCATTCGGCCCGGTTCATCGGGCTCTAGGAGGATTTTCCATGATCAGACCAATTCTCGCCGGCGTCGCCTGCGTCACCCTGCTGGCCGCCTGCAATCAGGAGCGGAGCCCGGAAGCCGTCGACAAGGCGCAGGACATGGCCGCCGGCCCCGTCGGACAGACCTCGGCAGCGACCATGGGCTCCAATATGGTGTCGGCCTATGTGCCGAACGCCGCCATGGGCGACATGTACGAGATCCAGGCCGCCGACATCGCGCTCGAGCGGTCGCAGAACGCCCAGGTCAAGGAACTGGCCAACATGATCAAGGCCGACCACACGGCCGCGTCGAACGCCATGAAGGCCATGCTGCCGCAGGCGGCCCCGGACATGACGCCGCCCACCGCCCTGGACCAGCGCCGTCAGGGCCTGATCGACAACCTGCGCTCCGCCTCGGCGGAAAACTTCGACCGGACCTGGGTCGACCAGCAGATCGCGGCCCACAACGAGGCGCTGACCCTGCATCGCGGCTTCTCCGATCAGGATTCGCCGCTGGCGGCCCACGCCCGCTCGGTGGTTCCCAAGATCGAGGCTCACCTGCGTCAGGCGGAGGCGATCAGGGCGGCCATGTAACCGCCGGCTTCGCGAGCCGAACCGGAAGGGCCGGCGCCGGTCAGGCGTCGGCCTTTTCGCGTTCGTCGTCCCCTTCCAGGGCCTCGGCCGCCTCCTCGTTGAGAGCCCTGCCCTCGCGCCGGGGCTTGATGTACGGCTCCGGCCGGGTGGTGGCGATATTGCCACGCATCAGGGACCGGCCCGCCTGGATGCCCTCGACCAGCTGGAGCGAGAGCCGCTCGTCGTCGCGCCGGCGGACATCCTCGATCGTCTCGCGCGCCTCGTCGGCCGAGAAGCCGAGGTCGACCAGCACCTGTTCGCCGAACACCAGCGCCGACTCGAAGGTCTCGCGCAGCTGGTACTCGACCCCGGCCTGCACGAGTCGGATGGCGTGGCCGCGGTCGTAGGCGCGGACGAACAGTTTGGTCAGTGGGAACTCGGCCTTGACCAGTTCGACGATGCGGTCGGCGGTTTCGGACTTGTCGACGCAGACGAGGATGGTTTCGGCCTCGCCGGCGCCCGAGGCGCGCAGGACGTCCAGCCGCGAACCGTCGCCGTAGTAGACCTTGAAGCCGAAATTGCCGGCCGCCTGGATCATCTCCACGTCCATGTCGATGATCGAGACGTCGACGTTACGGGCCAGCAGCGGCTGCGACACGACCTGGGCGAACCGGCCGAAGCCGATGATCAGCACCCGCTCGCGCAGGTTCTCCGCCCGGTCGACGCCGTCGGCGCTGTCCGGATCGAGCGTCGAGGCCGGCATGAAACGGCCGACCACCATGGTCGTCAGCGGCGTCAGCACCATCGACAGGATGACGATGGCGGTCATCGAGGCGGAGACGCGGGCGTCGAAGATGCCGACCGACAGGGCCGCGGCATAGAGGACGAAGGCGAATTCGCCACCCTGCGCGAACAGGGACGCGCGCTCGACGGCCTCGCGTTCGCCGTGCCCGAACAGGCGGGCGACGGCGTAGATGGCCACCGCCTTGACCGCCATGAAGGCGATAACGCCGCCCAGGATGACCTGCCAGCGATCGATGACCACATCCATGTTCAGGGACATGCCGACGCTGAGGAAGAACAGGCCCAGCAGGATGGCCCGGAACGGCTCGACGTCGGCCTCGAGCTGGTGCCGGAAGACCGATTCCGAAAGCAGAACGCCGGCGAGGAAGGCGCCCATGGCCATCGACAGGCCGCCCATGTCCATCAGCCAGGCCGCGCCCGCCACGACCAGCAGGGCCGCGGCTGTCATCACCTCGCGGCCGCCGTAGCGGGCGAGGATGCGGAACACCGGGTTCATCAGATACCGGCCGGCGAGGAAGACGACGGCGACCGCGCCCACGGCCAAGCCGATCGTGCGCCACAGCGGCGGCGCGGTTTCTCCGCCCAGGCCCATGGCCCCGGCCATGACCGCGACAATGGCCAGAAGCGGCACGATGGCGATGTCTTCAAGCAACAGGATTGAGACGGCGCGCTGGCCCTTGACCGAGCCCAGTTCGCCCCGCTCGTCGAGGGTCTGCATGATCACGGCGGTCGAGCTGAGCACGAAGCCCGAGGCGGCGACGAAGGCGACCGGGACCGACAGGCCGGCGGCCATGCCGGTCAGGGTCAGCAGGGCGCTGGCGGCGACGACCTGGGCCGCCCCGAGGCCGAAAATATCGCGCTTCAGCTTCCACAGCCGGGACGGACGCATTTCGAGGCCGATGATGAAGAGGAAGATGACGACGCCGAATTCGGCGACGTGCAGGATGACTTCGGGCTCGTCGAACAGACCTATGCCCCAAGGCCCGATGGCCAGACCGGCCGCCAGGTAGCCGAGCACCGAGCCGAGGCCGAGGCGGCGGAACACCGGCACCGCGACGACCCCCGCGGCCAGCAGGGCGGCCACGTGGCCCAGTTCCAGTCCGCCCGTTGGTTCCGCCATTCTGATGCCCCCTGTGAGCCTTGCCGTTCATAGTGGGGTCGGGGGCGACCGGGCGCCAGCCCACCGGTCCGTCGGCGGACGTCAGGCATCGTCAGACGACCCGCCGCCGCTTTGCGCGGAGGATGGCGCCGTGCAGAACCGGCACGGACAGGGAGCGACGCCGATGACGACCCACCCCTTGAGACGCAGTCTGGCCGCCGTCCTGGCGGTCTCTCTCGCCGCCCCGCTGGCGCCCGCCCCGGTGATGGCCGCGGCCAGCCGTCCCGACCTCGCCCGCGACGGGGTGGTCTCGCCGGAGAACTGCCGCACCGTCGGGATCGAACTCGCGCCTGATCGCCGCAGCGACGACTATTACGGGGCCGCCCGCGGCCGGGTGGCGGCGCCGGGCTATGCGCCGCCGCCGCCGCCCCCGCCGCCCATGGCCCCGCCGCCACCAGTTGCCCAGAGCACTGTGGTCGAGGAGGTCGTCGTTTCAGGAACCAGAATCCCGCGCCCGCCGACCAACGCGCCGACGCCCTCCATTCAGGTTCAGCGCGAAGATCTGCTGAGCACGGGCCAGGCGACGACGGCGGACTTTCTGGCCACCACGCCGGCGAACCCGCTCGTTCCGGGACATCCCCGGGTCGCGCCCGATACCGAGCGCTATCCCGACGCCCGGCCCAACCCGGTGAAGCGTGTGGCCGACGAGCCTGTCTCCACCTTCTCGATCGATGTGGACACCGCGAGCTATTCCAACGTGCGCCGCTTCATCGAGGAGGGCCGGTCGCCGCCCGCCGACGCGGTGCGGGTCGAGGAGATGATCAACTTCTTCGACTACGGCTACGAGCGGCCGCGCTCGGCCTTGGAGCCGTTCGCCATCACCACCGCCGTGGCGGCGTCGCCGTGGTCGGAAGGGCGCCAGATCGTGCATGTAGCGCTGCAGGGCTATGAGCTGCCCGAGAGCCAGCGACGTCCGCTGAACCTGACCTTCATGGTCGATGTGTCCGGTTCGATGATGTCGCCCGACAAGCTGGATCTGGCCAAGAAGTCGATGAACCTGATCATCGACCGGCTGCGGCCGCAGGACCGGGTGGCGGTGACCTACTACGCCTCCGACGTCGGCACCGCCGTGGGACCGACACCCGGCGACCAGAAGCTGAGGCTGCGCTGCGCGGTGGAAGCGCTGAACGCCGGCGGCTCGACGGCCGGGGCGCAGGGCATGGTCAACGCCTACAACCAGGCCGAAGCCGCCTTCGGGCGTGACAAGGTCAACCGCATCCTGATGTTCACCGATGGCGACTTCAACGTCGGCGTCACCAACGATCAGCGGCTGGAGGACTTCGTCGCCGCCAAGCGTGAAACGGGCATCTATCTGTCGGTCTACGGCTACGGCCGTGGCAACTACCAGGACGCCCGCATGCAGACGATCGCCCAGGCCGGCAACGGCACGGCGGCCTACGTCAACAACCTCGAGGAGGCGCGGCGACTGTTTGGTCCGGCCTTCGACCGCGGGGCCTTCCCGATCGCCGACGACGTCAAGATCCAGGTCGAGTTCAATCCCGCCCGCGTCGCCGAGTACCGGCTGATCGGCTACGAGACCCGGATGCTGAACGAGGAGGACTTCGACAACGACCGCGTCGACGCCGGCGAGGTCGGCTCCGGCGCCTCGGTGACGGCCCTCTACGAGATCACGCCCGTCGGCGGGCCGAGCCAGATCCCGGACCGCCGCTACGACCAGAACCGCCTCGGCGTCGGCGGCGGCGACCCGACCGGCGAGGTCGGCTTCGTCCAGGTCCGCTACAAACTGCCGGGCGAGCGGGACTCGCGGCTGATGCAGCGGGTGGTGTCGAACAGCGGCGCCGGACGGGTTTCGGCCCAGCCGCCGGAGAGCACCCGCTGGGCGCTGGCCGTCGCCGCCTTCGGCCAGAAGCTGCGCAACGATCCGTGGATGAGCGCCGACTACGGCTGGGACCAGATCCTCGAACAGGCGCAGGGCGCGCGGGGCGAGGACCCCTACGGCGAACGGGCGGACTTCGTGCAGATGGTCCGGGCGGCCGCGGGGATGCCGGTGCAGACGCGGCCGTGATCCCTGCTCTTGTCATCCCGGCCGCGCGACGCGGCGATCCGGGACGGCAGGAGGCCACTACGAGGCCCCCCGCGGCGGCGGTTTGTCCGGGAGCAGGGTGGCCTCCGCGCGGGGCCTGATCTGTCTGCCGGACAGCTGCTGACGCAGCTTCCGGCAGATTGCCGTGGTGGCTCTTCGCTTCGGCCGGGATGACAAGCGCCCGACTTTCATCGAGCGGAGATCGGACCCGGTTGCCCCGCCCCTCTCCCAACGGAAGAGCGAACCGGGCATGGTCACAGCGTGACCGAAACCCTTTCCCCCAAGACCGCCCGCCGCATCGCGCTTTCCGCGCAAGGTTTCGGCCGGACGCCCCCCGCGGCGCCCGGCCGAACGCACGTCCGGAACATCGTGCGCAAGCTGGGCGTGGTCCAGATCGACAGCGTCAACGTGGTGACGCGGACCCACTATCTGCCGGCCTTCTCCCGGCTCGGCGACTATCCGCGCGTGGCGCTGGAGTCGGAAGCCTGGGGTCCGCGCCGCAGCCTGTTCGAATACTGGGGCCACGAGGCGTCGCTGCTGCCGCTGGAGCTGCAGCCGCTGCTGCGCTGGCGCATGGCCCGGGCCGAGGCCGGTGAGATGTGGACCGGCCTGTCGCGGTTCGGGCGCGAGCGGCGCGACTACATCGACGGCGTGCTGAAGGAGATCGAGCAGCGCGGACCGGTCACCGGAGCCGACTTCAACGACGCGCCCAGGGGCGCGCCGGGCTGGTGGTCGTGGTCCGACGGCAAGCGGGCGCTGGAGTGGCTGTTCTGGGCCGGACTGATCACCACGAAGACGCGGCGCGGGTTCGAGCGCGTCTACGATCTGACCGAACGGGCCCTGCCCAAGCGGATCGTCGACCAGCCCACGCCCGACGAGGCGGATGCGCAGCGGGAGCTGGTGCGCATCTCGGCGCGCGCGCTCGGCTTGGCGACGGCGGCGGACCTGCGGGATTATTTCCGTTTGCCGCTGGCCGACGCGAGGGCGCGAGTGGCGGAGCTGGTCGAGGCGGGGGAGCTGACGGAGGCGGCGGTGAAGGGGTGGCGGGGCCCCGCTTATCTGGCGGCCAACGCCCGCAAACCGCGCAAGATCGCGAGCGCGGCCCTGCTGTCGCCGTTCGACAACCTGATCTGGACCCGCGACCGCACAGAGCGGCTGTTCGGAACGCGGGTGCGGCTGGAGATCTACACCCCGGCGCACAAGCGCACCCACGGCTACTACGTCCTGCCCTTCCTCGAGGACGAGGCGATCACGGCGCGGGTGGACCTCAAGTCCGACCGGCAGGCCGGTGTGCTGCGGGTGCAGGCGGCTTGGCGGGAGCCGGACGCGACGGCGGACTCGGCCTCGCGGCTGGCGGCGGAGCTTCGGAAGATGTCCGGATGGCTGGGGCTGGACGGGGTCGAAGTGGCGGGCAAGGGCGATCTGGCGGCGGCGCTGGAGTCGGCAGTCAGTTCGTGACGAGTTCGACTATGGATTTCGTGGGGATTTCGACCAGGCTGGCCGATCAGAGTCTGAAGATTTGTGCTGTTCTCCCTCCCCGTCCCTCCGTCATCCTCGGGCTTGACCCGAGGATCAGATGTCAGCGCAGGCTGTGCCACGGGAACGGCCCGGCGGGCGTGATCGAGCGGGCTTCGACGGAGCACCCGACGGTCTGATCCTCGGGTCAAGCCCGAGGATGACGGGGTGGTGTGGTTTCGTCGATGTGTGCGGGGCGACCCTCACACGTCGAATTTCACGCCCTGCGCCAGCGGCAGTTCGCGGCTGAAGTTCACGGTCTGGGTCTGGCGGCGCATATAGGTCTTCCACGCGTCCGAGCCGGACTCGCGGCCGCCGCCGGTGTCCTTCTCGCCGCCGAACGCCCCGCCGATTTCGGCGCCGGACGGGCCGATGTTGACGTTGGCGATGCCGCAGTCTGAGCCCCAGGCCGAGAGGAATTGCTCGGCCTCGCGGACGCTGTCGGTGAAGACGCAGGACGACAGGCCCTGCGGCACGGCGTTCTGCATCGCCACGGCCTCGTCGAAGTCGGACCAGGTCAGGACGTAGAGGATGGGGGCGAAGGTCTCGCGCCCGACCACGGGGGTCTGGGCGGGCATGCGGACGATGGCCGGACGGACGTAGACGCCCTCGCGGTCGAGAGCGTCGCCGCCGGTGACGATCTCGCCGCCCTGCTCCACGGCCTGCGCCAGCGCCGTCTCGAAGCTGCGGCGAGCGTCGGCGTCGATCAGCGGCCCGACCAGCACGCCGTCCTCGCGCGGATCGCCGACCGGCAGGGTTTCGTAAGCCTTTGAAAGACGGGCGATCAGGGCGTCGGCGATGCTCTCGTGGACCAGCAGGCGGCGCAGGCTGGTGCAGCGCTGGCCGCAGGTGCCGACGGCCGAGAAGGCGATGGCGCGCACGGCCATGTCGAGGTCGGCCGAAGGCGTCACGATCATGGCGTTGTTGCCGCCGAGCTCCAGCAGCGAGCGGCCGAGACGGGCGGCCACCGTCTGGGCCACGGCCCTGCCCATGCGGCTCGATCCGGTGGCGGAGACCAGCGGGATGCGGGGATCGGCGGCGAGCCGTTCTCCGACCTCCCGCCCGCCGATGACGACCTGCGACAGACCCTCCGGGGCCCCGTTTCCCGTTTCCCTGGCGAAGCGGGTGAGCGTGCGGTCGAAAATCGCCTGCGTCGCCAGGGCCGTCAGCGGCGTCTTCTCCGACGGCTTCCAGATCACAGGGTCCCCGCAGACCAGCGCCAGGCAGGCGTTCCACGCCCACACGGCGACGGGGAAGTTGAAGGCCGAGATCACCAGCACCGGCCCGAGCGGCTGCCAGGTCTCGCGCATGTGATGGCCGGGGCGCTCGCTGGCCACCGTCAGGCCGTAGAGCTGGCGCGACAGGCCGACGGCGAAGTCGCAGATGTCGATCATCTCCTGGACCTCGCCGAGGCCCTCGGAGACGATCTTGCCAGCCTCGAGCGTGACCAGGCGGGCGAGGTCGGCTTTCGAGGCGCGCAGTTCCTCGCCGAGGAGGCGGACCAGTTCGCCACGGCGCGGAGCGGGCACGCGCTTCCACTGGTGGAAGGCGGTGACCGCAGCGGCGACAGCGGTTTCGATGGCGGCGGCGTCCGTCTCGGCCACGATCCCGCCGGTCGAACCGTCGACCGGCGAGCGCGTCGTCAGGCCGGCTTCGGCGAAGGCGGCGTCCGGCACGCCGAGGCGGCGCAGGATGGCGTGGCTTTCAGCGGCGGCGGTGGCGCGGACGGTCATGGGGCGGGGCTCCGGCAAGTCCGTGCGGCTTAGCCGGGCCGGGCGCAAAGAGAAAGGCCGCCCCGTCGCCGGAGCGGCCCCTCGTTGTTCGCGGCCGACTACCAGCGGCTGCGCCAGGCGACGCGCTGGAGCTGGTACTCGATGCGGTCCAGCCGGCGGTCCAGGTCATGATACTCGGCCCGGCTCAGCCCGTTGCGGGCGTAGCGGTATTCGAGCCGCTGGTAGTGGTTCATCTCGCGGGCCAGGTCGCGGGCCTCGAAGCGATGAACCCCGCCGCTCCAGGCGAGGCGGTCAATGTGCTGGGCAAGCACACGGGCGCGGTAGTGGAGGTCGCGCGGGGCGTAGCCGTAATCCCGGCGGCCGTGGCCGTAGCCGTAGCCGTAGCCGTCGCTGTAGCCGGGCGAGCCGAAGCTGAGGGTGACTCCGACATTCTGGGCCAGCGCCGGGGTCGATACCATGACCGCGGACGCCGCCAGCACGGGAAGCAGGGCTTTCCTGATCATGGCGGTATTCATCGAGTGTCGTCCTTTCGAGTCCGGGACCATCCCGGCTGATGGACGCAGGGAACCATGCCGCGGCTGACAGGACCCTGAGGCGTTCGTTGTCCGGCAGTCAGGAACCGGCCGAAGGCCGACGGGTTGTGTCGCCGAGCCGACAAACAGGAGAGTGGCCGATGAAAGTTCGCGACGTAATGAGCAAGGACGTGCAGGTGGCCCGCCCGGGCGACAGCCTGCAGGAGGTCGCGGCGCGGATGGCGAGCGGCGACTTCGGCTTCATGCCGGTGGCCGACGGAGATCGCCTGATCGGCACCATCACCGACCGTGACATCACGGTGCGCGCTGTCGCCGGCGGCGCCGCCTGCACGGCTCCGGTGGTGGAATACATCACCCGCGACCCCCATACGGTCCGGGCCGACGACGATCTGAAATCCGTGCTGGACGCGATGGGCGACAAGCAGATCCGCCGCCTGCCGGTGCTGGACAAGAACGACCGGCTGGTCGGCGTGGTGTCGCTGGGCGACCTGTCGACGCGGGTGAAGGAGAAATACGCGGGCGAGACGCTGGAGGACATCTCCCGTCCCTAGGACAGGCCGGGCGTTAACCCTTTCGCCAAACCACGTGTTCACCCGCGCCGGGGCATGCTCGCCGTTCACGACGGGAGACGCCGATGGCGCGCGCGCAGTTCCAGAAGGGTCAGAAGGTCTGGGTCGAATGTGTCGGCGCCTGGGCCCAGATCGAGAAGGTCCAGCCCGTCTGGGCCAAGGGCTTCGAAGAGCCCGTGCGGGTCACCTACGACGTCGGTCTGGGACGGGAGTTCCTGGGCCACGAGCTGCTGCTGCCGACCGAGGATCCCGCGGCCAACGCCGGTGAGAACTGGCGCCTGATGCGGGCCCGCAACAAGTGGCAGACGGCGGACGACACGCCGCATCACCCGTTCCCCGGCACCTATCCGGTGGTGGTCACCGACAAGGCCGACTGGGGCGGCTGGCGCGTGCCCGGCGCGGAATACGACCGCGACCCCGACCAGATCGAGTTTCAGGCCCGCCTGATCGCCGCCGCGCCCCGGCTGATGGCGCTGGCCGAGCGGATCGTCGCCGCGGTGGACGAAGCCCCGGAAGACGCGCCGCCCGAAATGCTGGTCATGGCCCGCGACGCGCGCACCGTGCTCAAGAGCATCACCGACGTGCTCGCCCCGCCGGCCGAAGGCCGTGAGGCCCATAGCCCGTCGCGCGCGGCCTGAGGTGATTTGATCCACCGGTCGGGGCAAGGAAGCCTCGACAGGAATCCGCGACGCAGCCTAGATTCGGCCATCGTCGCCGAATCGTCCGGGAGAGCGCCTTGCGGGGCAGTGAGCGCCGCATAACCCCGCAAGGACGGCGCGCCCAGGACCGGCGCAAGGGCCCGCCCGCATGGCTGCGGATCGCCATTCTCGCCGTCACCCTGGCTGTCGCCGCCTATGTGCTTCTGTTCGCTCGCGAAATGGCGCGGCCGGGCCAGGAGGCGGACGCCCTGCGCATGGTCGCGGTCGACCGCGAGGCGCGACTGCTGGCGCTGGAGATGGAGACCCGCATCGCGCCGGTCGAGGCCGCTGTCCGCGCCGCCGCGGCCCAGCCGCGCGGTCCCGCCGAAACCATCCGGCAAGCCCGCGCCGCCGCCCCGGAGAGCGCGTTCGCCGTGATCTCGGCGGGACAGGGCGTGACGGCCGTCGCCGGCGCCTCCCCCGCGGCCTTCGTGTCCACGCCGGGCAAGCCGCTGCTGGCCGCCGACGGCGCCGCCCTGCTGATCTCGCGGCCGCTGCCGGACGGAAGCCGGCTGGTCGGGCGCGCGCCCCTGCCCTCGCTGAGAACCACCGACGGCGTGGATCTGTGGCTGCTGTCGGGACCGCGCTCGCTGCTGGCCGGGGGATCGGGCGAGGAAGAGGCGCTGGCGCTGCAAGAGGCTCCGGCTGACGGGCGCGGACTGGGCGCGACCCTGACCGTCGCCGACGGTGCCGTGCGGCGGACGACGGTGGCGGTTGGAGACACCGGCGTGATCGCCGTCGCGTCCACCCCCGTCAGCATCGGGGCCGGCGCCCTGATGGACGACGCCTGGGTGCTGACAGCGCCGTTCATCATCGGCGTGCTGGTGCTTCTGCTGGCGAAGCTGCAGGAGCGCAAGCAGGTGGGCATCAGCCGTGAATGGGCGGCCTCCGAGCGCCGCTTCCGCGGGGCTGTCGAGGCGGCGCGATGCGGCGTCTGGGACTGGGACCTCGAGAGCGGCCAAATTCTGTTGTCCGACTACATGGCCGACCTGATGGGGCTGGAACGCACGGGCGCGGCTTCGGCGGACGAGATGATGGAGCGCATCCATCCGCGTTACCGCGCGGCCGTGGAACACGCCCTGCGACAGGCCGAGACTTTCGGAGCCTTCGAAGTCAGCTTCCCGGTTCCGGACGCGCAGGGCCGCGCGCGCTGGATCGACGCCCGCGGCCAGGCCCGGGGCGATCGCGGCGAGGACGGCTTCACCTCGATCCTCGGCATCGCGCTGGACACGACCGAGGCGCGGCGGGCGAAGGCGCACGCCCAGGCCGCCGAGGGGCGGCTGCGTGACGGCATCGAGAGCGTGTCGGACGCCTTCGTGCTGTTCGACCGCCACGGGCGGCTGATCCTGTCCAACCAGGCCTTCGAGGATGCCTTCCGGTTCGAGCCGGGCGTGGTGCGCAAGGGCGCGCTCAAGGCCGATCTCAACCGCATCGCCGCCCTGGCGATCAAGTCGGAGCAGCCCGCCGCAGGCGGGCGGGCCGGAGCGCGGGAGGTCGAGCTGCACGACGGCCGCTGGCTACAGCTGGTCGAGCGATTCACCTCAGAGGGCGGCTCCGTGGTCTCGGCGGCCGATATCACCGCCATCAAGCAGAAGGAGGCCGAGCGCCAGCGCGCCACCGAACGGCTGCACGCCACCATCACCGAGTTGGAGGACCGCGAGGAGAAGCTGTCCCTGCTGGCGCGCAAGTACGAGATCGCCATGACGCGGGCCGAGGCGGCGAACCAGGCCAAGTCGGAGTTTCTGGCCAATATGAGCCACGAACTGCGCACGCCGCTGAACGCCATCAACGGCTTCTCCGAGATCATGGCCGGAGAGATGTTCGGGCCCTTGGGCGATCCCCGGTACAAGGGCTACGCCGCCGACATCCTGCGCTCGGGCCAGCATCTGCTCAGTCTGATCAACGACATCCTCGACATGGCCAAGATCGAGGCCGGCAAGCTGACGCTGCACTATGAGGAAGTGTCGCTGAAGGAGATCGTCGACGACGCGGCGCGGCTGATGCGCGGGCGGGTCGAGGAGGCGGGTCTGAAGCTGCTGGTCGACACGCCGGACCTGCCGACCATCGAGGCCGACCATCGGGGCCTGAAGCAGGTGCTGCTCAACCTGCTGTCGAACGCCGTGAAATTCACGCCGGAAGGCGGGGACATTGTCGTGGCCGTGTCGCGCGAGGACGACGACCGGCTTCGTGTGGCGGTCACCGACACCGGCATCGGCATCGCCGCCGAAGACCTCGGCCGGCTGGCCCGACCGTTCGAACAGGTCGAGGGGCAGCATTCCAAGACCACGCAGGGGACGGGGCTGGGTCTGGCCCTCACCAAGTCCCTGATAGAGTTGCACGGCGGGACCCTGACGCTGGAAAGCGAGCCGGGGCGCGGCACCACGGTGAGTTTCGATCTGCCCATCCGCCGGCCGAATCAGGCTGCGGCCAACCAGGCCGAGGCCGCCTGACGCCGGTCAGCCGCCGGAGCGCCCCGGATCGCGGGCCTTGCGTTCGCCCTTGTCGCGCACCACCGTCCGCCCCCGCCGGGTGAGGATTTCCGACAGGGCGGCGCGGTCGTCCGGCTCCAGCGTCGCCAACAGCGCCACCGCATCGGCCTCGATGCGGGCCCGGCCGCGAAGCTCCGCGGCGCGCGACTGCTCCAGCAGGGCGGACACCTCGGCCGGATCGAAGTCAGCAGAGCGGACGAGCGCCGTCGCCTGACGCCGCTTCGACCGCGTCTCCTCGAAATCGGGCCGGGCGGCGCGGGCCGAGGCGCGCAGGGCCTCGCGCACCTGATCACGCACCTCAGGGTCGAGCCCTTCGACGACGGTCATAAACGGGTGGGTTCGGGGCGAGCGGTGCTGGGACTCGATGCGGCGCTCGACGCCGGCGCGGCCGACGAGCAGCGTCGCTCCGGCCGCGACAGCGAACAGGTTCAGAGCCACCGAGGCGGCCAGGGCGATCTTGAGGGTCCTGGCGTTCACCCGAGCACCTCCGTGTCGTCGACGCCAAGCAGGGAGGCCTGGTACAGCACGGCGTCGGCCTGGGCGTCGGCGGTGACATGGCTGGTCAGCATCACGCCGGCCACGACGCCGGCGCAGGTCGCCACCGCCCAGCCGGCCCCGAAGGCCAGCGACAGCCGGTCGATCCAGACGCGGCCGGTGCGGCCGGCCTTGCCTCCGGCCGTGGCGGCGGCGGCCAGAACCCGGTCGCGCAGGGCCATCGACACCTGCGGCGTCGGCGAGCGATGCAGCAGGGCGTCGATCGCGTCGGCCTCGGCCATGGCCGGGCCGGCGATATCCGCATGCGCCGCGGCGAAGGCCTCGGCCGCCGCGCGTTCGCCTTCCGGCCAACGCCGGCGGTCGGCGCCGTAGGCGGCCACAAGGGCGAGGAAGCGTTCCGCCGTCATCCGTTCATACTCCTTCGCCGCCGGGCCGGTGCCCGGCCAGCGCCAGTCTCAACGCCCGCCGTCCGCGCGACAGCAGGCTTTCCAGAGCCTCGATGCTGATCTCCATCAGCGCCGCGGCCTCGATATTCGTCAGTTCCTGATAATGGCAAAGCACGATGGCCTCGCGCTGCCGATCGGGCAAGCGGGCCAGCGCCCCGTTGACCGCCGCGCCAACGTCGGCGGCGAGAAGGCCGCGATCGGGCGCCGGCCCCTCGTCGCGCCGGTCCGGCGGCAGGGCCGTCGGAATCTCCCGGCGACGCCTGAGCCGATCGTAACAGAGGTTCAGGGCCACCCGATGCAGCCAGGTGTCGAACCTGGCCTTGCCGGTCACCCAGCGGGGCGCCTGCCGCCACGCCCGCAGCAGGACGTCCTGCGCGACGTCCTCGGCCTCGACGGCGTCCCCGAGCATGCGCTGGGCGAGCGCCAGCATGCGCGGCAGCTTGCGCGCCACCATGGCCTGGATGGCCGCGGGATCGCCCTGACCCACACGGCGCACCAGGTCCTCGTCGGGGTCGGCGAAAGACGCCATCCGGCCTCGTGCGAACGTTGCTGCAAGGCCGGTGAGGTCGAGGACCGCCGCGCCCGTCATCTGCTTACTCCGAAGGGGGCGCCGAAGGCGACGCCTGTTGCGCCAGGCGAGCGGCGCGGCGCTCCGCCCGCCGCTCGCGGCGGTCGGCGCGAACGGCACGGCGCTCCGCCGCCGTGACGAAGCCGTCGTTGTCGGCGTCCAGACGGGCGAAGGCGGCCTCGGCCCGGGCCTGGGCGGCTGCGATCACGACCGGCCCGCGATCGGCCCTGCGTCCGGCGCGCACGGCGCGCCGGTGCGGTCCGCGGTGAGCGCGGCGCGGCCCCCGCTCGGCCCGGGTTTCGGCGCGGTGCTCACCACGGGCGTCGAACTCGGCCTTGCTGATGACGCCGTCGTCGTCGGCGTCGAGTCGGTCGAAGCGCGTATCCGCACGCTGAGCCATGCGCGTCCGGGCGACGGCGCGCATTTCGTCGCGGGTAACGGAGCCGTCACGGTCGGCGTCCGCGGCGGCGAGGCGCTCGATGCGGCGGCCGACGAACTCGGCCTGGCTGAGGCGCCGGTCGCCGTCGGCGTCGGCTCGGATGCCGGGCGCATGCGGGCGATCCGGCGACTGCCGGGCGGAGGCGGCGCCGCCCGCGGCGAGGGTCAGAGCGGCCAGAGCGGCCGCTACGAGGGTCTTGTTCATCTCGATGGTCTCCATGGCCGCCCGACGCGGCCGCGTGTCCCTGTCTGAGAGTGAAACGGCGTTCGCGTCAGTCTCCGTCGCCGACCAGCGGCAGGGCGGCCTCGAAGGCGGCGCGGGCGGCGCGCCGCGCCTCCGCCAGCCCCGCCTTCAGCGCGTCGAAGCTTTCGAAGCCGGCCGCCTTGGCCAGCCGCTGCCGGAAACCTTCAGGCTCCTGGTCGGGATCGGGACGGTCGTCGAAGGCGGCGCCGAGAATCTGGCTGAGCGCCTGCTGCAGCCGCCAGGCCTCGGCCAGATCCGGGTCGTCGGCCAGCGCCTCGAGGGTCGAGACGGTCAGCGGCCCGCCCGCCCGGGCGCTGCGGAGCTGGCGCACCTGGGCGACGAACTCCGCATCGACCTGTCCGCCGGGCGCCAGCTTCACGTCCCAGTCGCCCTGCCCGGGCCGTTCCCGAGCCATCAGGTCGCGCATGCGCCGCGCGTCGGCGGCGAGCGCCACGCCCGGTCGCGGCCGACGCAGGATGCTCTCCAGCGTCGCCGCCGTGCGCGCGCCGAAGGCCGGGTCGTCGGTCCAGACCACGCGCGCCCGGGTCAGGGCCATGAACTCCCAGGTGTCGGCCTCGGTGGCGTAATAGTCCTCAACGGCGGAGAGGCGCAGCGACACCGGTCCCTTGGCCGCGCCGGGCCGCAGCCTCATGTCGACTTCGTACAGTCCGCCCTCTGCGGTGTGGGCCGAAAGGGCCGCGATCAGCCGCTGGGTGAAGCGCGAGTAGAACACCCCTGCGGCCCAGTGCCGGGCGTTCGACATGGCCTCGGCGGGCGCGTCATAGACGGTCATCAGGTCAAGGTCCGACGTCGCGGTCATCTCGCGCGAGCCGGCCTTGCCGAGCGCGACCACGGCCACCGCGCCGCCCGACAGGGTTCCGCCCTGGCGCATGGTCTCGGCCATGGCGGCGGGCGCGAGAGCCCCGAGGCAGGCGTCCGCAAGGGTGGTGTAGGCCCGTCCGGCCTCCTCCGGCCCGACCCGGCCGGTCAGGGTCTGGACGCCGATGCGGAACATCTGCTCGCGGTGGACCCGGCGCACGACGTTCATGGCGGTCTCGAAATCCGGCGCGGCGGCGGCCTCGGCGCCCATCTGATCGACGACGCCGGTGTCTTCCTCAATGCTGCGAGTGAAGCGGGCGTCCAGCATGCTGTCCAGCGCCGCAGGGTAGCGGCCCAGCGTGCGGGCCAGCCGCGGTGCGAAGGCCATGACTCCGACGACGAGGTCGAACAGCTTCGGCTGGGCGAGGAACAGCGCCTGGACCTGCACCCCGCCGCTCAGGCCCGAGAAGAACACGGCGAAGCGGCGGAAGGCGGCGTCGGCCGCGCCGGTGTCCGCCAGCGCCGTCAGCAGGCGGGGCGCGAGCCGGGTGAACAGCTCGCGGCCGCGCGCGGTCCGGGTGGCGGGGATGCGGCCGTGGTGCCAGCTCCGGATGGTCTCGGCGACCATGGCGGGATCGGAGAAGCCCATGCGGGCGAGGGTTTCGAGCGTCTCGGGGTCGTTCTCGACGCCGGTGAAGACCAGCGAGCCGTAGGGGGACGACAGCGCCTCCTCGCCCTCGAACAGTTCACCGTAGCGGCGGTTGACCCCGACGAGCAGGGCCTCGACCCGGGTATCGAAGACGGCCAGATCGCCCTCCCCCGTCAGCGCCGCGACCCGGGCCCGGGCGGCCGGGTCGACGGGCAGGCTGTGGGTCTGCTCGTCCTCGAGCATCTGCACGCGGTGCTCGAGACCGCGCAGTTCGACATAGGCGGCGGTCAGATCTGCGCAGGCGTCGGGCTCGACATGGCCGGCGTCGCGAAGGGCCGCCAGGGCGTCGACCGTGCGCGGCTCGCGCAGGCCCGGATCGCGGCCGCCGAGGATCAGCTGCTGGGTCTGGGCGAAGAATTCGATCTCGCGGATGCCGCCGCGGCCGAGTTTCAGATTGGCGCCCGCTGCCTCGAGGCCCTCGCCGGTCTTGTGGACGTGAATCTGACGCTTGATCGACTGGATATCGAGGATGGCCGGGTAGTCGAGGCTGCGGCGCCAGATGAACGGCGTCAGCGCCTTCAGGAAGCCGCGCCCCGCCGCGACGTCGCCGAGCACGGGCCGGGCCTTGATGAAGGCGGCGCGCTCCCAGTTCTGGCCGACACTCTCGTAATAGGCCAGGGCCGTCGGGGCGGCGACCACCGGCGGCGTCGAGGAGGGATCGGGACGAAGGCGCAGGTCGACGCGGAAGACGTAGCCGTCGCCGGTCCGCTCCTGCATCAGCGCCGCCAACGCCTGGGCCAGCCGGTCCACGAACCGCTGCGGCTCCACGCCCTCCGCCAGCGCCGGGATCAGCCCCTCCGGCTCCCAGAACAGGCTGATGTCGATATCGGACGAGTAGTTGAGCTCGAACGCCCCGTGCTTGCCCATGGCGAGGCCGAACAGGCCGGGGACGGGGCCGCGCGGATCATCGGGGCCGCTGACCAGCTTGCCGCGCTCGCGCTGGTCGTCGGCGACCGCGCGCAAGGCGGCGTTGACCGAGGCGTCGGCGAAACGGCTAAGCGCGCCGGTGACCTGATCGAGATCCCAGACGCCGCCGAGATCGGCCAGGGCGGTCAGCAGGTGGAGTTCGCCCTTGAGCCTGCGCAACGGCGCGCGCAGGTCGTCGGCGCCGCCGGTCAAGGCTTCGGTGGCGGCGAGGACACGCCCCAGCCGTTCGTCCGGTCCCTCGGCCAGCAGGTCCCGCAGAAGCTCCGGCCAGCGCCGCGCGAGCCCGAACAGATAGGGTGACGCGGCGAATATCGGGGCCAGGGCGGACCAGGCGCCTTCCAGCAGCCCTGTCCAACCCTGCTCGCTCGCCGGGTCGGCCAGGCGCTCGAACGCTCTGGCGGCCGCGTCCGGGTCCACGACCGGCCCACACGGCTGCAGCGCCATCATGCACGCCACGTCATGTGCAGGAGCGGATAGGGCAGTCCCAGGCCGTCCGTCGGCGAACGGCCCGTCCGCTGGAAGCCCAGCCGCTCGTAGAACCCCACCGCGCGGGCGTTCTGCTCGTTCACATCCACCGTCAGGGCGCCGTGAAGGGTTCGGGCGTGGGCGATCAGGGCCCGCCCCACGCCTGCGCCGTGCCGTGCCGGATCGACGAACAGCGCGTCCACATGCGCGCCGGTCAGGGCCATGAAGCCGACGGCCGTGTCCGTCTCGTCGACGTGAACCCAGGGACGGGAGGTCGCCAGCCAGTCCACGACGATCCCGTCGATGCGCGTCAGGTCGGAGGCCGAGACGAAGTCGTGCGTAGCGGCCACCGCCCGCCGCCAGATTTCGAGCGTGCGGGGGCCGTCCGCCGCCGTGGCCAGCCGGATCATCCCTCGGCCGCCGGCAGAACCAGTGCGACCCGCAGGCCGGGCCCGAAGCCGCCGTATTCGCCGGGCCCCTCGTCCAGCTGGACCCGCCCGCCATGGGCCTCGAGCACGGCGCCGACCAGCGACAGGCCGAGGCCGGAGCCGGGCTCGGTGCGGCTGTTGTCGAGGCGGACGAAGCGCTGGATGACCCGCTCGCGATCCGCCTCGGGCACGCCCGGACCGGTGTCGGTGACGGAGAACTCGATTTCGCCGGAACTGCGCCGACGGGCGCGCAGCATCACCGCACCGCCGGTCGGGGTGTATTTGATGGCGTTGTCGATGACGTTGGCGAGGGCCTGGGCGAGGAAGGGCCGGTTGGCCTCGACCATAAGGCCGCGCTCGATTTCGGCCGAGAACTCCAGCCCCTTGTCCTCGCTGGCCGGCTCGTAGAGTTCCGCCATGTCGACGGCGAGGTCGGCGGCGTCGAACAGCTGGGGATCGGGCGTGCGCCCCGCCGCCGCCTGCAGACGGGCGATGGCCAGCACGGTGTTGAAGGTCTTGAGCAGGTTGTCGGCCTCGTCCAGCGCCAGCTGCAGGGCGTCGACGCCATCGATCTTGCCCGCCTCGGCGTCGATCAGCGACACCTCAAGCTTGGCCCGCATGCGGGTCAGGGGCGATCGCAGGTCGTGGGCGATGGCGTCGCCGGCGTGGCGGATCGAGGCCATCGACGCCTCGAGCCGGTCGAGCATGGTGTTCAGGCCGGCTCCGAGCTCGTCCAGTTCGTCGCCGGAGTTGCGCACCGGGGCGCGCGCCTTGAGGTCGCCTTCCTGGACGGCCGTCACCACCCTGTTCAACCGGCCCATCGACCGTTCGAGATTGCGGCTGACCAGAATTCCGCCGGCGAGGCCGAGCAGCAGGACGATGCCCATGGCCCCCCACAGAGCCTGGGTCAGACGGGCGAGGTAGGCCTCGGTGTCGCCCAGGGACCGACCCACGAACAGCATCTCGCCGCCGGACAGCCGGACCTGGACGCCGCGGGCCTGGGGCCGGGTGACCCGCCCTTCCGCATCGGTTTCGGTCAGTGGGAAGGTGATCCAGTGACGGTCGCCCTGCATCGTCTCGATCGGCGACAGGGTGAGGCTGCCGGTCACGCGGCTGCCGTCCGGGTTCATCAGCAGGTAGACGAAGGCGCTGGGCGTCAGCGAGCGATCGATCAGGGCCCGGTTGAGTGCGTCCACGCCCCGGGCGTCGTAGATGCCGAGCAGCACCTGCATCTCGCCGCGCACCTCGCGCTCGGCGTTGACCCGCGCCTCGGCGGCCGAGGCGAAATAGACATAGGCGAGGATGGCGCTGGCGGCCGCCGCGAACAGGGCGAGGAACAGCAGCGTCAGCCGGAAAGGCGTGCGGCGAAGAAGGGACGGAAGCCGCATGGGGCTGGATCAGGCCTCCAGCCGGTACCCCGCGCCGCGCACGGTCTGCAGCATGGCGTGGTCGAAGCCCTTGTCGATCTTGGCCCGCAGCCGGCTGATGTGGACGTCGATGACGTTGGTCTGGGGGTCGAAATGATACTCCCAGACCTTTTCGAGCAGCATGGTGCGGGTGACCGACTGGCCGGCGTGGCGCATCAGGAACTCGAGCAGCTGGAATTCGCGCGGCTGCAGGTCGATCTCCTGGCCGCCGCGATGCACGGTCCGGGCGATCAGGTTCATCTCGAGATCGCCGACCTTGAGCATGGTGGCGACCGAGCCGGTCTCGCGGCGACGCGACAGGGCCTCGACGCGGGCGATCAGCTCGGAGAAGGCGTAGGGCTTGACCAGATAGTCATCGGCCCCGGCCTTGAGGCCCGCGACGCGGTCGTCGACCTCGCCCATGGCCGACAGGAACAGGACCGGGGTCTGGTCGCCGTCCTTGCGCAGGGTCTCGACCATGCCGATGCCGTCGAGCCGGGGCATCATGCGGTCGACGACATAGACGTCGTAGCCGCCCTTCTGGGCTTCCAGCAGACCGAAGGCGCCGTCGACGGCGTGGGTCGGCTCGTGACCGGCCTCGGTCAGCCCGCGGACCATGGCGGTCGCGGCCTCGGCGTCGTCCTCGACCACCAGAATACGCATGGAAAGACCCCTCCGGATGCAGAATCGCCGCCGATGGTAGCGCATCGGCGGCGATGGGGGCAGTTAAGGCTTATTCAGGATCGGGACGGTCATTCCGCGTCCGCGAACTCCAGCAACACCGGCACCCGCGTCGCGCTGCCCGCCTGGATGACGAACAGCACCACGCCCGACCGTCCGGCAGCCCGTACTGCCTCTACGGCGGCGCGAAGCTCGCCCGCAGAGGAGACCGAACGTCTGTCCGCGTGGGTGATCAACATCCCCGGGCTGAGGCCCAGCCGAGCGGCGGGGGTGCCCCGCGCCACTGCGGTAATCACCACACCGGTTGCTGTAGACGGGAAGCGGTAGCGCTGGCGAAGCGTTGGGGTCAGCGACGTAACGCTGACACCTTCGATCGGAGCGCCGTCAGCTCCTGCCGAAGGGCCTTCGCCGAGCCCGTCGGCATTCGAGCCGAGAAGCCCTTGGCGCAACTGCTCTTCCGACGGACGGACCCCCGCCCGGACGTTCGCCGTGACGCGCCGGCCGTCCCGACTGATATCGAGACGGATGTTGGAGCCCGGACTCACGGCCGCGACTACGCGGGTAGCCTCAGTGCTGTCCTCGACCGGCTCGCCATTCACGGCCGTGATCACGTCGCCGATTTCCACCCCGGCGCGGTCAGCGGGACCTCCGGGCGTGACCTCGGTGACCAAGGCGCCCTCGGTGCCGCGCGGCAAGCCATAGGCCTCCCACATCGCGGCACGCGGGGTCGTGAGCGTCAGACCGACGTATCCGCGCTTGATCTCGCCGTCACGGATCAGGCGCTCGGTGATCGGCTTGGCCACGGAGGCCGGGATGGCGAAGCCGATCCCGACCGAGCCTCCCGTCTGGGTGTAGATCGCCGAATTAACCCCGATCACGCGGCCGTAGATGTCGAACGTCGGGCCGCCGGAGTTCCCGGTGTTGATCGCGGCGTCGATCTGCAGGAAATCGACGTAACCCGCGTTGGAGTCGGGATCGATGTTCTGCCGACCGAGGCCCGATACGATGCCCGCCGTGGCGGTGCCCCCGAGGCCGAACGGGTTACCGACGGCAATGACCCAGTCGCCGACCCGCGGCTGGGCCTGCTCCTCGAAGGAGACGAACGGGAAGTCCGTACCTTCGACCTTGATCACCGCGAGGTCCGTAGCGGGATCGCGTCCCACGACCTCGGCCTTGAGTTCGCGTTCATCGGCGAGCACCACGGTGATCTCGACAGCGTCGGCGACGACGTGATTGTTGGTGACGATGTAGCCGTCGCGGGAAATGAAGAAGCCCGAACCAGCTCCGAGAGCGGTGCGGCCATCGCCCTCCTCTCCGCCCTCTTCTCCTTCGGGTACGGGGATGGCGAACGGGAGCCCCGGAACGCGGATGGTCGAAGGTGCGCTGACGCGCGACTCCACATTGATCTGCACCACCGCCGGCGCGACCTGCTGGAAGATATCCGCGAAGCTGAGCGGCGCACCCTGCGGGGGCGCGAAGAGGCCGCCGGGGCCGGCGTTCGGCGCCAGTCGGCCGGACATGCCCGCGACGGGACCCGCATTGGCGGTCGGCCAGTCGATGACGCCGCCGGCGGTGGCGCCGGCCGCGAGAACCAGGCCGAACGTGGCCCCCAGCATGAATTCCTTACGCTTCATCATCGGGTTTCGTACGATCCTTTCATCGGACGGCAAGCGCCCGGTCAGTCCGTCAATATAGGACGGCGGCTCCCGTCGCCAACGCTGTGACACGCGGATGGGTCCGTCCGGACCTCAGTCGTCAGACGGCTTTGCGTCAGGATCACGGCGAAGGTGGGCCTCCGAGATGATATCCGCCAGCCGCGCCTCCTCCACGGCCGTCAGCGGCTCGATCTCGGTGCGAGGGCGGCGGGACCGGAACAGGAGGAGCGCCAGAATCCCGGTCAGCAGCGCCACCGGGCCGAACCACAGCAGCCACGTCCCCGACCGGACGGGGGGCTGGAAGAGCACGAAATCCCCGTAGCGCCGGACCAGATCCTGCTCGATCTCGGCGTCCGAACGGCCGGCGGCGACCTGTTCGCGGACCAGCTGGCGCATGTCGGCGGCGATGACGGCGGGGCTGTCGGCGATGGCCTCGTGCTGGCAGACAACGCAGCGGATGCCGTCGAACAGGGCCTGGGCCCGGGCTTCCTGCGCCCCGTCGGGCAGCGGCCGGTCGGGCGCGGGCGGCGGCTCCTGGGCGACCACGGGGGGGCCGATCAGGCCCAGGGCGGCGACAGCGATCAGCAGGGCGCGCCTCATGCCGCCACCTTCCGCTGACCGACGCCGAGCCGCAGCCGCCGGTCCATCAGCGACAGCACCCCGCCAAGGGCCATGATGGCCGGGCCGAGAAAGATCAGTCGCGCCCAGGGATTCCACCAAACGCGGACGTTCCAGGCCGGCGCTCCGGTCGCGGACTGGCCGCGCTCGCCCAGCACCACATAGACGTCGTCGAGGCCGCGGAAGTCGAGGCCGACCTCGGTGGTGGTCTGGCCGCCGGCGGGAAAGAAGCGGCGCTCGGCGGTGATCTGGCGCGGCGCGGCGCCGGAGCGGAGGGTGACGGTCAGCAGGCCCCGCTCGGCCAGATAGTTGGGGCCCTCGACCACGCGCACGTCGTCGAGCCGCACCGCCCATGGGCCGGCCTCGACCACTTCGCCGATGGCGACCGGACGGGCCGCCTCGGCGCGGTAGCCGGTCTCGACCACCGCCCCGAGCACGAACACGCCGAGCCCGGCGTGGGCGAGGGTCGTGCCCCAGGCGCCGAGCGGCAGCCCCTTGGCGCGGCGCAGACTCTCGGCGAGGGGGGAGCGGAACAGACGGACGCGCTCGGCGGTTTCGGCCAGGGCGCCGACGATCAGCCAGGCGCCGAGGCCAATTCCGGCGGCGGAGAGCGCCTTGCGAGGCTCGAACATCAGCCAGCCGGCGAGGGCCAGCAGAGGGGCCAGCCCGGCGGCGACCGCCAGCCGCTGCAGGACACCCGGCAGATCGCCACGCTTCCACGCCAGCAGCGGCCCGGCGGGCAGGATCAGAAGGGCGACGGCCATCAGCGGCACGAAGGTCAGGGCGAAATAGGGCGGGCCGACCGAGATGGTCGAGCCGTTCGCCGCCTCCAGGATCAGCGGATAGAGGGTGCCGAGCAGGACGGTGGCGCAGGCGGCGGTGAGGAACAGGTTGTTGAGCACCAGCGCCCCTTCCCGGCTGACCGGAGCGAAGATGCCGCCGCCCTTCAGTTGCGGCGCCCGCCACGCGAACAGCCCGAACGCCAGCCCGCCGGTGAGGCTGAGGATGGCCAGCAGCATCATTCCGCGCTCGGGGTCGACGGCGAAGGCGTGGACGCTGGTCAGGACGCCCGAGCGGACGAGGAAGGCGCCCAGCATGGAGAAGGTGAAGGCCGCCAACGCGAGGAAGGTGGTCCAGCCCGCCAGCGCTCCACGCCGCTCGGTGACCACGGCGGAGTGCAGCAGGGCCGCGCCGGCCAGCCACGGCATGAAGCTGGCGTTCTCGACGGGATCCCAGAACCACCAGCCGCCCCAGCCCAGTTCGTAATAGGCCCAGAAGGCGCCCAGCGTAATGCCGACGGTCAGGAAGGCCCAGCTGGCCAAGGCCCACGGCCGGACCCAACGGCCCCAGGCCGGCCAGAAGGCGGCGTTGGCCCGTCCCTCGACCAGGGCCGCGACAGCCAGCGAGAAGCAGACCGAGAAGCCGACGTAGCCGGCGTAGAGCAGCGGCGGATGGAAGGCGAGCGCGGGATCCTGCAGCAGCGGGTTCAGCGACGCGCCCTGAAATGGAGCCGGGTCCAGACGGGCGAACGGATTGGAGGTGAGGACGGCGAAGGCGAGGAACAGCACGCCGAGAAGGCCCTGCGTCGCCACGGCCGAGGTCTTGAGCCCGAACGGCAGGTTCCGGGCCCGGGCGAGCAGCGCGCCGAAGCCGGTCAGGACGAGGCACCACAGCACCAGAGAGCCTTCGTGGCTGCCCCAGGCGCCGGCCACCTTGTAGAGCATCGGCTTGTCGGTGTGGCTGTTGGCGGCGACGTTGGCGACCGAGAAGTCGGACACCGAGAAGGCGTGAATCAGGGCCGCGAACGCGACGGCGACGGCGAGCGCCGAGCCGATCGCCGCCCCGGCCGCCGCCCCGGCCAGCACCGGGCTCCGGCGCAGGCGTCCAGCTACGGCAAGGGCGGTCTGCAAGGCCGCCAGCCCGAGGGCGAGAATCAGGGCGAAGGCGCCCGTTTCAACGATCACGGCGCGGTCGCGGAAGCGGCGGGGCGCCACTCGCCCTTGGCCTTGAGGCGGTCGGCGACCTCGCGCGGCATGTAGGTCTCGTCGTGCTTGGCGAGCACCTGGGTGGCGCGGAAGCTGCGATCGGGCAGGAAGGCCCCCTGGGCCACCACGCCCTGCCCTTCGGCGAACAGGTCCGGGAGGTCGCCGCGGTAGACCACGCGGGTGGTCGCGACGTTGTCGGTGACGGCGAACGCCACCTGGCCCGAGCCGTCCCGCACCACGCTGCCGGTTTCGACCAGCCCGCCCAGCCGCACCACGCGGCCCGCGGGCGCGTTCTCGGGCGTGGCCTCGGAGGGCGAGAAGAAGAAGGTCACGCTGTCGCGCATCGCATACAGCGAGAGCGCCACGGCCAGCGCCAGCACCGGCGCCACGGCGGCCACGACCCAGAGGCGACGGCGGGCCTTGGGGGATTTCGGCAGCCAGCTCAAGACCCGGCTCCCGCCAGCCGCGCCTGCAGGTCGGCGCGGGCCGGGTCGCGCGGGTCCATGGCGGCGATCAGGGGCGACCACATCTCGCGGGCCCGCGCCGCGTCGCCCCGCGTCAGGGCCGCGTCGCCGAGGAAATAGCGGGCGGAACCCTGACCAGGGTCGAGCTCGAGCGCCCGGAGGAAGGCGGCTTCCGCGTCGGCGCCGACCGAGCCGCCGTTCGCCCGCACGAGGCCCTGTCCCAGCCGGGTCCAGCCAGCGGCGTCATCCGGCCGCAGCGCCACGGCCCGGCGGAAGGCGGAGACGGCGCCGATGGGGTCCCCGGCCTCGGACCGGGCGACGCCCAGCATAGTCAGGGCTTGATGATCGTCGGGACGCTTCTCCACCTCGCGCGCGACCACGGCGGCGATCTGCGGCGGCTGCAGCGTGTCCAGCCGGGTCGCCCATTCGTCGACCCGCCGTTCGTAGGGCTGATCGGGCCGTCCGGAGCCGCCGACCATCATATACAGCCCGACCGTCGCGGCGACGGCGGCGAAGATCCCGCCCAGCACCCAGACGCGGTCCTGCGGTCCGGAGAGGACGGGGGCCGTCTCGCGCTGCGCGGACAGGATGCGGCGGCCGGCTTCGGCCCGGGCGGCGGCCCAGCCGGCTTCATCCAGCAGGCCGCGGGCCTTCAGGCGGTCCAGCTCGGCGAGTTCGGCCGAAGCGGCCGCGGGGGTCACGAGCTCGCCCCCGTCCGCGCCGCGACGCGCTCCGGCCAAGACCAGCAGGCCGGCGAGCGCGGCCAGCAGGGCCGTCATGATCCAGAACATCGTCATCGCCGCGCGATGTAGCCGATCAGGCGGCTCGCGACGAGGGTTTCGACCCGCCCTTGCCCGCTCCGGCCACTGCGGCGCGGCGACGCACGGTACGGGCGGCGTCCCGGGCGTCGATCAGGTCAAGGCAACGGGCGGCCAGCTCGACCAGCCGCAGGGCGTTGACCTCGTCCTCCGCCTCGCCGTCGTTGACCACCGTCAGCGCCTTGTCGGCGTAGTCCGACAGGCGGTCGGTGAGGGACTCAACCAGTTTCTTGCGGTCGGACTCCGCACCGAAAACCGAAGCCGGGCCGCGGACGGCCCCGACCAGCTTCAGCAGATGGCGGACCGCCTGCACCGTCTCGCCCTGGACCGGGGCCGTGAGCTGCGGCGACTTCAGGGTCATGCGGCCGGCGATCCGGACGCGCTCCAGCGGCAGGGCCTTGTCCACGGCCCGGTCGGCGGCGCGCAGGAAGGCGGACAGCTGGCCGGCGATGCTGACCCGCGCGTCGCGAACCGACTTGCCCCAGACGCTGAGCGGATTGAGGGTCAGGGTCACGTCCAGTTCGTTGAGGACGTTGGCGCACCACGTCAGGTCCTCGATGACGGAACCGACGTTGGCGAGATCGGAGCCGGGGCGGAAGGCGCCGATCCGCGCGACCCGCGCACCGACGCCGGCGATCAGACGCTCGACGAAACCCGCCAACTCGGAGGCGCTCAGGAAGCCCTCCCGCCCGGAGGCGCACGAGCTCTGGGTGATGATGCGCAGGATCAGGACGGCGTCGTCCAGATGGGAGAACAGCATCTCCAGCACCCGCTGGGCCCCGTCCTCGTGGACCGCGGCGCAGTCCTTGATCAGCAGGCGCAGCTCGGCGATCTGGTCGCCGTCAGGCCGCTTCAGCCAGACCTCGATGGAGGGCAGGCCGCGTCGGGCCAGATGGGCCAGGTCCAGACAGGCGGCGAGGTCGAAAAGACCACGCTCGCGCCGCGCCGGCTCGAGATCCGCGGGCCAGACCAGCTCGGGACGGTCGCGCACGGCGGCGGCGGCGGCCAGGCAGATGCGATCGCAGACCGCCGTGGCGTCGGCGCCCTCCTTGTCCAGCCGCGGCAGCAAGGAAGGCTCGCGCGTCGATCCCGCCTTCCACAGGCGCGGCAGGACGGCCGGAGGAAAGGTCATCGCCTCGACCCCGTCCACACGGGGCCTGAACATCGGCAGCAGGGGCGCCATCACCAGACGGCGGCGATTGCGGTCGAGAACCTCGTCGGCGAGCATGGCGCCGAGCTCCAGCGCCCGGGCCCCCGGGAGGGCCACGGCCGCTGATGAGAGCTTCACCAGCGTGGCGTCGGACGCCTGCTCAATCAGAGCAGCCAGCGCGACGCGGTGGGCGACGGACAGCCCCGACATTCAACACCCTCGCGGCCGGTCACTCGTCCGGCCGCCGCCATGCTGACGAGACGAGGTTAACATCCGCTATCCGGCGGACGGTCACGCCTCGAGCGCGGGCAGCTCCAGCACTGCTTTCAGGCCACCGAGCTCGCTGTCGGACAGGGAGACCCGGCCACCGTAGGCGCGGGTCAGCTCGACCACGATCGACAGGCCCAGCCCTGAACCCGGCGTGGTCTCGTCCATGCGCGAACCGCGCTGCAGTGCGGCCTCGCGCTGATCCTCGGGGAGACCCGGGCCGTCATCCTCGACCACCACGATCATCTGGCCCAGTCCGGTGGAGCCGGCCGAGACACGCACGCGGCGCCGAGCCCATTTGCAGGCGTTCTCGAGCAGATTGCCGAGGAGCTCCTGGAGGTCCTGCCGCTCGCCCCGGAACGCCAGGTTCTCGGGCGAGCGCCAGTCGATGACCACGCCCTTTTCCTCGAACACCCGCTCCAGCATCACGGCCATCTCGTCCAGAACCGGCTCTATGGGGGTGATCTCGCCCAGCATCTGGGCCCGGGCGGCGGCGCGGGCGCGGCGCAGGTGATGGTCGACCTGGGCCTTCATGACCTCGGTCTGACGGCGCACGATGTCGGGCAACGGCCCCTTCTGCTGGCCGGCTTCGGCCAGCATCACCGACAGCGGCGTCTTCAGCGCATGGGCCAGGTTGCCGACGTGGGTTCGCTGGCGTTCGACCGTCTCCTGATTGTGGTCCAGCAGCCGGTTGACCTGTTCGGCGAGGGGTTGAATCTCGAGCGGATAGCTGCGCGCGATGCGCGACGCCCGGCCCATGCGGACATCGGCGATCTCGTTCCTGAGGGCGTAGAGCGGGCGCAGGCCGATCTGCACCTGCAGGAAGACGGCGATCACCAGCCCGAGGCCGAGGATCAGCAGGGCGGTCCAGGTGAAGGTCGCGAACTGCTGGGTGTCGCGGTCGATGTTGGAGCGGTCAATGCCGGCGAGAAACACCACCGGCTCGGCCCGACCGGGCAGCTGCTTCATGCTGGCGGCCACGCGCAGCGGAACCCCGAGCGGCCCCTCGCCGCCGGGACGAAGCCCGTCCGGGTCGTTGTAGCTGATGATGGCGCCCCGGGCGGCGGCGAGGCGGGCGGGAAGCTCGTCGGGGATCGTCAGGCTTTCGCCGGCGAGGGAGGGAGAGCGCACCAGAATGCGCAGGCGGCCGTCCGGCCCCGGCTCCGCGACCGCCCAGTATTTGCCCTGCAGCGGGCTCAAGGTGCGGTCGTCCTTGACCTCGCCGACCGTAAGCCTTCCATCCGCGCCTGCGTTGGTCGCCAAAACCACCTGGTCAATGGTGTTGGCCAAGACGTCGCCGAGCCGGCGCAGGGAGGATTCCTGGTACTGGTTAGTCAGCGCCCAGCCCGTCAGCACGAGGGCGAGCACGATCCAGGCGGAGGCGAGCCAGATCAGGCGACGTGTGAGGCTTCTGCCCGGGCGGCCGAACCAGCGGCCCCACGTGCGCGGCTCGCTGGCCACTCCGGTTTCGCCCCCCGAGCCGTCCGTCACGTGTCGTCGCTCTCCCCGGGCAGGGGCGTCAGCCGGTAGCCGAGACCGCGCACCGTCTCGATTCGGTCCGGTCCGATCTTCTTGCGCAGCCGGCCGACGAACACCTCTATCGTGTTGGAGTCGCGGTCGAAGTCCTGGTCGTAGAGGTGTTCGACGAGCTCGGTGCGGCTGATCACCCGGCCCTGATGCATCATCAGATAGTGCAGCAGGCGGTATTCCAGAGAGGTCAGGCGCAGGGGCTCGCCGTTGACGCTGGCCCGCGCCGCCCGTGGATCCAGCCGGAGACCGCCGCACGACAGGGTCGAGGAGGCGATGCCGGCCGAGCGCCGCAACAGGGCCCGCAGCCGCGCCAGCAACTCCTCGGTGTGGAAGGGCTTGGTCAGATAGTCGTCGGCGCCGGCGTCAAAACCCGAGACCTTGTCCGACCAGGCGCCGCGGGCGGTCAGGATCAGCACCGGCGTGGTCTTGCCCTCGCGCCGCCAGCGTTCGAGCACCGAGACGCCGTCGATCTTGGGCAGGCCGAGGTCGAGCACGATGACGTCATAGGGCTCGGTGTCGCCGAGGAAATGAGCCTCCTCGCCGTCGGCGGCGTGGTCCACTGCGTAGCCGGCGTCCGAAAGGGCGCCTTTCAACTGGCGCGACAGGTCGGCGTCGTCCTCGACAAGCAGCACGCGCATTCAGCGTTCTCCGATCACCCGGCCCGAGCGGCCGTCCACCATGATGTCTGCGACGCGACCGCCGGGATACTCCCACCGGACCACGATCGTGTCGCCGCGATCGCTGGCGCCGAGGAAGCGTCCAGGACGTCCGGCCGAGGCGCGCTGAACGGCGGCGCCCACGCTGACGCGGGGCGACTGGTCCGACTGGTCGCGAGAGGGCCTCTCGCGAGACGGCTGTTCGCGCTGGCGTTCCGAGCCGCCGCGATCGCCTCCATCGGGACGGCTTCCGCGATCCTGCAGTCCGCCGCCGCCGCCAGCGGCGCGACGCTCCTGCCGCGCTTCGGCGCGGTCGCCGCGATCCTGCGCCCCAGCGGACACGGGCGCGGCGGCGAGCAGGGCGGCGAGGATGTAGGCGGGCATCCGGGTCATGGGCGACGGTCTAGGCCCCAGGCTCTGAACGACGGCTGAACGGCGAGTGTAGACATATTTCACCGTTACCGCGCCCTCGACCCCGAATGAACGCCCGCGCACGACAGAGGCGCATGGATGCGTGCTCACGGACATGAACGCAAGCTGACACAAGCCGTTCAGATCGGGCTCAGGCGCAACATGGTCTTGTAGTTCCAACGCAGCCAATCCGGCGTGCGTGGACCGCGAAGGATAAGACCGATGATGAAGAAAGCCCTCATCCCCGTGCTGGCCATCGCCGCGGCATCCGTCGCGGTTCCCGCCGCCGCCCAGAACTACGACCGCTACGACCGCTATGAGCGGAATGACCGCGACGGTCGATACGACCGCGATCGGTACGACCGTGGCGATCGGTACGACCGTGACGACCGCTACGAGAACCGCGGCCACTGGCAGTCGATCAGCCAGCGCAAATATCAGCTGGACCGTCGCATCGAGGCGGGCCTTCGCAACGGCTCGCTGAGTCGCCGGGAAGCCAGCCGGCTGCAGGTTCAGCTCAACAGTCTGATCCGGCTGGAGCGCAGCTACATGCGCGGCGGCCTGACCCGCTGGGAGCGCAACGATCTGGACCGCCGCTACGACCGTCTGGCCGTTCAGGTCCGCATGGAGCGCCGCGACCGCGACAACCGTCGCTGGTAGCGCCTGACCTTTCCTCCCCGGAAGGTCCGAGGGGCGTCGTCCGCAAGGGCGGCGCCCCTTTCCTATGGCGCGACGCGCAGCCGGCTCTCGATGACGGTGACGGCCCGCCCGCGCAGCAGCACCCGGTCGCCGCGCACCTCGGTCTCGATATCGCCGCCCCGGCCCGGGAACACCTGCCGGAACCGCACCACCGGCCGTCCGAGCTTGTCGGCATAGAGCGGGGCGAGGATGCAGTGAGCCGATCCGGTGGCGGGATCCTCGTCTACGCCGCAGCCCGGCGCGAAGAAGCGGTCCACGACATCGACAACATCGCCTCCGTCCGCATCCGCGCAGACGATGACCTCCCCCGCCTCGCCGGCCTCGCCCTGCAGCAAAGCGAGCGCCGCAATATTCGGCGCCAGCGACCGCACTGCGCCGGCGTCGCGGAGCACCGCCACCAGATAGCGGGCCGCCCAGACCTCGACCGGCTCGGCGCCGAGCGCCTCGGCCAGACCCGCGACAGGACCGGTCAGACGCGGCGGATTGGCCGGGAAATCCATCTCATAGCCATCGATGGCGCGGCGCACGATCAGCGGACCGGAACGGCTGTCGAAGGTCAGGGCCTCTGCGCCGGCGGCGAGTTCGGTCATCAGCACATGGGCCGAGCCGAGCGTGGCGTGACCGCACAGGTCGACCTCGCGGCCCGGCGTGAACCAGCGCAGGCCGAACCGGGCCGGATCGGCGGTGCGCAGCAGGAAGGCGGTTTCGGCCTGATTGTTCTCCCTGGCCAGCGCCTGCATCCATGCGTCGTCGGGCCACGCCTCGAACGGCTCGATCACGCAGGCGGGATTTCCGCGAAACGGGGCGGAAGCGAAGGCGTCGACGGTCCACTGGCGCATCAGGCGATCTCCGGCTGGATGATTGTGAGTTCCGGCCAGCGGGACCGGGCGTTGACCACGGCCCGATCCCAGCCCCTGGCCAACGGCCGGTGCGGATTGGGCCGAATGGTCAGCGAGAAGACGTCCTCCAGCCCGAAAGGAGCAGCGATGCTGATGGTGTCGTCCTCATCCAGCCTCACGCCGACGGCGAAGGCGGGAGCCACGAAACGGGCCAGCGCCTCGTCCGTCTCCGTCAGAGCTTCGTAGGGCTCGCCGAACTTGCCCTCGAACCAAAGATGGACGCGGGCCTGGTTGCGGACCTCGACCATGTCGCGGAACGGCGGCTCGAAGGCGGCTGCGGCCCGCTGGATGACCGCATCTTCCGCGTCCCAGGACGTGTCCGGATCGAAATAGCCGAGGTCGTAGTCGCGGACGCCGTAGCCCGGAGGACGGCCGGTCACCGCGTTCCAGGCGCTCTGATAGACCGCGCCCGAGAACACCCGCCAGTCGTTGAGCTCGAGCCCGCGCACCGTCGTCAGCACCTGCATCAGGCCCGGGTCGGCGCGGACGATCTCCGCCAGCCGGGCTTCCAGATCGCTCACTTCGCCTCCCTCAACGGCCAGCCGTGGTCGAGCGGCCCATGCCCGCGCCCCAGCCCTGGAGCGCGGCGGATGGCCTCCGCCACATAGGCCCAGGCCTCGGCCACGGCGACCTCGAGGGGCAACCCCCTGGCCAGGCCGGCGGCGCAGGCGCTGGCCAGGGTGCAGCCGGTGCCGTGGGTGTGGCGTGTTTCGACGCGCGGGCCCTCCAGCAGGGTCTCGCCGGTCGGCGTCAGCAGCAGGTCGATCACCGTCTCGCCCTCGACATGGCCGCCCTTCATCAGCACGGCGCGCGCGCCCATGGCCAGCAGCGCCTCGCCCGCTGCGCGCTGGCCGTCGAGGTTCGCGACGGCCAGGCCGGTCAGGGCCTCCGCCTCCGGAGCGTTCGGCGTCAGCAGGGCGGCGCGGGGGACCATCAGAGCCCGCACCGCCTGCACGGCCTCGTCCGGCAGCAGCGGCTGGCCGCCCTTGGCGATCATCACCGGATCGATCACCGTCGGCGCGTCGGATGTGTCGAGGATCGCCGCCACACGCTCCACCACGTCGCTCGAGCCGAGCATGCCGGTCTTGATGGCGTCGGCCCCGATATCGTCAAGGACAGCCCGCGCCTGCGCTTCGATCAGCTCCAGCGGCAACGGATGGACGCCATGAACCCCGAGGGTGTTCTGCACGGTTATCGCCGTGATGGCCGTGGCCGCGTAGCCGCCCATCGCCGTCACCGCCTTGATGTCGGCCTGAATTCCCGCCCCGCCTCCGGAGTCGGAGCCGGCGATGATCAGGACGCGTCCGGGGAGCGAGGTCATGCGCACGGGATGGCCAATCCGGCGTGACTCGGCAAGGTCGAGTTGTATATTGTGGTATGGCTATATTGCTGATACAGGATATTCATGCTCGCCGCCCTGCAAGCCCTCTCTGAACCTCACCGGATGGCCATTCTGTCGATGCTGGCGGACGGCGAACGCCCGGCCGGAGACTTCGTCGAGGCCCTGCCCGTCACCCAGCCGACGGTGTCGAAGCACCTGTCGGTGCTGCGCGAGGCCGGGCTGGTCACGGTGCGCAAGGACGCCCAGCGGCGGCTGTACAGCCTGAACCCCGCGCCCTTGAAGGAGCTGGACATCTGGCTGGCCCGGTATCGACGTTTCTGGACCGATCGCCTCGACGCGCTCGAGGCTCAACTCGACAAGGAATTTCCGCAATGACCGAGACCCTGGAGCCGGGCGTCCGCCTGGGCGCGGAGGCCGGAACGCTGCGCCGCATCGACGGCGGCTGGGAGCTTCGTTTCGAGCGCCGGCTGCGCCATTCTCCGGAACGCGTGTGGAAGGTCCTGACAACCGGCGAGGGGCTGGCCTGCTGGCTGGCCGAGGCGGAGATCGAACTGGTCCCGGGCGGCCGGATGGATCTGAATTTTCGGCAGCCGGATCACGAGTTCATGCCTGACGTCCCGGAACGGCGGCGGCAGTCGAACGAGGTGCTGGTGGTACGGCCCTTCACCCGTTTCGAACACACCTTCGGGAGCAATGCCGAGTCGGTGGTGTCGTGGCGGCTCGAGCCGGACGGCGACGGTACGCATCTGACCCTCGTTCACCGGCTGCCGGAGTCGTGGACGGACGCGCGCAGCAAGGTGCTCAGCGGCTGGCATCATCACATGGAGGGGCTCGACGATGCGGCGCGGGGTGTGCGGCATGCGTGGGAGTGGGATCGCTGGTTCGCCCTGCGCGACGCCTATGCGGCGGAGCTGGAGAGGGGCGAGTGACCGCTCCCGTCGCCAGCGCCGGCATGCTGATCCGCCGTCCCGTCCCGGAGGTCTTCGAGGCCTTTGTCGATCCGGCGGTGACAAGCCGGTTCTGGTTCACCGACGGCAGCGGCCGGCTGGAGCCCGGCGTCCGGGTCCGCTGGAACTGGGCCATGTACGGCGTCGGCACGGAGGTGGTGGTGAAGGCGATCGAGCCGAACCGCCGCGTCCTGATCGACTGGGATGTCGACAGCGAGCCGAATGAGGTCGAGTGGCGCTTCGAGGCCCGGGGCGGCGACGCCTGGGTGACGGTCGAGAACCGGGGCTTCGGCGGCGCGCCCGAGGAGCAGACGGCCAGGGCGCAGGACTCGACCGGCGGCTTCACCCTGGTGCTGGCCGGGGCCAAGATCTGGCTGGAGCACGGCATCGATCCCCGCTTCGTGGTCGACCGGCATCCGGATGCGCGGGTCAAGGGATGGGACGGATGAGCCCGCCCGTCGAAATCCGCGTCGAGAAGCGGTTCCGCCATCCGCCGGAGCGGGTGTTCGACGCCTTCCTCGATCCGGTCAGGGTCGGCGAATGGCTGTTCCACACACCCGAGGGAGTGATGGAGCGGACCGAGTACGATCCGCGGCCGGGAGGATCGTTCGCCATCTTCGAGCGGCGGGGCGCGGACCTGGCGCGGCATTTCGGGCGCTTCGTGGAGATCGAGCGGCCGAACCGGGTGGTGTTCGACTTCCGCGTCGACGAGGCGCCGGACGAGCCGACCCGGGTGACGGTCACGTTCGAGGCGGAGGGCGATGGCTGCCGGGTGGTTCTGACGCACGATCTGGCGCCGGCCTGGGCGGCCTATGCGGAGCGGACCGTCGCAGGATGGACGATGGTTCTGGACGGGCTGGCGAAGACGGTGGGAGATTGACCGATGACCGCGAACTGGCTGGACCAGCTGGTCGGCGATTGGACGTATGAAGGCCATGGCGTGCCCGACCAGCCGGAGCATCGCCGCAACGGGACGGAGACCGCGACGCGGCGCGGCGCGTGGGTAGTGTTGGAATCGGGCGACGAATACCGCTTCCAGATCGCTCTCGTCCCGAAGACCGGCAGGGCCACGGGCGACTTCATCCATTGGGAGCACCCGACGCTCTGGACCTATGGGGGCGCGGTAGAGGCTGACGGCAAGCTGCACCTGAAGAGCCGGGGGCCCAGCTTCGATGTCGAGGGCGAGACCTGCGACTACGACGACGTCTTCGAGATCGTCTCGCCGGATGAGCGCCGGATGACCAGCCGGATGATCGGGCCGGACGGCCAGTGGCGCGACTTCATGGTCACCGACTATCGCCGCAAGGGCTGAGGGAATCTGCCGATGAAAGCCACGCCGTTCCTCATGTTTCAGGGCCAGGGCAAGGAGGCGCTGGCGCTCTATCGCAAGGCCTTCCCCGGTTTCGAGGAGATCCTCGTGCGGGAGCACGCCGAGGGTGGGCAGGCGGGCCAGATCGCCATGGCCAGCTTCCGGATCGACGGCCTGGAGATCCGGCTGTACGACAGCCCGCCGGTGCACGACTTCACCTTCACGCCGTCGACCTCGACCTTCATCGATTGCGACGACGAGGGCCAGCTGCGTCGGCTGGCCGAGGTGCTCGGCGAGGGCGGCACGGTGATGATGCCGATCGACAACTATGGTTTCAGCACCCTGTTCACCTGGGTCGCCGACCGCTTCGGGGTGAGCTGGCAGCTGAACCTCCCATAGAAGCCACCGCCGCCTGCACCGCCAGCGCCTGGACCGTTTCGCGAACATCGTGGACGCGGATGACGGCCGCGCCGTTGCGCGCCGCCTCGAGCGCCAGGGCCAGCGAACCGCCGAGCCGGTCGGACGGGTCGGCGGCAGTGGGATCGATAGACTGGATGGTCCGCTTGCGGCTGGCTCCGTAGAGGATGGGGAAGCCGGGGGCGCCCAGGCGGTCGAGATGGGCGGTCAGGGCGAGATTGTGCTGCACCGTCTTGCCGAAGCCGATGCCGGGATCGAGCCAGATCCGGTCCCGTGCGACACCGGCCGCCACGGCCGCTTCGGCGCGGGCCGCCAGCCACGCGGTCACCTCGGCGACGACATCGTCGTAGTGCGGCGCGGCCTGCATGGTGCGCGGTTCGCCCTGCATGTGCATGAGCACCACGTCGCAGCCGAGCCCGGCGGCGGTCGCAAGACTTTCCGGAGCGAAGCCGAGCGCCGTGACGTCGTTCCACATCGTCGCGCCGGAGGCGACGGCGGCGCGGGCGACGGCGGGTTTCATGGTGTCGATGCTGATCGGTCCCGGCCAGCGGCGTCGCAGGCCTTCGATGACGGGAACGACGCGGGCCATTTCGTCGGCCTCCGGCACGGGTTCGGCGCCCGGCCGGGTGCTTTCGCCGCCGATGTCGAGGAGGGCCGCGCCCTGGTCGACCAGCCGCAGGCCGTGAGCGATGGCGGCCTCGACCGAGCTCAGCCGGCCGCCGTCGGAGAAGCTGTCCGGCGTGACGTTGACGATGCCCATGACGCGCGGGTCGGCCATCAGTCCTTGCCCCCGATCAGCGCCCCGATCGCCTCGAGGTAGGCGGCGAAGGCGCGGCGGCCCTGCTGGGTGATCGACACCCGGGTCAGCGGCTTGTTGTTCACGAAGCTCTTGGAGATGGCGACATAGCCGGCCTCCTCGAGCTTTTTGAGGTGGACCGAAAGGTTGCCCTGGGTGGCCTCGAGGACAGTCTTGAGTTCGGTGAAATCGGCCGCATCCACGTCGGCGAGATAGACCATGATCCCCAGCCGCATACGGCCGTGGATGACGTCGTCGATCCGTCCGAGGTCGGCGAGACCCATGGGTCAGGCCGCCTTCGACCCGGCAACCGCATTGGGTGTTCTGGCGTCGCGGAACATGATCCAGCCCGGCAGGGCGAACAGCAGGAACAGGGCGACGGTGCAGACGCCGAGATACCACATGGGCTCGCGGACCAGCACGCCGAGCGCCACCGCCGTGACCCAGCCGCCCAGCGCCGTGGCCAGCATCCAGCCCTTCTTTCTCAGGGTCCAGGCCATGTACCAGGCGGCGGCCTGCAGGGCGAAGACGATGGCGGCGTAGTACAGCCAGATGGCGAAGTCGTTGTCGCGCATGGCGCCGACGCCGAAGACGATGATGACCGCGGTGTTGGCCATGCCGGTCGCGCTGAAAGCGGCGTTGAGCGTGCGAGTCGCCAGCGGTCCGCGGTTGGCCGGGCCGGCCTTGCGGTCCCGCAGGATCGCCCAGGTCAGCACCGACAGGAAGGCGACGCTGATCATGACGACGAAGACCAGATTGGCCAGATCGGGCCAGCGGATCACCCCAAGCACCTGGCCGACGTGGAACAGGCACTGCAGGCCGTAGAGCAGGCCTCCGGCGAGATAGCAGACGGCCAGCGTCATGGGCGGGCGGGCGCCGCCCTCGGCGATCGACCGCATGAAGGCGAGATCGTCCTCGGCGGAGTGGAGGCGGGGTCTGGCGATTTTTGCGGACATGGGGCGATTCTCCGGAACCGGCTCGTCCCGATTGGGTGGACGAGCCGGTGGACCTTGGCAAGCTATTCGGCCGGGACGACGACCGCCTCGACGGGCCGCCTCCGCCAGGGGATGCGGCGGCCGTTCAGCCAGCGGCCCATGAAGGTGTGCCGGACCATGAGCTCGTAGGTGGCGAGGCAGACGGCGAAGACGCCGACCGAGACGCCGCCCAGCTTGAGCCACCAAGGCCCCGTCCAGTCCTGGACCCAGACCTGGGCCAGCATGACCAGCGGCAGGTGCAGGATGTAGACCCAGTAGGAGGCGTCGGCGAGGTAGCGGCGGAGGGGACTGAAGCCGGACAGGAAGCGCAGGCACAGACCCGTGGCGGCGAGGGCGGAGGCGTAGACCGCGAGGGCGACGACGCCGGCGGCGAGGGCCTTCTGCGCGGTGGGCTCGACCATGGGCGTGACGGTCGGACCGCCGACCAGGGTCCATGCGGCGACCCCCGAGGCTACGGCGACCGCGAGGAACACGGGAGACCAGGCGGCGATCCGGTTCAGCAGATCGCGCCGGCGGTCGAGCAGGAAGCCGAGACCGAAGGCCAGTCCGAACCCGACCAGGGCGGCGGTGTCCGGCACGGCACCTGCATCCGGCGTGGGCACGGCGAAGAAGGCGATCCACGCCGGATCCAGCCACAGGGCCAGCGCCAGCGGGGCGGCGAGGACGACGGGCGTCCACCAGCCGACCAGAGCGCCCGTGACCCGGTCCACGAAGCGGCCCCAGCCGCCGTCGCGGTCCAGCCATGCGAACGGCGCGCGCAGGATCAGCACAGCGGCGCAGAACAGGCTGAGCACGTACAGGAACCAGAGGTGGGTCAGGGGGAAGTTGGTCCAGTCGTAGGTCGGGGGCGGCGGCGGCGGCGCGCCGGGGACGACCATCCCGTTGGCCCAGGCGTTCCAGACCAGGGCCGTGACGATCCCGGCCATGACCGGGAACCAGAAGGCCAGCAGCGGGCCCGTGATCCTCGACGCCCGGTCGCGGAGGAAGCCCCACCAGCCCTTCCGCGCCAGAATCATGTGGGCGAACAGACCGGCGATCAGGAAGAAGGCCGTCATGCGGAACAGGTGGATGGCGAAGAACAGCCAGGCCGCGCCCATCGAGCGACTGTCATCGGCGACGATCCAGATCTGCTGCGGAAAGAACGATAGGCTGGCGTGCAGCAGCACGCCCAGCAGCAGGGCGCCGCCGCGCAGGGCGTCGAGCCCGTGCAGGCGGTCGACCGGGTTGGAATGAATGGCGGACATGGATCTCTCCCCTCTTGATTGGACTCGTCTACGCCAGACTTGTTTGAATTGCAAACTTGTTGATGCGAGGAGTTCCGTAAGCGACAGGGAGGGCGCGGGACAGCCGGGCCTCGCCCGGTGCTATTGTGTTGTTACCGTTTCGACGAGACAGGCTGTCCCGCGCGGCCGTTTTCCACACGCCCTCCGACTGGCAGCCCTGCCTTCGGGCCTTTGACGGATCACGCGGCGGCCGCCTTGCGACGACCGACGCGGGGGGGCCTGCCGCCGCGACTGCGACGTCCTCAACCCCGCCAGAAGCGCGCGGCGAGCAAGCAGAGGCCATCCATCGACCTCCGCGAGGACCCCCGGACTCTCCATCGCCCGGGCTTCATCGCTCGACCACAGCCCGCCACCATCGAGAACGTGGATCCGACGCCCTCCCCGTCCGACGGGATGGGACCAGTATGGGCGCGGTTTCTCCCCAGGCGCGTTCGTGACGCTGGGCCGGAGGTGATGCCGTTCGGAAACAGCGGGTTGGTCGCGGAAAGTATGCGGACAGACGGCGGATTTGCAGCGCAGCAAATGGCCGAGTGACATTCACCTCCCCGTCGGCGAAGGCGATGGGGAGGACAGGTCGATGCGAAGCAGCGACCCGGAGGGGGCGGCGCCGGCCGATGTCAGTTCGCGCCGGACTCCCTCGCCGCCCGCGCCGCCCCCTCCTGACCGCTGACGCGGTCTGTCCTCCCCATTCGCCATAGCGAATGGGGAGGTGAGTCGTCCGTTTCAGTGCACCGTCGTCGGGGCTTCTACGGTCGTGCCGTCGGAGACCGGGGTGATGGGGACGGAGACGGACGGGCCGGCGTTGGGGAAGTTGTTCTCGTCGCGGTTCGGGGCGAGGCCCTTCTCGAGCAGGTCCTTGATCTCCTGACCGGAGAGGGTCTCGTACTCGAGCAGGGCCTGGGACAGCTTCTCATGATCCTCGGCCTTCTCGGTCAGGATCCTGCGGGCCGCCTCCCAGCCTTCGGTGACGATGCGGCGCACCTCGGTGTCGATGATCCGGGCGGTCTCTTCCGAGACGTTCTGGCTGCGGGCGACGGAGTGGCCGAGGAAGACCTCTTCCTGGTTCTCGCCATAGGCCACGGTGCCGAGCTTCTCGGAGAAGCCCCAGCGGGTGACCATCGCCCTTGCAAGCTTGGTGGCCTGCTCGATGTCCGAGCTGGCGCCGGAGGTGACGTTCTCGGGCCCGAAGATCAGCTCCTCGGCGACACGTCCGCCGGCCATAATGGCGATGCGGTCGATCATCTGCTGGAACTTCATCGAGTAGCGGTCACCTTCCGGCAGCTGCATGACCATGCCCAGGGCGCGGCCGCGCGGGACGATGGTCGCCTTGTGCACCGGGTCGGCCATCTTGACGTTCATGGCGACGATGGCGTGGCCGGCCTCGTGATAGGCGGTGAGGCGCTTCTCCTCCTCGTTCATGGCCATGGACTTGCGTTCGGCGCCCATCATGACCTTGTCCTTGGCGTCCTCAAAGTCCCGGTGGGTGACCATGCGGCGGTCCTTGCGGGCCGCCATCAGGGCCGCCTCGTTGACCAGGTTGGCCAGGTCGGCGCCGGAGAAGCCGGGGGTGCCGCGGGCGATGGTCTTGACGTTGACGTCGGCGGCCAGCGGCACGTCCTTCATGTGCACGCGGAGGATCTTCTCACGGCCGGAGACATCCGGGTTGGGGACCACGACCTGACGATCGAAACGGCCCGGACGCAGCAGGGCCGGGTCGAGCACGTCGGGCCGGTTGGTGGCGGCGATCAGGATGATGCCCTCGTTGGACTCGAAGCCGTCCATCTCGACCAGCAGCTGGTTGAGGGTCTGCTCGCGCTCGTCATTGCCGCCGCCGAGACCGGCGCCGCGATGACGGCCGACGGCGTCGATCTCGTCGATGAAGATGATGCAGGGGGCGTTCTTCTTGGCCTGTTCGAACATGTCGCGGACGCGGCTCGCGCCGACGCCGACGAACATCTCGACGAAGTCGGAGCCGGAGATGGAGAAGAAGGGCACGCCCGCCTCGCCCGCCACGGCGCGGGCCAGAAGGGTCTTGCCGGTGCCGGGAGGGCCGACCAGCAGGGCGCCCTTGGGGATCTTGCCGCCGAGGCGCTGGAATTTGGCTGGATCCTTGAGGAAGTCGACGACCTCCTGCAGCTCCTCCTTGGCCTCGTCGACGCCGGCGACGTCGTCGAAGGTCTTGCGGCCCTTGTGCTCGGTCAGCAGCTTGGCCTTGGACTTGCCGAAGCCCATGGCGCCGCGCGCGCCGCCCTGCATCTGGCGCATGATCAGGACCCACAGGCCGATGATCAGCAGGAAGGGCAGCAGGGTGATCAGGGCTCCGACCCAAAAGGACTGGCGGGTGTTCTTGACGTCGACCTCGGCGCCGGAGGCCTGCAGGCTCTCGACGAGGTCGCCGTTCGGCACGGGCGTGACGACGGTGAATTTCCGGTCGTCCTTCATCTGGACCGTGAGGGTTTCGTTCTTCACCTCGACCGCCGCGATCTCCCTGGCGTCGCGGGCCGCGATCAGCTGGGAATAGGTCATCTCGGCGGGGCGGGCCGAGGCCGCCTTCTGGCCGGGCGTGGCGAGAGGGCCGCCGCGGTTGACCGCCACATAGACGGCGAGGAGGCCCAGGATGACGGCGCCCCAGATGGCCAGATTGCGAAGGTTCATTCTCGTCTCGATCCCTGGAAGCGCGGCGCGCTCCCCTCTTCGGTGATGTCAGCGCCAGAAAATAGGTGGTTCCGGGGCGTAGCGCCATGCGCGCGCGGCTCCAGCTCCGTCTCATGCGTCATTCGGTCCAGCGCCAGCGCCAGTCTTTCCTCGACCAGCGAGTGCGCCTTGGCCGCGGTTCCTGCAAGAACCGGGGCGGTCGCGCCGTTCCGGATCAGCACAGGCATGGCGCCGCGAGCGGCGGGCGGCAGGGCGTTGAGGCGGGCCCGGTCGGCCTTCGACAGGGCGGACAGGCGGCCGGCGGCGGGGACGACGCTCCAGCCGGGGTCAGCGGCGGTGAGGGCCCAGCGGCCGTCCCAGACGGTCTCGACGCCTGGGGGGAGCGGCAGGGGCGGCGGGGAGCGGCGCGCGAACTCGCCGGGTTCGCGGGCGATGAGGACCCGGTCGGGCCCCGCCTCGATGCGGGCGCCGCAGAGGACGGCGGTGAAGGTCTCCCCCGCTTTCAGGCGGGTGAGGATGCGGTCGAGCCGGTCGCCGCGCGGGCGGCGGTCGCCGCCGCCGGCGCAAACGAGGGCGGCGGCGAGGAGGCGGGCGGAGACGGAGCGGTCGAGGATCAGGGTCCCCTCTCCCGAGGGGAGAGGGGTTGAACGCACGGCGGCGGAGCCGTCGTAGTTGCGCGAAAGGGTGAGGGGCGGGTGTCCGGGGACGGCTTCGCCGCTCGACCAGCCCACCCTCATCCGAAGGGACTCCGCCCCGCCACCTTCTCCCGATGGGAGAAGGGCGCGCCGCGCGCGGCTTCTCGCATAGCGCACGTCCTCATTCGAGGGATCCTCGATCCAGCCCTGCCCCTGCGCCGTCAGCCAGTCGCGCAAGCCGGCCCGCTCCACGTCCAGCATCGGCCGGAGCAGCATGAGGCCGCGGCCCTCCGGCCAGGCGGGGGACGGCGACCAGTCGCGCAGGCGGCCGAGGGTCGAGCCTTCGGCCCGCATCAGGTCGGCCTCGGCGACGTCGCCGGCGGTGTGGGCGAACAGGACCACGCGCGCGCCGGCCCGGCGGGCGGCGGCGGCGATCAGTCGGTGGCGGGCGGCGCGAGCGGCCGCGGGCAGGCCGGTCGAGGGTTTCGCGCCCTCCCACGACAGCCGACGCCAGTCCGCACCGGCGCGCCGGGCGGCCTCACCGGCGAAGGCGGTCCAGCCGGCGCTGTCGGGGTTCAGGCCGTGATCGACGGTGAGCGCCAGCAGGCGGCGTCCGTTGTCGCGGGCCCAGGCCGAGGCGACCGCCAGCAGGGCCACGGAGTCGCCGCCGCCGGACAGGGCGAGGGCGAGGGGCCGGTCCGTCTGCCGCTCAAGCCGCGCGGTCAGCCGTTCTCGGACGCGGTCAGTCCAGGACGGGGCGACCCACGCCGGGGCGGCAGGGCTCAGCCCGCTCTCCGGGCCGCCGGGCAGGCGAACTGGGTGCGCAGGCCGGCCGCCCGGGTGCGCAGCGCCGCGCTGGCCCCGGCGGCGTAGCGCCGGTCGAAGTCGCCGAGGGCGGTGCAGGCCTGGGTCTTGCGGTCGTTGGCGTTCAGGGCCGTGGCCAGCTCCAGCACCGTGCCTGCGGCCCAGGGCGTGGTCGGCCAGCCGTCGAGGGCCGCCGCATAGTAAGCCACCGCTCCGGCGTGATCGCCGGCCGAGACGCGCAGGTCGCCGAGGCGGGCGTTGGCTTCGCGGGCCTGCGGCGTATCCGGCCAGGCGAGGGTGACGGTCTGCAGGGCGCGGTCGCCCATCGCCGGATCCGAGGCCGCGAGGCGCACCGCGGCGGCGAGGTCGCGGGCCGGATCGCCCGTCGGAGAGGTCGAGCTGATCGGCGCGTTCAGCTCCGCCTCGCGCTGGGCGGCGGCGGCGATGTCGCGCAGCCGGGTCTCGGCGGTGCGCAGGCGGGTTTCGAGGGCGGCGTTGTCGCGCGTGGTCTCGTCGAGCTGGAAGGTCAGCCGCTCCAGATCCGCGTTGACCCGCTGCAGGGTGGCCTCGAGATCGTTGACGCGGCCGTCCATGATGGTGACGCGGCTGGTCAGGGCGACGACCTCGGGATCGGGCTCCATGATGACCGGCTGGCCGGCCGCGTTGCGCTGGGTCAGGGCGCGTTCGAGGCGGCGGACGTTGCGGTCCAGCTGCTCGAGCCGCCGTTTGTCCCACTGGATCGGCTCCATGGGCGCGGTCTGGGCCACGACCGTGGTCGTGCCGGCGATCAGGACGACGCCCAGCGCGGTGACCAGGGCGTTTTTCGAGCGGAGGGCGGGGGGCAGCTTGAGCATGATTGTTTTCGTCCCACCGATTTGAGGCCGCCGCAAGGCGTCAGCCCGTGAGGCCGAGGGTGATGATGGCGAGGATGAACAGGGTGAAGGCGATGCTGGCGAAGATCAGCAGCAAAACGGTGCGCCAGGCCGCCGAGAACCATGACAGGCTGTAGGCGCCCTTGAGCTGGGCGAACATGTGGACGGGAACGCCGAAGGTGAACAGCAGGGCCCCGGCGACGGCGAAGCCGCTCCACAGCGGGCCGAGGATGGCGATCAGCATCATCAGGATCGACATCGCGGTCAGCGAATAGAGCACGAAGACGCCGTGGTCGTAGAGCGTGAAGCCCCGCCGCCACAGGAACAGCAGCGCCACGAACGGCAGCGAGATCGGGATCAGCAGGAAGCTGAATTTATAGGCCGTCTGCTGGATCTTGTAGAGGGCCAGGTCGGGATTGAGCGCCTTCTTGGTGAGGGTCTTGTCGAGGCCCTTCGAGCCGGTGTTGAACTTGAGATCGCCCGAGACGACGGCGTCGTGGAGCTGGGCCTGCCAGCTGCCGGGCGCCAGACCGTCGGTGCGAGCGGCCCCGGCCTCGGGTGAGATCCCCAGGCGCCTCTCGAACTGGCTGACGATGGTTTCCTGCGCCTGCACGGTCACCTTCAGCGCGTTCGATCCGGGCCGGGCCTCGGCGGCCTGACGATCCTCCGCGAGCTTGGCCCGGGCGGACTCCAGATTCGCGGTCAGCGCGGCCCGTTCCTGCGGGCTCATGGTGGTGTTCACGTCCGGCTCAAGGCCGCCGGAGAAGCTGAACACGAAGAACATCAGGAAGACGGTGAACAGGAACATCGCCAGCGGCGAGACGTAGCGGGTGCGCCGCCCCTGGACCCATTCGCGGGTCAGGCGGCCGGGGTTGATGGCCAGCAGCGGCAGGGTGCGCCAGATGCGGGCGTCGAAATGCAGCACGCCGTGCAGCATCTCCTCGCCGAGATGCAGCAACGAGCGGTGGACGTGGGTGGGTTGTCCGCAGCTGGAGCAGAACCGGCCTTCAACCGGCTGACCGCAGTCGGTGCAATTGCCTTCGGGGTCGCCGGTGTGGCCGGTCGGGCGCTCGATGGCGCCGGCGAGGAGCCCCCCCGTGGCCGCTCCGCCCGCCGCGTCGATATCCACCATGCCCGCCCCCGGTTCGCTGTCGCTCCGATCTAGCCGCCGGGGCGATCAAAAGAAAAGGGGCGGCCGACAACCGGCCGCCCCTCCCGATGTTCGACGCTGTCGCCGGATCAGCGCGTGGCGCCGCTGACGATGGCGGTGTGGGCGTTGCGGTTGCGGGCCCAGGCCTCCTCGTTGGAGCCGGCCGCGATCGGACGCTCCTTGCCGTAGCTGATGGTGTCGATGCGGGCGGCCGAGACGCCGCGCTGGACCAGATAGCTGCGCACCGACTCGGCGCGACGGGCGCCGAGAGCGAGGTTGTATTCGCGGGTGCCGCGTTCGTCGGCGTTGCCTTCGATGCGGACGGTGACCTGCGGATAGCGCTGCAGCCACGCCACCTGGGCGTCGAGACGCGGATAGGCGTCCGGCCGGATCTCATAGCTGTCGAGGTCGAAATAGATGCGGTCGCCGACGTTGACGACGAAGTCCTGCTCCGAGCCCGGGGCGGCCGAGCCGAGGGCGCCCCCGTCGACGGGGCCCGACGGCGCGGTCGGATACTGCGGGCCCGAACTGGGAGGAGCGGTGTCGCCCGAGGCGCTGTCGACGGGACGGCGCGGGGTGCAGGCGGCGATGGCGGTCACGGCCACGCCCACGGCGGCCAGACGAAGCAGGGTCGAGGTCTTCATCATCGATCGTCTCCTTGGTGCGAGGCCTCGGCCTCCAGCTTTGCTATAAAACTCGGGTACTGGTGCGCCAGCGATTTCGCCAGCTGCGATAACGCGGAGTTGAGCCGAAAGGCTCCGCTTGTGACTCAGGTGGAGCAGCTGTCGGGGCCGCCGCCTCCGAGATTCGTCGGCTGCTCGTCCAGGAGCGGCGACCAGGCCGGATCGCTGCCCCGGCCGTTGTAGCCGGCCTGGCTGACGACGCGTCCCGACAGGTCGACCGTCCACAGCCGGGTGTCGCCGCCGGGCGACTGGCGCGCGAACATGATGTAGCGGCCGTTCGGGGCCCATGACGGCCCCTCCTCGAAATAGCTCGACGACAGGATGCGCTCGCCGGTGCCGTCGGGCGCCATCACGCCGGTCGAGAAGCGGCCGCCGCCCTGTTTGGTGAAGGCGATCAGGTCGCCGCGCGGGCTCCAGTTGGGCGCGGTGTAGATGCCGCCGCCGCGCGAGATCGGGCGCTGGCCCGAGCCGTCGGCGCGCATGACGTAGAGCCGCGCCGTGCCCGATCGGTCGGAGGTGAAGACGATCTGGCTGTTGTCCGGGCTGAACGAGGGCGAGGTGTCGATGGCCGGGTCGTTGGTCAGGCGGCGCACCTGACGGCTGGCGAGGTCCATCACATAGACGTCGGTGTTGCCGCCGCGGATGATCGAGAAGGCCATCTTGGAGCCGTCGTTCGAGAAGCGGGGGGCCAGCACCTGGCCGTCGAACTCGCCGAGCGACTCCGTACGGCCGGTCGATAGATTCTTGAGGTAGATGCGGCTGTAATCCCTGCCCAAAGCCACATAGGTGATCTCGTTGGGGTCGTTCAGCGAAAAGCGCGGCGACATGATGATCTCGGAGCCGTCAGTCAGATAGACGGGGTTGAAGCCGTCCTGATCCGAGATGGCGAGGCGCGACAGGCGGTTCAGCTGGGTGCCGCTTTCGGACACGAACAGCACGCGGCTGTCGAACAGGCCCGCCTCGCCGGTCATGCGCTGATAGACCAGGTCGGCGATCTTGTGGCCGATGCGGCGCCACTGCTCGAGCGTGGCGGTGAAGCGGTAGGAGGCCAGCTGGCACTGCCGGTACGGGTCGTAGAGGCGGAAGCCGAAGTCGTAGCGGTTGTCCGGGCGGGGGCTCACGGAGCCGTACAGCACCGCCTGGGCGCCGATCGAGGTCCACTGCGGGAAGTTGGGCGCGTTGGCGAGGGTCAGGCCGGTTTCGACGAAGCTGGCGGGATCCAGCGGCTCGAAATAGCCGGAGCGGCGCAGGTCGGAGCGGATCACCTGCGACAGGTCAGAACCGTTCTGGCCGTCGAAGTCGGCGACGGCGATCTGGAAGGGACGCAGCACGCCCTGGTCGATGATGACTTCTTCGGGCTCCTGCGACGGGGGCTGCCCAGCCGGAGTCTGAGCCGTCGCGGCGGTTACCGTCATTGCAAGAACGGCGACGCTCGCCAGAAGTCGGTTCAGTCGCATAGAGGGCTCCCGCAGTTTGAGACGTCCGCCGGTTCTTGTCGCCGAACCGGTCGCAGAAGGCCAGCATGGCCGCGATTGGGGCGACTTTCGGGCGCGATCAGATGTCGTCAGCCCGCGCAGGCTCGCGCTGGAAGGAAGGTCGGACGGTAGCGCCCGCCGGGGAATCCGTCAGGGACGTCGAACGGGGCCGCGGCGATGAGGGCGAGGCGCGCGCTCTCGGCCGTGGCGCGCCAGTCGGCGTCGTCCTGCGGCCGGACCATGGTGGGGCCTGAGACAATGCGGCCTTCGGAATCCAGGGTCACGTCGAACTGAATGCGCTCGCGGACGAAACCGGGATCATCGCACCGGAGACGCCAGTGCGGATAAACCTGGTTGAAGATGCCGACCGCCGCGGCGGCGGCACGCGGGTCTGCGGGGCTCGTCGGCGTGGGCGCCACGGCGTCCTGTCCCGTGAGGACAACCATCAGCACGGCGATCAGGTTCAGCATCCGGGGCTCCTAGCGCCCCCTGCAGGCGCGGGCGGTGAGGAAGGTTGGACGGTAGCGACCGCCGGTGAAGCCACGGGGAACCTCGAACGGCGCGGTGGCGCGAAGGGCCCGCAGGGCTTCGGCCGTCGCGGCCTGATAGACGGAATTGCCGCGCGCGCCCACGAGAGTCGGCCCTTCGGTGATGCGGCCGTCGGGCGACAGGGTCACGTCGAACTGGATGCGCAGGTCGTCGCCGCCCTCCATGTCGCAGACCACGAAGACGTTCCAGTTGGGATAGACCTGCTCGAACATCGACGAGATCACCGGCCCGCTCGTCTGGCCGGCGGTTCCGGTGGACCGCTCGCCGGAAGGCGGCGTGGTTCCGCGGTTGGGCGTGCGGTTGGGCCGCTCAGCGGCCAGCTTGCCGAGATCGAGCGTTTCCTCGCGCGGCGGGCGCGGCGTTTCGCGCTTCTTCGCCGGCGGAGGCGTGACCGGCGGTCGCGGCGGCGTGGGACGGGTGTCGCGGCGGGGCGTGGGCGCCTTTTCGGGAGGGCGCGGAGTCGGCGCCGGGGTGGGCGTCGGCGGCGGCGGTTCGACCGCCTCCGGCGGCGGCGCGGCCTCGACGTCGGACGCCGGGGCCTCGGAGGGCGCGTCGGCGGGGCCGCCCAGCACCATCTCCTCCGAGAGGATCGACACGGGGATGGACTGGATGATCTGCCGCGGCGGACGGGCGCCGCCGAACATCATGGCGAGCAGCACCGCCCCGATGACCGCCGCATGGACGACCACGGAACCGATCAGGGCCGGGCCGGGACGTTCCAAGGCGATCAGCCCTCCTCGCTGGACGAGGCGGCGGTGTCGGAAACGAGATTCAGCTTGGTGAAGCCGGCCGTCGAAAGGCGCGCCATGACCCGCATCACCGCCTGATAGGGGGCGCGGCCGTCACCACGGAGTGAGATCGGCTTGTCGCGCGCGTCCGGGCCGCCCGCCTCTGAAACGCGGGCCACGAGGTCCTCCCACGCCACGGCGGTCTCGCCGACGAAGATTTCGCCGTCGCGGCCGACCGTCACGACGACGGGCTCGCTGACCGAATCGACCGCGCTGGCCTCGGTGTCCGGCAGGTCCACCGGCACCGCCGCGCTGAGCAGCGGGGCCGAGATCATGAAGATGATCAGCAGCACCAGCATGACGTCGACCAGCGGCGTGATGTTGATCTCGCTGAGGGGCCGCTTGCGGGCCCGTCTGCGGCCCCGGACGTGTCCGCCCGCGCCGCCCGTTCCGCCCATCGCCATGCTCAGAGCTCCCGACGGCTGTAGTCGGCCGCGGGCTGCGGCGGCGGGCTGGCCGGGGCGCCCAGGCGACGGGCCACGGCGGCCTGCAGGTCGTCGGCGAAACTCTCCAGACGACCGGTGAACTTGCCCGCGTCGATCGAGAATTTGTTGTAGGCCATATAGGCCGGGATGGCGGCGGCGAGGCCCAGGGCGGTGGCGAACAGCGCCTCCGAAATGGCGGGCGCCACGGTGGCGAGGTTGGTGTTCTGCGCGGCGGCGATAGCCCCGAAGGCGTTCATGATGCCCCAGACGGTGCCGAACAGGCCGATGAAGGGCGAGGAGGTGGCGACCACCGACAGCACGCCTAGGCCGCCCTCGACGCGCTGACCCTCGCGCGCGATCAGGCTGTCCAGCGCCCGGTCGATACGGGCCATCAGCATATTGCCCTGCCCTTCCGTCAGCGGCCCGCGCGTACGGGCCTCGCGCCAGTCGGCGAGGGCTATGACCAGCATGCGCGGCAGCGGATGAACCGGGTCGGACCCGGCCTGAGAGGCGATCTCCTCCAGCGAGCGGCCCGAGCCGACAGCCTTCTCGAAGGCCGTGGCCTGGCTGTTCAGCGTCGCGAAGCGCACGGCCTTGTCGATGATCACCGCCCACGACCAGAGGGAGGCGACCACCAGTCCGACCATGATCGCCTGCACGACGATATCGGCCTCCATGAACAGGCTCACGGGGTTCAGCATCATCGACGATGCTTCGGCGGCGATGGTCATTCGGTCATCCTCTTGGTCCGTGCGTCCTGTGCACCGGACCCGCGTGGCGGATATGTGGCGATTCAGGCCGGTCTAGCGAGGTCTATCCACCCCGTCACCTTACTGCACGTGACAGGTTCGCAATGTCGTCAGGGCTCGCCCGTCAGCCACGGTCGAACCTTCTCGATCAGCGACCTGGTGGGACGCCGCGGGCGGCCGTCCATGTGGATGCAGACGACCTCCACATCGGCCCGGCACAGGGCGTCGGCGCCGCGGGTGATGGTCTGGGAGATCAGCAGCCGGGGCCCCCTGACGGCTTCGTAGCGGGTGCGGACCAGCAGTTCGTCGTCGATCCGGGCCGGCTTGACGAAGTTCAGCTGCATTTTCGAGACGACGAAGGCCATGGGCTGGTCGCCGTCCAGCAGTTCGGCGTGGCCGACGCCCATCAGCCGCAGGGCGTCCGACCGGCCCCGCTCGAAAAAGCGCACATAGGCGCCGTGATAGACCAGGCCGGTGAAGTCGGTGTCCTCGTAGTAGACGCGGACCGGCAGCCGGTGCTCGCGGTCCTCGAAACAGCCGGCGGTGGGGCGGTCGGTCATGGCCGCGCTCTCACGGTCGAGCCGGGGGCCCGGGTCAGAAAGCCCGGGCAGACGTCGCGCAGCATCTCGTCGAACTCGACCTTCAGGGGATCGGTCTCCAGCAGGATGCGGTTGGGCCGCGAGATGAACACAACCAGCTCGTCGCCGGCCGAGACGTAGCCGCAGACGGCGCGGCGGCGGCCCCGTTCGGTGTAGCGGACCACCGCCTCCGGGCCGATGTGCTGGCGCAGCTGGACGCCGGCGCGCTCCTCGACGGAGGGATCGCCGCCGAGGCCGCCGTCGCGCGTGAACAGCCAGAGCAACAGGACGCCGAGACCCACTACGGCCCCGCCCAGCACGGCGATCAACCGCTCGACCCTGATCCTGCGTGGCGCCATGCCCCCTCCCGTTCAGGCGCGAGCATGACGGGGTTCGCCCGCCTCGTGAAGGGTCACTTGCCGCCGAACAGGCCGCCCTGTTCCGGGGCGCGGGGCGGCTCGGCCAGCCCGAGGTGGGCGTAGGCGCGGGCGCAGGCCATGCGGCCGCGCGGAGTGCGCTGGATGAAGCCCTGCTGCAGCAGATAGGGCTCGATGACGTCCTCGACCGCGTCGCGGGCTTCGGCGATGGCGGCGGCGAGGGTGTCCATGCCCACGGGCCCGCCGCCATAGTTCTCGATCAGGGCCCTGAGGAAGCGGCGGTCGTTGGCGTCGAGCCCGGCCTCGTCGATCTCGAGCCGGCTCAGCGCCCGGGCGGCGGCGAGGCGGTCGATGGAGCCCGCGCCCTCGGCGGTGGCGAAGTCGCGGACGCGGCGCAGCAGGCGGCCGGCGACGCGGGGCGTGCCGCGCGAGCGGGAGGCGATCTCGCGCGCCCCGTCCTCGCCGATGGGCGCGCCCATCTTGCGGGCCGCGCCCATGATCACCTTCACCAGTTCGTCCGCGGTGTAGAATTCGAGCCGCAGCGGAATGCCGAAGCGGTCGCGCAGGGGTGTGGCCAGCAGGCCGGCGCGGGTGGTGGCGCCGACGAGGGTGAACGGCGCCAGATCGATCCGCACCGACCGCGCCGAGGGCCCCTCGCCGATGATCAGGTCGAGGACGTGGTCCTCCATGGCCGGATAGAGGATCTCCTCGACCGTCGGGGCGAGGCGGTGGATCTCGTCGATGAACAGCACGTCGCGCGGTTCGAGATTGGTCAGGATGGCGGCGAGGTCGCCGGCCTTGGCGAGGATCGGGCCGGAGGTGGCGCGGAAGCCGACGCCGAGCTCGCGGGCGACGATCTGGGCCAGGGTGGTCTTGCCGAGGCCGGGGGGGCCGAACAGCAGGACGTGGTCGAGCGCCTCGTCGCGCCCGCGGGCGGCGTCGATGAAGACCTTGAGATTGCCCTTGGCCTGCTCCTGGCCGACGAATTCGGACAGGGTCTGCGGGCGCAAAGCCCGGTCGTAGGCCTCGCCGGGGGCGGGCTCGGGGGAGATGATGCGGTCGTCGGTCATGGGGCCGCCCTCCCCCCGCAGCCGTCATCCTCGGGCTTGACCCGAGGATCAGAGGCAAAGCTTGTCTGTGCGAGGACGACGGCCCCGCGATCGCGACCACCGCCTTTCCACCAGGCGCCGGACGGTCTGATCCTCGGGTCATGCCCGAGGATGACGGGGGGGAGAATGGGACTCACCGCCCCAACTCCTGTAGCGCCGCCCGGATGACCGCCGACAGGTCGGCGTCGTCGCCGAGGCGGATCAGGGCCTGGTCGACGGCGCGGCGGGCGTTGACCTCGGCCACGCCGAGGCCGAGCAGGGCCGAGACGGCCTCGCCCGTGACGCTGGGGACCGGCGCGGGAGCGGGACGGGCGCCCGGCGCGGAGGGGGTGAAGCTGACGTCGCCGAGCGGCTTGCCCTTCAGTTCGGTGACGATGCGCAGGGCGAGCTTGGGGCCGACGCCATTGGCGCGGGCCACGGCGGCCTTGTCGTCGCGGGCGACGGCGGAGGCGAGGTCGCCCGGCGGCAGGACGTCCAGCACCGACAGCGCCGCCTTGGGGCCGACGCCCTGGATGCCGGTCAGGGTGGTGAAGGCCCGGCGCTCGTCGCGGCTCAGGAAGCCGTAGAGCCGGGGACCGTTCTCGGCCGACCAGCTGGACTCGATGTGCAGGGTCGCCTCGTCGCCGGGGGCCGGGAGCCGCTGCAGGGTGCGCGCGCCGCAGGCGACGACATAACCGACGCCGGCGCAGTCGATCAGGCAGTGGTCGGTCTCGACCTCGGCCAGCACGCCCCGGAGACGGCCGATCATGCCGCCCCCGCGAGAAGGGCGCGCTTCCTCAGCTGCGCATGGGTGATCGCCACGGCCAGGGCGTCCGCGGCGTCGGCCTTCACCTCGCCGGCGGAAGGCAGCAGCCGCTTCACCATGAAGGCGATCTGGGTCTTGTCGGCGTGGCCGGCGCCGACCACCGCCTTCTTGATCAGATTGGGCGAGTATTCGGCGACGCTGAGGCCGCACCGCGCCGGAGCCAGCATCACGGCGGCGCGGGCGTGGCCGAGCTTCAGCGTCGAGGCCGGGTTCATGTTGACGAAGACCTCCTCGATCGCCGCCTCGTCGCAGGCGTGGGCGGCGCAGACCTCAGCGATCGCCTCGAGCAGATGGAGCAGGCGCACGCTGAACGGCGCGGTCTCGGGCGGGGCGACGACGCCGTGGCCGATCCAGCGCAGGCGCGATCCCTCGGCCGCCACCACGCCCCATCCGGTGCGCCGCAGACCGGGGTCCAGCCCCAGGATTCGAGTCGTTTCGTTCGCCATCCGTTCCAGTCATGCCGCAAAGAGGGTTAGCGGACAATGACCGGCTTTATTCGTCCCGCGGCAGCACCGAGAAACCGGCCAGGCCCTCGTGGCCGCACAGCTGGGCCACGAGGGCGTCGACGTCGATTGGCATCGGCCCCTTCACCTTCAGCACATGCTCGTGGATCAGGCAGTCGGGGCTCATCACATGGCCGATCCGCACCGCCTTGAGACCTCGCGCCCGAAGCAGATCGCGCAGGGCCTTCTCGCTGGGCGCGGCCCCCTGCTTCCAGCGCAGGGCCACGTCCATCACGCCGACGTGCGGCAGCTTGGCGTCGAGCAGGCGCAGCACGGCCAACACCGCCAGCGTCGCGGCGGAGCCGATCAGCGCCAGTTCCAGCATGCCGACGCCGTACAGCACGCCGATGGCCGAGGTGACCCACAGCGAGGCCGCCGTGGTCAGGCCGTGCACCGAAAAGCCCTCGCGGAAGATCACCCCGGCGCAGAGGAAGCCGATGCCGGTCAGCAGGCCGTGCGACATCCTCGTCGGGTCGATGACCACCGTCTGGCCGGGCAGGGCGACGAACGCCCAGGTCGACTGGTGCATTGCCGCCAGCATCAGCAGACAGCTGGTCAGGCTCACGAGGATGTGGGTCCGGAAACCCGCCGGATGGCCGTGGTAGGTCCGCTCGACCCCGATCAACCCGCCCGCCGTCATGGCCGCGAGCACCGGCCAGACCAGATTCCAATTTATCAAAATTCACTCCGTAAACCGACGAACCGTGAGCCTAGGCCCGTCGCCGCCGGACGGGCAAGCCGTCAGTCGTCGCGGGGATCGAGCCTGTAGCCGGTCACGCCCTCGACGGTCCTGAGGCGGGCCGCCAGCGCCTTCAGCGCCGCGCCGTCCCCGGCCTTGAGGCGGAAGGTTCGGCGCACGCTCTCGCCGCCGTCTATCAGTTCGAACCGGTCGTTTCGCCACCTCCGGTCGAGATCCGTCACCACCGCCTCGACGGCCGCCTCGGCCCCGGCCGCGTCACGCCGCCAGACGATCTCGGCGTCCACGACCGCCTTTTGCGGCAGGCGGCGGCTGACCAGCCGCAGGATCAGCAGGACCATCACGGTCAGCACCGTCCCGGCGGCCGCCAGCGCGAACAGGCCGGCGCCGAGCAGCAGGCCGATCGCCGCCGTGATCCACAGCGACGCCGCCGTGGTCAGGCCGTGGATCGAGAAGCCGGCGCGGAAGATCACCCCCGCGCAGAGGAAACCGATCCCGGTCAGCACGCCGTGAGCCATCCGGGCCGGATCGCTGACGATCTGGGCGCCGGGCAGGATGTCGAACCGCCACGCCCCCTGCGACACGGCCGCCTCCATCAGCAGGGCCGAGGCCAGGCAGACGAGGATATGGGTTCGGAAGCCGGCGGCGCGGCCGCGCCACTCGCGCTCGAAGCCGATCAGGCCGCCGGCCAGCACGGCCGCGATCAACGGCAGGGCGAAATCGGGCAGGGAGGACAGGTCCATGACCAGCCAACGGGGTGGCCCCGCCAGCCGTTCCGCCCCGGGTTCCAGCCATGGCGCTACAATGTTGGGAACCCGACGTTGCTGTCCGGGTTATGTCCCTCTGCGGCCCCTCCGCCGCACTTGCCGGATCCCGCCATGGGCCGCCCGATGGAACGCCGCCTGCCGATCGACGCCTATGACCAGCTCAGGGCCGAGGTGCTGCGCGCCGCCGTGGAACTGTCCGAAGACCAGCTGCTCGACCTGACCGACGCCCTGCACGGCGTCATCCGCCTGCGCCGTCCAGGCCGCCCGGTGCGCAATCCCGACGGCTGGGTCACCGACGAGCTGCGCAGCTTCGCCAGCTGAGCCTGGCACTAGGGCTGGGGTTCCGGCGCCATGCGGAAGCGCACGGTGAAGGCGATCCGGCTGTCGGTCCTGAAACCGTCGATACTGTAGGGCTGGACGCGCGCCTGCCGCATCGAGGCCAGCGCCGCCTCGCCGAAGCCGGCGCCCGGCGGGCTCTCGCGCACGACCTCGCACGCGCCCAGCTCGCCCGAGGCCATGGCCTCGCAGCGCAGGGTGACGTCGCCGCCTTCGATGCCGCGGCTTGCCGCGAGGGCCGGAAAGTACGGCGCGGGCTGGCGCACCCATTTCGGCCGCGTCACCCGAGCTGAATCCAGCTGGCGGGCCGCCGCGGCCTCATCCAGGGGCGCGAGATCCGGCGCCGGAGCGTCGGGGGACATGGCGTCCGGGGGCGAGGACCCGGGAGCGGAAGCGACCGGGATCAGCACCTCCACATCGACCGCGTCGTCCTCGTAGGTGACCTCGCGGATGATGAAGGTGGCGTTGGACAGAAACCAGGCGATGGCGCCCGCCAGGCCGACGAGAGCCGCGATGGCCAACGCCCAGACCGCGACATCAATCCCGCGTCCGCGCCGTCCGCCCCCTGATGTCTCTGGCCCCCCGGTCTTCATCTAGCCCGCGTATTTCGCCAGGTCTTCGTCGGAGATGTCCTCGTTCGAATAGACGTTCTGCACATCGTCCTCGGCGTCGAGCGCGTCGAGCAGCTTCATCAGCGTCCCGACCGCCTCGCCGGTCACCGGCACCTCGGACTGGGGCTTCCAGACGATGGCCGTCGACTTCGGGTCGCCGAGCACCTTCGACATCGCCTCGGCGACCTCGTTGAGGTCCTCGAACTTCGTCCAGATGGTGTGCCCGGGCGCGTCCTCGTAGATGTCCGGCTTGACCAGATCGCTCTCGACGTCCTGGGCGCCGGCCTCGATGGCGGCCTCCATGATCTCGTCCTCGGTGCCGGCTTCGGCGGGATAGACGATCTGGCCGACCCGGTCCCACATGAAGGCCACCGAGTTCATCTCGCCCAGCGCCCCGCCGTTCTTGGTGAAGGCGGCGCGGATGTTGGAGCCGGCCCGGTTGCGGTTGTCGGTCAGGGCCTCGACGATAATGCCGACGCCGCCGGGACCCCGGCCTTCGTAGCGGATCTCCTCCATCGTGTCGGCGTCGCCGGACGAGGCCTTGTTGATGGCGCGCTGGATGACGTCCTTGGGCAGGCTTTCCGCTTTCGCGTTGTTCACCGCGAGGCGCAGGCGCGGGTTCATGGCCGGGTCGGGCAGGCCCGACTTGGCGGCCACGGTGATGTCGCGCGACAGCTTGGAGAACAGCTTGGACCGCTGCGCGTCGGCGCGGCCCTTGCGGTGCATGATGTTCTTGAACTTGGAATGGCCGGCCATGAGGATCTCTTGAGTGCGCTCTCGCTCGCGACGCGGTCGCTCGCTGCTTGAGCGCGGTCGCTGTTCGTCGGCGCGCCGTCTAGCCGATGGCGGAGCGGCTGTCACGGGCAGGAACCGCCAGCGTTGCGGGGCATTTCGGGACTGACCCCGCCGGAGCCCGCCATGACCGCCGAAGACACCCTCCAGGACGCCGACCTCTACACCGACGAGGACCTCGAGGAGGCCGACATCGTCGAATGGTACGAGGCCCGCCCGGTGACCGTCCCCGCCGCCGTCGCCACCGGCGCCATCGTCGCCGCCTTCGCCCTCGGCGTGCTCACCGCGGTCGGCGCCTTGGCGCTGATGGGGCGGCTGGACGACTGAAATCCTTTCATGGGCGGGCGCGCAGCGATGAGGCGCGGATGTACCACCCGTCGCCGAGCGACCTGAACACCGTGTGGTCGGCGACGGGGTCGCCGAGAATTGCCTGATCGATGCTGGGTACCAACCCGGGCGGAGGCGAGTCCGGCCGGTGCGTGAGCATCCGCGACTCGTAACGGGCCCGCCCAAAGTGCTCGAACGTCGTGAAATCGACGGCCGGTTCGGCGCTTCTCTCGGTCGATACGTGGAGAATTCCGTGCCGCTCCATGAAGGACGAAACTGTCGCAACCCGATCACGGTCAGCGTTGGACGGGAGGACCGAGAGTTCGCCACTGGGTCGACGCTCCATACGAAGGATGCGGGGCTCGGCGGTCACGGTCCGGATGACGGCCTCAAAGCCCGCCCGGTCCCTCCTGAATTGATCGATCGTCTCGGCTTCGGAGGGAACGCCGACCCCGTCCGAACAGGCGACAGCCAGCAGGGAGGCGACGGCGATGATCCCGGCGCGGGAGGCCCGCATCACGTCTTCAAACTCTCCAGGAACCCCCGCATCTTGTCGTCCACCGGCACCGGCCGCTTGCTGTCGCGGTCGACGTAGACGTGGACGAAATGGCCGACGGCGGCGGCCTCCTCCTCGTTGTTGCGGAACAGGCCGATCTCGTACCGGACCGAGGAGGTCCCGACGTGGGCGACGCGGACGCCGGCCTGGATCTCGTCCGGGAAGGCGGTCGGCGCGAAATAGCGGCAGCCTGTCTCGGCGACAAGGCCGATCACCTTGCCCTGATGGATGTCGAGCAGGCCGTTGACGACCAGCAGCCGGTTCACCGCCGTGTCGAACCACGAATAATAGACGACGTTATTGACGTGGCCGTAGACGTCGTTGTCCATCCAGCGCGTCGAGATGGCCTGGAAGCGGCGGTAGTCGCCGCGTTTGGTCCGCTCGATGGTTCCCGTCACGCACGTTCTCCCCATTGTTGTTCCGCCGAGCCTTGGGCTTGGCGGACGCGGCGTCAAGCGCCTAGCCTCGCCTCCATGAAGACCACCGCCGCCGTCCTCAGAGCCATGGGCGCCGCCCGCCCCTATGCCGACAGCCGGCCTCTGGGGCTGGAGACGGTGACGCTCGATCCGCCGGGTCCGGGCGAGGCGCTTGTGGCGATCAAGGCCGCCAGCCTGTGCCATTCGGACCTCAGCGTCATCAACGGCGACCGGCCGCGGCCGATGCCGATGGCGCTGGGCCACGAGGCCGCCGGCGTGGTCGAGGCGCTGGGGCCCGGCGTCGACGATCTGGCCGTCGGCGATCACGTGGTGATGGTCTTCATGCCGTCGTGCGGCCATTGCGATCCGTGCGCCGGAGGACGGCCGGCGCTGTGCGAGCCGGGAGCGGCGGCGAACGGCCGGGGCGAGCTGCTCGGCGGCGGGGTGCGGCTGCGCGGCGAGGCGGGCGACCTGCATCATCATCTCGGCTGCTCGGCCTTCGCGAGCCACGCGGTGGTCTCGCGGCGCTCGCTGGTGAAGGTCGACGCCGACCTGCCGTTCGAGCAGGCGGCGCTGTTCGGCTGCGCGGTGCTGACCGGCGTGGGGGCGGTGGTCAATACGGCGGGCGTTCGGGCCGGGCAGTCGGTCGCCGTGGTCGGGCTCGGCGGAGTCGGGCTGTCGTCGGTGCTGGGGGCGCTGGCCAGCGGGGCCAGCCCGGTGGTGGCGGTGGACCTGAGCGAGGAGAAGCTGGCGCTGGCGCGGAGCCTCGGGGCGGTGCGGACGGTCAATGCGGCGGACGCAGACGCGGTGGAGCAGGTCCGGGCCCTGACCGGCGGCGGGGCGGACTTCGTGTTCGAGATGGCCGGCAGCGTCAGGGCGCTGGAGGCGGCGTGGAAGATGACGCGGCGGGGCGGGACCACGGTCACCGCCGGCCTGCCCCCGCCCGAGGCCGCGCTGGCGGTCAATGTGGTCCAGCTGGTCGCCGAAGAGCGGACGCTGAAGGGCAGCTACATCGGGACCTGCGTCCCCAGCCGCGACATCCCCCGCTTCATCGGCCTGTTCCGCGAGGGGCGGCTGCCGGTGGACCGGCTGCTGACCGGGACCATCCCGCTGGAGCGGATCAACGAGGCCTTCGACGCCCTCGCCGACGGCGAGGCGGTGCGGACGGTGGTGACCTTCCCCTGAGCTCGTCATCCTCGGGCTTGACCCGAGGATCAGAGGCGGGAGGCGGTCTGTGCGGAGGGGCCGGCCCGGCCACTCAGGTCGTGCACCGTTCAACGGAACACCGGACGGTCTGATCCTCGGGTCAAGCCCGAGGATGACGGCTTGGGATTGTGGGATGTGTCGCCTCCAAGCTAGAGCGGCAGGACCAGAAACACTGTGGGACTTCGCCATGGCCACCGAACTCTACGACCTGACGGTCCCCGTCTTCACCCGCAGCCTCAAGGCCCTGTCGGCCATGCTGGACAAGGCCGCCGCCCACGCCGCCGAGACCGGCGACAGCCCCGAGGCCCTGCTGGCCCGGCGGCTGATCGACGACATGCACCCGCTGGTCAAACAGGTGCAGATCGCCTGCGACGGACCCAAGCTGTGCGTCGCCCGCCTCTCCGGCGTCGAGGCCCCGGTCAACGAGGACACGGAGACCACGATCGCCGAGCTGCAGGCCCGCATCGCCTCGACCCTGGCCTTCATCGGCTCGGTGCCGCGCGACGCCATCGACGGTCAGGAGGACAAGGAGGTCGTCCTCAAATTCCCCGGCGGCGAATGGCCGTTCAAGGGTCAGGGCTATGTCATCGGTTTCGCCCTGCCCAATTTCTTCTTCCACCTGACCACGGCCTATGGCCTGCTGCGCGGCGCCGGCGTGCCGCTGGGCAAGCGCGACTTCCTCGGCGCCCCGGCCTGATCCGGTGCGCCGCCTGATCGACCTGCCCGGCGTCGACGCCCTGGAGCTGAAGGCGCTGATGAAGCCGCGCCTCGCCGATCCCGACCTGATCGACGAGCACCCCGAGGTCGACGAGGTCGCCCGCGCCGCCTTCGGCCTGACCCCGGCCGAGGCCGCCGAGGTCCCCCTGCCCGCCGACTGGCCCGATCCCCTGCGCGACCTGCATCGCCGCTCTCCCGCCGAACTGGCCGAGGCCTTCGAGGCCGAGGGCTGGGACGTCACGGACAAACGCCGCAAGCCCCTGCGCCTGCTGCCCCTGTTCGCCCTGCCGCTGGCGCTGGCCGCCCGCGGCGTGGCGGGGACGCTGCCGTTCGTGGCCGAGCCGGATCACCCGACGACGGACTGGGGCGCGAGCCTGAAGGCGGAGGCGGGGCGGTTCAGGAAGGGGTAGGCTGAGCCAGCCAAGCGCTTGTCTGATAGATGCAGCGAGGCTTGGATCGGGCCTTGGGGAAAATGAATGCCTGCATTAGTCAAATTTGCCGCTCTGTCGGACGTCGAAGCAGGCGCACTGATGGGGTTTGGCAATGGCAGAAAGGCCGCAAATCGAGGGCGGTCAGCGAAGGTTGTTGCTAAAGAGATATCGGCTCTGCCCGTCGGCCAACTGCTCGAATTGCACGATGAACGCAGTGGTACCGAGAAAGAAGTCCTCGACGCGCTGTTCACGATCTTCCCCGATCTGATCACTGCGACAGAAGGCTATTTGCCTCGCACCGACGCCGTTATCGCGATCATCACACACCGGCTTGGGCACGGGGTGACTTCCTCGAACCTTGCTCAGGCGAATGAGTGCTGTTCGACCTTGGTCAGGGAGGTAATGGGGCCAAAACTGCGGCGCTTCATCCGAGAGACCTTGGGGAACGAGAGCGGTTTCGTCCCCCTTAATGAGGGCGAACTCGTGGAGTTTTTGACTGGGCCTTACGCTCAGTTCGCAAAGTCCGCCTCTAGCAGCCTCGTTTCCCGGGCCGGAAGCCTGAACGAGGGGCTGGTCCGTGAAGCCCTCAAAGCAGCGAATGTCCCCGCAACCAAGACCGGGGGTGAGGGAAATGCGGACGTACAAATCCTCGCAGGATCCACGAACCCGCCACAGACCCTGAACGTCGAGATCAAAAGCTATGGAGCGCGCGAGAGACTCCTCAGAGGCCTACACGATTGCAACCCTCCCAAGGTCGGTGTGGGCTTCTTCAATCGGGCATCAGAGTTCAACGGGGGACGAACCACCCTGCTGCTTGGGACAAAGGCCTCTGCAATCTACCTGCCGGAAGCGACCTTTGACGCCCTCGAGGACACCACTAGGGAAAGGCAGAACGCTCAAGGCGGACTGTTCTATCGGCCCTTGGCCATGTTCGGCGCAGACATGGCCGAATTTTCGCGGGTCGGTGTCAAGGCTTTCGGGGCAATATGACGAGAGCCCCGTGATGATCGTCGCCAACGACGTTTATCTGGTTGATATCGCTGAGCAACCATCGGTCAAGGCGCTCTGCTATTTCCGAGAGCTGTTGCCGACCTCTCCCTTTCAACGAGCACTCCCACACGGTTGCGACGCGCCAGCCGGCGTCGAGCAACATCGTTGAAGCCGCCTCATCCACCTCACAGTTCCGCCCGATCTTCTCCCGCCAGAACTCCGGCCTCGTTTTCGGCCATTTGAACAGGTGGCAGCCGTGCCCGTGCCAGAAGCAGCCGTGCACGAAGATCGCCGCTCGGTACTTCGGCAGGCACAGGTCCGGGTTTCCCGGCAGGTCCTTGCAATGCAGCCGGTAGCGGAAGCCGCGCGCATGCAACGCCTTGCGGATCAACATCTCCGGCTTGGTGTTCTTGCCCCGGATGCCGGACATCATCCGGCTGCGGGTCGCCGGGTCGACGACGTCAGCCAACAGCCGCCTTCGGCCGTTTCCCAAGCGCGGCGAAGAGGTGCGGCTTCATATGCTCGGCGACGGCTTTCACAGCCGGCACCACAACAGAATTTCCGAACTGGCGATAGGCCTGCGTGTCAGAGACAGGGATGATGAACTCGCCGCCGCGCGGCGAATCGAAGCCCATGAGGCGGGCGCATTCGCGGGGTGTCAGGCGGCGGGGGTTCTTGCCGTCTCCCTGCTTCACCAAGATTTCCGAGCCGTCCTTGAAGTAGCGAGCGGACAGTGTGCGGGCTACGTCATCGGGCCCCACCAGACCGAAGCCGAAGCCGTTGCCAGCGGCCTGATGCTTTTCCTTGTAGCGCTGGAGATAGTTCCAGAGGTGATCGGTCAGCGTGTATTTCTCGGACACTCGACCTGAATTGCCCAACGTGAAGCGCTGATCCGGGATTTCCGTCTCGTCGCCTTCCCGGTGCAGGATTTCGCGAAGCTTGGGAGCCGCATCGGGAAGCTTCATGTCGGCGAAGCGGAAGCCCTGATCCTCGCGGAAGCCGATGATGAAAATCCGCTCGCGGTGCTGGGGCGTCCAGTGGCGACCGTCGATGACGCGAAAATCGATCGTGTAGCCGAGCTCTTCCGTCAGAACATCCTTGATGGTCTGGAAGGTCTTGCCCTTGTCATGGCTGACGAGATTGCGGACGTTCTCCAGCAGGAACGCCGCCGGGCGATGGTGGGCGATAATGCGGGCGACGTCGTAGAAGAGCGTCCCTTGGGTCTTGTCCTCGAAGCCGTGAGCCCGCCCCAGCGCGTTCTTCTTTGACACGCCAGCGATGGAGAACGGCTGGCACGGGAAGCCGGCGAGCAGAACGTCATGGGCGGGGATATCCGCCGCTTCGATCTTGGTGATGTCGCCGTTGATCTCATGATCGTCGTCGGGGAAGTTCGCCCGGTAGGTCTTCTGGCTGTACTTGTCCCACTCCGAGGTGAAGACGCAGCGGCCGCCGATCGATTCGAAGCCCCGGCGCAGACCGCCGATGCCGGCGAACAGATCGATGAAGGTGAAGTCGCTCGAGTCCGAGTCCTTGTCGCCCTGGATCAGTTTCAGTGCCGGCTGCTTCGCCGCCGGACGCACGGGTCCGGGGATCAAGCCGAGATCGACCGCTTTGTCGGCCGTCGCCTGGCCAGCCTGTTTCACCATCAGAGCATACTCCGACACGGTCGACTCCGCGCTTGTTCAGCGTGGCAGGTTGGAGAGATTCCGCCAGGAGAACAAGTCGGGAACAACCTGATCATGAACAGGTTTCCGGATTCCTACCGGAGCGTCGCTTCACACCGGACGCGCTCCGCAACCATGGATCCCCGGGACAAGCCCGGGGATGACGGGACGGGGCGGGGGTCCCTCCTACGCCCTGTCCCGCACACGCATCGCCCCGCCGGCGCTGGTCTCCACCTCGAACCGGCCCGTGGCTCTGATCAAATCCGAGAGCTTGGCGTAGCCGTAGGTGCGCTGGTCGAAGTCGGGGTAGGCGTTCCTGAGACGGTTGGCGATGCCGCCGGCGTTGACCCAGCCGGCGCCGTCCTCGTCCATGTCGGCGATGACGGTCGCTATCAGACGGGCGGCCTCGGACGGGGGGCGTTTGCCGGGGGCGGGGGTGGCGCCGGGCCCGGCGGGGGCGGCGGCGGACTTGCGGCCGCGGCCGGAGGCGCTGGAGGCGGGGGCGGCGGGCTCGTCGTCGGCGTCGCCGGAGACGGCGCGGCCGGTCAGGTTCTCGGTGTAGATGAAGCGCGTGCAGGCCTGGCGGAAGCTCTCGGGCGTCTTGCGCTCGCCGAAGCCGTAGACGTCGACGCCCTCTTCGCGGATGCGCGAGGCGAGGCGGGTGAAGTCGGCGTCGGAGGAGACGAGGCAGAAGCCGTCGAACCGGCCCGAGTGGAGCAGGTCCATGGCGTCGATGACGAGGGCGATGTCGCCGGAGTTCTTGCCCTTCGTATTGGCGAAATTCTGCTGCGGCTGGATGGCGAAGCGGGCGAGGACGCGGGTCCAGCCGGCGATCTGGGCGGAGGCGAAGTCGCCGTAGATGCGCCGGGCGCTGGCCTCGCCGAGGGTGGCGATCTCGGTGAACAGGGCCTCGGCGATCTTCGGCGAGGCGTTCTCGGCGTCGATCAGCACGGCCAGGCGGGGGGCTCGGTCGGCGGCTCTGGAAGTGTCGGTCGCCATGGGGGTGAAGTCTCCGGTCAGGGTCTGGTGTGGCGCGGCGGCGGGGGCGGGTCAACCGGGTCGGGGGGCTGAGTCGGATAGCCGACGGAGCGAACGCCCGGCGTGACCGTTGTTCTCCGTTCAAGGGAGGCTGGATGGCCTACGGGAACCACTTTTTGGATACGCTGGAGCGCGCCGACGAGGCGGCGCTGCGGCCGCACCTGCGCGCGGTGGACGTCGCCGCCGGCCAGATCCTGATCGCGCAGGACGCCGAGGTCGTGGAGGTGCATTTCCCGGCCGACGCCCAGCTGGCCAATCTGGTGCGATTTTCGGACGGCTGGGCCATCGAGACGGCGGTGGTCGGGCGCGAGGGGCTGTCGGGACTGTCGCCCTGCATGGCCGACACGCCGTGCGGCTGGGAGGTGGCGGTGCGGCTGCCGGGGACCGTCCATGTGATGCCCGCCCGGGTGCTGCAGGAGCGGTTCCGGGCCAGTCAGCCGCTGCTGAACCAGCTGCTGCGGCTGTCGTACATCTACCAGATGCAGGCGGTGCAGCACGCGGCCTGCAATGCGGTGCATGCGGCCCTGCCGCGGGTGGCGCGCTGGCTGCTGTCCGCCTCGGACCTGGCGCCGGGCGAGCCGATCCGCTTCACCCAGGAGGAGCTGGCCGGGCTGCTGGGGGCGCAGCGGACCACGGTCAACGAGGCGGCCAACCAGCTGAGGGACCGGGGGGCGATCTCCTACGCCCGGGGGGTGGTGCGGATCCTCGACCGGGCGCTGCTCGAGCGGCTGGCGTGCGAATGCTACGAGATGGAGCGGGGGCGGATCGAGGGAGCGGGCGTGATGCCGGAGGCGCGGGCGGGCTAGCCCCCGATCCCGCTAGCGGGGCGCGACGATCTCGAGACCGGCGCCGGCGGCCTCGGCGGGCGAGCCGACCACGACGTCGAGGCGGACGTCGAGCGCGACGCCCTGCAGGGCGCGATTCATCAGCACGGGGACGGCGGCGCCGCCCGGGGCGACCCGTACGTCGAGCAGGAACCCTTCCTCGCCGTCCCGCCAGCGCGCGGCGGCCAGCCAGGCGGCCCGCACGGCCGGGTCGGCGGCGAACTCCCGGCCCAGGGCCTCGACGAGGCCGTCGGGGGTTTCGACGGGGGTGGTCACATGGGTGGGAGCCCGGTCGCGCGGAGCCGGATTGGGGCGGCCGATCAGGGCGGCCATGGCGTCGGGGGTCCAGCGCGCGCCGTAGGCGTGGCCGGGGTTTAGCACCGCCCGGTTCTCGCGGATGACCTCCAGTAGGGCGCGGCCTTCGAAGGCCACGGGATCGGCGTCGTCGATGGCCGTCTCGGCCCGCTCGCGCGACGTGAAGACGGCGGTGGCGGCGCGGCCCCCGATGTCGACGGTGTGCAGGCTCAGGACGTCGGGGGCGGTCTCGCCGGGCGCGCGCAGGACCCACAGCTGCGCCCCGGGCACGGCGGCCTCGAAGGCGGCGCGCGCCTCGTCCCCGCCCGAGGCGGCGGCCATCAGCAGGCGCTCGAGGTCGTTGAGAGGCTCGAAGGCGGGCCGGGCGGGGGCGGGGTCGGTCATGCGGGCGGTCCTGACGCGCGAAGGCAGAGGGGCGTCTGGATAGCGCAGGCCGGGGCGGCGGTCGACAGGCCCGCCGTCAGACCGTCAGCCGGCGGCGCGGGCCTGGCGGCGGCCCGAGGCCAGGGTCGCCAGCCGGGCCAGCACGGCGGGGTCGCACGACGCCTCGGCGTCCAGCGCCCCGACGCCCTCGAACAGCCGCGCCGCCACGGCTTCCGGACTGTTGCGCCGCGCCGCCTCCAGCTCCGCCTCCCGCGCCAGCGCCTGGCCGATCGCCTGGGTGTCGCCATGCTCGCGTTTGGTGGCGTTGTGGCGGGTGATGCGGCGGCGGATGGCGTGCTCGGAGACCCGCCACTTGCGCGACAGGAAGGGGGCGGTCGCTCCCTCGCGGTACCCCCTGCAGATGATCTCCCAGGTGTCGGAGGAGAGGCGGTAGTGGGCGGAGCGGTCGGCGGCGGACGGGGACGGAAGCGGCACGGGCGGAGGGAGCGGGGCGGGGGCGGTCATGACGCGGGAGGATAGAGGCCTGGTGCGTCAGGATCGGTCGTAGGGGTCGGAGCGCTTCCGCAAGAAGGCCTCGAGCCCGCTCCAGAAGGTCGGAGCCTTCCCCTTCGTCTCGCACTCCCACACGACGTGCACCGCCCAGCCCGACCGTTCCAGCGCCTCGATGGCGAGCCGGTCGCGTTCGACATTGCGGGCGAACTTGTCCTGCCAGAAGGCGCTTCGGGTCGAGGGCGAGCTCGCCGCCCGGCAGGCAGGGTGCCGGTGCCAGAAGCATCCGTGAACGAAGACGATGGCTTGGCGGCCGGGAAGCACTATATCCGGCTTCCCGGGCAGGTCCGTGCGATGGAGGCGAAAGCGGTAGCCGGCCCGATGCAGCGCCGAGCGGACCTTCATCTCGGGCGTGGTGTTCTTCCCGCGCACGCTGCGCATGATCTCGCTGCGCTTGGCGTCGACGGGAGGATCGCTCCACTCGGGTGGCGTCGGTCTGGGCACGACCTCAATCTGGGATTGGCGTTACCCAATTGCACCGGCTCGCAACGAATCAAATTACAGGAACAAAAGGCGATCGACGTGGGCCGTTCGGCCCTTTAGGATTCGCGAGAATCGAGCCGAGGGAGAGCGCCATGACCCGTCCTGTTGGAGTGGACCTGTTCGCCGGCGTCGGCGGCATGAGCCTCGGGTTCGAGCAGGCCGGCTTCGACGTCGCGGCGGCGGTCGAGATCGACCCCATCCACGCCGCGGCCCACGCGTTCAACTTCCCCGAAACGACGGTGATCGCCCGGTCCGTGCAGGACCTGACAGGGACGGAGATCCGACGGCTGGCCGTCCTCGGCGACCGCCCGGTCGACGTCGTGTTCGGCGGGGCGCCCTGCCAGGGCTTTTCGATGATCGGCAAGCGGGCCTTGGACGATCCTCGCAACGCGCTGGTCCGCGACTTCGTCAGGATCGTGCGGGAGCTCGACGCCTCGTACTTCGTGTTCGAGAACGTCAAGGGCATCACCGTCGGGCGGCACCGGGCCTTTCTCGACGAGCTGATCGCCGAGTTCGAGGACGCGGGCTATGTCGTGACCCTGCCGTGGAAGGTGCTGAACGCCGCCAGTTTCGGCGTGCCGCAGAATCGCGAACGCCTGATCCTGATGGGCGCCAAGGCCGGTCTGACCCTGCCGAACTATCCGGCGGCGATCACCCGCGCCGCAGGCAGCCGGAAATCGACGCTCCCCGAGGGCCCCAGTTGCAAGGACGCTCTGGGCGATCTGCCGGACGCTGAAAAGTTCGACAGGCTCCGTGAGTCGGATGCGGTGGCGACAAGCAGCTGGGGCACGCCGAGCGAATACGCCTCGGCCATGCGATGCCTGACTCGCGACAGCTGGGGTTACGGCTATGTCCGCTGCTGGGAGCCGCACGTGCTCACCTCCAGCGCCCGCACGGAACACACGCCGATCTCGCGACGGCGGTTTTCCGAAACCGCTCCGGGCGACGTGGAGCCGATCTCGCGCTTTTTCCGACTCCCGACGGACGGAGTCTCGAATACGCTTCGCGCCGGCACCGACGCGGCCCGTGGCGCCTTCACCAGCCCGCGCCCGATCCACTACAAGTTCGACCGGTGCATCACCGTGCGGGAAATGGCCCGCCTGCACGGGTTCCCGGACTGGTTCCGGTTCCACGAAACCAAGTGGCATGGGGCTCGACAGATCGGCAATGCGGTCCCGCCTCCAATGGCACGGTCCGTGGCATCTTGTGTAATGAGCGCCATCGGCCTCTCACCTGAAATGCCCGCGCGTTCCGTAAAGCTGGGCAATACCGCCTTGGTCGGGCTAAGTATGAAAACTGCAGCGGAGCTATTCGGACGTTCGTTTGAACCCCTTCGTCGTGACCGCAAGAGCGGCGCGACGAAGCGGAAGCAACACGAGATCGAAGCAGCGAGGGCTTTGTCAGGGACCTAGATGATCAGTCCGAAAACCCGGCCGAACCGTTATAAGATCCTGATCGGGGAGATCTTTTCCGATCACTTCAAGAAGGGAATGACCGAGTTTACGTTCGAGCGCGGGGAAATCGAGAAGGTCGCTACAAAGCTGGCGATCAAGCTGCCGAAGAACGTTGGCGACGTGATCTATGCGCTGCGTTACCGGATCGGATACCCTGAGAATATTCTGGCGACCCAGCCAAAAGGCAGGGAATGGATCATCGAAGGAGCCGGTCGGTCGGGCTATCGCTTCCGTCTCGTCAAGATTCAGCGAATTCTTCCGCGCGAAGATCTGGTCCAGGTCGCCATTCCCGATGCGACGCCTGAGCTCATTCGGTCTTACGCCTTGGACGACGAGCAAGCCCTTCTGGCGATCGTTCGCTACAATAGGCTGATCGACACCTTCCTGGGCCTCACGACGTACAGCCTGCAGAATCATCTCCGGACCACCGTCAAGGATATTGGCCAGATCGAGATCGACGAGCTCTACGTCGGGCTCGACAAGTACGGCTGTCACTACGTCGTGCCCGTTCAGGCGAAGGGCGGAAAGGACCAGATCGGGGTGGTCCAGACCACCCAGGACATCCGGTTTGTCGAAGAGAAGTTTCCCGGCCTTCGCTGCCGCGCGGTTTCGGCACAGTTCATGGACGACGGTGTTATAGCGCTCTTCGAACTCACCCTGCAGAAGGGCGAGGTTCGGGTCGTGGACGAGCGCCATTACAGACTTGTCTCCGCGGACAAGCTCGACCCGAATGCTCTAAGGAACTACCCGCCAAGCTAACGCGACGCTCGTCCGGCTTTGGTGCTCGGCCGGTGTTCTTGCCGCGAACGCTGGACTTGCGTTCGGAGCGCTGACCCACGCTGGGATTCTCCATCGTTGGCGCTACCGGGGAAATCCATTGCCAAGCTTCATTGACAACTCCTGCTGGCAAATCTTACCGTAGTGCCATGTGCGTGTCGCGCTAGCCAACGCCGGAAACGTTACTCTGTAGTACGGACTCGCAAGGTTCGTTCGTCATTCGCAACGACCCCCTGACTCACCGGCGTTGGTGCGCACCCCAAGGTTGCCGTGCAAGAACTTATCGAACGAGCAATTGTTAAGAAGGCGAAAGCCCTACTTAACAAGCACAGGCTTGAAGTAGATAGGGCACGCTCCTATGCGGACAAATATCAGACTAGGACCGGAGAAGTTCCGGGGACTCCGAGCATTTCCGAGCCGGAGGCGTGGAGTTTCCACCCGCACTTCAACCCAAGATACTGCATCAAGCACGCAAAATATCTTAGCAAGTCGGTCTGGCGGAAACTGCAAGAAGACGAGTACGAGCCAGTGCCGGCGGTCATGTCCGAGATTCCCAAGCCGGATGGCTCATCGAGAACCATCATGGCGTTTGCAATCCCGGACTCCGCGCTATCGAACGTCCTGCACAAGAATATAACACGACGAAATGCAAACATAAGCTCAAGCTATAGTTTTGCATACCGCGACGACAAGACAGTATTTGACGCCGTTCTTCACCTGAGACGTTCTTTGTCCAGCGCGAAATCGTACGTCATTCAGTATGATTTCTCAAGTTATTTTGATCGGATTGACCATAACTTCTTGAGAAAGCTGCTATTCACTCGACGATTGTTCTTACTTTCGGGCGCAGAGACCAATGCGATCAAGGCGTTTCTTACGCATAGGTACGCTGCAAACTCAGCTTACACATCAGGTACCTTCGAGCGACGATCTGTTGGTGTGCCCCAAGGAAGCTCCATATCGCTGTTCCTTTCGAATGCCGCCGCGCACGACCTAGACCTATCCCTTGAACGGTTGAACGGCGTATTTACGAGATTCGCTGACGATGTCGTAGCAATAACCCGGTCCTACTCAGACGCTCTAGAAATTGCCAAGACCTTCAGAGAGCACTGCCGCGATGCGGGGTTAGCGATCAACTATAAAAAATCGCCCGGTATACAGTTCTTTGGCGACGGCCCCGGCAGGGAAATCCGGCATTTTGCAATCGATGGTGACGACGGGTCTTTAGTCGAGACGATCAACTTTATTGATTATGTCGGACATCGGATAACCGTCTCCGGGCCTGGAAATCCCACCATATCGATTCCGGATAAGGCCATTGCCAGGATTAAGCGGCGGATATCCAAGATCATCCATATCCACCTCTTCCATCACCGTCGGAACGCAACTGACCCCATGGACTTGGGCCGGTTTGGCCCAGGGTTCATGGACTGGGATTTGGTCACCTGCATCAATGAGCTTCGCAAGTACATTTACGGCGGACTGTCGAAGGCTGAGCTGGAGAGCTTTCTAAACGGCACGAGTCGGCTCAAGCGAGTGCGGGGACTCATGGGTTTTCTGCCCCTCGTCTCTGACGTCAGCCAACTCTCCGAACTGGACGGTTGGCTGGTGTCAGTTGTTCGACGGGCGCAAAGAGAACGCGTCAGGATGGCGGCCCTTAGGGGTGCCACAGTCCCCAAGCCACAGGAACGTCTCTTGATGGACGGCTCCTGGTACAACTTTCCCCTACTCGAGCACGACACTGCCATACCGAGTTTCGTGCTTGCGTGGCGAGCGTCTCGGAAATTCTCCCGCCGCTACGGGCTCGGGCGTATAGGACGGGCGACCTACTACTCGAGGATATCAGGCTTTAGCTGAGCCGGGCACAACCTTCCCAGCTTCTCAATCCTCGTCCATCTTCAGCGCGGCGATAAACGCCTCCTGCGGGATCTCCACCTTCCCGAACTGCCTCATCCGCTTCTTGCCCGCCTTCTGCTTCTCGAGCAACTTCTTCTTCCGCGTGGCGTCGCCGCCATAACACTTCGAGGTGACGTCCTTCCTCAGCGCCCGCACGGTCTCCCGGGCGATGATCTTGCCGCCGATGGCGGCCTGGATGGGGATCTGGAAGAGGTGGGGCGGGATCAGCTCCTTCATCTTCTCGACCATGCCGCGGCCGCGGGTCTCGGCGCGGGCGCGGTGGACCAGCATGGAGAGGGCGTCGACCGGCTCGGCGTTGACGAGGATCGACATCTTGACCAGGTCGCCCGGCTTGTAGTCGGTCAGCTCGTAGTCGAACGAGGCGTAGCCCTTTGAGATGGATTTCAGGCGGTCGTAGAAGTCGAAGACGACCTCGTTCAGGGGGAGCTCGTAGACGACCAGGGCGCGGGAGCCGACGTAGCTGAGCTCGACCTGGGAGCCGCGGCGGTCCTGGCACAGCTTGATGACGCCGCCGAGGTATTCGTCGGGGGTCAGGATGGTCGCCTTGATCCACGGCTCGCTGATTTCCATGATCTGCATCACGTCCGGCAGGTCGGCCGGGTTGTGCAGATCGATCTCGGAGCCGTCGCGCAGCTTGATCTTGTAGACCACGCTGGGGGCGGTCGCGATCAGGTCGAGGTTGAACTCGCGGCTGAGGCGCTCCTGGATAATCTCGAGGTGGAGCAGGCCGAGGAAGCCGCAGCGGAAGCCGAAGCCGAGGGCGGCGCTGGACTCCATCTCATAGGTGAAGCTGGCGTCGTTGAGGCGCAGGCGGCCGATGGCGGCGCGCAGGTCCTCGAAGTCGGCGGCGTCGACCGGGAAGAGGCCGCAGAAGACGACGGACTGAACTTCCTTGAAGCCCTTGAGCGGTTCGGCGGTGGGCTTCTTCTCGTCGGTGATGGTGTCGCCGACGGCGGCGTGGGCGACCTCCTTGATCTGGGCGGTGATGAAACCGACCTCGCCGGGGCCGAGGCTCTCGACCGGAGTGTTCTTGGGCAGGAAGACGCCGACGCGGTCGATCAGATGGGTCGAGCCGTTGCGCATCATCTTGACGCGCTGGCCGGCGCGCAGCGTGCCGTCGAAGACGCGGACCAGCACGACGACGCCGAGGTAGGGGTCGTACCAGGCGTCCACGAGCATGGCCTTGAGCGGGGCGTTCGGGTCGCCCTTCGGAGCCGGGAGGCGGGTGACGATGGCTTCCAGCACATCCTCGATGCCGAGGCCGGACTTGGCAGAGCAGAGCACGGCGTCGGAGGCGTCGATGCCGATGACGTCCTCGATCTGCTCGCGGACGCGCTCGGGCTCGGCGGCGGGCAGGTCGATCTTGTTGAGGACGGGGACGATCTCGTGGTTGTTGTCGATGGCCTGGTAGACGTTGGCCAGGGTCTGGGCCTCGACGCCCTGGGAGGCGTCGACGACCAGCAGGGAGCCCTCGCAGGCGGCCAGCGAGCGGCTGACCTCATAGGCGAAGTCGACGTGGCCCGGGGTGTCCATCAGGTTGAGGACGTAGTCGAGGCCGTCCTTCGCCCTGTAGTGCAGGCGCACGGTCTGCGCCTTGATTGTGATGCCCCGCTCCTTCTCGATGTCCATGTTGTCAAGGACCTGGGCCGACATCTCGCGCGCGGTCAGCCCGCCGGTGTGCTGGATCAGCCGGTCCGACAGGGTCGACTTGCCGTGGTCGATATGGGCCACGACGGAGAAATTCCGGATGCGTTCGATGGGAGGGGTCGTCATGGCCGCGCCGGTAGCACGGCGGGGCCGGATCGCCAACGCACACGGCGGGGCGCACGGCGACGCGCGGGCCTCTGCCACTGATTTTGTGGCGGATTACATCGGTGTAAGGGAGGGGATTCGCGTTTGAGAAGAGCTGGGGGACGGGCTATTCAACGGCCGATGACAAGGGGCTGCACCGGCGGCGCCTGGAGGCGCGGCTCCCCTTCCGCGCCGCATGGGGATCAGACGTGGCGAACAGACTGCAAGACACCTGGGCCGGCGCGGCCCTCCTGGCCCTGACCCTGACGCTCGCGGCCTGCAGCGGCGACGAGAAGGCCAGGGAGGCGGAGACCAAGGGCAAGGCCGGCGCGACCGGCAGCAGCCAGACGGTGACCGTGGTCGCCGCCGCGCTGCAGAACCTTCCGCGCACCGTCACCGCCTCCGGCACCATCTCGGCCTGGGAAGAGGTGCCGGTCGGCGCCGAGACCGGCGGGCTGACCGCCACCGCCGTCTATGTCGACGAGGGCCGCTACGTCCGTCAGGGCCAGCCGCTGGTCCAGCTCAACGACGCCCTGCTGCGCGCCCAGCTGCACCAGCAGCAGGCGGGGGTGCAGACCGCCGAGGCCAACGCCGCCCGCGATCAGGCGGCGCTGGGCCGGGCCCAGGAACTGAAGGAGCGCGGCTTCCTCAGCCAGGCCTCGCTGGACACCGCCCTGGCCAACCAGCGGGCGTCGGCCGCCAATCTCGCGGCGGCGCGGGCGGCGCTGTCGGAGACCCGGACCCGGGTGGCGCAGGCGACCATCCGCGCGCCCGTGTCGGGGCTGGTGATCAGCCGCAGCGTCACCCGCGGCCAGATCGTCTCGCCCGGGACCGAGCTGTTCCGCATCGTCCGCGACGGCCGGCTGGAGCTGGACGCCCAGGTGCCGGAAACGGACCTGGCTCTGGTCCGCGCCGGCCAGAGCGCCGTCATCTCGTCCGACCAGGTCGGAGAGACGACGGGGACGGTCCGCATCGTCACGCCCGAGGTCAATGCGCAGACGCGGCTGGGCGTGGCGCGCATCTCGCTGGCGGCGGGCGGAGGCTTCCGCCCCGGCATGTTCGGCCGCGCCCGCATCGACGTCGGCGCCAATCCCGCCGTCACCGTGCCGACGGCGGCGGTGCTCTATCGCGAGAACCGGCCGGGCGTTTACATCCTCGACAACGAGAGCCGCGCCCGCTTCCGGCCGGTGGTCATCGAGACCCGGGCCCGCGAGTGGACAGCGGTCGATGGCATCGAGGCGGGCGCGCGCGTGATCGTGCAGGGGGCCGGCTTCCTCGGCGAGGGCGACCGCGTGCGGGTGGTGGCTCCGGCCGCGCCGGCGCGCCGGGCGGCTCCGGCAGCGACTCCGGCCGCGGCCAGGAAATCCCCGGCCAAGGCGGGCTAGGACCGACCCATGAACAACCTCTCCGCCTGGTCCATCCGGAACCCGATCCCGGTCATCCTGCTGTTCATCGTGCTGACGATCGCCGGGATCGTCGGGTTCAACTCGATGCGGATCAACAACAACCCGGACGTCGAGTTTCCGCTGATCTACGTCGGGGCCGGACGGCCCGGAGCCGCGCCGAGCGAGCTGGAGACCCAGGTCACCCGGCTGATCGAGGACGCGGTCGCCGGGCTGGGCGGCGTGCGCCACATGGATTCGACGGTCAGCGACGGCTATTCCTCGACCTTCATCGAATTCGAGCTCGGCACCGATGTCGAGCGCGCCACCAACGACGTGCGCAACGCCATGGCCGGGCTGCGCGGCGACCTGCCCCAGGACATGCAGGAGCCGACGGTCCAGCGCATCGACATCACCGGCGACAGCCTGATCACCTATGTGGTGCAGTCCCCGACGATGAGCCCGGAGCAGCTGAGCTGGTTCGTCGACAACGACGTCAGCCGTGCCCTGCTGGCCATCCCGGGCGTCGGCGAGGTCAACCGCCAGGGCGGCGTCGACCGCGAGATCCGGGTCGAGATCGATCCGGACCGGCTGGCGGCGCTGGGCGTCACGGCGGCCCAGGTCAGCCAAGCGCTGGTCTCGGCCAACAGCGACCTGCCTGGCGGCCGGGTGACCGTTGCCGGGTCGGAACGCGCCATCCGGATTCCGGGGGCGGCGGGTTCGCTGGAGGAGCTGCGCGAGACCCGTATCGCGCTGGGCGGGGGCGAGAGCGTGCGGCTCGGCGACCTCGGCCGCGTCGAGGACGCCTGGAGCGAGCCGCGCTCGATGGCCCGGCACAACGGGCAGCAGGTCGTCACCTTCAACATGCTGCGCTCGCGCGAGGCCAGCGAGGTCAAGGTCGCCGACCGCGTGCGCGAGGTCGTGGCGGAGATGGACGAGGCCCATCCGGAGCTGGTCATTCAGCAGGTCACGGCCAATGTCGAATACATCGAGGAGAGCTACAACGCCTCGGTCGAGGCCCTGCTGATCGGAGCCGCGCTGGCGGTGCTGGTGGTGTTCGTCTTTCTGAGGGACATCCGCGCCACGATCATCGCCGCCGTGGCCCTGCCGCTGTCGCTGATTCCGACATTCGCCGTGCTGGCGGCGACGGGGCAGTCGCTGAACGGCGTGACCCTGCTGGCCCTGTCGCTGACCATCGGCATTCTCGTCGACGACGCCATCGTCGAGATCGAGAACATCGTGCGGCACATGCGCGACGGGAAGTCGCCCTATGACGCCGCCATCGAGGCCGCCGACGAGATCGGCCTTGCGGTGGTGGCCACCACCTCGACGATCATCGCCGTGTTCGCGCCGGTCGGCTTCATGCCGGGCATCATCGGCCAGTTCTTCATCGCCTTCGCCCTCGCGGCCTGCGTGGCGGTGTTCTTCTCGCTGGTCGTGGCGCGGATGCTGACGCCGCTGATGGGCGCCTATCTGCTCCGGCATTCGAAGAAGCATCACGACGCCGACCCGTTCTGGATGGCGCCCTATCTGGGCGCCCTGAAGGTGGCGCTGGGCAACCGCTGGAAGGTGTTCGCGGCGGGCACGGTGATCCTGATCGGCTCGATCTTCCTTGGCACGATGGTTCCGGCCGAGCCCTTTCCGGCCGGCGATCAGGGCCGCGCCTCGTTCAACGTCGAACTGCCGCCGGGCGCGACGCTGCAGGAGACCGACGCCATCGTGCAGCACATGACGCAGGTGCTGTCGCAGCGGCCCGAGGTCGAGTCCGTCTACAGTTCGATCGACGTGGCCAGCGCCAATGTCGTCGCCGATCTCGTCGACAAGGGCGAGCGCCAGATGAGCCAGCAGGCGTTCGCCCGGATGATGGTGGACCAGTTCCGCGACGTCCCCGGCGCGCGGATCGGCACGGGCGGCGGCGGCGGCGGCGGACCCGGCGACGGCACCACCTACAGCCTGTCGCTGCTCAGCGACAACGGACCCGCCCTCGAGGCCGCGACGCGCGCGGTCGAGGCCGAGATGCGCAACGTCCCGGGCCTGGCCAATGTGGTCAACACCGCCTCGATCGCGCGGCCCGAGATTCTGGTGACGCCCAAGCCGGACCAGGCGGCGCTGATGGGCGTCTCGACGGGCGCCATCTCGCAGACGGTGCGGGTGGCGACGCTCGGCGACGTCGAGCAGAACCTGCCCAAATACAATCTCGGCGACCGGCAGATTCCGATCCGCCTGATGCTCAGCGAAGAGGCGCGTCAGGATCTGTCGGTGGTCGAGAACCTGCGGGTGCCGACGGCGACCGGCGCGTCGGTGCCGCTGGGCGCGGTGGCCGACATCACCTTCGGGGCCGGGCCGTCCTCGATCACCCGCCGCGACCGCTCGCGCGTGGCCACCATCACCGCCGAGCTGGAGGGCATCACCGTGGGCGAGGCCGCTCAGCGGGTGCGGGCGCTGGAGCCGGTCAAGAACCTGCCGCCGGGCGTGCGCGAGGTGCCGTCGGGCGACGCGGAGTTCCTGGCCGAGATGGTCACCGGCTTCGCCATCGCCTTCGGCTCGGGCCTGCTGCTGATGTATGCGGTGCTGGTGCTGCTGTTCAAAAGCTTCGCCTATCCGATCACCATCATGGCCGCCCTGCCCCTGGCCATCGGCGGCGCCTTCATCGGCCTGCTGCTGATGGGATCGAGCTTCTCGATCTCGTCGCTGATCGGGATCCTGATGCTGATGGGCATCGCGGCCAAGAACTCGATCCTGCTGGTCGACTATGTGGTCATGGCGCGGAAGACGGGCATGACCCGGTTCGAAGCCCTGCTCGACGCCGCCCACAAGCGGGCGCGGCCGATCATCATGACCACCGTGGCCATGGCCGCGGGCATGCTGCCGATCGCTCTGGGTCTGGGCGCCGACGTCGAGTTCCGTCAGCCGATGGCCATCGCGGTGATCGGCGGCCTGATCACCTCGACCTTCCTGTCGCTGCTGTTTATCCCGGCGATCTTCACCATCGTCGACGACGTCTCGGGCTTCTTCTCGCGGCGGATGGCGAAGATGTTCGCCAGTCAGCGGCACACGCCCGGGCGGCCGGCCCCGGCAGAGGCGGAGTAGGCGCAACGGCGGGGATCTGTCGCCAGCGGGGGCAGGCGAGCGGAGCAATGCCGGGGCTGTGGCGTTTGAAAGGGATGTCCAACCCCTTCCTTCGCAAGCTGGCGTATGGAACCGACCTCACCGCGGATGATCGCGAGTTTCTCCTCGAAGTCTCGGCGACCCCCCGGCCGGTTCCGGCCAGGACCGACCTGATCGGCGAGGGCGAGGAACCGGAAGACGTTCACCTGGTGATGTCGGGGTACGCCTGCCGCTACAAGATTCTGCCGGACGGGCGCCGGCAGATCATGGCGATCTTCGTTCCGGGGGACCTGTGCGATCTGCACGTCCAGATTCTGGGGCAGATGGACCACAGCATCGGCACCCTGTCGGACGCGACAGTCGTCGACATTCCTGCGGCGACGATCGGTCGCCTCATAGCCAACCCCCGCATCAACCGCGGGCTCTGGTGGATGACGCTCGTGGACGAGGGCACCCTGCGCGAGTGGCTCGTCAGCATGGGGCAGCGCGGCGCCAACGAGCAGATGGCGCACGTCTTCTGCGAACTGCACCTGCGTCTTCGGTCCGTCGGCCTTGCGGAGGACGACAGCTTCGATCTGCCGGGCACCCAGGAAGACCTGGCCGATCTGATGGGGATCACGCCTGTTCACGTGAACCGCACCCTCGCGGTCCTGCGCGAGAACGGACTGATCGAGATCGCCGGCCGATGTCTCGTCATTCCCGATGTCGGGCGGTTGCGGGCGTTTGGCGGGTTCGAGCCCAGCTATCTCCACCTGCGCGGCGGCAAGGCGCACGGAGACGTCATGCAGGAAGCCCCGGTGCTTCCGTGACCGGCCCTGCCATGCCCCGCTATTTCTTCGACACCATCGACGACGGAGTCCTGACGACGGACAGCACCGGCGTGATGCTCGCGCATCCCGGCGCTGCCCGGAGTTCTCCGTGGAAGTGCGCGACGAGTCGGGAATAGGGCTGTTCGCCGCCGAGCTGTCTTTCAGGTCGCGCCGGCTCGCCCGCGAGGCGTGAGTCAGCGCCCGGCCCCGGGGACAGAACTCAGCGGTCGTCAATGCCGTCAGTCGCGCGCCCAAAACAAAACCGGCCGGGGTCGCCCCCGGCCGGCTCGTTCGTTTCGCCCCGGGGGCGACGCGATCAGTATTTGTAGCGCAGGGTGGCGCCGTAGGTCCGGGGCGCGCCCAGGAAGGCGTCATAGGTCTGGCTGTCGAGCGCCGGGTTGTAATAGGTGCCGTTCGGCTGGACCGTGCTCTGGAACGCCGAGCCCTGCAGGAAGGCGTTGTAGGCGACCTGGATGTACTCCTCGTCGGTCAGGTTCTGGACCCAGAACTCGGCCGTCCAGCGCTCATCCGCGCTGCCGACCATGAAGCGGCCGTTCAGCGTGGTGAAGGCGTCCTGCTGCTTGAAGGGCAGCAGGTCGGAGCCGGTGTTGTAGTCGCTCATATACTTGCCGGAGAGGCTGAAGCCCGTCCGCAGGTTGTCGCCGATGTTGCGGTCGAAATTGATCGACAGCGTGCCCGACCATTCCGGAGCGAACGACGCCCGGGCGCCCGGCAGCAGCGACAGCTGCGGGAAGTTGCCGGGGTTGGCCAGATCGGCGGCCGTGAACTCGCCGTACTCGGCGTCGGTCCAGGTCACGCCGCCCTGCAGGCTGAGGCCCTCGATCGGAGTGAACCACAGCATGTCGGCGTCGACGCCGCGCGAGACCAGTTCGGGGATCGACTCCACCACGAAGGAGGTGCCGAGGAAGGTATTGAGCTGGAAGTTCTCGAACCGCTGGTCGAAATAGGTCGCGTTCAGCAGCAGGGTGCGATCCAGCAGGGTCAGCTTGGCGCCCAGCTCGTAGCTGTCCACGACTTCCGAGGGGAAGAGCAGCGAGGCGTTGGGCGTGATGCCGGTCTGCACGCGGTCGAGGTTGTAGCCGAAGCTCTTGTAGCCGCGGGCGTACGAGGCATAGAGCATGGCCTCCGGGGTGAACCGGAATGAGCCCTTGACCGTCCCCGACAGCTCGCCGTCGCTCTCCTTCTCGGAGATCGTGCGGTTGTTATAGAAGGGGTTGGACCAGGGCAGGCACAGGCGGCCGAGGATCAGCGGCGCGTTGGCGGCGCCGATAGCCCCGGCGATGGCGGCCTGGTTGGCCAGGCCGGCGGCGCAGGTGCCCGAGGCTCCGCCGGTCGGGTTGGTCTGCAGGCCGCGCAGGCTCTTGTCGTCGAGGGTGTAGCGGAGGCCCACCGTGACGTCGAACTGCTCGGTCACCGCAAAGGTGTTGTTGGTGAAGATGGCGAACGAGTCGGACCGCTGCTCGTAGTTGTCCCGGACCGACTGACCGGCCGGGAGGGCCAGGCCGGTCGCCGCCAGCGGGCTGGGCGGCGGCATGGCGCCGCCGGTGGCCAGACAGCCCTGAATCTGGGGCGAGGTCGTGCCGGGGCGGGTGAAGCAGCCGATGATGCCCGGGCTGACCGGGAAGGCGGGAACGGCGGCGTTCAGCGCGGCGCTGAGCTGGAAGGACAGCATCGGTCCATAGTCGGCGCCGAGATAGAAGCTGTCGGCGCGGTCGATGTTCTCGGCCGTGACAAACAGACCCACCAGCCAGTCCAGACGATCCGTCTGGCCGGCCAGGCGGAATTCCTGGGTCAGGTTATCGACGCCGAAGCCGAACTCGCCGTCCTCAAGCCGGTAGGCGATGTCGGCGCCGGTGAAGTCGGCGTCCTGGCCGTTGACGAACTCCCAGTCGCGCCACGAGGTGATCGAAGTCAGGGTCGAGCCGCCGAACAGCGACGGCATGTCGATGTTGGCCTCGACCGAGATGCCCATGTCCTCGACGTCCTGGCCGGTCGAGCGGTTGGCGTAGGCCGTGCGCGAGAAGGGCAGAAGGCCGAAGCCGGGGGCCGGCGGGCGCTGGCCAGTGCCGTTCGAGAGCGCGTCGACGAACGGATAGGTCGGTCCGGTGCGGATCTGGGTGCCGACACAGCAGTATTCATCCCGGCCCGAGTAGTCGGCGATGACGCGGACCGAGGTGTTGTCGTTGGGCAGCCACAGCAGCTGGCCGCGGACGGTGCCGAAGTCCTGGTTGTTGTCGTCGGTCTCGGGACGGGGGCCGTCGCCGGTGTCGATGTCCATGAAGCCGCTGCGCAGGCGGCGGCCGGCGTAGAGGCGGAAGGCCAGGGTGTCGCTGAGCGGGCCGGTCACCGAACCCGAGGCGGCCATGGCGCCGTAGTTGCCGACGGTCAGTTCGGCGTTGAAGCCCGGCGTGAACGACGGGGCCTCGGTGATGATGTTGATGACGCCGGCCGAGGTGTTCTTGCCGAACAGCGTGCCTTGCGGGCCCTTCAGGACCTCGATGCGCTGCAGTTCGCCCAGGTCGCCGAAGCCGACCGAGTTGCGCGAGCGGTAGACGCCGTCGATGACGATCCCGACCGAGCTTTCCAGGCCGGGGTTGTCGCCGACCGTGCCGACGCCGCGGATACGCGCGGTGGTCGAGGCCTCGGACGCCGTCGAGGTGACGGTCAGGCCCGGGGTCAGGATCTGCAGGTCCTTGATGTCGCGTACGCCCGCGTCCTGAAGCACTTCCTGCGACAGGCTGGTGACCACGATCGGCACGTCCTGCAGGTTCTGCTCGCGCTTCTGAGCCGTGACGATGATGTCGTCCACGGTGGTGGCGCGGTCCTGATCGGCGTCCTGGGCCGAGGCGGCCCCGGCGAAGCCGAACACCACTGCGCCGACGACGGCCGCCGACGCAGTGGTGCGAAGAAGGTTGGTAAGGCGCATGGTCGCTCCCCGACATGGGCCGGGGTTCCCGTATGGAACGGGGTGCCGCGGCGTTTCCTGATCCCTGGCCCGCGCCCTTCTTGCGGAGCGCGGAAACTCCAGCATTCGGGGTAATCCAAGCCGGACTCCGCCACAAGCATCGCGGCCCGGAGCGGCCCTATTTCAGCCATGCCGCAAGCCTGACTGTGACGCAAAAGCGACAGAAATCGCTGACCTTAGGTCAATATTCACCCCCTAATCGGCAGTATCCGCGCCCTGGTCGGCCAATTCCTTGCGCCGCCGGCCAGCAATCGCCAGCACGGCCGCGCCTGCGACCGCTGACAGGAACGACCCCCCCAGCACGCCCAGCTTGACCTCGACCTGCTGCGGCGAGTCGATGGCGCCGGGGAAGGCCAGAACGCCGATGAACAGGCTCATGGTGAAACCAACGCCGCACAGCAGGCTGACGCCGTAGAGCTCCAGCCAGGTGGCGCCGGTGGGTCGGCGGCCGACCTTCAGGGCCGACGCGAGCCAGGCCGCCCCGAAGACGCCGATCTGCTTGCCGATGAACAGGCCCAGCGCCACGGCGATGACCAGCGGCGCGAACATCTGCTCCAGCGAGAGGCCGCCGAAGCTTACGCCGGCCTTGGCGAAGGCGAACAGGGGCAGGACCAGATAGGCGACATAGGGGTGGAGGTCGTGCATCGCCTCCTTGAGCGGACTCTGCCTGTCGCAGCGCCGGTCGTCGACGGGCACGATGGCGGCGAAGGCCACCGCGGTCAGCGACGTCGACAGGCCGGAGAGCACGGTCAGGTACCAGACCAGACCGAAGCCGAGCACCCAGAACGGCGCCGGCACCTTGCGCAGACGCGCCAGCACGCCGCCGACGAGTAGCAGGCCCACGACCCAGACCAGCGGCTGCCACTCGACGCCGCTGGAGAACAGGGCCGCGATGAGGGCGATGGCGCCGAGGTCGTCGACGATGGCGAGCGTGAGCAGGAAGACCCTGAGCGAGGACGGCAGCTTTCGCGCCGCGACGGCGAAGACGGCGAGGGCGAAAGCGATGTCGGTCGCCAGCGGGATGGGCCAGCCGCCGTGCGGGCCGCCGGCGGCGCCGGAGACGGCCAGATAGACGAGGGCCGGCGCGACCATGCCGCCCAGAGCCGCCAGCACCGGCGTCGCCAGTTTTTTCGGATCGCTGAGCTCGCCCCTGAGAATCTCGTATTTGATCTCCAGCCCGACGACGAGGAAGAAGATGGCCATCAGGCCTTCCTTGATCCACTCGGAGATCGACAGTTCGAGCAGCAGCGGGCCGACCTGCAGCACGTGTTCGCTCTTCAGCCAGGCGAAATAGGTCGGGGACAGCGGCGAATTGGCGACGATCAGCGCCGCCAGGGCGGCGAGGCCGAGCACCGCGCCCGAGGCGGCCTCGGTCTTGAGGAAGTCGAGAGTGATCTTGCGCGCCACGGCGGGCCTCCGGGTTGGAAGGGTCTGTCGTGGCGCCCGGTTATCGACGGGCGCCGGACCGGGTTCGCGCCGCGATGCGGGCGCCGGCCTGGCCCCGGGGCGCCGTGAACGACGGAGGGGCCTGATCTCTGCGGAGACAATACGGCGCGGGCGCGGAGGTTCAAGACGCCGCGGAAACGTACCGCGCCGGTTGCTCTCGGCGGCTCAAGACCGCATCTGGCCTCCATGCCCCCCTCCCCCGCCTACCGTCCCGAGCCGCGCTTCTTCGATCTGGGGGAGGAGTATGGCGACGCCGTGCGGGCGGCGGACTTCCCCGAGACCCGGCTGCGCTTCCGCAACGACCGGGCCGCGGCGACGGTCGGACTGGAGACGCTGACGGATGCGGAATGGATCGCCCATTTCGGCCGGTTCGAGCCGTTGCCGAGCCAGCCGGGGCCGGTGGCGATGCGCTATCACGGGCATCAGTTCCGCACCTACAATCCCGATCTGGGCGACGGGCGGGGGTTCCTGGCGGCGCAGCTGCGCGCCGGCGACGGCCGGTTGCTGGATCTCGGCACGAAAGGCTCGGGGCAGACGCCGTGGTCGCGGGGCGCGGACGGGCGGCTGACGCTGAAGGGCGGCGTGCGCGAGGTGCTGGCGGCGGAGATGCTGGAGACGCTCGGCGCGCCCACCAGCCGGGCGTTCTCGCTGATCGAGACCGGCGAGGCTCTGGAGCGCGGCGACGAGCCCTCTCCCACCCGCTCGGCGGTGCTGGTGCGGCTGTCGCACAGCCACATCCGCTTCGGCACCTTCCAGCGGGCGGCCTACATCGGCCGACCGGACATGATCGAGGCGCTGATCGAGCACGCGCGGTCACTCTACCACCCGGGCGTCGCCAGCGGAGACACGCCGGGCTTCCTGCGCGCGGTGGTCGAGGCGTCGGCCCGGCTGACGGCGCGATGGATCGCCGCCGGCTTCGTGCACGGGGTGCTCAACACCGACAATCTGAACGTCACCGGCGAAAGCTTCGACTACGGGCCGTGGCGATTCCTGCCGCACTATGAGCCGGGATTCACGGCGGCCTATTTCGACCAGTTCGGGCTGTATGCCTTCGCGCGCCAGCCGGAGGCGGTGTTCTGGGCCCTGACCCAGTTGGGCGGGGCGCTGAAGCTGGTGGCGGACGCGGAGCCGCTGACCGGGGCGCTGAACGGGTTCGGCCCGGCCTATGTCCGCGAGCTGCGGGCGGCTTTTCTGGCCCGGCTGGGCGTGTCGAGTCTGGGCGAGGCGGCGGACCAGAGGCTGCTGGACACGACGCTGGCGCTGCTGCGCGAGGGCGGCGAGGCGCTGCGCTGGGAGCCGCTGTTCTTCGACTGGTTCGGCGGCTTCGCCTCGTCGGCGCGGGCGCTCGGCGGGCCGCGCGGCAGGCTCTATCAGGGCGAGGCGTTCGACGCCTTCCGCTTCGCCCTGTTCGAGCACGAGCCGGACCGGCCCGAGCGGCTGGAGCATGCGGTGTTCGCCGCGCCGGAGCCCGAGGAGATGCTGATCGACGAGGTCGAGGCGATCTGGGCCGCGATCGACACGGGCGACGACTGGGGGCCGTTCCACGCCAAGCTGGAGCGGCTGGCCAGGGCCCGCGAGGCGTGGAGCCTGACCGGCTGCTGACAGCAGGCTGGCAGCAGCGTGGCGGTATGGATGATGCCGCCGGCGCTGGCCGGCTCCTCCCCGGAAGGCCCTTCGCCGTGCCACCCCTGATCTGTTCGCGCCGCCGCGCTCTTAAGACGCCCGAAACCGCTGCCGCATTACAAGGATTTATGAATACGGCCACGCTTTGGCCGCGGGGCTCTCGCAGAAGGCGGTCACGGATGGTTACGGTCTCGCTTCGCGCCCTTGCGGACAGGCTGGGCCGTTCCAACCTCGCCACTGTTGCCAATCAAAAGAGCGCCGCTCCCCCGGCGTCCCCTAAAATGACTTCTCAGGTTCTCACTCCCGCCCGCTCGCGCCTCGCCGCGAGCTACCGCAATCTGACGCTCTGGACGCTGCAGGGCTGGCTGGCGATGTTCTTCATCGCCGCCGGCTACGCCAAGCTGAGCGAGCCGATGACCAATCTGGTCGAGCTGATGCGCTGGCCGGCGCTGGTCGAGGCGAACATGGTGCGCGGCCTCGGCGTCGCCGAGATCGTGCTCGCCGTGCTGATCCTCGCGCCGCTGGTGTCGTGGAAGCACGGCCGGCCGCTGCTGGTCACCGCCGCCGCCGGCCTGCTGGCGCTGGAGACAATCATGCTGGGCGTGCACGCCCTCGGCCTCGAGGGTGGCTTGGCGCTGACCAATCTGGTGCTGATCGCCATGACCGCGCCGGTGCTGTGGTATCGGGCCCGCGAAGTGCGCTGACGCGCGAGGCAACGGGCAGCAGGCAGCAGGGTCGCCGAGCCCTTGAATGCCGCCTGAGGGAGACGCCAGCCAATGTCGTCTCCCTTTTTGCTGCCTGTTGCCTGTTGCCTGTTGCCTCGCCTCAATCCTTCCCTTTACGTGCACGTCAAGTTCGGTCTAGAACTGCCGCATGGCGACCGCCGACGATCATCGCACCTATTCGATCCGCCAGCTGTGCCGCGAGTTCGGGGCGACGGCGCGGGCGCTGCGCTTCTACGAGGACAAGGGGCTGCTGACCCCGGCGCGGAAAGGGCAGACGCGGGTCTATGACGCGCGCGACCGGGCCCGGTTGAAGCTGATCCTGCGGGGACGCCGCATCGGCTTCTCGCTGCAGGAGATCCAGGAGATGCTGGATCTCTACGACCACGACAACCACAACGCCCATCAGATGGCCGTCGCCCTGCGCCGACACCGGGCCCAGATCGCCGCGCTGAAGCAGCAGCGCGAGGACCTCGACGCGGCCATCGAGACCGCCGAGGAGGCCTGCGCCGTGATGGAGCGCAAGCTGGCCGAGCACCGTCCGGACCTGCTGCCGGGGGCCGAGGAATACGCCTCGCTGCTGCGCGAGCGGCTGAACCCTGACAACCACCACCAGCCTTTCAAAGCGAGAGCGTAACTCCATGGCCTACAAGGCGCCTGTCCGCGACCTGACGTTCATCCTGAACGAGGTGCTGGAGATCGACCGCTACGCCAACCAGCCCGGATTCGCCGACGTGTCGTCGGAACTGGTCGGCCAGATCCTCGAGGAAGGCGCCAAATTCGCCGAGGAGGTCATCGCCCCGCTGAACCGGGTCGGCGATCTGGAAGGCTGCAAATGGGATGACGGCAAGGTCACCGGCCCGACCGGCTGGAAGGAGGCCTATCAGCAGATGGTCGCCGCCGGCTGGCCGGGGCTGAGCTCCGACCCGGAATACGGCGGCCAGGGCATGCCCTCGATCGTCGGCATGGCGTTCGGGCAGATGACGGCCGCGGCCAGCGCCGCCTTCTCGATGTATCCGGGCCTGACCCACGGCTGCTACGAGGCGCTGCACGCCAACGGCTCGGACGAGCAAAAGGCGACCTATCTGCCGAAGCTGGCCACCGGCGAGTGGGGCGGCACCATGAACCTGACCGAGCCGCAGTGCGGCACCGATCTGGGCATGATCCGCACCAAGGCGGTCCCGAACGGCGACGGCAGCTATTCGATCACCGGGCAGAAGATCTGGATCAGCTCGGGCGAGCACGATTTCACCGACAACATCATCCATCTGGTGCTGGCCCGGATCGAGGGCGCCCCGGCCGGGATCAAGGGCATCAGCCTGTTCGTCGTGCCGAAGTATTTCGTCACCGAAGACGGCGGCGTGGGCGAGCGCAACGAAGGCGTCGGCTGCGCCGGGCTCGAGCACAAGATGGGCATCCACGGCAACGCCACCTGCGTCATGGCCTATGACGGCGCCAAGGGCTGGCTGGTCGGCCAGGAGAACAAGGGCATGGCGGCGATGTTCGTCATGATGAACGAGGCCCGCCTCGGCACCGGCCTGCAGGGGCTGTCGATCGGCACGGCCGCCTATCAGGCGGCGGCGGAGTTCGCCAGGGACCGGCTGCAGGGCCGCTCGCTGACCGGACCGAAGAACCCGGACGGCCCGGCCGATCCGATCATCGTCCACCCCGACGTGCGGCGCATGCTGATGGAGGCGAAGGCCTTCGTCGAAGGCGGCCAGGCCTTCATCCTGTGGACCGCGCTACAGGCCGATCTGCAGCGCTCGGAAGACGAGGCGGTGGCGACGAAGGCGCGCGACTACATGGGCCTGATCACACCGGTGCTGAAGGCCTATCTGACCGACAAGGGCTTCCACGCCGCGTCGCTGGCCATGCAGGTGCACGGCGGCAGCGGCTACACCGAGCATTTTCCGGCCAGTCAGTATCTGCGCGATGCGCGGATCACCATGATCTACGAGGGGGCCAACGGCATCCAGGCGCTGGATCTGGTCGGGCGCAAGCTGCCGGCCAACGGCGGGCGGGCGATCATGACCTGGTTCGCCGAGATCGACGCCTTCACCACCCAGTACGGCGGGGACGAGGGGACGGTGAAGCCGTTCATCGACGGCCTGACCGACGCCAAGAAGAAGCTGCAGGAGGCCACCATGTGGCTGATGCAGAACGGCATGCAGAACCCGGACAACGCGGGGGCGGCGAGCACCGACTATCTGAACATCTTCGGCCTGACGGCGCTGGCCTATGTCTGGGCGCAGATGGCGATCGCGGCGCAGAAGGCGGTGGACGGCGGATCGAGCGATCCGTTCTACGCCAACAAGCTGGCCACCGGCCGCTATTTCGTCGAGCGCATCCTGCCGGACGCGGGGGCGCATCTGGCCAAGCTGAAGAGCGGGGCGGATGTGCTGATGGCCCTGCCGGCGGAGGCGTTCTGATCTGATTTTCTCCCTCCCCGGGCGGGGAGGGTGGTCGGCGCGTCAGCGACGACCGGGTGGGGCGGGCCGGTCCTTCAGGACGTGGGGCCCGCGTCATCGAGCCGTCCCCACCCGGTCGCTTCGCGACCACCCTCCCCGGGACGGGGAGGGAAAAGGCGAGTGTCACCATGAACGTCCTCAACGTCCCCGAACCCGACTTCATGCAGGAAGAGGAGATCAGCCTCTTCTCGGACAGCGTCGGCAAATGGATCGACGAGCATGCGCCGCCTGAGAGGGTGCAGGAGTGGATCGCCAACTCCTCGGTGCCGCGCGAGCTGTGGACGCAGGCCGGGGAGGCGGGGCTGCTGGGGCTGTCGATGCCGGAGGAATACGGCGGCATCGGCGGGGACTACCGGCACGAGGTGGTGCTGATGCGCCAGCTGGGCTGGAAGGGCGCGGACCATTTCGGCATCTCGCTGCACAACGCCATCGTCGCCCCCTACATCTGGCACTACGGCACCGAGGAGCAGAAGCAGCGCTGGCTGCCGCGGCTGGCTTCGGGCGAGCTGGTCGGGGCCATCGCCATGACCGAGCCGGGTGCGGGCTCGGACCTGCAGGGGGTCAAGACCACCGCCATCAAACAGGGCAACCAGTATGTGGTGAACGGGTCCAAGACCTTCATCACCAACGGCCAGCTGGCGAACTTCGTCATCGTCGTGGCCAAGACCGACCCGGCCGAGGGAGCGAAGGGCACCAGCCTGATCGTGGTCGAGACAGACGGCGCGGAAGGCTTCGAGCGCGGCCGGAACCTGCACAAGATCGGCATGGAGGGGAACGACACCTCCGAGCTGTTCTTCAACGAGGTGAAGGTCCCGGGCGAGAACATCATCGGCGGCGGCGAGGGCCAGGGCTTTATCCAGCTGATGCAGCAGCTGCCGCAGGAGCGGCTGAACATCGCCGTGCAGGGAGTGGCGGCGGCGGAGCGCGGGCTGAGCGAGACACTGGCCTACGTCAAGGAGCGCAAGGCGTTCGGCAAGCGGGTGATCGACTTCCAGAACACCCAGTTCAAACTGGCCGAGGTGAAGACCAAGCTGACGGTGGCCAAGGTGTTCGTCGACCACTGCCTGGGCCTGCACCTGCAGGGCAGGCTGGACGCCGCCACCGCCTCGATGGCCAAATACTGGGTCACGGACATCCAGGGCGAGGTCATCGACGAGATGCTGCAGCTGCACGGCGGCTACGGCTACATGAACGAGTATCCGATCGCCCAGCTGTACAAGGACGCGCGGGTGCAGCGGATCTACGGCGGGACGAATGAGATCATGAAGCTGCTGATCGCGCGGACGCTCTGACACTCTCCAAGACCGTCACCCTCGGGCTCGACCCGAGGGCCAGACGTTCCGCAGCTCGGTGTCGATAACCTCGTACCGGCCGTTGAGCCGTCCCGACCACGACCGTGCACCGGACGGTCTGATCCTCGGGTCCCCGCCCGAGGATGACGGAGGGGGCGCGGATGGGTAATTGCCAACCATGATCCGCCTCCACGTCCCCCAGCCCCTGTCCGCCGGCGCGGCGATCCTGCCGACGCTGGATCAGTCGCGGTATCTGACGCAGGTGATGCGGCTGAAGGCGGGGGACGCCCTGCTGGTGTTCAACGGCGCCGACGGCGAGTGGCGGTGTGTGATCGCAGAGGCGCTCAAGAAGGGCGTGGTGCTGAAGGCCGAGGAACAGATTCGGCCGCAGACCACCGTCCCGGACGTGCATCTGCTGATCGCGGTGGTGAAGAAGGCGGCGCTGGAGTTCGCGGTCGAGAAGGCCACCGAGCTGGGGGCGGCGCGGATCGGGCTGGTGACGACGCGGCGGACGCAGGGCGACCGGGTGCGGATGGACCGGCTGGAGGCCATCGCGGTCGAGAGCGCAGAACAGACCGGACGGCTGGACGTGCCGGCGATCGACCTGCCGGTGAAGCTGGAGGCGCTGCTGGACGGCTGGGACGCGTCGCGGCGGCTGATGTTCTGCGACGAGACGGGCGGGGCGCCGGCGATGACGGCTCTCGCGTCGGCCGCCCCCTCCACCGCTTCGCGGTCCCCCTCCCCCGGCGGGGGAGGAACGGGTGAACCCTGGGCCATACTGATCGGGCCGGAGGGCGGGTTCGCGCCGGAGGAGCGGGCGCGGCTGAGGGCCCTGCCCTTCACCACGGCGGTGTCGCTGGGGCCGCGGGTGCTGCGGGCGGATACGGCGGCGACGGCGGCGCTGACCCTGTGGCAGGCGGCGGTCGGCGACTGGGAACGGTAGACCCAAGGCGGCCTTATCCATGCCGCAGCAGATTGGGGCTTGAGCGGGGCCGTTCGCCCGCCCATCTAGCGTCGACAAGAGGGGCTGGAACACCGCATGGCCGACGCCGAACCGCTGACCCGCGAAGACCTGATCGGCGCCATGTCGAAGGGGTCCAAGCCCAAATCCGAATGGCGCATCGGCGCCGAGCACGAGAAATTCGGCTTCGACAAGTCGACGCTGCGGCGGCCCGAATACGACGGGCCGACCGGCATCAAGGCCATGCTGGAAGGCCTGACCCGCTTCGGCTGGCGGCAGGTGTACGAGGGCGACCATGTCATCGCCCTCGAGCGCGAGAACAGCGAGGGCTACACGGCCTCGATCTCGCTGGAGCCGGGCGGGCAATTCGAGCTGTCGGGCGCGCCGCTGCCGGACGTGCACGAGATCTGCAACGAGACCGGCCAGCACCTGATGGAGGTCAAGCAGGTCGCCGACCAGCTGAACCTCGGCTTCCTCGGGGCCGGCTTCGATCCGCTGTGGCGGCGCGAGGACGTGCCGGTGATGCCCAAGGGGCGCTACGACATCATGCGCGCCTATATGCCGAAGCGCGGCTCGCTGGGCCTCGACATGATGCTGCGCACCTGCACCATCCAGGCCAATCTCGACTTCGACGGCGAGGCGGACATGGTGGCCAAGTTCCGCACCTCGCTGGCGCTGCAGCCGGTCGCGACGGCGCTGTTCGCCTGTTCGCCGTTCACGGAAGGCAAGCCGAACGGCTTCCTGAGCGCCCGCGCCAACGTCTGGACCGACACCGATCCGGACCGCACCGGCATGCTGGATTTCGTGTTCGAGGACGGCTTCGGCTTCGAGCGCTATGCGGATTATGCGCTCGACACGCCGATGTATTTCGCCAAGCGCGACGGCCGCTATGTCGACCTGTCGGGCCAGTCGTTCCGCGCCTTCATGGACGGGAAGCTGGACGCGCTGCCGGGCGAACGGGCGACGAGGAAGGACTGGGGCGACCACCTGACCACCCTGTTCCCCGAGGTACGGCTGAAGTCCTATCTGGAGATGCGCGGCGCCGACGGCGGACCGTGGAGCCGCATCTGCGGCTTGCCAGCGCTGTGGGCCGGCGTCCTGTACGACGCGCCGTCGCTGGCGGCGGCCTGGGACCTGGTCAAGAACTGGGACATCGCCGATCACGAACGGCTGCGCCGCGACGTCACCCGGCTGGGACTCAAGGCCGAGGTGGCCGGACGCTCGGTGCGCGAGGTGGCCGTCGATCTGGTCGACATCGCCAAGCATGGGTTGAAGAACCGCGCCCGCTTCTCGGGCGGAATGGTCGACGAGCGCGGCTATCTGTCGGAGCTGGAGGACATCGCCGACAGCGGCGTCACGCCCGCCGACCGCCTGCTGGAGTTGTACCACGGCGACTGGCATGGCGACGTCGGACGCATTTATCGCGACTTCGCCTACTGAACGGCAATGCGGCCTTAACCCGAACCGGGTTATGCCTGCTCGTTCGGAGGCGGAGACGAATACCAGCATGAGTTGCAGCGCGGTCGCCGCCCTGTACGACGGCGCCGGTCTCGCCGGCGATGACGCGGAACTGGCGCGGTTCTTCGACGTCTCGCTCGACCTGCTCGTCATTCGCGATCTCGAGGGGCGGGTCGTCAGGGTCAGCCAGTCCTGGCAGACCGCGCTGGGCTATACGCCCGAGGAAATGCAGGGAACCCTCCTGTTGCGGCTGGTCCACCCCGACGACATGCCGGCGACGCGGCAGAGCGTGCTCGAGGTGGAGAACCGCAAGCCCGGCGATCCGGTGCTGGGCCAGATCAACCGCTACCGTCACAAGGACGGCAACTACCGCACCCTGGAATGGCGGGCGCAACGGTTCGACGACCGCATCTACGGCGTGGCGCGGGACGTCACCGACCGGGTCGCGGCCGAACAGACCCTGCGCGACGCCATGGCCGCGGCCGAGGCCGCCAACCGGGCCAAGTCCGACTTCCTCGCGAATATGAGCCATGAGATCCGCACCCCGCTGAACGGGGTGATCGGGATCGTCGACGCGCTGTCGCGCACGCCGATGTCCGCCGAGCAGGCGGAGATGGTGGGACTGATCCGCAGTTCCGGCCATACGCTGGAACGACTGGTCTCGGACATCCTCGATGTCTCCAAGATCGAGGCCGGGCAGCTCGATCTGGAATGCCGGCCGTTCGATCTCGAGGAGGCGCTGGAGCCGCTGGCTATGATGCGGGCCCGGGCCGGGGACAAGGGGCTGGCCTTCCACGTCCGCCGCTCGCCGGAAGCGCGGGGCGTGTTCATGGGCGACAGCACGCGGATCCGGCAGGTGCTCGGCAACCTGCTGTCGAACGCAGTCAAATTCACCGCTGAGGGCGCGGTGTCGGTCTCGGTCGAGGTCTGGTCCGAGGACCCGGAGGGGCTGGGCGACGCCCATTGGCTGGCCCTGACCGTCGAGGATACCGGAGTAGGCTTCGGCTCCGCCCACGCGGCGCGGCTCTTCGACCGCTTCAACCAGGCCGACAGCACCATCACCCGCCGGTTCGGGGGCACCGGCCTGGGCCTGTCGATCTGCCGGTCGCTGGTCGAGATGATGGGCGGCCAGATCGAGGCCCGCTCCACGCCCGGCGTCGGGAGCCGGTTCCGCTTCGTCCTGCCGCTGAACCGGGCCGGCAGCCTCGCCGACTACGACGCCCGCAAGCCCGACGCCGCGGCCCCGGGCTCGCCGAAGCCCGGGCGGACCCTGCGGGTGCTGCTGGCCGAGGACCACCCGACCAACCAGCGCGTGGTGCAGCTGATCCTGGCCAGCCAGGGCGCCGAGGTGGTGATCGCCGGCGACGGCACCGAGGCGGTCGCGGCCTTCAAGGCGGGGCCGTTCGACGTGGTGCTGATGGACATGCAGATGCCGGTCATGGACGGGCTGACGGCGACGCGGGAGATCCGCGCCCATGAAGCCGCCAGCCCGGGCCTGGCGCGGACGCCGGTGGTGATGCTGAGCGCCAACGCCATGGCCGAGCACCGCGAGGACGCGCTGGCGGCCGGGGCGGACAGCCATGTCGCCAAGCCGATCACCGCCGCCAGCCTGCTGGCCGGCATCGAGGCGGTGATCGGATCCTAGACGGCGTTCAGGCGGCGGCCGCGTTGCACTGGGCCAGCTCGGCCTCGGTGAGCGCGACGCCGTTCCGCTCGTAGCGGGTCACCGCGCCGAAGCGGGCGACGAAGCGGCGGCATTCGCGCAGCACCGGCTGCGAGGCTCCGGGACCGCGGGCGACGCAGGCGCCGTCCGGCCCGCAGGACCACGAGCGGCCGTCGAGGACGAGGCGGCGGGCCTCGCCCGGGGCCGCGAGGGTGGCGGCGGCGTCGAGAAGAGGAGCGGGCTGGGCGGCCGCGAGGGTCGCGGCGATCAGGGACATGAGAAGCATCGGAGCCTCCTGGGCTGGTCTTCTGGGGCTGTTCAAGGCGGCCGGTTCGTGCGAAAGTGACCGACCGTGCACATATGAGTGACCGCTCGGTCACTTCGAGTCAACACAAAAGTGTCCGCTCGGATACTTTCGTTATGGAGGCCCGCATGCCGCCCAAAGGCGCCGCCACCCACGCCCGGCTGATCGAAGAGGCGATGACGCAGGTCACGGTGCGCGGTCTGGCGACCGTCAGCCTGCAGGACGTCGCCAGCGCCGCGGGCGTGTCGAAGAGCGCGGTGCTGAAGCATTTCCAGTCCAAGGAGGCGCTGCAGGCCGAGGTGGTCGACACCATGATCGAGCGCTTCACCGAGGCGGTGTGGCGGCCGGCCGAGCCCCTGCCCCCCGGCCGCGAGCGGCTGGACCGCATCTTTCAGGGCGAGTTGGACTGGATCGATGGCGAGGACCGCCCCGGCGGCTGCCCGCTGAAGGCGGCGGCGATGGAACTGGACGACCAGCCCGGACCGCTGCGCGACACGCTGAAGGCCAGCCAGCAACGCTGGGCCAGGGTGCTGAAGCGCGAGTTCCGGACGCTGAATCCGAACGCCGACGACGCCACGCTGGAAGTGCTGGTGTTCCAGTTCAAGGGCATCGTGCTGGCCTACGGGCATTCGCGCCGCCTGCTGGACGACGAGACGGCGCGGGCGCAGGCGACCGCGGCCTACCGGATGCTGGTCGGGGCGGCTTGATCGGCGCGCGCGAGCAGACGAAGGTCGCCGGCGACAGGAGCCCGGACATGCCGACGACCGTCACGCCGATGATCCATGTGCCCGACGTCGAGGCGGCGGCGGCCTGGTACGCACGGCTCGGATTCACCGTCGAGGGCTCGGCGTCGGACGGGCGCGAGACGACCTGGGCGAAACTGACGCTGGGCGAAAACGCGGTGATGCTGAACTGCGGCGGCCGGCCCGCCCAACATGACCGCCGGGACGTGGATCTCTATGTGGGCGTGAACGACGTCAGGGCGTGGCGCGATCGCCTGCCGGAGGAGATAGAGATCATCCAGGACGTCTATGACGCCTACCACGGCATGCGCGAATTCATCGTGCGCGACCTGAACGGCTTCTGGATCACCTTCGGACAATGGATGGGCGGAGAGCAGACGGCATGACCGGAACCATTCGCGTCGGCATCGGCGGCTGGACCTATGAACCGTGGCGGGGCGTCTTCTATCCGGAGAAGTGGAGCCAGAAGCGTGAGCTGGAATACGCCAGCCGGCACACGACCTCGATCGAGATCAACGGCACCTACTATTCCGGCTTCAAGCCCGAGACGTGGATGAAGTGGCGCGACGAGACGCCCGACGATTTCGTCTTCGCGGTCAAGGCCAGCCGCTTCTGCACCAACCGCAAGGTGCTGTCCGAGGGCAATGAGAGCGTGGAACGGTTCCTCGATCAGGGGCTGACCGCGCTGGGCGACAAACTGGGGCCGATCAATTGGCAGTTCATGGCCACCAAGAAGTTCGACCCGGTCGACTTCGAGGGCTTCCTGAAGCTGTTGCCGAAGGAGAAGGACGGGGTCCGGCTGCGGCATGCGCTGGAGGTCCGCAGCGGCACCTTCGACAACGAGCGGTTCTACGACCTCGCCCGAGAATACGGAGCGGCGATCGTCTACGGCCATGACGACGAGGCGCCGGAATGGCCGCGCATCGATCAGGACACCGCAGACTTCAAATACGCCCGGCTTATGTCGAGCCGGGAGGATGAGCCCACCGGAATGACCTCCGCCGAGCTGGACGGGATCGTGAAGCAGACCCGCGAATGGGCGAAGAAGGGCGACGTGTTCGCCTACTTCATCTCCGGGGCCAAGGTGCGCAATCCGGCGGCGGCGCAGGCGCTGATCGCGAAGCTGGGACAGTGACGGGCCGGGTGCAGGGAAGCTGCCACTGCGGGGCCCAGCGGTTCACCGCCCCGGCCCCGGAGATGGTGACCCACTGCAACTGCTCGAGCTGCACCAAACGGGGGACGGTGGCAGCCTATTACGCGCCGGAGGAGGTCGAGCTCAGCCTGACGCCGGAGACGCTCGTCGCCTACGAGTGGGGCGACCGGATGATGACCTTCCATCACTGCGCGACGTGCGGCTGCGCCGTTTTCGCGGAGTCGGATGCGTGGACGACGGACGAGGGCGAGGACCGGCCAGAACGGATCACCCTGAACGCGCGGCTGTTCGACGACTTTGACCTCGCTGCCGTGCCGGTGCGCTACGTCGACGGCCGCAACGGCTGGTGAACTGAACACGTCTGCGCCCCTCCGCGGCCAGCCTGGCATTAAGGCGAATTAAGCAACCCGATGACCCTTGCTTTGATAGGTAGCTGGCCACGCACGATAGGGGGCAGCAATGACCGGTGATGAAACGATCGTCCGCCTGCAGAAGCAGGCCGGCCGTTTGCAGGCAGTCACCGTGGCGATGGGACTTGGCCTCGCCGCGGTGCTGGTGAGCGGGGCCGCGCGCGACCCGATCAAGGACGAGATCAAGGCGCGGCGGATCGCGCTGGTCGACTCCCGCGGGGTCGAGCGGGTGGTGATGGGCGAAGACACGGGCCGCCGGCACGGGCGCTCCGCCGCCGTCTGGATCTATGACGAGACCGGCGCCGAACGCGGCGGCATGGGCACTTTCGAGAATGGCCAGGCGTCCATCGCACTGGACGCGCCGGCCGGCGTAGGCGCGCCGATGCCGGACCGACTGGGACTGGTGGTGTCGAGCACGGGCGCCGCCGCGATCCAGCTGAACAACAACGACACCGGCGTGCCGGTGCGGCTGGTGACCGATGCAGAAGGCGGCGGCGGGGTGGAGCTGATCGAGTTCGACCACGCCGAACGGAAGGCGCGCATCCGGCGCCTCACCTACGGCGACGACACCCGGCGCGAGGTCTCGCTCGGCGAGTGACGGCGGTTGCCGCGGAAAGGCGCGGCGCCTAGCTAGAGGCGCCACCCTCCCCGCGCTTCCGGAAATCCGCCATGCCCATCGCCACCCGCGCCTTCGCCGCCACCGCGGCCGACGCCCCGCTGACGCCGTACAGCTTCGACCGGCGCGATCCGGGCCCGGACGACGTGGCCATCGACATCAAATTCTGCGGCGTCTGCCACTCGGATCTGCACGTGGCGAAGAACGACCTCGGCAACACCCGCTATCCGATCGTCCCGGGCCATGAGATCGCCGGCGTGGTGACGGCGGTGGGGACCAATGTGACGCGGTTCCGGGAAGGCGACCGGGTCGGCGTCGGCTGCATGGTCGACAGCTGCCGGACCTGCCCGGCCTGCCTCGAGGGCGAGGAGCAGTACTGCGTTCCCGGCATGACCCAGACCTATGGCTCCCCCGATCCGAAGGGCGCAGCGGTCGGGCAGACCATGACCCAGGGCGGCTATTCCGATCGCATCACGGTCGACCAGAACTATGTGCTGCGCATTCCCGACAGCATCCCGCTGGACGTCGCCGCGCCCCTGCTGTGCGCCGGTATCACGACCTATAGCCCGCTGCGGCAATGGGGGATCGGGCCGGGATCGAAGGTCGCGGTAGTCGGGCTGGGCGGACTTGGCCACATGGCCGTCAAGCTGGCCGCGGCGATGGGGGCGGAGGTGACGGTGCTGTCGACCTCCGACCGCAAGAAGGCCGACGCCGAGCGGATGGGCGCGAAGCATTTCCTGATCAACTCGGACAGGGCGGCCATGAAGGCGGCCGGCGAAACGTTCGACCTGATCATCAACACCGTCTCGGCCACGCACGAGATCGCCAGCCATGTGAACCTGCTGGCGCGCGACGGCACCATGGTCATGCTGGGCCTGACCACCGAAGGCCTGCCGGTCTACGCCATGCCGCTGCTGTGGCGCCGCCGGCGCATCGCGGGGTCGCTGATCGGCGGGATCCGCGAGACCCAGCAAATGTTGGATTTTTGCGCCGAACACGGCCTGGCCTGCGATATCGAAGTCATCGCGCCGGACCAGATCAACGAAGCCTATGCCCGCATGGAGCGCTCGGACGTGCGCTACCGCTTCGTGATCGACATGGGCCGCTTCGATAAAGCCGCGTGAGCCTGTCCTTTCCGCGCAACGGCTGGCGGGCTAAAGCGTATCCATAAGCAGGCGGCCCGGACGAGAGGCCGCCGCTCAGGACAGGGAAACGGACATGGCACGAGTGGCTCTGGTCACGGGCGGCACCCGCGGCATCGGCAAGGCGATCGCCCAGCGGCTGAAAGAAGACGGCATGGCCGTGGCCGCCGGCTATTCCGGCAACGAGGAGGCCGCGCGGGCGACCGCCGAGGAGCTCGGCGTCATGGTGGTCAAGGGCAACGTCGGCTCGTTCGAGGATTGCCAGCGGGCGGTGCAGCAGATCGAGGCCGAGCTGGGCCCGATCGACATCCTGGTCAACAACGCCGGCATCACCCGCGACGGCTTCTTCCACAAGATGAGCGCCGACCAGTGGTCCGACGTGATCCGGGTCAATATGGACAGCGTCTTCAACATGACGCGGCAGGTCATCAACGGCATGCGCGACCGCGGCTTCGGACGCATCGTCAACATCAGTTCCATCAACGGCCAGAAGGGCCAGATCGGCCAGACCAACTATTCGGCCGCCAAGGCGGGGATGATCGGCTTCACCAAGGCGCTGGCGCTGGAGAATGCGCGCAAGGGGGTCACGGTGAATTGTATCGCCCCCGGCTATATCGACACCGAGATGGTGGGGGCCATGGACGAGAAGGTCCTGGCCGGAATCGTCGCCCAGATCCCGGTGGGAAGGCTCGGAAAAGGCGAGGAAATCGCCGATATGGTGTCGTGGCTGGCCGGGGAACGTGCCGGATATGTCACAGGCTGCACCCTGTCGCTGAACGGCGGTCAGTATCTGGTGGGCTAGGGCGCGGCCGCCCAAAATCCGCCGCGCAGCAATTCCACGACGGACGCCATGGAGTTGACGGCGAGGGTCAGAACGGCGCGCAGGCCGCTTTTGACCGCGATGGCGATCGCCCTCGCGGCGGCCGTGCTGTCGCTGCTGTTCGTCGCCTCCGACGCCACCGCCCAAAACCGCGGCAACGCCCAGGCCGAGCAGAGCCAGTCGCTGCGCGATCGCCGGCCGTCCGCGCCGGCCCTGCCGCCCGTCGGCCGCTATGTGGCGGAGTCTGGCGAGGGCTTCATCCTCGACCGTTCCGGACGCCATCCGCTGCTGCGCTTCGACCGGCGCGACGAGACATGGGTGTTGAGGCCCACCGCGGCGCCGCGCGGCGACGTGATCTATCGCAACGACGCCGGCGAGCAGGTGCTGCGGGTGACGCCCAGCGGCGGCATGACCGTCTATACGTCTCGCGCGCCCGGGGGATCGCCCGCCTCGTTCAGCGGCGCGGGCCGGAGCCTGACCCCGCCGACGCTCGGCCCGATGCTGCTGTTCCGCCTGATGGCCCAGCGCAGCGCCATGGTCAGCCAGGTCGTCGGCCATCTCGTCCAGGTCGATCTGGACGGCGACCAGTCGGAAGCCCTGTGCGTCGAGGCCCTGGTCGTCACCACCGAGGCTGTCATCCGCATCGCCCGCTCGCCCACCGCCCGGCAGTATGTCGCCGAACTGCGCCGCATCTCGATCGTGGAGGGTTCGCGGGCCGGAGTGACCTATTCGCGCGGCGTCCTGACCGTCACCGTCGACCCGGGCGAGGGCATGGCCGGGCGACCCTCCTCGGCCCGGGTGATCCGCGCCATCGTGCCCCGCACCTAACCGCGGAACTGATCCTTGGCCGCTCGCCGGGTCGCGAAATCCGCAGCGTCGGCGGCCCGCAGGAATGGGTTGAACGCCTTCTCCGCTCCGATGGTGGTCGGAACCGTCGGCTGACCCCGCTCCCGCGCCGCGAACACCGCCGCGGCCCGCGCCGCCATCTGCGGCCGGTCATCGAGGCTGAGGGCGAAGCGGGCGTTGGCCGCTGTGTATTCGTGAGCGCACCAGACCGTGGTCCCGTCGGGCCAGGCGGCGAGCTTCTGCAGGCTGTCCCACATCTGTTCCGGCGTGCCCTCGAACAGGCGGCCGCAGCCGAGCGCGAACAGCACATCCCCGACGAAGGCCTGGCCGCCGGCCGGGTCACGGTAGACGATGTGGCCGAGGGTGTGGCCGGGCGTATCGGTCACTTCCAGCCCGGTTTCGCCCAGCATCACCGTCTCGCCGCCGCGGACGACACCGTCCAGCGGAGCCGCCCGGCGAACCTCCTCCGGGCCGAGAATCCCGCAGCCGGTCGCCGCCTTGACGGCCGCGTTGCCCTGGGTGTGGTCCAGATGCCAGTGGGTGTTGAGGATCAGGTCCAGCCGTCCCCAGCCGGAGCGCTCCAGATCGGCGAGGATGGCGTTGGCGTCCGGCGTGTCGATCGTCGCCACAGCGCCGGTGGCGACGTCGCGGACGAGGAAGCCGTAGTTGTCGGAAAGGCAGGGGAACAGGCGAACGTCCAGGGGCATGCCGCATTCTAGCAGCGGCCCCTTCCGCGGCCTATGGTGACCGGATGCGGCGCAGCATCGAGGAGCTTCGGACCTTCTACGGCGAGCCGGCCGGCGCGCTGGCCCGACGGCTGCTGGCCCGCCGGCTCGAGGACGCCTGGGGCGAGGCGGCCAATTGCGACGTGCTGGGCGTCGGCTATGCGACCCCGTGGCTGGACGCCTTCGTCGGGGCCCGGCGGATCGTCGCCGCCATGCCGGGCGGACAGGGGGTCGAGCTGTGGCCGTCGGTCGGGCGCAACCGAACCGTCCTCGTCGACGACCGGCGCCTGCCGTTTGCGGCGGGGAGTTTCGACCGCATCCTGCTGGTTCATGCCCTCGAGGAGGCGGAAGACGCCGCCGGCCTGCTGGCGGAAGCGGTGCGGGCCCTCACCCCGGCCGGGCGAATCATCCTGATCGCCGCCGCCCGGGGCGGGCTGTGGTCGCGGGTCGAGGCGACCCCGTTCGGCCACGGCCGCCCCTTCACCCGCCGCCAGCTGGAGCGGCTGGTCCGCGACGCCGGGCTGGAGCCCACCGCCTGGTCGCAGACCCTGTACGTGCCGCCGTGGGGACCCTTGCTGCCTCTGGCCGACGGCTTCGAACAGGTCGGCCGCCGGGTCATGCCAGGCGCCGCCGGCGTCATCCTGCTGGAGGCCACGCGACAGGCCTATGCCCGGGTGCATCCGGGCAGCGCCGTGGCCACGGCTTCCGTGCTGGCGCCCGCCCTCCATCCCCAGCCGGCCTCGCGCAGCCGCCGGGTGCGCGCCTGAGGCGTTTCCCCTGCTTTGCAGGCCGGCCGTCAGGCCCTAAAGGGCGGACATGCAGAGACTGATCCTGATGCGGCACGCCGAAGCCGAGCGGGCCGCCGGCTCGGGCCGCGACCGTGATCGCGCCCTGTCGGCGCGGGGCCGGCTCGACGCCGCCGCCATGGGGCGGGCGCTGGCGGCGCGCGGGCTGCGGCCGGATCTGGCGCTGGTCTCGCCGGCGACGCGGACGCACCAGACCTGGGACCTGCTCCACGACGCCTTCGGCGACGTTCAGATCCGCGATGACGAGGCGCTGTACAACGGCGGCGCCGACACCCTGCGCCGGCTGGTCGAGGCGGCCGAGGACGAGGCCGGCTGCCTGATGCTGGTGGCGCACAATCCGGGGGTTCACGTGCTGGCGGTGGAGTATCTGATCGAGAGCGCCGCCTCTCCGTCGATCCTTGACCGCATGACCGGCGGCTTTCCGCCGGGTGCGGCGGCGGTCTTCAGCGTCGACGCCGCCGGACGCCGCACGCTCGAGGGCTATCTGCAGCCGCGCGACCTGGCTGCGGAATGACGGCGGCCATCTACAAGCTGGTCGACCGCAGCGAGTGGGAGGCGGCCCGCGCGGCCGGCGCCTATCACGGGTCGGCGGTCGACCGCGCCGACGGCTACATCCATCTGTCGAGCGGCGCACAGCTCGCGGAGACGGCGCGCCGCCACTACGCCGGCCGCCGGGGGCTGGTGCTGGTCGAGGTGGCCGTGACGGCCCTGGGCGAGGCGCTGCGCTGGGAGCCCTCGCGGGGCGGCGACCTGTTCCCGCACGTGTACGGCCCCCTGCTCCTGTCGGCGGCGCGATCCGAACGCGCCCTGTCGGTGCGGGACGACGGAACCCCGGTCTTCGAGGACGGAGCGGTCGGATGGCCATGACCGACATCGGGGCCGCGGTCCTGCGTTCGCTCGATCCCGAGACGGCGCACCGTCTCGCCATCCAGGTCCTGAGGGTCACGCCCCTGCCCGCGCCCCGCGCGGACGATCCGGTGCTGGCCACGACCGTCGCCGGCCTGCGTCTGACCAATCCGGTCGGTCTGGCCGCGGGGCTGGATAAAAACGGCGAGGCCTTGCGCGGACTGTCGCGGCTCGGCTTTGGCTTCGTCGAATGCGGCTCGGTCACGCCGCGCCCGCAGCCGGGCAATCCCCGACCGCGCCTGTTCCGGCTGTCTGAAGACCGCGCGGTGATCAACCGGATGGGCTTCAACAACGACGGTCTCGAGGCCTTCGCGGCCCGCCTTGCCCGGCGCCCGGGCGGGGCGGTGATCGGGGCCAATCTTGGGGCCAACAAGGAGACGGAGGACAAGGCCGCCGACTATGTCGCCGGGCTGAGGCGGCTGAAGGGGCTGGCCGACTACGTCACCGTCAATGTCTCGTCGCCGAACACGCCGGGGCTGCGCGACCTGCAGGGCCGGGCGGCGCTGGACGACCTGCTCGGCCGGCTGGCCGAAGCCCGTGGGGGCGATCCCACGCCGGTGTTCCTCAAGATCGCGCCCGACCTGGGCGGGGCGGAGATCGGCCTGATCGTCGAGGCCGCCCTCGATCACGGCATCGACGCGCTGATCGTGGCCAACACCACCCTCGACAGGCCGGAGACCCTGCGCTCCCAGGACCGGAACGAGAGCGGCGGGCTGTCCGGAGCGCCCCTGAAGGCGCGGGCGCGGGCGGCCCTGAAGGCGGCGGCGGAGGCGGCGGCCGGCCGCCTGCCGCTGATCGCCGTCGGAGGCATCGACTCCGGCGCGGAGGCCTATGATCGCCTGCGGGCCGGGGCCTCGGCGGTGCAGATCTACAGCGCGCTCGTGTTCGAGGGGCCGGGGCTGGTTGGACGGATCAAACACGAACTCGCCGACCGCCTGAAGTCCGACGGCTTCTCCACAGCGGCGGAGGCCACGGCGGCGGCCCGTTGACGGAGCGTTAGGGCAAGCCCGGCATGATGCGACGAGGGCGAACGAGCCCGATCCGGGGGAGCCGCATGGCGATCGCCAAAGCCGACATGCCTGCCGCCGCCCCCGACAGCTGGGCCGGCGCCGTCCGCCAGCGGCGCAAGGCGCTGCTGCAGCGGCTGGGCATGGCCGCCGCGTGCGCGCTGGTGTTCAGCCCCCTGCTCGGCTGGTCGCTCAGCGCCGCGTGGATGCTGGGATATTTCACGGTCCAGCTGATCGACCTGTGGATTTTCGGCCCGATCAACGACGGCAAGACCGAGCGGCTGCGCGGCCTGCGCAGTCTGGCCGGTCACGCCATACTGGCCATAAACGCCAGCTATTTCGGCAGCCTGGCCATTCCGCTGTGGATCGTCGGCGGCGCCATGGGCGGCATCTGCGCCTCAATGCTGCTGTCGGCCGGCGCGATCTATTCGATGATCAACGCACCGCGCTCGACCTCGGTCTTGATGCTGACGGTGACGCCGCAGTTCCTCTATCTCGCCTCGACGCCGTTCTTCATGGCTGCCCACGGCGCCTCGCCCGCCTTCGTGACCGCAGCCTCGGTCGCGGTCGGGGTCTTCATCACCTACTGTCTGTCGACCTGGCAGCGCATGAACCAGGCGCGGGACTCCGAAAGCGCCGCGCGCATCGACGCCGAGGAGAAGCGCGCCACGGCCGAGCGCATCATGGAGGGCCGCAGCGCCTTCCTGGCCGCCGTCGGCCATGACCTGCGCACGCCGATCAGCGCCATCCTGACCGGTTCGGCGGAACTGGAGCGCGGCGCCGTCGACGGCAACGCCCGGGCCCAGGCCCGGCTGATCAGCGACGCCGGCTTCATGATGAAGGCCCTGCTCGACGACCTGCTCGATCACGCCAAGCTCGAGGCCGGGCACATGACGGTGGACGCCGTCGACTTCAACCTGCGGGATCTTCTGAACCAGTCAGCCCGGCTATGGCGCGGCCCGGCCCGGGCCAAGGGCCTGAAGCTGCGCATCGAGGGCGCCGCCTCGGTGCCGACCTCGGTGCGCGGCGACCCGATGCGGCTGCGTCAGGTGCTCAACAACCTGATATCCAACGCCATGAAGTTCACGGTCGAGGGCTCGATCACCCTGCGCTTCAATGTCTGGACGGAAGACGCCGGCGGCCATGCCGTGCTGATCGAGGTCGCCGACACCGGCCCGGGCATGACGCGCGATCAGCTGGCGCGCCTGTTCACCCCCTTCGACCAGACCGCCGACGGCGTCAGCGCCCGTCACGGAGGCACCGGTCTCGGCCTGTCGATCAGCCGGCATCTGGTCGAGCTCATGGGCGGCCGCCTGACCGCGCGCAGCCGCGTCGACCATGGCTCCAGCTTCACCCTGGCCCTGCGGCTGGAGCCCGCCCAAGCCGGCGCCGTGGTGGCCCCGGCGCTGGACCAGGAAAGCCGCGACGCTGTCGCGCGGGCGCTTTCGAGCCGGCCTTCGGCCCCGGCCACGCCCGCGCCGGCGGCCCAGTCGCTGATGGAAGCGGCCGTCGAGCCGGCCGGGCCCGCGCCTGAGCCCGCGCCTGAGCCGGTCGCGGACGAGAACGAGGACGACGGCCGGCCGATGCGGGTGCTGGTCGTCGACGACCACGACATCAACCGGCGCGCCATCCAGCTGATCCTGCAGCCGCTCGGCTGCGACATCGCCACCGCCGCCGACGGCATGGCCGCACTGAAGATCTGCGAGACCTCAAGCTTCGACCTGATCTTCATGGACGTGCGGATGCCCGAGCTCGACGGGCGCGAGACCACCCGCCGCATCCGCGACGGCAACGGCCCCAACGCCCTCGTGCCGGTCATCGCGGTGACGGCGGATACGGCGCCGGAAGACATCGCCGCCTGCACAGCGGCGGGCATGACCTATTTCGTGCCGAAGCCGATCACCCCGCCGATGCTGCTGGGAGCCATCAACCACGTGATGACCATGGCTCAGGCCGAGGACGCCCCCGCGGTCGAGACCGCCGCCGCCTGATCCTTCACCGCGGCGACCAGCCGGGCCGGGAACTCCGGCGACTTCATCTCGCACTCCCAGATCGTCAGCACGCGCCAGCCGGCCGCCTCCAGCGCCGCCTGCGCGGCGGCGTCCCGCGCCCGGTTGCGGTCGATCTTGGCCGTCCAGTAGGCGGCGTTGGCCTTGGGTTGGCGCGCGCCGCGAGCGCAGTCGTGGCCGTGCCAGAAGCAGCCGTGCACGAACACCGCCGTGCGCCGTCCCTTCATGATCAGATCGGGCCGCCCCGGCAGAGCGCCGCCGCCCAGCCGGTAGCCGACCCCCGCCGCCCGCAGGGTTCGGCGCACGGCCAGCTCCGGCGCGGTGTCGCGACCTTTCACCCGACGCATCACGGCGCTGCGTTTCTCGGGGGTGAAGACGTCGGTCATGGCGCAGACCTCGCGCCCGCACGGCGCTCAAGCAACGAGCAACCGCGTCGCGAGCGATAGCGCTCCTTTCAGAGCTGCGTCAGCATGTGCTCCGCGGACGAGACCTTGAACTCGCCGGGCTGCTCGACATTCAGCTGCTCGACCACGCCGTCGCGGACGATCATCGAATAGCGCTGCGAGCGCTCCCCCATGCCGTAGGCCTTGGCGTCCATCGACAGGCCGAGCGCGCGGGTGAAGTCGCCGTTGCCGTCGCCCAGCATGACGATGTCATCCTTGCCGACCCCCTGGCTGTCGGCCCAGGCCCCCATCACGAAGGCGTCGTTGACCGACAGGCAGGCGACGGTGTCGACGCCCTTGCCCGCCAGATCCTCGCGGTGGTCCTTGAAGCCGGGCAGGTGTTTCGCCGAACAGGTCGGGGTGAAGGCCCCCGGCACGGCGAACAGGGCCACGGTCTTGCCGGCGAAGATGTCGTCGGTGGACACCGGCTTCGGGCCGTCGTCGGTGGCGCGGGTCAGGGTGGCCGAGGGGATGCGGTCGCCGATCTGGACGGTCATGGGAGGCTCCGGAGCAGGGGTGAGAGGTCAAACTCCCGGTCCAGATAGGCTCTGCGAAGCGATGCGCCAACCTTTCCCGCGCCCGCGGCCTTGCACGTCCGGCGTGGGGGTCCAAGATAGACGCCATGGACCAATTCCAATCCTTGGCCGGGCGGCTGCTGGTGGCCATGCCCGGCATCAGCGATCCCCGCTTCGAACACGCCGTCATTCTGGTCTGCGCCCACCGTCCCGACCACGCCATGGGCCTGCGCCTCGACCGCCCCGCGCCCGGCATCGACCTGAAGGCGGTGCTGACCAAGCTCGAGACCCCGGCCCCGGACTCGGCCTCGCAGTGCGCCGTGCTGGTCGGCGGGCCGGTGGAGCGCGAACGGGGCTTCGTGCTGCACACCGACGACTGGCTGATCGAGGACGCCTCTCTGGCCTTCGGCGACGGCCTGGCCATGACCGGCACCCGCGAGGCGCTGGCGGCGATGGTCGATCCCGCCGCCGGTCCGCGCCGCGCCGTGCTGCTGCTCGGCTACGCCGGCTGGGGCGAGGGGCAGCTGGAGGACGAACTGGGCGAGAACGTCTGGCTCACCGCCGATGCCGATACGGACCTGATCTTCGATCCGGACTACGAAGGCAAATGGGGCAAGGCGCTGGCCGGGCTGGGCGTCGATCCGGCGCAGCTGTCTGGGCAGAGCGGCCGGGCGTAGACGGACGCCGGCGCCTGAATTCTCAGGCTATCCGCCCCTTCTGAGAACCTTGTCTCTCGCGGAGGCGTGCTCGCTCGAATTCTGGCGGCTGTGCTCGTAGTCGGTCGCCTGAATGTTCCGACATCTATAGTCCTGCCGCGCGTCGCCGGTCTGACGACCGGTGGGAGCGAGGCTCGTGCCCAGACGCTGACAATGCTCCGTCCGCTCGGCCAGCGTCATGGGGCTGGAGTCGATCGGGGCGCAGGCGCCCAAGGCCAGCATCCCGCCCGCCAGGAAGATGGAAACGATCGAAGCTCGCATGGGTCGATCTCCCGCCGAGGCCGGGCCGTTGGCCCTCGCCCCGGACTACATACCCGGGGGCATCACTCGTCAAGGTTAACGGATGCGAGCTGAGGTTGCGGGCCTGGCCGGCAGGTCGTCTTGAGCCGATTGCGGCTGTCGGATCGACCTAGGCCGAGCGCGCCTTGATCGGCGCGGTGCCGTCGGCGAGGGACTCGTTGAGATAGACCTCGGCCTCCTGGGCCGCCAGGGCCGGGGCGTAGCCGAAACCCTGGCCGTAGTGGCACTGGGCGTCCAGTAGCAGGGCGGCCAGGCCGGCGTTCTCGACCCCCTCGGCGACCACTTCCAGCGACAGGTCGCGGCCGAGGTTGACCACCGACTTGACGATCTTGGCCGACCCCTCGTCCTTGTCCATAGTCAGAACGAAATAGCGGTCGATCTTAAGGGTATCGAACGGCAGCTTGGCGAGCCAGGTCAGGGACGAGAAGCCGGTGCCGAAATCGTCGAGCGCCAGCGAGGCCCCGGCGTTGCGCAGCTGGGTCAGGGTGTCGGCGGCGCGCGTGGTGTCGCGCATGATGTCGCCCTCGGTGACCTCGAGCTTCAGCGCGCCCTTCGGCAGGCCCGACTCGGCGATGATGCGGGCGACGTCCTCGACCAGATTGGCCCGTTCGATCTCTCCGACCGACAGGTTGACGCTGCAGAACAGCCGGCCGGCCGACGGGTGGCGCACCAGCCATTCGGCCAGCTGGCGCGACGCCTGCCTCATCATCAACAGGCCGAGGTCGTTCATCAGGCCCATTTCGTCGGCGAGGCCGAGGAATTCGTCGGGCGGCACCAGTCCGCGCTGCGGATGCCGCCAGCGGGCCAGCGCCTCAAAGCCGGCCACGGCGCCGGTCTTCAGGTTGACGATCGGCTGGTAGAACGGCTCGATCTCGCCGCGCACGAAGGCGTTGCGCAGGTCGGCCTCGAGCGCCAGCCGCGACAGGCTGTCGGACTCCAGCGCCCGGCCGTAGGCGGCGGCCCCGCCGCGGCCGGCGGTCTTGGCCTGTTCGACGGCCAGCTCGGCCCGGCGTAGCAGTTCGGCGGGATCGGGCGCATCCGGCCCGCCCTCAGCGGCCACGGCGCCGATCGAGACGGTCGGATAGATGTCGAAGCCGGCGACCCGCAACGGCTGCTCCAGCGCTTCGCGCAGACGCTCCGAGGCGGCGCCCGAGCCGCGCGGTACGATGACCGCGAACTCGTCCTCGCCGACGCGGGCGGGATTGGCTTCCTGGGCGAAGGCCCCGTTCAGACGCGAGCCCAGCGCCGCCAGCACCAGGTCGGCCCGCTCGTGCCCCAGCGCCTCGTTCAGGCGCCTCAGGCGGTCGACGTCGGCCACCACCAGTTCGAAATCACCCGGCTGGGTCAGGGTCTCGCCGGCGCGGGCGAGGAAGGTGCGGCGGTCCAGCAGTCCGGTCAGATAGTCCCGGTGGGAGGCCGCGAACTTGGTCTCCAGCGCCACCACCCCCGCGGCGCGCAAGCCGTCCTCCAACCACACGCCACGCCACAGGCAGGTCTCGGAATCGCGCATGCGCAGACGCACGGCGACCTCGGTCCCCTCTTCCTGCGGCTTGAGGATGCGCTCGGCCAGCGAACGGTCGGACGGGACGGCGACGGCGGTGAAGGCCGCGCCCGAGCACTCCGGCGCCAGCGGCCCGAGACCCAGCGCGCGGGTCGCGCCGGTGAAGCGCATCTGGTCGTCGGACGGTGTCCATATCCACAGCGCCGTGTCCGCGGCGGCCAGCGCCTCGATGGCGGTCGTCGCGTCCCAGGCCAGACTTCTGGAGCGAGTGTTCAAAACGCGTGACGGTCCCGACAGGACGGCGTCCGGGAGCACCCCGGTTCAGCCGCCGCGCCCGGCCGCGTCGTTGACGATGCCGAACAGCAGATGATCTGCCCAAGCGCCGTTAATTTTGAGATAAGCCCGCGCCTGTCCCTCAAGCACGAAACCCGCCTTTTCCAGCACCCGGCGCGAGGCCAGGTTCGTCGGCACGCAGGCGGCGTCGACGCGGTGCAGGTTCAGCTCATGGAAGGCGTAGGCCACCACGGCCCGAACCGCCGCCGTGGCGTAGCCGCGTCCCGCCCACGGCTGGCCGATCCAGTAGCCCAGGGTCCCGGACTCGGCGACGCCGCGCCGCACGTTCGACAGGGTGATGGCGCCGACCAGCGACTGGTCGGCGTCGGCGAAGATGAAGAACGGCCAGGCGTTCCCCGCCTCCATCTCGCGGCCGTAGATCGACAGGCGGCGCTTGAAGGCGGCGCGGGTCAGGTCGTCCTCGGGCCAACTCGGCTCCCACGGCTGCAGATAGGCGTGAGAGGTCTGGCGCAGCCGGGCCCACGCCTCGTGGTCCGAGGCGCGCGGCGGGCGCAGGATCACGCCTTCGCCCTTCACGACCGGACCGGCCGCGTCGTTGATCCAGTCCAGCAGGGCCATGGCTGAAGGATAGTCCCCCGACGATCAGCCGAAAAGGGTTTCGCGGAAGGCCGCCCCGGCCGGAGCGGCCGCCTTGGGGCCCAGCACGGCGGTCGCCGCGCGGCCGGCCGACAGCGAGGCGGCCGCCGCCGCGCGCACGTCGTCGACGCTCTGCGCCAGCGTCCGGTCGGCCATGGTCTGGGAGGCGATCGGGGCGCCGAAGATCAGCACCTGCGCGGCGGCCCGTCCGGCCCTCGCCGCCGGGCTTTCGTCGGACATCCACAGGCCGGCGTTCATCACCGCCTTGGCCCGCGACAGCTCCGCCGCCGTCGGTCCGCTCCCGGCGAGGGCCTTCAGCTCGGCGGCGCAAACCCGCGCCAGCTCCACCGCCCGGTCGGCCGACGCGCCGGCGTAGATGCCGAGGATGCCGGCGTCCTCATAGGGCTCGTGATAGGCGTCGATGGCGTAGGCCAGGCCGCGCTCCTCGCGGGCGCTCTGGAACAGGCGCGAGGCCATGCCGCCGCCAAGGATCTCGGTCATCAGCCGCGCCGCCGCATAGGACGGATCGGCGGCCGAGGGGGCGGGCAGCTGAAAGACGATGTTGGCCTGTTCGATGCGCCGCGACAGAGCCGCGTCGCCGCCGGTGAAGCGCGGAATCGCCGGAGCTTCGGCGGGCGTCGCGGCCTCGCCGCCGAACCAGCGCTCCGTCAGCGCCAGCAGTTCCGCCTCATCGACCGCTCCGGAGGCGGCGACGACCATTCGGTCGGGGGAATACAGCCGCGCCCGCCAATCGCCGATGGAGGCGCGCGTGATCGGCCTCAGACTGGCCACGGAGCCGAGGATCGGCCGGCCCAGCGGCTGGCCCTCGAAAGCCCGGGTCTGTGCCATTTCGAAGACGTGGTCGTCGGGGGTGTCGAAGGCCTCGGCGATCTCCTGCGCAACCACGTCCTTCTCGCGCTCGATCTCGTCGGGGTCGAGGGTCGGGCGGAACACCAGGTCGGACACCACCTGCATGGCCAGCGGCAGTGAGCCGTGCAGGGCCCGCACCTCGAAACTGGTCCGCTCGTAGCCGGTCGAGGCGTTCAGCGAGCCGCCCTCGGCCTCGATCCGCTCGACGATGTCGCGCGCGCCCATGTCGCCCGCGCCCTTGAAGACGAGGTGTTCGAGGCAGTGCGACCAGCCGGAGCGGGCCTCGTCCTCCCATTTGGCGCCGCCGCGGACGGCGACGGTCAGGGCCAGGGTGCGGAGGCCGGGCATGGGATCGCAGACGACGCGGACGCCGTTCGACAGGGTGTGGAGCGTGGTGGTCAGGACGGGCTCTTTTCCGGGCCGCCGCGCAGCTTGCGGCGAAGCAGGGCGACGTAGACGCCGATCAGGGCCAGCGCCAGCCCGAACCAGGTGATCGCATAGCCGAGGTGGTTGTTCGAGAACGCGGCCGGAGGGGCGGACGGCTTCAGCGCCAGCCATTCGGGGTTGGAGGAGGTGAGGGCGAAGAGGGTCCACGGGGCCACCGGACCTTCCACTCCCAGCGCGCGGGCCATGGCGGCGTTGTCGCGGGCGAAGAAGCGCCGGCCTTCGGCGGCGAGGGCCATCGGTCCTGGCGGAGGCGTCCTTCGCACCTGCGCGACCAGCTGCGTCGGCGCCTCCGAGGCGGCGACCGGTGGACGGGCGGAGATGGCGTCCGCGACGAAGCCGCGATCGACCAGCAGGGTCTGGGGGTAGCCGGGATGTCGGCAGGCCGAGATCAGCCGGACGCCCGGCTGGCCTTCATGGATGGTCTGGAGCTCGACATAGGGGGCCGTGGCCAGCCCCGGGCAGATCAGCGCCACCCGGGAGAACTCGGGATTGTCCGCGCCGAGGACCCAGGAAGGCGCTTCGGGCAGGGCCGCCCCGGCCTGTTCGGCCTGCGCGATCAGTCCCTGTTTCCACTGCAGCCGTTGCACCTGCCAGACGCCGAGCGTCACGAGCACGGCCAGGACCAGCGCCGAGGCGATTGTCAGGATCCACGGGAAACGGCGCATCAGCCGCGCTCCGTCCTGTTGCGCATCTGCAGGGCGATCATGACGCCCTTGCCGGGCCGCATCAGGCCCAGCGACAGCCCGGCCACCAGCGGCAGGGCCACGGCGACCATGGCCCAGACCGGTGGATTGTAGGCGATCTGGACGAACAGGGCGCCGAACACCACCGGCGCGCCGGCGATCTGCATCACGAAGACGGCGGCGCCGTCTCCGGTGTTCAGCCGGGTGAGGTCGAAGCCGCAGGCGCGGCAGCGCTCCACCACCTTGAGGAAGCCCTCGAACAGCCGCCCCTTGCCGCAGTTCGGGCAGCGGCAGCGCAGACCGGCGCGGATCGGGTCGATCGGCCCAACCTCATCAAGCAAAGAGGCGCGGGACTGTTCGTCCCGCGCCGGCTGAAGATCAAGTCCTGTGGGACCGGTGGTCACCCGAAGGTGACGTAGACGAAGGCGAACAGGAACAGCCACACCACGTCCACGAAATGCCAGTACCAGGCGGCGGCCTCGAAACCGAAATGCTTCTCGGGGGTCATCTGGCCGGCCAGAATGCGTAGCAGGCAGACGGTCAGGAAGATGGTCCCGATCAGCACGTGGAAGCCGTGGAAGCCGGTCGCCATGAAGAAGATCGAGCCGTACAGGCCCGAGTTCAGCGCCTCTTCGTTGAAGAACAGGTTCTCGTGAATGATGTGGCTGTACTCATAGGCCTGCACCGACGTGAACAGCACGCCGAGCGCGATGGTGATGGCGAGGCCGATCTTGGTCGCCTTGCGGTCGCCGACCTGCAGGGCGTGGTGCGCCCAGGTCACCGTCGTGCCCGACAGCAGCAGGATGATGGTGTTGAGCAGCGGTAGCTGCCAGGCGTCCAGCACTTCGACGCCCTTGGGCGGCCAGGTCGACCAGGCGGCGGCGGTCTCGGCCCAGTTGCCGATCTCCGGAATGTGGGCGCGGGCTTCGTTGAAGACCGCCATCTCGAAGAACATCCAGAAGAAGGCGGCGAAGAACATCACTTCGGAGGCGATGAACAGGATCATGCCGTAGCGCAAGCCGATCGAGACGACCGGCGTGTGATCGCCCTGGCGGCTTTCCTTGATCACGTCGGACCACCATCCCGCCATCGAAACCAGCACCCCCGCCAGACCGGCGAAGAACAGCGCCTGCTTGCCGTCCGAGAGCAGGGCCGAGGCCAGCGGTCCGGAGTCTGCCGGAACCAGGCCCTTCATCCAGACCACGGCGCCGACCATCATGACGACGGTCGCGATCGACGACACCAGCGGCCAGGGGCTGGGATTCACCAGGTGATAGTCGTGATGCGGAACTGCGTGGGCGTCGGCCATCTGGGTCTCTTGCAACGGTCGAGAGTCGTGTCGGGGTGGCTATAGCGTCGGCTAACCGGCCGCGCCAGTGGCAGAGGCGTCTTCGGCGCCCTTGGTCGGATAGAAGGTGTAGCTGAGGGTGATCTCGCGCACGCCGCGGCTCTCGCGGTCGCTGGCGATCTCGGGCGCGACGAAATACTGGACGGGGAATTTCATCGTCTCGCCGGGGGCGATGACCTGCCCCTCGAAGCAGAAGCACTGCAGCTTCTGGAAATAGGGTCCCGCTCGTTCCGGCACGACGTTGTAGGCGGCGGTGGCGTGGATCGGCCGGTCCGAGGTGTTGGTCACGTCGAAATAGGCGAGGCCGGTTTCGCCGATCCGAACCCGCTGGCTGACCTGCTCGGCGCGGAAGGTCATGGGCAGGCCGCGGACATTGGTGTCGAAGCGGATCAGCACCGTCTCGTCGAGCACCGTGTCGGGGGCCTTGTCGGCGCGCATCACCGTGCCGTCGAAACCCGTCACCTGACAGAACAGGCGGTAAAGCGGCACGGCGGCGAAGGCCGCTCCGGTCATGCCCATGACGGCGAACACGCAGGCGATGGCGATGAGGTTCTTGCGGTTCATGGCGGCGGCCTCACCCGCCCTGCCCGGCCAGCTGGCCCGCCGCGGCGGCGGCGGCCTGACGGTCGTCCATGTTGCCCTTCATCTTCAGCACCGTGGTGGTGAAGACCAGCACGATGAAGACGACCAGCCCGCCGGCCAGGGCGCGGTTGCGCCGCTTGCGGGCGGAGAGCTCTTCGGGGGTCAGGCGCATGGCGGTCAGAGCCTCATCATCGGGGTCATGCTCTCGACCAGCAGGGCCGCGAACAGGGCCATCAGATACAGGATCGAGAACGCGAACAGGTTCCGGGCCGGTTTGGCCTCCGCGCGCACGTCATACAATGCGGCCTCTCGCCCCACGGCCTCGGCCTTGTCGGGCTGGTCGCCGGCCCGCGAACGCCACAGCCGTACGGCCAAGAACAGGAAGCCGATCCCGCCCGCGACCGACACCGCCAGATAGACCGGTCCGCCGAGGCCGGTCAGCCCCGGCGCGACGGCGACGGGGACGAAGACGAGGCTGTAGAGCAGTATCTGCAGGCGCGTAGACTTCGCCCCGCGCGCCACCGGCATCATCGGAATGCCGGCCTTGGCGTAGTCGCCGGCCGAATAGAGCGCCAACGCCCAGCTGTGCGGCGGCGTCCACAGGAAGATGATCAGGAACAGCAGCCACGCCTGCCACGGCGCCGAACCCGTCGCGGCGGCCCAGCCGATGACCGGCGGAAACGCGCCAGCGGCTCCGCCGATGACGATGTTCTGGGGCGTCCGGCGCTTGAGCAGCAGGGTGTAGAAGCCGGCGTAGTAGACGATGGTCAGGGCCAGCAGGCCGCCGGCCAGCCAGTTGGTCGCCATGCCCAGCAGCATGACCGAGAACACCGACAGCACGACCCCGAAGGCCATGGCGTCGTTCTTGCCCACGCGCCCCGCCGCCACAGGCCGCCCGCGGGTGCGGCGCATGAGGGCGTCGGTCTCGCCCTCGAGCGCCATGTTCAGCGCGCCCGCCGCGCCCGCGCCGACGGCGATGCACAGGATGGCGATGACCGCCGTCAGCCAGCCGATGTCGCCGCGCGCCACGACCAGTCCGGTGACCGCCGTGAAAATCACCAGCGACATCACGCGCGGCTTCAGCAGCTGGAAATAATCTTCCGGCTGGGCCGTGCTGATCGAACGCGTGGCGGTGGGTTGGGTCATGGCATCCTGAAAGCCGAAAGCCGCCCCTTCGTCCGAAAGAGCGGCCCCCGTTTGTCGTTCCGGCCGGGGCCGGTCGTCCTAGTGCTCGTCGCTCTTGACCACCGGCAGCTCGTTGAACTGGTGGTGGGGGGGCGGCGAGGACAGGGTCCACTCCAGGGTCGTGGCGCCTTCGCCCCACGGATTGTCGACGCCCTTGCGGCGGCGGACGGCGGATTCGACCAGCATCACCAGGAAGACGAGCACGCCGATCGCCGTGATCACGTAGCCGATCGAGGAGACCTGGTTCCACAGGGTGTAGCCGTCAGCGTAGTCGACGTAGCGCCGAGGCATGCCCTGCAGGCCGAGGAAATGCTGCGGGAAGAACACCAGGTTCACGCCCACGAACATGATCCAGAAGTGGGCGGCGCCGAGAAACTCGTTGTACTTCACCCCGAACATCTTCTCGAACCAGTAGTAGAAGCCCGCGAAGATGGCGAAGACGGCGCCCAGCGACAGCACATAGTGGAAGTGCGCCACCACATAGTAGGTGTCGTGCAGGGTGTAATCGATGCCGGCGTTGGCCAGCACCACGCCGGTGACGCCGCCGACCGTGAACAGGAAGATGAAGCCGATCGCCCACAGCATGGGCGTCTTGAAGCTGATCGAGCCGCCCCACATGGTGGCGATCCAGCTGAAGATCTTCACCCCCGTCGGCACCGCGATGATCATGGTCGCGGCGACGAAATAGGCGCGCAGGTTCACGCTCATGCCGACCGTGAACATGTGGTGGGCCCACACGATGAAGCCGACGAAGCCGATGGCGACCATGGCGTAGGCCATGGCGAGGTAGCCGAAGATCGGCTTCTTCGAGAAGGTCGAAACGATGTGGCTGACCATGCCGAAGCCGGGCAGGATCAGGATGTAGACCTCGGGGTGACCGAAGAACCAGAACAGGTGCTGGAACATCACCGGGTCGCCGCCGCCGGCCGGGTCGAAGAAGCTGGTGCCGAAATTGCGGTCCGTCAGCAGCATGGTGATGGCGCCGGCCAGAACCGGCAGCGACAGCAGCAGCAGGAAGGCGGTGACCAGCACCGACCAGGCGAACAGCGGCATCCGGTGCAGGGTCATGCCCGGCGCGCGCATGTTGAAGATGGTGGTGATGAAGTTGATGGCGCCCAGGATCGACGAGGCGCCCGCGACGTGCAGCGAGAAGATCGCCAGGTCCATCGCCGGCCCGGTGTGGCCCATCGTCGAGAGCGGCGGATAGATGGTCCAGCCGCCGCCGAAGCCCTTGCCGGGGCCGCCGTCGACGACCATCGACAGGCAGAGCAGAATCCACGCGGCGACCAGCAGCCAGAACGACACATTGTTCATGCGCGGGAAGGCCATGTCCGGCGCGCCGATCATGATCGGCACGAACCAGTTGCCGAAGCCGCCGATCATCGCCGGCATGACCATGAAGAAGATCATGATCAGGGCGTGGGCCGTAACGGTGACGTTATAGCCGTGCTTGGACGCCTCGATCAGACCCAGCTGTTCGATCAGCCCGCCGGCGACGAACACGTCCATGCCCGGCGTGGCCAGCTCCCAGCGGATCAGGCCGGACAGGGCGCCGCCCACGATCCCGGCCATGATGGCGAAGATCAGATAGAGGGTGCCGATATCCTTGTGGTTGGTCGACAGGAACCAGCGGGTGAAGAAGCCCGGCTTGTGGTCGTGGCGCCCGTCGTGGTCGTGGGCGAGGTTCGCGGCTGCGGTGGCCATGGTCTTTGGGGCTCTCGCGTATCGTTACTGGGCGGCCGGAGCGGCGGCGGTGTCGGGGACGGCCGGAGCCGAGCGGGCCGAGGGCGAGCGGTCGACAGCGCCGGCGTCGGCGGGGGGTTGTCCGGCGGGAGCGCCGGCGGCGGGCTGCATCGCCTCCGAGGACACGTTGCGCGAGGCGACGGCGCCGGTGGTGCCGGCCTCGATCTGGGCCGCGGTGCCGCCCGGGGCCTCGGCGGCCGTGCGCGGCGTCATCGAGCCGCCCTTCGAAGCGACCCAGGCCGCGAACTCGGCGCGCGACACGACGTTGATCTGGATCGGCATGAAGGCGTGGTCGACGCCGCACAGTTCGGAGCACTGGCCGTAGTAGATGCCCGGCCGCGTGGCGCGGAACCAGGTTTCGTTGACCCGGCCCGGAACGGCGTCGGTCTTCAGGCCGAAGGCCGGCAGGGCGACGGCGTGGATGACGTCGGCGGCGGTGACCAGAAGGCGGACATTGGCGCCGACCGGCACGACCATCGGCTCGTCGGCGGCCAGGCGGTAGAGGCTGTGATCCATGCCGCGCCGGGCGATCTCTTCTTCCGGCAGCATGTTGGAGATGTATTCGGCGATGCCCTGGTCCGGATATTCGTAGGCCCAGTTCCACTGGTTGCCGGTGACCTTAACGGTCAGGTCCGGCTCCGGCATGTCGTGATAGGCGAACAGCAGGCGGAACGAGAACAGCGAGATGAACACCAGGATCAGGACCGGCACGACCGTCCAGATCACCTCGACCAGGGTGTTGTGGCTCCACTTGGCCGGGACCGGATTGGACTTCTTGTTGTAGCGGACCACGATCCAGATGATCAGGCCCAGCACCAGCAGACAGATGAAGGTGATGATCGGCATCAGGATGGCGTCGTGGAACAGGTGGGCCTGTTCCTTCAGCGGCGCGGCGGCCGGCTGCAGGCCGACGGCGCCGTCGGTCGGCTGACCGACCAGTTCGGGGCCCTCATTGCACCCGGCGGCGAAAAGAGCCAGGGCCAGCGCGGCCATGCCGCTGCCGATCAGACCCCGGGCCCGCGTGCCCATCCCCATGCGAGACATCCTCATAAACCGTTCTGCCGCAAGCGCTTGCGAGTGAATCGCAAGCAGACGCCGGGGCGACCGCCCGCAGCGTTTCCTGGGCGGGTCCTTATCGCCCTCCCCCGCGCTTGCCAAGCGATTGGACGCCGCACCCGACCTCCGCCGCCGGATTAAATGGCTGTCATGTTTGAACAGCTACCTTGCGCCGCAAGATACCTTGCGATACCTCTTCCTCATCAAGGGAGACGCCGAGGTGCCTGAAACCATTGAAATCCAGCTGAAGAAGGGAGTGCTCACGTTGTGTGTGCTGGCCCTTCTCAACCGCCACGACAGCTATGCCTATGAGATCGCCTCGACGCTGTCTGACGCGATCGACATGGGCGAGGGCACCATCTACCCGCTGATGCGGCGGATGCAGTCGGACGGCCAGGTCGAGACCTATCTGGTCGAATCGTCCACGGGCCCGTCGCGGAAATACTATCGCCTCACCGACGCCGGCCGCCGGGCGCTGGAGACGCAGACCGCCGAATGGCGCGCCTTCGTCACCGCCGTCGAGGGCGTCATGAACGCCGAGGCCGAACCGGCCGCGCCGGCCGCCGCCGCCAAAACCGCCAAGTCTGCCGAAAGGGGAGCTGAACAATGACCCGCGCCGAATTCATGGGCCGGTTGAGGCGGGGCCTCGTCGGCATGCCGACCGCCGCCGCCGCCGAGATCGCGTCCGACTACGAGATGCATTTCGAGGACGGCGCCGCCGCCGGCCGCACCGAGGCGGAAGTCGCGGCCGCCCTCGGCGATCCCGACCGCCTCGCCCGCGAGCTTCGGGCCGAGGCCGGCGCGCGCCGCTGGGACCAGGAGAAGAACCCGTCCGCCGCCGCCGGCGCCGTCTTCGCGGTGCTGGGGCTGGGCGCGATCGACATCCTGATCCTGCTGCCCATCCTGATGGGCGTGATCGGCGCCCTGTTCGGCTTCTTCATGGCCGCCATCGGCCTGTTCATCGGCGGTGGCGCGGTGATGGTGGCCGGGCCGTTCGCCGGCTTCCCCGGAGGCGGGCTCGCCGCCGTCCTGGCCGGCATCGGCATGATGGCCGGAGCGACCGCGATCGGCGCCCTGACCACCGTCGTCACCATCCTGCTGGTCAACGCCACGGTCTGGTACGCCCGCCTTCACTACCGGCTGCTCAAGCCGGCCCTCGAACCCCAAGCCCAGGCCTGAGGAGAGATACGAATGATCCGCACCCTCCTGATCATCACCGGCGCGAGCCTCGTGCTCTGCGCCGCCGCCCTGGGCGGGGCCGCGGCCCTCGGCGGCAACGATCTCGCCCGCCACGGCTGGACCTGGACCTTCCGCGACCATGGGGACGGCCATGAAGAGACCGTCCGGTTCGAACGGGCCGACCGGGGTCCCCGCGTCACCCGCACCCTCGCCTGGGACGGCAGCGACCGGCTGGACATCGATGTCGCCGCCTTCGTGACCTACGTCCAGGGCGACGAGGCCTCGGTCGAGGTTTCCGGTCCGCAGAACCAGATCGACCGCCTGCGTCTGAGCGGCGGCCGACTGACCTTCGACGAGGACGACGACAACGTCGAGGTGGTCGTGTTCGGTCGGCGCCACAACGACCGGATCCGGATCACGGTCACCGCGCCGTCAGTCCGCAGCTTCAACCTGTCCAGCTCGGGCGATCTGGTCATCCGCGACTACGATCAGCCGAGCCTGGCCGTCTCGATCAACGGTTCGGGCGAGGTGGTCGCGACGGGCCGGACCGAGACGGTCGACCTCGACATCTCGGGCTCGGGCGAGGCGGACCTTTCGGGCCTCGAGACGCGGGACGCCGATATCGACATCTCCGGATCAGGCGAGGCCGCCGTCGGCCCGACCGGCGCCGCCCGGATCACCATCTCCGGGTCGGGCGATGTCGATCTGACCCGCCGGCCGGTCAGCCTGAGCCAGAACATTTCGGGCTCCGGGGACGTCAGCCAGCGCTAAACAGTCGCGGTGAGGCCGGTGACTTCGCCGGCCTCACCTCCTATTTCAGCGGCATGACCCTGCCCGTCCAGCCGCCCGCCATCCTCGAATCCGCCGACATCGCTCCGGACGAGGCCCTCTCCATACTGCAGGACGCGCTGGCCGGGGCCGACGACGGCGAGCTGTTCCTCGAACGCGCCGAATCGGAATCGCTGGTCTTCGACGACGGCCGGCTGAAGTCCGCCGCCTATGACGCCGCCGAGGGCTTCGGCCTTCGGGTCGTGGCGGGCGAGACCGCCGGCTACGCCCACGCCAACGAGATCAGCGGCCGCGCCATGCGCCGCGCCGCCGACAGCGCCGCCCTGGCCAAGGCCGGCCGCGCGGGGGTCGCCGCCGCCGAAGCGCCGCGGGCCACCAACCACGTGCTCTACGAGCCGGTCGACCCGCTCGCCTCCCCCGCCTTTTCCGACAAGATCGCCCTGCTGTCCGAGATCGACGCCTGGGCCCGCGCCCGCGATCCTCGCGTGGTGCAGGTCTCCGCCAGCCTCGTCGGGGAGCGCCGCCACATTGAGATCCTGCGCGGCGACGGACGGCGGGTCGACGACGTCCGCCCGCTCGTCCGCCTCAACGTCTCGGTCACGGTGGAGAAGGACGGCCGCCGCGAAAGCGCCTCATCGGGCGCCGGGGGCCGGGCCGGGTTCGAGACCTGGATCGCGCCTGATCGCTGGCGATGGCAGGTCGACGAGGCGCTGCGTCAGGCGCTGGTCAATCTGGAGGCGGTCGACTGCCCGGCCGGCGAGATGGACGTGGTGCTCGGGGCCGGCTGGCCCGGCGTTCTGCTGCACGAGGCGATCGGCCACGGCTTCGAGGGCGATTTCCATCGCAAGGGCTCGTCGGTGTTCTCGGGCAAGATGGGCCAGCGCGTCGCGGCGCCGGGCGTCACCGTGGTGGACGACGGCTCCATCGCCGGCCGCCGCGGCTCGCTGAGCATCGACGACGAAGGCACGCCGACCTCACGCACGGTGCTGATCGAGGACGGGATCATGGTCGGTCTGATGCACGACCGGCTGTCGGCGCGTCAGCTCGGCGCGCGGGCCACCGGCAACGGACGGCGCCAGTCCTTCGCCCACATGCCGATGCCGCGCATGACCAACACCTTCATGGAAGGGGGCAGGGACAGGCAGGCCGACATGATCGCCTCGACGAAGCGCGGCCTCTACGCGGCCAATTTCGGCGGCGGCCAGGTCGACATCACCAACGGCAAATTCGTCTTCCAGTGCACCGAGGCCTATCTGATCGAGGACGGCAGGATCACCGCGCCGGTGCGCGGCGCCACCCTGATCGGCGACGGGGCCACGGCCCTGACGAAGATCGAGATGGTCGGCGACGACTTCGCCTTCGACCCGGGCGTCGGGGTCTGCGGCAAGGCCGGGCAGGGCGTGCCCGTCGGCATCGGCCAGCCCAGCCTGAAGATCCGCGGGCTGACAGTCGGCGGGACCGCGGTCTAGGCTCCGTTGTCCGCCGCGGCGGGCGCGAGCGCCTCTGTCCGCCACTCCGGTCCGACCACCTCGAAGCCGCGGGCCTTGAGGCTGTCGAGCACGCCGCCTTCCTCGGCCAGCAGCCGGATGGGGGCGACGCCCATGGTCACCCCGGGGGAGATCAGCGCCGTCTCGATCGCCGCCGCCCACTGCTGGTGCAGCTGCGGCGCGATCTCGGGGTCGCCCCACGGCCAGCACTGGTTCAGGGCCCGGTCGATCGGCGAGGCGACGACCTCGGGAACGCGCCGGGCGCGCCAGTCCTCGGCCCGCTCGCGCGCGGCGTCCGCCCCCCGCTCGGCGGCGGCGATGGTGGCTTCCATACAGGGAACGTGAGCCGACTGCGGGGCGTCGATCAGGCTGGCGATCAGTTCGTCGCCGCGGACCGTGCCGACCGGACGCGTATCGACCCGGGCGCGGCGCGCCGCGCGCCGGATCACATCCATGGCGTCCTCGCCGCCGCGGCGGCCGGTGTAGCCGGCCTTGTCCTGCATCAGGTCGAAGCCGAGGATCAGCAGGCTCCGTTCGCGCCAGTCCTGATTGCGCTCCCCGGCCATCACCGCCTCCAGCCGGGCCTGCCATTCCGGCGTCAGATAGTCCGCCGTGGTCTGGCCGCGAGGCATCCGCGAGATGGTGCGGATGCGCCAGATGACGCGCAGCAGGTCGGTGAGCGAGGCGCGGCCTTCCTGCGGCGTCAGGATCAGCTGCGAGCGGGCCGCCGCCGCCTCGAGGTCGTCGGGCCGCCATTCCAGATCGCGCGGGATGCCAGTGATGGCCCCGACCAGGATCAGGGTGCTGTCGCCCCGGGTCACCGTCCACATCGGCGCGCCCGAGCGCCGGGCCAGCACCACCACTTCCTCGATCGTCGTGGCCTCCGGCTCCTGCGGCGTCTGGGCCCGGGCCGGCTGCGCCGCGGCCGTCAGAAGGCCAAGAGCGAAAAACAGGGCGAACATTGATTTCACGATTACCTGCCGTATTCAGTATTGAAGCCTGAGAGTCGCGGCCTTGTTAAGAACACCAGCATGACAATCTCGTAATGATGTCCACTTTTTAATCCACCTTGCGGTCTTGTAACTGGAGCCAGCCGCGTCAGGACGCCACACCTTCGTCACACGACGAGGGGAATCCTGCAATGACGAAGACCATCCTGCTGGCCACGACCGCCATCCTGTTCACCGGAGGCGTGGCCGCGGCCCAGACCGCCTCGGATGGCCCGGATCCGCAGGTCGCCCAGGCGCCGGTTCCCACCGGCCCGACCAGCCAAGCGCCCCAGACCGACGCCGCCCAGCAGGGCGTGCTGGTGTTCACACCCGACTTCTTCGCCGACCAGCGGCCCAACACCGCCCTCGACATGGTCGCCCGGGTGCCGGGCTTCTCGATCAACGACGGCTCGGGCAGCCGCGGCTTCGAGGGCGCGGTCGGCAATATCCTGATCAACAACGCTCGCCCGGCGTCCAAGAACGACACCGGCTCCAACGTGCTGTCCCGGACCCCGGCCAACCAGGTCGAGCGCATCGAGCTGATCCGCGGCGGCGCCCCCGGCATCGACATGCAGGGCTATTCGGTCGTCGTGAACGTGATCCTGAAGACGGAGAACACCCGTCAGTCGATCCTCACCGGCACCGCCTTCCTGTTCGACGGCGGCCGCGATTCGTTCGCCGGCTCCTACCAGTTCACCGCCCGCGAAGGGGAACGCACCTGGGGCGTCACTCTGAGCGACGGGGTCTCGATCAGCGACGCCAACGGCGTGGGCCCGGTGGTCCGCACCGACGTCAACGGCAACGTCATCCGCCAGGAAGACTACTTCAACGACTCATGGGGCGGCGGCCAGTCGGTGCGCGGCAACTACGCGGCTCCGATGTTCGGCGGCAAGATCGACCTGACCGCCCGCTACGGCGTCAACGACTTCCATAACGTCAGCCTGCAGACCGCCACCGGCGTGCGCCGCGAGAACCTGTTCGACAACGACGGCGACGGCGGCGAGTTCGGCGCGGTCTACACCCGCCCGCTCAGCGACCGGCTGAACATGGAGACGCGGCTGATCCACCAGTGGAACAGCTTCGAGTCCGTTTCGACCTCGCGCACCCAGCTGGGCGGCGTCGACAGCCCCGAACAGCAGTTCGTCGGCGCGGGCGATTCGTCGGAAAGCATCCTGCGAGGCCTGGTGCGGTTCGAGAAGTCGGCGGCCCTGACGTTCGAGACCGGCGGCGAGGTCGCCTACAACATGCTGGAGGTCGATCAGGCCTTCTCCATCGGCGGGGTGGCCGTGCCGCTGCCGTCGGCCTCGGTCAAGGTCGAGGAGACCCGCGGCGAACTCTTCGGCAAGGGGACCTGGCGGGTGCGGCCCGACCTGACGGTCGAGGGTGGCCTGCGGCTGGAAAGCTCGACCATCAGCCAGTCGGGCGACGCCGAGCAGGAGAAGAGCTTCTTCTTCGCCAAGCCCCGCTTCCTCGCCACCTGGACGCCGATGGCCAACAACCAGCTGCGCCTGCGCTTCGAGCGCGAGGTCGGTCAGCTCGACTTCGGCGACTTCGCCGCCTCGGCCGACCTCGACGACGAGAACGTGTTCGGCGGCAACGTCGACCTCGAGCCCGAGCAGCGCTGGATCAGCGAACTGATCTACGAGCGCCGCTTCTGGGGCGACGGCATCGTCAGCGTCGGGCTCCGCCACGACGAGATCACCGACGCCCTCGACGTGATCCCCCTGGACATGGGCCTGTCGGCGGTCGGCAACATCGGCGACGGCACGCTCGATCAGCTGGCCGTGACCGTCGCCATCCCGACGGACAAGCTGGGCGTCGCCGGCGGCATGTTCCGCTTCCGAAACACCTGGAACCACACCGAGGTGACCGATCCGACCACCGGCGAGATCCGTCCGATCTCCAACGTGCGCGCCAGCCAGGCGGTGTTCTCCTGGGAGCAGGATCTCACCAGCTGGAAGCTGCAGTACGGCATGGCCTACATTCCGATCCTCGGTCAGAAGGGTTTCGATCCGGACCAGACGTCGGGCTGGCGCGGCCACGACTATTTCGAGGCCTGGGCCGAGTACAAGCCGACGGGGACCCTGGCGATCCGGGCCCAGGTCAATATCTGGAACGACTTCGACGTCGAGCGCACGGTCTATGCCGACCGTTCGCCGGCGCGGCCGATCGCCTTCGTCGAGCACCGCTACGTCGACCCACGGACCTTCTTCCAGATCCGGGTCCGGAAGACGTTCTAGGTCCGCCTGCGCAAGACCTCCCCCAGAGGCAGCCCACCGCAGGCTGGACGGCCCCGTCGGCGAAAGCCGGCGGGGTCTTCTATTGCGCCCGGTGCACCACCACGCCGTCCACCACCGTCAGCACCGCGTGGCCCTTGGGGATGTCGGCGACGGGCGCGGTCATCAGATCGACCGAGAAGGCGGTGAAGTCGGCGCGCTTGCCGACCTCTATGGTGCCCAGCTCGTCCTCGCGGAAGCTGGCGTAGGCCGGCCAGAGGGTGAACATCTTCAGGGCGGTCTCCCGGTCGACCGCTTCGTGCGGCCGCCAGTCGGGGCCCTGGAAGCCCTGGAGGTCGCGCCGGGCGACGGCCGCGTAGAATTCGATCAGCGGCGCGCCGCGCTCCACCGGCGCGTCCGAGCCGCCGACGACGATGACGCCCAGGTCGGCCAGGCTATGCCACGCATAGGCCCCGTCCAGCCGGGCGTCGCCGAGCCGGGCCGGCGCGAAATGCAGATCGCCGATGGCGTGGCTGGGCTGCATCGAGGCGATGATCGGCAGGTCCACGAACCAGTGGTAGTCCTGCGGACGGACGATCTGGGCGTGCTCGATGCGCCAACGCACGTCGGCGCCGTTCGGCCGATCCTCGGGCGCGACGCCGGCCAGCGCCTGCTGGTACCATTCCATCACCGAAGCGTTGCCCCGGTCGCCGATGGCGTGGGTGGCGACCTGGATGCCGCCCTTCAGCGCCGCCTGGTAGAGCGGCACGATCTCCTGCTCGCTGATCTGCATCAGGCCGGTGGTGTCGGGCCGGTCGGCGTAGGGCTCGAACAGGGCCGCGCCGCGCGAGCCGAGGGCGCCGTCGGCGTAGTATTTGATCGCCCGGGTGATGATCCGCCCGTCAGCGACGCTGCGGGGACCGGCGGCGATCAGCTCGGCCGCGCCGTCCGGGGTGATGCTGTTGTAGACCCTGATCGGGGCTTCGCCCGCCTCCGCCATCTGCTCCATCAGCGGCACGTCACGCCACGGCGCGCTCATGAAGTGGAGGCCGGTCCAGCCGTACTGCGCCTCGACGCGGAAGCCGGCGCGGTAAGCCTCGCGCAGGGCGGCCGGGTCGGCCTGAGGCAGCAGGCCGGAGACAAGTTGCTCGGCGGCGTCGACCAGCAGGCCCGTGGGCTGGCCGCGCTCGTCCTTGAGAATTTCGCCGCCGGCGGGCGCGGCGGTGTCGGCGGTGATCCCGGCCGCGGCGAGGGCGGGGCTGGAGGCGACCACCGCATGGCCGTCAGCGCGGCCCAGCAACACCACGCGGCCGGGCGCGGCGGCGTCGAGGTCCTGTCTCGTCAGGAAGCGCGCCTCGGGCCAGTGCGTCTCGATCCAGCCGCGGCCGACGATCGGGCCCTCGGGATGCGCCTCGGCCCAGGCGGTCAGGCGCGCCATGGCCTCCGCGATCGAGGCCGAGCCCTCGAGGTTCAGCGTCATCTCGCGCCAGCCGATCCCGTCGAGGTGGGCGTGGCCGTCGGTGAACCCGGGGAACAGGGCCGCGCCTTCGAGATCGACCGTCGGCACCGACGCCGGGACGTCAGGCTGGTCGCGTTCAGCGCCGACCCAGGCGATGCGGCCGTCGCGCACCAGCACCACCTCGGCCGTCGGCGCCGCCTCATCGCCGGTGTAGATCTTCCCGCCGCGGATCAGCAGATCCTGCGCCTGCGCGGTCGTGGCCGCCCCGGCGAGGAGCAGAGCGAGGAGGAAGGTGCGGCGCATCTGACGGTTCCTGAGTCTGGCGGACTTCGGACTCGCCTTACCACGACGGCTCCGTCAAGCTCCGGATCAGGAGAAAGCTGATGATCGTGACCGCCCTGTTGCTGTCCCTGCTCGCCGCCAACCCGGAATCGCCACCGCCGCGGGCGGAGTTGTGCCTCGCCCACATCAACGCGATGATCGTGGAGGCCGAGCGCGAGACCGGCCGGGTCGCAGGGCCCAGCTGGTTCATCCGCAGCTGGTGGACAGCGAAGCTGCCCGAGGACGGAACGGCGGAGGCGTGGACCGGGGAACAGCGGACCCGGCTCGAGCTTTCCATGGCGGAACGCAAGGCCGCGGATCCGGAGGCTTTCCAGGCCGAACTGCAGTCCTGCGTCGACGAGGCCATCGAGGGCGGGGCCCTGCCCTAGGAGCGAAGATGAAGCTGTTCACCATCGGCTACGAAGGAGAGCCGCAGGCGGCGGTGATCGACCGGCTGAGGGCGGCGGGGGTCGAGGTCGTCGCCGACGTCCGCGCCGTGGCGGCGTCGCGGCGGGCGGGCTTCTCCAAGACGGTCCTGGGGAACAGCTTGCATGAGGCCGGTATCGACTACGTCCACCTGCGCCCGCTGGGCACGCCCAGGGCCGGGCGCGACGCGGCGCGCAAGGGCCGCATCGGCGAGATGCGGGAAATCTTCACCGAGCACATGCAGGAGCCGCCGTCGCAACTGGCGTTCGAGCAGCTGCGCGATCTGGCGAAACAGAAGAAGACCGCACTGCTCTGCTTCGAGGCGGATCACGCCGGCTGCCACCGCGCGGCGCTGGCCGAGCGGCTGCAGGCGGAGGACGGCTTCGAGGTGGTGAACCTCTAGGCCGCCGCCTTCCGCTTGCCGGCGAAGTCGCCGTAGAAGGTGCGGCCCTGCTCGGCCATGTCGCGGAGCAGCTGCGGCGGCGAGAAGCGGTCGCCATAGCGGGCGGCGTATTGATCCGCCTGCTCGACGAAGGCCTTGAGCCCCGTCTGGTCGATCATCGTGATCGGTCCGCCGGTCCAGGGCGCGAAGCCCCAGGCCAGGATGGCGCCGACGTCGGCCTCGCGCGGGTCGTCGATGACGCCCTCTTCCCAGCAGCGGGCGACCTCGACGGCCTGGCGGTAGAGCAGGCGGCGCTTCTGGTCCTCGACCATCTCCGGCGTCGAGTCGCTGATCTTCACCGGGGCCAGTTCGGACAGGCCGGACCACAGCTTTTTCGGCTTCGTCTCGTAGTCGTAGAAGCCCTTGCCGTTCTTGCGGCCGTAGCGGCCAAGGTCCTCGACCATGGTCTGGACGATCTTCCAGCCGGGCAGAGGCTCATACGCGTCGCCGAGGTCTTCCTTCGTCTGTTTGGCGATCTTGACCGATAGGTCCAGCGCCACGTCGTCGTGCATTTCCAGCGGACCGCGCGGCATGCCGGTCATGCGGCCGATGTTGTCGATCAGGGCGGGAGCGTAGCCCTCCTCGAGCATGGCAAGGCCCTCGGCGACATAGGTGCCGAAGCAGCGGGAGGTGTAGAAGCCGCGGCCGTCGTTGACGACGATCGGGGTCTTCCTGATCTTCATCACATAGTCGAGCGACTTCGCGATCGCGGCCTCGCCGGTTTTCTCGCCGAGGATGATCTCCACCAGCATCATCTTGTCGACGGGCGAGAAGAAGTGGATGCCGATGAAGCCCTCGGGCCGGACCGACGCTTGCGCCAGGCTGGTGATCGGCAGGGTCGAGGTGTTGGAGCCGAACACGGCCCCGGGCTCCAGCCGGGCTTCCGCCCGCTTCGTGACGTCGGCCTTGATCTCGCGGTTCTCGAACACCGCCTCAATGACCAGATCGGAACCCTTGATCAGGTCGTAGTCCGTGGTCGCGGTGACCGAGGCGAGCAGGGCGTCGAACTTCTCCTGCGTCAGCTGACCACGCGACAGGCGCTTTTTCAGCAGTTCCTCGACATGCGCCTTGCCCTTGTCGGCGCTCTCCTGATCGCGGTCGATCAGGATGGTCTCGATGCCGGCCATGGCCTGCACATAGGCGATGCCCGCGCCCATCATGCCGGCGCCAATCACGGTCACCTTGCGCGGATCGGACTTCGGCACCCCCGCCGGGCGGACAGCGCCCTTGTCGAGCTCCTGCTTGGAGAGGAACAGGCTGCGGATCATGCCCTGCGCCTGCGGCGTCATCAGGGTCTTGATGAAATAGCGGGTTTCGATGCGCAGGGCGGCGTCGATGGGCACCTGCACGCCCTCGTAGACCGCCTTCATCAGGTTCAGCACGGCCGGATAGTTGCCGTACGACTGCTTGCGCAGCATGGCGTTGCCGACGAGGAAATTCTGGATGCCGGCCGGGTGGTAGGGGCCGCCACCGGGCAGCTTGAAGGACTTGTCGTCCCACGGCTGGACGGCCTTGCCGCCGCCCTTGATCCACGCCTTCGCCGCCTCGACCTCCGAGCCCCTGGCCACCACTTCATGCACTATGCCGGCGCCCTTGGCGTCGTTGGGGCGGAAGGACTTGCCCTCGCTCATGGCCATCATGGCCGCCTGCACGCCGATCAGACGCGACAGGCGCTGGGTGCCGCCGCCGCCGGGGAAGAGGCCGACCTTGATCTCGGGGAGGCCGAGCTGGATCTTGTTGTCGTCGCCGGCGACCCGGTAATGGCAGGCCAGCGTCAGTTCGAGCCCACCGCCGAGCGCGAGACCATTGATCGCGGCGGCCACCGGCTTGCCGCAGGTCTCGAGAGCTCGCAGGGCGCCGTTCAGCCGCCAGCCCGCGTCGAAGGCCTCCTGCAGCGAGCCGCCGGCCAGCATGCCATCCGCCATGTCGCCGAGGTCGGCGCCAGCGCAGAAGCCGCTCGCCTTGCCCGACGTCAGGACGGCGCCCTTGATGGCGTCGTCCGTCCTGATCCGTTCGACGACCTGCGGGATCTCCGCCATGACGCCCGAGGTCAGGGTGTTCATCGACCGCCCCGGCACGTCGAAGGTGATCAGGGCGATGCCGTCGGCGTCAACGTCGATCTTGAAGTTTTCCATCTCAGTCAGCTCCGATCAGACGCGTTCGATGACGGTGGCGGTGCCCATGCCGCCGCCGATGCACAGGGTGATGAGAGCGGTGGACTTGCCGGAGCGCTCGAGCTCGTCGAGGACGACGCCGGTGATCATGGCGCCGGTGGCGCCGAGCGGGTGGCCCATGGCGATGGCGCCGCCGCAGACGTTGATCCTGTCATGGTCGATGTCGAGCGCCTGCATGTAGCGCAGGACGACGGCGGCGAAGGCCTCGTTGAGCTCCCACAGATCGATGTCGGCCGTGGTCATGCCCAGCTTGCCGAGCAGCTTGTTGGTCACGAACTCGGGGCCGGTGAGCATGATCGAGGGCTCCGAGCCGATCGAAGCGGCGCCCACGATGCGGGCGCGGGGCTTCAGGCCCAACGCCTTGCCGGCTTCCAGCGAACCGATCAGCACGCCGGCAGAACCGTCGACGATGCCCGACGAGTTGCCCGGCGTGTGGACGTGGTTGACCCGCTCGACCTCGGGGTAGCGCTGGTTGATCACGCTGTCGAAGGCCATCTCGCCCATCATGGCGAAGGACGGGTTCAGGGCGCCGAGCGTCTGCATGTCAGTGCCGGGGCGGATGGTCTCGTCGCGGTCCAGCTGGACGAGGCCGAGCTGGTTCTTGACCGGGACCACCGATTTCGAAAAGCGGCCCTCTTCCCAGCTGCGGGCTGAGCGCTTGTGGCTTTCGACGGAGTAGGCGTCGACATCGTCGCGGCTGAAGCCCCATTTGGTGGCGATCATGTCGGCCGAGACACCCTGCGGCACGAAATAGGTCGGGAAGGCGGAGGACGGGTCGACCGGCCAGGCGCCGCCGTCCGAACCCATCGGCACCCGGCTCATCACCTCGACGCCGCCGCCGACGGCGAAGTCCGCCTCGCCCGCCTTCACCTTGGCGGCGGCCATGTTCACGGCCTCGAGACCGGAAGCGCAGAAGCGGTTGATCTGGACGCCGGCGGTGGTCTGGGCCCAGCCGGCCGACAACACGGCGGTGCGGGCGATATCGGCGCCGAGTTCGCCCACCGGGGTGACGCAGCCGAGAATGACGTCGTCGACTTTCGAGGTGTCGAGGTCGTTGCGGTCGCGCAGCGCCTCAAGCACCTGGGTGGCCAGGCTGAGCCCGGTGATCTCGTGGAGCGAACCGTCCTTCTTGCCCTTGCCGCGCGGCGTGCGGACCGCGTCGTAGATATAGGCGTCGGCCATGGGTGCGTCTCCAATAAGGACGGATTCGAAGCGTTGGGGTCAGAAAACCTACGTTTACGTCAACGTCAAGTTTTTTCGCTTGCCGTGCAATGGGTCGATCAGGCCGGAGCGTGGCAGACAGCCTCGATGTTGAAGCCGTCCGGATCGAGCACAAAGGCGGCGTAGTAGGCCGGGCCATAGCGCTCGCGGACGCCGGGCCGGCCATTGTCCCTTCCGCCAGCCGCGAGGGCGGCGGCGTGGAAGGCGCCCACCTGGGCGCGGGTCTGGGCGCGGAAGGCGACGTGGTTGCCGGGTCCTGGGCTCTTGTCCTTCGCGATAACGAAATCGGGCTCGTCGCCGACACCGAACATGACGACGGTGGGACGCTCGCCCGGCTCCGGCGGGACTTGCTGCAAAATCCGGTAGCCCTGCGGCGCGAGCGCCTCCGCGTAGAAGGATCGGGAGCGGACGACATCCGAGACGTCGAGGCCGATGTGGTCGATCATGTCGCACTCCGCAGGGACTGTGCTCCGGTGAACGCCGGCCAGGCACGGTGGATCAACGGGCCGGGAGAGAACGACTCTCAGGTCGGCCTGTGTCGGGAACGCGACGCCGCCGAGCGTCTTACGTCGCCAGACGCACAACCCGCGTCAGGAGAAGCACCCCATGGCCCAGAGCTACGAAGAGATGGACGCGATCGCCATGCTGAAGGCCGACCACCGCAAGGTGGAGGAGCTGTTCGCGAAGTTCGAGGAGACCAACGGCAAGGCGACCAAGCAGCGGCTGGCGGAGCAGATCTGCCTCGAACTGAAGGTGCACACGGCGATCGAGGAGGAGATCTTCTATCCGGCCTGCCGCGGCAAGGTCGAGGACGACCTCGTCGACGAGGCCTACGTCGAGCACGACAGCGCCAAGCTGCTCATCAACGAGATTGAGGCCGGCGGTCCGGAAGAGGATTTCTACGACGCCAAGGTCAAGGTGCTGTCCGAGATGATCGAACACCACGTCGAGGAGGAGGAGAAGCGCTCCGAGGGCATGTTCAGCCAGGCCCGCGCCGCCGGCCTCGACATGGACCTGCTGGCCGACCAGATGCGGGCCCGCAAGGCGACTGCGATGGAGGAATTCCAGGCCGGCAAGCCCGCGGAGACGCGGACGCTGGAGGGGGACGATGTCGAAAGCGCCCTCGCCGACCAGCCATTTGGCGACGGGGCCAGCCTGCGCTGAGCCGGACAATGCCGATGCTGCGTTCCGCCGCCTGCGCCGCCGCTGCAGGATCGATAGCGGCCGCCTGCGCCTCGCCACCGCCCGGCGCATGGCGGCCGCCGCCTCCGGCGCGGGACATCCTGCCGATCGAGGCCCCGCGCGACAGTCGCCCCTCCGACTCCGTCGAGGCCCGGCTGCTGGCCGCGCACAACGCCGAGCGCGACCGCGCGGGCGTCCCGCCGCTGCGCTGGGCGGAGAACCTCGAAACGGAGGCGCGAGGCTGGGCGCGGGAGTTGATCGGCACCAATCGCTTCACCCACGACCCGACCCGTCACGGTCACGGCGAGAACCTGTGGACCGGCTGGGGCGGCCGCGCCTGGACGCCGGAGGAGATGGTCGGCGAATGGATCGCGGAGAAGGCGAATTATCGTCACGGCGTGTTCCCGAATGTCAGCCGGACCGGGAACTGGAGCGACGTCGGCCACTATACCCAGCTGGTCTGGCGCGACACGACCCACGTCGGCTGCGCGGTCGAGACGCGGGGCGATCGCTCGGTGCTGGCCTGCCGCTACGCGCCGCCGGGCAACATCGACGGGCGGATGGCCTGGTGAGTCTCAGCTGACGTAGCCGGCCTGCATAAGTTCGGCGATGTGGATGATGGCCACGGGCCGCTCATCCTCCACCACCAGCAGGGTGGCGATCTTGTTCTGGGTCATCAGGTCAATGGCGTCGCTCATGCGCGCGTCGGGGCCGATGACCTTGGGACGCGGACTCATGACGTCGGCGGCGGTCAGGCCGGCGAGTTCCCCGCGGGAGAAGGCGCGGCGCACGTCGCCGTCGGTGACGATCCCGCCCAGGGTTCCGTCACCGTTGAGCACCGCAACGGCGCCCTTGCGGCCTTCGGTTATGGCGGAGACCACTTCGGCGAAGGTCGCCGACAGCGGCACTGTGGCGGGCGCCGGCGGGCGGTCGCCCATCCAGTCCCGGACGCTCTGCAGGCTCATGCCGAGCTTGCCGCCCGGATGATGAAGGCCAAAGTCTTCGGCGGTGAAACCGCGGCGGTCCATCAGCACCATGGCCAGCGCGTCGCCCATGGCCAGGGTCATCAGCGTCGAGGTGGTCGGCGCCAATCCGTTGGGGCAGGCCTCGGCCACCTGCGGCAGTGTCAGGCAGACGGCGGACGAGCGGCCGAGGAAGCTGTTCGGGCGCTGCGTAATGCCGATCACCGGAATGCCCTCGCGCTGGCAGTAGATCAGCGGATCGCGTAGCTCGCGGCTCTCGCCCGAATTCGAGATGGCAAGCAGGGTGACATCCTTGCGCAGCATGCCGAGGTCGCCGTGGCTCATCTCGGCGGGGTGCACGAAGAAGGCATTCGTCCCGGTCGACGCAAGGGTGGCGGCGATCTTGCCACCGATGTGGCCAGACTTGCCCATGCCGGTGACCACGAGATAGCCGGGCCGGGACAGGATGATCTCGCAGGCGCGGGCGAGGCTGTCGTCGAGACCGGCCTCCAGCGCCTGCAGCGCCTCGACGTTCAGCCGGATGACCTCGCGGGCACGCGCCGTCGTCGCGGCAGGATCGGCGGACAGGACTGGTCTTGCAGCGTCGCTCATCCCCGCGATGTGGCGCATCGGGCCGAGATTCACAATCTCCACAACCGCCGTCGGAGATTGCTGCAATGCGAGAAATTGCCGCCCAAGGGTCAACCTTCGCCGGAGGACTGCGTTAGAAGGGGCCATGCGGATTTCACACCTGATCGCCGACGGCGCGCCTGCGCCGCTCGAGACCGCCACGCATCTGCCGCCGCCGCCGACCCGCCTGCCCCGCCCGGCCCTGTTCCTCGACATGGACGGCGTGCTGGCCCCCCTGGCCGAAACTCCGGACGCGGTCGTGCCCCACCCGGAGCGGACGGCGGCGCTGCGAGCCTTGGCCGACCGCCTTCACGGTCGGGTCGCCATCATCAGCGGCCGGACCATCGCCGAAATCGACCGCATCGCTGAGGCCGCCTCCGCCTCGGCCTCCGGCGTGCACGGGCTGGAACGCCGCCGCGCCGATGGCTCGTTGGACAGGATCGAAGCCTCACCGGCGGTTCGGGACGCCGTCGCAGCCTTCGAGGCGTTCGCGCGCACCCGGCCAGGCGTCATCGTCGAGGACAAGGCGGTGTCGGCCGGGCTGCACTATCGCGGGGCCCCGGCGGAAGCGGACGCCGCCTTGGCGCTGGCGCGGGCGCTGGCCGACCGGACCGGGCTGACGCTGCAGGCCGGCAATCTCGTCGTTGAGCTGAAGACCCCCGGAACCAGCAAGGGAACCGCGCTGAACGCCTTCATGCTGGAGCCTCCGTTCGCCGGAGCCGTTCCGGTCATGCTGGGCGACGATCTGACGGACGAGGACGGCTTCCGCGCCGCGGAGGCCCTCGGAGGCTTCGGCGTGCTGGTCGGGCCGCCCCGCGAGACCGCCGCCCGCTACGGCCTGCCCGGCGTGGGCGCCGTTCTGAAGTGGCTGAACGCCGTCGAGGAGTGCGCATGACCCCGAACCTGGACCTCGCCCCGATCGGCAACTGTTCGATCAGCGCCCTGATCGACCGCAACGGGCGCTATGTCTGGGCCTGCGCGCCGAGAGTAGACGGCGATCCGGTCTTTTCAGCCCTGATGGACGGCTACGATCCGGATCACGGCTTCTGGGACATCGAGCTGGAAGGGCTGAAGCACGTCAGCCAGGGCTACATCCGCAACACGCCGGTGCTTCGGACGGTGATGACCGCGGAGAACGGCGCTTCGATTGAGGTCATTGACTTCGCGCCCCGCCACCCCAAACACAGCCGCACCTATCGTCCGCTGGCCTTCGCCCGGGTCGTACGGCCGCTGGAAGGTTCGCCGCGCATCAAGGTCCGGCTGCGTCCCTCGGCGGACTGGGGCGCGCGGCCGGCCGAGCGGACCAGCGGCTCCAACCACATCCGCTATCTATGCACCGACGTGACCTTCCGCCTGACCACCGACTGCCCGGTGTCGCACATCCTCAACGAGCGGATCTTCCGTCTGGAGCGCCCGCACGCCTTCTTCCTCGGTCCGGACGAGGGGTACGACCAGGACGTCGGCCCCGGGGTCGCGGCCGCGCTCGACCGGACGGTGGCCTACTGGCAGGACTGGGTCCGCACCCTCTACCTGCCGCTGGACTGGCAGGAGGCGGTGATCCGCGCCGCCATCACGCTGAAGCTGTGCGCCTATGAGGAGACCGGCGCGATCGTAGCCGCGCTGACGACCTCGGTGCCCGAGTTCCCGGAGAGCGGCCGCAACTGGGACTACCGCTACTGCTGGATCCGCGACGCCTACTATGTGGTGCGGGCGCTGAACCGGCTGGGCGCGGTCGATATCCTCGAGAACTATCTCGGCTACCTGAGAAATCTGGTCGACAACTCGGCCGGCGGTCACGTCCAGCCGGTCTATGGCGTGGGGCTCGAGCCCGGCATCGGCGAGCGGATCGTCGAGACCGTCGAGGGTTATCGCGGCATGAAGCCCGTGCGTATCGGCAACCAGGCGCACGAGCATCTGCAGCACGACGTCTACGGCCAGATCGTCCTGCCGCTGGTGCAGACCTTCTATGATCAGCGGCTGCTCCGGCCCGGCACAATCGAGGACTTCCACGCGCTGGAAAAAGTTGGCGAACGCGCCTTCGCCATGCATGACCAGGTCGACGCGGGCCTGTGGGAGTTTCGCACCATCGCGCGGGTGCACACCTATTCGTCGGTCATGTGCTGGGCGGCCTGCGACCGCCTCGCCAAGGCGGCGGATCATCTCGGCCTGCACCAAAGGGGCGAGATCTGGCGGGAACGGGCCCGGATCATCCGTAACCGGATTGAGACCGAGGCCTTCGTGCCGGACGAAGGACGGTTCGCCGCCAGCTTTGGCAACCGCGAACTGGACGCGTCGCTGCTGCAGCTCACCGATCTGGGATTCCTGGATCCGCTGGACCCGCGGCAGGTGAAGACCTTCGAGGCCATCGAGCGGGACCTGAAGAAGGGGCCCTATCTGTTCCGCTACATCGAGGCTGACGATTTCGGGGAGCCCGAGACGGCGTTCAACTTCTGCACCTTCTGGTTCATCGAGGCCCTGCACCTGAACGGCCGCACCGAGGAGGCGCGGGAAATCTTCGCGGAGATGCTCAACCGGCGGACGCACGCCGGCCTGCTGTCGGAGGACATATCGCTGGGGGACAACGAACTATGGGGCAACTACCCGCAGACCTATTCGCTGGTCGGCATGATCAACTGCGCCGTCCTGCTGAGCCGTTCGTGGACGGACGCGAGATGATTTCGCTCACAAGAATGCGTCGGGACCTCGGACCGGCCGGAGGCGTTTCAACGCCATGAGCCGTTTGATCGTTGTTTCCAATCGTGTTTCCGCGCCGAAGGACCCGGCGGCCGGTTCGGCGGGCGGACTCGCGATGGCGCTGTCCGCGGCGCTCCGGAAATACGACGGCCTGTGGTTCGGCTGGTCGGGCGAAACGGTGGACTCCTTCAAGCCGGAGGCCAAGATCGAGGACCGGGCGGGCGTGACCGTCGCGCTTGTCGACCTCGAGGCGCAGGACGTCGAGGAATATTACAACGGCTACGCCAACAGGACGCTGTGGCCGCTGTTTCACCACCGCGTCGACCTGACCGCCTACGAACGATCCTATGGCGAGGGCTATGAGCGCACCAACGCCCGCTTCGCCGAGGTGCTGGCGCCCTTGCTCCAGAACGACGACCTGATCTGGATCCACGACTACCACATGATCCCGCTGGCCCGCGACCTGCGCAGGCTGGGGGTGAAGAACCGCATCGGCTTCTTCCTGCACACGCCATGGCCGGCGAGGCAGTTGCTCGTCACCCTGCCGCACCACCGGCGGCTGGTGGAGTCGATGTTCGACTACGACCTCATCGGCTTCCAGACCCGGGAGTGGCTGGACCTGTTCCGGGACTACGTCGCCTCGGAGCCGAACGTCCACGGCCGACTGCTGCCCAACGACGCGCTGGAGGCCTTCGGCAAGACCGTCCAGACCGGGGTCTTCCCGATCGGCATCGATGTCGAAGCCTTCCTGGCCGCGCGCAACTCGACCTTCGGCGCGCGCACCTACGACCGTATGGCCGCCTCGTCGGCCTTCCGCTCGATGATCGTCGGCGTGGACCGGCTGGACTATTCGAAGGGGCTGGAAGAGCGGCTGCTGGGTTATGAGCAGTTCCTCGCCGACAATCCGGACATGCGCGGCGAGGTCTTCCTGCTGCAGGTGACCCCGATCAGCCGCGACGAGGTCGACACCTATCAGGATATCCGCGCCCGTCTCGACGCACTGGCCGGGCGGGTCAACGGTGAATACGCCGACATGGACTGGCAGCCGGTCCGCTATCTGAACCGCACCTACCGCCGCGACCAGTTGGCCGGAATCTATCGCGCCGCCAGGGTCGGGCTGGTGACGCCGCTTCGCGACGGCATGAACCTGGTCGCCAAGGAGTATGTGGCGGCCCAGAATCCCGAAGACCCGGGCGTGCTGGTGCTGTCGCGCTTCGCCGGAGCGGCCGAGCAGATGGGCGAGGCCCTGCTGGTCAATCCGTTCAGCCGCGAGGAGCTGTCGGACGCCATCAAGCGGGCCCTGACCATGCCGCTGTCCGAGCGCAAGCGGAAGTGGGAGTGTCTGATGCAGGTGGTGCGCGACACCGACGTGGGCCAGTGGCGCAACGACTTCGTGGCCACGCTGCGGGCGGTTGAGAGGCCCGCGGACGGCGACACCGACGCCGCCGTCCACGCGGCCTGACGGCACGCCGGGCTCAGGCGACCTGGGCCAGCACCGGGGGCGTTCCGTCCTTCGCCGTGGCCATGGCGTTGGCCGGGCGTTCGAGCACCCGCTCCAGATAGTCGTCCAGCGCCGCGCTCGCCGGGGCGAACTCCCGTCCCCAGGCCAGGGCGCTGCCGACCATGACGTCCACGGCGGTGAACCGCTGTCCCATCAGATATGGCCCGCGATCCAGCGCGTCGAACAGGCGGGCGATGACCGCATCGTAGCGAGCCTGCGCCTTCGCATCGGTTTCAGTCGCGCCGCTGATCTTCGACCAGAAGGCCGGCTCCATCTCGCCTGCGGTCCAAGCCAGCCAGGTGAGAAAGGCGCCGCGCTCCGGCGAGCCGGCCGGCGCGCCGAGTCCCGCTTCGGGGAACAGGTCGGTCAGGTAGAGCGCCACCGCGAGGGATTCCGTCACCAGCACATCGTCGTGCAGCAGGGCCGGCACCTTGCCGTCCGGATGCGGATTGCGCGGATCACGGGCGCCGGAGCCGTCCATGCGGGCGATGTCACAGTAGCAGATGTCGTAGCCGGTCCCGATCTCCTCGAGCAGCCAGACCAGCCGCGACGACCGGGACCATGGGGCGTGGAACAGGGTCAGCATCGTCAATCTCCAGGCAAGTGGACGGCCCCTCGCCGTCGATTGGATTGACTACTGCCACCCTGCTGCCACCATGCTGTCAGCAGGCGTACACAAGACTGGCGGAATGAGACGCGCAGACCGGCTATTCCAGATCATCCAGGTGCTGAGGCGGTCGTCGAAGCCGCTGACGGCCGACGCCATCGCCGCCGAACTGGAGACCTCGAAGCGCACCATCTACCGCGATATCGCCACCCTGATGGGCCAGCGCGTGCCGATCCGGGGCGAGGCGGGACTGGGCTATGTGCTGGAGGGCGGCTTCGACCTGCCGCCGCTGATGTTGACCTCCGACGAGATCGAGGCGGCGGTGCTGGGCGCGCAATGGGTGGCGGGGCGCGCCGACCCCGCCCTGGCCCGCGCGGCCCGCGATCTGGTCGCCAAGATCGCCGCCACCGTGCCGGAGCGGCTGCGTCCGGTGGTGCTGGAGCCGGCGGTGGCCAGCCCGCCGGTGTGGGAGCCGCGCAAGGACGAGGCGCTGGACATGGCGCGCCTGCGGGCGTCGATCCACGCCGGGCGCAAGCTGACCCTGCACTACCGCGACGAGCAGGAGCGCGAGACCCGGCGTACTATCTGGCCCTTCCTGATCGGCTACCGCGAGACCACGCGGCTGCTGGTCGGCTGGTGCGAGATGCGCGGCGACTTCCGCACCTTCCGCACCGACCGGATCGTCGATGCGGAATTTCTCGAGGATCGCTATCCCGCGCGGCCGGCCGTGCTGCGCGCCCGCTGGCAGGCGGCCAAAGAAGCCGAGTGGAAAGCGCGCGGCTGCGACGGCCCGCCTCCGCCGCGGCCTCAATAGATCTCGATCAGTCCCGCGGCCCCCATCCCTCCACCGACGCACATGGTGACGACGCCGTATTTCGCGCCGCGCCGCCTGCCCTCGATCAGGACGTGGCCGGTCATCCGCGCGCCCGACATGCCGTACGGGTGGCCGATCGAGATGGCCCCGCCGGAGACGTTGAGCCGGTCCTCCGGAATGCCGAGCCGGTCCCGGCAGTAGATCACCTGCACCGCGAAAGCCTCGTTCAGCTCCCAGATGCCGATGTCGTCGACGGTCAGGCCGTGCCGCTCCAGCAGGCGGGGCACGGCGAAGACCGGGCCGATGCCCATTTCGTCCGGCTCGCAGCCCGCCACGGCCATGCCGCGGAAGGCGCCCAGCGGCTGGAGTCCGCGGCGTTCGGCCTCCTTCGCCTCCATGATCACGCTGGCCGAGGCGCCGTCCGACAGCTGGGAGGCGTTGCCGGCGGTAATGGACCGGCCTTCCCTGATCTTCTCGCCGCCACCGAACACCGGCTTCAGGGAGGACAGGCCTTCGAGGGTGGTGTCGGCGCGATTGCCCTCGTCCTTCGAAAGAGTGACCTCTTTCGCCGATGCCTGCCCGGTGGCCTTGTCGACGACCTGCATGGTCGTGGTCATCGGCACGATCTCGGCGTCGAACCGGCCCTCGGCCTGGGCGGCGGCGGTGCGCTGCTGGGATCGCAGGGCATATTCGTCCTGGGCCTCGCGGCCGATCCCATAGCGCGCGGCCACCACCTCCGCCGTCTCCAGCATCGACATATAGATGTGCGGCACGCGCTGGATCAGGGCGGGGTCGCGCAGCCGGTGCAGGTTCATGTTCTGGTTCTGCACCAGCGAGATCGACTCCAGTCCGCCGCCGACGGCGACCACCTGTCCGTCATGGGTCACCTGTTTCGCCGCCGTGGCGATAGCCATCAGGCCGGAGGCGCACTGCCGGTCCAGGCTCATGCCCGCCGTGGTCACCCGCAGGCCCGCCGCCAGCGCCGACTGGCGGCCGATATTGGTGCCGGTCGAGCCCTGCTGCAGGGCGGCGCCCATGACGACGTCCTCGATTTCGGCGGGATCGACGCCCGACCGCTCGACGGCGTGCCGGATGGCGTGGCCGCCCAGCTGCTGGGCCTGGGTGTCGTTGAACGCCCCGCGATAGGCTCGCCCGATGGGGGTTCGGGCGGTCGAGACGATGACGGCTTCACGCATGGGAGTTCTCCAGATATTCGGAGGCAGGTTAGCCGCCTGCCGCCACGTCAACGCAAGGCGTCAGCCCTTCCGGGCCGCCTGGGCCTTGGTCAGCTCGGTGAATCCTTGGGCCGCGCCCATTTCCGGCACGATCTCGCCCGTGCGGTCCGAGATTTCGCCGAAGCGGGCCGCCACCTGTTCGGGGGCATCCTCGCCGGCGATCCAGGCGCCCTGTGTCAGCGTCACATAGGCGCGCTCGAAACCGCCTGCGCCCGCGGCGAGGATGCAGCGGCTCGGCGCGTCCTCGCTGACCAGATACAGCAGACCCGGGGTCACCATGTCCGGCCCCAGAAGGTCCAGCGGCAGGCGCGCGCCCAGATCTTCCGTCATGCGCGTGTGCGCCGTCGGAGCGAGACAGTTGATCCGGATGTCGTTCTTCGCCCCCTCGATCGACAGCGTCTGCATCAGGCCGACGAGGGCCATCTTGGCCGCGCCGTAGTTCGACTGGCCGAAATTGCCGTAGAGGCCGGAGGACGAGGTGGTCATCACGATGCGGCCGTAGTTCGCCTCGCGCATGATGTCCCAGACCGCCTTGGTGCAGTTGACCGCGCCCATCAGGTGGACATCGACGACGAAGCGGAAATCCTCCAGCTCCATCTTGGCGAAGGTCTTGTCGCGCAGGACGCCGGCGTTGTTGACGAGGATGTCGACCCGGCCCCACTTCGCCATGGCGGCGCCGACCATCGCCTGCACCGCGGCGGCGTCCGTGACGGAAGCGGCGTTGGCCATGGCCTCCCCGCCGGCGGCTTCGATCTCCGCCACCACGGATTCGGCGGCGGTCGTTGAGCTCCCGGATCCGTCGCGGGCCCCGCCGAGATCGTTGATCACGACCCTGGCGCCGCGCCGGGCCAGGGCCAGCGCATGCTCGCGCCCCAGCCCGCCGCCGGCCCCCGTCACGATCGCCACCCGGCCGTCGAACCTCATCGCCATGCGTCTGCTCCGTTGATTTGTCGGGACTCCTAGCAGGCGTCCCGGCCTGAGACAGCCCCGCCCGAATGTGTTGAAACGGCGCCACAGTCGCCGCATTCCGAGCGAAATCAAGGAACCGGAACCGTACATTGCCGTTCGGCTCCGGAGCGCCCCGTGTAAAGCGTGGGCATTCGGGCAACCTTGAGTGTGAGGGATATCATGAAGGTGAAGCTATTAGCCGGCGTCGCGATGGCGGGGCTGTTCGCAGCCGGCGCTGCGGCGGCCGATCCGAACGGATGGTACGGCGCGATTGACGTCGGCTACCACATGCCGGAGGCCGACACCTCCTATGGCATCGAGATGGAGGTCGACGACGACTGGGCCGGTTTCGCCCGTC